>Ga0182735_1000040_pt1 | contig 201339 bp, 208 predicted proteins | sample eDN5th30CKraftMG_FD_128524 | JGI IMG/M metagenome (GOLD analysis project Ga0182735, IMG submission 128524) | Enriched Miracle-Growth compost microbial communities from Emeryville, California, USA - eDNA 5th pass 30_C Kraft MG (version 2) (version 2) ... | reverse complement strand
CCGGCTTCAACCATCACGAGGAGAATGGTGAGAGCGCCTTCGAGACGATCACCGAGAAGAGCTTTCCGGGCAAGTGGAAGGTCATCTTCTTCTATCCGAAGGACTTCACCTTTGTCTGCCCGACCGAGATCGCCGAATTCGCCCGCCTCGCCGGTGATTTCGAGGACCGCGACGCGGTCGTGCTCGGCGGTTCGACCGACAACGAGTTCGTGAAGCTGGCCTGGCGCCGCGACCACAAGGATCTGGACCGGCTGCCGATCTGGAACTTCGCCGACACCAATGGATCGCTGGTCGATGGCCTCGGCGTGCGCTCGCCGGACGGCGTCGCCTACCGTGTCACCTACATCGTCGATCCGGACGGCACGATCCAGCACAGCTACGCCACCAACCTGAATGTCGGCCGCAATCCGAAGGATACGCTGCGCGTCCTCGACGCCCTGCAGACCGACGAGCTCTGCCCGTGCAATCGCGAAGTCGGCGGCGCCACGCTGGCCGCCTGATCCATTCTCCCGACCGGGCTGTCGCGTCGCGGCGCGGCCGCCCGGTCGGGCATCGCGACGACGCGTCGTCCGGTCCGTCTCCAAAGCGTCGCGCCGCCGTCCGCCTGCCGGGGTGTCGCGGGCGCATTCGCAAAGGTTTCCCATGTCGATCGATAAGCTGAAGTCCCGGATCCCGGACTTCGCCAAGGACGTCCGCCTCAACCTGTCGACGCTCGCCTCCGACGAGACGCTGCCGCCGCAGCAGAAATACGGCCTGATCGTCGCCTGCGCGATCGCCAGCCGCAATCCGGAGGTCCGCGCGGCGCTGGAGGCCGAGGCCGCGCAGCACCTCTCGCCGGCCGCGCTCGCCGCCGCCAAGTCGGCCGCGTCGATCATGGCGATGAACAACGTCTATTATCGGTTCAGCCACCTGGTCGCGAACAGCGAATACCGCACCATGCCGGCCAAGCTGCGCATGAACGTCATCGGTAATCCCGGCGTCGACAAGGTCGATTTCGAGCTGTGGTCGCTGGCCGTCTCGGCCATCAATGGCTGCGGCATGTGCATGGACAGCCACGAGGCGATCCTGAAGAAGGCGAACGTGCCGTCCGAGGTCATCCAGACGGCCGTGCGCTTCGCCGCGATCATCCAGTCGGTCGCCGTCGCGCTGGAGGCGGCCGAGGCCGCCTGATCATCCCGACGATTCCTCGCCCTGTTCCTCGTTCCGCGACAAGGTCGCGTCGATGAAGTCGAGGCGGCCGTCGCGTATGGCCCGCGCGGTCAGGTGGTTGGTATCGCGGTAGTCCGGCTGAAGGCCGTCGCGCGAGGCGAGACAATGCGTTGCCTCGCACATCGTCTGCAGCGGATCGAGCAGCCTCGCCCCGGTCGCCTGTGCCAGTTCCGTGAGCAGCGCCCGCGCCCCGGCCGCCCGCTCCAGTGCCGCCGCGCGGTCGATCGGCTGCAATCCGTCCGGTTCGAGGCCGAGATAGGCGCGCTTCACGGATTCGCGCGGGATGTCGATCTCGGCGTCGGGCAGCGGCATGACCAGCGTGACCGCGATGCCCTTGTCTCGCAGCGTCCTGATTTCCGTCGCCAGCCGCGCGAAGGCCGTCGCGACGCCGTCGCGATAGCGATCCGGGTCGCGCTCGAGCCGGCAGCCTTGCGCCGGCTCGAAACAGAGCAGGTGGTTGTTGGCGCCGTGCGGCCGGAACGGGCGCAGATAGATGGGCCAATAGGCCGACAGCACCACTTCCTGGTAGTCGCCGCTCGCCGCGTTTTCCAGCGCCTTGTCCAGGAAGGTCCGGCAGCGCGCGCCCGGCATGATCTGGTCTGTGCCCGGCAACGGCGCGCAGCCGCCATAGGTGAGGAAGGTGAAGGCATGGCCCGGGCGGCCATCCTCGAAATGGGTGAAGAATAGCTCGGCGTGGGAATCGCCGATGAAGAGCACGTTGCGTTTCGCCGGGGCGCCGATCACGCAGGGGCGGAGCGCGTCCCGATGCGTGAGTCCGCCGCATTCGGGCGGATAGGCGCCGTCGGCCATCGCCTGTTCGGCCGCTAGCGTGCGCGCGGTCAGCGCGTGGCCCGGCGCGCCGGGCGCGTTGGCGGCGACGAAGGAGGCCGCCATCGCTCCCGCCAGGGTCACGACCCCGGCGAGCCTGCCGAGGCGCGCGCGAGACAGCCAGCCGGGGGTGGCGGGCTGGCGGAACGGCGTTTCGACGTAGCGGTAGGACAGCCCGGCGAGGAGGAGCGTCGCCACCATGCCGCCGAGCGCCGGGCCGATGCCCTCGAAGCCGGCATAGGCAAGCCCCACCACGATCGGCCAATGCCAGATATAGATCGAATAGGACCAGAGCCCGATCGTCAGCAAGGGCCGGCTGCCGAGACCGGGCGCCGTTTCCTGTCGCGCCACCAGCACGAGCACCGCGCCGGCGACCGGCAGCAGAGTGGCCCAGGATGGCCAGGGCACCAGCTCGTTCAGGCCGGCAAAGGCGATGGCGATCAGGGCGAGCCCGGCGAGGGCGAGCGCGTTCGACAGCCAGGCGCGCGGGCGCCATCCGCCGCAATGCAGATAGACCAGCCCGCCGGCGAGCATCTCCCAGGCGCGCGTCGGCAACAGGTAGAACGCGAAGGACGGGCGCGTCTCGGCCAGGATTGCCGCGAGCGCGAAGGAAAGGACCGCGCCGGCCCAATAGGCCGCCAGCAGGAAGCGCCGGCCCGGCAGCAGCCGCCTGAGCGCGATCAGAACCAGCGGCAATACCAGATAGAACTGCCACTCGACCGAGAGCGACCAGGTATGCAGCAGCCATTTTGATTGCGCCGCGACGTCGAAATAGCCGGCTTCGCGCCAGAAGGCGAAATTGGACAGGAACAGCATCGAGGAGACGATGCCGGCGGCGATCTCGCGCCGCGTCAGCGGGTCGATCCAGAGCTGCGAAAGCGCCAGCAGCACCACGCAGAGGGCGCCGAGCGCCGGCACGATGCGCCGCGCCCGCGCGGCGTAGAAGCGGCCGAGCGAGAACGTGCCCCGGTCGAGCCCGTCGACGATGATCTTCGTCATCAGATAGCCGGACACGACGAAGAACAGGTCGACGCCCGCGAAGCCGCCTGTCAGTCCCCCGATCCGGAAGTGAAAGAGCACGACGCCCACGACCGCGATGGCGCGCAACAGGTTGATGTCGAGTCGGAAACTGTTTCCGGCGGATGGGGAAGCTGGCGACATGCCGTCCTTGGGGTCACTGGCGGTTGCAATCAGCAATAGGCGGGCGCGCCGGCTTGGGCAATCGCGCTGTTGGCCAGCCGGCCTCGGACGAAGGGACGGCATGGCGGTCGGAATTGGCACTTCGGCTTGACGGCGGGCCACCGAAAGCGGCAAGCCTTGCGGGCGATCCTTCATTCACTTGAGGCAATCTTGGTTCTGCGCGACGACGATTTCGATGCCCGCCTGGCCGACGCGGCCGCCGCCACCGAGGCGCTGCTCGACGGGGTTCTGTCCGAAGTGCCTTTCGAGGGCGAGATCGCGCGGCCGGCGCGGCTGGTGGAAGCGATGCGCTATGCCGCGCTCGGTGGCGGCAAGCGGCTCAGGCCCTTCCTCGCGGTCGAGGCGGCGCGGCTGTTCGGGCGCGCCGACGAGGCGGCGTCGCGCGTCGGCGCCGCCATTGAGTGCCTGCATTGCTACAGCCTCGTGCATGACGACTTGCCGGCGATGGATGACGACGATCTCCGCCGCGGCAAGCCGACCGTCCACCGTGCCTTTGACGAGGCGACGGCGATCCTCGCCGGCGACGCCCTGCAGACGCTTGCGTTCGATCTCCTCGCCGACCCGGCGACGGACGCCGATCCCCTGGTCCGCGCCGAACTGGTGCTGGGCCTGGCGCGCGCCTCGGGGCTCGGTGGCATGGCCGGCGGCCAGATGCTCGACCTGCAGGCCGAGCGTGACACGCCTGACGAGGCGGGCATCCGCCGACTCCAGGCGATGAAGACCGGCGCGCTGATCCGCTTCTCCTGCGAGGCCGGCGCCATTCTCGGCCGCGCCGACGCGGCGAACCGCGCCCGCATTCGCCGCTTCGGCGAGATCGCCGGCCTTGCCTTCCAGCTCGCCGACGACGTGCTCGACGAGACGGCGACGGCGGAAGCGCTCGGCAAGGCGACCGGCAAGGATTCATCGCGCGGCAAGGGAACGCTGGTCGGCCTCTACGGAGTCGATCGCGTCCGCGTCATGCTGGATGAACTGGTCGCCGAGGCGGCGGCGCTGCTGGCCCCGTTCGACGGCAGGGCCGCGCCGCTCATCGCGGCGGCGCGTTTCATCGCCCACCGCCAGACCTGAGCCGATCAGCCGGCATTGCTCTTGATGAGCTGCATCAGCGTCTTGCCGTCGCCGTCGAGCAGCACCAGCCGTCCGCCGTCGACATGGAAGCCGCGGGTCTTGGCAATGGCGTCGAGGAAGCTCTTCTCCTGCTCCATCTGTTCCGGCATGCAGGCCATCCGCGTCGTGCCGAGCGGCCCGACCGAAATCGCGCCGTCCTTGACGCTCGCGGTGCCGAAATAGCGGTTGCAGCCGGCCGAGCCCGAGATGCGGCCGCCGGCTTCGATCGACAGCGTCGACTGCACGATGTCGAGCACGCTGCGGCCGCCGATCTCCTGTGCCCGCCATTCGGTGCCCTGCAGGGCGCCGGCAGGCGTCGCCGGCGCGCCATCGACGGAAACCGGCACGCTGCGCAGCACGACCGTCACCGGACCGGTCGTGGCCAGCGGCTCGACCGGGACGACTTCTGTCGTGGTGAAGAGCAGGTCGCCGCCGAGAACGATTTTCGCCTGAAGCGCGTAGCTGCCGTCGCGCTCGATCTTCGCGCGCGGATAGCTCAGCCGGAAACTGATCGGCACCTGGCGGCCGCGCGGGCGGATCGTCTGGCTGGCGACCACCGCGGGGGGCCGGTCGGCGCGGGCGCGCTCGATCAGCTCGACGGTGACGACCGCTCTGGCATCGAGGGCGATCCGCTCGCGATAGGTGACCTCGCCGCGGAGCGTCCGCGCCGTCGCCGCCTTGGCCGGCAGCAGCGCGAAGGCGAGAGCGGCCATCAGGCAGAGCGACAGGATGCGGAGCACGATGAAACCTCGTCGACGACAGATTTGGCGGGTTACATCTAGTCGTTGCGCGACGCTGCGTAAACGGGAAGATCACGCTCATGGTGAAGGGCATGTGACAGGAAGCCATTTCCTCTCGCTGCCGGCGGCGCTGCGTTTGCCTGGTCCTATTCCGCGGGTTCGCTGGCTGCCTTCGCACCGATGCCGAAGCGCTTATCCATGTAGCCATCGACCGCGCGGCGCTGCACCGGCATCGGCGAGAGCAAGACGGCGGGCTCCGGCACGGCCGTCGTGACGCCCCGCTTCTTGAAGCGCAGCGCCGGCTCTTCGATGAGCCGCCAGGAGAGGAGCGCGACGATGGCCGTCAGCGGCATGGCCAGCAGCGCCATCTCGTAGCCGTTCAACCCATCTCCCAATGCCCCGCGCAGAAGCAGCGTTATCGGCCAGCCATAGAGATACATGCCGTAGGAGATATCGCTTTTTTCGCCGACCCAGGCAAATGGCGGGAAGCGCGCCGACCCCAGCCAAATCAAGGGATAGGCCGCGAGGAAGGGAAAGGCCTGTGGGAGCACGCCGTAGTAGAGCGCGGGGATGAGGCCGAGAAGCAACAGTCCGGCAATCCGCGCTTGCGGCTTGTGAATGCGGACCAGCAGATTCATGGCGATGCCGCAGCAAAATGACGGGGCGACGAACAGCAGGCCGCCCAACCATTTCGAGGAGGCATGGTTGATATAGGCCAATGAAAGAAGCGCTATCGCCGCGACCAGCGCGCCGGCAAGCCACTGGCCTTTTCCTTTCAGCAGGGAAAGGACCAGCAAGGCTCCGACGAAAACATAGCTCAAGACTTCAAGCCGAATCGTCCACAGGACGCCGTTGGCGACGTGCGGCAGGTATTCCGCATCCGCCGGCGGGATGAAGAACGAAACGTTCTGAAAATATAGGCTATCGGTATGGAAGAACAGAACCAGCATCACTTCTCGGAAGGTGCTGCTGTCCTGAATAAAGTTCCAGGCCCCCTCTGTCGCGAACAGGGGACACAGCGCGTAGGTGATCAGCAGGGTGCTCACTACAAATGCGGGCGCAATTCGCAAAAATCGCTTCCGGAGATAGTCGACAAGATCCGGAGAGCGTCGAGCGCTTTCCGTAACGAGGAAGCCGCTCAAGACAAAGAAAACAAAGACGCCATATATCGCCGTCACTCTTCCCGTGAAGAAAAGCGGCTCTGTCGCCTCGGATCCTGTCGCGATGAGGAATGCGTGGGAAAATACCACCGATGAGGCGGCGATCAGCCGGATCGCATTGAAATTCTGATAGTGTTTTGCAGTCGCCATCATTCCATCCCCGCTCCAATCTTGAGGTTGCCTCAAGACAGGAACTCCACCCAGAGAATGACTATTGCCTTGATGCGAATTCTGGCATCGAGCGGGGGCTGTGGCGTTATCGCCGCGTCCGGGATCTTGTCCGTGCGTACATATTTCGGCTTGCCAATACTTGGCTTGCGGCGTGTTCCGCTTCGGCAGGCGGCGGGCCATGCCGGGAAGGCGGCGCTGGCCCAGCGCAATGCCCGCCGTTCCATGCCGCCATCCTTGCTTGGCCAGCGCCCTGGAGGTGCCGACGAAGGTGCCGGACGTTGGCGGGACGTCCTATCGTGCCGTTACTCCGCCGCCTCGCCAGGCGCCTTCGCCCCGAGCCCGAACCGCTTCTCGATATAGTCGTCGACCAGCTTGCGGAAATCGTCGGCGATCTGCGGGCCGCGCAGCGTCACCGCCTTCTTGCCGTCGATGAAGACAGGGGCGGCCGGTGTCTCGCCGGTGCCGGGCAGCGAGATGCCGATGTCGGCATGCTTGGATTCGCCCGGCCCGTTGACGATGCAGCCCATCACCGCGACCTTCAGCGCCTCGACGCCGGGATAGCGCTCGCGCCAGAGCGGCATCGAGGTGCGGATGTCTTCCTGGATGCGGCTCGCCAGTTCCTGGAACACGGTCGACGTCGTGCGGCCGCAGCCCGGGCAGGCGGCGACGATCGGCAGGAAGGCGCGGAACCCCATGGTCTGCAGCAGTTCCTGCGCCACCTGTACCTCGCGCGTGCGGTCGCCGTTCGGCTCCGGCGTCAGCGAGACGCGGATGGTGTCGCCGATGCCTTCCTGCAGCAGGATTCCCATGGCGGCCGAGGAGGCGACGATGCCCTTGCTGCCCATGCCGGCCTCGGTGAGGCCGAGATGCAGGCAATGGTCGGAGCGGCGGGCAAGGTCGCGATAGACGGCGATCAGATCCTGCACGTTCGACACCTTGGCCGACAGGATGATCCTGTCCCGTGGCAGGCCGATGCTCTCGGCCAGATTGGCGGAGAGGATGGCCGACTGGCAGATCGCCTCGCGCATCACGGCGGCGGCCGAGATCGGCGTGGCGGACGCCGCGTTCTCGTCCATCAGCCGGGTCAGCAGGTCCTGGTCGAGCGAACCCCAGTTGACGCCGATGCGCACCGGCTTGTCATACCGGATGGCCATCTCGATCAGCGTCGCGAACTGGCGGTCGCGCTTTTCGCCAAAGCCGACATTGCCGGGATTGATACGGTATTTGTCGAGCGCCTCGGCGCAGGCCGGGTGATCGGCGAGCAGCTTGTGGCCGATATAGTGGAAGTCGCCGATCAGCGGCACGCTGATCCGCCTGGCGAGCAGCTTTTCCTTGATGAACGGGACGGCCGCCGCTGCTTCGTCGCGGTCGACGGTGATGCGCACCAGTTCCGAGCCGGCGCGGGCAAGCGCCGCCACCTGCGCGACCGTCGCGTCGATGTCGGCGGTGTCGGTGTTGGTCATCGACTGCACGACAACCGGCGCGTCGCCGCCAACCCGCACCTTGCCGACGCGGACAGAGACGGCGCGGCGGCGCGGCAGGGGACCTGCGGTGAATTCGGGGGAGGAAGCGGCGGGAGGGTTCATGCCAGGCTCAGTCATGACTTGCACCTCTCCCTGAGGGAGAGGTCGGCCCAACAGGGCCGGGTGAGGGTTTACGGCGTTTCCGGAGAGGGCGTAAGCCCTCGCTCGCCGACTTCGTCGTCGACCTCTCCCTCAAAGAGAGGTGAAAGAGGGCGGTATCGCACATCTTCCTACGCCGCCTCGCGGCAGCGGGCGCAGAGGCCGCGGATCTCGATGATCGGCGCGCGTGGCGCGAAACCGGCGGCCTTGGTGACGGCGGCGAGCGCCTCGGTCAGCGCGGCGGAGGTCGCCTCGCCGGCGGCGCCGCACTGCTCACAGAGCAGGAACACGGTGGCGGCGCCATGGCCGGGCTTATCGTGCCCCTCCGGCCCGCGCGAGCAGGCGATGTAGGCGTTGCGGCTCTCGATCCGGTGGGCGAAGCCGTGCTCGACGAGGAAGTCGAGCGCGCGATAGACGGAGACGGGGGCCGGGCGCGGGCCGTCGCTCGCGAGCCGGTCGATCACGTCATAGGCGCTGGCAGGCACATGGCTTTCGGCGAGCGCGGCCAGAACCTTGCGGCGCTGCTCGGTGAAGCGCAGCCCTTCCGCCGCCGAGATCGCCTCGGCATGGGCGATGGCGTCGCGGGCGCAATGATCATGGTCGTGGTCGCGATGCTCGAGCACGACGCGGTCCGCCTCGCTCATGCCCGACGTCCCCCTGCGTGGCTGCCCGCGTTCATGCTCGCTCCATCCGTTCGTTCGCCGGCGCGTTCTAGCATGGATCGATCGCGAGGCCGACTCGCGCGCCGACCGCGTGGCGACTTCCCTTGCTGCTGCACCGCAATATATGGTCGTCTCTAGCACTTCCCACCCCTTATCCTTCCTGCGGGAGACGATTTCATGTCGGATGACGGCCATCTGAGCGGCAAGGTCGCGCTGGTAACCGGCTCAACCTCGGGCATCGGCCTCGGCATCGCCCGGGCGCTCGCCGGTGCCGGCGCCGATATCGTGCTGAACGGCCTCGGTGACCCGGTGGTGATCGACAGGCTCCGGGCCGACCTCGCGGCCGAGTTCGGCGTCGAGGTGCGCTTCCACGGCGCCGACATGACCAGGGAGGAGGAAATCGCCGCCATGATCGCCTCGATCGAGGCGGAGTTCGGCGCCATCGATGTTCTGGTCAACAATGCCGGCATGCAGTTCGTCGCGCCGGTCGACGAATTCCCGGTCGACAAGTGGAACCAGATCATCGCGCTCAACCTCTCGGCCGCGTTCCACGCCATCCGCCTGGCCCTGCCGGCGATGAAGAAGAAGGGCTGGGGGCGCATCCTCTCGACGGCATCCGCGCATGCGCTCGTCGCCTCGCCGTTCAAGGTCGCCTATGTCGCCGCCAAGCATGGCATCGCCGGCATCACAAAGACGGTGGCGCTGGAGACGGCCGAGCACGGCATCACCGTCAACGCCATCTGTCCCGGCTATGTCTGGACGCCGCTGGTCGAGAAGCAGATTCCCGATACCGCGAGAGCGCGCGGCATGACCGAGGCGCAGGTCAAGAAGGACGTGATCCTCGCGGCGCAGCCGACCAAGGAATTCGTCACCGTCGAGGAGGTGGCGGCGCTGGCGCTGTTCCTGACCACCGACGCCGCCCGCTCGATCACCGGCTCGCTGCAGTCGATCGACGGCGGCTGGACCGCGGCATGACGGGCGTTTCCCAAGGCCGGAAGATCCTCAATCTCGGCCTGCAGGGCGGCGGCGCCCATGGCGCTTTCACCTGGGGCGTGCTCGACCGGCTGCTGGAGGACGGACGGCTCGGCTTCGAGGGCATTTCCGGCACCAGCGCCGGCGCGCTCAACGCGGTGGCGCTGGCCGATGGACTGGCGCGCGACGGCGCCGCCGGCGGGCGGGCGCGGCTGCGGGAGTTCTGGATGCGGGTCAGCGCCGCCGGCCGTCCCGGCGCCTCGGCGCGCGATCTGATGGAGGCGTGGATGGGAGCCTGGCGGATGCCGGCGCTGCAGCCCTTCCACATGATCGAGGCGATGACGAATTTCGCCTCGCCCTACGGCTTCAATCCGATGAACATCAACCCGCTCCGGGAGATCGTCGCCGAACTGGTCGACTTCGACCGTCTGCGTACCGCGCCGTCGCCGAAATTGTTCATCTCGGCGACGGCGGTCCGCACCGGCAAGATCAAGGTGTTCACGGGCGAAGCCGTCACGGCGGAGGCGGTCATGGCGTCGGCCTGCCTGCCCTATCTCTTCCAGACGGTGATCGTCGACGGCGAGCCCTACTGGGATGGCGGCTTCATGGGCAATCCGGCGCTGTTCCCCTTCTTCACCGAGACGAAGGCGACCGACATCCTGCTGGTGCAGATCAACCCGATCGAACGCAGCGCCGTGCCGATTTCGGCCAAGGAGATCCTGGAGCGGATGAGCGAAATCACCTTCAACGCCTCGCTCTTGCGCGAATTCCGCGCCATCGATTTCGTCAACCGCATGCTGGACGAGGGCCGGCTCGATCCGGCGCGCTACCGCCGCAACCGGGTTCACCGCATCGACGCCGGCAAGGCGCTCGAGCGCTTCACCGCTTCGACCAAGTTCGACACCTCGCGCGCCTTCTTCGAGGAATTGCACGCCGCCGGCCGCGCGGCGGCCGCGAACTGGCTCGACGCCCATTTCGACGATATAGGCGTTCGCGATACGGTGGACCTCAGGACACAATTCCAATGACCGCTCTCGCCTTTTCGAGCCTCGCCTTCCGCTCCGACTTCATCGGCACCGTCGCCGACCGGATGTGGCACGCCTGGTGGCGCGAGGCGGGCGAGCCGCTTTCGACCCTGCTCGGCCATCTGCGCGAATTCCGCAACGATGCCATCCCGCTCGGCATCGTCGCACATCGCGACGACGATTTCGTCGGTTCGGCGCTGCTGATCGACAGCGATCTCGAGGAGCGGCCGCAATATGCGCCCTGGCTCGCGGCCTTGTGGGTCGAGCCGGAGGAGCGCGCACGCGGTGTCGCCACGGCGCTCAGCGATCGCATCCTCGCAGAGGCGGCGGCGCTCGGGCATGACCGCGTCTATCTCTGCGCCAGCGCCGACAAGGCGGCTTACTATCTGGCGCGCGGCTGGCAGGAGATCGAGCGCGACGTCGGTCCGCACCGGCTGACGGTGTTCGTCAAGCCGACCGACGCCCGCGCTGGCGGTTAGACTTTCGCCGGGTGCTTTACGAACCGGCGCGGCATCGTGTTAGATCGCGGCAAGGTTTCAGAAAATGCACTCAGGGCGGAATGAATGGCCAAGCACAGAATCGCGATCATCGGTCTCGGCAAGATCACGCAGGACCAGCATCTGCCGGTGATCGACAAGAGCGGTGACTTCGAGGTCGCCGCCGTCGTCAGCCAGCGCGGCCTGAGCCATAATGGCGTTCCGAGCTTCAAGACGGCGGCCGAGCTCTACGCGGCGATGCCGGAGATCGGCATCGTCTCGGTCAATACGCCGCCGGATGTGCGCCACGCGATCGCGCGCGAGGCGCTCGCCGCCGGCAAGCACGTGCTGCTCGAGAAGCCGCCGGCGGCGACCTTGGCCGAATTCGAGGACCTGAAGGCGTTCGCCGAGGCCCAAGGCAAGGTGCTGTTCGCCACCTGGCATTCGCAGTTCAATCCGGCCGTCGACGAGGCGAAGGCGCTGCTTTCGAAGCACGGCGTGCGCTCGGTCAGGATCGAATGGCGCGAGGACGTCAAGAAGTGGCATCCGGGCCAGGACTGGGTCTGGGAGCCCGGCGGCTTCGGCGTCTTCGATCCCGGCATCAACGCGCTCTCCATCTTCGTCAAGATCCTGCCCTTCGCGCCCTTCGTGAAGGCGGCGGAGCTGACCTATCCGGAGAACCGCCAGACCCCGATCGCCGCCAGGCTCGCCTTCGGCAGCGCAGCCGCTTCCGCGCCGACGCTCACCGCCGATTTTGACTGGCGCGAGCAGGGTGACGAGAAGTGGCACATGACCATTGAGACCGCCGACGGCAAGAAGCTCCGCCTCTACAAGGGCGGCGCTGCGCTCGAGGTCGATGGCAAGCTGGCCGTCGAGGCGCCGAGCGAGGAATATGAGCGGATCTACGCCCATTTCGCGACGCTGCTGGCCGCGGGCAAGAGCGACGTCGACGGCGCGCCGCTGCGGCTGGTGGCGGATGCGATGCTGGTCGGCAAGCGCGCGACGACGGAGGCTTTCGACTGGTAGCCGCCTCCGCGGCCGTCGGAACGGATTGCCCTCGCGACGCGTTGGATGCAGCAGGTTCCTGCTGTGAAGCGACGTGGGCATGACGGAGACGGGCGCGGACATGGCATCACGCTGGCTGGATTGGAAGATTGGCATGGGCGGTCTGTTGGCCGCCCTTGTCGTCACGACGATGTCGCCGCACCAGGCGCGGGCGATCAGCCCGGACGAATTGTTCCAGAAGATCATCCCGAAGGTTGAGCCCGGCGAGCGCAAGTCCCAGAAGCGACGGACGCAACGTCCGGCGCCGGCTGCCCCGCAGGCCAGGGCCGCGACGGGCACGGAGGCTGGCGCCGACGCGGCGACGACGGCTCCCCTGCCGATACGGCGCCCGGATGACGCCGTGTCGGCCCTTGCCGCAACCGCGCCGGTTGCGCCGGAAGCACCTTCAACGCCGGCCGAGCCCGGCATTGCCGATCTTGCCGCGCCCTTGCCCCGGTCGAAGCCGGAGGCGGAGCGCAAGGCGGCGGGTCTCGTGGCGATCCCGAAGCCGGCCGACGCCGCTGTCGAACGGGTCATCACGGAAACGATCCCGCCCGATCCGGGCCTCGCTGCCGGGGCGGCAAAGGCGCTTGCCGGATCTGTGCCCGCCGATCCGGCGAGCGGCGAACAACTCGCCTTCGCGCCTCCGGTGCTGCCAAGGCCGCTGACGGCGGAGCCCGAGGCTCGCAATCCCGATGGCGGCTTGAAGAAGGCGGATCGCCTCTCGCCGCCGGAGAAGGAGGCCGCGCGATCGCAGGCGGCCGAGAGCGCTGATGCGGAGGCATATCCGGCCGTCTCCGCGGCCTTGCCTCAGGATCTGCCCGTGCCGCGCCGAAAGCCCGATATCGTCCTGGCGGCGATGGTCCCGGTCACGCCGCCCGCCGTGCCGGAGGGCCTCGCGGCCTGCCGCGCCTCGATGGCGGGGCTGAAGATCGCGGCGAAGCCTTTGCCGGCGATCCAGGCCGGAAGCTGCGGCGGACCGGATCCGTTCGACGTGACGGAGCTCGAAGGCGGCGCGATCCATCTCAGCCCGGCCGCCAAGGTCAATTGCGCGATCGCGACGACGCTGGCGCGGTGGATCGCCGAGGACATCCAGCCTTCGGCCGAGGCGCTGCTAGGCGGCCGCGTCACGGGCCTCCGCGTTGCGGATTCCTATTCCTGCCGGGGCCGCAATCGCGTCGTAAACGCCAAGCTCTCCGAGCACGGCCTGCTGAACGCGGTCGATATCGGCGCCTTCGAGGTCAATGGGCGCTGGGTGACGGTCGCCAAGGACAAGGGCCGCACGGCCAAGGAAGACCAGTTCCTGAAGGCGGCGCGTGTCACGGCCTGCGACAAGTTCAACACGGTGCTCGGCCCCGGCTCGGACGGCTACCACGAGGACCACTACCACCTCGACCTCCGCCAGCGCGGCAAGGGCGGTCGGGGAGCGAAGTATTGCCGGTGAGGCTGGCGCGCTCCGACTTGGCCCGACTCGCCTAGGGCAATTCCTGTCAATCTGTTCATCGTTTTCGCGCACCCGACTTTTGCAGCCGGAGCGGAAAGGAATTACCGTACCGAACGTCAGTCTGTCCTTCTCTTTGCAGTGAGGATTGAATGATGCGGTATGTCGTGGCCACTTTCGCCGTCGCCTGCCTGGTGCCATACGGAGCCGACGCTGCAGTACTGCGCTGTATCGCCGAAGCGCGGACCTATGGTGCCACGCCGAGCGACGCGAGTTACACGATCCTGGCGAATTGTGTGCAGTCCGGCAGTGCCCTGACGACGCCGGCCTTCGGTGCGCCCAAGGCGTCGTTATCAAGTCATGATACCAAGCGCCTATACGACTGGCTCGGCCAGTTCACCGGCAAGTGGTCGGACAGCCATGCGGGCGTCATTCTGCAATGGGATGATCCCTCATCCTTCTCGGCGCGCGGCAAGGTCGAGGACGGCAAGGCACCGATCATCGAATTCAAGTCGCCGATGAAATGAGCGACCTCGAGTTTTCGTTTTCGGTGTGGAAACTGGTCGTCTGGCGCTTCGGGATCATGATGATCGTCGCGGTGGTGGTCGCGGCCATCACGCTTGTGCTCTTCGCATATCTGCGTCGCCGCCGGCAGCCCGCGCCTTGGCGGCCTCTTCCGATCGGGGGTGTCGAGGCGGCGGTCGTGCTGTTCAGCATCGCCTTGATCGGCGCCATGGTGGGCGATCTCAGCGGATCAAGCCAGGAGTCGATCGCGGGTCAGCTCGTGCCGGCTATCCTCACCCTGCTCGGCGTTGTCGCGGTCTATCTCTTCGGCAAGAAGCACGATGAAACGGGACTGGTCAGTCTGGCCGTGCTGGCGTTCATCGTGACGCTGACGATCTGCTACTCGCACGCTTTGGCGCGCAAGAACGACAAGAACGCCTTCACGTTTTGCCGTGACAAATATTCAGACGCCGCGATCCTTGCTGACCCCAAGATCGTCGAGCGCTTCAATGCGATCTTCGGGGGCTATTGCGAGCCGGTCATTGGCCGCCATACGCAGTGAGCGGGGGTGCCTGCTCCGCAGGGGAAGCAGGCACCTGTGCTTTCAACCGAACACCACCAGCAGATCCTTGGAATCGATCTGGCTGCCGGCGTGGACGAGGACCTCGGCGATGGTGCCGTCGCGGTCGGCGTGGATGGCGGTCTCCATCTTCATCGCTTCGATCGACAGCAGCACGTCGCCGGCCTTGACCGTCTGGCCGGGCTTGACGGCGAGAGTCGAGACGACGCCCGGCATCGGGGCCGCGACATGGTTCGGGTTGCCGTCCTCGGCCTTGCGCTTGGCGACGACCTTGCCGGAATTGGCGCGGTCGGGAACCTTGATGACGCGCGGCTGGCCGTTCAGCTCGAAGAAGACCCGGATCAGGCCTTCCTCGTCCGCGTCGCCGATCGCTTGGCAGCGGATCACCATGGTCTTGCCCTTCTCGAGCTCGACCAGGATCTCCTCGCCGATCGGCAGGCCGTAGAAATAGACCGGCGTCGGCAGCACGCTCGTCGGGCCCCAGTTCTGGAGGCCCTTGGCGAAGTCGGTGAAGACCTTCGGGTACATCAGGTAGGAGGCGAGCTGGAAGTCGTCGATCTCGCCATTGCCGACCTTCTCGCGCGCCGCCCTGCGCTCGGCCTCGAGGTCGGCGGCGGCGATCAGCGCGCCGGGGCGGGCCGTCGACGGCGTCGCGCCCTTGAGCGCCTTCTTCTGGATGCCCTCCGGCCAGCCGCCGGGCGGCTGGCCGAGATCGCCGTGCATCATCTGCACGACGGAATCGGGGAAGGCGATGTCCTTCGAGGGGTTCTCGACGTCGGCGACGGAAAGGTTCTGCGACACCATCATCAGCGCCATGTCGCCGACGACCTTGGACGAGGGCGTCACCTTGACGATATCGCCGAACATGCGGTTGACGTCGGCATAGGCCTGCGCCACCTCGTGCCAGCGCGTGTCGAGGCCGAGCGAGCGGGCCTGCTCCTTGAGGTTCGTGAACTGGCCGCCCGGCATCTCGTGCAGGTAGACCTCCGACGCGCCGGCCTTCAGGTCGCTCTCGAAGGCGGCGTACTGGCCGCGCACCGCTTCCCAGTAGAACGAGATCTTGCGGATGGCCTCGGTGTCGAGCCCCGTGTCGCGCTCGGAGCCCTTGAGCGCCTCGACGATCGAGCCGAGGCAGGGCTGCGAGGTCAGGCCGGAGAGCGCGTCCATCGCCGCGTCGACGGCGTCGACCCCGGCTTCCACCGCCGCCAGCACCGTCGCGGCCGAGATGCCCGACGTGTCGTGCGTGTGCAGGTGGATCGGAAGCTCGGTCTCCTCGCGCAAGGTCGTGATCAGCTTCTTGGCGGCGGCCGGCTTCAGGAGGCCCGCCATGTCCTTCAGGCCGATCACATGCGCGCCGGCCTTTTCCAGCTCCTTGGCGAGCGCGACATAGTATTTCAGGTCGTACTTGGCGCGGTCGGGATCGAGGATGTCGCCGGTGTAGCAGATCGCCGCCTCGAGGACCTTGCCCTCCTCGCGCACCGCGTCCATCGAGACGCGCATGTTCTCGACCCAGTTCAGGCAGTCGAACACGCGGAAGAGGTCGACGCCGCCGGCGGCCGCCTGCTTGACGAAGAACTTGACGACATTGTCGGCATAGTTGGTGTAGCCGACGCCGTTGGCGCCCCGGAGCAGCATCTGCAGCAGGATGTTCGGCGCGCGCTCGCGCACCATGGCGAGCCGCTCCCACGGATCTTCCGTCAGGAAGCGCATCGAGACGTCGAAGGTGGCGCCGCCCCAGCATTCGAGGCTGAGCAGGCCCGGCAGGCCGCGCGCATAGGCGTCGGCGATGCCGACGATGTCATGCGTGCGCATGCGGGTCGCCAGCAGCGACTGGTGCGCGTCGCGCATCGTCGTGTCGGTTACCAGCACGCGCTTCTCGGCGCGCATCCACTTGGCGAGCGCCTCGGGGCCGTGCGCGTCGAGATACTGCCTGGTGCCCGGCGCCGGCTCGGCCTCGAACTGCGGGATCACCTTGGCGAGCGCGTCGGCCTTGGGCTTGGCGCGGCCGCGGGTCTCGGGATGGCCGTTCACCGTGACGTCGGCGATGTAGTTCAGGAGCTTGGTGGCGCGGTCGCGCCGGCGCACGGAGGAGAACAGTTCCGGCGTCGTGTCGATGAAGCGCGTCGTGTAGGAATTGTCGAGGAACTTCGGGTGGTTGATGATGTTGGCGACGAAGGTCAGGTTGGTCGCCACGCCGCGGATGCGGAACTCGCGCAGCGCGCGGTCCATGCGGGCGATCGCCTCCTGGGGCGTCGGCGCCCAGGCGGTGATCTTCTCCAGGAGCGGATCGTAGAAGCGGGTGATGACGGCGCCCGAATAGGCGGTGCCGCCATCGAGGCGGATGCCGAAGCCGGAGGCCTCGCGATAGGCCGTGATGCGGCCGTAGTCGGGAATGAAGTTCTGCTCGGGATCTTCCGTGGTGATGCGGCACTGCAGGGCGTGGCCGTAAAGGCGGATGTCCGCCTGCTTCGGCACGCCCGATTCCGGCGTGCCGATGGCGGCGCCCTCGGCGATGTGGATCTGCGCCTTGACGATGTCGATGCCGGTCACCTGTTCGGTGACGGTGTGCTCGACCTGGATGCGCGGGTTCACCTCGATGAAGTAGAATTGGCCGGTGTCGGCATCCATCAGGAACTCGACCGTGCCGGCGCCGTAATAATTCGACGCCTCGGCGATTTTCACGCCATAGTCGGTGATGGTCTTGCGCTTGGCGTCGGAGAGGTAGGGCGCCGGAGCGCGCTCCACCACCTTCTGGTGGCGGCGCTGCACCGAGCAGTCGCGCTCGTAGAGATGGACGATGTTGCCGTGGTGGTCGCCGAGGATCTGCACCTCGACATGGCGGGCGCGCTCGACCAGCTTCTCGAGATAGATCTCGTCCTTGCCGAAGGCGGCCTTCGCTTCGCGCCGCGCCGTGATGGCGTCCTTGATCAGCGTCTCCTCGTCGCGGATGACGCGCATGCCGCGTCCGCCGCCGCCCCAGGAGGCCTTCAGCATCAACGGATAGCCGATGCGGCTGGCTTCGGCCTTGATGGCCTCGATGTCGTCCGGCAGCGGCTCGGTCGCGGGCATGACCGGCACGCCGGCCGAAATCGCCAGGTTGCGCGCCGCGACCTTGTTGCCGAGCATGCGCATCGTATCGGGCGAGGGACCGATGAAGGTGATGCCGGCCTCGGCGCAGGCTTCCGCGAATTCCGGGCTTTCGGCCAGGAGGCCGTAGCCCGGATGGATGGCGTCGACCTTCGCCTCGCGGGCGATGCGGATCACGTCGGGGATGTTGAGATAGGCCTCGATGGGGCCGAGCCCCTTGCCGACCTGATAGGATTCGTCGGCCTTGAAGCGGTGCAGGGCGAGCTTGTCTTCTTCGGCGAAGATCGCGACCGTGGTCAGGCCGAGCTCGTTCGCGGCGCGGAACACGCGAATTGCAATTTCAGACCGGTTGGCGACCAGGATTTTCTTGATAGCCACGTATTTCCCCCATCCGAGAGCGGCGCTTTGCCGCGCAACCGAACCTATGTCCCGCTAGACTTACTAGGTTTGTGCGCGTGCGAAAAGGTCGGAGGATTATGTTGCGATGCGACTAAAATCGGATCGTTTCAGGCCGTAAGGGCGCTGAGCCGGCTCAGGAGGGCGGGGGTCGCCATGACCATGGCCCGCTCCTGGGGGGTCATGAAGGCGACGGCCTCGGCGATCGTCGACGCGTCCTCGATCTTGGCCGCTGCCAGGGCCTCGACCGCCTCGATCCTGCCGCGCGGGCGTTCGGCCACCGCGTCGGTCAGGGCGAGGTGCACGGCGCGCAGATGCGGGTCGCCGGCGATCGCCGCGAGATCCGGCGCGACGGCGACGGCCTCCTCATAGGCGGGGCGGATGGCGGCGGCGCCGCGGGCGACGGACGGCGGATCGACCTCCTCCGGCGTGCGCAGCAGGCCGATGCGGCGGATGACGCGCCCGATCCTGTTCGAGCCTGTCCAGCCGGAGACCGGAACGACCAGCAGCAGGCCGAGGATCGCCGGCGACAGCCATGCGACCAGAACCCAGGAATCGAGCCAGGCGGCGAAGAGCAGGGCCACGCCCATGAGGAAGTGCCAGCGATGGCGGATGATCAGCGAGCGGAGCGGCACGCCGCCATCGTCGCGGCGCTGCGGTTTCCAGCCGGAATCGCGGCCGATCAGGATCGACACGATGGCACCGGTATGGACCAGCATCATCACCGGCGCGATCAGGGCGGAGATGATGATCTCGAAGACGAAGCTCGCCAGCGTGCGGAACCCGCCGACCGTGCGACGGTCGTCCCGGTTGCGCAGGAAGGCGATCAGGCCGAGGATCTTCGGGCCGAACAGGATCACCATGGTGAGGCCGAACAGGCGCAAGGCGCGCTCGGCGTCGATTACCGGCCAGGTCGGGAAGAGCTGGAAGTCCTCGGTGAAATATTCCGGGCGGATGAAGTGCGCCTGCAGCGACAGCACCAGGCCGGCGAGGATCAGGAGCAGCCAGAGCGGCGAGGCGAGATAGGAGCCGATGCCGGTCAGGAGATGGATGCGGCTCACCCAGTGCAGGCCGCGCGCCGGCAGCACGAAGATGTGCTGCAGGTTGCCCTGGCACCAGCGGCGGTCGCGCACGGCGAGGTCGATGATCGAGGGCGGGCTCTCCTCATAGGAGCCGGCGAGGTCCTCGGCGATGCGGACGGTCCAGCCGGCCCGGCGCAGCAGCGCCGCCTCGACGAAGTCGTGGCTCAGGATGTGGCCGCCGAAGGGCGGCTTGCCCGGCAGGTCGGGCAGGCCGGCCGATCCCATGAAGGCGCGGGTGCGGATGATCGCGTTGTGGCCCCAGTAATTGCCCTCGGAGCCCGTCCAGAAGGCAAGGCCGGCGCCGACGATCGGGCCGTAGACGCGGCCGGCGAACTGCTGCAGCCGCGCGACGATCGTGGTGCCGTTGACGAGCGCCGGGATGGTCTGGATCAGGCCGGCGTCCGGGTCTTCCTCCATGCGGCGCGCCAGCTCGATGATCGTTTCGGGCGCGATCAGGCTGTCGGCGTCGAGGACCAGCATGTGGTCGTAGGCCGAGCCCCAGCGGGTGCAGAAATCGGCGACGTTGCCGGATTTGCGTGCGACGTTCTTGCGGCGGCGGCGGTAGTAGATCCTGGCCCGGTCGCCGAGGCGGGCGCGCAGCGTCAGCAGCGCCGCCTCTTCCTGCAAGGCGACGTCGGGATCCGTCGTGTCGGAAAGAATGAACCAGTCGAATGCCGGCCCCTGGCGGAGTTCGTCGAGGCCGCTGGCCATCGCCTCGACGGCGGCGAAGACGCGCGAGGGGTCCTCGTTGTAGGTCGGCATCAGCATGGCCGTGCGGCTCTCGAGCGGTCCGGCGGGGGTCCGCTTCGGCCGATGCAGCCGGCCCATGACGACGCCATAGCCGGCGATCGCGCTGCAGAAGGCCATCGCGATCCAGCCGAAATTCAGCGCGAACAGCACGAGCACGGCGATCTCGACCGGCGTCAGCCCGCCGACGATGAGCACCTGCTCCATCTCGTAGACGGCGACGAGGGCCAGCAGGAAGGCGCTGCCGAGAATGGCGATGCGGCGGATCCAGGACGAGCGCGACCGGCGCGGATCGACGAATTTGCGCCGCTCGCGCCGGCGGAAGCGCCAGAGCGATTGCGGCGGCATGTCGGCGTGGGTTTCCGCCGGCATGCCGCGCTGGGGTGTGGGCGACGTCTCCGCATTCGGGCCGGGCGCGCGACGGGCAGTCGGGGAATCCTCCTCCGTCTGCGCCGCCTCGCCGGCCGGGAAAGCGATCACGCCGTCCATCGATAGACCCAGGTCTCCGCTGGTCGTTCATCCGGGAACTGGAGCACGGTCCTGAGTTCGACGAGCGTCGCATCCTCCGGATCGAGCTCGAAATTGACCCGCCAGCCCTCGCCCAGCTTGGGGTTGGGGATCAGCACGATATTGCTGATCTTACCCTTGGACGTCGTCACCGTCGCCTTCGGTTCCGGCGCCGGCTTGCCCTCGAGGGGCTCCGGCGGGAAGAAATCGATCACAAAGCGGCGATTGGGCGAGTCGCCGTCGAGGGTGGCTCGTCCGACGCGGGTGCCGGCGACAACCATGCCGCCCGGCACGTAGTTCGGGTCGCCGCCCCAGGACAGGCGATAGGCGAAGGAATATTCCGATCCGGGGGGAATCGGATCCTTCGGCTGCCAGTAGGCGACGATGTTGTCGTGGATCTCCGAATTGGTCGGGATCTCGATCAGCGTCACCGCGCCCTGGCCCCAGTCGCCGACCGGCTCGACCCAGAGGCTCGGGCGGCCTTCATAGACCGCCTCGAGGTCCTGGTAGGTCTCGAACACGCGGTCGCGCTGCATCAGGCCGAAGCCGCGCGGGCCGGCGTCGACGAAGGCGCTCATTTGCAGCGTGGTCGGGTTGGACAGCGGCCGCCACAGGCGTTCGCCGCGGCCGTTGACCATCAGCAGGCCGTCCGAATCGTGAACTTCCGGGCGGAAGTCGTCGATATTGGTGCGGTCATTGGCGCCGAAGAAGAACATGCTGGTGCCGGGCGCCAGGCCGACCTTCGTCAGCTCGGTGCGCGGGAACAGGGTCGCCTCGACGTCCATCGTCGTCGGATAGCCGGGACGGACGGTGAAGCGGTAGGCGCCGGACGCGCTCGGGCTGTCGAGCAGCGCGTGCAGGACGATGGCTTCGCCCTCCTGAACCGGGGTCTCGACCCAGAAGGCGCGGAAGATCGGGAATTCCTCGCCCTCGGGTTCGGCCGTCTTCAGCGCCAGGCCGCGGGCCGAGATGCCGTAGACCTGGCCCTTGCCGAGCGAGCGGAAATAGCTCGCGCCCTGGAAGACCAGGATCTCGTCGAAATAGTCCGGCTTGTTGATCGGGCCGTGCACGCGGATGCCGGCGAAGCCCATGTCCTCGTCCGGGATGCCTTTGGGCACCAGCGGGCCGAAGTCGAACAACTCGGTCGAGTAGGGCAGGTGCTTGGCCTGGCCGTCCTTGACGATGGCGACCTCGATCGGCTCCTTGAAATAGAAGCCGGGATGGAAGAGCTGCAGCTTGAAGGGCAGCCCGTCATCCGCCCAGACCGACGCCGCCGACTTGAAGCGGATGTCGCGGTACTGGTCGTAGGTCAGGTTCTGCAGCACATCGGGCAGGCGCGAGGCGGGCGCCGCGAACGGAACGCGCGATAGGCGCCGCGCGATCTCGGCAACGGTCGAGCGCGTGAAGGGACCGTCCGTCGCGAGCGAGGCGGCGACATTGGTCGCCTGGGCCATCGCCTGGTCAGGATACAGATCGCCAATCGCGGCGGCGGCAACGAAAGCGCCTGCGGAAGCCAAGAGGCGGCGCCGCGTGATCTTGTACGGAGTCTCAGTCATGTTCTGTCTGTTTTCTCGGGAAACCGTCTAATCGCCCGAAGCTAGGATCGAACTGTGGTGAAAGTTTCACGGTCAAACGTGCGTAGCTGATTTGGTGATGAACGTCGATGGTGTGCATAAGGGGTACGAGCGGTCGGCAACCGTGGCAGCGACGGCCGTCAGGATGCGCCCGCATCTGCTTGTCGACTAGATGCTTCTGGTTGGCGCATTGATCAAGCCGGCGCGGTCGCGATTTCGGGGTCGAAATTGACCAATCCAGCCGTTTTTTCGGGCTGGCGACCACCCCTCGCGGGCGCGCGCGGTTGAACTGGCGACCACCCCTCGCGGGCGCGCGCGGTTGAAATTGCCGCGTGCGCGGCCGGCGGGGGCTGACGAACCCTCCCCAGCTTCCCATCCGGCCGGCGGCCCGGGGCCTTGTGCGCCCCGCGGCGCCTCGGCATTCTCTGCTCGCCGTCCGGGCGATGGCGACCTTGCAAACAAGAAGACTGCCCAGTCGAAGGAGCTCTCATGATCACGGTATTCGGTTCGGTCAACATCGACCTCGTCAGCCGGACGGCGCGCCTGCCGCGGCCGGGCGAGACCGTGCCCGGATCGGACTACCGTCTCATTCCCGGCGGCAAGGGCGCCAACCAGGCGCTGGCCGCCCGGCGCGCCGGCGCCTCCGTCCGCATGGTCGGCGCGGTCGGCAATGACGACATGGCCGCCGCGGCGCTGGCCGAGCTCGAAGCGGGCGGCGTCGACCTTTCCGGCGTCAAGCGCGACGGCGCCACCACCGGCATGGCGGTGATCACCGTGGACGATCACGCCGAGAACACCATCGTGCTCTCGCCGGGAGCCAATTCCCGCCTTTCGGCAAGCGATCTCACGCCCGGCGCGATCGGCGCCGGCGATACGCTGCTGCTGCAGATGGAGACGCCGTTCGAGGAAAGCCTGGCGGCGGCGCGTGCGGCCAAGGCGGCCGGCGCGCGCGTCATCCTGTCCATCGCGCCCTTCCTGCCGGTCGAGCGCTCCGCTTTCGCCGATGTCGACATCATCCTCGTGAACGAGACGGAGGCGGCGGATCTCGCCCGCCATCTCGGCCTGCTGCCCGGTTCCGACGGCGCCGGGACGGTGACGAAGCTCGCGGCTGCCCTCGGCCGCACCGTGATCGCGACGCTCGGACCCGATGGCGCGGTCGCCGCCACCGGTGCGGAGACGATCAGCGTTCCGGCGTTGAAGGTGGTGCCGGTCGACACCACAGGCGCCGGCGATACATTCTGTGGCGTGCTGGCGGCGCTGCTCGACGAGGGCGCGGACCTCGCCGGTGCCATGCGGCGGGCCGCCGTCGCGGGCTCGCTCGCCTGTGCCAAGGCCGGCGCGCAGCCGAGCTTCCCGCTACGGGAAGCGATCGAATTGTCGCTGTCGGGCGACCCCGCTTTTCCGTGACAGCGCCCAGGCGCTGCTATATAGGACAGGTTAGTAGTCTAATCACAGGTGAATGTGATATTCACCTGGAAAGCCATTTGGGGGCTACATCCGACGGCGCGCGCAGGCGTTTCAACGGGTGAAGCCATCGCCCTTACTCCTGTTGTCGAGATCTCCGATGAGCGTCACCACCGCTGCCCCGCCCCGCACTCTTCGCCTGAACGCGACCGACAATGTCCGCGTCGCCATCGACACGATCATGCCCGGATCGGTGGTGGAGGGCGTTACCGCGACCCAGCGCGTGCCCAAGGGGCACAAGATCGCCGTCGTCGGCATCGCCGAGGGCGCGCCTGTGCTGAAGTTCGGCCAGATCATCGGCTTCGCCAAGGCGCCGATCGCGCCGGGCGAGTGGGTGCACGAGCACAATTGCGGCATGCATGATTTCGACCGCGACTACCAGTTCGCCGAGGGCGCGCATGACGACGGCCTGCTGCCGCTCGACGAGCGCCGCCATTTCGAGGGCTATCACCGCCCGAACGGCAAGGTCGGCACGCGCAACTATATCGGCATCCTGACCAGCGTGAACTGCTCGGCGACCGTCGCGCGCTACATCGCCGAGGCGTTCAACCGCTCCGACATCCTGAAGGACTATCCGAATGTCGACGGCGTCGTCGCCTTCGTGCACGGCCAGGGTTGCGGCATGGGCGGTTCCGGCGAGGGCTATGACACGCTGGAGCGGACGCAGTGGGGCTATGCCACCCATCCGAACCTCGCCGGCGTGCTCGTCGTAGGCCTCGGCTGCGAAGTGTTCCAGATCCCGCGCTTGATGAAGCAGTACAATCTCGTCGAGCATGACGGCTTCCGGACGATGACCATCCAGGATACCGGCGGCACCCGCAAGACGATCGAGACCGGCATTGCCGTCATCAAGGACATGCTGCCGGCCGCCAATGCCTACAGGCGTCAGGCGACTCCCGTCTCCGAGATCATGGTCGGCCTGCAGTGCGGCGGCTCGGACGGCTATTCCGGCATCACGGCCAACCCGGCGCTCGGCTATGCGTCCGACATCCTTGTCCGGCATGGCGGCACCACGATCCTCTCGGAAACGCCGGAGATCTACGGCGCCGAACATCTCCTCACCCGCCGCGCCGCCAACCGCGAGGTCGGCGAGAAGCTGGTCGACCTGATCAAGTGGTGGGAAGACTACACCGAGCGCAACCAAGGCGAGATGAACAACAATCCGTCGCCGGGCAACAAGCTCGGCGGCCTGACGACCATCCTCGAGAAGTCGCTCGGCGCCGCCGCCAAGGGCGGCACGTCGACGCTGCGCGGTGTCTACAAATATGCCGAGCCGGTCGACACGCACGGCTTCGTCTACATGGATAGCCCCGGCTATGATCCGGCCGCCGTCACCGGCCAGATCGCGTCGGGCGCCAACATGATCGTGTTCACGACCGGCCGCGGTTCGGCAGCCGGCTACAAGCCGACCCCGTCGATCAAGCTCGCGACCAATTCGGACGTCTACAATCGCATGGTCGATGACATGGACATCAATTGCGGCGACGTGCTCGATGGCGTGTCGATCGAGGCGAAGGGCCAGGAGATCTTCGACGAGATCGTCGCGGTGGCTTCCGGCAAGCATTCCAAGTCGGAAGACCTCGGCTATGGCGACGCGGAATTCGTGCCGTGGCAGATCGGCGCGGTGATGTAGGGCTGGCCTTACTCTCCGACGCATTTCGGAAAGCCCTCGTCCGCCCGGACGGGGGCTTTTTGCTGGGTGGGTTGTTTTGGGGGGCGGGCTTCTTCTCCCTCCCCACAAGGGGGAGGGGATTCTTGAGCTCTTCCTCAGGGAGAGATGAGGGACGACGCGTCAGCTATCCGCCGCCCGCCATGAAATCGATCAGCAGTTTCATGTTGAGGAGGATGATGACGGTGGCGACGATGGCGGCGATGGCGGAGAGCCAGCGCGGCGCGGCGAGGGCGCCCATCTTGCGGCGCTCCGCCGTGAACATCACCAGCGGAATGACGGCGAAGGGCAGTTGCAGGCTAAGGATCACCTGCGACAGGATCAGGAGCTGGCCGGCGCCGCTCTCGCCATAGAGGATGGTGACGACGGCCGCCGGCACGATGGCGATGCCGCGGGTGATCAGCCGCCGCAGCCAGGGCGCGAGGCGGATGTTGAGGAAGCCCTCCATGACGATCTGGCCGGCCATGGTGGCGGTCACGGTCGAGTTGAGCCCGCAGCAGAGCAGCGCGACGGCGAAGAGGGTGGGGGCCAGCGCCGAGCCGAGCAGCGGATGCAGCAGCGCATGCGCCTTGTCGAGGTCGACCACCTCGGTCGAGCCCTTGGCGTGAAACGCCGAGGCGGCGAGCACCAGGATCGAGGCGTTGATCAGGAGCGCGAAGACGAGCGCCAGCGTCGAATCGATGGTGGCGAAGCGGATCGCCTGGCGCTTGCCCTCGAGGTCGGCGTGATAGGCGCGCGTCTGCACGATGCCGGAATGCAGGTAGAGATTGTGCGGCATGACCGTGGCGCCGATGATGCCGAGCGCCAGGTAGAGCATGTCCGGATTCCTGACGATCTCCGTGCTCGGCACGAAGCCGCGGATCAGGTCGCCCCATTTCGGGTCGGCCATGATGATCTGCAGCAGGAACGAGACGGCGATGACGCCGAGCAGCGTGATCACCAGCGCCTCGACCCAGCGGAAGCCCTTGGTCTGCAGATAGAGCACCAGGAAGACGTCGAGCGCCGTGATGACGACGCCGATCTCGAGCGGGATGCCGAAGAGCAGGTTGAGGCCGATCGCCGTGCCGATCACCTCGGCGAGGTCGGTGGCGCAGATGGCGATCTCGGCCAGCACCCAGAGCAGGGCGGCGACCGGCGCCGGATAGGCGTCGCGGCAGGCCTGCGCCAGGTCGCGTCCCGTGGCGATGGCGAGCCGCGAGGCCAGCGCCTGCAGGATCATCGCCATCAGGCTCGACAGCAGCACGACGAAGAGAAGCGTGTAGCCGAAGCGCGAGCCGCCGGCGATCGAGGTGGCCCAGTTGCCGGGGTCCATGTAGCCGACGGCAACAAGATAGCCGGGGCCCAGAAAGGCGGCGAATTTCCGCCAGTTCGGCGCTGTCTCGGCAACGCGGATCGAGCCGTGCACCTCCTCGAGCGACGGATTGCCCCGGGCGCGGCGCCAGCCGCCTTCGCCCGTCTCCTGATCGACCGTGCGCACGCCGTAATGTCCGGGAATAAGAATGCGAATGACTCGCAGTAGAGGCGGCGGCGGTGAATCCGTCAAGCGAAACCTGGGGGAACCCCGAGCCCGGAATCCTCTCGGAGACGCATCGCCCGTCGGCTCGGGACGGGACTATGATGCGTCCTCTCGACCGGCCGGGGCGCCCTTGGGTACGGAGCACCGGTGCGCGCGAAGGCGATGCAACCAAGCGGGGTCCCGGCGGGTTTCCCCGTTTCGGGGCGCGATCGGAGCGACCGTCTCCGCCGGGTCGGCGGAGCAGGCACGACAGGCAGCAAGAGGCAGGACAATGCGGACACGCAGGCTGGGCAGAAGCGCTCTCGAGGTCTCCGTCATCGGACTCGGCGCCAACAATTTCGGCGGGCGGACGGATCCGGAGGGTTCGCGCCGGGTCATCGACGCCGCCATCGACCACGGCATCAATTTCATCGACACGGCCGATATCTATGCCGACACCCGCTCGGAGAGCATCCTCGGCGAGGTGCTCGGCGCGCGGCGGGACCGGATCGTGCTGGCGACCAAGTTCGGCGCGCCGATCCAGGGTTCGTCCGAGACGACGAAGCTGGGGTCGCGCGCCTATATCCTGAAGGCGGTCGAGGCGAGCCTCAGGCGACTGAAGACCGACCGGATCGACCTCTATCAGCAGCACAGACCCGATCCCGACACGCCGATCGACGAGACGCTGGGCGCGCTCGAAGACCTCGTGGCAGCAGGCAAGATCCGCTACTACGGCGCCTCAAACTTCTCGCCCGAGCAGCTGCGCGCGGCGCAGGACGCGGCGCGCAAGGCCGGCTATCGCGGCTTCGTCTCCAGCCAGGACGAATACAGCCTGGTCGAGCGCTCGATCGAGAAGGCGTTGCTGCCCGTCGTTCGCGCCGAGAAGATGGCGCTGATCCCGTTCTTCCCGCTGGCGAGCGGCCTCCTGACCGGCAAATATCGCGGCGGCGCGCGACCCGAGGGCAGCCGGTTCGGCGCGTGGTCGACCCTGGGCGACCGCTACCTGACCGAGCGCAACATGGTGCTGGTCGAGAAGTTCGACGCCTTCGCCGCCGCCTGGGGCCACAGCGTGCTGGAGCTCGCCTTCGCCTGGCTGCTGGCGCAGGATTCGGTCGCTTCGGTAATTGCGGGCGCCACCAGGCCTGAGCAGATCGCCGCCAATGCCGCCGCGGCCGAGTGGCACCTGACGGCGGCCGACCTCGCCGCCTTCGATGCGCTCGCCGGCTGAAGACGGGCGCCGGTACCTGACATTTCGGCCTGTCATTCTCGCCGCTCGCGGAGGCGAGCGGCTCTGCTCGCTAGAGCTGGATTTCCGGCGCCGTCGGGCAGGTGGAAGGCTTGCGCCGGTCCCAGCCCCGCGAGGTCCATTCCTGGGCCGGGCCGGCATCCGGTCCGCCCTTCTCGTCCGGAACGTAGAAGGTGAAGCAGTTGGCGCCGTCGCGCTCGACGAAGAAGCAGGCGCCTTCCTGCGATTCATAGAAGGTGCAGAACTTGCCGTCCTTGACCGACCACTGGCCGGAATCGGCGCCGTCGATGTCGTGATAGCGGATCGAGCCGTCGGTGTTGTAGGTCTCGGTGAAGAAGGCGCCGTTATGGTAGATGCCGTCGAGCGTCAGCCCGGAGAGAAGGCTGGCGATCTCGTGCTCCGGCACGCGTTCGCCGGCCGGGGCGGGCGTCGCCGCCAGAGAGGCCAATGCCGCGAGCCCGGCAAGCGCGATCGCGCGGATGAAAGGGGTGCGGGCAGGTTCCCGACTGGCAATCCCTGCGCTCAAGCCGTTCGCCTCCGTTGACTTCTGGCCGTTTTGGCGGCAGAAGATGCGCCATTATCATTCGGGTAGACCGATGACTGCGCACGCCGTTGCTTATTCGATCCTAATCGACCTGGTGGCTTCCGTCACCCGGACAGGCACGGCCGTCATGCGCATCTCCACCACGCCCAAAACGTCGAAAACGACGACGACCGCCTGATTGTCCCTCCGTGCCCCCAATCTCCCTCGGGGTCAGAGGGAGAAGGGGCCGGCCAGACGCGGTCATTCCGGCGACTGGACGGTGGGGGAGAGAGCCGGATCAAGGAGCAGGACAACATGGGTTACAAGGTCGCGATCGTCGGCGCCACGGGCAATGTGGGCCGCGAAATTCTCTCCATTCTCGACGAGCGCGGCTTTCCCGCCGACGAGGTCGTGGCGCTCGCCTCGCGTCGCAGCCAGGGCACCGAGGTCTCCTTCGGCGACAAGACGCTCAAGGTGAAGCCTCTCGACCAGTACGACTTCTCCGACACCGATATCTGCCTGATGTCGGCCGGCGGTTCGATCTCGAAGGAATGGGCGCCCAAGATCGGCGCGCAGGGCTGCGTCGTGATCGACAATTCCTCGGCCTGGCGCTACGACGCGCAGGTGCCGCTGATCGTTCCGGAAGTGAACGCCGACGCCATCACCGGCTTCTCCAAGCTCAACATCATCGCCAATCCGAACTGCTCGACCGCGCAGCTCGTCGTCGCGTTGAAGCCGCTGCATGACGTCGCCACGATTAAGCGCGTCGTCGTCTCGACCTACCAGTCGGTGTCGGGCGCCGGCAAGGAGGGCATGGATGAGCTCTTCACCCAGACCCGCGCCGTCTTCGTCAACGATCCTGTCGAATCGACCAAGTTCACCAAGCGCATCGCCTTCAATCTCATTCCGCACATCGACGTCTTCATGGAGGACGGCTACACCAAGGAAGAGTGGAAGGTGATGGCCGAGACGAAGAAGATCCTCGATCCGAAGATCAAGCTCACCTGCACCGCCGTGCGCGTGCCGGTGTTCGTCTCGCACTCCGAATCCGTCAACATCGAGTTCGAGAAGCCGATCTCGGCCGACGAGGCGCGCGATATCCTGCGCGAGGCGCCGGGCTGCCTGGTGATCGATAATCCGGAAGAAGAGCAGTACATCACGCCCTACGAGGCGACCGGCGAGGACGCGACCTATATCTCGCGCATCCGCGAGGACGCGACCGTCGAGAACGGCCTCAACCTGTGGGTCGTCTCCGACAACCTTCGCAAGGGCGCGGCGCTCAACGCCGTCCAGATCGCCGAGGTCCTGGTCAACCGCAAGCTGATCCAGCCGAAGAAGCAGGCCGCCTGAGGCTATCCTCGGCCATGGCCGAAATGCGAAAGGCGCGACCGCAGGGTCGCGCCTTTTTCGTTTCGGGCGTTGGTCGAGTGCGTCCTTCGGGCTGGATCTCAGACATCATCCAGCTCGGCTCCGGCGTTCCCTCCCCCCTTGTGGGGAGGGCCAGGGAGGGGGACCGGCTCCATCTTCGGACGAGGAGCGCCGGACTTCCCCGTACCGAGGTGGCACACCCACACCGTCCCTCCCCACAAGGGAAGGGGGACAGCCCCCGTCAGAGCTGAAAGCTGGCCCTCAGGCCTCGATCACGTCCGGCACGGTGAAGCGGCCGGTTTCCTTGTCGAGCAGGTAGAGCTCGGCGGTGGAGATGTCGAACCAGGCGCCGTGCAGCTCCAGCTCGCCGATCTCCTCCAGGCTCCTGATCCACGGGAAGGTGCGCAGATTCCGGATGGTCTGGCGGATCGAGGCGAACTCCATCGCGCGCTGGCGATCATTCGTCTCGGCCGGGTCGTCGCAGATCAGCGCCTCGGCCGGCTTCAGGAGCGAGATCCACTTGCCGACGAAGTCGGTCCGGGCCTGCAGGTCCGGCGGCGCGTCGCGATCGGCGAGGTAGCCGGTGATGCCGCCGCAGCGGCCATGGCCCATGATGACGAGGTCGCGCACCTTCAGGCTCAACACGCCGAACTCGATCGCCGCCGAAGTGCCGTGGTGCTCGCCGTCGGGCGTAAAGGGCGGCACGAGCGCCGCGACGTTGCGCACGACGAACAGCTCGCCGGGGGCGGCGTCGAAGATCGTCTCGGGCGCGGCGCGGCTGTCGCTGCAGCCTATGATCATGGTGCGCGGGCGCTGGCCCGTCTCGGCGAGAACCTTGTAGCGCGAGCTTTCCTGCGGAAGGCGCTGGTCGCGAAACGCTGCGTAGCCGCGCAGGAGCCGGGACGGAAAATCAGGGGCCTGAGCCATCGGGTGGTGCTCCAGAGGTGGGCCGGACCATCATGCGGTGCAGCATGATGCTGGCGATGACATAAACGGCTTTTTTGCGGGGGTCGAGAGGCCCGTGCGCGCGACAGCCCTGCAGACAGTGCAAAGCGACGCTCAGGCCCAGATCGCGATCCGGAGGCCCCTGGCGTCGCGCGCCGGCTCGGCAGGAAAACTCTCGGCTTCGCCGCGCAGGATCCGCCGCGCGATCAGGGCGTTCGCAGCGGCGTCGAGCAGGTCGTCGGCGCCGGCCCCGCGCGGCGGTCGCGCCAGCGTCGCCGGGTCGTAGCCGAGGCGGACGAGCAGCGCCCGACGCTCGTCCAGACCGGCCGGGTTCGGGCTCCCCTTCACTTTCTTCGGCAGCGCCATGGCGGTGCAGCCGTTCAGCCGCCAGAAGGCGAGTTCGGGATGGACCTCGAATACGCGATCCTCCAGCGCCGGCGTCATGATCGCGTCGATTTCGCGGATCTTCGGGAAGATGTGGAAGCACTGTTTGGCGACCATGCGCGGTGGCGTCGAGGTGGCGCTCGCGACCACGCAGGCCTCACGATAGTCCGTCGTCATCACGGCGCGGCGCGAGGGGACGGAAAACACCGAACTCTGCCGCATGCCGAGCCGCGGCCGCACGAGCCGCTCCGGGCCGCGCCCGTCCGGGCCGATGGTCTCCGGCAGGCCGATCGGCATGTCGACGGCGAGGATGCGGTTGCCCGTCTCGACCACCAGATCCGCGAAATGCGTGACGATCCGGGTCTCGGGTTCGATCGGGCCATCCGGGGCGATCGCGACAGCGATCCAGCCGGCGGGACAGCCGTCGATACCGACGACCCGCATCTCAGGGCAAGACCCGGACCGGCGTCCGCGGCGCCAGCAACTGGTCCTGGATCGCCGTGAGCGGCAATTCGTCGGCGCCGAGGCGGGCCGCCGCGTCGATCGCGTCGGCGACGGCGGCGGTGGCCAGGCGCAGCGCCTCGGCGTCGCTCCGGCCCTCGACCAGATGGGCGAGGAGGAGCGCGGCGAAGAGGTCGCCTGTGCCGTTCGGCACCCGTCCGCCAATCGCGGCGTGGCTGGCGCGCAAGCTCTCGCCGCCATCGCGCGAGACGAGCAGGGTCGTGATCTCGCCCTCGGTGCCGGCGGCCGAGGTCACGGCGATGCGCGGCGCCGCCAGACGGGCCACGGCCTCGGTCAGCGCCTCGGCGGGCAGCGCGAGGTCGCCCGCCAGGAAGCCGAGTTCCGTCGGGTTCGGGGTCAGGATATCGGCGCGCGGCACCAGATGGTCGCGGATCGCCGCGGCCGTCGCCTCCGGCACGTAGAGCTTGCCGCCGTCGCCCATCACCGGATCGCAGAGATAGAGCGCGTCGGGACGCGCCGCCTTGACCGCGTCGACGAGGCGCGCCACGGGGGCGGGCTGGCTGGCGGCGCCCATGTAGCCGGTGAGGATCGCGCCGATCTCGCCGAGCCAGGGCGCGCGGCAGAGATCGTCGATCAGAGCCTCGAACGATGCCTCGTCGGGGATTATCCTGCCGGCGCGGCCGTGGCCGGGATGCCAGGGCAGCGTCACCGTCTGCACCGACCAGACCGGATGGCCGAAGCGCTCCAGCGCGAACACCGCGCCACGCCCGCCGACCGCGCCGCGCACGACGCTGGAGGAGATGACGAGGATAGCGGGTCTGGCGGTGGCGGATGCGGGCATGGACTGGGTTCCGGAATGGCCGGCGATCCGGCCGGCGCAGCCGCGACCCTAGCCGATTCGGTTCCGCTCCGCTCTGTCCGCCCCTATGCTTCCGCCGAAGCAGGCGGGTCGGTCCGCCGTCAGGAGATGTCATGCCATCGATCCGTCCACGCCGTTCCGCCCTCTATGTGCCGGGCGCCAATGCCCGCGCCATGGCGAAGGCGCCAGCGCTCGGCGCCGATGTCGTGATCCTCGATCTGGAGGATGCCGTCGCCCCGTCCGAAAAGGCCCTCTCCCGCGACCGCGTCGTCGAGGCCGTCGCCGCGTTCCGGCAGGCGCGATGCGCCGCCGAGATCGTCGTCCGCGTCAACGGGCTCGGGACGCCCTGGATCGCGGATGACCTCGCGGCGATCGGCGCGGCGGGGCCGGACGCGATCCTCTTGCCGAAGATCTCGGCTGCGGCCGACCTTGCCCGGGTCCGCGCGCTCGTCGAGCCCGGCGTCGTGCTGCCGCTCTGGGCGATGATCGAGACGCCGCGCGCCGTGCTCGATCCATTGTCGATCGCCATGGCGCAGGACGGGCGCCTGCCGCTCGCCATGCTGGTGCTCGGCCTCAACGACCTGGCGCGCGAGACGGGGACGCGCCAGCTTCCCGGCCGGGCGCCGATGCTGCCCTGGATGATGGCGGCGCTCGCGGCCGCGCGCGCGGCCGGCATCGGCATTCTAGACGGCGTCTTCAACGCCGTCGCCGACGAGGCGGGCTTCGCGGCCGAATGCGCGCAGGGGCGCGATTGCGGCTTCGACGGCAAGACGGTGATCCATCCGCAGCAGGTCGCGGGCGCCAATACGGCCTTCGCGCCGAGCGAGGCGGAGATCGCCTGGGCGGCGCGGATCGCCGGCGTGTTCGAGCTCGCCGAGAATGCCGGCAAGGGCGTCGTCATGGTCGAGGGGCGTATGGTCGAGCGGCTGCATGCCGACATGGCGAAGCGCTTGCTGGCGCTCGCCGCGGCGATCGCGGCAAGGGGGTAGGGGCCTCCCTCGCTCGCCGTCATCCCTGCGAAAGCAGGGATCCACATTGCCGCTGCCCAAAACAAAAAAGCGCCCGGATCGCTCCGGACGCCTTTTCAATTCGGTCGAAACGGGGCTTAGGCCCAGGGGCGGGCGGCTTCCGTGGTCTTCTCGTAGGCTTCGATGCGCGGCGCCTTGACCATGGTCAGGCCGATATCGTCGAGGCCGCTCAGGAGCTTCTCCTTGCGGGCCGGATCGATGTCGAAATGCACCGCGCCGCCGTCGGGACCACGGATCTCCTGCGCCTCGAGATCGACCGTCAGGCGAGAATTGGCGCCCCGGTCGGCGTCGTCGAACAGCTTGTCGAGGTCTTCCTTCGACACGCGGATCGGCAGGATGCCGTTGTTGAAGCAGTTGTTGTAGAAAATGTCGGCGAAGGACGTCGAGATGATGCAGCGGATGCCGTAGTCGAGCAGCGCCCAGGGGGCATGCTCGCGCGACGAGCCGCAGCCGAAATTGTCGCCGGCGACGATGATCGTCGCGTCGCGATAGGCCGGCTTGTTCAGCACGAAATCCGGGTTCTCGCTGCCGTCCTCGTTGAAGCGCATCTCGGCGAACAGGCCCTTGCCGAGACCGGTGCGCTTGATCGTCTTCAGATAGTCCTTCGGAATGATCATGTCGGTATCGATGTTGATCAGCGGCAGCGGAGCCGCAACACCGGTCAGCGTCGTGAATTTTTCCATGGTGATCATTCCTCTCGCGGTCAGACGGCGGTAGATGCGCTGAAAAGCCGCCAAGGTCAAGGGTTCCGGCGGCCGCGGCTGTCGTATCGGCAGGGTCGGCGGCCGATTCAGCCCGCCGCTTCCTCGATCGCCTCCATGTCGTCGTCCGACAGGCCGAAATGGTGGCCGATCTCGTGGATCAGGACATGGCTGACGATGGCGCCCAGCGTCTCGTCATGCTCGGCCCAGTAGTCGAGGATCGGCCGGCGATAGAGCCAGACGCGGTTCGGCATCATGCCGGTCTGCTCGACCGCCGAGGCATGCGCCAGGCCGACGCCCTGGAACAGGCCGAGCAGGTCGAATTCCGACTCGATGCCGAGCGCGTCGAGCGCCTCGTCGTCGGGGAAGTCGTCGACCCGGATCTCGATCTCGCCGCAAAGGCGACGGAATTCCTCCGGCAGGCCTTCGAGCGCGGCCTGTCCCAGCATCTGGAAGTCGTCGAGCGAGGGCGCCTTGAGGGCGTCGAGGTTGGAGATGGCCATGCTCGCCGGCTCAGCCCTTGCGGGCGCGGTCGATCTGGACGACGAAGCTCTCCAGCCGCGCCTTCTTGCCGACCGTCGCGGCGAAGCTGGTGCGCATCTGCGAGCCTTCCGGCACCATCAGGCGCAACGACAGCCAATCGCGCGAGCGGCCCTTGCGGGCAAGCGCCTCGACGAGGGCGCGGGCGACGCCGCGGCCGCGCGATTCGTGGATGACGAACAGGTCTTCCAACTGGCCGACGCGCATGCCGGTCATGGCGTCCGGCAGGTCGTAGAAGACCGCGAAGCCGACCAGCGCGCCATCGAGCCGCGCGCCGATGATTTCCGCCGTGCGATCGCGCAGCAGGCTCTCGGCGTAATAGAGGTCGGGATGGCGCGGCGCGCCGCGCCGCATGTCCTGCACATAGGCGGCGAGCAGCGGCGCGAATTCGAGCGCGTCGTCGATCGTCAGCGTGACGGTGTCGAAATGGGTCGAGAGGGGCAGCGTCGTCATTCCCTTGGCATTTCCGGCGGCCCACTGGCCGCGTCCGGTCCCTGATCTAGTTCATTAGGAATGTCGCATCGGTTCCCGCGATGCAATCCGCAATGTTCCGGAGCCGAGCGGCGCGCCTTGGCGCCTGGGAGTATCGGACATGATCAAGCGCGTCCTGATGATCGTCGCGACCGCCTTCGTGCTGTCGCTCGCTCCGCTGGCGAGCGGAGCGTACGACGCTTTCGCCCGCGGCGGCGACAACCGGCACGGCGGGGGTGGCAACTGGCATGGCGGCGGTGGCAACTGGCACGGAGGCGGTTGGCGCGGCGGCGGCTGGCGTGGCGGCGGGTGCTGGAACTGCGGCGGCTGGGGATTGAACAACAGCTGGGGATGGGGCTGGGGTCCGGCGTGGGGTCCGTCGCTCGGGCTGGGTCTTGGCTATGGCGCGTGGGGCGCGAGCCGCGTTTGCGAGCCGGTGTTCCGAGCCGTCAAGGTGCGCACCAGCCGGGGCTGGCGCTGGCGCGACGTCTATGTCGGCGATCGCTGCTTCTGGGCGAACCGCTGGTAAGGCTGGCGACCCATCGCCACACGCCAGAGGCGGCATTTCGTGAATGCCGCATGAACGCGCGCCTCAGCGCGGGTTCATGCGTTGTCTCCTTTTATGGGCCCAACAGGCCGTACGGGCCTGGTTGCCTGAAAGGGAGACTGACGGATGCTCAAGCAAACCATGATCGCCGCCGCCACGACGCTGGCACTGGCCACCGGCGCGCTCAGCCTGACGACGGGCAGCGCGCTGGCCTGGCATCGCGGCGAGCCGCATCGCCAGCACAACCATGATCGCGGCTGGGACAATGGCCCGCGCCATCATGGCTGGGGCCGCGCCAAAAAGGTATGCCGCCCGGTGATCCGCGAGCGCAAGGTCTGGCGCCATCATCGCTGGCAATGGCGCAAGGTCGTCGTCGGCGAGCGCTGCCACTGGGTGCGCGGTCATCGCGGGCCCCGCTGGTAGGCGGCGCCCGAACAAGAAGGGCCCGGACGTCGCCGTCCGGGCCCTTTGGAATTCTCTGCTGTGGTTGGGCCCCCAAGAGCCTCGCCCTTCACCTCGCCCTGAGGGAGAGGTCGGAGCGAAGCTCCGGGTGAGGGCTTAGGGAACCAACCGGTGAGGGCGTAAACCCTCACCCGCCGGCCTGCGGCCGTCGACCTCTCCCTCAGGGAGAGGTGAAGGTGGGAGCCCGGCTTCCTAAGCTCGCCCTTCCTGTCTCTGCTGCCGCCTTCGGCTCAGCGCCAGCTGCGGATGTCGACGAAGTGGCCGGCGATCGCCGCCGCCGCCGCCATGGCCGGCGAGACCAGATGGGTGCGGCCCTTGAAGCCCTGGCGGCCCTCGAAATTGCGGTTCGAGGTCGAGGCGCAGCGCTCATGCGGCTTCAGCCGGTCGTCGTTCATGGCCAGGCACATCGAGCAGCCCGGCTCGCGCCATTCGAAGCCGGCGTCCTTGAACAGCTTATCGAGACCCTCGGCCTCGGCCTGCTCCTTCACCAGGCCGGAGCCCGGGACGACCATGGCGTTGACGCCCTCGCGCACCTTCTGGCCGCGGATCATCGCCGCGGCGGCGCGCAGGTCTTCGATGCGGCCATTGGTGCAGGAGCCGATGAAGATGCGCTCGACCGGGATGTCGACCATGCGGGTGCCGGGCTTCAGGCCCATATAGTCGAGCGCGCGCCACTTCGACTTGCGCTTGTTCTCGTCGGCGATGTCATCCGGGTTCGGCACGACGCCGGCGATCGAGACGACGTCTTCCGGCGAGGAACCCCAGGTGACGATCGGCGGCAGGCTGGCGGCGTCGAGGCGGATCTCGGTGTCGAAATGCGCGCCGGGATCGGTCTTGAGCGTCTCCCAGTAGCGCACGGCCAGATCCCACTCGATCCCGGTCGGTGCCTTGGGGCGACCCTTGATGTATTCGAAGGTCTTCTCGTCCGGCGCGATCAGGCCGGCGCGGGCGCCACCCTCGATCGACATGTTGCAGACGGTCATGCGGCCTTCCATGGAGAGCGCGCGGATCGCCTCGCCCGCATATTCCATGACGTGGCCGGTGCCGCCGGCCGTGCCGATCTCGCCGATGATGGCCAGCACGATATCCTTTGCGGAGACGCCTTCCGGCGCCACGCCGTCGACGGTCACCAGCATGTTCTTGGCCTTGGACTGGATCAGCGTCTGGGTCGCGAGCACATGCTCGACCTCCGACGTGCCGATGCCATGCGCCAGCGCGCCGAAGGCGCCATGCGTCGAGGTATGGCTGTCGCCGCAGACGATCGTCATGCCGGGCAGGGTGAAGCCCTGTTCGGGGCCGACGATGTGGACGACGCCCTGGCGGCGGTCGAGCTCGGAATAATACTCGACGCCGAATTCCGCCGCGTTCTCGGCCAGCGTCGCCACCTGCAACGCCGATTCCGGATTCTCGATGCCGTGCGTGCGGTCGGTCGTCGGCACGTTGTGGTCGACGACGGCCAGCGTCTTGCGCGGCTGGTGCACCTGGCGGCCGGCCATGCGCAGTCCTTCGAAGGCCTGCGGGCTGGTCACCTCGTGCACGAGGTGGCGGTCGATATAGAGGATGGTGTTGCCGTCTTCGTTCTTCTCGACGACGTGGTCGTCCCAGATCTTGTCGTAGAGCGTCCGGGGATTGCCGTTCGACGTGGTCATGACGTCTTGTTCCTGAAAGAAAAATGCTGTGCGAGGTCGATCGTTCGGGGTGGCTGCCCCGTCAAAGTCGATCGGAGCCCAGATCCTCGGTCGCCAGCAGACGGGCGAAGAAGCGCCAGGGCAGCCGCGCATGATCCGTCAGCGCCGCAAATTCTGCGGTCGTCGGCTGATGGACGCGGGCGAAGAGGCTGTTCATAGCGGTTCTAAATAGCAGCAGACGACGGATACGACAATTCGGATCATAACATGGGCTCAGAGCTTCGTCGCACCAAGCGAGAGGGCGAGGGGCATGCGCGGCTGGCCCGCGGGGAGCGCGAAGAGGCGATTGCCGGCATCCACCATCATCGGGAACAGCTTGAACGGCAGCACCTCGTGCTCGCGCATGAAATCCAGCCGCATGCCCGCCTTGAGCAGCGCGTCGATCACGTCCGAGGTGCCGCGCATCCATTCATAGGTGAAGTTTGTGACGAGCGGTGTCTCGTCGCCGGTGTAAGTCGTCTCGGCGTCGAAGCGCTGCGGCGTCTCGCGCGCCGAGCGCCAGTCATAGTGTGGCCGGATCAGGCCGTCGATCTCTTCATGCGTCATGATCGACGGGTTGCTGTCGGCGAAATAGAGGCGGCCGCCGGGCTTGAGCGTGCCGGCGATTGCCCGGGCCCAGGCGCGGATGTCGTCGAGCCAAGTGATCGTGCCCCAACTGGTGAAGACCACGTCATAGTCCGTGCCGATCAGTTCCGGCGCGTCATAGACCTCGCCCTCGACGAAGTCGGCGGCGATGCCCGAGCGTTGCGAGAGGTCGTTGGCCCTGGCGATGGCGTGCGGCGAGAAGTCGAGACCTGTGGCGATGGCGCCGCGCCGGGCCAGGCACAGCGTGTCGATGCCGATATGGCACTGGAAATGAGCGAGCTTTCTGCCGGCGACGTCTCCGATCTCCCGGGCCTCGATCGGATAGAGCACGTCCTCGCCGGCCAGGAACCGGTCAATCGCGTAGAAGCCCGTGCTGTCCTTGGCGTGGATCTCGGCGCGCTCGTCCCAGCTGGCGCGGTTGCTCTGCTTGAAGGCGTCCATCTCAGCTTCCCCCAAAAGAAAAGGCGGGTCCCGGGACCCGCCTTCGTGAGCTTCGCCTCGGGCGAAGGATCAGGCCTGGGCGGCCTTTTCCTTGCGGGGCTCGGTGCGCTCGACGATACGGGCCGACTTGCCGCGACGGTCGCGCAGGTAATAAAGCTTCGCGCGACGAACCTTGCCGCGGCGGACGACTTCGATGCTGGCGATCAGCGGCGAGTAGACCGGGAAGACGCGCTCGACGCCCTCGCCGTAGGAAATCTTGCGAACGGTGAAGCTCTCGGAAAGGCCGCCACCCGAACGGGCGATGCAGACGCCTTCATAGGCCTGGACGCGCGAACGCGTGCCTTCGACGACCTTCACGTTGACCTTGAGGGTGTCGCCGGGCTGGAACTCGGGAACCGCGCGCATGGCGGCGACGATTTCGAGCTGCTCTTTCTCGAGCTGTTCGATGATGTTGGTCATGGTCTCAACTCCTGCCGATGCGGTCCTTTTCGGGCCGCGAGCGTTTCGGTGCGCTGTTTTCAGTTATTTTTCCGGAACGGCAAGCGATCCGGATGGCGCGCGTGTACAGGAAGCGGACCGGAAAGTCCAGCGGGACCACGCCGGGGCCGGCTCAAGGCCGACTTTCGCGCGGCCCCCGGCGGTCAGTCGGGCATGGGTCCGAGGAGGGCGAGCCCATGCCGCTCGGCGGCGGCGACCAGCCGGGCGATATCCGGTTCGCGCGGTTCGCCTGGCGTGCCCTCGTCGGCCGGATCGCTCGCCTCCGCGATGAAGTCGGCGAATTGCGGGCCGGTGGTCATCAGGAGCAGCCTGGCGGTCTCCGTGCCGTTGACGCGGAAGCCATGCGGCACGGCGCGGGGGGCGAAGGCGTATTGGCCGGGACCGACGACGAGGCTGCGCTCCGCGATGGTGATCGTCAACTCGCCATCGATGACGAAGAAGGATTCGTCCTCGTCCTGATGGATATGCCAGATCGAGACGAAGCCGGGCGGGATGCATTGTTCGACCAGGCTGAGTGACCCCCCGGTTTCGCTGCGTCCGGCATGAATCCAGGTCGGCAGGTCGATAAACAGGCGCATCGGCGGCTTCCGGACCTGTCCGGTCAGTCGATCTTGGAGCTCCATGGCATTCTCCTTCTTGGCTTGGATCGTGCATTGGCGCGCCGCGCCGATTTCGGCGACGGCACCGAGACCTAACGGAGCGCGGTCAGAAGCGTGCTGGCCGCCATGTAGATCAGGATCAGCGAGCCGGGGGTCCAGAGCAGCGCCCGGATGTCGTGGATCTGGGCGGTCAGATAGGCGACGAAGTGCGCCAGCCGCGTGATGACATAGCCGTAGAACAGCCATTGGGCGAGGACGAGCGACGGCTCGGTCAGGATCCAGAGAAAGCCGGCCACCAGGAAATAGGGGATGCTTTCGAGGTCGTTCAGCTGGATCCGGCGAAGGCGCTCGACGCGATCATTGGGCTCGAGCTGATGCGGATGCGGGTTCGGATTGGCGAGGGTCTTGCGGATGTCCTCGGGCGAGCGGAAGCCGCCGTTCTCCCGGATCATCCGGACGACCACCAGCCAGGACATCGCGGCCGCTTTCAGGATCAGGAGCGTCGCGGCGATGACATAGGTGGAGAAGAGGGGATTGTCGAAGCTGATCGCTGGCATTGCAGGCTCCGTGCAGGCGCCCTGACCTCGCGGCGGACTGGCGCGGTGAACTTTCGGTTCAAAATTAGACCGTTGGTCGAAAAAGTCAATGATTGGACTTTTTGAACGCCAGGCGGTATTTTCTTCGGTGTATCGACGGTCTGGACTGGTAGTGATGAGCGACGAAAAGGCTCCTGAACAGGTGCGGAAGGACGACGCCAGGCATGCGGCGCGGGCGGCGCGCCGGACGCGACGGCGCGACCAGTCGCGCGCCGAGATCCTGGCGGCGGCGCGGCGGGTCCTGTTGTCGAGCGGTGTCGCGGCGATGACGCTGGACGCAGTCGCGACCGAGGCCGGCATGTCCAAGACCGGGCTCTATTACTATTTCCGTTCCAAGGAGGCGCTGGTCTTCGAGCTGGTCTATGGCGTGCTGGAGCGTCAGTCGCGCGCCGTGCATGACGCGGTCGAAAAGACGACCGACGGCGGCGCGGCGCTCGGTGCCGTGATCGGCGCGACGGTCGACGCGTTCGCGCCGCAGCTCGATGATTTCCGCCTCGCCTTCCTGTTCGGCCAGGTCGCCGGCGCCGGGGCGCTGCGCTGGGACGCCGAGCAGTTCGATCGCATCCGGCCGCTCAACGACCTGCTGCTCGCCGGAACGACGGCCCGGCTCGGCGCCGACCGGCAGGTGCGGCCGGGCACGGCGGGGGTCGAACCGCGGCTGATGGCCTTCCTCGCCTATCTCTCGGCGATCGGGCTTCTGACGATGAAGGGCATGGTCGAGCGGATGGAGGATCCGCTCCTCTATTCCGACGCGGAATTGGTCGAGGGATTTGCGCGCGTGTTCGCAGCGGCGGCGGCCGACCGGACGGCGTGACCGCCGCGCGGGGCTTCAGTCCCGGTCGAGCAGGTCGGGCCGGCGCTCGGCCGTGATGCGCTCGGCCTCAAGGCGGCGCCATTTCGCGATCGCGGCATGGTCGCCCGAGAGCAGCACGTCGGGAATCGTCCGCCCCTCCCACTCGCGCGGACGGGTATAGTGCGGATATTCGAGCAGGCCGCTCTCGAAGCTCTCCTCGGTGCCCGATTCGGTGCCGCCCATGACTCCCGGCAGCAGCCGGACGATGGCGTCGAGCAGCACCATGGCACCGAGTTCGCCGCCGGAGAGCACATAGTCGCCGATCGAGACTTCCTCGAGGTTGCGCGCCTCGATGACGCGTTCGTCGACGCCCTCGAAGCGGCCGCAGAGGATCACCGCGCCGGGGCCGGCGACCAGCTCGCGGACGCGGGCCTGTTCGAGCGGCTTGCCACGCGGGCTCATGAGAAGGCGGGGGCGCGGATCGTCGGCCGGCGCCGAAGCATCGAGGGCGCGGGCGACGATGTCGGCGCGCATCACCATGCCGGGGCCGCCGCCGGCCGGCGTGTCGTCGACATTGCGGTGCTTGGTGGTGGCGAAGTCGCGGATGTTGACGGCGTCGAGCGTCCACTTGCCGTCGGCGATCGCCTTGCCGGAGAGCGACTGGCCGAGCGGGCCCGGGAACATGTCGGGATAGAGCGTCAGGATGGTCGCGCGCCAGGGCGCGGGCGCGCCGTCCGCGTCGATCAGGCTCACGCCTCGTCCTCGCCGCGCTCGCCAGGCTCCGGGCGCGCCTCGGTTTCGGGCGGCGGCACGACCACGGCCTTGCCGGCCTTGATGTCGACGCTCGGCACGATGGCGCGGGTGAAGGGCAGGTAGAAGGTGCGGGCGCCGGGCGCGGGCGCGACCTCGATCAGGTCGCCGGCACCGAAATTCTGCACCGAGGCGATCGTGCCATAGGGCGTGCCGTCGGCGAGTTCGAGCGCGAGGCCGACGAGGTCGGCGTGGTAGAAATCGTCCTCTTCCTCCAGCGCCGGCAGGGCGGAGCGGTCGACGAAGAGCTTGCGGTTGCGCAGCGCCTCGGCGGCGTTGCGGTCGCCGACGCCCTTGATGCGGGCGACCAGCGCGTCGCCCTGGACGCGGATCGCGGCGATCTCGACGACGCGGCCGTCATCGAGCGTGAACGGGCCGTAGTGGGCGATGCCGGCCGGATCTTCGGTATAGGAATTGATCTTGATCTCGCCGCGGATGCCGTGCGCGGCGCCGAACTGGCCGAGGAGGACCTTGTCTTGGTTCGGAGCAGGCATCGTATGTCCTTGTCGCATCCCCCGATGGGGCGAGGTCCCGGTGGGGCAGGGAAGCCGCCAAATGTGGCTTCAGGCAGGGGCGCCGGGAGGCGTCCCCGCCCTTGAGCGGGCCGCGCCCGCCTGGCGGCGGGGCGCGGCTTTCGTCCGAATTTACTCGGCGGCGGCTTCGGCGGCGGCCTCGGCCTTCTTGGCCTTCTCGGCGGCGCGCTCCTGGGCCTTCTTGCCCGGCACGGCCTTCTCGGGGTTGTTGCGGGCTTCGCGCTTGACGAGGCCGGCGTCGCTCAGGAAGCGCGCGACGCGATCGGTGGCCTGGGCGCCGACCGACAGCCAGTGCTTGGCGCGGTCGAGGTCGAGCACGACGCGGTTCGGGGCGTCCTTGGCGACCATCGGATCGAACGAGCCGATGCGCTCGATGAAGCGGCCGTCGCGCGGCGAACGGGCGTCGGTGACGACGATGCGGTAGAACGGACGCTTCTTGGCACCACCGCGGGAGAGACGGATCTTGAGGGACATTCTGGTTTCTTCCTTCTGAAACGAATTCGGTTGTCTTCGGGTGTCTGGGCGGAGCCGTGGCCGGTGGCCGGGGCTCCGGATGGGTCTGCTATTTCTTCTTGCCGGGAAGGCCGGGGAAGCCGCCGCCGAGGCCGGGCAGCTTGCCGCCGAGGCCGGGAAGGCCCGGCATGCCCTTGCCGAGGCCGGGCGGCAGGCCGGCGCCGCCACCCATCTGCTTCGCGAGCTTCTCGAGCTGGGCCGGATCGATGTTCGGCATGCCGCCGGGGGGCATGCCGCCCATGCCGCCGCCCAGCGCGCCCATCATCTTGCCGAGCATGCCGCCGCCCTTCTGCTTGCCCATGGCCTTCATCATATCGGCCATCTGGCGGTGCATCTTGAGCAGGCGGTTGACGTCCTCGACGCGCGCGCCGGAGCCGGCGGCGATGCGCTTCTTGCGGCTGGCCTTGAGGATGTCGGGGTTGCGGCGCTCGGCCTTGGTCATCGACGAGATGATCGCCACCTGGCGCTTGATCATGCTGTCGTCGAGATTGGCCCCCTCGATCTGCTTCTTGATCTTGCCGACGCCGGGCAGCATGCCGAGCATGCCGGACATGCCGCCGATCTTCTCCATCTGGCGGAGCTGGTTGGCGAGATCGTCGAGATCGAAGATGCCCTTGCGCATCTTCTCGGCCGCCTTGGCGGCCTCTTCCATGTCGATGTTCTGCGCCGCCTTCTCGACGAGCGAGACGATGTCGCCCATGCCGAGGATGCGGTTGGCGATGCGGCCGGGGTGGAAGTCCTCGAGGTCCTCGGCCTTCTCGCCGGTACCGATCAGCTTGATCGGCTTGCCGGTGACGGCGCGCATCGACAGCGCGGCGCCGCCGCGGCCGTCGCCGTCGGCGCGGGTCAGCACGATGCCGGTGATGCCGACGCGCTCGTCGAAGGAGCGGGCGAGGTTGACCGCGTCCTGGCCGGTCAGGCTGTCGGCGACGAGCAGGATCTCGTGCGGCTTGGCGATGGCTTTGATGTCGGCCATCTCGACCATCAGCGGCTCGTCGATATGCGTGCGGCCGGCGGTGTCGAGGATGACGACGTCATAGCCGCCGAGGCGGGCGGCCTGCAGCGTGCGCGTCGCGATCTCGGTCGGCGACTGGCCGGCGACGATCGGCAGCGTGTCGATGCCGTTCTGCTCGCCGAGCACGCGCAGCTGCTCCTGCGCGGCGGGGCGTCGGACGTCGAGCGACGCCATCAGCACCTTGCGCTTCTGCTGCTGGGTCAGCCGGCGGGCGATCTTGGCGGTCGAGGTCGTCTTGCCGGAGCCCTGCAGGCCGACCATCATGATGGCGACCGGGGCGGCGGCGTTCAGGTCGATCGGCTCGGCCTCGGCGCCGAGCATCTCGACGAGCTGGTCGTGGACGATCTTGACGACCATCTGGCCGGGCGTCACCGAGCGGATGACGTCGGCGCCGATGGCGCGCGAGCGGACCTTGTCGGTGAAGGAGCGCACGACGTCCAGCGCCACGTCGGCCTCGATCAGCGCGCGGCGCACCTCGCGCATCGCGTCGTTGACGTCGGCTTCCGTCAGCGCACCGCGGCGGGTGAGCTTGTCGAAGATGCCGGAGAGGCGCTCGGACAGATTATTGAACATTCGGTTCCGCTCTTCCTCGAAGGGATCGCTTCCGATCCGCCGATTGACCAAAGACGTTCAGCGCCCGCGGGCGCGACGCGCTGGCGGACGTTGACCTCCGGGGTCGGGCCCCGGTCGGCGGCTCAGAGGAGACCTCTTCGCGAGAATTTGGGCGGCTTTTAGCGCGAACGGGTGGCCCGAGTCAATCAAACAGCGTCCTGTTGGCAGGTCCCGACCGCTACCGCGACGGCGGGGGCGCCGGCGCGGTCGATGCCCGAAACGAGAACGGCCGGGACGAGCCCGGCCGTTCAGAAGCTTTAGTCCGCCCGATGCTACGGGCAGGACTTGCCGAGCGCGTCGAGCGAGGCCGTGACGCCGGACAGCGAATAGGTGTCCGTCGTGTCGGTGCCGCGGCGCGAGGTGCCGGCGACGGACATCGAGCGGCCTTTCCTCATCGCCGTGACCAGCGCGGTTTCCTGGGCGGCGTTCTCGACCCAGGCGCCATCGTCCTTGGTGAACATCGAGAACTTCTGGCCGTCGATGTCGACGGTGACCTTGGAGCCTTCCTTGAACGGGTAGCCGATGATGATCGAGACCTCGCTGCGCACATTCTCGCTTGGCCGGGCCGTGACCATGAAATAGGCCGGGTCGCGGTTCACGCCCTGCGGCGCCTGGCTCTTCGGCTGCGAGGCCGCGTAGCAGACCTTCCCACGCGAATCGGAATACGCATAAGCACTCCAGTCCCCGAAAGTGCCGACCCGGTTCGGGGTCTGGGCTTCGGCCGTAGCCACGAAGCCGGTAAGAGAAGCACCCACGACTAGAGCGGCCGCTGCGATCCTTGTTCCGTTCATGTTGTTCCCACCAATATTGTCAGCACACACGTCGGGCGGGTGGATTCCGTCACCCGAGCAATTGCTGAAAATTGCGCGGGTTCCATTAACATTCCATGAACCACACTGAGCGGGGGCCGACCAAGAGTTGAGGGAGAAGAGAGTCGGGCCAATGGGGCGAGAATGTGGCCCCGCCCGCCGGATCCGGTGTCCGACGGGGCCCAAAGGACCCTAGGCGACGCCGTCTTTTTCCAGCACGCGCCGCGCCGCCTCGTAGTGCAGCGGCTTCACATGGCCGCGCAGCAGGGTCAGCGCGGTCATCAGAACGGTCGCGTCATCGGCGAAGCCGAGGCCGAGCATAAAGTCGGGGACGGCGTCGACGGGCAGGATGAAATAGGCGAGCGCGCCGATCAGGGTCATCCGGACCTTGAGCGGGGTGGCGCTGTCGAAGGCGCAGAAATAGGCGGCCGCCACATCCTCGGCGAAGGGGATGTGCCGCGCGGTGGCGCGGAACTTCTTCCAGAAGCCGCGCCGGACGCGCTCCTCACGGGCCGCATCGTCCTCCGACGCGCCGGGGCCGAAAACGTCGCCGAACTTCATGCTCTTCATGGGCCTGCAACCTCGTCAGCCTCGGCGGGAGCGCGCGAAAGAGTCGCGCGCCTTACCGGGCACGGCTGAATGTAGGAAGCGGCTTGGCGGACTGCAACGAATCACCCCGCCGGAGCCAGGCGCAAAGCCCTCGCGAGCCGGGCGGCCGCGGGCTCCGCAGGGTGGCTCGCGGCGGTCGGGCGCAGCGGCGCGGGATCTCAGCCCTTCTCGGCCAGGCGCTCGATCTTCTTCTGCATCTCGTCGAGCTGGCGCTTCAGCATGTCGAAATCGCCGTCCCGTTCCGGCTTCGCATCAGGCCGCGCTTCCGGCCTTCCGTTCGGGCGGTCCGGCGTCGCTGCCGAATCCGGGCGGCCGCCGCTGAAGGGCAGGAACATCCGCATCGCCTGCTCGAACATCTCGGTATTGCGGCGGACGGTATCTTCCATGGCGGTGAAGGCGCTGGGACCGAAGGCGTTCGCCATCTGGCCGCGCAGCTTGTCCTGGTCGCGCGTCAGGCTGTCGATCGAGAAATCGAGATAGGTCGGCACCAGGTTCTGCATCGAATCGCCATAGAAGCGGATGAGCTGGCGCAGGAAGGTGATCGGCAGCAGGTTCTGCCCCTTGTTCTCCTGCTCGAAGATGATCTGTGTCAGCACCGAGCGGGTGATCTCTTCGCCCGATTTCGCGTCGAAGACGACGAAGTCCTCGCCCGCCTTTACCATGTTGGCCAGATCCTCGAGCGTCACATAGGTCGAGGTTCCGGTGTTGTAGAGGCGACGATTGGCGTACTTCTTGATCGTCGTCGGTTCTTTTTCCTTGGTCATGTCCGCTCCCCTGACCCCTCTCTTGTGATCGGCTGGCAATTCCGCCGCGCGGGCATCTTCGCACCCGGCCTCCGGCGAGCTATCCCTCAAGAAGCCCCACGATAGGAGCATTCTCGAATTCCGCCAAACTGATTGTGCGCTGCATGCTGCGAGTCGTGCTGCGCAAACATTGCGATGCAGCAACGGCGCTGCACCACGTCTGATTGACAGCCCAGCGGCGCCGGTCTCTGATTGCCGCCAAAGGCAGTCGCCAACCTGGATCGAGGAACACCATGGCCCGAGAGAACGACATCGTCATCGCCGCCGCCAGCCGCACCGCGGTTGGCTCCTTCAATGGCGCCTTCGCCAATGTTCCGGCGCATGAACTGGGCGCCGCCGTCGTCAAGGCCGTGCTCGATCAGGCCAAGACGGAGCCCGAGGCCGTCGACGAACTGATCTTCGGCCAGGTGCTGACCGCCGCCCAGGGCCAGAACCCGGCCCGGCAGGCGTCCATGCTCGCCGGACTGCCGAAGGAGACAACGGCCTGGAGCCTGAACCAGGTGTGCGGATCGGGCCTGCGCTCGGTCGCGCTCGGCATGCAGCAGATCGCCACCGGGGACGCCTCGATCATCGTCGCCGGCGGCCAGGAATCGATGTCGCTCGCGCCGCATGCCGCGCATCTGCGGGCCGGCACCAAGATGGGCGATCTCGCCATGGTCGACACCATGATCAAGGATGGCCTCTGGGATGCCTTCAACGGCTACCACATGGGTGTCACGGCCGAGAACGTGGCGCGCGAGTTCCAGATCAGCCGCGAGCAGCAGGATGCCTTCGCCACCGCCTCCCAGAACAAGGCCGAGGCGGCGCAGAAGGCCGGACGCTTCAAGGACGAGATCACGCCCTTCACCATCTCGACCCGCAAGGGCGACATCGTCGTCGGCCAGGACGAGTATATCCGCGCCGGCGCGACGCTGGAGGCGGCCGCCAAGCTGCGTCCGGCCTTCGCCAAGGACGGCAGCGTGACGGCCGGCAACGCGTCGGGCCTCAATGACGGCGCCGCGGCGCTGCTCCTGATGACGGCAGCCGAAGCGGCCCGCCGGGGCGTCACGCCGCTCGCGCGCATCGCCTCCTGGGCGACGGCCGGCGTCGATCCGGCCGTGATGGGCACCGGGCCGATCCCGGCTTCGAAGAAGGCGCTCAAGAAGGCGGGCTGGTCGGTCGAGGATCTCGACCTGATCGAGGCCAACGAGGCCTTCGCCGCGCAGGCCTGCGCCGTCAACCAGGGCGTGGGCTGGGATGCCGCCAAGGTCAATGTCAATGGCGGCGCCATCGCGATCGGCCATCCGATCGGCGCTTCGGGTGCCCGCATTCTGGTCACCCTGCTCCACGAAATGGTGCGGCGCGACGCAAAGAAGGGATTGGCAACGCTCTGCATCGGCGGTGGAATGGGAATTGCTCTGACCGTTGAGCGCTGACGCGCAGGCGGATCAATTCGAAAGCCGGGCTCCAACCGGCGGGCAGGGAGGAAGAGATGGGGAAAGTCGCCCTCGTGACCGGCGGCACGCGCGGTATAGGCGCAGCCGTCTCGAAGGGGTTGCAGGCCGCGGGCTATCGCGTCGCGGCCAGCTTCGCCGGCAATGCCGAGAAGGCTGAGGCCTTCCAGGCCGAAACCGGCATTCCGGTGTTCCAATGGGATGTGACGGACGCCGAGGGCTGCGTCGCCGGCGTCGCCGCCGTCGAACAGGCGCTCGGGCCCGTCGACGTTCTGGTCAACAATGCCGGCATCACGCGCGACGGCTGGTTCCACAAGATGGACCAGGCGCAGTGGTCGAGCGTGATCCGAACCAATCTCGATTCGATGTTCACCATGACCCGTCCGGTCATCGAGGGCATGCGCGAGCGCGGTTTCGGCCGCATCATCAACATCTCCTCGATCAATGCGCAGAAGGGCCAGCTCGGCCAGGTCAACTACGCAACCGCCAAGGCCGGCGTCATCGGCTTCACCAAGGCCCTGGCGCTGGAAAATGCCCGCAAGGGCATCACGGTGAACTGCGTCTGCCCCGGCTATATCGACACCGACATGGTGATGGCGGTGCCGCCCAAGGTGATGGAAGCGATCCTCGGCCAGATTCCCATCGGCCGGATCGGCAAGGCCGACGAGATCGCGGCGCTGGTCACCTACCTCGCCTCCGATGCCTCGGCCTTCATGACCGGCGCGGTGCTGACCATCAATGGCGGCCAGTACATGGCGAATGGCTGATCGCCGCGGTCGCGCGGTTGAAATGGAAAAGGCCGGTGCTGAGCACCGGCCTTTTTTATGGGCTTGATCCGTTCGCCTGAGACGCTTCAGCGCCCCGTCGGCTTCCGGTTCTGGCTGTAGGCCGCCAGGATGCGCTGGATCTCGTCGCCGATGTCGCCGTCGTCGGCCGCCGGCTCGGGCTCGGGCGGCGGCGGTGGTTCGGCCGCGACCGGGGCCGCGGGCGGCTGGGGCGGCGCGTTCTTGTCGCCATCATCGACGAGCACATCGACCGCCTGCGCGATCGCGGCGAGGATCGAGTTCTCGATCGGGTCGCGATCGCCGCTCTGCGACTCCGACGACGAGGCGAGGCTGCGCCGGACCGGCGGACGAAGCGCGACGGCGGAGCCGCCGCGCGGCGCGGGCGCGCGTGTCGTGGCCGTCGGCGCCGGGATCGGGCGCACCGGCGGCTCGGTCGGCGGCGGCTCCGGTCGTGTCGCGCGGGCGCGCGGCGGCGCGATGTTGGGACGGGGCGCCGGTGCCTCGGGCTGGATGTCGGCGAGCAGCGATTCGGGGTCGACCTGGGTCCGGCGCGGCGGCGCCACGGGCGGCTGGGGGGCTTCGACCGGCGCGCGCGACCGCGGCGGTGGCGGCGTCGCGGGCTTCGGCGCCACGGTTAACGGAGGGTTAACAGGCTCGGGCGCCGGCGGCCGGGCCGGGGTCGGCTGCGGCCGCTCCGCGACGGGCTGCGGCGGGGCCGCCTCCGGCTGCTCGGCGACCGGGCGCACCGGGACCGGCCGCGCCGGCTGCGGCATCGCGGCCGAGATCGGCTGCAGCGTGATCGGTCGCGCGGCGCGCGGGGCGGGCGTCGCGACCGGCATCGGCGGCGGCGCCGGGATCGGGGCCTGTCGCGGCTCCCGAGGCTCCACGGCGCGCTCGGGTGCCGGCTCCGGCGCTGCGACGAGCGCGACCGGGGCTGCCGCCGGCAGCGGCACGTTGCGGCCGACGATCCAGGCGCGGATCATCGCCTCCTTGGTCTCGTCGATCTCGATTCCCGCATTGCGGGCGAGATAGAGCACCTGCTCCTTGAACGCCTCGGCGAGCTTTTGCGGGCTGTCGCTGACGGCGAAGACATGGCCCTTGAGCGCGAGGCCCTTGACGATGAAGGCGATCTGGCGCCGCGAGGCGTTGCGGCCGTTGGCCGACAGGCGCGCCGCGACATTCTCGGCCGTGGACTGGAAATGATAGCCGTTCTCCGCGACCTCGCGGGTCAGCGTGTCGAACAGTTCCTGATAGCCGCGCGGCGAGAACAGCGGCACGTTGGTGGCCTGGTGGACACGGCGGGCGAGGCCGGCGAGTTCGTCGCGCTCGCCGCCACGGCCCGACGCGCCGTCTTCGTCCTGGTCGTCGCCCGCTTCCGGCGATTCGCCGTCGGCGGTCGGTGCGAGAAGGGCGATCAGCGCCTGTTCGTCGAGCACGCCGTCGGCGATGGCGCGGTAGCCAGCCGCCGTGGTCGGTGTCGTATAGATCGTGGTGGCGCGGTTGTAGGAGCGCAGCCGGAAGATCACCGGCGTGAGGTCGGAATCCGCCGAGAGCAGGATGAACTCCTCGAAGCCGGTCTGGTGCGCCAGCGCGTCGACCGTGTCGAGGACCATGTGGATTTCGGCCGAGTTGCGTTCGCGGCCGGGAAGGGGTGGGCAGTCGACGATCTGGAAGCCCTGCGCGGTAAAGGCGGCGCGCGCCTTTCCGAGCAGCTTCGGATCGGCGTAGCAGCGGCGCATCAGGATCCGCCGGCGGACGGCTTCCTCGCCGCGCGGTTCCAGCAGCAGGCCCTGCTCGATGGCATCGAGCCAGACGCCGGGGCGCAGCGCGAAGCGCCGCGCCATGCCCGGATCGCGCGTGCGAAGGCTCATAAAAAGGCTGTCGTAGTCGACGAAGAGGACGCTTTTGATCGGGGCCGTCATGACCTATCCCTACGGCACATCAACCTCTTCCCCCTAGCCTTCAATTGCGGACTTTTCGTGCCGCTGCCCCAACGGCGACAGCACCTTAACGGGCGTTCGCCGGTTTGGCGATTCCTGCTTTTCGTCTCTCCACGACCCTTACGCGACTGCCTTAACGTCACGCACGCTTATCTTGTGGTGTCCAATCGGGCGGCGCGAGTTCGAAGCCCTCGAAGCGGAAGCCGGGCGCCACGGTGCAGCCGACCAGAGTCCAGTCGCCAAGGCTGACCGCCGCCTGCCACCAGCCCGTCGGAACGACCACCTGCGGTCGTTCTCCGGCACCAAGGTCGGGTCCGAGGCGGTGCGTCTCGCTGGCGACGCCGTCCGCGGACAAAGACAGCGCGATCGGCGCGCCGGCATAATAGTGCCAGGCCTCGACGGCATCGATGCGATGCCAGTGCGACGACATGCCCCTGGCGAGCAGGTAGTAGATCGCGGTCGATGCAGGTCGCCCGTCCGCAGCGACCGAATCCTCGAAGGTGCGCCGATAGAATCCACCCTCGGGGTGGGGCTCCAGTTCCAGCAGGCGGATGATCTCCTCCGCCGTGGTGGCGGCGACCACGCTCACTTGAAATTGTCCTTGGCGGTGCGGATCGCCGCGAAGACCTCGGCCGCCGATGCGTCGGGCAGCTTCATGGCGGCGCGCACCGCCGGATCGTCGGCGCGCAGGTAGGGGTTGGTCGCCTTTTCGGCAGCGATCGTCGTCGGCACGGTCGGCTTGCCGGCGGCGCGGAGCGTCTTGATCTCCTCGCCGCGCGCGACGAGGGCCGGATTGGCGCCATCGACCGTGAGTGCGAAGCGCAGGTTCGATTCGGTATATTCGTGGCCGCAATAGACGACCGTCTCGACCGGCAGCGCGGCGAGCTTCTGGAGCGATTGCCACATCTGCTCCAGCGTGCCCTCGAAGACGCGGCCGCAGCCGAGCGCGAACAGGGTGTCGCCGGCGAAGGCGATCCCATCTTCCGGCAGATGATAGGCGATGTGGCCGAGCGTGTGGCCCGGCGTCCAGATCACATGCACCGGGTGGCCGGCGAAGTCGTAGACGTCGCCCTCGCGGAGCCGCCGGTCGATGCCGGGGATCTTGTCCGCTTCATAGTCGGGGCCGGTAATGGTGCAGCCGGTCGCCGCCTTCAGCGCCAGGTTGCCGTCGGTGTGGTCGGGATGGTGGTGCGTGGTGAGGATCTCGGTCAGCGTCCAGCCCTTCTCGGCGAGGGCGGCGGTGACGGCGGCGGCATCCGGCGCGTCGATCGATGCGGTGCGGCCCGAGGCCTCGTCGTGGATCAGCACGCCGTAATTGTCGGACAGGCAGGGGAACTGGAAGATTGCGAGAGCCATGACGAACTCCGATATGGGCGTGTGGATGGGGTAGCGCCGTTTCGGATCGTTACCTAACATCGTCGCGCCGACATATCGACAGGGAGATCGCGCTTGGAACAGGGCAGGACGCTCACGCCCGACGTGCTCGATCTCGCCAACTTCTACGCCGAGCGTCTCGGCGGCGTGGCGCAGGGCCTGATCGCGGCGCGGCTCGCAGCGCTGTGGCCGCGCGTCGCCGGCGATCGCGTCCTCGGCATCGGCTATGCGACGCCGTTTCTGACGCCGTTCCTTGCCCATGCCGAGCGGGTGATCAATTTCATGCCCGCCGCGCAGGGGGTCATGAACTGGTCCGCGGATGGCGGCAATCTGGCGGCCCTCGTCATCGAGGACGAGTTGCCGCTGACCGATTCGTCGATCGACCGCATCCTCGTCGTCCATTGCCTGGAAACGGCCGGCAATGCGCGCGAGACGCTGCGCGAATTGTGGCGCGTGCTGGTGCCGGGCGGCAAGATGATCGCGGTTGTTCCCAACCGGCGCGGCATCTGGGCGCGGGTCGAGCGCACGCCGTTCGGCTATGGCCGGCCGTTCAGCCGTGGCCAGCTCTCGACCCTGCTGCGCGAGACGGATTTCAGCGAGACGGCCTGGAGCGGGGCGCTGTTCGCGCCGCCCTTCTCGAGCCGGTTGCTGATCCGAAGCGGCCGTGCCTGGGAGCGGGCCGGCGCCGTGCTCTGGCCGGGCTTCTGCGGCGTGCAGATCGTCGAGGCGACCAAGCTGGTCTATCAGGGGCTGCCCGCCCGCACCCCGAGCCGCCGGCGGCAGCCGGCCTTCCGGCCGGCATTGGCGCCTCCGGCCTGAACGGAAGCCGTGCCGAACACCGGCCGCGCGCAATGTTTTCTTTGATTTTGCAACAATGCTTGCCTATGAATCGGCCGCCGTCGGCCAGCCAGGCGCGGCCTTCGATTTTCCCGCCCAGAGCCGACCGACGATGGCCCCGACCGAAACGAAGATTTCTGCGACCGAAGCAGATGCGGCGACCCTCGCCCGCATTCGGCAAACCATCGACGAACTCGACGCCGAGATGCATCGCTGCCTGATCGCGCGCGGCACGGCGATCGGCACGCTGATCAAGGTCAAGGGCACCAGTCGACCCGGCGCCGCGTTTCGCCCGGGGCGCGAGGCCGACATGATGCGCCGGCTCGTGGCGCGGCACGAGGGCCAGCTGCCGCTCTGGACGGTCGAGCATATCTGGCGCGAGATCATCACGACGTTCACGCGGATGCAGGCGCCGTTCGATGTCGCCGTCGACCAGGGCGTGGCGCGCGATGCGATGCGCGACACGGCCCGCTTCCTGTTCGGCTTCACCGTCGCGCTGCACGGCCATCCGGATGTGCTCGCGACGATCAACCACATTCGCGAGAGCGGCACCGACCTCGGCCTCGTCTCGGTCGAGCAGCCCGCCGATGCGGGCGCGTGGTGGCGCGCGCTGGGCCGGTCCTCCGGTCCCCGCATCATGGCGCTTGCGCCCTATATCCGGATTGCCGGCCGGCCGGCGGACCACGCTTCCTTCGTGATCGCGCCGGAACTCGCCGATCCGACGCCGCCGGATCTGGAGCTCTTCGCGGTCGCGGCGATCAGCGGCGATCCGCGTCCGGCCATCGCCGCGGCGGGCGGCACGATCCTGGCGGAGGCCGGCAACGAGAAGCTGATCGCGCTGCCGAGCGGCACGGCCGTCGCCGCGCTGGCCGCGCGTGCCGGCTTCGAGGATGTGGCCCAGGTCGGCGCCCTCTCGCGCGGCATCGCCATCGGCGAGACCAGCGCGAACCCCGTTCTTTATCAGCGCCTCGACGAGGCGGGAGTATCGCCATGAGCAAGACGTCCGATCCGAAGCCCGCTGACCGGCCCGTTCCGCGGCCGGGCGTGCTGGACATTGCTCCCTATGTGCCGGGTCGGTCCAAGGCGACCGGCGGCGCAAAGGTCTATAAGCTGTCCTCGAACGAGACGCCGCTCGGCCCGAGCCCGGCCGCCGTGGCGGCCTTTCAGGGCGTCGCGTCGAAGCTCGAGATCTATCCCGACGGGTCGGCGGCCGATCTGCGCGCGGCGATCGCCGACACCTATGGCGTCAACGCGGCGCGGGTCATCTGCGGCAATGGCTCGGACGATGTGCTGGCGCTGATCGCGCATGTCTATCTCGGCACGGGCGACGAGGCGATCTACTCGAAGCACGGCTTCAACGTCTATCCGATCCTGATCCAGGCCGCCGGCGCCACGCCGGTTGTCGCCCCGGAGAAGGACCTGACCGCCTATGTCGACGGCATCCTGGAACTGGTGACGGACAAGACCCGCGTCGTCTTCGTCGCCAATCCCAACAACCCCACCGGCACCTATCTGCCGTTCAGCGAGATCCGCCGCCTGCATGCCGGCCTGCCGCCGCGCGTGCTGCTGGTGCTCGACGCCGCCTATTCGGAATATGTGCGGCGCAACGACTATGAGAGCGGGATCGAGCTCGCCGGCTCGGCGCCGAACGTCATCATGACGCGCACCTTTTCCAAGATCTACGGCCTGGCCGGCGTGCGTCTCGGCTGGGGCTACGGGCCGGCAGAGGTGATCGACGCGCTGAACCGCATTCGCGGACCCTTCAACGTTTCCGCGCCGGCGATGGCGGCCGGCATCGCGGCGCTGAAGGATCGCGCGCATCTCGACGCCGCCGTGGCCCATAACGAGGAATGGCTGCCGCGCGTCACCGAGGCGATCCGCTCGCTCGGCCTCGAAGTGACGCCGAGCGTCGGCAATTTCGTCCTGATCCACTTCCCGGATGAGAAGGGCCGTCGCGCCAGCGACGCGGACGCGTATCTCGTCTCGCGCGGCATCATCCTGCGCGTGATGACGAGCTACCACCTCCCGAACGCGCTCCGGATGACGATCGGCTCGGCCGAGGCGAACGAGGCGACGGTCGTCGCGCTGCGCGAGTTCCTGCACGGGACGGCACGCTGATGGCCGATCCCCTGTTTCGCCAGCTCGCCCTCGTCGGCATCGGTCATATCGGCGCCTCGATCGCACTGGCCGCCCGTCGCTCCGGCGCCGTCGAGCGCATCACGATCTCGACCCGCAGCTCGGCGACGCTGGCGCGAGCCGAGGAACTCGGGCTCGGCGACGCCTATTTTGCCGATGCCGCCGACGCCGTCCGGGATGCGGACCTCGTCATCGTCTGCGTGCCGGTCGGCGCGTCGGGCGATGTGGCGAAGCTGATCGGGCCGCATCTGAAGGCAGGCGCGACCGTGTCCGACGTCGGCTCGGTGAAGGCCTCCGTCATGCGGGCCATGGCGCCGCACCTGCCGTCGGCCGTGCATTTCATCCCCGGTCATCCGCTGGCGGGCACGGAGCATTCCGGCCCGGACGCCGGCCTGGTCGATCTTTTCCAGAACCGCTGGTGCGTGCTGACACCGGCGGAGACCGTCGACCCCGCCGCCGTCGAGCGGCTGATGGCATTCTGGCGGGCGCTCGGCGCCAATGTCGAGGCGATGAGCGCCGAGCACCACGACCTGGTGCTGGCGATCACCAGCCATCTGCCGCATCTGATCGCCTACAACATCGTCGGCACCGCCGCGGATCTCGAATCGGGCATCCGCTCGGAAGTGCTGAAGTTCTCGGCTTCCGGCTTCCGCGATTTCACCCGCATCGCGGCCTCCGATCCGACCATGTGGCGCGATGTCTTCCTGAACAACAAGGAAGCCGTGCTGGAGATGCTCGGCCGGTTCAACGAGGATCTGGCGACGCTGACCCGCGCGATCCGCCACGGCGACGGCGACACGCTGTTCGATCTGTTCACCCGCACCCGCGCCATTCGCCGCTCGATCGTGGCGATCGGCCAGGACACGGCGGCGCCCGATTTCGGCCGCCGCGACCACGCCAAGCCTCAGGGCTGACCGGCTCGTCGCCACGCCTCAGGGAGAGGCGAGGGGATCGACCGCCTGCGCCAGCGTGGTTGAGATCGCAATCGCTTTGCGGATCGCCGCCCGATGCGGGTCGACGAGCGGCAGTTCCAGCCGCTCGGAGACTTCGGCGAGGATCGGGATTAGCCCGGCGCCGCCGAGGACGACCCGCGCCGCGCCGGTGCGCTCTGCCTCTTCCGTGATCAGCGCGGCGCATAGCGCGGCATCGCCGGCGCCGGCGTCGCCGATCGAGAAGAACGACACGATCCGGTCCGACAGGCCCATCTGCGTCGCAAGTTCGGAAAGCATCGCGCACCAGGCCTCGCCATTCGTCGCGACCATGAAGGGCCCCGGCTCGGAGGCGGCCTCGAGCAGGCCCGCCTCGGCGAAGCCGGTGACGGGCCGGCCCGTCATCTCCCGCAGCGCCTTGAGCCCGGGGTCGCCGAAGCAGCCGATCACGATGGCGTCCGCCTCGCCATAGGCCTCGCGCGCCGCCTCGGCGGCGTCGAGGACGGCATGGGCGGCGACGACGGCGCCGGCGCGGTCGGAGATATAGGGAGCGCCGAATCGGGCGCTGATCGCGCTGACCGTGGCTTCCCCGCCGGCCTCGTCCTCGGCGAGGGCCTTCAGCCGCGCCGTGATCGGCTCGGAGGTGTTCGGGTTGATCATCAGGAGCCGCAGCGGTGCTGCGGTCGTGTCGGGCATTGGCATTTACTGATCCGTCGTCTGTTCGTCACGGACAGCAAGCAAGGGCCGCGCCAGCGTGCCTCAACGAGCCTCCGGCAGCTTCAGGGGCGGGATTCGTCCGAGCGGGATGAAGCCGGCCTGGACCTTGCCGTCGCGGATGGTGAGCGTTGTCTCGCGCCAGGTCTTGCCATCGACCTCGACCGGCTTCAGGAAGGCGGAGAGGGGGCCGATCATCCGCGCGACGCGGTCGCCGCTGCCAGGATGGAGCGTCTCTGCCAGAGCGGGCAGGCGGTCGAGCTGGTCGACGCGGATCGCCACCCGCCCCGAGACCTCGCCGTTGCGCGCGACGGCGAGGTCTCCGCTCGCCATCGCCAGGAAGCCGCCGACGTCGATGCCGAGGCGCTCGATCTTGACCTGGCCGCCGGCAGCGAGCCAGGCGGGCACCGGATCGACCCGGCCGTCATTGAGTTCCGGCAGGGCGCCGGGCAGCGTCGCGTAGAGCTGGCCGGAGAAATTCGGCAGGGTCGGCGCGCCGGGAATGGCGGTTGTGAGGTCGCTGACGGTGCCGGCGAGGTCGAGCGCGGTCGCGTCGGCGGCGTTCTGCAGCAGATGGAGTTCCGCATGCTTGGCGCCGAGGGCGCTCGGCAGGATCCGGCCGGCCGGGGCGGTGATGGTGCTGGTGAGGTCGCTGGCGACGGCCGAGAAACGCTTCAGGCGCGACGTGCCGGTCCGCAGGCTTGTCTGCAGCGACGACCAGTTCGCCTCCACTCCGAGGCCGCCCTCGGCCTTGAGGCTGAGCGGGCCCTGGAACGCGGCCAGCACGTGCCCCGGATTGTAGATCAGCGCCATCGCCTCCAGCCCGCCGACGCGGGCCGACAGATCGCGCTCCGGCCATTCGAGCGAAGCCGGCGCACAGTCGATCGTGAACTTGAAGGGATAGCCGCCGAGCGATTCGGCGTCGCAGCCGATGACGCCGCCGCGCGCGACGAAATCCGCCTTCAGCGCCGCGATCTTCTGGCTGGCGAAGTGATTCGCGACGAACCAGCCACCGGTCCAGAGCGCGGCGAGCAGGATCACGGCGACGAGCACGAACTGGAACTTCCGCCGCGCGGAACGGGGCCTGGCCTGCCCGGGCGTGTCCTTCCCTGCGGGTGCGATCATCCGTTCCTCCGTTGAATTGGCGCGTTGCGGCTGTTACGCGGGTGACGTTGCCGATGAGGGTCGCCACTCATGTCCGATTTCTGGGTCTTTGGCTACGGCTCGCTGATGTGGCGGCCGGGCTTCGCCTTCGAGGAAGCCGTGCCGGCTCATCTGGAGGGGGAGCAGCGCGCCTTCTGCGTGGCGTCGCACATCTACCGCGGAACGCCCGAAAAGCCGGGCCTCGTCCTCGGGCTAGACCGGGGCGGATCCTGCCGCGGCATCGCCTTTCACGTCTCGGAAGCCAATCGCGACACCGTGCTCGCCTATCTGCGCGCCCGGGAGCTGGTGACGAACGCCTATCTCGAAGTCGAGCGCCATGTCCGGCTCGATCGTCCCGAGCGGGACTATGTCCGGGCGCTGACCTATGTCGTGAACCGGTCGCACCCGCAATATGCGGGCGAATTGTCGCGCGAGGCCGTGCTGGCGCAGGTTCGGGACAGCTTCGGCCAGGCCGGCAGCAACCGCGACTACGTGCTCGCCACCGCCGCGCATCTCGCGGGCCTTGGCATCGAGGATCCTCAGCTCGCCTGGCTCGCCAAGCAACTCGCGGCCGATCCGAACTAGGCTGATTCGCTCGCCCGCAGCGCATTGAGGCGGGAGACCGTCTCCGGCGGCAGCGGCGGCGGGTTCGGCCCCTCGGCCGCCTCGACCAGCAGCTTGTCCGTGGCGGGTTCCAGCTCGTTGATCAGCGTCGCCAGGAAGGTCTTCGAATCGAGGCCGGCCGGGATCGGATCCAGTACGTCGATGACGATGGTGCCAGGGAAGCGCAGGAAGCTCTGGCGGGGCCAGTAGAGGCCAGAATTCATCGCGATCGGCACGACAGGCACCTTGAGCTCGCGATAGAGATGGATGATGCCGAACTTGTAGTCTGGCGGCGAGCCGGCCGTGCGGCGCGTGCCTTCCGGAAACAGGATGACCTGCCGGCCCTGTTCGGCGGCCGCCTTCGCATCGGCCGCGAGCTTCCGCAACGCTTTCGAGCCGCCGGCGCGGTCGACCGGGATCATGCCCGCCTTCCATGTGTACCAGCCGAACAGCGGGATCCACATCAGCTGCCGCTTCATCACATAGGTCGGATCGTCGAGCAGGTGGAACAGCGCCATCGTCTCGAAGGCGGATTGGTGCTTCGGCGCGATCAGGCCGCCTTCCTTGGGCAGTTTCTCGATGCCGCGGATCTCGATCTTTGTGCCGGCGAACACGCGCAGTGCCCACATCGACGCAGCGGTCCAGAACTTCACGACCGCGATTGCGGCGCGGTGCGGCAGCAGGAAAAAGAACGGCAGCGTCACGACGAGGATGATCGCCATGATCAGGTAGAACGCGACCTGGAAGAGCAAGGAGCGAAGGATCAGCATGAGCGGCTCTACGTCGGCGTCGGTGAAATCGGCGTCAGCGCAGAACTCCAACTCCAGTCGCGGAGGTTGTCGTGTCCGCCGCCATCGCGGTCGCGCTCTCCCCCCGCGGCGTGTCGAAGACAGACCGCGCACGAGCGAGCGTATACTTCACGTACTCGCGAAGGAGAAGCTTTACCGACGCGGCGTGTCGCCACCAGCGCTCCATCTCGAGCTGCTTGTTGGAGACGGGGTAGGGAATCAGGGTCACATCCGGCATGGCGCGGGTCAGTTCCACCATGCTGCGCGGCATGTGGTAGTCGCTGGTGACGATGATCAGGGAATGAATGCCCTGCTTCTCGACCCAGGCGCGGGTCTCGTCGGCGTTTCCGATCGTGTCGCGCGCTGCATGACCCAGGTCGACGCGTTGGTCCAGCACCGTGCCGGCGGCCTTCTCGACCGCGCGGGCGATGTCGTGCCTCCCCACCGCCGGATTGACACCGGATATCAGCAGCTTTTCGGCGCGGTTGTCGCGGAGCAGCGCCAGAGCGCCGTCGATGCGGGCGGTGCCGCCGGTGAGCGCCACGATGCCCTGGGCCGTCGCGTCCGCCGGCGGCGTGAGCGTGGCGACCTGCTGCGCGAAGCGGGCGAAGTCCAGGCCGGCGAGCGAGACCACGATGGCGAGCAGCAGCAGCACGGTCAGCAGCGGGCGCCGCCCCGGGCCGGGCTGTCGGCGTGACTGTCCGGACGTGCGGCCGCGCGGGCGCGTGTCGGCGAAACTCCGTCGCCCAAGGTCCGAATCGGTGTGGGCCGCGTCAGTCATCACGTCAGGATGAGCATCGATTGCGGCCAAGACTTGGCGTGCCGGCGCGGGTTGGCGCCATGTACTCCCCTGGGCGAGGGCGATGGTCATAGACCGCCTCATTCGATGGACGCCAGATGGCGGTAGACGGTCAGCCGCGAGGTGATCGCGGTCATTACGCCGATCAGGAGCGCGATTGCCAGCGCGCCGAGATAGCCGGTCGGCCCGATCGCGAACCGGCCGAACAGCGCCGACACCTGGTCGCCTTCGGGCGTGGCGATCGAGCGGCCGATGAAGAAGGACAGGATGGCGAACAAAGCGGCGGCGCCGGAGGCGCCGAGAAGGCCGCCCTTCAGGCCGAGGAACAGGAAATGACGCTGGAATTCGCGCGCGATGAAGCTGGCCTCGGCGCCGACATAGTGCAGCACCGAGACGATGTCGCGGTTCGACGCCATGGCGCCGCGGGTTGCGAAGATCACCGACAGCACGGTGGCGACGAAGACGAGGCCGAGGATCGACACGCCGATGATCACGGTGGCGTTGGCCATGGTCTTCAGCCGGTCCGTCCAACTGCGATGGTCGTCCAGGCTGGCGCCCTTGACCTCGGCGTTGAGGCGGGCGGTCAGCCCGATCAGGTCGACCGCGTCGGGATCGGCGAGCTCGACGACGATGAGGTGCGGGATCGGCAGATCGGCCATGTCGAGGCCGCTGCCGAGCCAGGGTTCGAGCAGCTTGGCGTTTTCCCAGTCCTCGAGCGCGCGCGCGCTGGCGACGCCCGGCATCGAGGCGGCGATGCCAGTCGCCTTCCTCGCTTCGGTCGCCGTGTCGAAGCCGTCGACCGGCCGGACCTGGATGGTGATTTCGCGGACGATGTCGTCCTGCCAGGCGAGCGACGCATCGCGAACGAGCGACACGGCGCCGAGCGTCAGGCAGGCGAGGAAGCTCATGATCGCGATCACGATCATCAGCGAGCGCCCGGCGATCGACTGCGCTGGCACGATCGGCGCCGAGACCGGCGCGGAGCGGCGGCGCGCGGGCATGACGATGCCGAGCGCGCGGCCGAGCAGGCCGGTTCGGGAGGCGGGGGCGGCGTGGTCAGTCATAGATCGACAACCGCCCTTCATGGAGCACGAGACGGCGCGCGTCGAACTGGTTCATGAGCCCGATGTCATGGGTGGCGATCACGACCGACGTCCCGAGGCGGTTGAGCTCGACGAAGAGGCGGAGCAGGCGCTTGGCGAGCGGCGGGTCGACATTGCCGGTGGGCTCGTCGGCGAGCAGGATTTCGGGCTGGCCGATGAGAGCGCGGGCGATGGCGGCGCGTTGCTTCTCGCCGCCGGAGAGGATCGGCGGCAGCGCCTGCATGCGGTCGCCGAGGCCGACCCATTTGAGGAGCTCGATGACGTCGGCGCGGTAGCTCGATTCCTCGCGGCCGAGCACGCGCAGAGGCAGCGCGACGTTCTCGAAGGTCGTCAGGTGATCGAGCAGACGGAAATCCTGGAACACGACGCCGACGCGGCGACGCAGCGCCGGCAACTCGCCCTTGGGCAGCGTGACGACATCGCGGTCGAAGACGGTGATCAGGCCGCGCGTCGGCTTCAGCGACATGCAGAGCAGGCGGAGCAGCGTCGATTTTCCCGCGCCGGACGGGCCGGTCAGGAACTGGAACGATTTCGGCGCGATCTGGAACGAGAGGTCGCGCAGCACCTCGGCTCCCATGCCATAACGCAGGCCGACATTTTCGAAGCGGATCACCGTGCTCTTTCCTGTTTCCGCTCTCTTGGCTGGAGCAGCCGTCCTTCGCGCCGCGCTGCTGGCCGACCCGTGAGGTCGGCGGTCGATTCGCGCAGAATGTCAGGAGCAGCGTTAACGATCTGTTAGCGATACCCGGCCGAATGGGCCTTCGGGCAGCATATGGCATCCGATCAAGGCAAAGCAGCGGCATCGCCGCGCGTCGGGGGGCGGGGCTCTCCGGCGCGCTTTTCGGTGACATTCCGCCGCCCGGCGACTATGAGAACGGTTTATCGTGGCCCTCGATGGTCCGATCAGCGAAGGAAGATATTGATGCCTGTTGTCCGTGGCCGGTCGATCCGGGTCCTCTACGACATTCCCGAAATCGCCGCGCGCAACGCCGAGCTTGCCACCGAGATCGCGGGGGCCGGCTATCGTGACCTTCTGGTCATCTCGATCCTGAAGGGCAGCTTCGTCTTCGCCGCCGACCTGATCCGTGCCCTGCACGGCGCCGGCATGGCGCCGGAGGTCGAGTTCATCTCGTTGTCGAGCTACGGCACCGGCACCGCCTCGTCGGGCTCGGTCCGCGTGGTGAAGGACATCGAGAGCGAGGTGGCGGGTCGCGACGTGCTGCTGATCGACGACATTCTCGAATCCGGCCGTACGCTCGATTTCGCTCGCAGGCTCATGCTGGAGCGCGGCGCGGCCCGTGTCGGTGTCGCCGTCCTGCTCGACAAGCCCGGCAAGCGCGCGACCGAGATCACCGCCGACCATGTCGGCTTCTACTGCCCCGACCTCTTCGTCGTCGGCTACGGCATGGATGTGGCGCATGCCTTCCGCGAGCTGCCCTTCGTCGGCATCGTGGAGGAATAGCGACAATCGCGCGCCGAAGTCACGATCTGTTTAGGCGTTTCGAGGATGATCCCGGTCTGATCGTTTGAATGATGGTCCGGCCGGGGCGCTGCCAGTCCCGGGGGACCATGCTCCGGGACGGATTTGATGGCGCGAATTCTTGTGACCGAAGACGATGACGCGGTGCGGATGTTCGTATCGCGGGCGCTCATGCTGGACGGCCATGAGGTGATGACGGCGGAGGACGGCGAGAACGCGCTCGACGTGCTCATCCAGGAGAAGGGCGAATTCGACCTGCTCCTGACCGATATCAAGATGCCGATCATGGACGGCATCGCGCTGACCCATGCCGCGGCGTCGCAGTATCGTGACCTGACCATCCTGCTGATGACCGGCTTTGCCGACCAGCGCGAGCGTGCCGACGGACTGATGGAGCTGGTCTACGACGTCGTCAACAAGCCGTTCTCGCTGGCCGAGATCCGTCATGTCGTGAAATGCGCGCTGCGCGCCGACCTGCCGCAGGCGAGGGTGGCGTAACGTCCGCTCGCTTCACGACGGGCGCGGCGCCTCGCGTCGTCTTCACGCGAACCGGGATCCACTTCGCGCTAATAGCGCTCCAGCAGCCGCTCCAGATAGTCGCGCTCGATCAGCGGCCGCGCCGTGTCGCCGAGCCGCTTGCGGATCATGTCCAGAATCTCGCGCGCGCGCTGCGTGTCGATCGCATCGGGCACCTTGACCGACGAGCCGAGATCGGTACCGCGGCCCTGTTGCTGCCGGCCGAGTGGATCCTGCCCGGGCATCGGGCCGCCCTGGCGCATTCCGGGGCCGTTCTGGCGGGCCATCTGGTCGGCTAGATTGCGCGCGCCGTCGCGGAGCGCCTGCAGCGCCTGTCCCTGCGGGCCGACGGCCTCGCCCGGAGCCCCTTCGCCGAGCTGGTCGGCGGCGTCGCCCATCGAGCGCTCGGCCTGGCCGAGCTTGCCGTCCGGCTGCATGCCCTGCTGCTGCATCGACTGCTGCAGTTCCTGCAGCATCTTCTGCAGGTTCTGCTGGCCTTCGCGCAGCGCCTGCAGCGCCTTCTGCCGCTCCTCCGGCGACATCGGCAGCGCCTCGGCGCCACTGCCGTCGGTGTCCGGATCCATCTTGAAGGTCTGGTCCATCAGCTGTTGCTGGCGGCGGATCATCTCGCCCAGCTTGTCGAGCGCCTGGTTCATCTCGCCCTGTTGGCCCTGCTGGCCCTGCTGCGAGCGGCTCGCCTCGAGGTTTTCGAGCATCTGCTGCAATTCGCTCAGCATCTGCTGCGCCGCGTCGCGCGAGCCCGTCTTGGCCAGGTTTTCGATCTGATCCATCATCTTCTGCAGGTCCTCCGGCCGCAGTACCTGGGCGTTCGGATCCATCGGCTGCATCTCGGCCTGCGGGTTGCGCTCGGCGTCGCGCGCCAGCGCTTCCAGATAGCGATCCATCGCCTCGCGAAGATCGCGCATCGCCTTTTCAAGCTCGGCGTCGGAGGCGTTTTCCGCGATCGCCTTGCGTAGCGCCTCCTGCGCGGCGCGCAGATCCTGCGCGGCGAGGGAGAGATCGCCATCCTCGATGCCGAGAGCGATCTGCCAGAGAAAGTCGATGGTCTCGAGCAGGTCGGCGTCGCTCCGGGCCCCTGTCAGGCGGTGATAGGCGGCACGTAGGCCTAGATAGGCGCCGTTCTGCTGGAACTTGTCCGGGTCGAGCGTGATGGCGTCGAGCGCCATGGCGACGGCGGGCGCCCTGTTGGCATCGAGCGCGAGCACGCGACGCTGCTCGACCACGGCGCGCGCGAGGGGATTGTTGAAGGGGCGCTGCGGCAGGATGAACTCGACCGGCGCGCTTTCGCCCCTCTGGCCGGCTTCGTCCTGTGCCGCCAGCCGCAGCTTTACCTTGGCGCCGGCCCAGGGATGGGCCGACAGGTCCCGGATCGTCTCGCCCGTGCCTTCGCGCAGCCGGAGGCGCGGCAGGTTGAGCGGCAGTTCGGGCGCGCCGACCAGCGGACGGCTGTCCCCGGACGCGCTTTCGAGGGGCGTGATCGCGCCGCTGGCGCTGATGATGCCGTAATCGTCGGAAAGCGTGTAGGCGAGCGACAGGGCGCCGCTGTTGGTCGCGCTCGGATCGCGGCTGAGCGCGATCGTCGGCGGCGCATCGGGCTGGACAGCGAACGTCCAGGAGAGCAGCGGCGAGCCGTCGCGCACGATGCTGAGAGCGCTGTCGCCGACGAGCGTCAGCTTGCGCTCGTCTGGCGGGGCGCCGGTGCCGTCCGGGCGGCTTTCCTGCGGGACGGCGATGTCGAAGGCGACGGTCTCGCCGGTCGTGCGGACGGCCTCGGCCGATAGGCCCGGCCGCGCCGGCATGCGCAACGTCACGACCGAGCCTTCCGGCACGCGGATGGGCGCTGTCGGGTCCAGGCTCGCCGGTCGGCTGCCGTCACCGGTCAGGAATATCGGCGGACGGCCGGTATAGGCGGGCGGCGTAACCCAGGCGTCGATGCGGGGCGGCGCCTCGGCTGCCGTCGCGCCGGGGCGCACGGCGTCGAGGATCCTGTCCAGCCGGTCGGGGCCGGCCATCAGGAAGCTGACGACGAGCAGCAGGGGCACCAGGAAACGCAGCGCATAGGGATCCCGCCGGTTCATGCCGGGCGAGGGCAGGCCGCTGGCGAGGTTGTCGAGCTTTCCGAGCAGACGCAGCCGGTGCGCGCGCCAGAGAGACTGGGTCAGCGGGTCTTCCGTCGGCTGAGAGAGTCGGTCGCCGAAAGCGGTGGCGGGCCGGTGCGGCATGGCGCTCGCCTCGGCCACGCGCGCCAGCGCCTCCTCATCCGTCGGCATGGGCAGGCGCGCCAGGCGGAACAGGAGCCAGACATAGGCAAGCCCGAACACGCCGATGACGGCGTAGCGCAAGGGCTCGGCGAGCCGTGGCCACAGGCCAAGCCAGGAAACAATGAGGAACAGGCCGGCCAGGCAGAGCAAGGGAACCAGGCGTGGCCAGGCGATCTCCCAGAGCAGCACCAGTCGCGCTCGATCCGTGGCGCGGGCAATGCGTTGCGCCGCGGCCTGCTCGATCGCGCTGGGCAGGTCCCGTCCGGTCTCCGCCCTGCTCCTCTCCGTGCCGCTCGCGGGCTCGGTCATCGTCGCTCCGTCTCGTCCATCACGCCCGCCGCCCCGACCACTCTAGCAACTGAAGGTGGGACGAGCGAGCCCCAAGGCAAGGTTTGGAGCGGCATTCGGCACGCGCGCCTCGGGAGCAGCGCGCGTGCCGGGTCGGGCGCGCTAGCGCATGCCACCGGAGGCGAGGAGCCGTTCGCCGGTCAGCCAGCCCGAATCGGCGGAGGCGAGGAAGACCGCGATCGTGCCGATATCGCGTGGCTGGCCGATGCGCCCGAGCGGGGTCTGCGCGACCAGTTGCTTCTCCATGTCGCTGCCGATCACGCCCGCCGCATGCGTCCCTTCGGTCTCGACGCCGCCCGGATTGATGGAGTTCACGCGGATGTTCTTGTCCGCGAGCTCCTTGGAGAGCACCTGCGTGATCGCGTCGACCGCGCTCTTGGTGGCGGTGTAGATCGACGAATTCGGCATCGGCAACTGGCTGATGGTCGAGCCGATGTTGATGACGCTGCCGCCTGCGGCGCCGAAATGCTTCACGCCTTCCTTGGTCGTCAGCAGCAATCCGAGCACATTGGTGTTGAACTGCCGGTGGAACTCTTCCTCGGTGAGGCTGTCGAGCGCGCCGAACCGGTAGACGCCGGCATTGTTCACCAGAATGTCCAGCCCGCCATAGACCGTCTTCGTCTCCGCGAAGAGCCGCGCCACGTCGGCGGCCTTCGACACGTCGGCCTGGATCGCGACGGCCTTGCCGCCCTTGCTCTCGATTTCCGCCACGACGCGGTCGGCGCCTTCCTTGCTGGAGGCGTAGTTCACGACGACCGAGGCCCCGGCGGCCGCCAGTTCCTTGGCGATCCCCGCCCCAATGCCTTTCGATGCGCCGGTTACGACCGCCACCTTGCCTGTCAGTTTGCTCACCACATTCGCTCCTGCTGGTGTGTAACGATTAGACATTTAGACAATCATCTAATTGTTACAAGAGAGCCGGCAGTCGATAATTGGCTCGGCCGTCAGATTTGCGAAAGCTGGGCCAGATAGGCGTCGAGCACGTCACGTCGCAGCGTCAGGCTGACGAACTTGCCTTCGCGCACCATCTCGATCAGGCCCGCCATTTCCAGCTCCTTCAGATGATGGGAAATGGTGGCGGCGCTGACCTTGTGGTTCTGGATGACGCAGCTGCACGCCATCGGCACGCTGCTGGCGCCGAGATCCTTCAGGATCTGATAGCGGCGCGGCTCCGCCAGCGCCTTCGAGATCAGGACGATCTGCCGATCGCTGAGGCGAAGCGGCCCGGGAGAATGGCTCGGATCGAAGGGGAACGTATCGGGGTCAGTCATGACCCCAATATCGGCATTGCGTCGCGCCTTGGCAATTGTCGCCGTCGCCGAGCAGGCGGCGGAACTATAGCGGGCTTACTCCGCCAGCCAGGGCGGCAGCCGATCCATCCCGATCAGCGCGTCATAGCTCTGGCGCGGGCGCACGACGGCGAATTCGCTGCCATTGACGAGCACTTCGGCGGCGAGCGGCCGCGTGTTGTAGCTGGAGCCTTGCACCGCGCCATAGGCGCCGGCCGTCATGACGGCGATCAGGTCGCCGGGCTCCACCGCCGCCATGGTGCGGTCGAGCGCCAGATAGTCGCCGGTCTCGCAGACGCCGCCGACGACGTCGGCGAAGATCTCGCGCGTGCCGGGCTTCGGCAGGGCGACCGGCTGGATGTCGTGATGCGCCTCGTAGAGCGTCGGCCGGATCAGGTCGTTCATGCCGGCGTCGACGATGACGAAGGTCTTGGCGGCGCCTTCCTTCACATAGACGACCTCGGAGACGAGGATGCCGGCATTGCCGACGATCATCCGGCCCGGCTCGAACAGGATCTTCGCACCGAGATTGCCGAGCCGCTTGCGCACGATCGCCGCATAGGCGGTCGGCTCCGGCGGGGCCTCGCGGTCGAGATGGTAGGGAATGCCGAGGCCGCCACCGCCGTCTACATGGTCGATCTGGTGGCCGTCGGCGCGCAGGTCGCGCACCAGGTCGGCGAGCAGGCCATAGGCCGCGTCATACGGCTCCATGTCGGTGATCTGGCTGCCGATATGCATGTCGACGCCGGCGACGCGTATGCCCGGCAGCGTCGCGGCATGGGCGTAGACCTCGCGGGCGCGCTCGTAGGGAATGCCGAACTTGTTCTCGGCCTTGCCGGTGGTGATCTTGGCGTGGGTCTTGGCGTCGACGTCCGGATTGATGCGCAGTGAGATCGTCGCGGTCTTGCCGCGCGCGGCGGCAATCTCGGAGATGCGGACCAGTTCCGGCTCGGATTCGACGTTGAAGCAGAGGATGCCGGTGTCGAGCGCCAGCGCGATCTCGCGCGCCGTCTTGGCGACACCGGAGAAGACGATCTTTTCCGGCGGGCAGCCGGCGGCGAGCGCCCGGCGCAATTCGCCTTCCGAGACGACGTCCATGCCGGCGCCCTCGGCGACCAGCGTCTTCAACACGGCCTGGTTGGAATTTGCCTTCATGGCATAGCAGACCAGCGTATCAAGCCCCGCCAGAGCCTCGCGGAAAATGCGGAAATGGCGGGTCAGCGTCGCGGTCGAATAGCAGTAGAACGGCGTGCCGACGGCTTCAGCGATATCGGCGATCGCCACGTCCTCGGCGAAGAGCGCGCCGTCGCGATATTCGAAATGGTTCATGGCGGAATAAACTCTAGGTCGTCATCCCGGGCTTGACCCGGGATCCATTCAGCCGTGCCCCGGGTCGGAGGAAACTCCCCGGCTTCGGCTGGATGAATTCGCGCTTTCGCGGGAATGACGGCAATCAAAGGATGGCTTGCAGGTCCGCCTGGCGGGCAGGCTCAGAGCAGCTTGTCGATCCAGAGCGAACGGTCCGGTTTCGCCGGCTGCGAGACGTCCGGCTTCTTGCCGTCCGGGCCCGCCTGCTCGGCGGAAAGCGCCTGCGGACCGCCCGGCGGCGGCTCCAGATCGCCCTTTACGCCGCAACCGGCAAGCGCCATGGCGGCGGTCAAAAGAAGGATTCGGGCGGCAAGGGCCAAGGGGCTTCTCCTGGTGGGCTCGTCGGTCGGCGGCGCATCTTATCCGATCGCGCCGCCGCGTCATTGCCAAAGTTGGCCTGATGTTCAGGCCTTCGTCTCGCGCGCCAGGGCCCGCTGCCAGCGCTTCGCCTGCGCGCGGACATTCTTCGGCGAGGTGCCGCCATAGGAGATGCGGCTGCGCACGGACTTGTCGACCGTCAGCACCGAATAGACGGCATCGGTGATGGCCGGGTGCACCGACTGCATCTCGGCCAGCGTCACCTTGGTCAGCTCGACGCCGCGCTCCGAGGCGATGGCGACGATGCGGCCGGTCACGTGATGCGCCTCGCGGAACGGCATGTTGAGCGCGCGCACCAGCCAGTCGGCGAGGTCGGTGGCGGTCGCGAAGCCGGAGCCGGCCGCCTTCTTCAGGGTCGCGGCCTCCGGCTCCATGTCGACCACCATGCCGGTGGTGGCGGCAATCGCCAGTTCCAGGCTCTCGAAGGCGTCGAAGGCCTGTTCCTTGTCCTCCTGCATGTCCTTCTGGTAGGCGAGCGGGAGGCCCTTCATGACGATCTGCAGCGCCGTCTGGGCGCCGATGATGCGGCCCGTCTTGGCGCGGACCAGCTCGGCCGCGTCGGGGTTTCGCTTCTGCGGCATGATCGACGAGCCGGTGGTGAACTTGTCGGAAAGCTTGATGAAGCGGAACTGCGCCGACGACCAGATCACGATCTCCTCGGCGAAGCGGGAGAGGTGGATGGCGCAGAGGCTGGCCGCCGCCAGCGCCTCGATGACGAAGTCGCGGTCGGAGACGCTGTCGAGCGAGTTCGCCGTCGGCCGGTCGAAGCCGAGCGCTTGCGCCGTCTGGAATCGGTCGATCGGGAATGACGTGCCGGCCAGCGCTGCGGCGCCGAGCGGGTTTTCGTTGAGGCGCTTGCGCGCGTCCTGGAAGCGGCCGCGATCGCGTCCGATCATCTCGACATAGGCGAGGAGGTGATGGCCGAAGGTGACCGGCTGGGCGCTCTGCAGATGGGTGAAGCCCGGCATGACCTGGCCGGCATGGGCGAAGGCCTTGTCGGCCAGCGCGATCTGCAGGTCGCGCAGCGCCGCGTCCATCGCGTCGATCGTGTCGCGCACCCAGAGCTTGAAATCGGTCGCCACCTGGTCGTTGCGCGAGCGGGCCGTGTGCAGGCGGCCGGCGGCGTCGCCGATCAGTTCCTTCAGGCGCGACTCGATATTGAGGTGGATGTCCTCGAGGGCGCGCGAGAACTTGAACTCGCCCGCTTCGATTTCGCGCAGGATGGCGTCTAGACCTGCCGCGATCTTTTCGGCATCGTCCGCGCCGATGATGCCCTGGCGGGCGAGCATGGCGGCATGCGCCTTCGAGCCGGCAATGTCCTGACGGTAGAGCTTCTGGTCGAAACCGATCGACGCGTTGATCTCTTCCATGATGGCGGCCGGGCCTTCGGAGAAGCGGCCGCCCCACATCGAATTGCTCATGTACCCTCTCTTGGAGGCAGGACGGAATGAATGAGACGCGCGGTCAATCGCGGCGCTGGACGGTAATCGGCCTTGCCGCGATCGCAGGCATCGCAACGGGAGTCGCGGCGGTATACGTGACGGAGACCCGCAATGGCAACGCCGTCGTTGAGTGGGCGGGCGACGATTGCGCTCCGGCGGTGAAGGCGGCCGGCCTGCTGGCGCCGCTCGCCAGGGGCGACGTTGCCGCGTTCCGTGTCGCTACCGAGCCGGCGCGCCTGAGCGAGCTGTCGTTCCAGAACGCCGCCGGCGACAAGGTCTCGATCGCCGATTTCGCCGGCAAGACGGTGCTCCTGAACCTCTGGGCCACCTGGTGCGCGCCGTGCCGGCAGGAGATGCCGGCGCTCGACCGCCTTGACGCCGCGCATGAGGGCAAGGACTTTTCCGTCGTCGCCGTCTCGATCGACACCCAGGATCCGGCCAAGCCCAAGGCGTTCCTGGACGAGATCGGCGTCACGTCGCTCGCCTTCTACGGCGACCCGACGACGGGCATCTTCTCCGGCCTGAAGGGCAAGGGCATGGCCGTCGGCCTGCCGACGACCGTGCTGATCGACGGCAAGGGCTGCGCCCTCGGCGTCATGTCCGGCCCGGCCGAATGGGATTCCGAAGACGCCAAGGCGCTGGTCAAGGCCGCGCTCGGAAACGCCTGAGGGGCTTTCGGGAATGCCGAGACGGCCACCGGTCGTCTCGGGCGGTCGTGTCCGGGATTAGCGCGTCGGAACCGGGTGCTCGCCGCGATAGTCGTAGAAGCCGCGATTGGTCTTGCGGCCCAGCCATCCGGCCTCGACATACTTCACCAGGAGCGGGCAGGGGCGGTACTTCGAATCGGCCAGCCCCTCATAGAGCACCTGCATGATCGACAGGCAGGTATCGAGGCCGATGAAGTCGGCCAGCTGCAGCGGCCCCATCGGGTGGTTGGCGCCGAGCTTCATCGCCGTGTCGATGGCGTCGACAGAGCCGACGCCTTCATAGAGCACGTAGATCGCCTCGTTGATCATCGGCAGCAGGATGCGGTTGACGATGAAGCCCGGGAAATCCTCGGAAACCGTCGACGTCTTGTTGAGCCGGGCGACATAGCCCTTGGCCGCCTCGAAGGTCTCGTCGCCGGTGGCGATGCCCCGGATCAGCTCGACTAGCTGCATGACCGGAACCGGGTTCATGAAGTGGATGCCGATGAAGCGCTCGGGCCGATCCGTCGCCGAGGCGAGGCGGGTGATCGAGATCGAGGAGGTGTTGGTGGCGAGCATCGCCTCGGGCTTCAGCGCCGGGCAGATACCGGCGAAGATCTTGCGCTTGGTCTGCTCGTCCTCGGTCGCCGCTTCGATGACCAGGTCGCAATTCGCCAGGGCGTCGACATTGGCGGCCGATTTGACGCGGGCGACCGCGGCCTTGCGGTCTTCCTCGCTGATGCGGCCGGAATGCACCTGGCGGGCGAGATTGCCGTCGATGGTGGCGAGGCCCTTGCGGATGCGCTCCTCGGCGAGGTCGTGGATGAAGACCTCGTAGCCGGCAAGCGCGCTGACATGGGCGATACCATTGCCCATCTGACCGGCCCCGATGACGCCGATCGTCGTAATGGCGGTGCTCATGCCCCAAGGGCTCCTTTGCGTATCAAAATGACTGCCATGAAATGCACGGCCGCGCACGACGACCGGGGGTCAGTCGAGCACGGCCGGCGGGATTGTCAACCGGCGTTCGCAAACGCCTAGTTCGCGAGCGCCTTGGTCAGCGCCGGAACGACGGTGAAAAGGTCGTCGACGATGCCGTAATCGGCGACCTGGAAGATCGGCGCGTCGCCGTCCTTGTTGATCGCGACGATGACCTTCGAATCCTTCATGCCGGCCAGATGCTGGATCGCGCCCGAAATGCCGACCGCGATGTAGAGCTCCGGCGCGACGACCTTGCCGGTCTGGCCGACCTGCAGGTCGTTGGCGGCGTAGCCGGCGTCGACCGCTGCGCGCGAGGCGCCGATCGCGGCCTTGAGCTGGTCGGCGAGCGGCGCGATCACTTCCTGGAACTTCTCGGCCGAGCCAAGCGCGCGCCCGCCCGACACGATGACGCGGGCCGAGGCGAGTTCCGGACGGTCGGAGACCGAGAGATCGGCACCGACGAAGCTGGAGAGGCCGGCATCGGCCGGCGCGGCAATTGTCTCGACCGGCGCGCTTCCGCCCGTCGCCGCGGCGGCGAAGGCGGCGATGCGCACGGTCGCGACCAGGGTCTTGTCGCTCGTCCGCACGGTCTCGATGGCGTTGCCGGCATAGATCGGCCGCTCGAACGTGTCCGGCGCGATCACCTTGGTGATCTCCGAGATCTGCATGACGTCGAGCAGCGCGGCGACGCGCGGCGCGACGTTCTTGCCGGTCGACGTGGCGGGCGCGAGGATCACGTCATACTTGTCGGCGAGCGACAGGACGAGATCTGCGAGCGGTTCGGCGCGGCGTTCCGCGAGGCTGTCGCCGTCGGCGAGCAGCACGGCGCGGACGCCTGCCAGCTGCGCCGCCGCCTCGGCCGCGGCCTTCGCCTCGCGGCCGGCAACGAGGATGTCGACCGGTTGGCCGAGCGCCTGCGCGGCGGTCAATGTCTTCGCCGTCGCATCGTTGAGATGCGCGTCGTCATGTTCCGCGATAATCAGCGTCGGCATCTCAGAGTACTCCCGCCTGCTTCAGCTTCGCGACCAGTTCGTCGACCGAGCCGACCTTGACGCCGGCCGTCCGGGCGGCGGGCTCGACCGTCTTCAGCACGGTCAGGCGCGGCGCCGCGTCGACGCCGAGCGCCTCCGGGCTGGTCTCGTCGAGCGGCTTCTTCTTCGCCTTCATGATATTGGGCAGCGAGGCGTAGCGCGGCTCGTTCAGGCGCAGGTCGGTGGTCACGATCGCCGGAAGCTTGAGCCGCAGCGTCTCGAGGCCGCCATCGATCTCGCGGGTCACGTCGACGGCGCCGTCGCCGAGCACAACCTTGGAGGCGAAGGTCGCCTGCGGCCAGCCGAGCAGGGCGGCCAGCATCTGGCCGGTCTGGTTCGAATCGTCGTCGATCGCCTGCTTGCCGAGGATGACGAGACCGGGCGCCTCATTGGCGATGACGGCCTTGAGCAGCTTCGCGACGGCCAGCGGCTCGATCCGCTCCGCGTCCGTCTTCACCAGGATGGCGCGGTCGGCGCCCATGGCGAGACCGGTGCGCAGCGTCTCGGCGGATTTGTCGGAGCCGATCGACACGACGACGATCTCCGTCGCCTTGCCGGCTTCCTTCAGGCGCAGCGCTTCTTCGACGGCGATTTCGTCGAACGGATTCATCGACATCTTCACGTTGGCGAGATCGACGCCGGTGCCGTCCGCCTTGACGCGGATCTTGACGTTGGTATCGACCACCCGCTTCACGGGCACGAGGATCTTCATCGCGGTGATTGTCCCTTCACGGCAGCGATTTCCGGAGCGCTTGGCGCGGACCGTACCGGCGGGTTCTCCCCAAGTCAACGCGAGCCCGACACGCTGGAATCGCTCAAACGACAGGGTCCACCGGCAGGGCCTCGTCGGCCTGCTGGGCCAGAAGCGGCACGCCGGGGCGGCGCAGGAACAGCACCAGGATGGTGCCCATGACCAGCCCGCCGAGATGCGCCGCCCAGGAGATTTCGCCCGGTGCGCCGAACACGAAGTTATAGATCTGGAGCAGGATCCAGAATCCGAGCACCCACACGGTCCTGAGCCGGATCGGGATTCGGAACAGCAGCAGGATCCAGATCTTCACGCGGGGATGCAGCAGGAGATAGGCGGCGATCACGCCGGCGACCGAGCCCGAGGCGCCGATCAGCGCGATGTCGGAGCCGGGTTCGACCGCGACATGGACCAGGCCGCCGCCGATGGCGCACAGGAAGTAGAATAGCAGGAAGCGCCAGTGCCCCATGGCGTCCTCGACATTGTCGCCGAAGACCCACAGGAACAGCATGTTTCCGGCGAGATGCCAGATGTCGCCATGCAGGAAGGACGAGGTGATGAAGGTCAAATATTCCGGCGCGTGGAAGATGCCGGGCGTGCGGATGTGGATGCCGGCGAGCGTCGAGGGAATGAGGCCGAACGCCATGACCGACGCCGCCTCGGCGTCGGGATCACCGGCGCGCTGGTAGATCAGGAAGATCAGGCAGTTCAGGATGACGAGGCCGCGCGTCACCCAGGGAAAACGAATGTAGCGCAAGGGGTTCTGGTCGTGGAACGGCACGAACATGTGTCGTCCTCACCGGTTCTTGCCAGGCACCCACAGGACATCCGTGGCGCCGCGGTCATTCACATAGCGCGCCGCCACGAACAGGAAATCCGAGAGGCGGTTGATGTAGCGGATGGCCGCGGCGTTGACCGCCTCGCGGGTCGCGAGCTCGACCATGACGCGTTCGGCGCGGCGGGCGACGGTGCGGGCCAGATGCAGGTGCGCCGCCGCCGGCGAGCCGCCGGGCAGCACGAAGGAACGCAACGGGCTCAACTCGGCGTTCAGTTCGTCGATCTCCGCCTCCAGCCGGTCGGTCTGCGCGTCGACGATGCGCAGCGCCTCGCGTCCCGGCTTCAACCCGGCCTCCGGCGTCGAGAGATCGGCGCCGAGATCGAACAGGTCGTTCTGGATACGCGCCAGCATCGCGTCGAGCTTGCCGCCGACATGGAGCCGGGCCGCGCCGACATGCGCGTTGGTCTCGTCGATCGTCCCGTAGCTCTCGACGCGCAGGTCGGATTTCGGTCGACGCTCGCCGGTGACGAGGGCGGTGGTGCCGTCGTCTCCCGTCCGGGTGTAGATGCGGGTGAGCGCGACCATCGGGGCCTCAGCGGGCTGCGAAATACAGGGCGGCCATCATGATGACGACGGCGGCGAACTGCAGAAGGACGCGCATGCGCATCAGCTTCTGCGACCGTTCCGGAGAGCCGCCGCGCAGCATGTTGAACAGGCCGAGCAGAAGCACGAGGGCGACGGCGCCCAGCGCGATCGGGATCAGGTAGTAGAAAAAGCTGTTCATCGGACTCTGCTTCGGGAATCGGTACGATCCGATGTTATAGGCATGTTCCGCCATGGCCCGCCATATCGCCGGCCGGCGTCAATTCAGCCACCAGATCGCCGCGTTGAGCGCCGTCGCGAACGCGACCCAGGCGAGATAGGGCGCAAGCATCCAGGCGGCCCGGCCGTCGATCCGGGCAAAGGCGCTCATCGTGGCGATGATGGCGAGGATCAGCGCGACGATATCGATCAGCGCCAGGCCCGGCGCATGCAGGCCGAAGAAGGCGCCGGACCAGGCGACATTCAGGACCAGCTGCACGCCGAAGGCCAGCGCGGCGGCCTGGAGCGCGGATCCGCGTCCGAGCACCCAGATCCGCCAGAAGGCCAGCGCCATCAGGGCGTAAAGCACGGTCCAGACCGGGCCGAATACCCAGTTCGGCGGACTGAAGAAGGGCTTTTCGAGACCGGCATACCAGTTCGGGATGCTCGGCAGGGTCATCAGCGAGCCGAGCGCCGCCGCTGCGAAGCAGAGGGCGAGGCTGATCACCAGCTTCAGGAGCGAGCCGGGGGAGAGCCAAGATTGCGGTGGCAGCTTGGTATCGGCTGAAATCGAACTCATGGGTCGTCCTGTCGGCGAAGGAATTCGCTGCTTATACGTGCGGAACAGCCGTCCGGTTCCGCGGTTCAGGAATTTCGCGCGATGAGATGATCCATCCACCGTGCCGGCAGCAGACGCCGCATCAGCGCGGCGGCCTTGGTCAGCACGGTGACGCGGTAACGGATCCTCGGGCGCGGGCTTTCGAGGGCATGCAGCAGCGCCGCTGTCACCGCTTCCGGGCCGAGCTTGAAGCGCGACGGGCGGCGGGTTCCCGTCATTCGCGCCAGCTGCGCCCGGTAGTCGGCGCGATGGACGGAGCCTTCGATGTCGACCGTGGCGTGAAAATTGGCGAGCGCGTTCTGGGGGAAGCGGGTAGCGATCGGGCCGGGCTCGATCAGGGCAACGGCGATGCCGCTGCCAGCGAGCTCGATCCGCAGCGTGTCGGTCAGGCCCTCCAGCGCGTATTTCGAGCCGACATAGGCACCGCGATACTTGCCGGCGACAATACCGAGGATCGACGAGCACTGGACGATGCGGCCGTGGCCCTGCGCCCGCATGGCCGGCAGGATACGGCGCGTCAGCGTGTGCCAGCCGAACACATTGGTCTCGAACTGCCGGCGCAACACTTCCGTGGTCAGGTCCTCGACGGCGCCGACCTGGCCATAGGCGCCGTTGTTGAACAGCGCGTCGAGCCGGTCCTCAGTGGCGGCGAGCACGGCATCGGCGCAGGCATGGATCGAGGCCTCGTCGGTATAGTCGAGGAAGAATGCCTCCAGGCCCGCGCGCCGGAGCGCCTCCAGGTCCGCCGGCTTGCGCGCCGTCGCAAGGACCCGCCAGCCGCGCCGCTTCAGCGTCAGCGCCGCGTCGCGGCCAATGCCGGACGACGCGCCGGTGATGAGGATGGATCGGACGTTCATGCTGTTCCCTGTGCTTCGCGGCGGCCGGCGCCCGGACTATAGAGGCGCGGGCCGACGAGCCAAGCGCCGATGCGCGGCGCGGGCCGATCTGGCGCGGTTGACCCGTTCGGCCGGTATTTCTACTGTCGCCCGGCCCTTTTCCCCGCCAGCTTTCCGGTGCCGCCCCCGATGCCAAGCCGTGCCCTGACCGCGCTCGTCCCGAGAGGACGCGGCGCATGCTGATGATCGGCCGCCTCGCCGAGATCGCCTTCATCGTCCTGCCGATCTTCGGCATGATCGCGATCGGCTACATCGCCGGCTGGACCAGGCATCTCGGCGACCGGGCCGCCGATGGGCTGTCGGAATACGTGTTCGGCATCGCAGTGCCGGTGCTGATCTTCAAGACCCTGTCCGAGGCCAAGATGCCGGAGGGTGGCCAGCCCTGGGGCTACTGGATCGCCTATTTCACCGGCGCCTTCATCGTGTTCGGCATCGGCTTCCTGGTGGCGCGGCGGATCTTCGGCCGGTCGCATGTCGAGGCAGTGATGCAGGGCTTCGCCAGCGGCCAGTCGAATACGGTGTTCGTCGGCGTGCCCGTCATCCTGAACGCCTTCGGCAGCGAGGGCGCGGTGCCGCTCTTCCTGCTGATCGCGATCCACCTGCCCGTGATGACGACGGCGGCGACGCTGTTCGCGGAGGGCTCGGAATCCGGCATCTCGCGGGCGACGCTGATGCGCCTGGTGAAGGCGCTGGCGCGCAACCCGATCCTGCTCGGCATCTATGCCGGCGCGATCGGCCAGATTTTCGGCGTTCAGGCCTCCGGTCCGGCCGGCGAGGTGGTGCGCATGCTGGCGGCCTCCTCGGTGCCCTGCGCGCTGATCTCGATGGGGCTGGCGCTGCGCCGCTACGGCTTCGCCGGCGACATCAACGCGTCCCTGTTCATCAGCACGCTCAAGCTGCTGGTGCATCCGCTGCTCGTGCTGGCGCTGGTGCAGGTATTGCCGATGCCGCCGGTCTGGGCCGGCGTCTGCGTCGTGTTCGCCGCCATGCCCTGCGGCGTCAACGCCTATCTCCTCGCCAATCACTACAAGGCCGGCGTCGCCAGCACGGCCAGCGCGGTGTCGCTCTCGACCATGATCAGCCTCTTCACCGTGACGATCTGGCTTTACGTGCTGGGTGTCGGCTGAAACGCGGGCAGACCGAGCAGTTTCCGGATATCTCCCGGCGTGGCGCCGGCGGCGCGCAGCGCGGCGAGCCCGGTCGCGCCTTCCGACTTCGACAGCTTGTGGCCCGTCGCGTCCAGGATCAGGCGGTGATGGCGGTAGGTTGGCGCGGGGAGCCCGAGCAGTTCCTGCAGCAGGCGGTGCACGCTGGTGGCATGGAAGAGGTCGACGCCGCGGACCACGTCGGTCACGCCTTGGTGCGCATCGTCGACGACGACCGAGAGATGGTAGCTGGTCGGGGTCTCCTTGCGGGCCAGCACGACGTCACCCCAGCGGCCGGGATCGGCAGGGATCGTGCCCGTCTCGCCGTCCGGCCCGCTGCCGAGTTCGGTGAAGGCGATCGGGTCGACGCGGGCGATGGCGGCATCCATCTTCAGACGCCAGGCGAAGGGGGCGCCGCCGGCGATCCGCCGCGCCGCCTCGTCCGGGCCGAGGTCGCGATCGAGCGCCGGATAGAGCGGCGCGCCGTCCGGATCGCGCGGCCACTCCGTCGCGGCCGTCGCGGCGCGGATCTCGGCGCGGCTCATGAAGCTCGGATAGACGAGATCCATCGCCTTCAGCCGGCCGAGCGCCTCGGCATAGGCGCCGAAATGCTCCGATTGCCGCCGCACCGGCTTTTCCCAGTCGAGCCCGAGCCAGGCGAGATCGTCGAGGATCGCCGCCTCGAATTCCGGCCGGCAGCGCGTCTGGTCGATGTCCTCGATCCGGATCAGCAACCGGCCGCGGCTCGCGCGGGCGAGATCGGCGTTCAGCAGCGCCGAGAAGGCGTGGCCGAGATGTAGTTCGCCGTTTGGGCTGGGGGCGAAGCGGAAGGTCGGGGTCATGGCGGGCGGCGCGACGTCGTGCGGGATGGCGGGCAAGTGGCCATACTTGCTAGCATGCGCCAGAATCGTCCGCCTGCCTGCAATTGGGATTTTCCATGCTCGATGGTCCGCGCCTCGCTCCGCTTTCCGGCGGCAAGCCCAAGAAACTCGTCGTCCTGCTGCATGGCGTCGGCGCCGACGGGCGTGACCTGATCGATATCGGCAAGCACTGGGCGCCGGACTTTCCGGACGTTGCCTTCGTCGCCCCGGACGCGCCCGATCCGTGCGACTGGGCCCCGATGGGCCGGCAGTGGTTCCCGCTCACCATCCGCGACGCGCATGAATACTGGCAGGGGGCATCCGCCGCCGCGCCGAAGCTCGACGCCTTCCTGGATGCCGAACTGGAGCGGCAGGGCCTGACAGACGCCGACCTGGCGATGGTCGGCTTCAGCCAGGGCACGATGATGGCCCTGCAGGTCGGGCCGCGCCGGCCGCGCGAGATGGCGGGCATCGTCGCCTATTCCGGCCGGATCGCCGGTCCCGAGCGGCTCGCCGCCGAGGTGAGGAGCCGGCCGCCGGTCCTGCTGGTGCATGGCGCGCTGGACGAGGTCATCCCGATCGCGGCGCTGCAGGAAACCGAAAAGGCGTTGCGCGACGCCGGTTTCGCGGTCGCGGCGATCGAGCGGCCGGGCCTCGGCCACGGCATCGATCCGCCCGGCCTGGCTGCCGGCGCGAGCTTCCTGAAGCGCATTTTTGCCACAGCCGAGATCTGATCGGCGCGCACGGAAACGTCACCGTTCCGTCGTCTTCACAAGGATGACACAGACCCTGTAGACTATTTCGGCAATCTCGAGGTTTTGGCGAGTCTCAACAGAGGAAGCCGTGTCTTGACGATAGCCGTGTCGCCCGGCGCACATCCCGCCCTTGTTCTCAACGCCGACTATCGGCCGCTGAGCTACTATCCCTTGTCGCTGTGGTCGTGGCAGGACACGATCAAGGCGGTTTTCCTCGATCGGGTGAACATCGTCTCGGAATATGACGTCGACATCCGCAGTCCGTCCTTCCGGATGCGGCTGCCCAGCGTCGTCTCGCTGAAGAGCTATGTCACGCCGACCCGCAATCCGGCGTTCACGCGCTTCAACGTCTTCCTGCGCGACCGCTTCCAGTGCCAGTACTGCACGTCGCGCGAGGAACTGACCTTCGACCATGTCATTCCGCGCGCCCGCGGCGGCCAGACGACGTGGCAGAATGTCGTGGCCGCCTGCTCGCCCTGCAATCTGCGCAAGGGCAGCCTCACCTCGGCCGATGCCCGGATGTGGCCGCGGCAGAAGCCCTACCAGCCGAGCGTTTCCGACCTGCACAACAACGGCCGGCTGTTCCCCCCCAACTATCTGCACGACAGCTGGCTCGATTATCTCTACTGGGATACGGAACTGGATCCCTAGTATCCGCCAGCCCCCGTCGAGACCTTGCCGCTTTTCGTTCCCGTCACCGATCCCGCCGATCCGCGCATTTCAGCCTATCGCGATGTCCGCGAGCGCGACCTCGTCGGCCGGCACGACCATTTCATCGCCGAGGGCGAGGTGGTGCTGCAGACATTGGCGCAGTCGCCACGCCACCGTCTGGTCTCGCTGTTGGTCGACGAACGGCGCGCAGCCGGCCTCGGCCATGTCACCGAACGGCTGCCGGAGACCGTGCCGGTCTATGTCGCCAGCCAGGCTGTGCTCGACGGCATTGTCGGCTTCCACATCCATCGCGGCATCCTGGCGCTCGGCCATCGCGCGCCGGCGCCGTCGGCCGACGACCTGCTCGCGGGGATCGCCGGACGGGCGCTGGTGCTCGTGCTGATGGGCATCTCCAACCATGACAATCTCGGCGGCATCTTCCGCAACGCCGCCGCCTTCGGCGCCGATGCCGTGCTGCTCGATGCACGCTGCTGCGATCCGTTCTATCGCAAGGCGATCCGCGTTTCGGTCGGCAATACGCTGACCTTGCCGCATGCGCGCCTCGCGCCCGACGAGGATGCCGTCGATCTCCTGGCCCGGCACTGTTTTGCGGCCGTTTCGCTGAGTCCGCAGGGCGCGTTTCGTTTGGCCGAGCTCCGGCGGCCGCGTCGCGTCGCCGTGTTGCTCGGCACCGAGGGCCCCGGCCTCGACGACGCCGTGATGGCGCGCACGAAGACGGTGCGGATCCCGATGGCCGCCGGCGTCGATTCGCTCAATGTCGCGACGACGAGCGGCGTCGTGCTGCACCAGTTGACGCAGGCGGCGATCGACGAGGACGACGCCTGATCGTCACGCCTTGCGGAAGGCGGCCCGGAATGCCGCCGCCACGACGACGATCGAGACGAGCGCGTTCCAGCCGGCGAACGACAGGCCGAACACGCGCAGCGCCGCTTCCGTGCAACTCACGACGCGGGTGTTGCCGATCTGGGCCAGAAGGTCGCCGGCATTGCCGGTGGTGGCGACACCGCCGCCGCAGTCGGACGGACCGGCCCAGAACTGCCACTCCGCCCCGGCGTGGTAGATGGCGAGGCCGAGGCCGGCGAGGAAGACCAGCCCGGTTAGCACCAGCAGCAGCCGCGCCAGGCGCTCGGATTTGCGCGCGCCGAGCAGCAGGATGGCGACCAGCAGGATCGGCAGGCCGAGATAGTAGGGGATGCGCTGCTCGAGGCAGAGCTTGCAGGGGGCGTAGCCGCCGAAGATCTGGAAGCCCCAGGCGCCGAGAATGGCGGCGAGGCCGATCACGAAGCCGAGGACGGCGAGCGGCAGGCGGGAGGCGGAACGGTCGGCCATGGGGGATCTCGCGTTGATCGAGGCGGACCGCTTCTAGCGCGGCGATCGCGTCCCTGTCGATGCGGCGGTGATGCGCAGCGGCGTGGGATGGCGCGGATCGGGTGTCCGGAATGTCGCGGCTGGGCACAGGCTGCAATCGGCCGTTGCTTCTGCCGCGAGCCTGACTATAGTCGCGCCGTCGCGGGCCTCTGACCCGCGCGTTGCGGGCGTGGTGGAACTGGTAGACGCGCCGGATTCAAAATCCGGTTCCGAAAGGAGTGTCGGTTCGATTCCGACCGCCCGCACCACCTTCTTTTTTCAGACTCCTCCACAACGTATTGTAAAGCCTAGCTAAATCCGGCTTCGTTTTGAGCCTGTTGACCCACGCACGGTATCGCGTGTTACTTACTGGGTTACATAACGGGTTACAAAGGGGCTGAGATGGGGCGTCCGAGAGCCGACTCTAGCGACGCGAAGCGCTACCTGCAGGTGCGATCCGGCCTCTATCGCTATTACCGCCGGGTGCCGCTCGTCCTGAAGGGAATCGATGCGCGCTTCCCCTTCGTCCGGATCGCCCTGAGGACGGCCGACCTGCGCGTTGCCATGGCCAAGCGGGACGCGCTCGAGCAGGCCGACAACGAACTCTGGGCGTCATATCTGGGCGGCCAGGGCGTCGAGCTGGCGATGGCGCGGTATAAGGCGGCGGTGAAGCTGGCGGAGGCCCTCGGCTTCGCCTATCGGCCGATCAACCAGATCGTCGAGAGCGAGCCCGTGGCCGACATCCTCCAGCGCATCGGGGCCGTATCCGCGGATGACACGCCTGCCGCCGTCGTGGGCGCTGCGCTTGGGCTTGTCGATCGCCCCGAGGTGACAGTGAAGCAGGCCTTCGAGATCTATCACAAGGAGATCGTCGCGGACACGCTGCTTGGCAAAAGCAAGGCCCAGCGACGCGCCTGGCTGAAGGTCAAGCAACACGCCATCAACGTGTTTGACCAGGTGGTGGGCGACAAGCCTATCTCCGATGTGACCCGCGCCGATGCGGTCAAGGTCTATGACTACTGGCGCGCCCGCATTGCCCCGGCGGAAGGCAAGCCGACCCACACCGCCTCGATCGGCAACCGCGATCTCGGCAACCTTCGGGTCTTGCACGAGACCTATTACCGGCATCTCGGGGAGGAGCGTCGCAACCCTTTCGCCGATCTGAGTTTCTCGGATCGAAAGCGCCGGAAGCGACCGCCTTTCTCAATCGCCGACCTGACCGCCTTCCTCGCGCCGGGGGCGCTTTCGCGGCTGAATGCGGAGGCCCGTTGCATTTTCTATGTCGTGATCGAGACGGGATGCCGGCTGAGCGAGATCGCCAATCTGCGAGCCGACCACATCTTCCTCGACGACGAAGTTCCACACATCTCGGTCGAGCCGAGCTATGATCCGGACGATCCGCGCGAGATCAAGACCGGCAATTCCGTTCGCCGGATTCCGCTGGTGGGTGTGGCGCTGCCCGCGATGAAAGCTCATCCGGCCGGCTTCGCGCGCTATCGCGATCGGGGCGACAAGCTTTCGGCGCTGCTCAACAAATACCTGCGCGAGAATGATCTGCTGCCCAGCCCGAGGCACACCGTCTATAGCGCTCGTCATGCCTTCGAGGACAGGATGAAGGCGGCGAATATCGATGCCGAATTGCGGAAGATCCTGATGGGCCATTCCCTCGATCGGCCGGACTATGGCGAGGGCGGGGCGCTCAGCTGGCGGCAGGAGCAGTTGCTGAAGATCGCGCTGCCGTTTGATCCTTCGATCGTCTAGCCCGAGCCCGTGCCGCCGCCATGACGTCCTGGTCGCTCGCCAGCTTCTCGAGCTCCTGCTCGAGACGGCGATAGAGTGGCACCAGCCGCGCTCCATCCTTCCGGCTCGTCATGATGACGGCCAGGCGGTCGAGGCAGCGCGTGACGTTCTCGACCGTGACTTCCATGTCAAACCGCCGCACCGGCGCTATATTCGTCGGGATGCTTCACCACTTCGAGCCCGTGCAGATCTGGGAACGACCCGGCGCCAGCCGGGCGATCGGCGATGTCGAGCGCGCGGCCGAGTGGCTGCTGTTCCATTGGCCCGACGAACAGGTCGACACCTTGCAGCACCGGGCGGCGCGGCTGGCCTGCCTCAAGGCTTATGAGGGCAAAGTGCCGCCGGAATATGCCCGTGCGGCATTCGTCGTCGCGGCGCGTGAGGCGAACATCCTCGTGACGTCCTGAACCTGCGGGCGCCGCCGGCCGATAGCCGGCGCGGGACCGAGGCGCCGGCGAAACCAAATAACGTCCCGTCGAGTTGGCATCGAGCGCGGGGCCGTCGCCCGAAACGCTGACTTCCGGCTCCAGGGAGATCGACTTGACCGACAGAGGAAAAAATCCGCCACAGCCTCCCAAGATTGCGCCTCGGTTGCGCATGCACCGGTCGGAACTCTTGGGCGTTCTGCTGATCGCTGCGATCCCGATGATTGCCATCGCTTCGGGCCTTGCTCCCGATGCTTCATTGGAAATCATCTTCCGCATTGTCTGCGTCTTCGTGGTGCTGACCTTTGCATTTCGCGGAGTGGGAAAGCGCGAATTGAGCCAGCTCTCGCCTTTCGAACTGGTGATGCTGCTCCTGATCGCCGAGATCGTCTCGCCCGCGCTCACCGCAGGCGATGAGTCTCTCGCGGGAGGGCTTATCGGAGCAATGGCCCTGCTGGTTCTCACCTTCCTGCATTCGCAGCTGCAATACCATTCCTCCCGCTTCCGGCAGGCGACGGAGGCGCCCCCGGCGGTGATCATTCGCGACGGGCGCATCGAAGAGGGGCTCCTGCACAAGGAGCGTCTCCGCCCGGACGAGATCTTCTCGGAGATGCACAAGGCTGGGATCGAGCGGTTGGAGCAGGTGAAGTGGGGCATCCTGGAGCCGGATGGTAAAATGTCCTTCGTGCGCTCTGACGCCGGCGAAACGAACCAGACGGAAGAGCGCGCTGTCGTTTGATCGGTTCTCAGCATTCCTCGCGGGGACAGTGGCCGAGCTGCGGCGACGAGAATAGCCATCGTCACACCCGCATCGGCATGAGGACGATCAGGAAATCCTCGTCCTTGCCCGGCTCGTGCAGGCGGGCGGGGCTGCCCGGCGCCGGCATGTCGAGGACCAGGGAGGCGAGTTCGAGGCGGGCGAGCGCCTCGCCGACATAGCGGGCGTTGAAGCCGATGGTGAAGGGTTCGCCCAGGGTCGCGGGCTCGCCGGTGAACTCGACCTCGATCGTCTCGCTGGCGATGCCGGCGTCCGGGTTGGTGCAGGAGAGCGCCAGCTGGCGCGGCGAGAATTCCAGCTTCATGGCGCGGCCCTTCTCGGCCGCGATCGTCGAGACGCGGTCGACGGCGGCGGCCAGGGCGCTCCTGTCGATCGTGGCGCGGTTCTCGCTCGGCGCGGGGATGACGCGCTTGTAGTCCGGGAAGGTGCCGTCGATCAGCTTCGAGGTCAGCACGGTCCGGTCGAGCGTGACGCGGATCTTGGTTTCGGAAAGCTCGATCGTCACGTCGGCTCCGGCCTCGGCCGTGCCGGCGAGGCGCTCGATCTCGGCGACGGCCTTGCGCGGGATGATGACGCCCGGCCAGCCGTCGCCTGCGCCTTCGGGAAGGGGCAGGTGGATGCGGCCCAGGCGATGGCCGTCCGTCGCCACCGCGGCCAGCGCGTCGCCGGCGCGATGGAAGAATATGCCGTTGAGGTAATAGCGCGTTTCCTCGGTCGAGATGGCGAAAGAGAGCTTCGCGGCCATTCGGGCGAGGCCGGGCGCGGGCAAGTTGAAGCGGGTCGGGAATTCCTCGAGGCCGAAATCCGGATAGTCGGTCGCCGGCAGCACCTGCAAGCTCCAGCGTGCCCGGCCGGCGGTGATCGTGGCCTCGTCACCCTCGACCGCGATGGTGATGTCGCTGCCTTTCGCCTTGGCGGCGATCTGCTTCAGCATCGTGGCCGGCAATGTCGTCGAGCCGGGCTCCGCGACCTTGGCCTCGATTGCGGTCCGCAGCTCGATGTCGAGATCCGTGCCAGTGATTTCCAACAGCCCCGGCGCGGCCGAGAGGCGGATGTTGGAAAGGATGGGAATCGTGTTGCGCTTCTCGATGACGCGCTCCGTCCGGGCGAGCGCCTTGTCGAGGATGGCGGCGGGCAGCGTGAGTTTCATCGGGTCGCGTCTCCGTTTCGGGGAAGCCGGGCCTTACGGCCCGGCCCGCGCTTGATTGGCGGGCTCAGGCGCTTGTCATCGGGTCTCCTTCAGAGCGCGTTGGGCAGGGCGGCGGGACACCAGCGGGCGAAGCGGGCGCGATAGGCGTCGGCGGCGGCCGGCCAGGGCAGGATCTTGATGGCGCCGCGAACTGGCAGCGGTTCGGCGCTCTCGAAATCCTCGTGCCAGGGGCGCGTGGGACCGCCGAGGAGGTGGTTGCGCTCGGTGACGAGCATCCGCCGGTCCCATTCCTTGATGAATTGCGAGACATGGGGGCTTAGCGGGAAGCGGATGCCGGCGCGGGCATGGATCGCGGCGTCGAGACGACGCTTCAACTCGCGGATCGCGCCGCTCACCGGCGTGCCGTCGCCTGTCTGGTCGAAGGCGACGGCCGCCAGGGCCTGGGCCGCCGGCGTGGCGAGGTCGCCAAGATAGGCCTCGTGCGCGTCATGCAGCAGGAAGGCGGCAGCGAATTCCTCATTGTGGGTTTGGTCGAAGGCGAGATCTGCGCCGAGAACGCAATGCTGCGCCACGGAATAGGCACCGCCCCGGATGGCTCCGGTGAAGCGCGCGATCCGGGCGAGCTGCTCGGGAATATCGACATTGAAATCGACCAGCTCCGGGCGCGGATCGACCAAGTCGAAGGCGCGGCGCGAGGCGGTCTGTGTCCAGGGTCCGAGCATGGCTCGGCATGAGGCGTCGGTCATCGACCGCTCCTTGACAGGCGAGAGGGATGTGTTGACGTCAGGCGCCGAGCGCGATGGCCCAGGCGAGGACGGCCACGACGAAGAGGCCGAGGGCGCCGAACGAGGCGGCGGCGTGAAGCGCGAACAGGCCGCGCTCGACGAGATCGAGACGGGCAGGCGGAACATGAATCGTCCGCATCGCCGTCAGGCCCCGATGGCGTGGATGGCGGCGAGGTCATCAAGCGCTGCGCGCCCGCGCCGCAGCGCGCGGGCATAACCTGGCTGCTGGCCGAACCCAGCCTCCTCCGCGCAATCGATTAGCTCGCGAAAGGTCGCGTGAATATCGCGCGGGTCGATATCGGGCTCGGGGGCGTCCACCCTGCGGCTGGTCCGCCGGGTGGCGGTCTTCTGCGCCTCGGGACTGATCTCGATGATCTCGGCCGAGGTGAAGCCGGCGCCGAGCAGGTCGGCCTCGGTGCAGCTTCCGGCGCCCGAGGCCTGTTCGAGCATGTAGGCGGCCATGACACCGGTCAGGACGCCGAGGCGGGCGGCGGGATCGGGCAGGGCATGCGCCTCTGCGATCGCCGAATGCGTGTCGAGCATGATTGTCTCCATCGGATTGGGCCGATGGAGTAGACGCTAAGTGCGGGACATGTCCCGTGTCAACTAGATTTAGCGGGACATGTCCCGCACGTCTTCATCGGTCTTTTGGCGCCTAGCTGATGGGCGTTACGTCCTGCTCCAGCTTGGAAACTTCCTTCTTTACCAATTGAAGGAATTTCCGCTCAATACTTTCTACGGACCAAGTCTGAATTTCAGCCAAGCTCTTATTGAGAATGTCAGCAATGAGTTTTGACTTCTGGTCGATGTCGTATTCGTCGAATTTCGGTATGTATTTTGTCCGATCGAACCTATATCGAATTTCGTAGTATGCTTTAACGAAGCGCTTCGGTGTACCAAATTTGTCTAGGCCGGCCTTGGTCCATGCGCTCAAAACGAAATCATCCAGGCGCTGCAGCTGCCTTATGTCCTGCGTCATAGAAAAGAAGAACATCCATCCCATGCGCCTCCCGTCGAAGATGCATCCAGAAATCCGAATGTTGATCCGAGCAATGGCCTTGGCGTGATTGGATGTGTGGCGCGCCGCAGAAATGACAGCCATTATATTATCCATCATTCTTTTATATGATGACGCTCTAACCGATATATAGCCGGGACGGATGCTATATCCGAGGTAGTCAATGCCAACTGAGAGCTTGCATATCTTCGTCTTGCTATTAGCTTTGGGCTCGTGACATGTTAGTCCAATGTCATTGAGCTTCTGAGTGATGTATCCAAGCTTTCTCTTGGCGGTTTTTGTTTTACATATCGTGACGATGTCATCGACGTACCGGTAATACGAGCCCTTCTTTTGCATTAAGTCATCGAATCGTGTCATGTATATTGAAGATAATATATTAGATATACTTAACCCCTGAGGAATTCCGACGTTGCGGGCCGGGCCCTTTGGACCTGTATTGGTTTGAATTGCCTTCTTCACCAAATCGATAATCACATCGGATTTAACTCTGCGACCGATCTGCTCAATGAGCAGATCGTGATTGACGGTGGGGTAAAAGTCCCTGATGTCTATCTGTACGAACGAATATTCATCGTCGAGATGCTGGATTGCTTCCGCTATTTCCGACACGATGTAGTGCGCTGGAACGATTCTTCTGTCGGAAAAGACAGATACTAAGAAGTTTGTGATCGCCCTCAGCACAACTCTATCGCGAACGGTGGCGATTGAAATCTCACGGGGCGGCTTGTTGGCGCCCTTCAGGATGAGCTTCTGCTTATATTGGGTGAAGCGATACTCGCCGCTCACCGCTTTCGCCGCGAGAGACTGGACTTCTGCGTCCAGGTTCTTTCCGAACGCCTGGGGCGTAATGCCGTCTTTCCCAACCGTTCCCGTGAGTGAAATTCGCTCCAGAAAGATCGCTTTTAGCAGCTCTGGACCAAGTGGGTCGCCGGGGGCGGGTGCCTGTATAGTCATGGAATCAACCCGATCAGCGGCCAGGTAAGTATAAAAATTGGCGACAGTATAAGGATGGCCAAGATCAGCAGAGTAGAAAATTTACGAGCAATGAAATCGGCAATCAATAGAAAGGAGCAATCTATGTTTCCGGCATTGTTCTTAAGGGTGCTCTTGTACAAAAATTTGCTATAGACAATAAGATCGTTCCAATCGGCAGTGGTGTGATTGGGGTACCTACCAAGAATATTGGTATATTTGGCCTCAATTTGATCGGGGGGCAAGCCACTGCTGTTCAGCTTTTGGAGCTTGAGGTAGCATGAGCGATAGTCTTCTGCAGCTTGATCAAATCGGAATCCAGCAATAACCAGAGAAGACGCTAAAACAACGACTGAAAATGTGACGCCTATTTGATCGAGATATGAATAGTGATGCTTATAGAATTCGCTAAATATGCCAATCGTGACTGATAATAGCGAGTAGTACGTGAGAATGATGAGGGATGTGGCGCTCCTCCGCCGAGCCTTCCGCTCTGATATCATGCGGACTCTAGCTGTTAGCCATATGTTCTGACTGGTGGCGGCGACGCCTATATGTGCGTTCAATTTTGTTGCTCCCCCAAACTATATGAGGGTACGAGCGCATCGTCTCATGGTAACTAAGCACTCGATCGAATGCGGCAGATTGCCGAGGCTAACGCCTCGCTTGATAACCAAGACCCGTAAAGAGTCAGCGGAATTTCTTCCGCTCCGCCCGTACCCCTTCGCCAGTAGAGTTGATACTGGCCGACTTAGCAATGGTTCGGTGGGCTCTTTCAACTACAGATCTGTTATCACGCGGACAGCTCGGCCGATGACATCAATGTCATTGTCGATGGCGATGGCTTCATGCGTCGGGTTTGTGGAGAACGGCTCCAGCCGGGCAGGGCACTCCATGTATCGCTTGAAGGTTGCGCTATCGCTTTGGCGGAATACGTAAAAGCTGCGAGGCCGAAGCTCGCGATCGCTGATGTTAATGACCACCGTCGAACCATCAGGCGCAATTCGATCCATGGAGTCTCCGGACACCCTAAGACCGATATACTGACCCGAGGGAAGGCCAGAAACCCCCAAAACCGGAGCATCGTCAGTGCTCACGACCGCAGGCACATCTGCGAAGCGGGATGCGGCGACAAGAGAAACGATTGGAACTTGCTGGGGGCGCAATGACTGCGAATCGCCCTCGCCGAAGGCCAGCCAAGACGCCGATGTGCGAAGCGGCTTCGCCAGAGCAATCAACGTATCCAGCCGAGGTAGTGTATGTTGCCTTCTGCGGATATCACGAATTGCATCAGCCCCTAGGCCTGCCTCCATTGAGGCGCGCCTTTCGGATAAATCCAATAGCTCCAGCTGCGCTTGGATGCGCTGATATATTTCTTCGTTCATGTGCGGGATTATTCCCGCACGGAGACGTTCCCGACAGCGGGATATGTCCCGTTGACAGGTGCGGGACATATCCCGCATAGTCGCGGTCAGGATGTCTAGTTTTCGCACCTCATTTCTCGCTTGGCGCATCGAGCATTCGCCCATGAAAGCTCGTGGCACATGCATGCGAGTCCCGATCCGATCCCGCGCCGACTTCCTCCCCGGCGCCCGCCTCCGGTTGCTCTTCCCCCCGGGCGCCGGAGGCACCTTCTCCCGAGGTGGCGTCATGAGTCGCCTGACCAGCCACCAGCCGGCCCATGGCCCGCTGCAACATTCGCCGCGCGGCGGCGATGCGTTTGGCCTGTTCAACCTGGTTCGTCATCTGCGCGGTCCCCCGTGATCTGATGGCCTGAAAATCCCACGCCCGCCCCGTTTTCGCACCGAAAAAGCACAGGAGCTTTTTTCGTGGACGCCACCTCTTTGCCTGCCGGTCTGATGACCCTGATCAAGGCCGCGAACCGCGAGCTGGTGCTGGCCAATGGCGGCCCGGCCGGCGTCAAGGCGTTGACCGGATTGTCGGACGGCCAGATCTCGCGCTGCCAGGGCGACGCCTATCCCGACCTGTTTCCGAGCTGGGTGGCGGCGCTGCTCGAGTTCAAGGCGCAGAAGCCGATCTATGCCCGCCTCTTCGCGACGCTGACGCAGCACCAGGTGGTGCCGATCGGGGCGGATGACGACGATCCCGGCAATCTCGTCTCCGACCTCGTCGGCGTGACGCAAGCCGGCGCGCGGGTTTCCTCCGCGCTCGGCGCCGCGCTCGCCGACAACAAGGTGACGCCGGCCGAGGCGAAGGACGTCATGGCCGAAATCGGCGGGCTGGAGCGCCGGCTCGACCGGACGAAGGGCAAGCTCGCCGTGGTCGCGGGAGGCGGGCGTTGATCTCGATCCTCGCCCTTCGCAGCCAGCGCGGCGCGATCCTCCGCGTCGTCGTCGTCACGCCGGAGCGGCGCTGGAGACGGCTCGCCGCGATCGGCATGCACCGCGCCGGGATTCCCGCCTCCACCATTTCCGCCGCCCTCGGCATCCGCCGCGAGCGCGTCGCCGCGCTCACCGAGGGCGGGCTTTTCGCCGGGCTGGCGCCCGAGATCCGCGCGGCGAGCCGCAAGTTCGACAGGGAGGTCGCATGAACGCCTTTCGCATCTTCGCCGATGTCGCCACCGGGCTCGCCGTTGTGGTGACAGCGGCCATCGTCGGCGCCGTTCTTGGCCTGGCCGTTCTCCTGATCGTCTATCTCGCCGCCTGCCTGTTCATGCTCTTGCCGCCGGCCGTCATGCCGGGCGTCGAGCCCTGGCGCCTCGCCGTCGCAATCGCCGCCACCGGCGGCGCCTTTTTCGGCGTGGCGGCGCTCGCCGCGTCCTGGAAGGCGGACGACACGCTGAGCCGGAAGGGGCCGTTTTGATGTTTAGCCAGCTCTCCGACGTCTCGATCGAGATGACCGCGGCGCAGGTTCGCGCGGCGAAGATCCTCGCCAACCGGCGCGCCCTGGCCGCCTTGCTGCATCACCATGGCGACCGGGCGCCGGAACCGGGTTGTTCGGCCGAGGCGCGGCGGATCCGGCGCGACATCCGCGAGGCCGCGGGTCGGCCGGCAAGGGTCATGGCCGCAGCCTCACCGGCTGTCTTGCCAGAGCCGGCCGCGGCTGGCGATCCGGAGGTGGCCATCCGGCGCGCGGTTGAGAAGGCGCAACCGGCGATCCTCGCTGTCGTCGCCGAAGTCGCGGCCCGGCATCAAGTGCCGGTCGATCTCATGCTCGCGCCGCCCCGCCGCGCCGCGAAAGGTTCGATCGAGCAGCGGGCCCAGCACGCCAATAGCGAGGCGATGTATCGCTGCTATCACGAGGCCTGCCGCAACTACCGCGCGCTCGGTCTCCACTTCGGCAAGCACGCGACCGCGATCCACAAGGCAGCCGCGCTGCATGCGGAGCGGATCGGCGCGGGTGAGGGGCGGGGTTGATCATTCACGAGATCATCGTCGACAGCTTCGCCGGAGGCGGCGGCGCGTCCACCGGTATCGAGATCGCGCTCGGACGCTCGCCCGACATCGCGATCAACCACGACGCTGAGGCGCTCTCCATGCACGCGGCGAACCATCCGGACACGCTGCATCTGCCGCACAATGTCTGGAAGGTCGATCCGCACGCGGTGACGGCCGGCCGCCCGGTCGGCCTGCTCTGGGCCTCGCCCGACTGCAAGCACTTCTCCAAGGCCAAGGGCGGCAAGCCGGTGGCGCGGAACATCCGGGATCTAGCCTGGGTCGTCGTCCGCTGGGCGCGTCAGGTGAAGCCGCGCGTGATCATCCTCGAGAACGTCGAGGAGTTTCAGGGCTGGGGGCCGCTGCTCGAGGACGGCATGCCGTGCCCGGTTCGCAAGGGCGAGACGTTCCGCAAGTGGACGGGCGAGCTGCGCAAGCTCGGCTACAAGGTCGAATGGCGCGAGCTGCGCGCCTGCGACTATGGCGCGCCGACCATCCGCAAGCGGCTTTTCCTGATCGCGCGCCGCGACGGCCGGCCGATCGTCTGGCCGCAACCGACGCATGCAGATCCGAAGTCCGAAGCCGTGAAGGCTGGACGTCTGCTGCCTTGGCGGACGGCGGCCGAGATCATCGATTGGTCGCTGCCCTGCCCGTCGATCTTCCTGACGCGGGAGGAGGCCCGCGCCGTCGGAGCGAAGCGCCCGCTGGCCGAAGCCACCATGGCGCGGATCGCCAAGGGCGTGCAGCGCTATGTGCTCGAGGCGGTCAAGCCCTTCGTCGTCGCTTTCCGACACGACCAGGTCGGCCGCTCGATCGACGAGCCGCTGGCCACCGTCACGGCGAACAGCTTCATCAAGCGTCCGGGCGGCGCTGTCCCGCTCGGCTTGGTAACCCCGTTCACCGCTCCACTCACCCATCAGGGCGGCGACCGCACGCACTCCCTCGAGGAACCCGCCCGCACGGTAACAGCCGCGCATCGGGGCGAGGCCGCGCTTGTCGCTCCGGTGCTGTCCTATGCACAGCAGGGCGGCGCCGTCCGGTCTCCGGAGGCGCCGCTACACACGATCACGGCTTCGCCGAAAGATCAGAACTGCCTCGTCGCGCCCTATCTCGTCCCTCGCTATGGCGAGCGGGACGGACAGGAGCCGCGCACCATGCCCGCCGATGGGCCAATCGGGACCGTCGTTCCGGATGGCAACCAAGGCAGCCTCGCGGCGGTCCATCTCTCCCGCCAGTTCGGGGCCTCGATTGGCAGCGCAACCGACGCCCCAGTCGGTACGATCACAGCTGGCGGCGGCGGCAAGACGGCGCTTGTCGCCGCGTTTCTCGCACAGCACAACACCGGCGTCGTAGGACACGATGCCCGCGAGCCGCTGTCGACGATCGTGCAGCAGGCCAGCACGCAGGCCGTCGTCTCGGCCGGAATCCTGAACCTGAAGGGCAGCGATCGCCGGGACGCCGAGATCGCCGAGCCCGCGCCGACCATCTGCGCCGGCGGCGGCCATGTCGCGGAGGTTCGCGCCTTCATCGCGAAATATTACGGCTCGACCGAGGACGGCCAGCCGGTCGACGAACCGCTGCACACGGCCACAGCGAAGCCACGCTTTGGCTTGGTGACGGTCGAGATCGAGGGCGAGCCCTACGTGATCGTCGACATCGGCATGCGCATGCTGTCGCCGCGCGAACTGTTCCGCGCCCAAGGGTTCCCCGACAGCTACATCATCGATCGCGGCGCCGACGGCAAGCCGATGACCAAGACGTCGCAGAACCGCATGTGCGGCAACTCCGTCTGCCCGCCCATGGCGGCCGCGCTCGTCGCCGCGAACTACGCCGTCGAGGATGTGGACGAGGCCGACCTGGCCGATGGGGGGCCTTTATTCGTCGAGGCAGCGGAATGACCGAGATCTCCGCCGCCATGCGCGCTTTCGTCGAGGAGGCGCGGGCCGTGCCGATCGTCGAGGAGGCGGAGCGGCGGGGCTGGAGGCTGCGCCGCGCCGGCGCCGAGCTCGTCGGGCCTTGCCCGGCCTGCGGCGGGCGGGACCGATTCTCGATCCATCGCGCCAAGGGGATCTTCCATTGCCGCGCGTCGCGCGCTGGCGGCGACGTGATCGCGCTCGTGCAGTATGTCGACGCCTGCGACTTCCTTTCGGCCTGCGCGACGCTGACCGGACGCCAGCCGCCGAAGGGCGAGGCGGCCGGACCCGATATCGCCGAACTCGCCCGGCGCGAGGCCGAGCGGCGCGCCGCGGCCGCGCGGCGGGAGGCGGAGGCCAATCTTTATCGCGAGCGCGAGCGGGCGCGGATGTGGGATCTCTGGCAGGGCGCGATGCCCGCGCGGCCGGGCACGGCGACTCATGACTATCTCGCCCGGCGCGGGATTTCCGATTTCGCCGGCGCCTCGATCCGCCATATCGAGCGGCTCGGCTATTTCCATGGCGCTGACGGCGTGCCGAAAAAGGCGATCCACTACGGCCCGGCGATGGTGGCCGCGATCGTCGGCCCGAATGGCCGCTTCGCCGGCGCGCATCTGACCTGGCTCGACCCGGCGACAGGCACGAAGATGGCGCTGATCGATCCGGATACAGGCGAGGCGCTGCCTTCGAAGAAGATCCGCGGTTCGAAGCGGGGCGGGCATATCCCGCTCTCGCGCGGTGGCTGCCTGCCGCGCCGGCTCGTCATCGGCGAGGGGATCGAGACGGTTCTTTCCGTCCGGCAGTCGGAGCTCGAGACCGGGCGCGACATCTCGGAGACGCTCTACTGGTCGTCGGCCGATCTCGGCAATCTTGGCGGGCCGGCGAGCGAGACGATCCCGCATCCGACCGATTTCTCGATCGATAAGCGTGGCGCGAGGCGGGCACGGCGTGTGGCCGGGCCTGTGCCGATCGACGACGCCGCGCATCCGGCGCTGATGCCGCCGGAGCGGACGGACGAGATCATCCTGCTCGGCGATGGCGACAGCGACCGCTTCACGACCGAGATGACGCTGAAGCGCGCCGCGGCGCGCTGGGCGCGGCCGGGCCGCGTGATCCGTATCGCGTGGGCGCCCGAGGGGCGGGATTTCAATGATGTGCTGAGGGGGGCGTGATGCGGTCGCTCGCTCTTTGTCTCGCGCTGCTCTGCTGCGCATCGAACTCAATCGGTAGGGACCGCTATTCAGCCTCTTGGCAATTCGCGCAGGCGTCATGGCTCTGCCTCGCCAGCGAGGAGTGGTGGCGGCTCATGGCGCGCGAATATCCCGGAGTAGATCGATCGATTCCGGAAACTGAAGAATTTTGCGGCCGGCCATTTGGCCGGGGCGACGCAATCCGGCTGCCGGCGGGGAAATGATGGACGATCCCAGACAAACGATCGCCGCGCTCATCGACGGCGCCGAGGTGGTGGATGACGCGCGCCCCGCAGCCCCCGAATTCGAGGAACCGACCCGCGCGACCCTCGCGGACAGCGGCGATGTCGAATCCAATGTCGGTGACGGGTTTCCCGGCGACTATGACGGCGACGAGGCCGGGCCTTCCGACAAGCCGCCGAAATCCGATGTCGACATGGGCGCCGTCGAGGCCTGCGCCGCGCTCGACCATTCCGACACCGACAATGGCAAGCGGCTGATCGCGCATTTCGGGAAGGACCTGCTCGTGCTCCGCCAGGCGGACGCACAGCGGCCGGCCTTCGTCACCTGGGCGGGCACGCATTGGGATATCGATGGCGGCGGGCCGGCCGCGCTGGCGCTCTCGCAGCAGGTCGGCGGGCGGATCTCGCTCGAGGCCGACCATATCACCGCGACGATCTCCGAGAAGATGGCGATCGAGCGCGGCGACAGGGCCTTTGACGAGCTCGACCGGCTGGAGGCGAAGAAGGAGCCGACCGACGCCGACAAGGCGCGGATGCGCCTGTTGCGCAGGGAGGTCGAGGACGGGCTGGCGGCGGAACAGGCGGTCGAGAAGCGCCAGATTGCGCGACGGAAATTCGCCGTCTCCTCCAAGAACAAGGCGCGGCTCGAGGCGATGCTCGCCTGCGCGGCGCCGCATATCCAGCGCGACCCGGAAGCATTCAACCGCGACCCGCTCAAATTCGCGACGCGCGGCCACACGCTCGCCTTCAGCCGGATCCTCGATCCCGAGCGCGTCCAGGAAGATCCGCGCGAGGATGGCAGCCGGCCGACGATCGGCTGGTGCGAGGCGGAGCCCTGGCACCGGCGCGAGGATCTGATCACCAAGCTGGTGCCGGTCGATTACGACCCCGACGCGACCTGCCCGAAATGGGATGCCTTCCTCGCGGAATTCCTGCCCGTCGAGCCGGTGCGGCGGCTGGTGCAGACCTTCTCCGGGCTCGGGCTGACGGGCCTGACCGTGCAGAAGATCCTGTTTCACTACGGCTTTGGGGCCAATGGCAAGAGCGTGTTCATGGAGACGCTGATGCGCGTGCTCGGGCCGCTCGCCGTCGGCCTGCCGGCCGAATCCATCACCGGAACGGGCGAGCGCGGGGCGGGGCAGGCGAGCCCGGATCTCGCCCGGCTCTTCGGTGTGCGCACGCTGCGCATCCTCGAATTGCCGGCCGACAAGCCGCTGCAGGAGGAAATGCTGAAGAAGCTGACCGGCGGCGAGAGCATCCCCGTCCGCTCGCTGTTCAAGGGCTATTACGAGTTCACGCCGGTCTTCTCCGGCCACATGCCCGGCAATGGCTATCCGCGCATCGACGGCACGGACAACGGCATCTGGCGGCGCATGGTGGTCATCCACTGGCCGGTGACGCTGGCCGAGGAGCGGCAGCGCAACATCGAGGATGTGCTCGCCGACTTCGCGCCGGAATATCCGGGGATCCTGAACTGGCTGATCGAGGGGGCGTGTCGGTATCTGACCGAGGGCCTGGTGCTGCCCGACGAGGTCAAGGCCGCGACGAAGGACTATCGCGACGAGATGGACCCGATCGGGCTCTTCGCGCAGGACTGCGTCGAGGTGGCGGCCGGGCAGAGCGTCACGGCGCGGGAGATGTATCACGCCTATGTCGCCTGGTCGGAGGCGAACGCCAAGACGCCGTTCAAGGAGACGCGCTTCGGCCGCGTCATGAAAATGCGCTACCGCCGGGATGACGGGCGCATCCGCCACTATCTCGACTGTCGCCTGCACGACGTGCCCGACCGGCCCGGCGCGCCCCGCAACCCCTATGAGGACGACTGGGACCCTCGCTGAACCCTCGCAAGGGTTCGGGAACGCGAGGGTTTGCGAGGGTTTCGCGAGTGTTCGAGGTCAACCCTCGCAGCCCTTTTATCCAGCGGGATCAGCGGGTTAGTAGGCGTCTGCGAGGGTTGCGAGGGTTTTTCCGCGTGTATGCATGATCAACGGGGTTACGGGGGACGGAAAAAGACAAATGAAAACTCTCATGAACACACGAGAAAACCCTCGCAACCCTCGCACAGTCTATTCAACTCATTGAAACATATAGATTAATTGACTGCGATAGTTTGGTTCGGACTATCGCGAAACCCTCGCAACCTTCGCAAACAGGGTGTCGTCCCATGAATCAGCCGACGAAGAAGCCGATCGAGATCGAGAAACTGCTGGCCTGGACCTTCCGGGAAGAGCTGCCGAAGGCCGGCGCGGCGCGGGCGCTGACCGGCATCGGCTTCGGCCGGGCGCATCGGGCGGTCGAGAAGTTCGGCGAATATCTGACGCTGATCGATTGCGACGGCATCAACCGCTTCGGCGTCGTCTCCGACCTGATGGCGATGGAAGAGCCGGATCCGGACGCGATCGCGGTGTTCGAGGCTGTGACCGCGCTGGACGAGATCGAGGTGGAGCTTCCCGAGGGCTGGAACCCGCTCGCCGACATGGAAGGGATCGAGGCCGAGCTGCCGGCGCTTCTGGCGCGGGCGCTGGACAAGGTGACGGTGGTTGATGCCTCGGGCGCGCGGCGGATGAAGGTCGGCCCCGGCGCGCTCGTCACGCGGCACGCCATCCTGGGTGACGCGCCTTGCTGGCAGGCCGAGCAGCCGGAGCGGAAGGTCGTCCTGAACGGCCGGGGGGCGCCGGCCTGGTTCCGCTCGATCACCGTCGAGACCTCGGACGGGCCGATGCGGCAGGAGGTCGACGGCTTCGACCCGAAGGGGCGGCGGCCATTCGCCGGGGCCTATCGCAAGACGTTCCTGGACCCGGATCCGCTGCCGGCGGCGCTGGCGCGCGCCGAATATGAGGTCTGGCATTCGGCGCTGGACTATCTGGCTGCGGTTCTCGATGGCACGCTGGAGCGCTTCGACGCGCTGCCGAGCCAGCGGCCGGCGCGGCCCTGGGAGGAGGCGGCGATGAGCGAGCCGCGCATCCTGCCCAACCTTCTGGCGCTGGCGCCGGGCGCGGCGTGGGATCGCGGGTGGCTGTTGCGTAAAACGGCGCGCGGTTGACCTGCGACTGAAACTTGACTTAGGGTCTGTCACGCTGAAAAGGATGAGACGAACCCGCCGGTCGCCCCGGCGGGTTTTTCTTTTGAGGGTCGCGCCCGGCTAGCGCCGGACCGCTCGCCCGATGGCAATGAGGATGCACGCGCCGACAAGTCCGGCGATGAGGTAGCCGAGCCAGCCCGAGAAGCCGACGCCGATCAGGCCGAACAGGAAGCTGGCGACGACGGCGCCGACGATGCCGAGGATGATGTTCAGGAAGATACCGGTGTCGCTCTTCATGATCATCGAAGCGATCCACCCGGCGATGCCGCCGATGATGATGGCGGCGATCCAGCCAATGCTTGTGTCGTCCATGTTTTCCTCCAGGTCGAAAATCGACTGGGATATTCAGGCATGGTGACTGTCCCTCGGCAAGTCGGCGGGCACCCCGTTCGATCGGAGATCTTCCGTGGCCGGTTTGATTACCGCCGAGTATGATGGCAAAGGCACAGTTCGATTTGTCGTTGCGTCCCGGAAGCTTGCCGGCGGCGAGGGGCTTCGCGTCATGCGCGAGAGCCTGCGCGCCGCGGGGCTGAAGACCCGGACCCAGGTGCGGCGGGCGCTGAAGGAGCAGACCGGCGCCAAGCGGGCCGGGGCGATCAACTCCCGGACGCGTTCCTTCATCCATGACGGCGGGCTTGCCTTCTCGATCGAGGGAAGCGGTAAGGGCCTGCCGATCACCGAGTTCAAGATGCGGGCGAGCCGATCGCCCAAGGTCGCGGCGCGATGGTCACCGCGCGATCATTGGCGTCTGCAGGGACGGGACGGGAAGGGCCGGTTCGGCAAGCTGGTCGATCCGGGCGCCGCGGGCGGTGTGAGCGCTTCGCCCTGGAATGTCGGGCGCGTGTTCAAGCGTTCGTTCGTGCACCCGACGCGCGGGCCGGTCATGGTCCGTGCCGAAGGCAAGCAGGCGCTGCGCAGGCTGTTCGGGCCGAGCATCGCGAAGGAGATCGGGCAGGGGCTATCGCTCTCGACCTTCCAGGCCGTCGGCATCCGCGAGCTGGCGGCCGATCTGCCCCGCCGGATGGCGAGACTGCTCGGGTGATCGGGCCGATCGGCACCCCCACCCCCTTTAGGGACCGTACCCAGCCCCACCAGCCGCGGTGCGGCGGCAGCGTGGGATTCCGGCAGACTTGCTTGATTTCGAAGCCTAAAGGACCGCGCTAAAGCTTGGCCTAAAGGAAGGGCTCACGGTTCAATGAGTGAGCTTCTCCCCAAAGGTCGCTTCGCCGAACGCATCGGCGTCTCACCTGGCCGCATCTCGCAGATGATCGCGGAAGGCAAGATCGGACCCGAGGCGATCGAGGGCGAGGGACCACGCGCCAAGATCCGTGTCGACGTTGCGCTCGCTCACCTGAAACAGCGCCTCGACCCGAACCAGCGTTTCGGCCTCAATGGCATCACGACCCGGCTCGACCCGGCGGCCGAGGCTCCAGCCGCGTCGCCGGAGCCGAAGCAGTCGGCGGCATCCATCCCAGATCTTCCGGTCGATCCCGTCGAGGAGCGGATCAAGCGCGAGAAGCTGCGGCAGGCCGAGCTCGTCACCGCCAGGCTCGAGCGTGAGGATCGCGCCGCGCACGGCGCCTATGTGCGCACCGAGACGTCGCGCGAGGAGATGACCCGCATTGCCGCGACGTTGCTGACGATCTTCGAGGGCGCGCTGCCGGACCTCTCCGGCGCGCTCGCGGCACAGTTCGGCATATCCGGCCGGGACGCGCTGCACCTTCTGCGCCAGGAGTTCCGCAAGGTCCGCGAACGTGCCGCCGCGGCTCACCGCGAGGCGGCGATCGCCATGCCCGAGACCGAGGAGGACGACCAGGCCGAAACCGATTGAGGCGCGATGCCGATCCTGCTCGCCAATGCGAAGCGCCTTGCCGAGGACGTCCTCGCAGAGGTGCTCACGCCGCCGCCGCCGGTCAACTATCTCGCCTGGGCCGAAGCCAATATCAGCTTCTCGGAGCGCGAGAGTCCGTTTCCCGGCCCGTATAATGTCGACCTGTTTCCTTACTTCTCGGAAATCCTGACGGCGCTCGGCCCGGACGATCCGTGCCGAACCGTCACGTTGTCGAAGTCGGCGCAGCTCGGCGGCACCGTGCTCGCCAACATCTTCACGCTGGGTTCCATCGACATGGATCCGGGCGACGTCCTCTACATCCACCCGACAGAGGACAACGCCCGCCGCTGGTCGAAGATGAAGCTGGCGCCGATGCTGCGCTCGACGACGGCGCTGCAGCGGATCTTTACCGCCAAGGCGCGCGATGGCGCCGATTCGGTGTTCTACAAGGAGCGGAACGACGGCCGAGGCGCGCTGCTGATCTCAGGCGCGAACTCGCCGTCATCGCTCAGTCAGGTGTCGATGCGCCGGCAGGTGCATGACGACCTCGCCAAATGGGAGATCAACGCCGCCGGCGATCCGGAGCAGCAGGCAGACAGTCGCTCGCGGGCGTATGAGTTCGCCAAGCTGCTGAAGATCTCGACGCCGCTCGTCGTGCCGGGTTGCAGGATCACGAGATCCTTCGAGGCCGGCAGCCAGGAATATTTCTATGTGCCATGCCCGCAATGCGGTCATGAGCAGGTGCTCGACTGGGAGAACCTCCTCGCCAATCTGGACCCCGCGGACCCCGACGCGGTTCACTTTTCCTGCGTCGAGTGCGGTTTCCCGATCGAGGATCATCACCGTCCGGCGATGATTCGGGCCGGTCGATGGAAGGCGCACAATCCGAAGGCGCTGCGCGAGCATCGCTCCTTCCATCTCTGGTCGGCCTATTCGCTTCTGCAGAGCCTCGCCCGCATCGCGCGCGAATGGCTGAAGGCCAAGGGTGATCCAGCGGCCGAGCAAGTCTTCGAGAACGATACGGTCGGCCGTGCCTATCGCACGCTCGGCGAGGCGCCGCCCTGGGAAGAACTGCGCAAGCGGGCCGACGAGACCGGCCACAAGATCAACACCGTTCCCGCAGGCGGCCTCGTCGTAACCATGGGCGTCGACTGCCAGAAGGACTTCTGCGCCTACCAGGTCATCGCCTGGACTCGCGACGGGCGCCGCTTCGTCGTCACGCACGGCACGGTCGACGGCCACATCTCGGAGGAAAAGGCCCGCGACGCGCTCGATCGGTTGCTGGAGACGGGCTACCGCAACGAGGCCGGCCACGACATCACTCCCGATCTGACGGCCATCGACGGCAACGCCTGGACCGAGGACGTCTGGGACTGGGCGAAACGCCATCCGACGTCGTCGGTCATCATGGTGCGTGGCGTTGCGGATGAACGGGCGCCGTTGCTGGCGCGCGTCAAGCGCGAGCGGTCCCGCACCGGCAAGGTGCTGCGCTATTCGAGCCGCTTCTACAATTTCGGAACGTCCATCCTGAAGATGGCGCTCTATCGGAATCTCGTGAAGGCCGATCCGATCGAGCGCGGCCATGTCGGTTTTCCAAAGGGGCTCGAGGACGGCTATTTCAAAGAGCTGACGGCCGAGACGCGCAAGGCGATCCGCCGCAAGGACGGCTTCGTCACCTATCAGTGGGTCAAGGATCCGAACCTCGCCAACGAGATGCTCGACACGATGCTGCAGGCCGAGGCCGCGGCGATCAAGTTCGGCGTCCGCGCCCTGCCGGAATCGCGGTGGGACCTGATCGAGGCCGAGCGATCCACCCCGTCCGCCGCGCCGCAACTCGATCTTGAAGAGCAGCTCTTTACGCCATCCCAGCCTCCGCCGTCGCCGGCGCGCGAGGAGGGGACGAAACGCAATCGCTTCGCCGAGATGGCGGCCCGGATGAACAGGTGAACGCATGGCCGGCTTCTTCGGACGGTTGATCGGCCGGGGCGACAGCGGCCGGCCGTCGCCGCGCTCCGGTTTCATGCGCGACGGCGCCTCGCCTTTCTTCTCGGGGTGGCAGCCGGCTCTGCGCGAAAGCCGCGAGGATGTCCGCGTCGCCTGGTCGAAGGCGGCGGCGCGCGCCACCGACCTGATCCAGAACTCCGGCTTCGTCGCCGGCGGCATCGACCAGTCGACGGCGCAGGTGGTCGGCACTGGACTGCGCCTCAACGCCATGCCGGATGCCGAGGCGCTCGGCATGACGGCGGGCGAGGCAGCGGTCCTCGGCCGGACGATCGAGCGGCGCTTCGAGCTCTGGGCCGACCGGCCGATCGAGTGCGACATCGAGGGGCGGCGCACGCTCGGCCAGAACGCCGCTGCCGCCTATCGTGGATGGATGGCGACGGGTGAGATCGTGGCGCTGCTGCCGTTCCGGGCACGAGCCGGCGGCCAGTACATGACCAAGCTGCAACTCCTGCCGTCGTCGCGCCTGGCGCAGACGTCGGTGCAGCCGGATCTCTACCAGGGCGTCCGTCTCGACGGCGACGGTTTCCCGCTCGCCTACCGGATCACCACGCCGCGCCAATGGGGCGGCACGGACGAGGTCGAGATCCGCGCCCGCGACAGCGCCGGGCGTCCGCGCGTGGTGCATGTCTTCGACGGACTCGCCGGCCAGGTGCGCGGCATCACACCGATGGCATCGGCGCTGCGCGTGACGCGCCAGTTCGACCAGCTCGCCGATGCCACGCTGACCGCGGCGCTGATCCAGGCCATTCTCGTAGGCACCTTCACCTCGGATGCGCCAACCGAGGAAGCGATGGAGGCGATGCGGGGCGCCTCCGAGAAGAAGGGCAGCACGCCCCTCGACGATTTCATGGCGGCCCGTGGCGCCTGGTACGACAACACCAAGATCGACCTCGGCCGGTTCGGCAAGATCGCCCACCTCTTCTCCGGCGACAGGCTGGAGTTCCACGGGGCGAAGCACCCGAACGAGCAGTACGAGAAGTTCGCGAGCTTCCTGCTGCGCGAGGTCGCCCGTTGCATGGGCCTCACCTATGAGGACCTGACCGGCGACTATCGTGGATCCACCTATTCGTCGGTGCGGATGGCGACAGCGGCCATGTGGCTGATCGTGTTGACGCGCCGCTCCTTCGTCGTCGCGCCCTTGATGCAGGCAGCCTATGAGGCCTGGCTCGAAGAAGAGATCGACAGCGGCGCGATCGCCTTCCCCGGCGGGCTCGACGGCTTCCTCGCCCGGCGCACCGCCGCGTCGCGGTCGCGCTGGCGCGGTACCGGCAAGCCGCAGGCCGATGATCTCAAGACGGCGAAGGCGCACCAGATCTGGAAGCAGATCGGCGTGATGAGCGACGAGACGATCGCCAATGAGCTCGGCGTCGACCTCGAGGACCTCTACGAGCAGCTCGAGCGCGAGCGCGAGATGCGCGGCGAACGCGGGCTTCCGGAATTGTCGAGCTTCATGGGCCACAACGGAGGCCCCGCGCTCGACGACGAAGAAGACGAATCCGAAAAGGCAGATGCGTGATGGCGGATGAAGATCCCTGTGCCGTGCTGGCGGATCTGCGCCAGCGCCGCCGCGACCTGATTACCGGCCGGGCGACCAAGGTCACCGAGGTCGCCGCCGGAAATGGCGGCCGCCAGCGCGTCGAGAAGGTGACGCCGGATCTTCGCGCCCTCGACCGCGAAATCGTCCGTTATGAGGACCTCTGCAATCGCGCGAATGGCGGCCGACCGGCGCGGTATGCGATCGAGTTTGGGTGAAGCAATGCCGCACTATGTCCGCATCGCTTCCAAGGTCTTCGACCGGCCGTTGATGATCCTTCCATCGCAGGCGCAGGCGATCGGCGACTTCCTCGCCGCCCGCATCCATGGTGGCGATGTCCCGACCTATGAGCCGCAACGCGGCGGTCCTGCGGCCACCCGCTTTGAGGGCGAGAGCGTCGGTGTCGGTGATCCGGAAGAAGGATACTGGACCGAATTCTACCGTCGCATCGGTTCCGTCGCCCTTGTCACCGTCGAGGGCGAATTGGTCAACCGTGGCGCCTGGATCGGCGCGTCGAGCGGCCTGACTTCCTATGAGGGTGTCATGGCGCAGCTGACGCGCGCCGCCAACGACCCCAAGGTATCCAGCATCATTCTCGACATTGACAGCCCCGGCGGCGAGGCGGTCGGGGCGATGGAGTTCGCCGGCTTCGTTCGCAAGCTGAACGCGGTCAAGCCGGTGATGGCCATCGCCAATGGCATGGCCGCGTCGGCCGCCTATGCCTTTGCGTCCGGTGCCGGCCGGCTTCTCACGATCCCCTCCGGCATCGTCGGCTCGATCGGCGTCGTCATGCTGCATCTCGATCAGTCGGCCCGCCTCGCAGAAGCCGGCGTCAAGCCGACCCTCGTTTTCGCCGGCGCGCACAAGGTCGACGGCAATCCGTTCGAGGCCCTTCCGGAAAGCGTTCGTACCGACCTGCAGGCGGAAGTCGACGGCTTCTATGAGCAATTCGTCGCGTCGGTCGCGGCCGGTCGACCCGGCATGTCCGAGGCAGCGATCCGCGCTACCGAGGCGCGGATCTATGTCGGCGAGGACGCGGTCAAGGCTGGCCTCGCCGACGGAGTTTCCACGCTCGACGAACTGGTCGCCGAGCTTAACCGGAGCGGGGCACGCGCTCTGCCCGCCAGTCCGCGAGGTCTACAGATGAACGATCGAACCTACAGCCAGGCCGAGCTCGACGCCGCCCGCACCGAAGCGCACGCCTCCGGCCATGCCGCCGGCAAGGCGGAGGGAACTGCCGAGGGCCGCGCCGCAGCACTGGCAGATGTCGCGGCGATCACCGGCAGCGAGGAGGCGAAGGGCCGGGAGGCGCAGGCCCTCGTTTTCGCGCTCGAAGGCATCGCGCCGCCCGCCGCTACCAAGGCGCTCGCCGCTTCGCCGAAAGGACCGTCCGCGCTCGCCGCCCGCGCCGCCGCCGAACCCATTCCGCCTGTTGGCGGGCCTGCCCAGGGCGGCGGCCGCGCGGCGGCTCCGGTGATCGACACCAAGGCGATCTATGCCGGCATGAACCGGGCCGGCTGACACAGACTCTACCGAGGGCCGACCGGCCCATCTCTCGCGCAACCCAACGGAGGGTTTCCTATGCAGCGCGTTACCGAAGGCCGGCATGCGGCCGAGCATATCCTGAGCGAGAACCCCGTGCTGTCGCGCGAGGAAGTCACCTTTGCCGCCGGCGCAGATGTCGATCCCGGCGAAATCTTGGGTCATGTGACGGCCGGCGCCGGAACGGGAACCGCCAAGGGCGGCAATACGGGCAATGGTACGATCTCCCCCATCACGATCCTCGGCGGCGCCGTCGACGGTGCCTATTCGATCCGCTTCACTGCCGCCACGACCTTCACGGTCGAGAACCCGGCCGGCGACGTGATCGGCAGCGGCGCGGCGGGCGCGGCCTTCGCCGATGATATCGGCTTCACGATTACGGCAGGCGGCACGGCCTTCGTGGCCGGCGACGGCTTTGATGTCGAAGTCGTGCTGGCCGCCGGCAAGTACAAGCCGCTCGATCCGGCGGCGTCGGACGGATCGGAAATTGCCGCCGCCGTCGCTTATGCCGCGGTCAAGGCGGCCTCGGCCGAGGCGCGCGGCGTGATTTCAGCGCGCCTGACGGCCTTCAAGGGCGCGGCGCTCAAATGGCCGGACGGCATCACCTCCGCCCAGAAGTCGGCGGCGATCACCCGTCTCGGCCGGCGTAACCTGATCGTTCGCTGACCGAATTTACCTTTTTCGTGTGGGGCGGCTTTCGGGCCGCCTTTTTCATTTCCGGGCGCGCCGCGCCGAACGCGAAGGAAACGCAGTCATGCCGACCCTCGATATTTTCAATGACGACGCGTTTTCCGTCGTCTCGCTGACCGCCAAGGTCAACACGATGCCCTATGTCCCATCGCAGATTTCCGACAGCGGCCTGTTCGAGAGCGACGGCGTCAACACCACGGTCATCTCGGTCGAGGAGATGGATGGTTCGCTGTCGCTGATCGAACCGTCCGAGCGGGGTGGCAACGGCGAAACGATCGACAACGACAAGCGCAACCTGGTGCCGTTCCGGGTCGACCATTTCCAGCGCGACGATTCTGTCACCGCCGACGAGGTGCAGAATGTCCGCGCCTTCGGCACGGAAGACGACGTCGAGAGCGTGATGAACGTGGTCGAGACCAAGGCGGCTCGTCATCTGCGGGATGCTGACGCCACGCTCGAGCATCAGAAGCTGGGCGCGATGAAGGGCATCGTCGTTTCGAAAAGCGGCTCCGTCCGGATCAACCTCTTCAATCGCTTCGAGATCACGCCCCCGACCGATCTCGAACTCGATCTCGACGACGACGCAGCCAATCTGCGTGGAAGCTGCCTCGATTTCCGCATTGGCATCGAGGACGATCTGGAGGCGACCAGCTATTCCGGCCTGCATTCTTGGTGCGGCGACGAATTCTTCAAGAAGCTCATCACCCACAAGAAGGTCGAGGAGACCTACAAGGCGACGATCGCCGCTGCCGAACTGCGCGGGCTGCCGAGCGACGACAAGTTCGAGTTCGGTGGCATCACCTGGGAGCGCTATCGCACTGGCAAGAAGGCGAAGGCGTCCAATGGCGGCGCGTCCTTTATCGGTTCCACCGAGGCCCGCCTGGTCGTCAAGGGGGTCCCCGGCCTCTTCATCACCCGCTTCGCGCCGGCGGACTACGAGGACACGGTGAACACCAAGGGCCTGCCCCGCTATTTGCGCCAGTGGGCTCGTCAGGATGGCAAGGGACGTCACCTGCAGGTGCAGACCAACCCGATCTCGCTCTGCACGCAGCCGAAGACGCTGCGCCGGATCGTGATCGGCGGCTGAGATGCCGACCGTCTTCGACGATATCGCGGCCGAGCTCGCCCGCGATATCGAGGAACAGCACGGCGAGCGGCTCCGGATCGAGCCGCTCACCGAGGCCGGCTTTACCGCGGCTGGTCCGGATCCGGACCGTAGCCCGGCAGAGATCATCGGCGTGGTGCTGACCGGCTATCTGGAGATGCCGCTTCTCGGTGCCTCGCGCACGCCCGGCACGGCCGGCCTCGGCCGCATGGTGACGCGGCCCATAGCCATCCAGGTCTCCGGCGCCGAGGCCGCGAAACTTGGCTTTCGGCCCCGCAAGGGTGACCGCGTCATTCGTCTCGATCGCTCGGCCGATGGCCGGCTCGAGATCGGCGAGGTCAATCCGCTCGATTTCGGCCATCTCGTCCTCGTCATGGTCTCGGAGCCGTCATGAGCCTCGTCTCGCTGGCGCTGCGCATCGCCGTCACCGAAGCGCTCAAGGGGCGGACCCTCGCCGAGGGCAGGGTGGTGGATTCCGAACTCGCGGCGATCTCCGACCTGATCGGCGGCGAGCCGGCGCCCATCATCGTGGTGTCGGTCGATGATGCCTCGGGCGAGCGTGACAAGGCCGGATTGTCGCTCCTCGATGCGGCCGACGAAATCGGCCTCTTGTTCGAGATCGCCATCGCCTCGCGCGTGACCGCCGAGGCGATCGACGGGGAGGGCGCCACCTCCCTGATCGCGATTGAGCCGAACTCCAAGGGCCTGGAAGCATCCCTCGACATTCTCTGGCGTCAGGTCAGCCGCGCGCTTCTGACGCCGCTGGCCGGCGAGCCTTGGGGTGAGATCGTCCGCGGGCTGATCCTGAAGCTCAACCGCTTCCAGATGAAGCGCGGCGGCGAGGCCGATGGTAGCCGGGTCGCAACCCGCTTCTATCTGCTCTCGGTGGAGCCGATCGCCGAGCCGGATTTCGGCCGCCCGGCGACGGACGTTTGGGTTGACCTTCTCGCTGCAATGGAGCGAACCGTGGGCCTTGCCGAGATGGCGGCTGTTCTGCGCGCCGCGATCGAGCAGCCCGCTGGCCTCGCCGATTGGCGCGTCGTCCAGGCGCGCCACGGCATTACCGAGGCGGAAGTCCGGGCGCTGGGCATCGCGCCGCCATGGTCCGGTCCACCCGAGGATCCATCTTCGTTTGAGGGCTACCAGCTGCTTGGCGGCCTGGTGGAATCAGCCGTCGCCGAGACGATCGACGGCCCACTGTCGCAGGACTGAGAACGATGGACATCGAGGAGATGGTGGCACGCCTCACACTCGAGGTGGCGCGGCTCAATCGTGTCATCAGCCGGCAGATGCGCTTCGGAACGATCGCCAAGGTCGATGCCGAGAAAGGCGTGGCTCGAATGATGCTCTCGGATCCCGATGGCGGCCGGGCGTTTCTCGGCCCATGGCGCCCCTGGGCGGAACTGGCCGGCGCTACGCGAAGCTGGCGGCCGCCGGTCGCCGGGCAGCAGATGTTGGTCGTGGCGCCCGGCGGTGATCTCGACCAGTCGCTGCTGCTACCGGCGACCTTTTCGAACCAGTTTCAGGCACCGAGCAACGATCCGGCCGCGAACCGCGAGACGCTTGGCCAGGTCATCCTCGACATGGAAGCCGGACGCTATGGCATCACCGCGCCGCGCGTCGATCTCGGCGCAGCTGACGGCAAGGGCGTCGCCCGTATCGGCGACATGGTGCGGGTCGGGCACGGTTCTTCGGCCGGGCTGCATCCGATCGTCGAGGGTTCGACCAAGGTCTTCGCGAGTGATTGAGGGATAGATGGCGGAGGCGACTTCCAACGGTATCGACCGGAGGACGGGTCTGCCGCTCGCCGGCTGGCCGCATGTCATGCAGTCGATCGAGGTCATCCTGACGACGGCCTATTTCGAACGGGTGATGCGCCCCTATGTCGGCTCGCTCGGGCTTCGCCTGTTCGGCGAGCTCGCCAATCGCCGCACGGCGCAGCGCTTCCGCTGGACGGTGGCGACGGCGCTTCTGCTCTTCGAACCTCGCTTTCATCCGCTCCGCATCGACCAGCTCGATCTCGATCGAACCGGCGACACGACCTGGATGATCGAGGGCGATTATCGCCCGCGTGGCCATCTCGGTGACCTCACCTCGGCCGGTCGACGCACGCTCTCCCTCGTCGCCGGAGAATCCGGCCTTTCGCTTACCGGGACGGACTGACATGACCACGATCGACCTTGCCGCCTTCCCGCCGCCGGAGGCGATCGAGACGCTCGATTTCGAGGCGATCCTCGCCGCGGTCATGGCGGACGCGCAGGCGCGCTTCGAAGCGGCCGGCATCGCCTATGATGTCGGCGCGCTCGAGACGGATCCGGTCAAGATCGTGGCCGAGGCGGCCAGCTATCGCGAGCTGCTGCTCCGGGCGCGGGTCAACGATGCGATCCGGGCCAATCTGCTCGCCTTCGCGCGCGGCGCGGATCTCGATCATCTCGCCGCCTTTTATGATGCGGCGCGGCTGCCGGAGGAGGGCGACGACCGCTTCCGCCTGCGGACGCAGCTCATCATCCAGGGCCGCTCGACCGGTGGAACTGAGCCGCGTTACCGCGCCGTCGCGCTCGGCGCCTCGCTCCGCGTCGCCGATGTGGCGGTCTATCGGGTCGGCACGTCGCCGCTGATCCAGATCGCGGTCATCGCCGCCGACAACAATGGCGTCGCCGATGCCGGCCTGCTCGCGCTCGTCGCGGCGGCCGTCACCGCTCCGGCCGTCCGCATGGTCAATGACACGATCGAGATCGTCGCGGCCGTCACCGACACCATCGACGTCTCGGCCCGGATCTGGCTGCTGCCGGACGCCTCCGCGGCCCTGCTCGAGGCGCTCGTCCCGGCGCTGCGGGCGGAATGGGTGGCGGAAGGCGGTCTCGGCTTCGACCTGACACGCGAGTGGCTGCTCGCCCGACTGATGAAGACCGGCGTGCAGCGTGTCGAGGTGACAGCGCCAGTGGCGAACGTCATCGTCCCGCCCGGTCGCGCGGTCGCGCTCGGCGCCGTCAACCTGACCCTGATGGGGCGCGACCGGTGACGACGCCAGCTCATCTCCTGCCGGCCTCCTCGACGAAGTTCGAGCGGGCGCTTTCGGAGGCGACCGATCCGACGGCGCGCCTTTCCGGCGCCATTGCCAGCCTGCACGGTTTCAAGTTCACGCCACCGCCCACGGTCCTTCCCTACCTCGTCTATGAGTACGGGCTCGGCGAACTGACGCCCTATGTGCCGAACCTCTACGAGCTGATCCCCGAAGGCGTTGCCTGGACCCGCCTGCGTGGCACGCCGGCGGCGGTGGATCGCGCGCTTGGCTGGCTCGGTTACGCGGCGGAGATCGAGGAGGCGCCGGTCCGCCGCACGCGCTGGAACCTGTTCCAGCTGCATCTCGACCGCATCCGCGACGACGAGTCCGACCTGGAGCCGGTCGAGGGCGTGGCCGAGCTGTCGACGCCGCTCCGCTCCGTCTTCTGGCGCGGCTTCCACGGCTATGATGTCCGGGCGCTGGAATATGGCCGGGGCCGCTGGAGCGGCGCGCGCTACGGCTCGTCGTCGGGCGTTTCGATCCGCGAGGGCGGCGCCAAATGGTCATTCGGCCGGCCCTACAGCTTCGATCATGCGATGACCGAGGCCGATCTCATCGCGCTCGGCGTCTGGATCGAGCCGACCGGCGACGCCGAGCCTGCCTGGCTCGATATCGAATGGCCCGACATCGCCTGGAGCGATCTCGGCGGCGATGCGCGCTCGGCGCTGATGCTGCTGGGCGTGCCGGCCGGCACCGCTTGGGCCTGTTTCCGCGATGCCGGCGGCGAGGTCATCGGCTATCGCCGCGCCGGCGTGCATCGCCGGGTCGGCGAGGCAACCGGCGGCCCCTACGAGTTCGGCGGCCTTCGCTATGCGCCGCTCGCTTCGGGCGCCGAGATCATCCTGATCGAGGCCCTGACCGAGTTCGGCGACGGCTTCGGTAGCACCGCCGCGTCCGTCTCCTTCATCCTGGCGGGCGAGCCGGCCGATCCGGACAGCCCCGGCGCGCTCTGGCTCGGACCCGGCGAACTCACGGCCAACCTTCCCGAGATCGCCCCGACCCCGATCGACATCGAATTCGGTCGCACCGTGCGCGAGCGCGTGCGCATCCTTCTGAGGTTCTGATGGCTCACGAGCATTCTTCCGGCCTGCCCGCCGCCTATGACCGCGCTCCGGCCAATCCGAGCTGGACCGGCGTGATCGCCCGCGAGGATCGCATCGCGCAGGCGGCCGAGATCAACGAGATCCAGACCATCCTCGGCCGCCGCGTCCAGCGGGTCGGCGACCTGGTCTCCCGCGACGGCGACCGCATCGAGGGCGCCGATGTGGTCGTCGATGTCGCCGCCGGCACCGTCATCCTGGCGCCGGGCCGGATCTATGTGCGTGGCGACATCCGCAACATCGCCGCCGCGACGCTCTCCGGCGTGCCGATGGCGGGCGATGTCGCGATCGGCGTGCGGCTGCTCACGACCATCATCACCGAGATCGAGGATCCGTCGCTGCTCGGCCTGCATCCCGGCCCCGAGGGAGAGGGCGAGGCCGGTGCCGCGCGCTCGGTCGAGAGCGTCGCCTGGGGCTTCGCCGGCGATGGCGAGGGGGGCGACCTCTATTCGGTCTACCTGCTCCGCGACGGCGTCATCATCGACCAAACCCCGCCGCCGAGCCTCTCGGGTATCAACCAGGCGATCGCCGTCTATGACCGCGACGCCAATGGCAATTACATCGTCGATGGCTGCCGCGTCACGGCGCTCGGCAAGGTCGGCGACGACCAGGTCTTCTCGATCTCGGAAGGCGTCGCCAATATCTGGGGTTTCAAGCGGACCCGCGCGACGGCGATGCGGCATGCCCAGTTCGAAACCTTCGACCTCGAGCTGATTGCCTCGGAGCCACACACCTTCGACGGCAGCGGCACGATCGTGTTGCCGCTCAACCATGGCCCGATTGCCTCGGTCTCGACCGTCATCGTCACCAAGGAGGTGACGGAGACCGTCACGCGCGGCACGCCGAACAACACCTCGGACCTGCTCTCCAATACCGGCGTGACGCAGATCCTGGAGGTGAAGCAGGGTGGCACCACCTATGTCGCGGGCACGGACTACGTCCGCTCCGGCGATCATATCTCCTGGGCGCCGGGCGGCGTGGAGCCCGCCGGCGGATCGAGCTACACGGTCAAGTATCGCTACCTCGCGGCGATCACGCCGAGCCAGGTCTTCGCCGACACGATCGAGATCGCCGGCGGCGTCGCGGGCGAGGCGGTCTTCGTCTCCTATGCCTGGAAGCTGCCGCGCATCGACCTGCTCTGCCTCGATCAGGCTGGCGGCTCCGTCTATGTCCTCGGTAAGTCGAGCCGCTCGCATCCGGTAGCCCCGCAGGCGCCCGACGATGTGCTGCCCCTCGCCGAGATCCGGAACACCTGGACCGGGAAGCCGGAGGTCGTGAACAACGGCGTCCGCGCCTATCCGTTCTGGAAAGTCGATCGCATGTACAACATGCTGATCGACGCCTACGACCTGCTGTCGCTGGAGCGGTTGCGCCGCGATATCGACAGCCGCGAGCCCGTGGCGAAGCATGGCGTCTTCGTCGATCCCTTCACCTCGGATAGATACCGTGATGCAGGCGAGCCGCAGACGGCCGCCGTCTTCAACGGTTCGTGCCAGCTCGCGATCGATCCAACCTTCTATTCGACGCCGCTCACGGCGCCGGCAACGCTTGTCTGGACCGAGGAGATCATCGTCCGGCAGGAGCGCGTCACCGGCTGCATGCTCATCAACCCCTATGCGAACTTCGAGCCGCTGCCGGGAGCGATGACGATCAACCCGACCGTCGACTTCTGGACGGAGAGCGCGACCGAGTGGACCTCGCCGGTGACGCGGCAGTTCGGCTCCGGCAATCAGAGCCGCACGACCGTTGCCGAAACGCTGGTCGACGAGCGGGCGGAACTGCTCGAGTTCCTGCGCGAGATCTCGATCGCCTTCACGGTGAAGGGTTTCGGCGCCGGCGAGATCCTGTCGAGCCTCACCTTCGACGGCATCGACGTGACGCCGGCCGGCCCGCCGGTCGGCGACGCCAATGGCGAGATCTCCGGCAGCTTCACGATTCCCGCGAACGTCCCGGCCGGCTCCAAGTCGGTCAGGGCGACCGGCATGGCCGGCACGTCAGCCGAGGCGGTCTTCGTCGGCCAGGGCACGATCGAGATCGACGTCATGCGTCGCGTCACGACAATCACGCGCTGGCGGACACAGACGGTCGCGCTCAATGGCGCCGGCAATCCAGACCCGCTCGCGCAGACCTTCACGCTGGTCGAGGGCCGGCATCTCGCCGGTGTCGATCTGAAGTTCTGCGCGGCCGGCGACACGTCGAAGGGCGTGCTGGTGGATCTCGTCGAGGTAGAGAACGGCATTCCGACCGTCAATCTCATCACCTCGGCCTTCGTCGACATGGCGGGCGTGGTGCTGAATGCCTGGACCAGCATCCGCTTCCCTATGCCGGTATATCTGCCGGCCGACCGGGAGTTCGCGATCGTCGTCAAGACCGACGACAACCAGCATTCGCTCTCGATCGCGCGGATCGGCGACCTCGACACTGCGGCGCAGCAGTTCGTGTCGGCCCAGCCCTACACGGTCGGCGTGCTGCTCTCGTCGTCGAACGCCAAGACCTGGACGCCGCACCAGGCCGAGGATCTGGCCTTCCGCTTGGTGGCGGCGAAGTTCGATCCGGTGACGAGGGTCGTCAATCTCGGCACGCATGCGCTCGTCGACTGCTCCGACCTGATGGTGCGGGCCACGGCCGAACTGCCGACGGCCGCCGCCTCGATCCGCTTCGAGATCGAGCGGCCGGGCGGCGAGGTGATCCGGCTCGATGCCGGCCAGGTCATGGAGCTGACCGGCTACATCACCGAGAGCGTCGTGCTGCGCGCGATCCTCGCCGGCAGCGAGAAGGTGTCGCCGGTGCTCTATCCGGGCGCCATGCTGATCGCGGGCAAGCTTCGGCCGACCGGCACGTATGTCAGCCGCGCCATGCCGATGGGATCCATGATCCGCTTCGCCAACACGCTGAAGACGAAGCTGCCGGCCGGATCGTCCCTCGTCGTCGAGATCGATGCGGCCGACGACAACTGGCAGCAGCTCACCGCCACGGTCTCCGCCCCGCTTAATGATGGCTGGATCGAGCGCACCTATGAGCGCAACCCGCACACGGCCGTCGAGGGGCGTGTGCGGCTAAGCCTGACTGGCACGCCTGCGGCGCGGCCTTCGGTGGCGGACGAACGAGCTGCGGCAACGGCGGTCTGAGGAAGAGAAGAATGGCAGTGATCGACAACAGGACGCCGAACCGGGACTACCTGCTCCCGAATATCGGGAACCTCATGCGCAGCCAGGAGGTGCCGCGCTTCATCGAGACCTTCATGAGGATCGACGAGGACATGGCGGTGGTCATGTCCTCGCTGCTCGGCAAGGCGCCGGCCGACCACGAGCACGCGCTGGCGGAGATTATCGGCCTGGCCGATGCGCTCGCGGGTAAGGCGGCGTTCGTTCACAGCCATAACATCGGCAACCTTGGTGGCGTCGACTATACCGGTGCGGCGAGCGGCCAGTTCTCGAAGTTCAACGGTTCTCTCTGGATACCCGCCAACATCGTCGCTGCGGACATTTCGAACGCCTCGACGATCGGCCGCGCCATCCTGATGGCCGCCACCGTCGCCGCGGCACGCGATCTCATCGTGCCGGATGGAGCCTTGGCATTCGCCAAGGTGGCGGCCGTGGCTCTTGCCGCCGCTGCCGATATCCGCGAGGCCAACGCGGGCAAGCTGCTGACGCCCGACGCTGTGCTCTCGGCGATGTCATGGGTGCCGCTTTCCGACGCATCGACGATCTCGATCGATCATGCGGCCGGCGTGAACCGGTCTGTGACGATTGCAGGAAACCGTGTTTTCGGCGCGCCGTCGGGAGCCAAGCCAGGCTGGCCATGGAACGTTCTCATCAAGCAGGACGCGACTGGAGCCCGGGTGCCGACGTGGTCGGCCGACTTCGACTTTGGTGACTTCGGCACGCCCACCCTGAGCGTCGCACCCGGTGCGCAGGACCTTCTCGCGTTCATCTGCGTCGGTTCCGGGAAGTTCGCGTTCATGGGCATGCGCCGGAGGGTCGACTGATGCTCCCCGGCTTGGCGCCCCTGCCTCCGTTCCGGAAGGCGATAACGCCCTACACCGTGACCCTGACCTCGGGCTCCGGCAACTGGCCGCTACCTGCCGAGTTCAACGAGTTGACCGTTGAAGGCTGGGCGGGCGGCGGGACTGGCGGAGGTACCGATTCCGGGTCGCCCCCCGCGAGCACAACGGGAGGAACAACCACCTTCGGGCCCTGTTCCGCAACGGGAGGGAAAAGTGGCCTGGTGGCGGCCGGGACGGCTGCAGCAACGGCCGCCGGCGGAGCCGGAGGCACCGCTACGGGCGGCGATGTGAACCTGCCGGGCCTGCAGGGCAAGCCTGGCCTCGTGTGGAGCTACGCGGGCGATGGCGCGGACGCGCCCGGAGGAGGCGGGATTGGGGCGCTTGGTCGCGTGCAGCCTGACCGCAATGTCGCGGCGCGTGTCTCTACGGCGCCCGGTGCTGGTGGTGCTGGCAAATTCGACAGCTCCGGCTCGACGGCCTGGAATGGAGGCGGTGGCGGTTCCGGCGGGAAGTTCGAACGGGTATTTCCGTTCGGCTTTTTCACGGGGGCGGTCCCGTATTCTGTCGGAGCTGGGGGCGTAAACGTCGGCCGCGCTGGCGCTGGGGCACGTGGCGAAATCCGCATCACAGTGAGCTAGGAAAGAGATGTACGCGCGCAGGCAAAACGCAAAGTGGGTGGAATGGGACACCAAGCCATTGCCGCTTCTGGACGGCGATCCGAAAGCGAAGTTCCATGTCCCGCCACAGTGGACCGATGCGGAGAAGCAGGAACGCTTTGGGCTGCATCTCGTACTTGAGCCGCCCGTGCCGGCAGGTATGCGAGTGGTTTCGTACAGCCTCGTCGACGAGGACGGCGCGCCGCGCAAGCTGGATCTTCTGGAAGATGAACAGGTCCCGTCTCTGTCGTTCGAGGACTCTCGCGCCGCCAAGCTCGCCGCGATCGGCGCGCAGATCGACGCGAGGCTCGCGGCCGGCGCGCCCGTCGGCGGGCTGCATGTCGCATTGGATGGCGAGGCGCGCGCCGACATGGGCGCGGTCGCGACCACGGCCATCGCGGCTTCTTCCAGCGCGGTGCCCTGGCCGGAAGGCTATGCGCGCGGCTTCATCACGATCGAGAACGTCCGCATCCCCATGCCGACACCCGCCGATGGTCTCGGCCTCGCTGCTCTGGTCGGCGACTATTATGCCGAGCTGCGCCAGCACGCCCGGGATCTGAAGGACCGGGCCGAGGCCGCCGAGACGATCGCGGAGCTTGAGGCCATCGACGAGACGGCCGGCTGGCCGGACTGACGCCCCCCACTTTCCCGCTTTCCGAGCCGCCCTTCGAGGCGGCTTTTTGTTTGGAGGATCTCCGCATGACCGATCCCGTCATCGGCTTTGCCGTGCGCCGCGAGGCGCTCGAGCCGGCGCCGCCCTCGAATGCCCGCATGTCGGTCGTCGGGCTCTGCAAGCCGGCGACGAAGGCGGCCAACATCGCCCAGGAGGCATTCGACGCCGCCTTTCCGCTGAACCAGCCGGTGCTCTTCGGCTCCGCCTCTGCCAAGGCGCGGATGATCGAGCCGGATTCGAGCCTCGGTCGCGACCTGACGCTGATCAATGCCCAGCTCGCCCGGCTGCAATCGGCCGCGCAGATCATCCTGGTCCGCGTCGAGGCGGGCGCCAACGAGGCGGCGACGATCGCCAACATCGTCGGCAATGCCGCCGCGCGCACCGGCATCCACGCCTTCCTCAAAGCCGGCGCCGTGGTCGGCGCCATCCCGCGCCTGATCGGTTCGCCCGGCTTCACGCATCAGCGTTTCGCCGGCGTCGACGCGATCACCGTCACCACGCCCGGCTCGGGCTATACGGCCGCTCCGACCGTCACTTTCACCGGCGGCGGCTCCGATCCGGCCAAGGTGCTGCCGACGGCGCATGCCGTGCTCGGCACCGGCGCGGATGACGGCAAGGTGATGGAAATCGTTATCGACGCGGCCGGCTCCAACCTGACCGCCGCGCCGACCATTGGCTTTGCCGGAGGCGGCGGCACGGGCGCCGCGGCGACGGCGACGATCGCCGATGTCGCCAACCCCATCGTGGCGGCATGGCCGGCTGTGCTCAATGCGCTCTATGCCATCGCCGTCCCAGACGCCGGCGGGGCGAGCCGCGGCGAGGATGTCGAGGCGCGAGAGACATTCCAGAGCGAGCGCATCGCCCATCCCGTGTCCCCCTTCGTTGAAATGATCGATGCTTCGGGCGCTACGGTGGTGCACTACGGGTCGGCCGCGGTGCTTGGCCTGTACGTCCGGCGCGATTTCGAGAATGAAGGCCGGCCGTTCAAGTCGATCATGAACCAGCCGGTCTATGGCATCCTTGGCCCGTCGCGGCCGATCGAGTTCAGCCTGACGGATGGCGCCAGCGAGGGGCAGGACCTGCTCGCGCACCAGATCGGCCCGCTCGTGCGCGGCGAGAGCGGCGATGATTTCGCGATCGCCGAGGGCGGCTTCGTCTTCCTCGGCTTCGAGGGCACGGGCGAGGAGACGATCTGGCGCCAGATCCACAAGGTACGCGGCCGCGATTTCATCGAGCTCACCGCCATTCGCACGCTGCGGCAATATCTTGGTCGGTGGAGCCTGACGACGCAGACGATCCAGGCGGTCGTCAACACGGCCTCGGCCATCCTGGAGAAGGCGCAGGCGCGGCAGGAGATCCTCGGTTTCACCTGCCGCTTCGACCCGGACGAGAACAACACGTCGGATCTCCGCAGCGGGCACATCTATGTCGATGCCCGCTTCGAGGACGTGCCGGTGTTCCGCCGCGCCACGCTGCTCTCGCGGCCCTATCAGCCGGCCCTGCAGGCGACGATCGACCAGCTGATCTCGGCCCAGACGCTGATCGGTTGAGCGGCGCTCCGGCGCCGATCCCGCCGCCACCCGCATGGGGCGGCGGCTTTCCCCTTCCTCCTATTCCGGAGCCCGCCTGATGTCCGAAATCTACCTGATGGAGGCCGTGTCGCTGTTTCTCGGCGACGAGGATCCTTCCGCCGCCAAGCATCTCTCGCTCGACAGCCTGGCGTTGCCGGCGCTCGAATATGTGACGGTCGATCACATGGGCGGCGGCGCCGTCGCGGAGATCGACCTCTCGATGAACGTACTGCGCAAGATGAACCCGACCTTCAAGATCGCCGGTTTCGATCCGGACGCCTACCGGCTGTTCGGCATCGGCTCGTCCGAGGTCCAGACCTTCACGGCGAGGGGCGTCATGAAGGCCAAGTCGGGCAATCGCTCGATCGGCGCGGTCGCCATCCTACGCGGTGCCCTCGGCCGCGTCGGGCCCGACGCCTTCGAGCGGGCGAACAAGCTCGGCCATGACCACCAGATCATCGAGCTGCAGCACTACGAGCTGCGTGTTGGCGGGCAGGAATGGTTCTACTACGACTATTTCTCGACCGTTCGCCGCCGTTTCGGCCGCGACGAGACGGCGGAATACCGCCAGATGCTGGGGCTCGGCTGATGGCTGCGTTCGGGCGCCCTGCGGCGCTGCTGCCGCCCGACTACCTGCACGAGCCCTCTGATATCGTGTGTCTTGAATATCCCTTCGCGCTCGATGGCGCGAAGGTGGAACAGGTTGTGCTGGCTCCGCCCTCGCTCGATGGTCTCGAACTCCTGCGCGGTGAGGGCGGGATATCGGCACGCACGATCCTGCTCGTGACGTCGCCGCTCCCGCTTCGCGCCATTGGCGCTCTGCGCTGGCCGGATGTCGAGACGCTTCTCACCGCCGCGCTGGGGTTATTGCCGCCCGATCTCGTCGACAGGGTGGGACCGGTTGTCGGCCAAGACGAAGCGTCGCTGCCCTCGACCGAGGATGCCGGCCCCGTGGATGGCTCGGCGAGAGATAGCCCGAACGAGGATGTCGGGACGCAGCTTGGGCTCGATCCGAGCGATTTCAGCCTCTCGATCTAGTCCAGTTCGATCGCCTTGTCCGGGTGCAGCCGATTGTAGCTGCCAACCTCCTCCTCCAGACAGAACTCGACCATCGACCACTCTGTCAGCTCGCCTGTCCATTCGCGCAGGCACTTCTTGAAGATCTTCGTACCGATCGGGTGGGCGTCGATCGAACTGGACCTGGCCCTTTGCACGGCGGCGTGACTGGCAGTCTCTTCCTTGATGCAGAATTCCTGCATCGAGAACTCATCGGGCCATTCTTCTTCGCAAAGGCTGCGGATGTCCGATCCTACCTCTGCCCGGGCGATGGATAGGCCCAGCATCAATCCACAACCGGCAAGCAGCAGCGTTCGCATTCCAAACTCCCCCGAGTCTCGAGAAGCTTGCCATGACAGGCAGCGGGGGTTCAACGGCCGGTCTCGCGCAGGCGATCGATGCCGGCAAGCGAGGAAGCTAGATGGCATCGATCGTTTCCACCCTGACCATGCGTCTGCTCGACGCCTTCAGCCCGAACGCGGGCAAGGTGGCCAAGGCTGCCGGAGACATGGATCAGGCCATGCGCCGGGTGAATCGCTCCGTCAGGGAGGAGGGCAATCTGGCGGGATTTCTCGCCGGTGGTCGCAATCTGCTTGTCGCGGCCGGTGGCATGCGCGGTGTCGCCCGCGGTGTCATGTCGGCAGAAAGGGCGTTCGCCTCCTTCGATCGCCAGATGACGCGGATCGGCATCACGGCCGAGGCGACGACGGGCCAGGTGGCGGCCGCGTCAAGCGAGGTGAAGCAGCTTGCCCAGGATGTGGCGCTGCCGCTCGAGGACGTGGTGGCCGGCCTCGACGCCCTGGTCGCCGCCGGGCGCTCCCTGCCGGATGCGATGGCATTCCTGCCCGCCGTGACGCGTACGGCGCAGGCGGCGGGTGCCGAGACAGCCGACATCGCCAATTCGGCCGATGCCATCGCCGGGTCCTTCGGCGTGGCCGCCGACCGGATGCAGTCCGCCTTCGATATCCTGGTTGCCGGCGGCAAGGCCGGCAAGTTCGAACTGAAGGACATGGCGCAGTACATCCCCTCCTTGGCGCCGGCGATGGCGGCGCTGGGCTATGAGGGCGAGGCGGGGCTCTCGAAGCTCGTCGCCATGCTACAGGTGGTGCGCACCCAGACCGGCGATGCGTCGAGCGCGGCCACCAATCTTCAGAACGTGCTTCAGAAGATGACCTCCGACGAAACCGTCAAGAAGTTCTCGAAGATGGGCGTCGATGACCTCCGGGGGCAACTCGACGCCGCCCGCAGGTCGGGCCAGGACGTGATGCAGGTCTTCCTCGATCTGACCCAGCAGGCGACGAAGGGCGACCTTTCCAAGATCAACCAGCTCTTTACCGATGCCCAGCTGCAGCAGGGCGTTCGGGCGTTGATGTCGCAGCGCGATCTCTACAAGGAGATCATGGGCATCCTTCAGAACGCCGAAGGTTCGGTGATGAAGGACCTCAACCGGGTGACCGGCGACGCCGCGTCCTCGATGGATCGCTTTTCCAACGCCACGGCCAATGCCGGGCAGTCGCTTGGCAAGCTGGCCGATGCCGCCGGCTTCACCGCCATGCTCGAGGGTATTGCCGCGGCCGCCGATGGCGCCGCCGGGAAGCTTGATCAGGTCTCGGCGCGCGGCAAGCAGATCGGGATGTGGGGCGCCATCCAGGAGCAGCGCGACGCCGGCACGATGGGAATGCTCGCGGAGGATCCTCGCGCGAATGCCTTCATCGAGGCCTATCGTGCCGCCTCTGGCAAGGCGCCGGAACTCGGCGAAGCCATGGGCTGGAGTTCGAATGCTTATACGGCGCTGTTCCGCAATGCCGAGGAGGTGGCGCGGGAGGCCGCCGAAGCGGGGCGCCAGGCGGCCTACCGGGACCTCGGTGAGCTCTATGAATCGGTGAGCCGCGGTCCCGGCGGTCGCCACGGGATGGATCCAGCGGGCGCGCGTGCCGTTCGAACAACGACCGAGGCCGGCGACTATGGCGGTGAGTTCGACTTTACGCGAAACGGCCGGACCGGATTTGGCCATGGCGATGCCCGTATCGACCTGAAGGAGCCTGGCGGCCTCGCGCCGGAGCAGGCCGGTGCCTTTCCGCCGAGTGCGTATGAGGCACCGGAGTTGCTGCCGCCCAAGGTCGGCGCCGTGGACCTCTCGCCCCAGGCCGAAATGACGATGGGCAGCTACCGCGCCGGCCTGCAATCGCAGATGACGGCGGCGGAGGCCGAGGTCGATGCCTTCGTCGGCAGGATCCAGTCGAAGCTGTCTTTCTCCGCCAGCCCCAGGGTGAATGTCAGCCTGGCCGCCAGTGACGCCGCCGTGCCGGCGACGCAGACCAAGAGCTACCAGAGCGGGCAGAAGGTCGCCGATCATCTGCGCGGCGGCTTCGAAGATGTCAGGTTCTCGTGATGCTGCTTTCGATCGGCCCCCTCGTTTTCGATGTCGCGCCGTTCAACGCGCGCGAGATCGGCCATCAGGCGGGCGAGGATTTCGCGCGCCATGACGTTATCGGCGCGCCGCGCCCGCATGAGCATGTCGGCCCGGGCGAGGAAAGCTGGACGATCTCGGCCGTTCTCTTTCCGGAGAAGTTCGGCGGGCTCTCCTCGCTCGACGTCCTGCATGCGATCCGCAAGGGCGCGGTGCCGCAACTGATGGTGCGGGGCGACGGAACGGTGCATGGCTTCGTGCTGGTGACGCAGGTCAGCGAGACTTCGTCCTATCTCGATGCCGGCGGCGTCGGCCGGATGATCGAGGTCGAGATAACGCTCGAGGCGGCGGCGCAGCCCTCCGCGCCGTCGCTGTTCGAGCAGCTCTACAATCTCTTTTCCTGAGGCTCTGCGATGACGGATCCGATCTTCGACCGCGTCACCGTCACGGGGCGCGGGGTTCGGCTCGACCAGATGCTGGCGCGCCGCGATCGCGCCCATGTGGCGGGCCTCGTCGAAAAGGCGCTCGATATGAATGTCGGGCTCGCGGCGCGGGGCGCGCAGATCCCGCCGGGCACGGTCGTAGACCTGCCGCGACGTGCCGAGGTCAGCGAGACGGCGATCGCTGTGGTGCGGCTATGGGACTGACGGGGATCATCTTCCGGGTCTCGATCGACGGGCTCGACATCACCGAGCGCTTGCGGCCGATCCTCGTCGATCTCTCCGTGACCGACAAGGCGGGAACCGTCTCCGACACGGCGACGCTGCTGCTCGCCGATCCCGGTGGCCGGATCGTCATGCCACGGCGCGGCGCGCGCGTGGCCGTCGAGCTTCCCTGGCGGGGCGGGCTGGTGCCGGTCTTTGCCGGCGGGGTTGACGATGTCCGCTCGAAATACGATCGCGGCGCCGGGCTGCGGATGCAGATCGCGGCGAAGGGCATGGATACGCGCGGCGGCGTGAAGGCCCCGCGCGAACGGCATTGGGACGATACCGATCTTGCCACGGTGCTCCGCGAGGCGGGCGAGGACGCGGGTGTCACGGTCAAGGTGCATGAGAGCCTCGGGGCCATCCGGCGCGCCTGGTGGGGCATGGATGGCGAGAGCCTCGTCGCCTTCGGCCGCCGGATCGCGCGCGAGACCGGCACGACCTTCAAATTCACTGGCGGCCGCGAGGCGGTGCTGGCGCCGCGCTCTTCGGGGATGTCGGCCGGCGGCAAGCCGTTGCCGTCGATCGTGGTGCGCCCCGGCGACAATCTGCTCTCGCTCGACATCGCGCCGGACCATGGCCGCCCGCGTTTCAGCAAGGTCAAGGCGCGATGGTACGACCTGAAGGAAGGTCGCCTCCGCACCGAGACGGTCGAGACCGAGGATGAGGACGGCGGCGAGCAGACCTTGCCGGAGACGGCGGCCGATGCCGACGCCGCCGGCCGCGCCGCCGGCTCGGAGCAGGCCGAGGCGGAGCGCGCCAAGGGCGGTGGCCGCGTCGAGATCACCGGCAACCCGACAGCGACGCCCGAGGGGGCGGCCGAGATCGCCGGGGTCCGGCGGGGTGTCGACGGCGCCTATACGATCGAGACGGTGACCCATTCGCTGACGCGCGGCCGCGGCTTCGTGACGGCGCTCGATCTCGTCAAGCCGGGCGACGGCGTCGGCGAGGATGAACGATAGGGCCGCGGCCCGACCTTCCCGAACAATCTGGAGACGAGACATGGCACGGATGAGCGCTTCCGGGCTCGAGCAGCTTATTGCCGATGAAGGCGAGGTGCTGACGGCCTATCGCGATGTGGCCGGGGTGTGGACCATCGGCGTCGGCCTGACGGCGGCGTCCGGTGTCGTCAGGCCGAAGGCCGGCATGCGCATCTCGCGCGCCGAGAGCCGCGCCCTGCTGGCCCAGGCCCTGCAGCGCAACTATGAGCCCGCCGTCGCCAAGGCGATGCCGGGCGCCAAGCCGCATGAGTTCGACGGTGGCGCAAGCTTTCACTTCAACACCGGCGCGATTGGCCGGGCGAGCTGGGTGAAGTCCTGGAAGGCAGGCAACCGCGCCGGCGTCCGGGCCGGGCTGCTGCTCTGGAACAAGGCCGGCGGCAAGGGGGTGGCCGGCCTGACGGCGCGGCGCCAGCGCGAGGCCGATCTGATCCTCGACGGGCGCTATGCCGTCGACGGCAAGGGCAAGGCCACCTTCGCAACCGATGCGGTCCTGAAGCGCGGCGCGAGCGGCGAGGCCGTGAAGGCGCTCCAGAGTGACCTTTCCGCCGCCGGCTTCGCCGTCGGCGCCGACGGCATCTATGGCCGGACGACCGAGAACGCGGTGAAGGCGCTGCAGCGCAGCCATCCGAACCTCGTCGTCGACGGCGTGGCCGGGCCGGCGACGCGGGCGGCGCTCGCCCGCATGATCGATCTGGGCCGCAAGGCCGCGACGCAGGCGGCGACGGGCGCCGTCGCAACCGCCGGCGTTCCCGTCACCGACGCGGCGCGGCCTGAGATCCTCGACGCCGCCGGTGTCTCGGCCTGGCTGGTCGGCTCCGGCGTCGTGCTCGTCACCCTCGTCGCGCTCGGCTGGCTCGCCTGGCGCTACCGCGACGAGATCCGCGCCCGCTTCAACCGCTGAGGTCCTCCCATGTTCGCGCCATACCGCAAGCTCGTCGCCGCGGCGATCGGGCTGATCCTGCTTCTCGTCTATCGCCGCCTCGGCATCGACCTGACGGGGACCGACGATCTCTGGGTCGAGCTCGTCATGTCCGCCGCCACCGCCTTCTCGGTCTGGCTGTTTCCGAACCGGCCGCGGGTCGACGATCCGGTGGAAGGGTGAGCCCATGGTCTCCTTTCTGCTCAAGCTGCTGGGCGGCGGCCTGCTCGGCGAATTGCGCGGCATCCTGGCCGACCGCCAGGATCGCGGCGTGGAAAAGGAGCGGATCGCGGCCGAGGTCGCGATCCGCCGCATCGACGCCGAGACGGCGGCGCGGCAGAACGCGCGCGAGATCCGGCTCGCCACCGCCGGTCATTGGGAAATGCGTCTGATCACGGCGCTCATTGCCGGCACGGCGACGCTGCACTACGTGCTCGTCGGCCTCGATACCTGCTTCCGGCTCGGCTGGCGCATTCCCGCCTTCCCGCCGCCCTTCGACCAATGGCAGGGCGCGATCCTGCTCTCCTTCTTTGGTGTGCAGGCGGTGTCGAAGGGTGTCAGCTCGATCGCCGCGGCGGTGGCGATCCGGAGGCGCGGCTGATGACCGATCCCTTCCAGGTGGTCCTTGGCGTCAAGGGAGAAACCTTGCTCGCCGCCTTCGCCGGCGGCGCGGCGAGCGCCATCATGACGAATGGCACGTTTCGCCTGCGCCTCGCGGCGCTCACCGTGGGCACGCTCTCCGCCGTCTACCTGACGCCCTTCACGATCGAGATCATGGCGCGCTGGACCTCCGTCGCCGGGGCGCCTCTCGATCGCGGCGCCACCTTCCTCACCGGCGTCGGTGGCATGATCTTCGTCTCCGGATTCCATGCCGTGTTGCGTCGCCTGCGCCAGCGCGCGCCGGGCTTCCTGAGCGATCGCGCCTTTCCCCCCGACTAGCCAATTCGATCGCGGCGTCGCGCCGCGATCCCCCCATCCCAGGCCCATGGCCGCGTTTCATCGCCAAGACAGGCAAGGCTCACGCATGACCAGCCGCATCGGCAAGCATATCTCGGACAAGGATCGCGCCGCGATCGACGTCAGGCTCCGCCTGGGCGAGAGCGTCGCGGGGATCGCCCGCGCGCTCGGCTATTCCCGCAACACCGTCGCCGAGCGGAAGCGGCTTCTCGGCATGGCGACGGAAGGCCCTGCCAAGGCGCCAGCCTCGGCTCAGATCGGGGGATCGCCTCGGGATCGGGAGATCATCCGCCTGCGCGACGAGGTGGCGCGGCTGACGCGCTCGCTGAAGGAGGCGCATCGCGAGGCGCTTTCCGAAGAGGCGATGCGCATCCTGCTCGGCCGCATCGCCGCGGCGCCGGCGACGCCGCCCGAGTGGATGATCGATCCGGCCAAGGCCGGCGGCGGCCGAACGCAGGAAGTTCCGGCCATGATCTGGTCCGACTGGCACTATGGCGAGCGGGTGAGCCGCGCCGAGACCAATGGCCTCAACGCCTATGATCCCGAAATCGCCAAGGCCCGCGTCCGGCGCCTGGTCGGCTCGACCATCCACCTGGCCCGCCATCATGGACCAGGAGACTATCCCGGCGCTGTCCTGAACCTGCTCGGGGATTTCGTCTCTGGCGGGCTGCATCCCGAGCTCGCGAAGACCGATGTGGAAGAGGCGATTCCGGCCGCGCTTCAGGTGCGCGATCTCCTGATCTGGGCGATCGACGAGATGCTGGGCGCTTTCCGCCGGCTCTACGTTCCCTGCGCCGCCGGCAATCACGGCCGCGCCACGCCGAAGCCCGAGCACAAGCGCTACGTGTTCAAGAATTTCGACTGGCTGATCTACCAGTTGCTCGCCCGCCATTATGAGGGCGTGCGCGAGATCGTCTTCGACATTCCCGAGGCGAACGAGGTGCACTACCGCATCTATGGCCAGCGCTACCTCGCCATGCATGGCGACATGCTGGGCGTGAAGGGTGGCGACGGCATCATCGGCGCGATCGGCCCGATCATGCGCGGCGAGGTCAAGACGCGCGGCCAGGCGACGAGCTCGGGCCGCGACTATGACGTGCTCCTGATGGGGCATTGGCACCAGGAGCTCTGGCTGCCGCGCGCCATCGTCGCTAACAGCGTGAAGGGTTTTGACGAATTCGCCAAGAACGCCCTGCGCGCGCCGCCCTCCGAGCCGTCGCAGCCGCTCTGGTTCGTGCATCCGCGCCGCGGCATCACCAGCCGCTGGAACGTCCGGGTCGAAGAGCCGCGCGGCGCCCAGGCGAAGGAATGGGTGAGTTGGAAGGGACAGGCGGCATGACTAAGGTGATCGCATTCACCGGCCTTGCCGGCTCGGGCAAGACGACAGCGGCGCACTACCTCGTGGAGCACCATGGCTTCGTCAGAACGCGCTTCGCCGATCCGCTCAAGGCGATGCTGCGCGCGCTGGGGCTGGGCGAGGCCGAGATCGATGGTGAGCTGAAGGAGACGCCGTCGGCGCTGCTCGGCGGCAGGACGCCGCGCCACGCCATGCAGACGCTCGGCACCGAGTGGGGCCGCTTTTGCATCGGCGAGGATTTCTGGATCAAGCACTGGCAGGCACGGGCGGCGGATTGCCTCGATCTCGGTGGTAGGGTCGTGGTTGACGACTGTCGGTTCGCGAATGAGGCGGCGGCGATAAGGACGCTTGGTGGAATCGTCGTCCGAGTTGCCGGGCGGGGTGGAATTGCGGGTGAGCATGCGTCGGAGGCGATGGATTTTCCAAGCCATGTCACCGTGGGAAATGACGGCGCAATCGATGCCTTCTTCGCCCGCGTAGGTAGTCTCGTGGCGAATTGAAGCCAACTGACCAGATCGACAGCGCGGCTTGTCAGATTGCGACCATCACCGGGGACCACCAAGTCTTTGAAGCTCCGAAGATAGGGGGCGGAGCGAAAATGCGCTCGAGTGCCTTTAGCTAAACCACGGGCCTATGCTAGAGCACGCTCGCTGAGGATTGCGGACGGTTCGCCGCGCGACCTCGATCATCGGCTAGGGCGAGCGAGCATTTCTGTGGTCATAGTTAGCGGAAGCGACACGAATTTCGTTCCAGGCTTGCTCATCCTCATCTATTCGGCCTGGCTCCATAATCCCCACGCACAGTTCTATGTCATCGATGCCGGCATAAGCCCCGAAGGTCGGGATAGGTTGGAGGCGTTCTGCCATCGCCATGGCATTCGTTTCGGGCTGCTACAGGCGGATCACGATCTTCTGGCACGGTTGCCAAAGCCGGTTCATTGGCCCCGGTCGGTCTATGCCCGCCTCATGATACCGGACCTCCTGCCCGACCATGATCGGGCGATTTATATCGACAGCGATGCTTTGGTGGCTGCGGACTTGTCAGATCTGTGGTCGCTCGATCTGGCGGGCAATCTGGCCGCTGGGTCTCTGGACTGGATGATGAGTCCGAAACTACTCGCTGAGATTGGCGTAGGGAGGGACGAATACATCAATACGGGCGTGATCCTGATGGATTTGGCCCGGTGGCGGGTCGAGCGCATAAGCGAGCAGGCGATCAAGCTGCTCCTGGATCGGCCGACACTGGATTTCCCTGATCAGACAGCTATCAATCTTGCCGCCAAGGGGCGCATCACGCTGCTCGGCCGGGAATATAACTTTCTCGCTCGCGAGTTCACGAACTTCGGAAGGGTGATGCCGCGCATCATCCACTATGCGGGCCCCGACAAGCCCTGGTGGAACAGGCGCGCGCCCTTGGCGGACGTTTATGGTGCGTATCGAGAAGCGTCCGGAGCCGACATCCCCGAACCGCCCCGGGGCTGGGAGTTCAAGACTTTCCGTCGGACCGTCTTGGGGCTATTGGCGCTGCGCCCAAAATACTGGCGCCGCCTTTCCTATGGACGTCACTATCAAGCCCGTTTTGTGGAACCGCACGTACGCGCCCTACGCAAACTGGCTGCATCTCGCGCCAGATCATGAAGTGTTGACAATGGCCGGACCTCATCGCCTTGGAGCCGCGCATCGCGTGACGGGCACCTCGACCGCCCCGGATTAAGTGCCGACGGAAGCTTCTCCTCGTGTTCTGACATCGGCCGGACAGGGTGGGAAGCCGGTCACGCTGCGGATGTAAAGGAAAGCCGTCAGCGCCAACAATGTGATGACTGTCTTGGCGCTCGACGATCTAGAGTGACAGGTCATCAAGGAGGTTGGAGATGGACAGGAGTGCTTGTCTCGCCAACATGGCTCGTCAATTGGCCATCTATGTGAAGGAAGCGGAAGCCCTGGGCGAATACCATCTGGCCGCCCATCTGATCGAGGCTTTGCACGAAGCAAAGAGCTGCGAGGTTTCGCCGAAGGCATCGGGACGAACCATGGCCGAAAATCAGAAGGACTAGTCTGGCGACTCTATTCGTTCCGGGCAGGTAGACAGTTTGCGACGACTTGTGCGTGGCCGGAATCTATGCGCAATCTTCCTTGCAAGGAGGATCGAATGCCGCATCGCATTATAGAACTTGAGGAAATTGCCAGTGAATTGTTTCAACTTGGCAAGCGAGCGACCGACATCGGAGAGCTGCAACTGGCCAAAGGGATCGTTGACGCCATCGCCATGTCGCATGCGTCAAAAACGCGGATAGCAGACGAGCTGAAGGAAGCAGGCCCGGCGGATCGCAAGGTGTCGCCGTGATGGGCTGGTGGAAATGATAAAGGCCCGGTTCCCCGGGCCTTTATGCGTCGGTCAGTCGTGGTGCTCGGGCATTTGCTTGAGCTGGTCCTTGGTCCAGGTCGTCACGGCGTGAACGTCGCCGTCCTCGTCGCGCATGAAATCGAGATCGCCCGCAGGCACAGAGACCGGTTTCGCGCCGATTCCCAGAAAGCCGCCGACATCGACGACGACCTGGGCTGCGCTGCCGGTCCCATGGACGTGGGAGACGCTGCCGACCTTCTCGTCGCCGACGCCATAAACGGTGGCGCCCTGCAGCACGTCCGAGGTCAGTTCCTCGCGGCTGAGACGCGGGTGATTGGCATGATCCATCTGGAGCCTCCTTTCATGCTGTGCATGGGGAGGTAACCCGAAAGACTGGCTTCCGTTCCCTGGTTGCGCCGTCTCGTCGGAACCTCGAAGCGTCGGACGCCCTGCCTCGTAGTGTCGCAATGCCTCGCTGCCGAGCGGGCTCGGCCGATAGCAATTGGTCAGTTGATCGACGAGCCCGTCGGCGATGAGTTGCTCCAGGATCTCGCCGTCGCTGACCAGGCACAGGGATGGATCGGCCAGGTCCCTTAAGGTTTGCCATTCACGTTCGCTCAATTGCCGCATGACCGTCGGCTCCGAATGCTGGTGATGAGGACGTTCAGAGACAAAGAGCGCGGCTGGGCGCCGCGCTCTTGCAAGCTTCTTGGTTTCGCCGGGCGGCAAATCGAGAGTCAGGCGGCCTTCGCGTTGGCCTGGCCCAGCCCAAGCTTCGTCAGGGCCTGGTCGGTCTTGATCTCCTCCTGCAGCGTCTGGTCGAGAAGGCCGGCGGCCTCCTTCATCCCGAGCTGCGTCGCCCACGCCTTCAGCGTGCCATAACGAGATATTTCGTAGTGCTCGACCGCCTGGGCAGAGGCAGTCAGACCGGCGTCCAGTGCCGGGGAGCCGCCGAAATCTTCGAGGACTTCCTTGCCTTCCTCGATGATGCCGAGGATGGCATCGCAGGTCTTGCCGCGCGCCGGCTTGTCCATCATTTCGAAGACCTGCTGAAGCCGTTCGACATGCACCTCGGTTTCGTCGCGGTGCTTTTCGAACGCCGCGGTCAGTTCGGGAGATTCGGCGCCCCTTGCCATTTTGGGCAGCGCCTTCAGGATCTGCTTTTCGGCGTAGTAGATGTCCTTGAGGGTCTCAAGGAAAAGGTCGTTGAGGGTTTTCGGGGTTTTCTCGCTAGCCATGGTTGCCTCCACTTGGGTGATGACTGGGGTTAACGAATCCTTTCCACGCTGGTTCCGTTGTCGGTAAGTTCGAAAGATCGGCCAATCATGCCTCCCTGGCCGGGTATCCCGAGCCAGGGCTAGGCGCCTCCGGTCCTTTCCCAGAAGCGGAGCTGGGCGCAGGCCGCGAGAAAGGCGGAACACTCGGCGGGCGTGTTGAGCGGAAGGAACCCGCCGTCGAGCGCGTCCGGGAGGCCGGCTTTCCGGAACAGGGAAGCCGCCGCCTCCGTGTGGCCGCAGAACTTGTAGTGCGCGAAGGCATCGGCAACGAAATCCCGCGCGGCAGGCATCGAGAGAAGCGGCTCGACGCCCTTCGCGCTCACGAGCAGGGCCACCGCGTCGAAGAGGACCGACGGACCGCCATCGATCTTGTGCTGGGCGGGCAGGGCGGTGCCCTGGCTACCCGTCACTCCGCCTACCGTCGGCGCGATGCGTTCCGACGTCGCGCCGATCTCGGCAACGGCCTGCTCGAGTGCTTGCAGAAGCGTCTCGTCGACACCTTCGGTCAGGAGGATGCCGAGCTTCCGCCCGCCGAAATTCGTCGGGCCGTTCTTGAGAATGCTGAGCGATTCCGAGATAGGGAGATCGGATTTGGGCCGTGCCGCCGGCCGCGCCGCTTGTGGCAGCTTGGCGAGACCCAGACCTGCAGCGACCTGTTCGGCCAGGCCTGCCTCGATATTCATCAGGTGCGAGACCACCCGTTCGCGAATCTCGGGCCGCGCGCATTTGCTGAGCTCGAACACGAGCGCCTGGGCGATATGCTTCTGCTCGACGGGGGTCTGGCTCCGATAGAACTGGTTGGCCTGGCTGTAGTGGTCGGCGAAACTCTCCGGTCGCAAGCGGACCTTGGGGCCTTCGGCCCGCTGAGCGACGGTCTGGAAGCCCTGGAGTGGCGTTTCGCGCGGCCCGCCTTCGCCTGGTCCCCAGGAGTTGGGCTCATAATTGGCGCGTCCGCGTGGATTGTGAAACGCCATGTGGCCGTCCTGCTGAAAGTGATGGAACGGGCATTTGGGCGCGTTGATCGGGAGGTGGGTGAAGTTGGGACCGCCGAGGCGCTTGAGTTGCGTGTCGAGGTAGGAGAAATTCCGGCCCTGCAGGAGCGGGTCATTCGAAAAATCGATGCCCGGCACCACGTTCTGCGTCATGAAGGCGACCTGTTCGGTCTCGGCGAAAAAGTTCTCCGGCATGCGATCGAGGACCAGGCGGCCGACGCGACGGATCGGCACCAGCTCCTCGGGGATGATCTTCGTGGCGTCGAGAACGTCGAAATCAAAACCGTCGGCGAAGGCTTGGTCAAAGACCTGCAGGCCGAGTTCCCATTCGGGATAGGCGCCGCTCTGAATGGCGTTCCAGAGGTCGCGACGGTGGAAGTCCGGATCGGCGCCGTTGATCTTGACCGCTTCGTGCCAGATCACGGATTGCAGGCCGAGCTTGGGCTTCCAGTGAAACTTGACGAATGTGTCATCGCCGGCGGTATTCACGAGCCGGAAGGTATGGACCCCGAAGCCCTCCATGAAGCGGAAGGAACGGGGAATGGCTCTGTCCGACATGATCCATAGGATCATGTGCAGGGATTCCGGCATCAGCGACACGAAATCCCAGAAATTGTCGTGGGCGCTCTGGGCCTGGGGAAAGCCGCGATCGGGCTCCTGTTTCACGGCATGGACGAGATCGGGAAACTTGATCGCGTCCTGGATGAAGAAGACCGGGATGTTGTTGCCGACGAGGTCCCAATTGCCCTCCTTGGTGTAGAACTTCACCGCGAAGCCACGGACGTCCCGGGCGAGATCGAAGGATCCCTTGTTGCCCGCGACCGTCGAGAATCGCACGAAGACAGGAGTCTGCTCCCCGGCGCGCTGAAAGATGTCCGCGCGTGTCAGCTCGGCGAGGGATTCGTAGGTCTCGAAGTAGCCATGGGCGCCATAGCCGCGCGCATGGACGACTCTCTCCGGGATGCGCTCGTGGTCGAAGTGAAAGATCTTTTCGCGGAAGTGGAAGTCTTCGACAAGCGCCGGCCCTCGGCTGCCCTGGCGAAGGGTGTTCTGATCATCGGCCACAGGGATGCCCTGTTGGGTGGTCAGGGGGGTGAAGCCGTCCGCATCGGTTTGGTGAGTTTCCCCGCCATTGCCGCGGGCGGGGCCTTCGCCCTGGTGAATTGACGGCGATTTCGACCGCTTGGTGTCGTTCATCTCGTCCTCCGAATGGTGGTGCAAGGGGAGGCGGCGCTCGCACTTGGGGCTCTGCCTGTGCGCTCAACGAAAGCGATCGGAGTTCTGTTCCCGGCCGGCGCTTGCCGATTTGGCATCGCGCCGGGAGTGGAACGATGGCGCCCCTGTCGCCGTTGGGTATTCGATCCCGGCATGGTCCAGAGGCGCTCGGTCCAGAGGTCCTCATGCCGTCGTCAATCGAGATACTGGAGGAAACCATGAAGAGCCTTCTCGTTGCAGGCTTCCTGTCGGCTGCGTTGATTGCGCCCGCATCTGCGGAAGACGCTTCCACGCCCGCCGTTTCCGACGGCACCACCAACCCTGACGCTCCGGTCGCCGGTGCCAACAGCTTCACCGAGGAACAGGCGCGCGAGCAGATCGCCAAGGCGGGCTATGCCGGCGTCTCGGCCCTTGTGAAGGATGAAAACGGCATCTGGCGCGGCAAGGCGACCAAGGATGGCGCGACGCACGACGTGCAGGTCGACTTCCAGGGTAACGTGACAAGCAAGTAAGAGGTACGCGGCCATGACTACGACTGTTTCAGGATTGTTCGACACGCGTTCGGATGCGGCCACCGCTGTGCGCGAGCTGCAGTCTCTCGGCATATCGAGGGATGACATCAGCGTTGTCGGGTCGAATGCCGTCGATGGCGATACCGGGGAGGCTGCCGTCGGGGCTGGCGCAGGGGCCGGCATTGGCGCCGCTTTCGGTGGACTGGGCGGCCTGCTCACAGGCCTCGGGATTGTCGCCATTCCCGGCGTCGGCCCGGTTGTCGCGGCCGGGTGGCTCGCGGCGACGGCCGCTGGCGCCGCGGCAGGCGCGGTGGTGGGTGGCGCCGCCGGCGGCATCGTCGGTGCGCTGACCGATTCCGGCGTGCCGGAGCGGGATGCGCACGTCTACGCCGAAGGCGTGCGTCGTGGCGGCGTGCTGGTCAGTGCACGTGTCAGCGAGACCGACGTCAATGCCGCCCAGGCGGTATTGGTCGATGCCAACGCCGTCGATCCGGAAACCCGCCGGAGCGACTATGAGAGGGCGGGCTGGACACGCTTCGACCCCGAAGCCCCGCCGGTGGATCGCGACCCGCCGGTTGTCTAGCTTCCCTGCGAACGATCATCCAGTGGATGGGACCGCGAACGTCAGCTTCGCGGTCCATCTCATTCTATCCGGCACAGGTGATCCCGAACGTCGCCCTGAGGGCGATGTGGCCTTTCGGTGTGATCTCCAAGGCGCGGCTCGCCACCCGACGACGCACCCACCCTTGTTCGAGAGCGTGAGTGCAAATCGCAGCACCCAGCACACCAGCAATATGTGGCCGCCGCTCGCTCCAATCCAGGCAAGGTCGGCAGAATGGGCGAGAGGAATGTTTGCCGAGGTCGGGTTTCAGAATTCCCTTGTCGTACATCCATGCCCGGCCCGCTTCAGTCAATAGAGCGCAGTCGCCGTCGACCTCTACGGCTCCGAGCGCTTGCAGAGCATCCGCTATGTCAACGCCGAGCTGCCCTGCAAGGTGATCGTAGCATGTTCTTGCGGCGCGCATTGCGAGGTCCCGTGGACCTGTTCGGGCAGGTGGGCGCACCTGAATCCCACCCGCGATCTGCATGATGCCTTCGATCATATCTGCAACCGCCGGACTCGCCAGCCGATGATACCGGTGACGCCCCTGCTTCTCGACCGCGATTAGGCCGCCAACGATCAACCGCGCCAGATGGCTGCTAGCGGTTTGCGGCGTGATCGCGGCGACTTTTGCCAGTTCGCTCGCCGTCAATGCGCGACCGTCCATAAGCGCCGTGAGCATGGCTGCCCGAGCGGGCTCGCCTACCGCCGCCGCGACCTCCGCCATTCCGTTCGCTGTCACCATTTGCCAGCCTTTCCTTGACCTCCAGCATAGCGCTGCCCTGGTCGCAATGCTTCGGCCTTGGTCGAAGCATTGACCACGGATTTGTTGCGATCAACGGATCGCAACATCCGGGTTCAATCATGACACCATCATCATTCTTCACACCGCGAAGGTTCTTCGGCTGGCACGTGGTCGCGGCGACGTTCGTTCTCGCCGTCTTTGGCTGGGGCGTCGGCTTCTATGGTCCGCCCGTCTTTCTTTATGAGGTCGTTGCCCGAACAGGCTGGCCCGTGCCGATCGTGTCGGCGGCTGTCACAATGCACTTCCTGGTCGGCGCCGCGGTCGTCGCCAATTTGCCGAGACTTTATCGCTGGGTAGGCGTGGCACAGGCGACCGTCATGGGTGCGCTTCTGCTGGCGCTCGGAACGCTCGGTTGGGCGTTGGCGCAGCAGCATTGGCACCTTTTCCTTGCCGCCTTCGCGAGTGGTGCAGGTTGGGTTGCCATGGGAGCCGCAGCCGTGAACGCCCTGATCGCACCGTGGTTCACGCAAAGACGTCCAGCAGCGCTGAGTATGGCCTATAATGGCGCCAGCCTTGGAGGCGTCATCTTCTCGCCCCTGTGGATCACGCTCATCGCGACCATAGGCTTTAGATTTGCAGCGATGGCGGTCGGCGGCGTTATGGTGCTGGTGATCGCCATACTCTCGGTATGGGTGTTCTCAAAAACGCCGGAAGGTCTGAAACAGGTGGCCGATGGCGGGGGGACGCCTCCGGTGACAGGAAGAACGACGCCGATCGTGCCTGCGCGGGAATCACTCTGGCGAGATCGCCAGTTCCTGACGCTCGCAGGGGGCATGATGCTTGGCCTGTTCGCGCAGATCGGCCTGTTGGCGCATCTGTTTTCGCTGTTGGTACCGGTCTTGGGCGAGCGAACCACGGGCTTTGCCATGGGCGCGGCGACACTGGCAGCTATCTTCGGTCGGTCGGCCGTTGGCTGGCTCATGCCCCCGTCCGCCGACCGGCGCATCGTCGCCTGCCTGAGTTATGGCATCCAGATGCTCGGCTCGCTCCTGCTCGTCGTCGCCGCTGCGGCGGGTAGCGATAAGTGCCTGATCCTGGGAATTTCGCTGTTCGGACTGGGAATTGGCAATGCAACCTCTCTGCCACCGCTGATCGCCCAGAAGGAGTTCATTCCGAAGGATGCGGCACGGGTCGTTCCACTTATCGTCGCCATCGGACAGGGCGGTTACGCCTTTGCGCCCGCCATTTTCGGCCTCCTCCGGTCAGATCTTTTCCCTGTGGAACTGAACGTTGGAGGCGATGGCCTTGCAATCTTCGCGGCCGCAGCAGCGGTGCAACTGGCAGCGATTGGCTGCTTCCTCGCAGGTCGCGGCGCGACAAGCGAATAGAGCTATTTGTTTCGCTTGCGGCGCGGCGAACGTCTGCAGACGGGCGGGACCCTGCCGCTCTTCCCCCGAGCCCTGAGGAAGGCCTCTGGTGGGGAACCAAGCGTCCGATTCAATCCACCAGCCCGTCGGAGCGCTGCTCCGGCGGGCTAGCTTTCGTCGCCGAACGGATTGGGTTCCCCGCGCATCAGACACTTCAGTTCCCATGCCGTTTCCCGGCACCGCCGGCAGAGCGGCTGGCAGGGCGTGCGCTTGACGTGGTGCCGCATGCACATGATCGCGGCGATGTCGTCGCGCTTGGGGTTGGCGAGATAGGCGCGCAGGGCCTGCAGGAGGAGGAGAGCCGTCTCCGGCGTCAGCCGCACCTCCTTCTGCTGGCTGACCCTCTGCTCCAGCCGGGATAGGACCGCCCAGGGCGAGAGGGGCCGACCGACGCTCATAGCGTGTCGGGTAGCCGGCCGCGAACAAAGCCGAAGGAGATCCGCCCCGCCCGGCTGTCCGCGGCAAGCAGCAGCGTTTCGACCACGGCGCGCAGGTCGCCATTGTGCGCGGCCAGCAGGCTGTTGACGCGCTCGTCGAGGGCGCCTTGTTCGTCTTCAATGGTCTTCGCGGCCTCGATCATGGCGGCCTCCTATGGGCATATGTTCCTATTTTGTTCTCATTCGCGCCGGAGTCAATCGGCCGGCGGTTGAATCCCGGAGGAACGGAAAATGTGCCGCCTGATGAATCTTCCAGCGCCTTCAAAATCCCCGTGGCGTCAGGCACTTGACATGATAGGTGTGGTCGCGACTGCTTCGATAGGGGCGAGGCCGATGGTCCATTTCATTAACGCACTAAGGCGCACTTTCGAGTTTTCTGGGAGGTCGTCCCGCTCGGAGTTCTGGTACTATGTGCTTGTCATGTTGCTTATCAAAGCCTTCGCGTTGCTGGTAGACTTCGCGTTCAACAAAAATGGGCCGTTTTTGATCGGTTTTGTCTGGGTTGTATTTACCATTCCTACTATTTCTGCCGCTGTTCGCCGGCTGCATGATACTGATCGGTCAGGTCTATGGGTGATATTCTTTTTGGTCCCGATTTTTGGCCTGATTTTGCTGTTTGTCTTGGCCGAGCCATCAACCGAAGGTTCAAATCGCTTTGGGCCATCGCCGCTCGGCGAACCGCCGTTGGTTGTCGCCGAGACTAGATGGCGCGCCTTCCAGCGCCACGACAAGTCTGAAGTCGATCCTGTGCCTCGTTGGGAGTTCCGAAAGAAGATCTCCGCTCCAGAAGAAGCTCGGGGGATTACCGCGACCTTACGGCCCGTCTCCGCAGCCGTTCAGAGTAGCGTTGATGCCCTCGGCAATGACACCTTAGAGAAGCTAGAGCGGATCGCCGCGCTGAAGCAATCCGGGGCACTGACTCAAGACGAATTCGATCTTCTCAAGCGTCGGGCCCTCGAGAGCTAGTACCTATGTGCAACCTATACTCGATGACCCGGAACCAGGACGCCATTCGCGCGATTGCCAAGGCGATGCGCGACGGCGCCGGCAACCTGCCGCCGCTGCCTGGCATTTTCCCGGACTACAGCGCGCCGATCGTGCGCGCCGGCGTCGATGGGGTGCGCGAACTGGTCAATGCCCGCTGGGGTATGCCGTCCTCGCAATTCGCGCTGATGGAGGCGACGAAGAAGCGCGCGGCCAAGCTCGAGGCGAAGGGGCAGGCGGTCGACTTCAAGGAACTGCTGAGGATGGAGCCGGACACCGGTACAACCAACATCCGCAATATCGGCAGCAAGCACTGGCAGCGCTGGCTTGGCGTCGAGAACCGTTGCCTCGTGCCCTTCACCTCGTTCTCGGAGTTCAATCGAGACGCCGGCGGCGACGTCTGGTTCGCGCTCTCCGAGGAACGGCCGCTCGCCTTCTTCGCCGGGATCTGGGCGAACTGGACGAGCGTGCGGAAGGTCAGGGAAGGGGAGACGACGAACGACCTGTTCGGCTTCTTGACGACGGAGCCCAATGCCGAGGTCGGCGCCATCCACCCGAAGGCCATGCCGGTCATCCTAAGGACGGAGGCCGAGATCGAACGATGGATGACGGCGCCGGCGAACGAGGTGTCCGACATGCAGCGGCCTCTGCCAGATGGCTCACTCCAGATCGTCGCCCGCGGCGTGAAGCAGGATGGATAGCGCAGCCTGGCGCCGAGCCATCCTCCGGGCGCTCGTCTGGGCGGCCCTGATCGCGGCGAGCCTCTACCTCTGGTGGCTGATCGGGCGAGCGCTCCTCGCCGCAGGGCCGATGCCGGCGCCTGGCACGCTCTGAAGCCGCTGGATGGCGGGTTACTTATTGGGATACATACCGGGTTACAAATCCGGATTTTTGCAAAAATCGTCGTTTGTTTTCAATGTAGGAGGAGAGGTTGCATGCGGACCGCCCGCACCACCTTCTCCTTTTCGGTCGGCGGCATAACGTTTTGTAATCGTTGTGCAATTGTTCGTCTCGCTACATGCGGCGCATGTCACGAGCGATTGACGCGGGTCACGCTGGCGGATTAGCCGTGATCGCCGGCCGAGGCACGCGGCGGTGATGGCGGCGCGATCTTCTCGACCACGGCCTCTGCTTCTTCGGATGCCATGCTGAGCAGATAGGCAAGATCTCGCATGCCGCCCTGGCTGGCCATGCGGCTCAGCTGTTCGGTCAGATCCTGGATGTAGCGGGCTGTTCGCGGCACGGTTCTTCCCAATCCTAAGATGCGATCGCCTGACTGGCATCATCGCTCGAACCACGCCCCCCTCGTTCGCCATCGCATGCGAGCACGAGCCGTTCCACTGATCGGGCAGTCGGTTGACAGACGGGCGGGATGCGCGAACGGGTCCGCTGCCCCGAAAGGCGCCGGCTTCGCAAGCGCCGAAATGCCAGCCGATGGAGGGGCTCTCCAGGCCGAGCTCTATGACAAGCTCCTGATATTCCTATGCGAATCCTATTTCCCTGCTTGCTGCCCGCCATCGAAACCCTATGGGGCCGTCGATAGGCTGAGCATGCAAGACGGCGCCGCGAACATCCGGTGTGCTGTCGCCACAGGGACTGAGCAGCATGTTTGGCCGCTTCGGCATGTATTATCTCCTTTCCGAAAATCGTGACCAGCGGAACCACCCCGGGCCGCGTCGGACGGCGGAGCGGGCGCAGCCTCGCCCGGATGAAGGCGCTGTCCTCCTGCGTCTTGCGATCGTCCTGCTCCTGGCCGTCGCCGCCTTCGCCTTCATGCGGTGGCTCGCCGTCTAAGGGGGGCGAAGCCGCCGCTGATTCCCTTTCCCGCCGTGCTTCGTGGCCCGAACTGCCGGCTCGACCTATCCGATCGCGCAGAGGTCCGAGCGCACGAGGAAACGCCGCTCGCGGCCATTGTCGAGCGAGAACATGCCGCCCCTTCCGTCGACCGCGTCGATGGTCAGCTCGGTGTGCCTCCACGCCTCGTACTGGGCGGCGCCGATATAGAAGGGCGTGTCGCCGATCATGCCGAGCAGAACGTCGCGGTCGCCGATGATGAAGTCGCCGCGCGGGTAGCACATCGGCGAGGAGCCGTCGCAGCAGCCGCCCGACTGGTGAAACAGCACCGGGCCGTGGTCGGCGATGATCTCCTCGAGCAGTTTTCTGGCGGCCGGCGTCGCGCTGACGCGGTCTTCCGAAACGTTTTGCATCGCAGCCTCATCCGGAGGAATGCACCGCGCGAGGGATGTCGCGCGGTGCTCGTCGGGGAGGAACCTTCTCAGAAGAAGCCGAGCTTCTTCGGCGAATAGCTGACCAGCATGTTCTTGGTCTGCTGATAGTGGTCGAGCATCATCTTGTGGTTCTCGCGGCCGATGCCGGACTGCTTGTAGCCGCCGAATGCCGCGTGCGCCGGATAGGCGTGGTAGCAGTTGGTCCAGACGCGGCCTGCCTGGATCGCCCGGCCGAATCGGTAGGCGCGGTTGCCGTCGCGGGTCCATACGCCGGCGCCGAGGCCGTAGAGCGTGTCGTTGGCGATCGAAAGCGCCTCCTCGTCATCCTTGAACGTGGTGACGGAGACGACCGGACCGAAGATCTCCTCCTGGAAGACGCGCATCTTGTTGTGGCCGCGGAACACGGTGGGCTGGACGTAGTAGCCGCCGGCGAGATCGCCCGGCAGTTCGTTGCGCGCGCCGCCGGCCAGTACCTCGGCGCCTTCCTTCTTGCCAATGTCGAGATAGGAGAGGATCTTTTCCAGCTGCTCGCTGGAGGCCTGCGCGCCGATCATCGTCGCCGGATCGAGCGGGTCGCCCTGCTGGATCGCGGCCACGCGCTTCAGCGCCTTCTCCATGAAGCGGTCATAGATCTTCTCGTGGATCAGCGCGCGGCTCGGGCAGGTGCAGACCTCGCCCTGGTTCAGCGCGAACATGACGAAGCCCTCGATCGCCTTGTCGAGGAAGTCGTCGTCCTCGGCCGCGACGTCGGAGAAGAAGATGTTGGGCGACTTGCCGCCCAGCTCCAGCGTCATCGGGATCAGGTTCTGCGAGGCATATTGCATGATCAGGCGGCCCGTCGTCGTCTCGCCGGTGAAGGCGATCTTGGCGATGCGCGGGCTGGAGGCGAGCGGCTTGCCGGCCTCGAGGCCGAAGCCGTTGACGACGTTCAGCACGCCGGGCGGCAGGATGCCGTCGATCAGGTCGAGCAGGACCTGGATCGAGGCGGGGGTCTGCTCGGCCGGCTTCAGCACGACGCAATTGCCGGCGGCGAGCGCCGGGGCGAGCTTCCACACCGCCATCAGGATCGGGAAGTTCCACGGGATGATCTGGCCGACGACGCCGAGCGGCTCGTGGAAGTGGTAGGCGACCGTATCGTGGTCGATCTCGGAGATGCCGCCCTCCTGCGCGCGGACGGCGCCGGCGAAGTAGCGGAAATGGTCGATCGCGAGCGGGATGTCCGCGGCGGTCGTCTCGCGGATCGGCTTGCCGTTGTCCCAGGTCTCGGCGAGCGCCAGCGTTTCGAGGTTCTTCGCCATGACGTCGGCGATGCGGTTCAGCAGCAGGGCGCGCTCGGCCGCGCTGGTGCGGCCCCAGGCCTCTTTGGCCGCATGGGCGGCGTCCAACGCCAGCTCGATGTCGGCGGCCTCCGAGCGCGCGACCTCGCACAGAACCCGGCCGTTCACGGGCGAGGTGTTGTCGAAATAGCGGCCCGATACGGGCGCTACGCGTTTGCCGCCGATGTAGTTGTCATAGCGGGGCGCGAATGGCGCTTTGGTGGCGCGGGTGAATTCAGGCTTGTTCATGAGGACCTCCCTGGTCGACGCTGAATGGGCGTCATGGGAGGAGTTTGAACGGCCAGCGGCGCCTGTCAGCCCGGCCGTGTCGCAGGGATGGACGAAACTGTCTCAGCCTTGCGACACTGTGCGGTGCAATACTCAGTGCGGGCGATCGAGGCCGAGCCTGCCAAGCTTGCGGTGCAGGGTGGCGCGCGAGACGCCGAGCTGGCGGGCGGCTGCCGTCACATTGCCGCCGGAACGTTGCAGCGCCCGCTCGAGGATGGCCCGTTCGGCATGTCGGAGTTCGTCGCCGTAGCGCGCCTCGCGGGCAAGCTCGCCGTCGCGCGGCGGGGGGTGACCGATGAGGCTGTCGCGATGCCGGTAGGCCTGGCGGGCTGCGCGGGTCGCGCCGACCACGACATCGTCCTTGTCGATGGCGAGCAGCGCATTCGGCGACCATTCCGCCGTCGGCGCAACGACGATGCGCGCGTCGGGAAAGGCGAGGCGAAAATTCTCCGCCTCGATCCGGCGCGTTGCCTCGCCCACCGCCATGGCGACCAGGTTGGAGAGCTCCTCGGTCAGGTCGGCGCGGCAGGACGAGACGTCGAGCGCGGCGGCGAGGCGTCCTTCATGGTCGTAGATCGGCGCGGTCGTGCAGGAGAGCGCGGTGTTGCGGGTGAAGAAATGCTGCTGGCGGTGGATGGTCAGCACACGCTGCTCGACGAGACAGGTGCCGATGCCGTTCGTGCCCTCGCTCTCCTCGCTCCAGACGCATCCGGTCCAGAGGCCCCAGTCCTCGAAGGTGTCATCGTCGCCGGCGACGCCGCGCCGCTCGACCGGAACGCCGTCGCGGTCGGCGAGCAGCACGCAGCAGCCCATGCCGCCGACGGCGAGAAACAGCCGGTCAAGGCTCGCCTGCGCCGCCCGCAGCAGGGGTTCGATGCGCTGGCGCGCGATCGCGAGCTCGCGATCGCCCAGTCGGTTCGGAAGGCGGCGTTCGGCCGGATCCAGCTGATGCAGCCTGGCCGAGCGCTGCCACGATGCGACGAGCGCCGATGTCACCGCCTCGCCCGAATGGATGGCGCGTTGCACCCTGTCGGCATGCTGTCCCACGTCCGGCTTCGACATCGCCTCCTCCCAGATGGCTTTTGTTCCTGTCGTAGCGTCATGTTCCTTGGCCGCGGGCCGGATCCGTCCTCCGCGATCCGTGATCGCCGGTCCTTCCCGCTCGTCGGTTCCGCATGGCGGCCAATGCCAATAGCTATAGCGATCCCGCGTCGCATCCGACAACCTCCCTGACCGATCCGTCGGGGGAATGGCGGGCGGGCGGCAAGGCGCGGGGGCGTCAGGTCGCGGTTTCCGTGAGGATGCTGTAGGCGGCGGCGGGGCTCGTCGCCGCGCGCAATTTGGCGCGGAATGATTTCATGCGCGCCTGCCGCGCGAAACACGCCAGGATGTTGAGATGGGCGGTCGTTCGCCCCATGGGGGCCAGGACCAGGAGGGCGATGTCGACCGGCTCTTCGTCGAGGGCTTCGAAGTCGATGGGCTTCTTGAGAATGGCCAGCATGCCGAACGGTTCGAGGATGTGGTCGACGCCGGCATGCGGGATGGCGACGCCGGATCCGATCCCCGTCGAGCCGAGCTTCTCGCGGTTGTCGAGGGCGCGGAAGATCTCCGCTTCCGCGAGGTCGAGCCGCGCCGCCGCGTGGCCTGCCAGCATGCGGATCAGGCCGGACTTGTTCGGCACGGACATGCCGATGATCACATCCTCCGCCTGGATGACGCCGGATAGGTTCATTTTGGGGACACTCACTTGCAGGCGATCGCGCGGACGCTCGACCGCGGGTTGTTCACTGGTCGGCCTCGCGCAGCCGATAGCCGACGCCGGTTTCGGTGAGGATGTATTGCGGTTGATCGGGCAGGCGCTCGATCTTCTGGCGGAGCTGCCGCACATAGACGCGCAGATACTGAACGTCGGTCGCGCCGCCCCAGACTTCGGCGAGCAGGTAGCGGTGCGTCAGCACCCTGCCGGCGTGCTGCACCAGGAGGCGGAGGATCTCGTACTCCTTTGGCGAGAGCTTCACTTCCCGCCCTGCCACCCGGACGATGCGCTTGACCAGGTCGACGGAAAGCTCGCCCGTCCGGAAGAGGGGCGCCGCGCCCTGTTCCTGCAATTTGTGCCGGAGCGCGACGCGGACGCGCGCCGCGAGTTCGCGCATGCCGAACGGCTTAGTCACATAGTCGTCGGCGCCCGTCTCCAACGCCTTGACGATCCCGGCCTCGTCCGTCCGACTGGAAAGGATGACGATCGGCAGGCCGACCTGGTCGGCGCGCCATTGCGCCAGCAACTCGTGGCCGGGCATGTCCGGCAGGCCGAGATCGAGGATGACGAGGTCCGGCTTCTCGCGCCGGACCATGGCCGAGGCCTCGGCGGCGCTCTCCGCTTCGAGTATCGCGTAGCCCTCGGCCGAAAGTCCGACGCGGAGCAGCCGCCGGATCGCCGGTTCGTCGTCGACAACCAGGATCCTGACATTGGATGTGCTCATGGCTTGTCGTCCAGCCTGACCGGTCCGGTCGCGGCCGGAACGGTGATGGTGAACACGGCGCCGGTCCTGTCGGTCCGGTTGCTCGCGGCGATCGTGCCGCCCATGGCTTCGACGAAGCCCTTGCAGATGGCGAGTCCGAGCCCGGTCCCGGCCTGCACCTGATCCTGCTTTCTGACCCGATAGAAGCTGTCGAAGATCCGCGTGAGGTCGTCTGCCGGGATCCCGGGGCCCTCATCGACGATCCGCAGCTTCACCTTCATGGCGTCCACCCAGGCCTCGATGCGGATCGTTGAGCCGCGCGGCGCATATTTGCGGGCATTGTCGAGCAGGTTGAACAGGACCTGCTCGAAAAGGACCGGATCCAGCCGGACCATCGGCAGTTCGGCCGGCACGGCGAGGACGACCTCGTGCCCGTCGAGGATCTTCGCGGCGCGACGAAGCGCGCTGCCGACGATGTCGCCGATGAAATGCGGCGAGGACGATGCGTCGGCCGCGCCGGATTCGAGCCTTGTCATGTCCAGGAGGTTGGCGATGAAGCGGTTGAGGCGCTCCGATTCGTCGAGGACGGTCGATAGCAGGTCGCTCCTGTCCGCATCGGGCAGGGAGGCCGAATAGTCCTTCAGCATGCTGGCCGCGCCGAGGATCGAGGCAAGCGGCGTCTTGAGATCGTGCGAGATCGAGGTCAGCAGCGCCGATCGCAGCCGGTCGGCTTCCGCTGCCAGGCGGGCATTGTCGACGTCGGCGACGAGCTGGATGCGTTCGATCGCCAGCGCCGCCTGATCCGCGAGCGAATCGAGCAGGCGCTGCTGTTCGGGCGTCAGGACCGGGCCCTGCCGGTCATTGTCGAGGCCGAGCACGCCGACGCGGGTTCGCCCGGTCTTGAGCGGCAGGTACAGCCGCTTCGCGCCCGGCAGCGTGTCGGCGCCGCGCCCGGCAGGCCGATCATGCTCCCAGGCCCAGTGCGCGGCGGCGATATCGGCGTCGTCGAGCGAATCGTCCGGCGGATAGCCGGCGCGGACCGCGATCTTGCCGTCTTCGGGCAGCAGCACGACGACTCGTACGCCGAGCATCGCCGCTATTTGGTAGGCGGAGGCCCACAGCACGTCCTCCAGCGTGCCGGCCCCGGCGAGCTTGCGGCTGAACTGGTAGAGCCCCTCGGTTGTGCGGGCGCGCTGGCGCGCGGCGGCAGCCTGTCGCTGCACCCGACCCGCGAGATTGCTCGCGATCACCGCGACGCCGAGGAAGAAGGCGAAGGCGACGGTGCTTTCGGGGTCGCTGATGTCGAGGGTGTAGAGCGGGGCGAGGAAGAAGAAGTTGAAGGCCAGCGCCGCGAGGGCGGAGGCGAACAGTGCCGGCCAGAGGCCGTTGCTGACCGCTGTCGCCAGAACCGCCATCAGGAAGACGAGCGCGATGTTGCGCACGTCGAGGAAGAGCGAAAGCGCGCTGCCGATGCCGACGGCGACCGCCACATGGACGACGCTCCAGAGATACGGCCTGACGTCGAGCCGCTGCCTCTGGGCCGATGCCGAGGGACGCCGCGGCGGCGTTTCCCGCGCGGCGCCGGGAGAGATGACATGGATGCTGATGCCGCCGGCATGACGGATCAGGTCATGCGAGACCGATCCTTCCAGCATTTCCCGCCAGCGCGGCTTGTTCGACGTGCCGACGATGATGTGGGTGTAGTTGTTGGCCGTCGCGTAGCGGAGGATTTCCAGGGCCACATGCTGGCCGGGAAGCGTCACGGCTTCGGCGCCGAGCTGTTCGGCGAGTCTCAGCGTGGCGGCGACGCGGTCCTTCTCCGCCTCGCCAAGGCGGCTCGCCTTGGCGCTCTCGATGAAGAGCGCCGTCCACGGGGCGCGCAGCCGGTCGGCCTGGCGCCGAGCGTAGCGGACGAGGGCGGGGCCGTCCGGGCGCGCATCGACGCAGACGAGCAGGCGCTCGCCTGCGGCCCAGGGGCCTGGAATGGCGTGCGCCTGCATATGCGTGACGAGCTGGTCGTCGACGCGTTGCGCCGTTCGCCGCAGCGCCAGCTCGCGCAGAGCCGTCAGATTGCTCGGCGAGAAGTAGTTCTCGATGGCACGCCTGGCCGTCTTGGGCAGATAGACCTTGCCCTCGTGCAGGCGCTTGATCAGGTCGCCCGGCGTGATGTCGATGATCTCGATGTCGTCGGCGCGGTCGATGATCGAATCGGGCACCGTCTCGCGGACGCGGATGCGCGTGATCTGGGCGACGACGTCGTTCAGGCTCTCGACATGCTGGATGTTGAGGGTGGTGTAGACGTCGATGCCGCGCGCCAGCAGTTCCTCGACGTCGAGATAGCGCTTGGGGTGCCGGCTGCCCTCGGCATTGGTGTGGGCCAGCTCGTCGACCAGGACCAGCGCCGGCCGGCGCGCCAGGATGGCGTCGAGATCCATTTCCTCGAGGACGTGGCCGCGATAGTCGACCACCGCGCGGGGGATGGTTTCGAGCCCTTCGGCAAGCGCCGCGGTCTCGGCCCGACCGTGGGTCTCGACGACGCCGATCACCACATCGACGCCGTCGGCCGCCCGGGCCCGTCCGGCCATGAGCATTTCGTAGGTCTTGCCGACGCCAGGGGCCGCGCCGAGGAAGATCTTCAGGCGACCTTGCCCCTCCCGCCCGGCGCTGTCGAGCAGCGCCTCGGGCGAGGGGCGGCCTTCACGTGAAACACTGTCGTCGGGCACCTGGATCCTCACGGCGAGGCGGGAACGCCATCTTTAGGCGCTCCCGCGGGATTTGTTCAGTCGTTCATTTCGCGTCGAGCGCCATGTTCAGCTTTAGGACGTTGACGACCGGTTCGCCGAAGAGGCCGAGCGTGCGCGGTTCGATGCTGGCCGTCACGCGGGCGCGGATGGTCGTTTCGTCGACGCCGCGTGCCTTGGCGACGCGCGGCACCTGGAAGAACGCGGCTTCCGGCGTGATGTGCGGGTCGAGGCCGCTGCCGGAGGTGGTGACGAGATCGATCGGCACCGCGGCCCCGGGATTCTCGGCGCGGAGCGTCTCCGTGTCCGCCTTCACGCGGTCGATCAGGGTCTTGCTGGTCGGCCCCAGGTTCGAGCCGCCCGAGCCGGCGGCGTCATAGCCGTCGGCGCCCGCCGCCGATGGGCGGCCATGGAAATAGCGCGCATCGGTGAACAACTGGCCGATCTGTTCCGAGCCGACGACCTTGCCGTCCCGCTCGATCAGGCTGCCATCGGCCTGATGCGGGAAGAGCGCCTGCGCAAGGCCGGTGATGCCGAGTGGATAGGCGAGGCCGGTGATGAGGGTGAAGGCGATGATCATGATGATCGCCGGGCGGATCTGTTTCAGCATGATGCGTTCCTCAGGCGAGGCCAATGGCGGTGAGCGCCATGTCGATGAGCTTGATGCCGGCGAACGGGACAAGGATGCCGCCGAGGCCGTAGATCAGCAGGTTGCGGGAGAGGACCGAGCCCGCTCCGGTCGCGCGGTAGCGAACGCCCTTGAGCGAGAGGGGGATCAGCGCCACGATGATCAGCGCGTTGAAGATGATCGCCGAGAGGATGGCGCTCTGCGGTGTCGCGAGACCCATGATGTTGAGGGCGCCGAGCTGCGGGTAGAAGGCCAGGAACATCGCCGGGATGATGGCGAAGTACTTGGCGATGTCGTTGGCGATCGAGAAGGTCGTCAGCGCGCCGCGCGTCATCAGCAACTGCTTACCGATCTCCACGATCTCGATGAGCTTGGTCGGATCCGAGTCGAGATCGACCATGTTGCCCGCCTCGCGCGCGGCGACGGTGCCAGTGTTCATGGCGACGCCGACATCGGCCTGTGCGAGAGCGGGCGCGTCGTTGGTGCCGTCGCCGCACATGGCGACGAGTTTGCCCTTGGCCTGCTCCTCGCGGATCAGGGCGAGCTTGTTCTCCGGCGTCGCCTGGGCGAGGAAGTCGTCGACACCCGCCTCCGCCGCGATGGCGGCGGCCGTCATCGGATTGTCGCCGGTGATCATCACCGTGCGGATGCCCATGCGGCGCAGCTCGGCGAAGCGCTCGCGAATGCCTCCCTTGACGATGTCCTTCAGGTGGACGACGCCGAGCAGGTGCCCGTCCTTCGCCACGGCGAGCGGCGTGCCGCCGGTCTTCGCGATGCCATCGGCAATCGCCTGGATCTCCCGAACCGCGTCGGCCGTCCCCCATGCCGTGCCCGGCGTGCCGTCCACGTATTTCAGCACGGCGTCGACGGCGCCCTTGCGGATCGAGGTGCCGTCGACATCGACGCCGCTCATCCGGCTCTGCGCCGTGAACGGTACGAAGGTGGCGTGCAGGCTTTGCATGTCGCGGGCGCGAATGCCGTATTTTTCCTTCGCGAGCACGACGATCGAGCGGCCTTCCGGCGTCTCGTCCGAGAGCGAGGCGAGCTGTGCCGCATCGGCGAGCGCCTGCTCGCTGACGCTCTTGATCGGGCGGAATTCGCTGGCCTGGCGGTTGCCGAGCGTGATGGTGCCGGTCTTGTCGAGCAGCAGCGTGTCGACGTCGCCCGCCGCCTCCACGGCACGGCCGGACATGGCGAGCACGTTGAAGCGCACCAGCCGGTCCATGCCGGCGATGCCGATCGCCGAGAGCAGCGCGCCGATCGTCGTCGGGATGAGCGTCACGAACAGCGCCACGAGCACGATCACCGGGATGGCACCGCCGGCATAACCGGCGAAGCTCGGAATGGTCACGGTGGCCAGCACGAAGATCAGCGTCATGCCGGCGAGCAGCACGTTGAGCGCGATCTCGTTGGGCGTTTTCTGGCGTTCGGCGCCTTCGACGAGCGCGATCATCCGGTCGATGAAGGTGGAGCCGGCCGCGGCCGTGATGCGGACCCGGATCCAGTCCGAGAGCACCTGCGTGCCGCCGGTGACGGCGGAGCGGTCGCCGCCCGATTCGCGAATCACCGGCGCCGATTCACCGGTGATCGCCGCCTCGTTGACCGAGGCGACGCCCTCGATCACCTCGCCGTCGGACGGGATGGTGTCCCCGGCTTCGACCAGCACGACGTCGTCGATCCTGAGGCTGTGACCGGGCACGGTCCGGTAGACGGCACCGTCGCCCTCGAGCAGCTTTGCCTGGGTCTCGCTGCGGGTCCGGCGGAGCGAGTCGGCCTGCGCCTTGCCGCGGCCCTCGGCGACCGCCTCGGCGAAGTTCGCGAACAGGACGGTGAACCAGAGCCACAGCACGATCTGCAGCGAGAAGCCGATATTCGCGACGCCGGTCGCGATGTCGCGCAGCAGCAGGATGGTGGTGAGCGCCGAGACGACGGCGACCACGAACATCACGGGGTTCTTCGCGAGGCGTCGCGGATCAAGTTTCCGGAAGGCGTCACCGATGGCGGGGACGAGGATGCGAGCGTCCAGCAGGCTCGCGGATTTGGACTGGCTCATGGGAGACTCCAGCATGTGTGGTCGCGGCCCGCCGGTTCGGCGGGGCCGTGATATCCGGTCAGAAGCTCTGGCCCTGCAGCATGGCGAGGTGTTCGACGATCGGCCCGAGGGCGAGCGCCGGGAAGAAGGTCAGGCCGCCGACGACCAGGATGACGCCGACCAGCAGGCCGACGAACAGCGGTCCGTGGGTCGGGAAGGTGCCCGCCGATTCCGGCACGATCTTCTTGCCGACCAGCGAGCCGGCGATGGCCATGGCCGGGATGATGACCAGGAAGCGGCCCATCAGCATCGCGATGCCGAGGGTGATGTTGTACCAGGGCGTGTTGCCCGACAGGCCGCCGAAGGCCGAACCATTGTTGGCCGCGGCCGAGGTGTAGGCGTAGAGGACTTCGGAGAAGCCGTGCGGGCCCGCATTGGCGATCGAGGCGAGGCCCGTCGGCAGGACCACCGCGACGGCGGTGAAGCCGAGCATGGCGAGCGGCAGGCACAGGACGGCCAGCATCGCCATCTTGACCTCCTTGGCCTCGATCTTCTTGCCGAGATATTCGGGCGTCCGCCCGACCATCAGGCCGGCGACGAAGATCGCCACGACGACGAAGAGCAGGATGCCGTAGAAGCCGGCGCCGACACCGCCGATGATGATCTCGCCGAGCATCATGTTGATCAGCGGGATCATGCCGCCGAGCGCCATGAAGCTGTCATGCATGGCGTTGACCGCGCCGCAGGACGCGGCGGTGGTCACGACGGCGAACAGGGCCGAGAGCGCGATGCCGAAGCGGCTCTCCTTGCCCTCCATGTTGCCGCCGTCAAGTCCGAGCGCGTGGAGGAGCGGATTGCCGGAAGCCTCGGCCCAGTAGCAGACGGTCACGCCCGCCAGGAACAGGACGCCCATCGCGGCGAAGATCGCCCAGCCCTGCTTCTGGTTGCCGACCATGCGGCCGAAGACATTGGTCAGCGCCGCTCCGATCGCGAAGATCGCCACCATGTGGATCAGGTTGGTCAGCGCCGTCGGGTTCTCGAACGGGTGGGCGGCGTTGACGTTGAAGAAGCCGCCGCCATTGGTGCCGAGATGCTTGATCATCATCTGCGAGGCGACCGGGCCCTGCGCGATGATCTGCTGCGCGCCCTCGATCGTCGTGGCGATCGTGTAGGCGCCGAGGTTTTGCGGCACGCCCTGCCAGACGAGCACAAGCGCGCCAGCGACGCAGATCGGCAGCAGCAGGTAGAGGATGCTTCGCGTCAGGTCGACCCAGAAATTGCCGAGCGTCGTCATGGATTTGCGCGCGAAGGCCCGGATCAGGGCCACGGCGATCGCGATGCCGGTCGCGGCGGAGACGAAATTCTGCACGCTCAACCCCGCCATCTGCGACAGGTACGACATCGTGCTCTCGCCGCCATAGTTCTGCCAGTTGGTGTTGGTCACGAAGCTGGCGGCGGTGTTGAAGGTGAGTTCGGGCGGCAGGGCGGCCATGCCCGCCGGATTGAGTGGCAGCGCGCCCTGGAACCGCAGCAGCAGATAGAGGGCCAGGAAGCCGGCCAGGTTGAAGAAGAGCATCGCCGCCGTGTAGGTGGTCCAGTGCTGCTCCTCGGCTTCGCTGGTTCCGGCGAGGCGATAGAGGCCGCGCTCGATCGGGCGGAACACGGGCGTCAGCACCGTGCGCTGGCCGTTGAAGACGCGCGTCATGTAGCCGCCGAGCGGCCTGACGAGCAGGACCACGATCCCGCAAAAGATCAGGATCTGGAGCCAACCGTTGAAAGTCATGATTGCTTCTTTCCGTGCCGGGCGCCGGGTCAGAACCGCTCGGGGCGGACGAGGGCGTAGGTCAGGTAAACGGAGATGAACACCGCAACCGCCCCGCCGAGGATGTAGTCGATTATCATCGCTCTTCTCTCCGGTTCATGTATTTTCGCATACCCTGATGTATCCAAGCATCAGGGCGAAGAATCCGATTCCAATCGCGAGGGCGATTGCGTCCATGATTCGGGCTTTCTGCATCGGGTTATGCACGGGTCCGGCGGTATTCGTGACGGTTGCGTGCTTGGCGAGGGTCCGATACTGGCGCGCCGCCAGGCTGGCGACGGTCCATGGGCCCCGGTCGCAGATATGGCGCGGGAGCCCATAGGGTTTCGAGACGGGAAGACCCGGCTGGCCATAAAAATCCCATAGGAATTTCGCGTCGCGGGCGAGGGTGCGCGGGGCGGGCGCGACGCGCGATCGGGCCGTTGAGCTCAGCTCGGATTGAGCGGCGGCAGCACCGGCGGCGCGACGTGGGCCGGCGCGTCGAGACAGGTCCGGCGATAGCGGCGGAGCTTTGCCAGAAGCTCATGCGCCATCGCACGCGACCAAGCCGGCTCGCTGCCGGCGAACAGCGCGGCCTCGAGCGGCCGGGCATCGGGCGGCGGCGCGGGCCAGGACGACGGCAGGCGCGACCGCCAGGTCAACAGCGCCGCGTAGATTGCCGCGGCGTCGCCGCTGCCGCAGGCACGGGTCAGTTGCTGGAACGCCGCCGGCTCGGCCAGCGCCGCCTCGGCTCGATGGCGGGTCCGCCACGCGCGCAGCTTCCGCCGGGCGGTGGCGATCAGATGAGTGGCGAGGATGACGAGCGCTGCGACCGTCACCCAGATCGCCGGACGGACGGGATGCGGTGTCGCCGCCGCGCCGGGCGTGGCGGCGACGGCGCCCGCCGCGACCGTGATCGTCGCGGCGGCACCGATGGCTTCCTCCGCTTTCCTGTCGGCAAGGTTCCACCAGGGCTGCGCCACCTCGGGAAGCGCGAACGAGCCGGCTTTCTCGAATACATAGGTGACGCGGTCGACGCGCTTGCCGGTGATTGTGCCGCGTTCGTTCTGGTCCTGGCTGACGGGATCGTCGACATAGGCCCGGACGCCGTCCGGCGCGCCGAAGGCGAGGTCGCGCATCGCCAGGGCGGGGATGTCGGCGGCCGTGCGGGTGATGGTGCGGACCAGCGCGTCACCGGCGTCGAACGGGCCACTTGGATCGGGCTGCCAGCTTTGGTCCAGCGTCAGCTTGTCGGTCGCCACCACCACCGTATCGACGTCGATGGCGTCCGGTATGGCGACCGATTCCTCGATCCGTTGCCCGCTCACCGTGCCGGCGACGTCGCCGGCGCGGTCGAGCAGCGTGATCGTGGCGGGCGGAATCGTCAGCGGGCCGTCGCGCCGGGGGAAGACGGCGAATTCGAAACGCTGGCCGACATAGCTGTTGCCGTCGATGGTGTCGCGCAGCGTCGTGCCCTGCGTCTCGAAACGCATCACCTGTGCGCCGGGCAGGTCGGGGATCGCCACGCGGGGCGGGTGCGGCATGCTGCCGGGAAAGAGTACGTCGACATAGAGCGCGATGTGCTGGCCGACGACGGCGCCGTCCGGAGGCGAGATCGTCGTGCGCACCACCGGGTCGGGCGCCGCCGGCAGGGTCGGCGCGGGCGCATCCTGCGCGCCGGCCGGGGCTGGGGCCAGCAGGAGCACCAGCCCGAGTGCCGCGAGCGCGGAACGGAGGGGCGTTGTCATGGCGCGGCTCCCGCCCGGACGGGCTGCGCCTGCAACTGATAGGCGAAGCGGGCGCGCAGGAAGTCCGCCGGCTTCGTCTGCACCCGCTTCAGCCAGAGCGCCCGGACATCCGCGTCGCTCATCGGCGCGCTGTCGACCTCCGTGTCCTGGCCCTGCTCGTTGTCCGCATCCTTGTCGTAGACGATCTGGTCGGCGCCCTCGCGCTGGTCGCCGGCATCGGCGCCGGGGCTCTCCATCATCTGGGCGCGCAACTGCGCCAGCGTGCGGTTCGCCGTCGCGTCGTCCCAGCCCGGCCTGAGCGCGAGCGCCCGGTCGTAGCGGCCGACCGCCGTGTCGTACTGGCCGAGCATCACCAGCGCGTTTCCCTGGTCATAGGCGGCCTCGGCCGTGTCGATGCCGCCGAACACCTGCGCCGCCGCCTTGAAGTCGCCGGCCCGCATCAGCGCCGTGCCACGCCACATCGGATCGCGGAAGCTCGTCGCCGCATCCGCGTAGCGGCCGCGTTCGAACAGAAGCCGGCCGCGCTGGTCGGGCGAGGCCCAGAGCGACTGCCAGCCCGCCAGCGCCGCGCCAAGCGCGAGCGCCGCGATGGCGATGCCGACGAGGATCAGGCCGTAGCTGCCGAACCGAGGCGGGGGGGGGCGCGCCGTCATGCCAGCACCCAGCCGCGCCGGAACCAGAGCAGGGCGATCAGCGCGATCAGCGGTACGAGCCAGAATCCCGCCTCCTCCCAGCGTTCTCCGTCGCCCTGGCCGAGGGTCGGCGCGGCGCCGGCGGCCAGGCGCCGGCTCATCTGCGCGACGTCGGTGCCGTCGACGCTCGTCGCGATCAGGCTGGCGGCGAGTGCGTCGGCCGCCTCGGCGAGGCCGGCGTCGGCGGCGGTGTCCGGGGCGGTGAGGCCGAGGATCGTGACCGGCACGGCCGGCTTGGCGAGGGCCGCGACCTGGTCCGGCGCGATCGCGTCGGCCATGACGAGGATCGAGCCGCCCAGCTTTGCGTCGGCGAGCACGGAATCGGCCCGCGCGAGCGCGTCGGCGAGCGCATCGCCCTCGCGCGGCATGATGTCGGGCGAAAGCGCCTTCGCCATGTCGAGCACGACGTCCGTGTCGATGGTGGGGGGCAGCACGAGATGGGCCGTGCCGGAATAGGCGACGAGGCCGGTCGGAGCGCCGGCGCGACTCTTGAGCAGGTCGGCGAGCTTCTGGCGGGCGCGGTCGAGCCGCGTCGGCGCCAGGTCGGTCGTCAGCATGGTCGGCGATACCTTGAGCAGGATCATTGCCGGCCGCGTCGCGGCGGCGAAGGGCGAGGGCACCTCGCGCCAGGTCGGGCCGGCGAGCGCGACGATGCCGAGGATCCAGCCGAGCAGCGCCACGTCGCCCGGCCGGATACGCCGGCGCGTCTCCACGCCGGTGACGAGGTGCTTCAGCAGCGCCGGGTCGATGACCCGGGCCCAGCGGTTGGTGCTGTCGCCGGCGCGCCGCTCGGCCCACGACAGGAGCAGGGCGGGCAGGATGAGCAGCAGCCACCACGGCCGGATGAAATGGAAGGCGGCGACAAGGCTGCTCATGGCCCGGCCGCTTCCTGCCTCGTCGCGGCGCGGCGATGCGGCCAGTGCACGAGTATCAGCGCCTGGCTCAGCATGGAGAGGAGGAGCATGGCGCCGAGCGGCACCCAGTAGAGCTCGGTCTTCGGCCGGAAGGTGACGGTGTCGACCCTGCGCGTCTCGATCTGGTCGAGCCGGTCGTAGATGGTTGCCAGCTCCTCGCGGTCCATGGCGCGGTAATAGCCGCCGCCGGTCGCGGTCGCGACGGCTTCCAGCGCGGCTTCGTCGAGCTTGTCCTCGCCGGCGGCGGTCGGGTCGCCGACCGCGACGGTGTGGATGACGATGCCGTTGTCCCTGGCGATGTTCGCAGCCTGTCCCGGCGGAATTTGGCTTGCCGTGTCGTTGCCGTCGGTGAGTGCGATCATCGTCTTCGCCGGCACGGTCGATTGAGCGAACAGGTTGATGCCGAGCCCGATGGCGTCGCCGAAGGCGGTGCGCGGGCCGGCCATGCCGACCTGTATTTCGCCGACCAGCCGTTCGGAAAGGCTGAGATCGGTCGTGAAGGGCACCAGCGTGAAGGGCGCGTCGCCGAACACCACCACGCCGACCCGGTCGCCCTCGCGCCGCTTCAGGAAGTCGGTCAGCACCTGCTTGACGGCGGTCAGGCGGTTGACCGTCGCGCCGCTCGCATCCGTGAAATCCTTGGTGTCCATCGAGCCGGATAGATCGACCAGCAGCAGCAGGTCGCGCGCCGGCTTGTCGAAATGCAGCGGCGGCTCGATCCATTGCGGCCGCATCAGCGCGGCGACGGCCAGGATCCAGCAGAGGACGAGCGTCAGGCTGCGCCAGAAGCCGCGCCGGCCGACCACCGTACCGGCTTCCGGCCGGGCGCCGCTGATCGCCACCAGCCGGGCGAAGAAGGGGACGCGCAGCGCTGGCCGCTTCTCGCGGTGGCGCGGCAGTAGGAAGTAGACGGCGAGCGGCAGCGGCAGGAGGAGGGCGAGCCAGGGATAGGCGAAGCTCGGCATGGCGCTACCACCCGGCGGCGCGATGGCGCCGGATCCAGTTGCGCGCGGCGGCGCGGATGTCCTTGTCGTCGGCGGTGACCGGCGCCCCGAGCGCGATCTCGGCGAGCCGCGCGGCCGATCCGCTCTCGAAGGCCTGCATCCTGCCGCTGCTGTCGAGGAAGCGCAGCCAGGCCGCACCGGTCAGGGCGGCGACGTCGGTGCGCGGGAAGGCGACGAGCGCCGCCCGTTTCAGGATGGCGGAGAGCGACTGCGCGCCGGCGGCGTCGAGCGGCGCGGGCAGGGCTGCCAGTTCGCGCAGCGCCTGCCTGCGATAGGCATCCCGGCGATACCGGACCACGGCGCGCGCGACGAGCAGTGCCAACCCGGCCAGGAGCGCGGCGGCGAGAATCCACCAACCCGGCGCCGGCGGCCAGTACGAGACCGGCGGCGGCAGCACGATGTCGCGCAGATTGGAGAGGTCGGCGGGGTCGGTGCTCACGGCGCTGCCCTCGCCCCGTTGCCGTTCCGCGCATGGGTCAGGCGCCGTCCGAGCAGTTCGCGCATCTGCGCCGAGACGTCCCGCGTCGTTTCGATCGGCAGGACCGGGATGGCACGCCGGCGCGAGAAGCCCTCCAGGCTGGCGCGGCGCTCGTCGAAACTCTGCGCGAAGCGGCTGCGCAGGATCGTTGCGGCGCTGTCGATCTCGATCTGGTCGCCACCCTCGCCGACGATGACGCGCCCCAGCGCCGGCATCTCGGCCTCGATCGGATCGAAGATGAACACCGACAGCACGTCGTTGTGCGCGGTGATGCGGGTAACGAGCCTCACCGTCTCGGCATCGGCGCCATAGGCGTCGGAGATGACGCAGACGAGGCAATCGTGATGGGCGAGCCGCTCCGCCCGGCGGAGCACCTCGTTGAACAGGTCCGGATCCGCGGCGCGGTTGTCGGTAGCATGGAGGGCGGCGTTCTGGCGGGCGACTTCGTGCAGGATGGGAGCGACGCCCTTGTCGCGCCCCTGCGGCCGGATCTCGGTGATGCCGTCCTCGGAGAAGACGATCGCGCCGACGCGGTCGCCGAGCGAGGTGACGCGCCAGGCCGAGAGCGCCGCGACCTCGGCCGCGGCCACGGATTTCATCATCAGCTGGCTACCGAAGAACATTGAGAGGCGCTGGTCGACGATGAGCAGGACGCTGCGGTCGCGCTCCTCGGTGAAGACGCGGACATGCGGGCTGCCGAGGCGCGCCGTCGCGGCCCAGTCGATCGTCCGCGTGTCGTCGCCCTCGTAGTAGTGGCGCAATTCCTCGAAATCGAGGCCGCGCCCGCGCAGGCGGGAGGCGTGCCGCCCGGTCAGCAGGCTGTGCACCGGCTGTCGCGGCAGGAAGCTGAACCCCTTGGCCCGGTGATGCAGGCGCAGCAGTTCGTCGAGCGTGACATAGGCCCTTGCCGTCGTCGTCGCCTGCGCTGCCATCCATGCCCCCTAGACCGCCACGGCGACCTGCTTGACGATCTCGTCGATGACGTCGTCGGCATGGACGCCGTCGGCGCTCGCCTCGTAGGTCAGCGAGAGCCGATGGCGCAGGCAGTCATGCGCGACGGCCTGCACATCCTCCGGTGTGACGTAGTCGCGGCCCTCGAGCCAGGCATGGACGCGCGACGCCTTGTCGAGCGCCAGCGAGCCGCGGGGGCTCGCGCCGATGGCGATCCAGCCCTTCAGCTTGTCGCCGAATTCGGCCGGTCGCCGGCTCGCCGCGATCAGCCCGACGATGTAGCTCTCGACCGCCGTGACCGATTTGACCGCGTCGATTTCCTTGCGGGCGTCGAAGATCACCTGCTGCGCGATCTTCGGCGGATCGGCCGCCGCCGTTCCGGCGGTCTCCATGCGCACGAGCTGCAGCACCTTCACCTCGTCGGTGTCGCTCGGATAGTCGATCCTGACATGCATCAGGAAGCGGTCCATCTGCGCCTCGGGGAGCGGATAGGTTCCCTCCTGCTCGATCGGGTTCTGCGTCGCGAGAACCATGAAGAGGTCCGGCAGCTTGTAGCGTTTGCCGGAGACCGTCACCTGGCGCTCCTCCATGGCTTCCAGCAGCGAGGACTGCACCTTGGCAGGCGCCCGGTTGATCTCGTCGGCGAGGACGAGATTGCCGAAGATCGGTCCCTTGCGGAATTCGAACGTGCCGGCGCCGCCCGCGTCGGCGCGGTAGATCTCGCCGCCCGTCACGTCGGAGGGCAGCAGGTCCGGCGTGAACTGGATGCGGCTGAACTCCGATTCGAGCGCCTTGGAGAGGCTCTTGATCGCGCGGGTCTTGGCGAGGCCCGGCAGGCCCTCGACCAGCACGTTGCCGTTGGCCAGCAATGCGATCACGAGCCGCTCCACGACCCGCTCCTGGCCGATGACGGACGCGTTGACGCGCTTCTCGATCTCGATGACGGAATCACGTGCTGTCATGGGGGCTCATTTCTCGAAGGGGTAGATGGTCTTCCAGTCGTTCTTCATGTCGACGACGAGCCAGCCGCGCTTCGGCGCCTCGTCGAGCGCCTTGTCGAGCCGGCCGATATGCGAATCCCGGTCATAGGCCCATTCGCGCGTCGCATCGGTATGATGGATGATCATCCCGAAGCGCGGCCCGCTGTTCAGCGTCGTCCATTGCAGCATTTCCAGATCGCCGTCGGAATTGCCCGCGGCGAAGACTGGCCGCTTGCCGATGAAGCGGTTGATGCCGACCGGCTTGCCGGGACCGTCGTCGACGAACTCGACCGCCGGCAGCTTCAGGATCGACACCTTGTCGCCGTCGCGCTTGAACTCGGTCTTGCCGGACGAGCCGACGACCTGGTTGGGTGGGATGCCGTAGACGCCTTCGGTCCAGGGCCGCATGAACTCGATGCCGCCGCCGGAGACGATGAAGGTCTGGTAGTCGTTGGCGCGCAGATAGGCGAGCAGTTCCAGCATCGGCTGGAAGACCAGTTCGGTATAGGGCTTGTCGAAGCGCGGCTCGCGCGCCGTCTTAGTCCATTCCACCACGGAAGCCGCGAAATCCTCCACCGACATGCCGGAGGAACTGGCGGCGAGAAGTTCGCCGAGGCCCTTGTGGCCCGACGCCATCACCGCCTTCATGTCGTTTTCCAGCACGGCCTTGAACGGCTGTGTGTCCTTCCATTCGGGATGGTCCTTGGCCATCGCCTTGATCCGGTCCATGACGAAGATGCCCTGGAAGTAGAGCGGTTGTTCGGACCAGAGCGTGCCGTCATTGTCGAAGGTCGCGATCCGGTCGTCGGCCGCGACAAAATCCGGCCCTCCGGCCGTCGTCGTGCGCGTCACGAAATCGACAATGGCGGTCTTGGCCTTGCCGTCGTTCCAGGACGGCAAGGGATCGGCGAGGGCGCCGAGCGGTAGCAGCAGGGCAATCGCGACGAAAAAGGAAGCCAGCCCGGTCGACAGGGCGCGGCGGCTCCATGCTTGTGACGGCGTTCGCATCAACATCTCCTCCCCGGTTGTTGGGGGCGTTGTCGGGGCGAGGCCTTTGCCCCCGGTGGCGGGCAGGCCGGAATCGGAAGGTCACATCCTCGCCAGTCCGGGGCGTGGCCGCGCGCGGAGGGCAGCGGGGCTTCGAGCCGAGGCGGTCAGTCAGCTTCGGCCTAGCCGCAGTGGCTGGCACGCAAGTCACAAGGAATCGCAGGAGGAGACTGTAGAGCTGGGTCTGTTGTCAGTTTCGCCTTTGGGTCGATTCGGGTCATCAAAGTCCCCTCACGAAAGTTCAAGCCGACTGATCTTTCCCGCATCATGGCTGTTCATCGACTATACTTCAAGCGCGAAGCCGCTGGAACGTCGTCGGACAGCGCGGCGACTGAGCCGGCGGCGGATGGTGATCTGTGTCCGAACGGCAACATGCGGTGCCTTCTCGCCCTGCATGGCTGCCCCGCGCGCGGTGGGGGCCCGCGGATCATACCGCCGCCGCATTGTGTGCGGTAGGAGACGGCTCAAACCCGCGCACTCTGCCGTGCCGGCCTCCCATTCTTCTCTCCCAAGGTCTTCGTCCCGTGTCTCTGCTCCTTTCGCGTCGGTCGCTTCTGGCCGGCATGTCCGTTCTTGCCGCATCGGCGCTAGCCGGTTGCGTCCAGGTTCCGAAGGAACTCGACGGTGGCGGCGGAAAGGGCGGGATTGCGCAAGATCCCGCGTCGCCGGCGCAGCCCGAACCCCTGGTCGAGGCAGCGCCGCCGGCCGATGAGGCCATGGCGCGCTATGCCGCCCTGACGGACGGGGACTACCGTCTCCCGGCGATCCGCCATGCGGAGGTCGATCCGAACTACCTGCGACAACTCGTCGACGACCCGACGGGCGAGGCGCCCGGCACGCTCGTGGTCAACACCAAGGAGAAGCACCTCTATCTCGTGCTGAAGGACGGCAAGGCGATGCGCTACGGCGTCGGCCTCGGCCGCCAGGGTTATTCCTGGAAGGGTCGCGCCGTGGTGCAGTGGAAGCGCAAATGGCCGACATGGACGCCGCCCGCAGCCATGATCAAGCGCAAGCCGGAGCTGGAAAAATGGCGGACCGGCATGCCGCCGGGGCTGCAGAACCCGCTCGGCGCCCGCGCCCTCTATATCTACAAGGACGGCGTTGACACGCTCTACCGCATTCACGGCACGCCGGAGTGGCGGACCGTCGGCAAGTCGGCCTCGTCCGGCTGCGTGCGGATGTTCAACCAGGACGTCATCGATCTCTACGACCGCGTGCCGTCGAAGACGACGCTGGTGGTGATCTGAGGCCGGCCGGTCTCAGCGCTTGCAGTCGGTCGCGAACAGGAAGTTCTTCACCGAGACGTCGCCCGTGAACACGAAGTCGATGGCGCGGGGGCCCCAGAACACGACGTCCTTGATGACGCGCGAGCGATAGGCCGAGTCGTGGCCGAGGCGGCCGAATTCGATCGGCCCCTTGAGCGCGCCGGCGCCGTCGTCGAGCACCAGCGGGCGTTCGCAGGGCGTCGTGCTGAGCTGGAGGAAGAGAATGCCGGCTCCGATCAGACAATAGAGCAGGGCGAGCCGGATCAGGAAGAACACTGCGAATGACCTCTGTGCCGCGTTGGCGTCGCGCCGAGCATAGAGAAGAAGCGCCGCCGCGCCAGAGGCTTGCGGGCCTCTGGCGCGGCGGAACTCCATCGGTTGATGCCGTCTCGGCGGGCTCGCCTAGCCGCCGCGCAGCCAGACCAGCATCTCGCCGGGCTGGCGGTTGTCCCAGGCATAGTAGGGCACGGCCTTGATCGGCACCGTCTCGGTCTGGGGCGGGGCGGTGCGATAGAGATCGCCGTTCCAGTCGCCGGTCGCGTCGGCGCTGGCCTCGGCCGCGAGCGTCACGACGCCCTCGAGCAGCCCGGGCTCGAAATTCGCGGTGAAGCTCGTGGCGGCCGGCACGCGGATGCGGTTCAGCGAGACCGGGTTGTCGATCCCTTCGAGGCAATAGACCAGCGGCCCGCGCTTCAGCGTGACGCGGCCGACGTCCTGGCGGACTTCCGGATGGGCGTGAAGCTGCTCGACGGCGAGGTCGAGATCGAGCCGCAGGACGTCGCGGGCCTTCCACTCGCGCTCGACGCGGGCATAGCCGTCCTCGGTTATGTCCTGGAGATCGATGGCGGCGCCGTTGACCGCGAGCGTCGCCTTGCGGCACCAGGCCGGGATGCGCAGGTTGAGCGCGAAGCGGGTCGGCTTGGCCACGTCGACGGTGATGCCGATCGCGCCGTCCCAGGGATAGCGGGTGTCCTGGGTCAGCTTCACCTCGGCGATGCCGATGTCGAGCGTCGCGGTCGAGTCGCAATAGAGGTGGATCGCGACTTCGCCTTCCGCCTGGCCGTACATGTAGGTGCCGATCGACGCCACCATGCGGCCGATGTTCGGCGGGCAGCACGGGCAGCGGTGCCACTTCCAGCGATTGTGGCTGCCGCGGCTCTCGAGCGGGTTCTCGTAGAAGAACAGCGAACCGTCGAGCGACAGGCCGGAGATCGAGCCATTGTAGAGCGCGAGCTCCATCGCGTCGGCGTAGCGCGTGTTGGGGCCCATGCCGAGCATGCGGTTGGCCCAGAAGGCGAGGCCGACCGCGGCGCAGGTTTCCGCATAGGCCGTCTCGTTGGGCAGGTCGTAGTCGGACGTGAAACCCTCATTGTCGGCCGAGGGCCCAAGGCCGCCGGTGACGTAGAGCCGCTTCGAGTTCAAATCGTCCCAGAGCCGGTCGAGCGCCTTCCTGAGATCGTCGTCGCCATACTCGGTCGCGACGTCGGCCATGCCGGCGTAGAGATACATGGCGCGAACGGCGTGGCCGACGACCTTGTCCTGCTCCCGCACCGGCTTGTGCGCCTGGTTGTACTCGTAGTTCTTGAAGTGGTAGTCGGCCGGATCGGCGCCGCGGGCCTTCGCCTCCTCGTCGAAATAGTGCGGCTGCTGGCCGCGCTGGTCGACCATGTACTTGGCGAGGTCCATGTATTTGTGGTTGCCGGTGACGCGGGCGAGCTTGACCAGCGCCAGCTCCAGCTCCTCATGGCCGCAATAGCCCTTGCGCTGGCCGGGATCGGGGCCGAACACGGTGGCGATGTGGTCGGCATAGCGGGACATGACGTCGAGCAGCTTGCGCTTGCCGGTCGCCTGGTAGTAGGCGACGGCGCCCTCGATCAGGTGGCCGGCGCAATAGAGTTCGTGGCAGTCGCGCAGATTGGTCCAGCGCTTGCCGGGCTCCATGCGCTGGTACCAGCTCGACAGGTAGCCGTCTTCCTGCTGCAGCTTCTCGAACATGTCGATGACGGCGTCGATCTTGGCTTCGAGCGCCGGGTTCGGCTTGCGGTAGACGCAGTAGGCCGCCGTCTCGATCGTCTTGCCGAGGTCGGAATCCCAGAACATCTGCATCGTCACCGTGCCGTTTGGATGGAACGGGATGCGCAGCGCCGGCACCGGCCGGTCGGGATCGATCTGGTCGAGCATGCCGGCCTCGACGCAGCGCTGGTAGAGGATGTCGGCGGTCTTGTCGGCGACGGCGTCGACGCGGGCGCCCCAGAAGCCGCGGACCTCGACCTGCGGAACGGCGGGCGGACGGAAGCGGGCGCGCGGGCTCTCGTCGACGGATGGCAGGGCACTCATGGAAGACTCCTATTCTTCGGAAGCGGGGTTCGGGGGAGCGCTACTTCACCGCGCCGGCCGTCAGGCCGCGGATGTAGAAGCGCTGCAGGAGCAGGAAGAGGATCAGGCAGGGGATCATCATCACGGTGACGCCCGCCTGCACGGCGCCCCAGTCGACGGCGCCGAAGCGGCCCGACTGCACGGCGGTCATCATGATCGGCAGGGTGAACTTCCCCTGGTCGGTCATCAGCACGAGGGCGGCGAGGAACTCGTTCCAGGTGTTGAGGAAGGCGAACAGGCCGACCGTCACCACGCCGGGCCAGACCAGCGGCAGCATCACCTTGGTCAGAAGCGCGAAATTGGTCGCTCCGTCGATCTTCGCGGCTTCCTCGATCTCCTTCGGTACGGCGTCGAAGGAATTGCGCATCATGAAGATCGAGAACGGCATCTGCAGCGTCACGTAGACGAGCACCAGGCCGGTCAGGGTGTTCTGCAGGCCGAGCCAGGACAGGATCAGGAAGATCGGCGTCAGGATCGACTGGAACGGGATCATGATCGTCGACAGGATCAGGATGAAGAACAGGTTCTTGAACGGAAAGCGGAAGCGCGAGAAGCCGTAGCCGGCGAGCAGGCTGATCACCGCCGTGAGCATCACGCTGGAGACGGCGACAAAGATGCTGTTCTGGGCCGAATGCCAGAGCCCGGCGCCGAAGGTATCGAGCGTCACGTAGTTCTGGATCGAGAAGCCGGTCGTCGGCCAGGGCGGGATCGGCGGCTGCCGCGCCTCCATCGGCGGCTTGAAGGTCGACAGGATCGCCCAGGCGATCGGCGCGACGAAGATCATCGACAGGAACAGGCCGATGCCATGCTCGCCGGCAAAGCGGCCGAGCGAACCGTCGCTGGTACGGGATTTGGCCATTATGTGCCCTCCGGATTGCGCAACAGCCGGAGCTGGATGAGGCTCAGAACGACCAGGATCACGAGCAGCACCATGGAGAGCGCCGCGCCGTAGCCGAGTTTGAACGAGACGAAGGACTGGTTGAAGATCCAGTAGACCGCCGTGATCGTCGAGTTGCGCGGGCCGCCGCGCAGCAGGATGTAGAACTGGTCGAAGGCGAGGATCGACCCGGCGACCGACAGGATCAGGGCCAGCGCCAGCGTCCGGCGCATCAGCGGCAGCGTGATCTGGCGGAAGCGCTGCCACGCATTGGCACCGTCGATCTTGGCGGCCTCCTGCAGTTCGGTCGGGATCGATTGCAGCCCCGTCATCAGGATGACCATGGTGAAGCCGGCCACCTTCCAGACCACCATGACGATGATCGACCAGAAGGCGGGATTGAAGGTGGCGAGCAGGTTGAATTTCTTCTCGGTCAGGCCGAGTTGCTGCGCCGCCGGGCTGAACAGGCCGCTATCGACATTGAGCAGCCAGGCCCAGAGCAGGCTCGCCGAGGCGAAGCCGACCACGACGGGCATGAAGAAGGCGGTGCGATAGACGCCGGTCATCGGCCGCGGCTTCTCGACGAAGAGCGCCAGCGGGAAGGCGACGGCAAAGATCGCGATGGTGACGATCACCGTGTAGTAGAGCGTGAACTTCAGGGCGTTCCAGAAGCGGACGTCCTTGGTGATGGCGATGTAGTTGTCGAGGCCGATGAAGCGGTGCTGGCCCATCAGCGGCCAGTTGTGCAGCGACATCCACGCGGTCATGACGAGCGGGATCACGAAGAACACCGTCACCAGGGCGATGGCCGGGGCGATGTAGAGCAGGCCGACCCACTGGCCGCGGTCTATGCGCGACCCTCGTTTGGCGGGCGCGGCAGGCGCGGCGGCGCCCGCTTTGGCCGTAATCGAAGACATGGCGTTTCCTCGTATCCGATGCAGTCTGGAAGGCGGGGGCCGAGCCGGCCCCCGCCGACCGGAGCGGCGTTACTGGCCGGTGCCGGCGTCGATGATCGACTGCATCGTTTCCTGCGCGTTGGCGATCGAGCCATCCACGTCGTCGCCGAAGAACACTTCGTTGATCATCTGCGCCCAAGGGCCGTTGGCGGAGTTGATGATGTCGTTGAACACGACGCTGTACGGCGTCTTGCCCTTGGCCATCGCCTCGGCGGCGATCTGGTAGCGCGGATCGAGATCCTTGAGCGCGTCCTTGGCGATGTCGCCGCGAACCGGCAGGCTGCCGCGGCTGGCGAGCAGCGTCTGGCCCTCGAGCGAGTAGGCGAAGTCGAGGAACTCTTTGAGCACCGCCAGCTTGGACGTGCCCTTGGTGACAACGAAATTGTCGCCGCCGGCGAAGGAGGACGAGCCGCCGTCCTTGCCCGGCAGGAAGGTCACGCCATAGTCGATGTCCGGATATTGCGTGTTGAGCGCGCCGATGGCGAAAGCGCCCGACGGCGCGATGCCGATATTGCCGCCGGCGAAGGCGGCGAAGAAGTTGGCGCCCGAGTCGGTCTTGGCGCCTTCCGGAACCAGGCCCTTCTCGACCATGCCGCGATAGAGCGCGATGGCGTCGCGCATCTGCGGCGTGTCGAGCGTCGCCTTCGAGCCATCGTCGCTGAGGATGTCGCCGCCCGAAGCCCAGATCAGCGGCGTGAAGGTGAAGATGTTGCAGCCGCCGCAGGCGCCGGAGAAGTAGAAGCCCTTGACGTCGCCGCCGAGCGCCGCGACCTTTTCCGCATTCGCCGCGATCTCGGCGAAGTTGCTCGGGCCCTTTTCGGGATCAAGGCCCGCCTTCTTGAACAGATCCTTGTTCCAGATCAGCACGGAACTGTCGGCCGAGAAGGGCAGGCCGTAGATCTTGTCCTTGTAGGTGCCGGTCTTCACATGGGCCGGCGAGAGTTCGTTGAAATAGGGTAGCGATTTCGCCCAGTCGGTGATGTCCTCGAGCTGGCCGGCCGCCGCGAAGGCGGGCGTGTAGATCAGGTCGAGCGACAGGCCGTCCGGGGCGGTGCCGCCGGCGGCCGAGGTCGCGTACTTCTGTACGATCTCGGCATTCGGGATGATGTCGAGCTTGATCTGGTTCTCGTGGCTCTTGTTGAAGGCCTCGACGATCTGCGGCATGAAATTGGAGCCGTCGGCGCGGACCCAGATATTGGCGGTTTCGGCTGCCGAGGCGAGCGCCGTCATCGAAAGCAGCGTGGCGGTCGCCGCCAGCAGGCTGGTCAGTCTCTTCATGGTCTCTCTCCCTGTTTGTCCCCGATCCAGGCTCCTCCCGGGACCGTGACAGGTCGTTCTAGTCGCCCGGCGGGCGACCGCATGACTGTCGCACCACCAGGCGGCACGGCAGTTTTCGAATGCCCGGCTCGACGGGCTTGCCGTCGACGAGCGAAAGGAGCGTCAGGCCGGCCTCGCGGCCGAGCGCGGTCAGGTTCATGTCGACCGTGGTCAGCGGCGGACGGGTCGCGGAAGCGACGATCTCCCAATTGTCGAAGCCGATGACGCCGACGTCCTCGGGCACGCGCAGGCCGCGCTCGCGCAGCGCGTCGACCACGCCGCGGGCGATCTGGTCGTTGCCGCAGAACACCGCGTCGGGCGCTTGCTCGTCGTCCTTGTCGAACAGTTGCGCGATGGCCTGGTGGCCCCAGGCCTCGGACCACGCGCCGGTCAGCACGCGCGGCGGGCCGAGGCCGCGCTCGGCGAGCACGGCGCGATAGGCGCCGGCGCGCTGGTGCACGACGGCGAAGGTCTCGGGGCCGGTGACGTGGACGATGCGGCGCCGGCCGAGCCCGATCAGGTGCTCGACCGCCAGGCGCGCGCCGCCCTCGTCATCGGAGACGAAGGCGATCGAGTTCGCGTCCGGCTCTGTGAAGGCGTAGATCACCGGAATGCCGAGATCGGCGAGATTGACCGGCAGATGGCGGTCCAGCCGCTTGCCGGAGGCGATGATGCCGTCGACGCGCTTTTCCAGCATGGCGTCGACATGCATCTGGCCGATGCGCGGATCGTCCTCGACGTTGCAGAGGAAGACCGAGACGCCATTGTCGAGCAGCGCCTCGGAGACGCCGGCCATCACCGGCAGCGAGAAGCGGCCATAGGTATCGTTGGTGAGCAGGCCGACGGTGAAGCTGCGCTGGCGCAGCAGGCTCTGCGCCAGGCTGTTCGGGCGGAAGCCGAGTTCGCGGGCGATCGCGCGGACGCGGGTGCGCGTCTCGGCCGTCATGCGACCCTGATCGTTCAGCGCCTTGGATGCCGTGGCGACGCTGACGCCGGCCGCCTCGGCCACGTCGCGCAACGTCACCGGTCGCTTGCGCGCCGTTCGGATCGTGCTGTCGGTGGCGTCGGTCATTCCTGGGCTTTCCTCGACGTGCCAGCCGTTCGAGCGGCCGGTCTGCTTTCGAGAAAAGGTTTTCCCAACTGCCGATTAAAAAAGGCGGAGGGAACCGATCCACCGCCGGACGGACTGAGAAAACCTTTTCTCACACGAAGCTAGCACAGTTGGCCCGGCGCGCAAGCGGCTTGAGGCCGGCGTCGGGGAAAAAATGCGCGCGCTCAGATCGGGAGGCGATCCAGCGCCTCAGCGCTCCATCGATAGAGGAACATCGAGAGTTCCGCGCCGAAGAGGATGATGGCGGAATTCCAAGCGATCGCGACGATCGAGATCAGCCAGCCGATCAGCACTGCCAGTCCGTCGCGCTCGATCAGTCCGAAGGCGAAGACGATCACCGCCAGCGCCGGCAACTGGTTGCCGAGCGGAATCGGCAGCAGGATCATCACCGCGTGCACGAAGATCGGGATGGCGAGGATGACATGCGCCAGCCGGCCGGAGAGCAGGTTGAGGCGGGGCCGGAGCAGCCATTCGACGCGTCGGAACCAGGGGGCCACCCAGGCGCCGCCGGTGACGACCGGGCCACGCGGCAGGCTCCGCTCGCGTAGCCATTCCGGCAGCAGCAGGCGGTCCGCTCCGGTCATGATCTGCAGCGCGAGAATGGCGAGCGCCGTGCCGAAGACGAAGCCGGTGGGCAGGCCCGGTATCGGAATGAAGGAAGGCAAGGCCAGCATCAGGATGGTGAGGCCGATGCCGGCCTCGCCCAGCGCGTCGACCATGTCGCCCAGCTTCACCCGGTCGCCCGTCAGAAGCGTGTCGAGATTGGCCAGAATGTCCGATGCCGACCGCGTCCGGAAGTAGTCGGCCGTTGCCGCTTCGGATAGGGCGTCATGGGGCAAGCGTTGGTCCTCGTGCGGGGGCAATGCGTCCCATATGGGAAGCGACGCCGGGCTCGCCACCCCGCGATCGCGGCCGCGCCTTGCCGTCGCGCGGGGATCATGGCGCGCAAATCCGACGATAAAATTACGGCGCAACTCCCTATTCTCGTCATCATTCATACTATAGCTCAGGCGTGCTCTTCTCCCGTGATGCGGCTTCCCAGCAGGAGTCATTCTTGTTCCGCAAGACCGCCCATTCGTGCCGTCGGACATCGCAGGCATGGCTGCGTCAAGGCCTCTCGGGGCTGCTCCTCGGTCTCATCATCCTGACGTTCGCGGCCAGCGGCGCTTTCGCGCAGCTCGATGATCCGCAGAAGCAGATCGATGGCTGGAACGCGGCGCTGAAAAAGATCGATCTGGCCGTCGAGAACGAGGGCTCGACCGATGCAGTGCTGCGTGGCCTGAGGCAGCAGACAACTGAGATCATCAGCGCGGCGGAGGCTCTGGCCGCGACGCTGACACCGAAGGTTGCCGCCTCCACGAAGCAGGTCGAGCAGTTGAAGCCGACCGAACCGGACGCGCCGGAATCGGACGCCGCAAAGCAGAACCGCGAGCAGGCGCAGCAGGCGCTCGCCGATCTCGCCGGGTTTCAGAAGCAGGCGCAGGCTGTCGCCAGTCATGGCTCGTCGGCGCTGTCGCAGATCAGCGAGAAGCGACGGACCCGTTTCACCGCGGAGCTTCTGGAGCGCAGTTCCAGCCTGATCGACCCCGGGCTGTGGGGGAGCGCGGCGGTCGACGTGCCGGCGATCACGGGCCGGACCCAGTCGGTGATCGGGGAATGGGCACGTTCCATCCAGAAGCGTGACGATCATCCGATGGCTGTGGTTTTCGTCGCGCTGCTGGCCGCAATCGTCGTCGTCCTGGTGCCCGGACGGCGCTTCATCCTCTCCAAGCTGCGGCGACCGAGCTTCGACCATCAGCCCGATATGCGTGCGAAGGTCCTGTCGGCGGCGGCGATCGTCGGCGTGAACACGTTCTTGCCGATCATCGTGCTGGCGGGCGGCCATTCGATCCTCAAGGCGTTCGATCTTATGCCGTATCGGGTGAGCCTGCTCTGGCTCGGCGCGACGGCTGCGGTCGTGTTCTTCTCTCTCGCGTTTGGCGTGGCGCGCGGCCTGCTCGCGCCGACCCGCGGGGCCTGGAGGTTGATCGCGGTCGATGACACGGTCGCCACGCGCGCTTTCTCCCTTTCCGTCGCGATCGCCGTCCTGCATTCGCTGATCATTTTCCACCACAGCGCAGCCAAGGTGACCCTGTCGTCCCTCTCCTTCGTGATTGCCCTCGACGGCGCCCTGTCGATCGCAATCGCGGTACTGGTGGTCGCGACGGTCCGGGTCCTGACCCGCCGTCCCGATCCCTCGGAGGAAGGGGGAGATGATTCCACCGACGAGGAATACAGTCTGGGCCGCCTCGCGCTGATCGTGGCGGGAGCGGCGGCCGGCGTCGCCATCCTCGCCAGCCTGATGGGCTACGTGGCCCTTGGAAGCTTTATCACGACGCAGATCGTGTGGATCACCACGGTCGTCTCGCTGCTCTATCTGCTGCTGAGGCTGGCCGATGAATTGACGGTCACCTCCTTCAGTCGCGACGGAATCGTCGGCCGCCGCCTGATTTCCTCAGTCGGCTTCGCGCCGCGCTCGGTGACCCAGGCCGGCGTACTGGCCAATGGCGCCGTCCGCCTGGCGCTGATCGGCCTGGCCGGGCTCGCCATCGTGGCGCAATGGGGTGTCGATTCGTCCGGCTTGTTCGCCACGATCCGCCAGCTCTTCATCGGCTTCCAGGTCGGCTCGATCACCATCTCGCTGTCGACGCTGCTAGCCGGCCTCGTCGTGTTCCTGATCGGCCTGGTCGTCACGCGCACGGTGCAGAACTGGCTCGACACGCGCTTCCTGCCGACGACGCGGCTCGATTCGGGTTTGCGCAACTCGATCCGTACCAGCTTCGGCTATGTCGGCATGATCATCGCGGCGACGCTCGCCTTCGGCTATGCCGGCCTCGACCTCTCCAACATCGCCATCGTTGCCGGCGCGCTGTCCGTCGGTATCGGTCTGGGACTGCAGGCGATCGTCAACAATTTCGTATCGGGCCTGATCCTGCTGGCAGAGCGGCCGATTCGGGCCGGCGACTGGATCACGGTCGGTGCGGAGGAGGGGACGGTCAAGCGCATCAATGTGCGCGCGACCGAAATCGAGACCTTCGACCGCGCCACGGTCATCGTGCCGAATTCGAGCCTGATCACCGGTGTCGTGAAGAACATGGTGCTGCGCGATCGTTCCGGGCGCATCGCCGTGCCGGTGACGGTCACCAAGCTGGCGGACGCCGAGCAAGTGAAGGCCATCCTGATCGAATGCGCCAAGGCGCATAGCCTCGTGCTGCGCTACCCGGAACCGGTCGTGCTGTTCCTGAACTTCGGCGCCGCCTCGCTCGATTTCGAGCTGCGCTGCTACCTGGCCGACATCTCCGGCGGCGGTACGGTCAAGTCCGATCTGCGCTTTGCCATTCTCAGCCGATTGAAGGAGGCGGACATCGCCCTGCCGGGGTGACGTCGCCGGCCGCCGGTCCGTTCGCAGTTCGTTTGCGTTTTTCGTCTATGTCCTTGATCGACGTTACCTGACCCCCCGAGGCCGTTCCATGATCACCTCTTCCCGGCGCCTGCCCATGTTCCTTTCGGCGCTCGCCGCAGCCGCCGTGCTGGCCGGTTGCTCCGAGACCGTCGATACCACGCCGAAATCGCCGGTCTTCTACGACCGCATCGATTCCGCCGGCGCGACCGTCGATCCGCAGGCGGCGGCGAACCTGATTTCCGGCTATCGGGCGAACAAGGGCCTCGGCCCGGTCACGGTCGATCCGCTGCTGAACAGGATGGCGGCCGAGCAGGCCCGCGCCATGGCCAGGGCCGACAAGGTCAATCACGACGTCGGCGGCAGCTTCAAGCGCCGCCTCGCCGCTTCCGGTTTCGACGCCGGTATCGCGGCGGAGAATGTCGGCGCCGGCTACCGCACGCTGGCCGAGGCCTTCTCCGGTTGGCGCGATTCCAAGCACCACAACGCCAACATGCTGAAACCCGGCGTGACCAAGATCGGCATCGGCACCGCCTATGCGCCGAACAGCAAGTACAAGGTCTATTGGTCGCTGGTGCTGGCGAAGCCCTATGAGCGCCCGCCCGTCGCCGGCGCCGAGCCGCTGCCGGCCGACGGCAGCACCGTCGTCTTGATCGGCGGCGCCGTCGTCAACCGCTAGCGCGGTCCCGCCTCCCGGCCTGCCGGGAGCAGCGCATCGAGTGCCCGCGCCGCGCGCGAGCGGTAGCGCTCCTTGTGCCAAATCATGCTGAAGGCGCGCGGCGGCATGGCAAAGGCCGCGCGGATCAGCGTGCCGGCGGCGATATGGGGCGCCGCGACCAGCTCCGAGACGACGGTCGCATGCGCACCCAGCTCGACGGCGGCGCGCACCGCCTCGTTGCTCGGCAATTCGAGATCCACGTTCAGGATGCCCGGCGCGATGCCGCGCGCCGCCAGGGCGGCCTCGAACACGGAGCGCGTGCCCGAGCCGCGCTCGCGCAGGATCCAGCGGGTCGCGGCGAGTTCCTGGGCGCCGACGTCCCGCGCCGCGGCAAGCGCGTGGCCGGGCGCGGCGACGATGATCAGGCGGTCCTCGCCGACCTGCCGGCTGGCCAGCGCGGGATCGTCGATATGGCCCTCGATGAAGCCGATCTCGGCCGCGCCGTCATGCACGGCGCGGCGCACCGTCTCGGTATTGCCGGCGCCGAGGCGGATCTTGACCAGCGGATGCTCGGCGCGGAAGCGGATCAACGCCGGCGGCAGCCAGTAGCTGGCGATGGTCTGGCTGGCCTCGATCGTCAGCGTGCCGCGCATGGTGCCGCCGAGTTCCGAAAGCGCCAGTTCCGCCGCTTCGGCGCGGGCGAGCGTCGCCCGGGCCTCGGCCAGGAAGATGCGCCCTGCCTCGGTCAGTTCGATTCGTCGTCCGACGCGATCGAACAGGCGCGCGTCGTAGCGCGACTCCAGGACCTGGATGGCCGAACTGACGGCTGAAGGCGTCAGCCGCAGCGCTTCGGCGGCGCGCGTGAGATGCTCGCGCTCGGCGACGGCGACGAAGATCCGCAGTTGATCGAGGGTCATGGCGCTTTCGTTCGATTGAATCGAACGAAAGGTAATATATTTCGAAATGGATTGCATTATTGGTTGCTCGCATCTTGCGGGCATGTCGCTTTCCGCATCTTCTTTCTCCTCGCGCCTGCAATCGCTTGCTCCCGGCCTCGCCCTGACCGCCGCCGTCTCGGTCGCGGCGCTCGGCCTGCAGGCGCTCGAGCTGTCGCTGTTCGGCCGGGCTTGGCTCGACGGCATCGTGCTGGCGATCCTGATCGGTGTCGCGGTCCGCTCGCTCTGGGAGCCGGCGGCAACCTTCCTGCCTGGCATCCATTTCAGCGCCAGGACGCTGCTCGAGGTCGCGGTGATGCTGCTCGGTGCCTCGATCAGCGCCGCGGCGGTTGCCGAACGGGGGGTGACGCTGCTTCTCGGCGTCGCGCTGGTCGTCTTCGTCGCCATCCTGGCGAGCTACGGCATCGGACGCGTGCTGGGGCTGGAACGGCGGATGGCGATCCTGATCGCCTGCGGGAACTCGATCTGCGGCAACTCCGCCATCGCCGCCGCCGCGCCGGTCATCCATGCCGAGGGCGAGGATGTCGTCTCGGCGATCGCCTTCACGGCCGTCCTCGGCGTCGTCGTCGTGCTCGCCCTGCCGGCGCTCGTGCCGCTGCTCGGCCTCTCCCCGACCCAGTATGGCGCTCTTGCCGGCCTGACGGTCTATGCCGTGCCGCAGGTGCTGGCGGCGACGGCGCCGGTCTCCGCCGTCAGCCTGCAGATGGGCACGCTGGTCAAGCTCCTGCGCGTTCTCATGCTGGGGCCTGTGGTCCTGGCGCTGACCCTGATCGAGAGCCGGACGGGCCGGGTCGCGGTTGGTGCCGGACGGCTGCCGCTCCGCCACATGGTGCCGTGGTTCATCCTTGGTTTCGTCGCGCTCGGCATGCTGCGCTCGGCCGGGCTGATCCCGGCCGAATGGGCCGCGCATGCCAGCTCTGTCGCCGGCTTCCTGACCGTGCTGGCCATGGCGGCGCTCGGCTTGGGCGTCGATGTCCGCGCCGTGGCGCGGGCCGGCGTCCGGGTCACGGCGACGGTGATCCTGTCGCTCCTGGCGCTGGGCGCGATCAGCCTGTTGGCGATCCGGCTGCTGTCGCTCGCCTGAGGCGTGCCCGCAGGCTTTCGCGTTTCTGGCGCAACGCGTGTAGGGCGCGCCTGGCGAGGGGCCGGAGGCGCAGTTCCAGCCGCGCGAGCCCGATGCCGAGCCGATAGCCCGCGCTCCCGCCCTTCGGGCCGATCACCAGCGTGCCGATCGCAAGCCGGTCGGGCCAGAGGTGATCGACCATCGGGTGATCGGCGATGGCGAGTGAATCGATCCACGCGACGGCCGGGTCCGCCAGCAGCCATTCGGAAGCGGCGAGCATGACATGGACGCCGGGCGAGTGGCGGCCCAGCGCCTCGTCATAGGCGATCTTCCAGGTGACGGCCGTGTTGCCGCTCTTGAAGCTGATCAGCATGGCGGCCGCCTTGCCATCGAGCCGGATCGCATGGATGGCCACGTCGCCTTGCGCGGCGGCGCCGGCGATCGCGGTCCTTGCGAAGGCCATTTCGTCCGGGCGCCGCGCAAGCGCGGTGCCGCGCCGTCCCTTCCAGCCGCTCGCCTCGAGCGCGAGGAAATCCTCCAGCGCGGCGGGAAGCGCGTCCGGCGCCGTGACATGCTCGATCCCGAGCGCGCCCCTTTCGCCGAGCCGGCGCAACTGCCGGGCCAGTTCCTTGCGCTTCTTGGGCGTGATGCCTTCCCGGATCGGGGCACCCCGCGCCGGCTGCCGCGACAGCATGGCGCGTCGATGCGCGCCGAGGATCGTCACGGGGCGCCCCTGGCGCTCGGCTTCCTTGCGCAGGGCGGAGGCGACGGTCCCGTCGAGCGGCAGATAGGGGAATTCGAGGATGCGTTTTCCGGGTTTGTCGCCGTCCATGGCGGCGATCAGCGCGGTCACGGCGGCTTGCGGGTTCCCTGCGTCCAGGCGCGGCGCGCCAAGCGGGCCATGCAGGTGGACCCAGACGCCGACAGCTGGAACCAGCCGCCCGAGCCGGGTCGGGCGGAGGGGGGCCAAGACATGCGGCAGGTCGACCACGCGCACCTGGCCGTTGCCGAGATGGTGGAGCGCCGCGGCGAGGAGCGGGTCCGTGAAGAACGGATTGTCCCCGGTGGCGCGGAGCGCCGTCCCGGCGGCGTCCATCGTCGCCGCTTCGTCCATCACGGCCTCTCGTCCCGACGGGCTGCCAGGGCGATGGTGCCGCGCGGGCCGAGAACATGGATGATCGAGCAGCGCAGCTTCAGCCGCCAGCGGACGGCGAGATAGACGGCAAGCGTCTCCAGCACCAGGGCGAGCGAGGTCGCTACGGCGGCTCCCATCAGGCCGAAACGCGGGATCAGCGAATAGTTCAGGATCAGGTTGACCAGGAAGGTGCCGGCATAGACGGCGGCGCAGATGCGCTGCTCGCCGGCCATCGTGAGGATGCTTTCCGCCGGGCCGATCGAGGCGCGCACGAGGAGGCCGATCGAGAAGACGAAGATCAGCGGAAAGCCGGAGACGAAGCTCTCGCCGAACAGGGAAAGCAGGAAGCGCCCGCAGACGAACAGCACCAGTACGGCGGCGATCGACGGCCAGAAGGTCCAGTGCAGCGAGTCGCGCACCGTCGCCTCGAAGCGGGCACGATCCCCGGAGGCATAATATTGCGAGAAGCGCTGCATCGTGCCGGCGCGGACGGCGAAATAGACGAAATGCACCAGGGCCAGCGTCTTCACGGCGGCGAAGTAGACGGCGACTTCCTCCGGGGCGCGCAATTGGCCGACGATCAGGATGTCGACATTGGTCAGCAGGTTGAAGAAGCCCTCGACCAGGAAGATCGGGAAGGCGACGCTGAGCCACGTCATCGAGCTGTATTGCTTGATGCCCGGCGGCACGACCTTGCGCGTCCGGTAGGCGAGGGCGGCCATCTGCAGCAGGCTGGTCAGGTAGGTCGCGAGGATCGCCGCCGCCATCGCCGTCGTCGCGTCCGGCACCGCGCCCATTCCAAGCGCCAGGAAGGTAAAGGCGATGATCAGCACCGGGCGGATGATGAAGGTGGGGCCGAGCGCGAGGTCGGCCCAGTTGAAGCCGCGTGCGAGGCCGTCCTGGATCTCGCCGATCGCCAGCATGGGGATGCAGATCGCCGCCAGGTAGAGCGGCATGACATAGTAGCTGGCGATCTGTTCGCTGAAGAGGGCGACGCCGACGAGGCCGATCGACGCGACCAGCGTCGCCGTGGCGAGCCCGTGCGCCCGGCTGCCGATGACGATGCCGCGCAGAAGCGCCATTTCGTTGCGCGCCGCATATTCCGGCACGAAGCGGACGACCGCGGTCTGGATGCCGAGGCAGGCGAGGCCGCCGATGATCACGGCGCCGACCCAGACGACGACATAGACGCCATATTCGAAATCGCCCATCCAGCGCGCCAGCAGGACCTGGCTGAGATAGGCGATGATGGCGCTGACGATGCGGATGGCGAAGGCGGTCAGCGCCATGCGCTGCGCCACGGCGCGGTCGTCGCGGCCGGTCAGTATGCTGTCACCGATTGTCGCGAATCGGACGAGGCGCGGGCGCAGCGGCTCGGGTGCCCAGCGTTCGACCAACCCGACGAAGGATAGACGCACCGTGCCGGCCCCCTGAACGAATTGCGCCACCGTCGCATCGGACGATCGGGCGACGGACGGTGCTATCTAGGGCTTTCTGCTTTAAGAAAGCGTTCGCCGTCCGGAGCCGGGCGGATCGACGCTTTCCGGAGATGATTGGACCCGATGACCGAGCTTGTCGACCCTGGCGCGGATGCGTGGCGCGGCGACCGCACGCTGGATGCGCGCGGCCTCGCCTGTCCGCTGCCGGTTCTGAAGGCGCGCAAGCTGATGGCAGGCATGGCAGCGGGCGAAACGCTACTGGTCGAAGCCACGGACCCGATGGCGGCGATCGATGTTCCGCATCTGTGCCAGCAGGACGGCCATCGCCTGGTCCGGCAGGACCGGAGTGGCGCGGGCGAGCGTGTGCTGCTGCGCTTTCTCATCGAGCGCGGGCCCGTGGCGGGTCAACCGGGCTGACCTTCGCCAATCGCTGCGACCAGATGGTCAAGGCCGTCGACAAGCTGGTGCCGGATGGTCGCGTCGGCCGCGATCGTGTCGGCGTCGAACCCTTTGGCCAGCAATGCCACGGCGGCACTCGCCTCGTCGATCACGCGAGCCGACATCGTCGTCAGCACGAGGCGGAGCGCCGCCTGGGCATCGGAAGCGCGCGGTGATGCGTTGAAGAGCGCGACCGGCTTGCCGGGGAACTCCGGCCCGCCGACCAGCCAGTCGAGCGCGTTCTTGAACGCGCCCGGAATGCCGCGCGCATATTCGGGGCAGGAGATCAGGATGGCGTCGGCCGCGTCGACGCGCCGGCGCAGATCGGCAACCTCCACGGGCAACTCCGCCTGTTCGATGTCGGGATTGAAATGCGGCAGACGGTCGATCGCCGTGTAGTGGTCGAAGGACACGCTATCCGCCGCCACCCGCTCGGCCGCATCCAGGAGAGCCCGGTTGGAGGATTGCGCGCGCAGACTGCCGCAAAACGTCAGGACGAGGGTCATGCCGGCTCCGATTCGGTGGGTTCCGAGGGGCCGGCATCATGGTGGTGAATGAGCCGTGCGAGGAGTCCCTCACTGCAGATACTGAATCTTGCCGCTCTTGGTGACGATGCAGTTCAGCTCGCGCCCGTCGACGACGAGTCCGAATTCGTAGCCGGCGCTATGCGGCTTGGCGCGGCGGACCTGAATGTTGCCGCGCAGCGCGTTGTTGCTGGTCGCGGCGGCGTTGATGCAGATCGTCTGGGCCTCGCTTTTCGAGACGGCCTGTGCCTCGATCGGAGCGAAGGGCAGGGCAAGGGCGGTCGCGGCGGCGGCGACCATGAGCATCCTGATCGACATCTCAGTCTCCTTCCGGTTGCATCTTTGCCGTCAACGATGCGTCACGGTTTCGGTTCCGGTCGGCGGGAGGGCTTTTGGCCGGCTGGGGATGCGGCGCCGCGCCTTGGCCGATCGGCCGCACGTGCCTGAGCAGCACGAGGTCGATCGCGGCGAGGCACAACACGATCGCCGCGGAGACCAGTGCGACGATCCGCATGGCGCCGATGAATGCCGCGCGCGCGCTGTCGAGCAGGGTCGCGGCGGCCGTGTCATCAAGGCTCGAGGCCGCGACGATGGCGCCTGCCAGCGTATCGCGGGCCGCGGCGAAGCCTTCCGGCGTCAGCCCCGCGGGCAGGTCGACGCCGATTAGGTGACGATAGACGGCGGTGCCGACGCTGCCCAGCGCGGCGATGCCGAGCGCGAAGCCCAGCTCGGCGCTGGTCTCCGACATGGCGGCGGCCGAGCCCGCCTTTTCCGGCGGCGCCGAGCCGACGACGATGCCGCTCGACAGCGTCACCAGCGGCGTGCAGCCGATATTGGTGAGGGCGAAGCCCGTAACCAGCGCGGCGAGCCCCCAGGCGCCGCCGGCCTGCATGATCACGACGAGCCCGATCGCCGCGACGACGAGGCCGCATGCAATCAGGGGCGCCGGCCGGACGCGCTGCGCGATCAGCGGCGCCAGCATGAAGCCGACGACGGAGGCGGCGACACCGGGCATCAGCCAGAGCCCGGCCCGGAGCGGCGACAGGCCGAGCACCAGCTGCAGGTACTGGCTGATGAACAGCATGATCGCGCCCGTCATGGTGATGCCGAACATGCTGCCGACGGCGGTGGCGAAGGCGCGGTTGGAGAAGAGGCGCATGTCGAGCAGCGGATCGGCCAGGCGGCCCTGCCGGACGACGAATGCGAGGCCGAAGCCGAAACCGACCAGGGCGGCGAGCACCGGCACGAGGGACGGGCCGTTCTTGGCGATCTCCTTCAGCCCGAAGATGACCGGCAGGATGGCGAGCAGCGACAGCGCGACGCTGAGGAGATCGAGGCGGCCGGCGCTGGCGTCGCGATATTCGGGCAGCAGCGACGGCGCGGTCGCGAGCAGAAGCAGCATGGCCGGCACGCCGAGCAGGAACACCGAGCCCCACCAGAAATGCTCCAGCATGAATCCGCCGACCAGCGGTCCCACCGTCATGCCGGACATGAAGCACACCATCCAGATCGAGATGGCGAAGGCGCGCTGGCCGGCATCGCGAAACATGTTGGTGATGAGCGCCAGGATCGAGGGCGCGATCGTCGCGCCCGCGACGCCGAGCAGGGCGCGCGACAGGATCAGCGTTGGCGCGCTCGGCGAAAAGGCGGCGAGGATCGAGGCGATACCGAAGCCGGCGCCACCGATCATCAGCAGCTTCCGCCGACCGATGCGGTCGCCGAGCGTCCCCATGGTGATCATGAAGCCGGCCAGCATGAAGCCGTATATGTCCATGATCCAGAGCTGCTGGGCGCTGTCGGCGCCGAGGCTCTCGCTGATATGCGGCAGCGCCAGGATCACCACGGAGACGTCGATCGAGACGAGGAGGGTCGGCAGCGCCAGAACGGCGAGGCCGATCCATTCGCGAAGCCCGGCCCTGGGGCCCGCGGCATGCAGTCCGTCATCCATCCGGGCGTCCTCCTTGCCTGACGAACCGTGGCGCCATTCCGGTAGGTCAGGCGCCGGCCGCCTCGCGTTCCAGAACCTTGCCGAGCTGGTCGAGCAGCCAGTTTGTGCCTTGCTCGCGCGCCTCGGGATTGTCGAGGCCGTCGAGATAGGCGCCGTATTCGGTCAGGACCAGACGCGTTCCGCCCGCTTCCGGCTTGAACTCGATCGTCGCCAGCGACACCGAAATGCGCTGGCCGTCGAGGTGCATGTCATAGGCATAGACGATGCGCTCGTCCGGCACGATGTCCTGATAGGTGGCATCGTAGCGGTAGGTCTGGCCGGTCGGGCCGCGCCCCTCGCTGTGCTCGCGGCCGCCGACGCGAAAGTCGAGTTGAAGCGGCACGCTGCCCTCGTCGGGCGCGCCGAACCATTGCGATTTTCCTTCCGCCGAGGCGAAGGCGGCGAAGGCCCGCGCCGGCGGGACAGGATAGTTCCGGCGCAGCGAGAAGGTGGCGTGGGTGACGGATCTCTCGATCATGATGGTCCTCCCCGGGTTCGGTTGTCAGGCCTCGGCCGTCTGGCGGGCCAGTTCGGCACCGAGCTGGTCGAGCAAGATGCCGCTGCCATGCTCGCGGGCGCCCGCATCGTCGTAGCCGTCGAGATAGGCGCCGTATTCGGTGAAGACGAGGCGCGTTCCGGCGCCTGCCGCCTTGAACTCGATCGTCGTCAGCGACACCGAGATACGCGTGTCGCCGAGATGCATGTCGTAGGTGTAGACGATGCGCTCGTTCGGGACGATGTCCTGGTAGCGGCTGTCAAAGGCGTGAACCGGGGCGCCCTTCGGGCCGCCAATGCTGACCTCGCGGCCGCCGACGCGGAAATCCATGGAGACCTCGCCCTTCTCCCACTCGTCCGGCGCACCGAACCAGCGGGCCTTGATCCTGGGATCGGCGAAGGCGGCGAAGACGCGCGCCGGCGGCACCGGATAGGTCCGCTCGAGGACGAAGCTGGCATGGGTGACGGATCGCTGACTCATCGTTCATTCCTCCGGTTTTATATCCGCGCCGGGTGGCGCGCCGGCGTCGTCCGCCGTGATGGCAAGGTACTCGCCGAGGCGGTCGAGGCGGCGCGCCCAGAGCGTGCGACGCTCGTTGACCCATGTCTCGACCGCCTGCAGGGCGTCCGGCTCGATCGCGCAGGTCCTGACGCGTCCGACCTTTTCGCTGCGGACCAGGCCGCTCGCCTCGAGCAGCTGCAGATGCTGGATCACGGCCGGCAGCGACATGGCGAGCGGCCTGGCCAGCTCGCTGACGGTTGCCGGGCCGCGCGACAATCTTTCCACCATCATCCGGCGTGTCGGGTCGCCGAGCGCCTGGAACATCAGGTCGAGTGACTGCGATTGGTTAAGCATTCACTTAAGTATCAAGCCGGCAGCACTCTGTCAACGGAGCGCCCGGAAACGCTGCGTGACGTCGGATGTCAGGGCTTGAAGGTGCCGGAGAAGCCGGAGATGGCGAGCGGGTTGTCGGCAATGGTCGCCGCATCGGCCGTGTCGCTCTGCGGCAGGTCGGAAAAGGCGCCGATGATCGCGTTCTCGGCCGCTTCGGGGAGGTCGCGCACGATCAGCACCAGGCGGGAGCGCCGGTCCGCGCTCGGCCAGGCCGGCAGGCGCACGGGCGGGTGGAAGATGGTCTGCGCCGCCTGGATGACGAGCGGGCTCTCCGGCGCATCCGCGGTCGCGACCAGGCCCTTCAGCCGCAGCAGGCTGGCGCCATGCTCCCGCGCCAGGCGCTCCAGAAAGTCCTCCAGGGCATGGCGGGCGATCGGTGTCGTCCGGGTGGCGGTGAAGGAGCGGATGCGGTCGTCGTGCCGGTTGACGTCGTGCGTGTGCCGGTGCCGCGCGTGGCCGTCGGGATGGTGATGATGGCCGTGGCCATGGTCGTGTTCGTGGTGATGGTGGTCGTGATGGTGGCCATGCGCGTCATGCGCCTCGGCCGCCAGCCATTCCGCCACGTCTGCGATCTTGCCTTCCGTCGAAAAGGGCTGCGTGTCGAAGAGAAGGCGCGGTTCCGCCTCGCCGCCGACCGCGTCGAGGATGCGCGCGCCGGGGTTCAGGGCCTGGATCCGCCCGACGATCAGCGGGTCGGCGCCGGCGAGGTCGGTCTTGGTCAGCACGATCCGGTCGGCGACGGCGATTTGCTTCGCCGCTTCCTCCGACATGTCGAGGGTCTGCGCGCCGTTGACTGCGTCGACGACGGTGACGACGCCGTCGAGCCGGTAGCGCAGCGAGAGATAGGGGTGGAGCAGCACGCTCTGCAGCACGGGCGCCGGATCGGCCAGGCCGGTGGTCTCGATCACGACGCGGTCGAGCCGGTCGATGCGATGGTTGTCGCGGGCGCGCAGCAGGTTCTCGAGCGTCGTCACCAGCTCGCCGCGGACCGTGCAGCAGAGGCAACCGGAGGACAGCTCGATGATGCCGTCCTCGGATTCGCCGACCAGAAGATGATCGAGACCGATCTCGCCGAATTCGTTGACGATGACGGCGGTGCCGGCGAGGGACGGATCCTTCAGCAGCCGATTGAGCAGCGTCGTCTTGCCGGCCCCGAGGAAGCCGGTGACCACGGTGAGCGGAATGGGCTTCGGGCGCTGGCGCACGGGCGCGCGTTCGGCTGGTTCGGGCATGCGGCGACCGCTGCTTCTACTGGGTGATGGCGAGCGCCGAATCCGGCAGCGGCGCGATCTCGGTCGAATCGAACGGCACGCCGACCTCGATCTTCGGCTTGGCGGCTGGCTTTGCGGTCGCCTTTTCCGTCGCCTTCGCCTTCACCGGCTTCGCGCGCGGGGTGGGCTTGGCCGCGGTCTTCTTGTCGGTGTTCTTCTTGGCGGCCGCCTTGCCGCCCTTCTTCTTGGTGGGCTTGGCCGCCGCGATCGCCTCGGCCTCGGCCTCCTGCGGCGTCAGGATCGAGCCGTCGGGCTTGCGGACGCCGAGGATCGAGACGACGACCGGCTCCATCAGCTGGACGCGAGGCTGCAGCGCGCTCGGCAGGGGGGCATTCTGGCCGCCATCGGCCTCGTGCTCGCCGCGGTCCTTCTTGCCGCAGATGTCCTGGCGCATGTTGATCACCTCGGCGACGGGCGAACTGCCCTTGTAGCTCGCCAGCGACGGGCGCATGCCGGTCAGGGCCAGGCTGCCGAAGCTCTGGTTCATCAGGCGCGCGGCGAGCTCTGCCCGGTCCTTGCCGTTGGGCGCGCCGAGCACGACCGCCGCGAGCGTCTTGTTGCCGCGCGAGGCGGTCGCCACGACGTTGAAGCCCGAGGCGCAGATGAAGCCGGTCTTCATGCCGCTCGATCCGGGATAGCGCTCGAGCAGCGAGTTGGCGGATTTATAGACCCGCTGGCCGGAGCGGATGGCGGTGATGCCGTAGAGCTCGCGGCGCTCGGGAAATTCGGTCCAGAGCGCGCGGGCGAGCACGGCGAGGTCGCGCGCGGTCGTGTACTGGCCATTGCCGGGCAGGCCGTTCGGGTTGACGAAGCGGGTCGAGGCCATGCCGAGCCGGGCCGCCTCGGCGTTCATCATGGCGACGAAGCCTTCCTCGCTGCCGCCGACGGTCTCGGCGATCGCCATCGCGATGTCATTCGCCGAATGGACCATCATCATCTTCAGCGCATTGTCGAGATCGATGATGGTGCCGACCTTGAATCCCATCTTGCTCGGCGGCTCGTTGAGGGCGTGGCGCGTGACGACGACCTGGGTGGCCATGTTCAGCCGGCCGTCGCGCAGCGCCTTGAACACGACATAGGCGTTCATCAGCTTGGTGAGCGAGGCTGGATACCAGAGCTGGTGCGGGTTGCGTTCCGCCAGCACCTTGCCGCTGTTGAGGTCGACGACGATGTAGGGCGTTTCGATCGCGTTGGCTGCGCTCGTGCCGATGCCGACCATCAGAAGCAGGGCAAATAGCCGGGCGATTGATCGGGTCACGAAATGCATGTCGGGCCTGTCCGTCTCGGGGGATCGCGAGGGCCGGCGGGGCCGGCGCGTCGCCTCTAAATAGCCGATGTCGGCGTCGCTTGGCAAAGCGGCGGATTGTCGGATGTCGTCCGGACCTCCGAAGCCCTTGGAATATGGGGCGAAAATCCAGCCCGGCCGGCGCCCGGCCCGGACTGCTCCGCCATCCCGGTTGCGCAGGTTCTAGCGCGGGACTCGGCCTGGACGTCATCAGCCATCCATCAAACATGGCATTCCGTAACGGAATGTTCTAGAACACATTCGGGTCCTGGGGTCGCGAAACGTGCTCCGTCGCCGTCATCGGGTTCGGCTTACCGAGCGCCCGGACGGCGCGAGCTTTCCGAAGAGGCGCCGAAATGATCCGCGCAACCGCTGTACTGCCCGCCGGCTCATGGAGCGGGGCTCCCGCCGACACGGTTCTGCTCGATTTCGAGGCGCGACACCGCCGACGCGTCGCCATGTCCGCGAAGGGCGGCATCTGCTTCTTGCTCGATCTGCCGACGGCCGCCTCCCTGCGGCATGGCGATGGCTTGCTGCTGGAGGATGGCCGCATCATCGCCGTCGAGGCCGCCGCCGAGCCACTCGTCGAAATTGGCGCGTCGACCCCGGCGGCGCTGGCCCAGTTTGCCTGGCATCTCGGAATTCAGCAGGTGCCGGTTCAGTTTCTCGCCGTGCATCTGCGGATCCGCCGCGACGCCGTCGTCGAGGCGGCGCTGACCGAGCGCGGCGCGACGGTCGTGCCGCTCATGGCGCCCTTCGATCCGGAGGAGGACGGCTTCGGCCAGGCCTGGCGGAACAGTTCCTCGCAGGCGCATGGCTTTGCCTATAGTCACGGCTTCCACCGTCACCCCGGCTCGCAGCCTCCGGGCGGCAATGGCTTTGCCGAGGCCTTTGGCGATGCCTATGCGGTCAGTCGTTCGCCGACGCATTCGTATTACGCGGCGGGCAATCGCCGTCAGGATTCCGGCGGCGACGCGCGGGACGAGCCGGATCGCCATGATCCGGGCGGGGCGGCCGATGGCACCGGCCGCCGGCCGGAGTGAGTTGTTCGGCGCATGCGATCCGGGTCGTGATTTTTTGCTGCAGCGCCGTTAAGCTGGAACTTCGCGTTGTAACTTGCGGAGTTCCGAATGCCGATCATCAACCGTCTGGCCGAGTATCAGGACGAAGTCGCAGCCTGGCGCCATGATCTGCATCGCCACCCGGAAATCCTCTACGAGGTGCACCGCACGGCGGGGAAAGTCGCCGAACGCCTGGCCGAATTCGGTGTCGATGAAGTGGTGACCGGCCTCGGCCGCACGGGCGTCGTCGGTGTCATCCGCGGCAGGCGGGGGCCGGGTGGTCGTACCATCGGCCTGCGCGCCGACATGGACGCGCTGCCGCTGACCGAGCTGACCGGCAAGCCCTATGCCTCGACGGTCGCCGGCAAGATGCATGCCTGCGGCCATGATGGCCACACGGCGATGCTGCTTGGGGCGGCGAAATATCTGGCCGAGACGCGCAATTTCGACGGGACCGCCGTGGTGATCTTCCAGCCTGCCGAAGAGGGCGGCGGCGGCGGCAAGGCGATGATCGAAGACGGCCTTATGGAGCGCTTCGGCATCGACGAGGTCTATGGCATGCACAACATGCCGGGGCTCGACATCGGCAAGTTCGCAATCCGGCCGGGCCCGATCATGGCGGCGACCGACGAGTTCAACCTCACCATATCCGGCCATGGCGCGCATGCCGCGAAACCGCATTCCAGCATTGATCCGATCATCGTCGGTACGCAGCTCGTCCAGGCCCTGCAGACGATCGTCTCGCGCTCCGTGGATCCGCTCGAATCCGTGGTCGTGTCGGTGACCAAGTTCAACGCCGGCGAGGCGCACAACATCATTCCGGAAACCGCCCGCCTCGGCGGCACGGTTCGCACGCTGACGGGCGAGATGCGGGACCTGGCGGAAAAGCGCATCCGCGAGATCGCCGCGGGCATCGGCGCCGTCTATGGCGCCAGCATCGAGGTCGACTACGACCGCAACTATCCGGTGACGGTCAATCACGCCGACAACGCCGTTTTCGCCGGCGACGTCGCCGCCGAGATCGTCGGCGCCGAGCGCGTCGACCGCGACGTGGCGCCGATGATGGGCGGCGAGGACTTCTCCTACATGCTGGAGAAGCGCCCCGGCGCCTTCATCTTCATCGGCAATGGCGATACGGCCGGGTTGCACAACCCGGCCTACGACTTCAACGACGACGCCTTGCCGATCGGCGCATCCTACTGGGTGCGGCTGGTCGAGGCGTCGCTGCCGCCGGCCTGATCGACAACCTCGACGTCGTTGCGCGTCTTCCAGAGCGAAAGGAGGACGCCGGCGGCGAGGATGCCGATGGTCGAGCCGAGCGACACGAAGGTGTTCACCGGACCGACCAGGTGGGTCCAGAAGATCTTGCCCCCGACGATGACCAGGACGAGCGCGAGCGCGTATTTCAGGTAGTCGAAGCGGTGGACCATGGCGGCGAGCGCGAAGTAGAGCGCGCGCAGGCCGAGGATGGCGAAGATGTTCGAGGTGTAGACGATGTAGGGGTCGGTCGTGATCGCGAACACGGCCGGCACGCTGTCGACGGCGAACACGATATCGGCGATCTCGATCGAGACCAGCGCCAGGAACAGCGGCGTCGCGACCCGGTGCATCGTGCCGTCGGCCTTCGGCACATGGGTGAAGAAGTTGTGGCCGTCCAGCTTCGGCGACACCGGGATGATCCGCCGCACCAGCTTGAGGATACGGTTGTCCTCGATGTTCATCGGCTCGTGGCCGGCGAACAGCATCTTGATGCCGGTGATGATCAGGAAGGCGCCGAAGATATAGAGGATCCAGCCGAAGGACGAGATCAGCGCCGCGCCGAGGCCGATCATGATGGCGCGCAGCACCAGCACGCCGAGAATGCCCCAGAACAGAACGCGGTGCTGGTAGGCGCGCGGAATCGCGAAGGCGCCGAAGATCAGCGAGATGACGAAGATGTTGTCGAGCGCCAGGCTCTTCTCGACCACGAAGCCGGTCAGGAAGAGCATGCCCGACTCGGCGCCGAGATCCCACCACACCCAGGCTCCGAACAGCAGGGCGACGGTGATGTAGAAGGCGGAAAGCACCAGGCTGCGGCGGATGCCGATCTCGTGGTCGCCGCGGTTGAGAACGCCCAGATCGAGCACCAGTAGGACGACGACGACGCTCATGAAGAGCGTCCAGGCGGCGACGGAATGACCGAGAAAATCGGCGGAGAAGAAGGAAGCTATATCCATGGATCACGAGCAGATGCCGCCGGGGCCAATAGGCGTTAATGGGTCCGACATCACGGTGGGCGACGCACCGCCAGAGGGGCCCGGACCCCGCTCGTCTGCATGAAGTGGCACCGTCGTGCCGGGCTGGCAAGCCCAAAGCCGAGAAATTTTCTCGACATCCTGATATGTTTGGTGCAACCAACCTATCCGCTTTCTCCCTCGGACGCTCCGCTCGCCGGCAGGCGCCCTATATGAGGGACTTCGCTGCAGATCGAGGGTCCACCATGCCTGCCTATCGCTCCCGTACATCCACCCATGGCCGCAACATGGCCGGTGCGCGAGGCCTCTGGCGCGCCACCGGCATGAAGGATGGCGATTTCGGCAAGCCGATCATCGCGGTGGTGAATTCCTTCACGCAGTTCGTCCCCGGCCATGTCCATCTGAAGGATCTCGGCCAGCTGGTGGCGCGCGAGATCGAGAAGGCCGGCGGCATCGCCAAAGAATTCAACACGATCGCCATCGATGACGGCATCGCGATGGGCCATGACGGCATGCTCTACTCGCTCCCCAGCCGCGAGATCATCGCGGACTCGGTCGAGTACATGGTCAATGGCCATTGCGCCGACGCCATGGTCTGCATCTCGAACTGCGACAAGATCACCCCCGGCATGCTGATGGCGTCGCTGCGCCTCAACATCCCGACGATCTTCGTCTCCGGCGGCCCGATGGAGGCCGGCAAGGTCGTGCTCTCGGACGGCAAGCTGCACGCGCTCGACCTGGTCGACGCCATGGTCGCCGCCGCCGACGAGACCGTCTCCGACGCCGACGTCAAGCTGATCGAGCAGAACGCCTGCCCGACCTGCGGCTCCTGTTCGGGCATGTTCACGGCGAATTCGATGAACTGCCTGACCGAGGCGCTCGGCCTGTCGCTGCCCGGCAACGGCTCGACGCTCGCCACCCATGCCGACCGCAAGCGCCTGTTCGTCGAGGCCGGCCACCAGATCGTCGACATCACGCGCCGCTACTACGAGCAGGACGACGAGAGCGTGCTGCCGCGCAACGTCGCCTCATTCGGCGCGTTCGAAAACGCGATGACGCTCGACATCGCCATGGGCGGTTCGACCAATACCGTGCTGCACATCCTCGCGGCGGCGCACGAGGGCGAGATCGACTTCGATCTCGACGACATCGACCGCCTGTCGCGTCATGTCCCGGTTCTCTGCAAGGTCGCGCCGGCCAAGCAGGACGTGCACATGGAAGATGTCCACCGCGCCGGCGGGATCATGGCGATCCTCGGCGAACTGGCTCGCGGCGATCTGCTGAACCTCGACCTGCCGACCGTCCATTCCTCGACCATGGCCGAGGCGATCGCCCGCTGGGACATCCGCCAGACCAATAGCGAGAGCGTGCGTGAATTCTACCGCGCGGCGCCCGGCGGCGTGCCGACGCAGGTTGCCTTCAGCCAGGACAAGCGCTGGAGCGAACTCGACCTCGACCGCGAGAAGGGCGCCATCCGCGACGTGCCGCATGCCTTCTCCAAGGATGGCGGCCTCGCGGTCCTGAAGGGCAACATCGCTCTGAACGGCTCGGTGGTGAAGACCGCCGGCGTCGACGAGTCGATCCTGAAATTCACCGGCCCGGCCGTGATCTTCGAGAGCCAGGACGAGGCCGTGCTCGGCATCCTGAACAAGAAGGTCAAGGCCGGCGACGTCGTCATCATCCGCTATGAGGGACCGCGCGGCGGCCCCGGCATGCAGGAGATGCTCTATCCGACGAGCTACCTGAAGTCGCGCGGCCTCGGCAAGGCCTGCGCGCTGGTGACGGACGGCCGCTTCTCCGGCGGCACCTCGGGCCTTTCCATCGGCCACGTCGCCCCCGAGGCGGCGGCGGGCGGTGCCATCGGCCTGGTCGAGGAAGGCGATACGATCGAGATCGATATCCCCAATCGCGTGCTGCGCATCGTCATCTCCGACGAGGAGCTCGCCGCCCGCCGCGCCGCCATGGAGGCCAAGGGCAAGGCGGCCTGGAAGCCGGCGAAGCCGCGCAAGCGCAACGTGACGACCGCGCTCAAGGCCTATGCCGCGATGGCGACTAGCGCCGACAAGGGCGCGGTGCGCGACGTCAGCCGCTTCGACGTCTGACACGCTGGACTGACGATGAAAAAGGGCGCCGTGGGCGCCCTTTTTTGTGTCCGATGCCTCCTCGTGCCGTTACGAGTCGGCGATGATCTTGACCTTGTCGCCCGGCTTCAGCGCCGCGCCCGGCTTGATGTCGTTCAGCACGCGGAAGAGATCGGCAGGCCGGTCGACGCCCTGCATCCGGCGTGCGAGCGTCTCGATCGTGTCGCCGGGGCGGACCGAGACGACCTGAATCCTGAGAGGCTTCAGCGCCGCGGCCTCCTGCGGCGACAGCTTGCGGAAGCTCTGCACCGTCTCGGTCGCGGCCTGGCCGAGGCCCGGCGTATCGCTCTCATTGGCGAAGATGAAGCGGTAGGTCGCGTTCGTGCCGACGCGGATCACCGCGATGCGGAACACCCAGCCCTTGGCCTCGGCGCGTGCGGAGGCGGCCTCGAGGCCGTTCACGGTGAAGCTCTGGATCGAGTTGCGGTCGAGCCCGTTCACCCAGCCCGACGCGATATAGTCGGCGAGCGGGGTGCCGGCCGGCAGGTTGGCGCCGTCGAAGCGCAGCGCCGTGCCGTCGGGCGCGGTCGCGAGCACCGCGTCGGCGGTGTTGTCGAGCACGAAACCGCTCGGCACGGTGAAGCCGACTCCGAGAGTGGGATGGTAGAAGTTCTTGCCGCGGACGAAGCCCTGCGAGCGGTCGTCGCCATAGAGCATGCCGTCGATGCCCTGCAGGTAGCGGTCGCGATCGACCTCGCCGATCCCCGGCGCGCCGAACTGGCGGGCGGCGCGGACGGCGAAATCGACGCGCTGCGGCGTCGCCGGGTGCGAGGCGAGGAAATCGGGCCGCTTGTCCTGCACGCTGCCGGCCGACTTGTAGGCGGCGAAGCGCCCCATCAGGTCGAGGAAGCGCGAGGCAGCGAAGGGATCATAGCCGGCCTTGCCGATGGTGCGGACGCCGATCGCGTCGGCCTCCAGCTCCTGCTGCTGCGAGAAGGCGGCGAGGTTGCGCTGGCTGGAGGCGAGCGCCAGCTGGCCGGCATTGCCGTCCTGCAGCACGTCGGTAACGACGCGGCTGACGATCATGGCGGCGCGCGCCTTGTCCTGGCGCTGCATGGCGTGGTTGGCGGTCACGTGGCCCATCTCATGCGCGATGACGGCCGCGACCTCGGAGGAATCGTTCGCCAGCGCGAGCAGGCCGCGCGTCACGTAGAGATAGCCGCCGGGCAGGGCGAAGGCGTTGACCGAGGGCGTGTTGAGGATGGTGATCCGGTAGGATTGCGACGGGTCGTCCGAGGCCGCGACGATGCGGCCGACGATTCGGGCCAGCGTCTTCTCGAGCTTGTCGTCGTGATAGATGCCGCCGAAGCTCGCGACGATGCGCGGGTGCTCCTGCGCGCCGATGCGCGCCTGCTCGGGATCGACCGGCGGCGGTACCGTGGCGCCGGCCGTCGTCTGCGGCGGGCCATAGGTCTGCTCGAGCACGGTTGTGCAGCCGGCGAGCAGGAGTGCCGCCGTGACGATCGCCGCCTTGCCGAGAAGCGCGGAGCGGGAGCGCGCGCGCTCCCTATCCTGTTGGGCAATGAATGCCGTCATTCTTCACCATTGGTCCAGCAGTTCGAGCTGCTCGGGATGGGTCACCCGCATGCTCGGCCCGCCGTGCCTTTCGATCCAGCCCCTCAGTCTTACCCGTTGCCCCTTCAGCGTTTCCACGCCGATCCCGCCCTCCGCGAAGGCGGTGATCGCCTCCGTGGTCAACACAGCCGTGAAATCCGTCGACCAGTCCCGCCCGAAATCCAGATAGGCGATCGGACCTCGCTCGCCGACTGAAATCACGCGTCCTTCAACCAGATCATATACATCGTCTCGGCTTGCAAGGGCCGGATCGGTTGCAGGGCGGATGGCGTAATATGGATCGCTCCAGACGCCAAGCCCCGATTTGCGTGCGTCCCGTTCAACCTTCATCAACGCGCCGACACATTGGCGATTGTCGGCGAAGGAATAGACGCGGGCCAGCCCCTGCGACAGCATGGCGCTCTGCACCCAGACCGGCTCGCCTTCCTCGGGCAGGATCGTCACATGCGCGAGCGCCCGGTCGTAGCGGTCGCGCCGTGTGCCGCCATAGCGAAGCTGCGCCGCCTTGCCGAGCGCCAGCATTTCGAGCGCCGCCTTCGCTTCCGTCGAGAGCGGCCAGGCGACGAAGCCGGGGCGCCCCAGCGGCAGCTTCGGCGCCTGAACGCCGACGAGCCGTACCTCGAGCGTGTTGTCCAGCACCAGCGTGTCGCCGTCGATGACATGGGTGACGATGCCCGCCTCGCCGTCGACGAGGTGGCACTGCTCGCGCCCGGCCAGCCGCTCGCCATGCGCATGCGCCGTCGCGGCCAGCGCCTCGTCGCTCGTCATCGGTCCTGCCATGATCGCTCCGGTCATCATAATCATCATCGTCATCGTGCCGAGCCGCCGGAAAGCGGTCGTCAGGCTCCGTCCTTCGGCCGGGCGTCGGGCGGCGGAGGGAAGGGCGAGACCAGCGATGCGGCGACTGGCGGTCCTCATGCCGGCATGGTCGCACCATGGAAGCATGTTGGAAACAGGGCGCGCGCCGGCCTTGCGCACAGGAAGACGATGCGGTGCTGATCACCGGAATCGACGGAAATGCACTTGAAACCGGAGGGGCAATCGGACCATAAGCATGTCGTCCGTGGCGACAGTCCGGGCCCGTGTCATGGTTGAACGGTCATGGCCAAAGTCCCGGTAGCTCAGCAGGATAGAGCAACGGTTTCCTAAACCGTAGGTCAGGGGTTCGAATCCCTTCCGGGACGCCAATATCCGGTTCGAGTTCATTCAGTGGGATCCTGTGATGACCGATTTTGTGGCCGAACAGGCCGTTTTCGGTGTGTCGCGGTCCGATCACCTCGATCTAGGACGTAGTCTCTTCAGTCAGGTTCGTGGTTGGCTGGAGCTTTCAGATGTGGTCGCTATGGCAGTCGAGGCGGCGTTCTCAAGCAGCTGGTGGGCGGGAACTGCCCCCGCGAGCGGCCGGATGGAGTAGATCTGCAGCGGAATCGGCTTGGGATCGGAACGCAGCCGCCTCAGGCGACCGGCTTCCAGCTCGTTTTGGTAGAGCGCCTCCGGAAGATAGGCGAGCCCCAATCCCGCCATGGCGAGGTCCGCGGCGGTCCGGAATGTGTTGCAGATCGTGAGATTGCGAAAATGAACGTCATTGGCGGTCAGCCAGCTTAGCGTCGAGCCGCGGAACTGCCATTCGCGGGACGTTGCGATGACTGGCAGCTCACTGAGGCTCCGGGGTGTCACGACATCCGGGATCTCGGGCATGACCGACCCGCACATCCAGCAGAAGTCGATCGTCTCGAGCGGCGACGAGGTGAAGCGCGACTGCGGCATCTCGCAGGCGGCGAAAGCCATGTCCAGCGTTCCGGCGTGCAGCTTTTCCTCGATCACATGCGACAGGGCCACCTCGAGCTCGAGCTGCAGGCGGGGGTACATCCTGCGCAGCAGGCCGATCAGCTTCGGCAGCCATGTCAGCGCGACGATCTCCGCCACGCCGAGCCGCACATATCCGACGACATCCTCCTTGGCGGATGCCGCCTGCCGGAAGCGGTCGGCGGCCAGCAGGATCTCTTCCGCGTAGGGCATCAGGAGAACGCCCTGCGGCGTCAGCCGCGCGGTCCGCTGGGAGCGGTCGAACAGCGCCGTTCCAAGGCGCGCCTCCAGTTCCTGGATCCGCATGGAAATGGCGGACTGCGTGGCGTTCAGGCGATGGGCGGCCTGGGCGAAGCTCCCCATCCGCGCCGCCCAGTAGAATGTCTCGATATGCCGATGGTTCATGCTGGCTCCCTCCCGCATCCGCCATCAATACTTCAATTTTCCTGAGATGTCTTGCTCATCAGAATTCGATTTTTCTGGTCATTGGCCTGTGGAATGAATTTCGTATCGCGGTGGCTGCGCCTGCGGCCGCCAACACCGCCAATGACGTGAGTGAGGAATCGTGGCTAGCCCGTTCATCGAAATCGACCCGGCCTTCGTCGAGAGAACCGTCCTCGAACTGGCTGCCTTCGGCGCGGTCGGAGAGACGGGCGTTTCGCGCACCGTCTACTCGCCGGAATGGATCGGCGCGACCGACTACTATGCCGGGGCTTGCGCGGCGGCCGGCCTCGAGGTTCATCGCGATGCCGTCGGCAACGTATGGGGCAGGCTGCGGGGAACGACAGGCGAGAAGTCCGTCGCGTCGGGATCGCACATCGATTCCCAGACGCCGGGGGGGCGCTATGACGGCGCGCTCGGCGCCGTCGCCGCCCTCATCGCCCTCAAGGCGCTGAAGGAGCAGTTCGGACAGCCGAAGCGCACGATCGAGGCCGTCGCGTTCTGCGAGGAAGAGTCCAGCCGGTTCCCGAACGCGAACTACTGGGGCTCCCGCGCCGTCACGGGCCGCATCGCGCCGCAGGATCCCGAGCGCGTGATCGCCTTTTCCGGCGAGACGATCGCCACGGCGATGCGGGAGGTCGGACTCGATCCGGCACGCATCCCTGAAGCGCGCCGTGACGACATCTCCGACTTTGTAGAGCTTCATATCGAGCAGGGCCCGATCCTGGAGCAGGCGGGGCTTCCGGTCGCCATCGTCGATGCCATCACCGGCATTCGCCACTATCGCGGCGTGATCAAGGGCGTGCAGAACCACGCCGGCGCCTTCCCGATGGACATCCGCCACGATCCGCTCGCCGGATTTGCCGAGATCGCGTCGGGGCTGATCAACACGGCGCATCGGGTGGGCCGTCCCGCCGTTACCACCGTGGGGCGGGTCGTCGTGGAGCCGAACTTCCCGGGGATCATACCCGGCCAGGTGGAATTCACGATCGACGCGCGGCATCCCGATCCGCAGGCCCGACGCCGTCTCTACGCGATGCACGAAGATCTGATGCAGGAGGTGGCAAAACGCCGGGGTCTGGATATCGACTGGAACGTCATGATCGACCATGAACCGTCGCCGTCCGACCCCGCCATCGTCTCGACGCTCCAGCGTGTCGCGGGCGAGCAGGGCGTTCCGTTCATGACCATGGCCAGCGGCGCCGGGCACGATTCGCAGCAGATGGCCGCGATCGCCAAGATCGCCATGATCTTCGTGCGCTCGAAGGATGGGCGCAGCCATACGCCGGATGAGTTCTCATCCGTGGAGGACATCGTGGCCGGTATTCGCGTCCTGGCGGCCGGTCTCCACGCGCTCGCTTATTGAGAGGAGTGTTCCAATGACCTATCCGCGCGATCTGCGGGGCTATGGGCGCCATTCGCCCGATCCCCAATGGCCCGATGGCAAGAAGCTCGCCGTCCAGTTCGTCATCAACTACGAGGAGGGCGGCGAGAACTCGGTGCTGCACGGCGACCGGCAGAGTGAAGCCTTCCTTACCGAGGAGCCGACCGCCGCCTTCCAGAACATCCGCAACCTCAATGTCGAGTCGCAATACGAATATGGCAGCCGCGTCGGCTGGTGGCGGCTCTACCGGATGTTCACCGAGCGCGATCTGCCTGTCACCATCTTCGGCATCGCGGCGGCGCTGCAGAAGAATCCGGAGGCCGTGGCCGCCATGAAGGAGGCGAATTTCGAGATCGCCTCGCATGGATTGCGCTGGATCCAGTATGCGGAAATGCCCGAGGAGCAGGAGAGGGCGCAGATCGCCGAGGCCATCCGCATCCATACGGAGGTAACCGGTTCGCGTCCGACGGGGTGGTATACGGGGCGGATGAGCCCCAATACGCGGCGGCTCCTCGTGGAGGCGGGCGGCTTCACCTATGACGCGGATTCCTTCGCAGACGATCTGCCCTATTGGGTCGAGACCAACGGCCAGGATCACCTCGTGGTGCCCTATACGCTCGACAACAATGACGGGCGCTACGTCAACACCTTCGGCTACCAGTCGCCCAGCTTCTCGGCCTATCTCATTCAGGCCTTCGACTTCCTCCGTCGGGAAGCCCAGAAGTCGCCGCGGATGATGAGCATCGGCCTGCACACGCGCATCGTCGGTCGCCCGGGCCGGGCAGCGGATCTCGAGCGCTTTCTGGACCACGTCGCGGCGGCCGACGATGTCTGGGTTACCCGGCGCATCGACATCGCGGAACACTGGCGCCGGTTCCACCCGGCCAAGCCATGAGTGGCGCGGTTCTCGTCACCGGGGCGCGGGGGCTCGTGGGCGGCGCGGTCGCGGCGGCTCTGCGGCGCTCTGGAGCCGAAGTGGTCGGGCTCGATCTGGAGGCCGACACCGCGGGCGGCGTTGTGGCCTGCGATCTGCTCGACGCGCAAAGGCTTGCGGCAATCGCGGACGAGGCCAGCCTCGCCGCCATCGTTCATTGCGGCGCCGTCTCGGGACCATCGCTCTTTCGCAACGATCCGGCTCATGTCGCCCGCACCAATTTCGGAAGCACGCTGAATGTGATGGAACTGGCCCGGACAAGGCAGGTTCCGCGCGTGGTGTTTGCCTCCTCCGGCAGCGTCTATGGCCGCACCGAGGACCAGGAGGTGCGGGAGAGCCGCGCCCTCCATCCGAGTTCGGTCTACGCGGCGACGAAGATTGCCGGGGAGGCGCTGGTGGAGGCCTATTCCAGCCAGTATGGCGTATCCGGCGTTTCGCTACGCATCGCCGCCGTCTACGGGCCGGCAAGGCGAACATCCTGCGCGGTCCGGGAAATGATCCTGGCGGGTCACGAGGGGAGGCGGCTGGCGCTGCCTTCCGGCGGCAAGCAGCGCTATCACTACGTGCACGTCGACGATGTCGCCGCGGCAGTGGTCGCCGCCATGCGCGCGGCGATCCTGCCGCAAAGGGCGTATTCGGTCGCGGCCGACGCAGGGATGAGCCTCAAGCGCCTCGCGGCCCTTGTCCGCGAAATCGTGCCCGGACCGCCGATCGTCGTGGAGGACGCGGAGGACCCGGAGTCCGATCCGCAGGGACCCTACGATTTGTCCGCGATCGAACGGGACCTCGGTTGGAAGGCGGCGGTCGACCTTCCGACTGGCATCCGCTCCTACGCTGCGTTCCTACTTCAGAAAATGTGAAGGTACTTCTTCAAATCAATTCGATTGCGTGAATTGTCGGTCGTCCCAATTCTTCCAGGAGGGATGGCCGGTCTGTTCGCAGTTGCCGCCGCCCAAAGACAATAACATCGCCGAGTGGGCGGCCTATCCAGAGAGGGATGATGATCATGACCAAGCTTCTAGTCGGCGTTGCCGGCGCCGCATTGTGGTTTTCCGCATCGATTGCACCCGCCGGTGCCGTCGACCTTGAGGCCATTCGGGCGAGCATTGCCGAACATCAGAAGCTGCCGGCCTTCACGCCGCCGGGCGAGCCCTTCGATGCGAAGAGCTGCATGGCGGACAAGAAGCTGATGGTGGTTCCGTTCTCCAGCGCCGTCGAGTTTACAGGCGGCGTGGCCACGCGGATGACGGAGATCGCCAAGGAAATAGGCTTCCAGTACGACCACTACCAGACGCAGGGCCAGCCGTCGCAGTGGATTCAGGGCATCAACCAGGCCATTACGCAAGGCTACAGCCTGGTCGATGTCCTGATGTCGGATCCGCGCGTTCTCCTGCCGCAGGCCACGCAGGCGGACCAGGCAGGGCTGAAGATCGTCGCGGCGCATGCCTCGGGTTTCGATACGCCGGCGCCGGCGCCGTTTCAGAACGTTCATATCGACTATACCCAGGCCGGCCGGCTGATGGCGCAGTGGGCAGTCCTCAAGACCGAAGGCAAGGCCAACGTCCTCGCGATTGTCGCGGAGGATTCCTTCTCCGCCAACTCGCTGCAGAACGGCATCAAGGAGGTCATGGAAACCTGCGAGGACTGCAAGGTTCAGTACCTCAATGTTCCGGTCACGGACTGGGCGACGCGCATGCAGTCCACGGTTCAGTCGGCGCTGCTGCGGGATCCCTCGATCAACTATATCCTGCCGATCTATGACGGCATGGCCCAGTTCGTGGTCCCGGCGGTCGAGCTGACACAGTCTTCGGACCGCGTGAAGATCGCCACCTTCAACGGCAGCCCCTATGTCCTACAACTGGTGCAGCAGGGCAAGGTCGAGATGGACATCGGAGAAAGCATCGACTGGGTCGCGCATGCGATCGTCGACGCCGAGATGCGGATGGTCTGCGGCTTGCCGCCGATCCAGGATCCCAAGGTCCCGCTCTACATCTTCGACGCGAGCAACGCCGCCTCGGCCGGCACCCCGCCGCAGATCTCCACCGGCTACGGCGATGCCTATGTCGCCGGCTACCGGAAGCTCTGGGGCTTGCAGTAATGGCTGCAGCGGCTCCCCAGGCCGCCAATCTCGTCGTCGAAGGACTGACAAAGTCCTTCGGCGGCACGAAGGTGGTCGACGACGTCACGTTGACGGTCAACTACGGCGAGATTCACGGCCTGCTGGGCCATAATGGCTCCGGCAAGTCGACGCTGATCAAGATGTTGTCCGGCGTCTATGCGCCGGATGGCGGGCGGGTGACGCTTGGCGGCCGGGAATTGCCGTTGCCGCTGCCGGCCGGCGAATTCAGCCGCTACGGCATCGCCGTGGTGCACCAGGCCCTCGGCCTGGTCCCCGCGCTCTCGGTGACCGAGAACCTTTTGGCGCGCCGGCTGGTGCGCCAAGCCAACCCGATGATTCACTGGCGGAGGGCGCATGGCGAGGCGCGCAAGGTCCTCCAGGAGTCCGGGCTGGATATCGATCCCCGGCTGCCTGTCAGCGAACTCATGCCGGTCGAGCGAGCGCTGGTCGCCATCGTCCGTGCCTTCATGGAAATCGCGGAAACCGCAGGCGGCAAGGGGGGGCTCCTCATCCTCGACGAGCCGACGCCCTTCCTGTCGCGCGTCGATGTCGAGCGGCTGTTCACCCTGGTCCGCAGGCTCGCGGCGCAGGGGACCAGCGTGATCTTCGTCTCGCATGACGTCGACGAGGTCAAGGAACTGACCACCCGCGCGACGGTGCTGCGCAATGGCCGCATCGCCGCCAGCCTGGTCACCGCGGAAGCAGGCAAGGCCGATTTCATTGCCGCGATCGTCGGACGCCACCTTCCGGCCGAGCGGCTCAAGGCCGCCAAGAGGTCGGGCAAGACGATGATCCGCGTTTCAGGACTGGACGCGCCCGATCTGGAGCCGCTGGATCTTTCCGTCGCCTCGGGCGAGGTGCTGGGCCTCACCGGGCTTGTCGGATCGGGCTACGACCGCGTGCCCTATTATCTCTATGGCGCCGAGCCGGCGACCGGCGGCACGCTGTCGATCCTGGACGAGCCCGCTCCGATCGCCGGCATGAGCCCGGCCAAGGCGATCGACAGCGGCATGGTGCTCGTGCCCGCGGACCGCCAGGGCGCCGCGATCGCGGAAGGATTGACGGTGGCGGAGAACGTCACCCTGCCGGCCCTCGGTCGCACCCTGCCGCGTCTCTTCGTTCGAGCGAGCGAGGTCATGCGGCAGGCCGCTTCCCTGGTGCAGGACTTCGATGTCCGGCCGCAGGATCCGACTCGCCTCATCCGCGAGCTGTCGGGCGGCAACCAGCAGAAGGTCGTGCTTGCCAAGTGGCTCCAGACCAAGCCGCGCGTGATCCTGCTCGACGAGCCGACGCAGGGCGTCGACGTCGGTGCCCGCCATCAGGTCTATGGCTTCATCCACGAGGCGGCGGCGCGCGGCGCCGCGGTCATCTGCGCCAGCTCCGATCACGAACAGCTCGAGATGATCTGCGATCGCGTGCTCGTCTTCAGTCATGGCCGCGTCGTGGCGACGCTGACCGGCTCAGACGTCAACAAGTCGACCATCACCGAACGCTGCCTCGACAGCTTCGGCGGCACGTTGGCTGGCGCCCCCGTAGTTCTGGAAGAGAACCCGCAATGAGCAACACAATCACGGAAAGCCCTGCGAAGGGCGCCGAAGCCCCACGGCGCGGTCGTCGCCGCCTCCTGGTCGATCTGGAGCGGTTCGCCCTCCTGATCGCCTGGTTCGTGATCATCGCGATCTTCGGCGCGATCGCGCCCGACACGTTCCTGACCTGGCCGAACTTCTCGACGATCTTCGGCTCGCAGGCCGTTCTGGTGATCCTGACGCTCGGCCTGATCATTCCCCTGACCGCGGGCGACATCGATCTTTCCATCGCGCAGGTCCTGACACTGTCCTCGATGGTCATCGCGGTGCTCAACGTCAATCACGGCTGGCCGATCGGCGCCGCGATCGCGGCGGCGATCGCGGTCGGGATCCTGACAGGTCTGCTGAACGCCTTCTTCACGCTCTATTTTCGTATCCATTCGCTGATCGTGACGCTGGGCACGGGCACGTTTCTCCACGGGCTCACACTGTGGATCAGCAATTCCCGCACCATCGGCGGCATCGACTGGAGCCTGGTCAACGCCGTGATCCTGACCCGCTTCCTGGGCATCCCGCTGGCCTTCTACTACGCGCTCGCGCTGGCGCTGGTCCTGCTTTACGTCTTCGAGTTCACGTCGCTCGGGCGCAAGGCCCTGTTCGTCGGGCGTGGACGTGACGTGGCGCGACTGTCGGGCATCCCGGTCACGCGCATGCGCCTGATCTGCTTCCTGGCGTCCGGCGCCTTCGCGGCGATCGCCGGCGTTCTCTATGCCGGCACGTCCGGGTCCGCGGATCCCAATTCCGGCACGCAGTTGATGCTGCCGGCCTTCGCGGCCGCCTATCTCGGCGCGACCGCGATCTCACCGGGCCGGTTCAATCCGATCGGCTCGATGATCGCCGTCTACCTGCTCGTTACTGGAATTACGGGCCTGTCCATTCTGGGCATCGATACCTTTGTCCAGGACCTCTTCTATGGTGGCGCCCTGGTGATCGCGGTCGCGCTTTCGCAGCTCGTCCGTGGCCGCGAGGAATCCCTGACCTGACGGGATCGGTCGGGTCGCAGTCGCGGCTCGCATCCCGATAACGGCCACAGGCCGCATGAATGTCTCGCCGGGCCGAAAGGTCCGGCGAATTCCATTTCAACAAATGAGCGGATCGGTGAAGAGGGGGTCGCCATGCCACGTCTTGACGAACGAAATGCCCTGGTGATTGGTGGCGCAATAGGCATCGGCAGGGCGGTTGCCCTGGCACTCGGACGGGAGGGTGCGCGCGTTGTGGTGGCCGACAGAGGATACGAGGCCGAGCGTGGCGAGGTGGTTCGCCAGATTGTCGCCGGCGGCTCCGACGCGCTTTCAGTTCATTGCGACGTCACGTCCGATAGCGATGTCGCAGCCGCCGTCGGGGCTACCGTCGCGCGCTATGGACGCATCGATATTCTCGTCAACAATGCCGGCATCGGCCAGCCATCCGGGGACTTCGTCGATATCGACTGGTCGAACTGGCAGAGGCTGATCGACATCAACCTGCGCGGCGTCGCGCTGGGAATGCGGTTCGGCCTTCCGCCGATGCTGGCGCAAGGCTATGGCCGCATCATCAATACGGCCTCGCAACTGGCCCACAAGCCGGCCGCCGGCGCGGCCATCTACAGTGCTGCAAAGGCCGGCGTCGTCGCCTTGACCTCGGCGGTCGCGCAGGAAGTCGCCGCGCGTGGCGTGCTCGTCAATAGCGTCTGCCCGGGCCCGACCGACACGGCGACCTGGCGCGAGAGTCCTGCCGACTGGCGAAAATGGAAAGAGGCGCAGCTGCCGATCCGAAGGATCGCGCATCCGGACGAGATCGCATCCGCCTATGTCTATCTCGCCTCGGACGAGGCGAGCTTCATGGTAGGCCAGTCCATCTCGCCCAATGGCGGCGACGTGACTTGGTGAAGCCTTCGCAGGAATGGCCGATCAGGTCGGGTGCCCGCGTGTCGCAAGCGATGTGGATGTTCGTTCGCGCCAGCCGCTCGGAAACTAGAGCCGGTTGCGCAGGATATCCTCGGCCGCGTCGGCGAGCACCTGGCAGCCGAGAACCAGGTCGGCATCCTCCGTGTTCTCCGTCCAGTGATGGCTGATGCCGCCGATGCTCGGCACGAAAAGCATCCCGGCCCGCATCTTGCGCGCCACGAGCTGGGCATCGTGGCTGGCGCCGCTCGGCATGCGCGTGTGGCTGTCCGCGCAATGCCGCTCGGCGGCCCGTTCAAGCGCGTCCTGGAACGCCTCGTCCATGCGCCAGGGCTGTCCCTTGGCGATCCGCTCGATGCTCGCGGCGCAGCCGGTTCGCGCGGAAGTCTCTTCGACCAGATCCCGCAACGCCGCGTCAAAGCGTTCGAGCGTCGCCTCGTCCTCATCCCGGAACTGGAACAGGATCTCGGCACCGCCGGGGATGATGCTGGCCGCGCCAGGTGAAACCGTGACGCGGCCCGTCGTCCAGACCGACCGGGGTCCGGCGATGTCCGGGAAGCGTTCGGCGATGGCGCATTGCAGTCGGGCAGCCGCGACCCCGGCATCCTTTCGGATCGCCATGCGCGTGGTGCCGGCGTGGTTCTGTATGCCTTCGAACACGATGCGGTACTGCCAGATGGCGACGATGCTCGTCACGATTCCGATCCGGCGACCCGTCGTCTCCAGGAAGTCGCCCTGCTCGATATGCGCCTCGAGATATCCGACATGCCGTCCCGGTTCGAAGAAGCTGCGCGGAGTGCCGGCGAGACCCGCTTCCTTCAGGGCGTCGCGCAAGGGTTGGCCGGTATAGGCATTGGTCGCCCCGTCGATCTCCGCGTCGGAAAGGTCGCCGACATAGGAGCGGCTGCCGAGCAAGGCGATGTAGTGGCTCTCCTCGTCCGCCCAGGCGACCGGGGCGATCGGGAGCCCGGCGCAGTCCGGCGCCTCCGCGAAGCTTCGCGACACCTCCAGACCGAAGATGACGCCCATCGCTCCGTCCAGCCAGCCGGCGTGATTCTGCGATTCCGCGTGGGAACCGATCATCAGCGATGGCCTATCGCCCCTGGAATGACCGAAGACATTGCCGACGCCGTCGATATGCGCCGCGAGTCCAGTCTTCTCATATTGGGAAGCCAGCCAGCGGCGGCTTTCCATATCCTCGACCGTATAGGTCGGGCGGTGGACTCCGGTCTTGTAGGCGCCGAACTGCGCGAATTTCCGGAGGTCGGTCAGCAGTCTTTCGGCGTTGATCCTGGGCATTGTCGACTCGCGATCTGGATAGGGAAGGACGAGCCGGCGCGGTGGATGCCGCGCCGGCGTGCTGTCTCAGCGAAGCGCGGTGACCATGATCTCGCAATTCAGCGCCGGGTCGGCGAGTGCGGCCTCGACGCAGGCGCGCACCGGCTTGCCGGCGTCGGCGATCCAGGCGTCCCAGACCTTGTTGAACTCGTCGAACGCGTTGATGTCGGTCAGCCAGACCTGCGCCTGGACGAGGCGCGTCTTGTCGGTGCCCGCCTCGGCCAGCTCCTTGTCGATGCGCTCGAGAATTTCCGTGGCCTGGGCCGTGACGGAGTTGCCGCGCTCGCGCACGGCCGTCAGGCCAGCGGTGAAGACGAAGCCGCCCGCCTCGACGCAGAGGCTCATGCGATGGTTCTGGTTGTGGCGGGTGAT
>Ga0182735_1000039_pt1 | contig 208871 bp, 231 predicted proteins | sample eDN5th30CKraftMG_FD_128524 | JGI IMG/M metagenome (GOLD analysis project Ga0182735, IMG submission 128524) | Enriched Miracle-Growth compost microbial communities from Emeryville, California, USA - eDNA 5th pass 30_C Kraft MG (version 2) (version 2) ... | reverse complement strand
GCCACTGCGCGGTCGCGACGAACAGCCGGTGCGGGAACAACCGGGGAGCATGGGGTCGCCCAGGCTCGCGTGTGGATGCTGACCACCGGCCGGACGCCGGCCTGGACCGAGGGACCTCTATGGTGGGGAGAAGGTGCCGGGCTCAGGTATGTCCAACCCGAAAGGGCGGCTGCTCAATGCGTGCACGAAAAGTCCCGGCGTGATGGCGAGGCCCTGCCTCACTCCCATTGCGGACTACCGCTTCGAGGCTGGGCCTCGCCATCACCGCAGAAACCGCGAGGGAAACACCCCAGGGTGGCGCTTTGCTACGCCTAAAAACACCCGCCTGTAACACCATCGTCACCTCGAAGTGCCACTCGGAGCCTCCCCATCGCATCGACGAGATTTGCCATGACCGAACCCATGTTTCCCCGCCCCATCGCCCATGCGGGCTTTCACGATCCGGCCAAAGGCATAGTCGCCAACAGCGCCGCCGCCTTCGCCGCGGCCATCGAGGCGGATTACGCCATCGAATGCGACGTGCAGCTGAGCAGCGATGGCGTGCCCGTCATCATCCACGATGCCGATCTGATGCGCGTTCTCGGCCGCGGAGGCCTCGTCGCCGAGACCAGTGCCGCCGAAATCACCGCCATGCCCCTGCTCGACAGCGCGGCCGGCGATTGCCCGCAGCGTTTCACCGATTTTCTCGATCAGGTTGGCGGCCGCGTGCAGCTTCAGGTGGAGCTCAAGCGCCAGCGCGATGCTGCCGGCACCGAAGCCCTCGCCCGCGCAATTGCCGAAGCGCTGAAGGCCTATCAAGGTCCCGCGACCGTCGAATCCTTCGATCCCGCCCTCATCACGCAGATCCGCCATTTCGGCTTCACTGGCCCGCGTGGCATCGTCACCCATGATTATCTGGAAACCGGTCGGCCGACCCATCTCACCGACGAGCAGCGCTACACGCTGCAGCATTTGCTGCATTGGCACGAGACGCAGTTCGATTTCATCTCCTGCGAGAAGACCGCGCTAGAGCTGCCGGCGATCACGTTCTGGCGGGCGCTCGGCAAGCCGGTGACCGCCTGGACGATCCACTCCCCGGCCGAAGCGGCTGCGGCACAACCGCATATTGACCAGATCGTTTTCGACGGGTTCGATCCGGAACGCCCCGAAGAGCCGATTCCCGCGGGCGCGAGCCTGTAACGCCATCGTCATATACGAGTGCCACTTCAGGCCCCTTATTCGATCGCCAAAGAGATTTTGCCATGACCGAGCCGCTGTTTCCTCGTCCCATCGCCCATCGGGGCCTGCATGACCGCGCCAAAGGCGTGATCGAAAACAGCGCCTCGGCCTTTGCCGCCGCCATCGAGGGCAATTTCGCCATCGAATGCGATCTGCAGCTCACCAGCGATGGCGTGCCGGTGGTCTTCCACGACCCCGACATGAAACGCCTTCTCGGCCGCGAGGGCTTCGTCGCGGACGTCACCGCCGCCGAAATCACCGCCATGCCGCTCCTCGACAGCGCCGCCGGCGATTGCCCGCAGCGTTTCACCGAGTTCCTGGCCCAGATCGGCGGCCGCGCTTTGCTCCAGATCGAGCTCAAGCATCAGCGCGACATGGCCAATACGCAGTTGCTGGCCCGCGCCGCCGCCGAAGGCCTCAAGACCTACGAAGGCCCGGTCACCGTCGAATCCTTCGATCCCAACCTCATCACCCTGATCCGCCAGTTCGGCTTCAATGGCCCGCGCGGCATCATCACCTATGATTACGAGCCCAATGACTGGGATTCGCACCTGACCGACGATCAGCGCTACACGCTGAAGCACCTGCTCCACTGGCACGAGACGCATTTCGATTTCATCTCCTGCGCCAAGGATGCGCTGGAGCTGCCGGCGATCAAGTTCTGGCGAGCCCTCGGCAAGCCGGTGACCGCCTGGACGATCCGGTCTAGTGTTGAAGCCGAGGCGGCAGCGCCCCATATTGACCAGATCGTCTTCGAAGGGTTCGACCCGGAACTTGCCCGATAGTCCACTCACTGCGACCATCCACCCCGCGACGGCAGCCATTCCCGCTGCCGTCTGGAACAGCCTCGCGCCCTCTGCATCAGGGGTGACCGACAACCCCTTCCTCGATCACGCCTTTTTCCTCGCGCTCGAACAATCGGGCTGCGCCACCGCCCGGACCGGCTGGCAGCCCCAGCACATCCTTTTGAGCGACCCCGCCGGCACGCCTGTCGGGCTGATGCCGCTCTTTCTCAAGTCCCATTCCATGGGCGAATATGTCTTCGATCATGGCTGGGCCGATGCCTATGAGCGCGCCGGCGGGCACTACTACCCGAAGCTCCAATGCTCTGTGCCCTTCACCCCGGCCACTGCCCCGAAGCTCCTCGTGCCCTCGGGCAATCTCGAAACCGAGGCCACCCTTCTCGCCGCCGCCCAGCAGCTGGCCGAGCAGCGTCATGCTTCCTCGATCCACATGACCTTCGTGCCCAAAGCCGAAGCCGGGGCCATCGAATCGCTCGGCTGGCTCAAGCGCCTCGATACCCAGTTCCACTGGCACAATCAGGGCTATTCCAGCTTCGACGACTTCCTCGAAACCCTGTCGAGCCGCAAGCGCAAGACCATCCGCCGCGAGCGCCGCGATGCGCTGGCCGATGGCCTCACCGTCAAATGGCTGACCGGCTCCGACCTCGAAGAGCATCACTGGGACGCCTTCTTCGCCTTCTACGAGGATACCGGCGCGCGCAAATGGGGCCGGCCCTATCTCAACCGCGAATTCTTCTCGCGCCTCAACGAGACCATGGCCGACCGCATCGTACTGATGCTCACCTATGACGGCCCTACCCCCATTGCCGGCGCCATCAATTTCATCGGCTCCGATCGCATTTTCGGACGCAATTGGGGCTGCACTCGCGACGTGCCGTTTCTTCATTTCGAGCTGTGCTACTATCAGGCCATCGACTACGCCATCGCCCACAAGCTCAAAGTGGTCGAAGCGGGCGCCCAGGGTGAACACAAGCTGGCGCGCGGCTACGAACCCACCACCACCTACTCGACCCACTGGATCGCCCATCCGGGCCTCCGCGATGCCGTCGCCGACTACCTCGAGCACGAACGCCAGGCCGTCGAGCACAATCAGGAGATGCTGGAGGAATACACCCCCTTCCGCAAGGGAGAGCGTACGGACCGGTAGATGGTGGCACGCCCTCGTGGTTCGAGGGTCGCTGCGCTCCCGCCTCACCATGAGGGCTACTGGTAAGTCAGAGCTAAATATAAATCCAACAGTAGCCCTCATGGTGAGGTGCGAGTTCTTACGAGCCTCGAACCGTTATGACTGTCCCGACAGGGCAAATCGCTCCGGTGGAGCGATTTGAAGGAAGAACGCCCGTAGCGCTACGCGCGAAGGGGCTAGGCGTGCCACCATACTGTGCCACCAAGCCCCTTTCTCCCTCCCCCCAACAAGCCTATGTAGAAGCATCGATGCCGATCAGGACCCGCACATGACTCTCTGGGACATCCTTGTTTTCGTCATTCAGGCCGCTGTCGTCTTCATCGTTTCGACGGCCCTGTTCGACGCGCTGCATTGGCAGCTCCACCGTTGGGAGAAATCCTCGGTTCCGCTGCTGCGCACCTTTTCGTCCTGGCATTGGGTGCATCACAAATTCCTCGGCCTCGATATGCAGATCAACCCGGCCTATGTCCGGCAGAACATCTGGTTCCATGTCGTACCCGAATATGCGACCTCGATGCTCGGCACCCTCGCCTTCCTCCTGATCTTTCCCTGGCCGCCGGTGGCGCTGGTGGCGGTCGGGCGCACGGTCATGCTGGTGCTGACACTGCGCGAGGAAGGGCTCGACTATAATCACATGTCGATGGACCGCGTCGGCGGGCAGCAGGGGCTGTTGTGGGTCGACAACAACTACCACGCCATGCACCACCTCTATCCCCACAATTTCTTCTCCTCCTTTGCCAACGCCTTCGATCTGATCTTCGGCACCACCTGCCAGATCGAAGGCCGGCGCTTCCTCGTCACCGGCGCCACGGGAGCTTTCGGCTCGGCCATGGTGGAAAAGCTCGAACGTCTCGGCGCCGAGGTCGAAACCGCCAAGTCCGGCGTCGATTTCTCCGCCGGTAACTATGCCGGCATGGACGAAAAGCTGCGCCGCGCCGATGTGCTGGTTCTCGCGCATGGCGCCAAGACCGAGGATTGCTGGAACGCCAATTGCCACAGCTTCACCGGCCTCATCGACCGCTTCGTCGAAATCGGCAAGGATCGGCTGGTCCCGCCGGAAGTCTGGGCGCTCGGCTCCGAGGTCGAATTTCACGGCGATATGGGCATGGACGAACTCAAGCCCTATTCCGCCAGCAAGCGCGCCTTCGCCGCGCGGGCGCGCGACTATTACCGCTCCAACGCCCTCATCTACCGCCATATCGTGCCGTCGGCCTTCACCTCTGCCATGGGCAAGGGCGCCATGAGCGCCGGCACCGCCGTCAACATGGCGCTGTTCTTCATCCGGCGCGGCTTTTCCTACGTACCGGTGACGCTGACCGGGCTTGCCTTCCTCAACTATTTCCGCTTCCGTTACTACGGCAAGGCCGATGCCGAAGTCCTGACCCCCGCCGAGTGACCCGATGACCTACGATCCCAGCAATATCTTTGCCAAAATCCTGCGCGGCGAAATTCCGGCCCACAAGGTCTATGAGGACGACGCGGCGCTGGTGATGATGGATATCTTCCCGCAGTCACGCGGCCACACGCTGGTCATCCCCAAGGCGGAATCGCGCAACCTGCTCGATGCCGACCCGAAAACCATCAGCAATATCATGCCATTGGTTCAGCGTGTTGCCAAAGCCCTTCAGGCAACCACCAATGCCGATGGCATTCGCTTCGCCCAGTTCAACGAAGAAGCGGCCGGCCAGACGGTGTTCCATCTCCACTTCCACCTGATTCCGGCCTATCAGGATACCGCTCTCGGCGCCCATGCTTCGGGCAGCCGTGCCGACGACGCCGAACTCGCCACCCTCGCCAAAGAGATTGCCGCCAGACTCTGAATGACCCCCACGCCTCAGCTCAGCCTCGGCCTGCTGCTGACCGCTGCCGCCGGCTGCATAGACGCCATCGGCTTCATCGAGCTCGGCGGCTTCTATACCTCGTTCATGAGCGGCAATACCACGCAACTCGGTCAGGCCCTTTCCGACGGTGTGTGGCCCGTCGTCCAGCTCACCACCTCGCTCGTCGCCCTGTTCCTGCTCGGCGCTATTCTCGGCTCGCTCCTCGCGACCCTCGGCAGCCGCTGGGGCGCGGCGGCGGCAACGGCTCTGGCCCTCTTGGCCGTCCTCGGCACCCTGCTGCTTTCGGCCAGCGGCTTTCCCTCGCACCAGTCCATGCTGGTCCTCGCGGCAGCCGCCGGCGCACAGAACGCCATCCTGCCGTCCATCGGCTCGGTGCGCCTCGGCACCACATTCGTCACCGGCACGCTGTTCGCCGCCGGAGGGGATTTCGCCCGGGCGCTCCGCCGGCAGGCGCCGCCCTGGCGCTGGGCCCAGCACCTGCTCGTCTGGGCCTCGCTGATGATCGGCGCCCTGCTCGGCGGCCTCGGCTACGGCGTTGTCGGCATCGCCGTGCTTTTCGGCCCGGCGCTGATCTATGCCGGCTTTCTCGTTGCTTTCCTCCTGAGGCGCCCCGGCACCGTCGTCACCCACTAACGAAAAAGGCCGGGATCGCTCCCGGCCTTCCTGTTTCGATGTGAACCGCCTCAGTTCTTTTCGGCGGCGGCCTTCTTGGCGCGCGGCTTGGGCAGCGCCTTGGGCTTGGCCGGGCGCGGCGGCACCGCCACCAGCTCCAGCTTGGCCTCGGAGCCCTCGCCGACAACCGCCACGGTCACAGAGCCACCATTGACCAGCTCGCCGAACAGCACCTGCTCGGCCAGCGGCTTCTTGATGTGCTCCTGGATGACACGGCCCAGGGGCCGCGCCCCCATGCGCTCGTCATAGCCGCGTTCGGCCAGCCAATCGGCCGCTTCCGGCGTCAGGTTGATGGTCACGCCGCGCTCGGCCAGCTGGCCTTCGAGTTGCAGCACGAACTTCTCGACCACGCGACGAACGACCTCACGCGGCAGCGGCGCGAAGGAGATGATCGCATCGAGCCGGTTGCGGAACTCGGGCGTGAACAGGCGGTTGATCGCCTCCTCGTCATCCCCCTGCTCGCGCTTGCGTCCAAACCCGATCGGGCTCTTCGCCAGCTCCATGGCGCCGACATTGGACGTCATGATGAGGATGACATTGCGGAAATCGACCTGCTTGCCGTTGTGGTCGGTCAGCTTGCCGTGATCCATCACCTGCAACAGGATGTTGTAGAGATCCGGATGCGCCTTCTCGATCTCGTCGAGCAGCACCACGCAATGCGGATGCTGGTCGACGCCGTCGGTCAGGAGCCCGCCCTGGTCGAAGCCCACATAGCCCGGAGGGGCACCGATCAGGCGCGACACGGTGTGCCGTTCCATATATTCGGACATGTCGAACCTGAGCAGTTCCACGCCGAGCGTATCGGCGAGTTGCTTGGCCACCTCGGTCTTGCCCACACCGGTCGGACCGGTGAACAGATAGGAGCCGATCGGCTTTTCCGGTTCGCGCAGGCCCGCACGGGCGAGCTTGATTGCCGAGGACAAGGCGGTGATCGCCGCATCCTGGCCGAACACCACGGTCTTGAGATTATTCTCGAGACCCGAGAGCATTTCGGCATCGGATTTGCTGACCGATTTAGGCGGGATACGCGCAATGGTGGCGATCGTGGCTTCGATATCTTCCACGTCGATGGTCTTCTTGCGCTTGTCCTCGGTCAGCAGCATCTGGCTGGCGCCGGTTTCGTCGAGAACGTCGATAGCCTTGTCCGGCAGCTTGCGGTCGTTGATGTAGCGCGCGCTGAGCTCCACCGCGGCCTTCAAGGCATCGTCAGTGTATTTGAGCTTGTGAAACTCCTCGAAATAAGGACGGAGGCCCTTCACGATCTCGATGGCATCCGGAATGGTCGGCTCGTTAACGTCGATCTTCTGGAAGCGGCGGACCAGGGCCCGGTCCTTCTCGAAGAACTGGCGGTATTCCTTATAGGTGGTCGAGCCGATGCAGCGGATCGCCCCCGAAGCCAGAGCCGGCTTCAGGAGGTTCGAGGCATCGAGCGCGCCGCCGGAAGTGGCGCCGGCGCCGATCATGGTGTGGATTTCGTCGATGAACAGCACGGCGTTGGGGAGCTTTTCAAGCTCCTTCATCACCGCCTTGAGACGTTCCTCGAAATCGCCGCGATAACGGGTGCCGGCCAGAAGCGAGCCCATGTCGAGCGCATAGATGATCGCTTCCTTCAAGACTTCCGGCACGTCGCCTTCGACGATCTTGCGGGCAAGACCCTCGGCGATGGCGGTCTTGCCGACGCCGGCGTCCCCCACATAGATCGGGTTGTTCTTCGAACGGCGGCACAGCACCTGAATGGTGCGCCGCAGTTCAGCGTCTCGACCGATCAAGGGATCGATCTTGCCGGCGCGAGCCTTGGCGTTGAGATCGACGCAGAAATCGGCCAGGGCCGAACTCTTGGCGTTCTCGCCGCGGGCGCCTTCGCCGCTACCGTCGCTGCCGTCCTCGGAACCACGCACCTTACGCTCCTCGCTGGGGCCGGACTTGGTGATGCCATGAGAAATGAAATTGACCGCATCGAGCCGGCTCATATCCTGCTGTTCGAGGAAATAAGCGGCATGGCTCTCGCGTTCGGCGAAGATGGCCACCAGCACATTGGCGCCTGTGACTTCCTCGCGGCCAGAGGACTGCACATGGATGACGGCGCGTTGAATGACGCGCTGGAAGGCAGCCGTCGGCCGCGCATCCTGGCCATTGGCCACGATGAGGCTGTCGAGCTCTTCGTTGATGAAATCCTCGAGGTCGCTCTTGAGGGCATCGACGTCCACGTCGCAGCCGACCAGCACCGCGATGGTTTCGCGGTCATCGGTCAGGGCGAGGAGCAGATGCTCGAGCGTTGCGAACTCATGATTACGCTCACGCGCCAGGTTCATCGCCTGATGCAGAGCCTTTTCAAGTCCGCGGGAAAATGAGGGCATGAGATGTTCCTATTGCTTTTCCATCACGCATTGCAGCGGATGCTGGTTCTTGCGTGCAGTGTCCATAACGCGCGTGACCTTTGTCTCGGCCACTTCGTATGGATAGACGCCACACTCCCCTACCCCCTTGGTGTGGACGTGCATCATGATACGCCAGGCTTCGTCGCGGGACTTGTTGAACACGTCCTGAAGGACGAGAACGACGAATTCCTGGGGCGTATAATCGTCATTGAGCAGCAGCACCCGATATAGGCTCGGCCGCTGCGTCTTGGGCCTCGTCTTGGTGACGGTGCCGGTTTCGGTATCGTTATCCGCACCCTTGTCGCCCCGGCCGTCCTTGGGGCCCAGGCGCAAAGGCAGTTTGTGCATCTCGTCGAGAACGCGGAATGGTGCGGAAACGGTCATGGTCGGCATCTGTCGCAGGAAAAACGAAGCAGCATGGTAGGACCCATTATGTAGGAAAAAGCCAGCCCATGTTAAGGGCCATTCCATCCCATATTTGTGAGAGCCGGATGGCCTTGAAATTCCGGCACTATATAACGGATGGACACAAAGGCGTGTTCCACCCATGCCGTTTCCTCTTCACCACACCCTCGCCAAATTCCGTGGCATTTTACCTAATCGTAACGCGCCGCCCGTAATCTTCACCCGTTAGGGACAGTCCCGCCCCGGTGGGGAAAGGTGAGGTCCGGACCGTCTTAGCGTGTTGTGTACGGGCGCTGTTGCTGCCCGAGTATAGTGTGGAGTACCGGGTGGTTTTTGCGGCGAGAACCCCGTTGCGCACGGTGATCGTGCGGACATTTGCAGCTTTCGTTGTTTCCCTTGCCATTCTCGTGCCCTTGGCGGCTCAGGCTCAGGCGATCGAAAACCTGCGCAAATATGCGGGCATCGTCGTCGACGCCAAGTCCGGCCAGGTCATGTATGAGGAAGAGGCCGACAGCCGGCGCTATCCTGCTTCCGTCACCAAGGTGATGACGCTCTATATCCTGTTCCAGGAGCTCAACGCCGGCAATCTCAAGCTTTCGACCAAGATGACCGTGTCGCGCCATGCGGCCGCCGCCGTGCCGACCAAGCTCGGGCTCCGGGCCGGTTCCACCATCAGCGTCGAGGACGCCATCAAATCGCTGGTGACGCTCTCGGCCAACGACATGGCCCGCGTGATCGCCGAGCACATTTCCGGCTCGGAATCCAAATTCGCCGAGCGCATGACCGCCACCGCCCGCGCCCTCGGCATGCGCAACACCACATATCGCAACGCCTCGGGCCTGCCCGATGGCGGCCAGGTGACCACCGTGCGCGACCAGGCGATCCTCGGCATCGCCATCTACCAGCACTTCCCGGATTATTACGAATATTTCCAGACGCCCAGCTTCACCTATGGTCGCAATACCTATCGCAACCATAACAATGTGCTGGGCTATATGGGCGCCGTCGACGGCATCAAGACCGGTTATATCAATGCCGCCGGCCAGAACCTGCTGACCGCCGCCCGCAAGGATGGCCGCCACATCGTGGTGGTCGCCTTCGGCTTCAATACCGGTGCCGCCCGCGACCAGCGCGTGCGCGAGCTTGTCGCCAAATATCTGCCCAAGGGCCGCCGCGGCGATTATCTGCAGACCGCCATGATCCCGGTGCCGGGTCGCCAGAGCAATGTGCAGGTGGCCGTCGCCCAGCCGAGCCAGCCGGTCTTCGTGACCCCCATGCCCCTGCCCGGCTTCCGCCTCGCCGAACTCGTCGCTGCCAATGGCGCGCAGCCGCAGCAACAGGCGGCGCGGCCCGAAATCGTTGTCGCCGAAGCATCGGCATCGCAGCCCATGCCGGCCGATCTCGGCCTCCAGCCGGCCGTGCAGGCCGCCAACCTCCTCGCCGGCGTATCGCAGACGCCCGAGCCGAGCGAGACGGTTGTCGGTGCATGGCTGAGCCAGACCTATAGCCTCGGCGCCGCACCATCCGCCCCCACCCCGGCGCAAGCCCCGACCCCGGTCCTGCCGCCGGTCGTCGCCCAGCCGGTCGACCCTATCACCAGCGCCGCCATCGGCACGCCGGCCAATGACAATGCCGCCATCGGCGGCTGGATCGTCCAGATCGGCGCCGTGCCGACCGAGGACAATGCCCGCGGGCTTCTCGACGATGCAGCCGGCAAGATCGCCGATCTCAACGATTTCCGGCCGATGGTCGAACGCTTCGACAAGAATGGCCAGATCTTCTATCGCGCCCGCTTCGTCGGCTTCGGCGACCGGAGCACGGCGAGCGATATGTGCAATCGCCTCAAGCAGCAGAACCTCGCCTGCCTCGCGATGCAAAGCTAACAATGAGCCCGGCAGAAAGCCACGGCCAACAGGGATGCAAATTGGTGCCAATGTCTGGAGTGAACCAATGAGCGAACATTCCGCCCTTGGCGAACTGGCCGATTTCATCGCCCGTTCGCCCCTCGCCGCAGAGAACGCCGCCACGCGCCGCCGCAATCTCGATGGCCTTACCGCCCGCCTGCTGCCGCGCCAGCGCCGCTCGGTGACGGAGATGCTGGGCGCCGTGCTGGCCCTGTCGTCCCGCACACGCCGCATGGTGCAGCCCCGCACAAAGATCGATATCGACGTCTTCGCCCCCGGCGGCAAACGCGCCCTGCGGCTGACCCTCGGGCACTGAGGCTGTTGGGGAGTACGAGGGGCAGCTGTTCAGCATCAGCTGTAACTGCCTCTCTCATTCTTTCGCTCTGCGCCTCGCAACCCACTGGTCGTCACCCTCGGGCTTGACCCGAGGGTGTTGCGCTTGATGAAGCATCCCAAAGTGAAGAGCCCTCGGATCAAGCCCGAGGGTGACGAGCGGTGGGTGTTCTGCCTCGCTTAGCTCTCTCCACCCCGCGCCAGCACCGCTGGCGGCTCGGCAGGCGTGGCGGCCTTCTTCACCGGCAGGTTCAACGACGCCACGAGATTGCGATATTCCTGCCGCGCCCCGGCATGGGACATGGACGGCACGCCACCCAGCAAATCCTCGGATAGGGGATCGAACACGGTCAGCCCCGCCGCAAACAGCGAGCGGAAGACAACCCGCTCGGCGATCCCATCGGCAACCCGGCAGCCGAGGCGCTGGGCGATCCGGTCGAGGATGACCTGAACCTGGCGCATATTGCGCGAGGTCAGCATGGACATGCGGTTGCGCACCAATACCCAGTCGATCGGCCTGCCATCGGCCGACAGCCGCTCGGAACGCGCCCGCTGCACCAGCCGCGCATAATGGCCCAGTTCCAGCAACGCGCCGGTTTCGGGCTCGATACGCGCGAGCACGTTGAGATCGATGAGACTGTCATTGATCGGCGTCAACAGCGTATCGGCCAGGGAATGCGCCAGCCGCGTCAGATTGGTGTCGAAGCCGGGCGTGTCGATGACGATGAAATCGACGCTATCCTCGACCTCGCTTATGGCGTGGCGAAAGACATCGAATTCGGCCCGGTGATTGTCCCTGATGGAATCGCCCCAGGCCGATGGCAGATGGAAATGCAGCGCATTGGGCACGCTGACGCCATGCTCGCGCGTCCAGGCGCGGCGGTTGCGCACATAATGGGTGAAGCTCTGCTGGCGGCTGTCCACATCGATAGTGGCGACGCGGTAGCCCTGATAGAGCAGATAGACGGCGAGATGAAAGGCCGTGGTCGATTTACCCGACCCGCCCTTTTCGTTGCCAACAACAATGACATGCGCCGCCATGATGCGCCGAGCCCCACCAAATCAGTCGCCGGCGAGTGTGGTGGCTTGTTGTCTGTCAGACAAGGAAAATCCGGCACAGCTTTCAGCGCCGGAATGGCCGCGATCCGGGCACTTCCTGCCGGCCGACAAAATTTTGACCGCCTCTCGGACAGTCCCCTCACTACAAAACCGGAGAATCGGGGGGGAGCTAAAGCAGCCCGAGCCGGGCGAGGTCGGCGGCGATTTCTTCCGCACCCTCATTGCCATTGGCGGCGAGGTCCGGCGGCGCATCCTTGGCTTCGAGATAACGCCAGCCCTGGAACGGCCGTTTGGGATAAGGCACGGTGCGGATCAGTTCCTTGCTCATGATGATGTCGCAATAGTTTTTGCCCTCATCATCCGTATAGGGCTGGAGCCGAAGGATTGGCTGGCGACAGCCGATGACGCCGGCGATCACCCAGTAGATCGACGCCCTGCCCGCGATCTCGGCGGCACGCTTCGGCATCATGCGGGTGCGGTGCACATGCACGTCCTCGCCATAATCGGCGCCCCACCAATGCGCCCGCTCGTCGCGATAGCTTTCCAGTTCCTCGATGCTGGACACGCCGACGCACAGCTTGACCATGTGGATCATACCAGCGTCCCCCGAGCCACCCGCCCCTGAATGACGTCGATCTCGTCGTCATCGACGATCCACGGTTCCTTTAGGGCCAGAGCCAGCCATTCCTGAAAAGCCGGCAGGCTGTAAATGGCCTCTACATAGCCCGAGAGCACATCCGAAACAGGCAGGCTGTATGTCCGGATGCGCGTCGCCACCGGCGCGAACATGGCATCGGCAGCCGTGAAGGCGCCGAAAAGGAACGGACCGCCGGAACGCGCCAGCAGACCGCCGAGCAGCACTTCGAGCCGCTGCAGGTCCTTGCTCACCGTATCGGTGTTGATCTTGCCGGGATGCGAGCCACGCAGATTCATCGGCGCATGGCTGCGCAGCGCCGAAAAGCCGGCATGCATCTCGGCACTGGCCGCCCGCGCCTTCGCACGTTCGGCGATGCCGGCGGGCCAGATCGCCTTGTCGGGAAAGCGGTCGGCCAGATATTCGATGATGGCGATGGTCTCGGGCACGACGAGATCGCCGTCGATCAGCACCGGCACCCTGCCGGTCGGCGAGCGCGCCGCCAGCGTCTCGCGCCACCCCTCGCCCGAGAGCATCAGCACCTCGTCCTCGAAGGGAATGCCGAAATGGGCCAGCACCAGCCAGGGCCGTAGCGACCAGGTGGAATAGTTGCGGTTGCCGATCAACAGTTTCATGTCATTGCTCCGGACGGCAAGAAGGGCGCCCCTTTTGCAGGCGCCCCTCCTGAACTCGCATCAGTGACGAACTTGGGCGTCTAGACGCCGGCAACCACGGAAAGGATGAGACCCATGGATAACAGGCAAACCAGGGTCCAACTCGCCGCGCGCCAGATATTGGCTTTCGGTTGACTTCGCATATGCCGCTCCTTGTCAGCCGTTCACGTCGGAGCCTGCGATGCATATTGTGCTCCGATCATGAATCGTTAACTGCGTCACAAAAGCTTTGCAAGCGGCGAAATTGTCACCCGGCAAAGCCTGCCGGATAGAGGCGCAACATGTGGACAACCCCATTCGGCGAGCGCAGCCGAACGCCGTTTCCACCAAGAAAATCAACGGCGTCAGAACAGCCCGAACCACAACCCGGCGATCCCCAGAAAGGCGAAGAAGCCGACCACATCGGTCACCGTCGTCACGAAAACCGCCGATGCGATCGCCGGATCGGCCTTGAACCTGTCGAGCGCCAGGGGGATCAGGATACCCACCGTGCCGGCCACGATCATGTTGATGATCATGGCCAGCGCGATGACGACGCCCAATTGCGCATTGTCGAACCGCAGCCAGGTCACGAGGCCGACGAGAACGGCGAAGATCGCTCCGTTCAGCGTGCCGACTACCACCTCGCGCGCCACCAGACGCCGCAATCGCGGCCCATCCAGTTCGCGCATCGCCAGCGCCCGCACCGTCACCGTCATGGTCTGCGCCCCGGCATTGCCGCCCATGGAGGCGACAATCGGCATCAGCACCGCCAGCGCCACCATCTGCTCAATGGTGGCGTCGAAAAAGCCGATGACGATGGAAACCGCGATCGCCGTGATGAGATTGACCACCAGCCAGGGCGCACGGCTGCGCACCGCATCGAGGGTCGAGTCGGAAATATCCTCGTCACCAACACCGGCCAGAAGCTTGATGTCCTCATCCGCCTCTTCATGGATGACGTCGACGATGTCGTCGATGGTCAGCACGCCGACGAGGCGCTTGCTTTCATCCACCACGCCGACTTCGACCAAGTCGTAGCGCTCGAAGGTACGCGCCGCCTCTTCCTGGTCCTCATTGGCATCCACCAGGATGACATTGGCGTTCATGATGTCTTCGATCCGCGTCTGGCGGGGCGAGCGCAGGAACTTGTCGAGGGGAATGGTGCCGAGCACCGTATAGGCCACGTCCACCACATAGATCTGGTAGAATTCGTCCGGCAGGTCGGATTCGGAGCGCAGATAGTCGATGGTCTGCCCCACCGTCCAGAACGGCGGAATGGCGATGAAATCGGTCTGCATCCGCCGGCCGGCGGAATCCTCGGGAAAATCGAGACTGCGCTTGAGGCTCAGCCGCTCGAAGGTCGGCAGCTTCGACAGCACCTCCTCGCGGTCCTCATGCTCGAGGTCCTCGAGAATGGTGACGGCGTCGTCGCTATCGAGCCCGGCCACGCCGCGCGCGATGACGGCATTGGGCAGCGCGTCGATGATCTCGACACGCACGCTTTCATCGACCTCGGTCAGCGCCGAATAGTCGAAATTGTCGCCCAGCATGCGCACCAGCGCCAGCCGCTCTTCGCCATTGAGCGATTCGAGCACGTCGCCGGTATCGGCGGCGTGGAGCGGCTCCATGACGGTGATGACGTCCTCGGTCCGCCCCGCTTCGATGAAGGCGCGTAACCGCTCGAGCCAGAGCGCACTGATCCGGTCTTCGCTGTCGCGAAGCGTATCGGTGTTGATCCCGGCCTCGAGGTCGGGTGTGACGTCTGGTTCTGTGCTCATTGGAAGCCCTTGTGTGTCCGAGGTTTCGGGGCAAACCAAGCTGTAGCCAATCGCGTGGCGATGCGCCAGACTGGAGCCGTCAAAGCCGATGGTTTTTGCCCTGCAAAAGGAGGCCCCCATGCGCCCCGCTCTCAGGACCAGGCAAGACGTCGATCCTGGACCTCTCGACGCCGCCTTCCAGCGCATCGAATCACTGGCGCGCCTACGCGAGCTTCCCGAAGTCACGCGCTCGACGAGTTACGGCACCCCTGCCCTCAAGGTGAAGACCAAATCCTTCGTCCGCCTCAAGGATGCAGACACTCTCGTGCTTCTGTGCCCTGCCGAACAAAAGGCGCTGCTGCTCGAAATCTCGCCGGAAATCTATTTCGAAACAGACCATTATGTCGGCTGGCCCGCCGTACTGATTCACCTGTCGGCCATCTCCGACGAGGAATTGTCGCTGCGCCTCGAAGACGCCTGGCGTTTCAAGGCGCCGGCCCGGCTTGCGGCACAAAGGCCGGCAAGCCAGTAAAAAGAGGCATGAACGGCCCCATCTTCGCCCCATTACGCCGCGATGGTCACGGCTGTTTGAAGACCAAGATCAATGCCAATTCATGGAGATCCCATGTCGAAGAAATTGCTGGCGCCGCTGGCGACCGTTTTGATGCTGACCCTTGCCGCCTGCGGTGGCGACGCCCCCGCAGATACCGGTGCCCCGCCGGCCGACACCGCTCCCCCGGCCACCGAACCGGCTGCACCGCCGCCGCCGGCCCCCTGATTTCCGCGTCGCCGCGAACAAAAGGCCGTCCTTCGGGACGGCCTTTTCGTATCGGAGCCATCTTTGACAGTTCCGTCAGCAAAGGCCTATAAAGGCGCCGTCTAAAACAGGTTAGGTTCGGGAAGGTTGGCCCGGCCCCCCTATGCGGGTCCTTCCGTTACCGCGGTAACGGCCCATGACTATCCCGGCATCCGCATCCCGCGTTTGCCGAATAGAAAGGGCATGGACATGCAACCCCAGATTTCCGTCGTCACGCTCGGCATCGCCGATCTTTCCCGCTCCCGACGCTTTTATGGCGAGGGTTTCGGCTGGACCCCGGTCTTCGAAAACCCCGAAATCGTCTTCTACCAGATGAACGGCTTCGTTCTCGGCACTTTCCTGAAGCCTTCGCTCGAAGCCGATATGGGCCGCAGCGGCCTCGTCGCGCCCGGCGCCTATTCCCTCGCCCACAATGTCGCCCATCAAGAGGATGTCGCCCCGCTCATGGACCGGCTCGCCCAAGCGGGCGGCACCATCATCCGCCCGGCCGACGCCCCGGCCCATGGCGGCTTCCGCGGCTATGTCGCCGACCCCGACGACCATGCCTGGGAAATCGCCTGGAACCCGGCCTGGCCCATCGACGCGTACGGACACGTCACTTTCGGATTGTGAGAGCCACCTCCAAAAACGAAAAGGCCGTCCCGAAGGACGGCCTTTTTCCGTATCGTCCCGGGGACGACTGGTGCGGTCGAGAAGACTCGAACTTCCACGCCTCGCGGCACAGCGACCTCAACGCTGCGCGTCTACCAATTCCGCCACGACCGCACGCCATGGTAGATGCTTGCGCCTGTCGGCGAAGCGAGGTGGGATGTAGCAAATGCCTTCCCCAACCTCAAGCGCTTAAATCGCAGAATTTTCAGTCTGTGGATTTCAGTGCGCCCAGCTCAGCCGCGCTTGGGAATCTTTTCGGTGACGAAGACCTTCAGATGCCCCTCGTCCACCCGCACTTCGCCGCGCGCGATCAGCGTATTGTTGGCGTAGATCTTGAGCGGATCGTTTTCGAGCGCATCGAGTTCGATCACCGCGCCGCGCCCCATGCGCAGCATATGGTGGATCGGCATCACGGCCGCGCCCAGTTCCACCGTGATGTCCACTTCAATACTGTCTAATCTGTTCATAAATGAATCGGAGCCTTATGTCTCTGGCGCCGTCCGGCACCCGGGAATCTCAATGCGAGCAATCTTCTGGCAATCATGGTTACCGAAGTCTTAAATTCCGCCGCCAGTGAATGCGCCGCCATCGGCAAATTGATGCGTCCCGATGGGCGTCCGGTCGAGTGGATCATCGCTGCCGCTCCCGTTGGCTATCCCGAGGCGCTGGAAGCCATGCGCAGCCGCGCCGCTGCCATCGCGGCGGGAGAAGCGGAAGAGGCCATCTGGCTGATCGAGCACCCCCCGCTCTATACCGCCGGCACATCGGCGCGGGCCGAGGACCTGCTGATGCCGCGCTTTCCGGTCCATGAAGCCGGGCGCGGCGGGCAATATACCTATCACGGCCCCGGCCAGCGCGTGGTCTATCTGATGCTCGACCTGCGCCAGCGCGGGCGCGACATACGCTGCCTCGTGCAAGGGCTCGAAGGCTGGGTGATCGACACGCTCGCCGCCCATAACATCGTGGCGGAACGCCGCGAGGGGCGCATCGGCGTCTGGGTGCCGCGGCCGGACAAAGGGCCGGGGCGCGAGGACAAGATCGCCGCCATCGGCGTGCGTGTGTCGAAATGGGTCACTTTCCACGGCATTTCGCTCAACATCGCGCCCGATCTCGGCCATTATGACGGTATCGTGCCCTGCGGCATCACCGATCAGGGCGTCACCAGTTTCGAGGATCTGGGACAGCTCGTTTCCATGCCGGAGGTCGATTCGGTGCTGCGGGCACAATTCGAGGCACGATTCGGACCGACCGTGACGGTGACGCAGCCTCTTGTCAGCGGAGGCTGATGCGCCCAGTTTGCGGCACGGACCAGAATCGCCCCCATCCCAGGAGACAGAGATGACGCTGGACGATCTCAAACGCCTCTTCACCCGGCAGACGCTGTTCAAGCTCGACGCCATCCTCGCGCCGCGCCTGGTGCCGATCCTTTATGCTCTCGGGCTGTCGGCCATTCTGCTCTGGGCCATCAGCCATCTGTTCCTCACCTTCGGCGCCAATTTCGGCAATGGCCTGTGGGGTCTCGTCGAGATCGTCGTCTTCGGACTGCTGGCTCTCGTGGTGCTGCGCATCGTCTGCGAGGCGCTGCTGGTCTATTTCAAGGCGCATGAGGCAACCGGGGAAACGGTCAATCGCTCGCGCTATTCCGCCTCGCTGCTCGATGAAGTGCGCGACGCCATCCGCGATCTCGCCGAAGAGGGCGAGGACGATTATGCCGAGGCCGACGAATATATCACCCCTGCAACCGGACCGGTGCCGCCTGCCCCGAAGCCACCCGAAGAGCGGGCGCCTTCGACGATAGCGGGCGAAGAATTCAAGCCCAAGAGCACCGGCGAGAACTGAGCTCGCCACCAAGAAAAAGGGCCGCCGGCGACATGCCCGGCGGCCCTTTTGCATCCGAAGGACGCTGCTTACTTCTGGTTGACGCTCCAGGCGCCCGGGCCGGAGAAGACGAAATAGAGGAAGATGAAGCAGAACAGGATCGCCGCATCGCCGAAATTATTGGCCGGGAAGAAGCCGGTCGCGCCATGCACCATGAAATAGGCGACGGCCATGGTGCCCGAGGCGATGAAGGCAGCCGGGCGGGTGAAGAAACCGACAAGGATCATCAGGCCGGCGATCAGTTCGATGAGGCCGGCGGCGCCGAACAGGCTCATCAGCGGCGGCGTGCCGCCCTGCATGGCGGGGAAGTTGAACAGTTTCTGCGTGCCGTGCTCGATGAACAGCAGCGCGGAGATGATGCGCAGAACGGCGAGCGCCTGCGGAGAATAGACAGAAAGACGGTCGAACATCGATATTCCTCGTGAAAGCGTCATCAGGCCAGGCCGTGACCGGGGGCGAAACCGTTAGCGAATAGGCGCCGGAAATCCAACGCCAATTTCACCCGACACACTGTTCAGCATTTGCCGGCCAAACGCTGATGACACCGCTTTGCGCAAGGCTGGCAGGCGTGTGGCGATGGGCGGTTCCATTGCGTAACCGTCCGGCTTCCTATATGACGCGGCAACCATTCCAACATCGGAACCATCGCTCACATGAGCCAAGCGCCAAAAATTGGCCTCGTCAGCCTCGGCTGCCCCAAAGCCCTTGTCGATAGCGAACGCATCATGACGACGCTGCGCGCCCAGGGCTATGCCTTCAGCCGCGACTATGAAGGCGCCGACATCGTCCTCGTCAACACCTGCGGTTTCCTCGACAGCGCCAAGCAGGAAAGCCTTGAGGCCATCGGCGAAGCCCTCAACGAAAACGGCCGCGTCATCGTTACCGGTTGCCTCGGCGTCGAGGAAGAGCTGATCCGCCAGACCCATCCGAGCGTGCTCGCCATTTCCGGCCCGCATCAATACGAATCCGTCGTCAGCGCCGTGCACGAGCACTTGCCGCCGGTGCCGAACAAGTTCGTCGACCTCGTGCCCGAACAGGGCCTGAAGCTGACGCCGCGCCACTACGCCTATCTCAAGATTTCCGAAGGCTGCAACAATCGCTGCTCCTTCTGCATCATCCCGCAGATTCGCGGCGATCTCGCCTCGCGCCCTGCCGCCGGCGTGATCGGCGAGGCCGAACGGCTGGTCAAAAACGGGGTCAAGGAATTGCTGGTGATCTCGCAGGATACCAGCGCCTATGGCCTCGACATCAAATATGCCGAATCCATGTATCGCGGCCGCCCGGTCAAGGCAAAGTTCTACGATCTCGCCAAGGAGCTCGGCCAGCTCGGCGCCTGGGTGCGCCTGCATTATGTCTATCCCTATCCGCATGTCGATGCGGTGATGGAGCTGATGGCCGAAGGCCTGGTGCTGCCCTATCTCGATATTCCCTTCCAGCACGCTTCACCGAAGATCCTGAAGGCGATGCGCCGCCCCGCCCATCAGGAAAAGACCCTCGGCCGCATCGAGGCCTGGCGCCGGCAGGTGCCGAACCTGACGGTGCGCTCCAACTTCATCGTCGGCTTCCCCGGCGAGACGGAAGAGGATTTCGAAATGCTGCTCGACTTTGTCGAGGAAGCCGAAATCGACCGCGCCGGCTGCTTCAAATATGAGCCCGTTTCCGGCGCGCCCGCCAACGAACTCGACGGCATCGTGCCCGACGAAGTGGCTCAGGACCGTTTCGAACAGTTGATGGAAGTGGCGCAGAATGTCTCCGCCGGCCAATTGGCCAAGAAGGTCGGCCGCACCATCGATGTGCTGGTGGACGATGTCGATCCCGAGAACGATCGCGCCATCGCCCGCTCGAAATGGGACGCGCCCGATATTGACGGTCAGGTGATCGTTTCCGCCGCCGCCGGCATCAAGCCGGGTGATATGGTGCGCGTGACCGTGACCGGCAGTGACGAATATGACCTCTTCGCCGAGCCGGCCAAGACGGTGAACTGACAGCCTGATCAAAGGCCTGTCGGACTTTTCGAATCTCTGATGAGAACGCTGCCATGGCAGCGTTCTCCGACTTCGGGGCGGCAAACATGCACACGACCCATTCCATCCCCCTGCCCGATGGCGGCACGCTGGTGCTCGGCCCCCGGCCCGTTCTCATGGGCATTCTCAACGTCACCCCCGACAGCTTTTCCGATGGCGGCCGCTTCAACCTCGTCAATGAAGCGGTGTCCCATGCCCGCGCCATGGTGGCCGAAGGCGCCGACATCATCGATATCGGTGGCGAAAGCACCCGCCCCGGCGCCGAAACCGTATCGGTGCAGGAAGAGTTGGACCGGGTTATCCCGGTGATCGAGGCACTGGTTGCTGAGGGGATCGGCGTGCCGCTCTCCATCGACAGCTACAAGCCACTGGTGGCCGATCAGGCGATCCAGTCGGGTGCGTCCATCATCAATGACGTCCATGGCTTGCAGGGCGATCCCGATATGGCTGCCGTCGCGGCGCTTCACAAAGTGCCGGTCATCGCCATGCATTGGGACAGGGCGCGTGATGCCACCGAACCGCTGCGCGAAGCCGTGCGGCGCTACTTCGACACCACCATTGCCCTCGCCGAAAAGAACGGTATCGACGCGGACCGGCTGATCCTCGACCCCGGCTATGGCTTCGCCAAGACCGTGGCCGAAAACTATGCGCTGCTGCGCGATCTGCGCGAAATCTATCCCGCACGGCCGATGCTGGTGGGCACCTCGCGCAAATCCATGATCGGCAAGCTTCTCGGCAATGAACCGCATGAGCGCCTGGCCGGCACCATCGCCACCACCGTGCTCGGCTATATGGGCGGCGGGCATATCTTCCGGGTGCATGACATCCGGCCCAATCGTGACGCATTGCGTGTCGCCCAGGCGACGCTTTACGGTCTCACCGAGGAATCGAGGTAGAACATGGCCAACGCGTTTTCCGGCGACCGCATCATCCTGAAGGATCTCGGCTTTTACGGCTATCATGGGCTGATGAAGGAAGAGAGCGCGCTCGGCCAGCGCTTCTTCATCGATCTCGAATGCGGGCTGGACCTTACGGCGCCGGCAAAATCCGACAATTTCGCCGAAACCCTGTCCTATGCCGAAATCTACGACGTAGTGAAGGCCGCTTTCGAGGACAGGCGCATGCATCTCATCGAGGCGGTGGCGCAGAACATCGTCGATGCAATCTTCGAAACTTTCGCGCCGGTCGACTGGATCATCATCCGCGTCAGAAAGCCCGAGGCCCCGATTGCCATGGTGCGCGGCGAAGCTGCCATCGAGCTGCACCGGCAGCGGCAGCGCTGATGGCGAAAGCCTGGCTCAGCCTCGGCGCCAATATCGGCGATCCGCCGGCGCAACTGGCCGAGGCCGTGCAGCGCATCGATGCCCATCCCGAAATAACGGTCACGGCGCAATCACGCATCCTGACCACCAAGCCCTGGGGCAAGACCGATCAGCCGGATTTCGCCAATATGGCGATCGAAGTCGAAACCGGCCTCCCCCCGCTCGCCCTGCTCGATATCGTTCTTGGCGTCGAACGCGACATGGGGCGCGAACGGCTGGAGGTCTGGGGGCCGCGGCGCATCGATATCGACATCATTGCTTATGAGCGCGAAGTGATCGTCTCGGACCGCCTCACCCTGCCCCATCCTTATGCCCATGAGCGCAGCTTCGTGCTCGATCCGCTGCGCGAGATCGCAGCGGACGTCGCCGACTGGCTGGTGTCGCGCTAGGGCCGCAACGTCTCGAGCACGTTGACGGCAGCATCGAATTCCCTGCGCCGCTTCGCCCGGCGGATCGAAGCTTCCTCGTCCTCGCCCCATTGCCGGATCTGGAAATCCTCGTCGATATGGGCGGCAGTCCAGATATGGTCGGGCGTGAAGAGCTGGTTCCAGTAGCCGAGCGTCAGCAGCCCCGAGCCGGTAAGCCCGGTGATCGATACCAGCGCCGTCAGCGCCAGCAATCCTTCATGCTGAAGGCTGTGGGCAAGCCGCGCCAGGGTCGCATCGGGCTGCTTTTGCGGCATGATGCCGATCGTGGGCTGGAAGCTGACGCCGAAATGCCGCGCCAGGGCCACCAGCGCCTTGTCCCACACCGCCTCCTGCTCCGCCACCAGTTCGGCCGGGGAATCGGCGCGGTAAAGCATCAGGTCGCCGCCAGCGAATTTGATGATCTCGTCGCGAAAGGCCGGAATCATCGCTTCGCCACTTTCGAGCGCCGAATTGACGAGCCGCACGGTGGGCATGGTCGTCGGGTCGATCCGTTCGCCCTGCCCGGCCCATTCGTCGGCCATCGTGGTGGCGATGCCGGCGGCCGGCACGACGATCGGCACGCGCTTGCCCGGGGTCAGCGTCGGACGATTGTCGAGCGTGACGGCAAAGCCGCCGGAAACGCTGACCACGGCCGCCTCGCCGTAAAAGCGCTTGGGCAGTTCGACCTTGTCGAGCTGCTGCGCTCGCCCGAATCCGTCGTCGCGATGCTTGTGGGCCTCTTCGAGCTGGTCACGCATGGGTTTACTCCAGAAGCTGGTCGATGGCGGCGTCGAGCTCGTCATAGCGCTCGATCAGAATATCGGCGCCGGCGGCCACGAGTTCGGCTGGGTCATGATAGCCCCAGCTGACGCCGATGGCGAAGGCACCGGCGGCCTTGCCCATTTCGATATCGAATATGGTGTCGCCGATCATCACCACCTCGTGCGGCGCGGCGCCGGTCTCCCCCATGGCCCGCATCAGCATGCCGGGATGAGGTTTCGAGGGATTGTGGTCGGGCGTCTGCAGCGTCGCAAAATGCCCGGCGATATCATGCAGCGCGAGAATGCGGTTGACGCCCTGAAGTCCCTTGCCGGTCGCGATACCCATCAAGGTGTCGGCGCGGGTGCCGAGCCGGGCCAGCGCATCGAGCGCGCCGGGAAACAGCCCCTCCCGGCTGTCGCCAGTCACCAGCGAAGCGCGGTAATGGGTCTTGTAAGTCTCGGTCAAACGCTCGATCAGCTCCGGATCGTCGCTGCCGGCAAGACGCGCCATGGCGACAGGCAGCGACAGGCCGATGACCCGGCGGCTTTCGGCGCCAGAAGGCGCGGCAAGCCCGACTTCCTCGAAAGCCGTCGCCATGTGGTCGGCAATGAGGCTGTGCGTGTCGATCAGCGTGCCGTCCATGTCGAACATGATCAGCGTCATGCCACATCCTCCGGGTCCTGCGCCTGCACGTCGTAGCGATTGGCATCGAAGCCGAGCGCGTCGAAGCTCTGGCGCATATGCGGCGGCAGCGGAGCCGAAATATCGAGCCTTTTGCCATTGCGCAGCGGCAGGGCGATGCGGCGGGCATGCAGGTGCAGGCCCTCCCCGAGACCCGGCGCCGGCATCCAGTTGTGGATGTTGAAGTAGCGCGGATCGCCGACGATGGGCGTGCCGAGCTGGGCCATATGGACGCGCAATTGATGTGTACGCCCGGTCACCGGCTTCAGCGTTACCCAGGCGAAGCGGCGGCCAGCCGTATCGGTGGTGGAATAATAGCTCGAAGAATGCTGCGCCCCCGGCGTGCCATTGCGCACGACAACCATCTGCTCGCCATCGGTAGTCGGCTGCTTTGCGAGAAAGCACGAAATCTCGCCCTGGCGCGGGCTCGGATTGCCAGCAACCAGGGCCCAATAGATCTTGCGGGCGGAACGCGAGCGGAAAACGGCGCCAAAATGCGTGGCGGCCGGGCCGGTCTTGGCGACGATCAGGCAGCCCGAGGTATCGCGGTCGAGCCGATGCACCAGTTTCGGCGTCTCGCCCTTCCTGTTGGGCAGGCTCTTGAGCATGCCATCGATATGGCGCTTGGTGCCGCTGCCGCCCTGGACGGCGAGGCCATGCGGCTTGTTGAAGACATAGATATCATCATCCTCATAGAGGATGATGCTTTTCAGGAACTGCGCATCGGCCTCGTTGACGCGCACCGGCTTCGGTGTATCGGCATCGTCAATGGGCGGAACGCGCACGGTCTGGCCGCTGGCGAGGCGCGTGCCGGTATCGACGCGGGCCTTGTCGACGCGGACCTCGCCATTGCGGATAAGCTTTTGCAACCGACCAAAGCCGAGCTGGGGGAAGTGGCGCGCGAACCAGCGATCGAGACGCATGCCGTCTTCGTCGCTGGTGACCTCACGCTGTTGAACCGCACTCATAGGGGACTGACCCGAACCGCCAAAAGCCCCAGATATAGCCCGATGATCGAAACGGCAACCGACAAGCCGATATAAAGCAGCGCCGGCAGGATTTCGCCGCGCTCCATCTGGGAGACGATATCGAGCGAGAAGGTCGAAAAGGTGGTGAAGCCGCCAAGCACGCCGACGGCGAAGAACAGCCGCATCTCGGCGCCCCATGTCGGCGTCAGCCTGGCGAGGAGGCCAACAAAGAGTCCCATGATCACCGAGCCGATAATATTGATGATAAGCGTCGAGAGCGGAAAATTGGCCCGCCAGAAGCGCCCGACGATTTCAGCGACGCCATAGCGCGCCATGGAACCGAGCGCGCCACCGACGCCGACGAGAAGAAATGCCTGCATAAATCGTCCGATCCGAATGTGCCCCAGCATTAAGGCCTCGCCCGCGATTGCGCCAGTGCTTCGCCGCCGGCGCCCTAACGCCCGCCACGGCCCCGCGCCAACCTCCCCACCACTCATCACCCTCAAGCCCGAGGGTGACGATCTGCGGAGGGACGTGACACTCGGAACTGCCGAGCCCCTAAGCGTCACCCCGGCGGAAGCCGGGGCCCAGTTCTGGCAATATCATGCTACCCTCCGCGCTTCTTCTCCGCCCGCAACCGCTCGAAATATTCCACCCGCTTGCGATATTCCCGCTCCATGCCGCGCTCGACCGGCTCATAAAATGTCTGCCGACCGATCTTTTCGGGAAAATACTCCTGGCCGGAAAAGCCCTCAGGCGTATCGTGGTCGTACATATAACCCTCGCCATAGCCCGAACCCTTCATCAGCTTGGTCGGCGCGTTGAGGATGACCATGGGCGGCATGGGCGAGCCGGTGGCCTTGGCGACGCTTACCGCGCCCTTGAAGGCTGTATAGACGGCGTTGGATTTGGGCGCGAGCGCGAGATAGACGACAGCCTGCGCCAGGGCCAGTTCCCCCTCGGGCGAACCCAGCATCTGATAGGCATCGCGCGCCGCGACCGCCTGCGGCAGGGCCTGCGGATCGGCGAGCCCCACATCCTCGACCGCCATGCGGATGAGCCGGCGGGCGAGAAAGAGCGGGTCCTCGCCGGCATCGAGCATGCGGGCGAAATAATAGAGCGCTGCATCGGGATCGGAGCCGCGAACGGTCTTGTGGAGCGCCGAAATCAGGTTGTAGTGGCCGTCCTGCGCCTTGTCATAGATCGGAGCGCGGCGCTGGACGACATTGAGCAGCGTTTCGCTGTCGATCACCTCCCCTTCCTTGGCAGAGGCCCAGATTTCCTCGACCAGTCCCAGGAGCGCACGTCCGTCGCCATCGGCGAGGGTCAGGAGCGTCGCGCGCGCATCGGGCGTCAGCGGCAGTTCCGCGCCCGACAAAGCTTCCGCGCGTTCCACCAGCTTTTCGAGGTCATCGGGCGACAGCGATTCAAAGCGCAGCACCTGGCTGCGCGACAGCAGAGCCGCGTTGAGCTCGAAGGACGGATTTTCGGTGGTGGCGCCCACCAGCACCACCGTGCCATCCTCCATCACCGGCAGGAAACTGTCCTGCTGGGCGCGGTTGAAACGGTGGATTTCGTCGACGAAAAGCAGCGTCTTATGGCCCGACAAGCGCTCGAAGCGCGCCTTTTCGAACACCTTCTTGAGATCGGCGACCCCGGAAAAGATCGCCGAAATCTGTTCGAACCGATAGCCGATCTGATCGGCCAGCAACCGCGCCACCGTAGTCTTGCCGGTGCCCGGCGGACCCCAGAGGATCAGCGAGCCGAGCCGGCCCGAGGCGATCATGCGCCGCAGCGTACCGTCCGGACCGAGAAGATGCGTCTGGCCGATGACCTCGTCGAGCGAGCGCGGCCGCAACTGATCGGCGAGCGGACGCGCGGCATCCTCCTCTATTGCTTTCTTCGGGTCCTGGGCAAAAAGATCGGCCATTCCTATCCACTGATTATGCTTTGCAGCACCCGCCCGTTCCGCTGCAGGATGATCTGCCAGGTGCGGACGCGGGTGGACGCGGTATCCTCGAACGTCTTGGCCGTGTCCATGGGCACGCCATTGAGCGAGAGGATGATGTCGTCGACCGTAAGCCCCATCTGGTCGGCGGGCGAGCCGGGTTCGACGGCGGTGACCATCACCCCCTGAGCGTCGTAAGGCAGGCCCTTGTCCTCGGCAAGGTCCGGCGTGATCTGGCGCACGCTTGTTCCGGCAAAACGGGAATCTGCGGTGATGGTGGCCAGCATATCCTCGCTTGCCGATGGCGCCGCCTCGACAGTGAGATCGACAGGCTCGGTATTGCCCCCGCGCAGGCGTTCCAACCGCACAGGCTGGCCGATAGGCTTGGTAGCGAGACGGAAATTGAAGGCGCTGGGATCGTCGACCGCGACGCCATCGACCGACAGGACCACGTCGCCCGAGGCAAAACCGGCGCGTTCTGCCGGACCGCCGGGTGCGACTTCGGTGATAAGGGCGCCATGCGGCGCCGGCATGCCGAGGCTCGCGGCAATATCTGCGGTAACAGCCTGCATCTTGGCCCCGAACCAGGGGCGCACGATGGCGCCGCCGCTGACACCGGCATCGGCGACGAGCCGCGCCATGTTCGAGGGAATGGCAAAGCCGATGCCGACCGAGCCGCCGCTTTGCGAATAGATGGCCGTATTGATGCCGACGAGATGCCCGTAGAGATCGACGAGCGCGCCGCCGGAATTGCCGGGATTGATGGCGGCATCGGTCTGGATGAAGAATTCATAATCCGAGCTTTCCACCCCGGTGCGGGCAAGAGCCGACACGATGCCGCTCGTCACCGTCTGGCCAACGCCGAAGGGATTGCCGATGGCAAGCACCAGATCGCCGACCTGCAACGCATCGGAATCGGCGAAGGTCACGGCCGGGAAGGTCTGCCCCTCGACATTGCGCATGCGCAGCACGGCAAGGTCCGTCTGCTCGTCCTCGATGACGATATCGACGGCAAATTCGCGTCCATCCGACAAGGCGATGCGCACGTCGTCGGCGCCTTCGATGACATGCCGGTTGGTGAGGATGACGCCCGATGCATCGACGATTACCCCCGAGCCCAGCGAGCGGGATTCGCGCGGCCGGCTCTGAAACTGACCGCCGAAAAAGCGCTGGAAGAACGGATCGTTGGCGAAGGGCGACGTCGAGCGCTGCTCGATCCGGGTGGCATAGACATTGACCACCGAGGGCGACACCGATTTGACCACGGGCGCGAAGCTCAGCTTGACCTGCGCCTCGCTCTCCGGCACTTGCCGCGCCACCTCTCCTGCCGGGGTGGGAGCGCCGCTCTGGGCCATGCTCGGAGCGTCGAAGGGGGATAGAGCAAGCGTGCCGGCAAAGGCCAAAAGGACAAGCCCCGCGATCCCAAGGGATATTGAGCGCACGGACATCGAAGCAACCTCGTTTTCTGCTGGTCGGGCCCTGCGTTCGGCCCATCAGAGCCGTAACGCAAACGCCTGGATTCTGTTGCCATTATGGTGTCATGACCGGCGTGCAGAAGGTGCTCAAATTATCGTTTGCGCATGGGGGCTGCGAGCCCTATATGCAGCGCTCGTTTTCCTGCTCCTCAAGCCCCCGGAAAGGCGGTATGTCACATGACGGAAGAGCCTCAGCACGTTTACCCGAATACCTCCGCGCTGATCGCGGCGGAATCGCCGGATTACCCGTCTTTTCTGTTTTCCGAGCGGGAACTGCACAAGGCCACCAAGGTGTTCCGGAAGGGCTTTGACGGCCTTCTGACCTATGCCGTCAAATGCAATCCCTCGCCCCATATCATCGCCCAATTGCATCGCGAAGGTTTGAAGGCGTTCGACGTCGCCTCCAATCGCGAGATGGAGCTGGTGCGCGATCATGCGCCGGGCGCGGTGATGCACTACAACAACCCCATCAAGAACAAGCGCGAGATCGAGCGCGCCTACGAGGAATTCGGGGTCCGCTCCTTCACCATCGACCATCCGCAGCAGCTCGACCAGCTCGCAGCCGTGGTGTCGCCGAGCCGCGATGTCGAGGTGACCACCCGCTTCAAGGCCGGTAAGGCATTGAAATCCTATGATTTCGGCATCAAGTTTGGCGTGATGGAACAGGGCGCGGCGGAGATCGTCACCGCCGTCGAAACCATGGGCTATACGCCGAGCCTGTGCTTCCATGTCGGCAGCCAGTGCGAAGATGCCTATGCCTATGAGCGGCATATCGCGGCGGCGGCGCGCATCGTCGAGGAGTCCGGGATCGAGCTCAAGCGCCTCAATATCGGCGGCGGCTATCCGGCCCCCTACCCGACCAGCGAAGCGCCGCCAATGGATTACTATTTCGAAACCATTGCCGCCGCCGTTTCCGACCATTTCGGTGACAAAAGCAAGCCTGAGCTCATCATCGAGCCTGGCCGGGCGCTCGTCACCTCCTCGACCTCGCTCTTGCTGCGCGTCAAGCATCAGCGCGGCGGCCAATCGGTCTATGTCAATGACGGCGCCTATGGCAGCCTGATGGAAGTCAAGTTCATGCACTTCACCCCGCCGGTCCGGGTGTGGCGCGGGCCGCGTATCCACGACAACGACCAGGAATTCTCCGAGTTCACCATCTGGGGGCCGACCTGCGACAGCTATGACGTGCTGCCCCAGGTCTTCACCCTGCCCGCCGATATCGATGAGGACGACTGGATCGAATTCGGCCTGATGGGCGCCTATACCCAGGCCTCGCTGACCCCGTTCAACGGCTTCGACCGCCGCGATCAGTACTGGGTCGAGGAAGTCTATACCGGCAAGGACCAGCAGCCGGAATAGTCTGTCTTGCCGGTGTAACGATTGGGGTCTATAGGCCCCGTCCCCGAGCGCAATGGGCTGCTTCTTCGGAAGCGGCCCATTTGCTTTGGGAGCCTGCCTCATCGCCTTTTCCACCCCGATCGCCTCGAACCATATATCGGAACTGAAAATGTCACCTATTCCGCCTCTCGAAAGCCTGGGACCGCGCATCTGCGTCTTCGGGCCTTCCAATGCCGGCAAATCAACCCTGGCCGCCGCTATCGCGCACAAGCGCGCTCTGCGGCCGGTCCATCTCGACCTCCTCTTCCACAAGCCCCATACCAATTGGGTCCCGCGTCCACGCGAGGAGTTCGTCGCCCTCCATGACCAGGCCATCGCCGCCGAACACTGGGTGATAGAAGGGAACTATATGGGGTTACTCGGTCCCCGGCTTGCCCGCGCCAGCGGCATCATTCTGTTGGGCACAGACCGCTGGAGCGCCTTCGCGCGCTACCTCCACCGCACATTGTTCCAGAAGAGCCGAGTCGGCGCCCTGCCCGGCAATCAGGACAGCATCAAATGGAACATGATCCGCTTCATTCTTTGGGAACAACCCAGGAAACGACAGCGTGACATCGTCCTGCTTCGGGCCAGCGGCCTGCCGATGCTCACCTTGCAGTCCCTGCACGAGCTTCAAAAAGTCTATGCGACCTGGGACCTCGAATCCCATTTTTACGAACGGTGAATTAGCCTAGCCGCAAAATCGAAATCCCGCGCATCGGGGCACGCCCTCGTGGTTCGAGGCTCGCAAGGGGCTCGCACCTCACCATGAGGGCTACCTTGGTTATCGCGATTATTCAGTAGGCCTCATGGTGAGGCGGGAGCGAAGCGACCCTCGAACCACGAGGGCGTGTCCCGATGCTGCGGGATACCAGGCCAATCGGCATTCAGCCTGTTGCAAACGAAAAGAGCGACCACGATTTCTCATGGCCGCTCCAAATTTTTCACGTAGGGCTTTGCTTACGCGGCGACCGACTCGTCCTCGTCGTCGCGCACCTGCACCGGGCCGCTGTCGAGGCCCTTGGCATTGACGTCGCGGTCGACGAATTCGATCACGGCCATGGCAGCATTGTCGCCATAGCGGAAGCCGGCCTTGAGGATGCGGATATAGCCGCCCTGACGGTCCTTGTAGCGCGGGCCCAGAACCTCGAAGAGCTTCTTGACCTGGGTCTCGTCGCGCATCTGGGCGATGGCCTGGCGGCGGGCGTGAAGATCACCGCGCTTGCCGAGCGTGATGAGCTTCTCGACGATCGGACGCAGGTCCTTGGCCTTGGGCAAGGTGGTGACGATCTGCTCGTGCTTGATCAGCGCGGCCGACATATTGGCGAACATGGCCTTGCGGTGGCTGGCGGTTCGGCTGAGCTTGCGGCCTCGATTGGCGTGGCGCATGGGTTTCTCCTAAATCTTGTCGGCGCCGATCAATAATGATCTTCGTAGCGCTTGGCGAGGTCATCGATATTCTCGGGCGGCCAGTTCGGCACGTCCATCCCGAGATGAAGGCCCATCTGCGCGAGCACTTCCTTGATTTCATTCAGCGACTTGCGGCCGAAGTTCGGCGTCCGCAGCATCTCGGCTTCCGTCTTCTGGATGAGGTCGCCGATATAGACGATATTGTCGTTCTTGAGGCAGTTGGCCGAACGGACCGACAGTTCGAGCTCGTCGACCTTCTTGAGCAGCGCCGGATTGAACGCCAGTTCCGGAACGGTGTCCTGGGTCTTTTCCTTGGTGGGCTCTTCGAAGTTGACGAAGACCGATAGCTGGTCCTGGAGGATACGCGCGGCATAGGCCACAGCATCTTCCGGCGACACGGCGCCATTGGTCTCGACCTGCAGCGTCAGCTTGTCCTTGTCGAGATTTTCACCCGCACGGGTGGCATCGACCTTGTAGGACACGCGACGGACCGGCGAGAACAGCGAGTCGACCGGGATATAGCCGATCGGGGCATCTTCCGGACGGTTCTTGTCGGCCGGCACATAACCCTTGCCGGTATCGACGGTGAACTCGATATTGATCTCGGCGCCATCATCGAGATGGCAGATCGCGAGATCCGGGTTCAGCACTTCGATATCGCCCGACACCTTGATGTCGCCGGCGGTCACGGCGCCGGGGCCCTGCTTGGTCAGGGTCAGACGCTTCGGACCTTCGCCACCCATTTTGAGGGCGATTTCCTTTACGTTCAGCACGAGATCCGTGATATCTTCACGCACGCCCGGAAGCGACGAGAATTCGTGCAGAATGCCGTCAATCTGGATTGCAGTCACCGCCGCGCCCTGAAGCGACGACAGCAGCACGCGACGCAGGGCATTACCAAGGGTAAGCCCGTAACCGCGCTCAAGCGGCTCGGCGACCACCGATGCCACGCGCGCGTTGTCGCTGCCCGAAACAATCTCCAGCTTGGTCGGCTTTATCAGTTCTTGCCAGTTCCTCTGGATCGTCACGGTAATGTCCTTTCAAAATCGCGGCCCTCGCCCGGCCGCTCGCCGCAAACGCAATACGACTCCCGGCCTTTAAGGCCAGGAGTGCTGAACAGCCGAATTAGACGCGGCGCCGCTTGCGCGGACGGCAGCCGTTATGCGGGATCGAGGTCACGTCACGGATCGAGGTGACGTTGAAGCCAGCGGCCTGCAGCGCGCGCAATGCCGACTCACGGCCCGAACCGGGGCCACGCACTTCAACCTCAAGGGTCTTCATGCCGTGTTCCTGCGCCTTCTTGGCAGCATCTTCGGCAGCGACCTGAGCCGCATAGGGGGTCGACTTGCGCGAGCCCTTGAAGCCCATCACGCCCGACGAGGACCACGAAATCGTGTTGCCCTGCATGTCAGCGATGGTGATCATGGTGTTGTTGAACGAAGCATTCACGTGGGCCACGCCCGACGTAATATTCTTGCGCTCCTTGCGGCGGACGCGCGCGACTTCAGCTTTAGCCATTTAGTTCCTCTGAACGATATCAGCGCTGCCGTTAGCCATTTCAAGGCCCCGGCAGCTACATCCGAGAAGCGAATAGTAATCAGCGAATAGCGAATAGACATTCGCCACGCACATCACTTCCTATTCGCTACTCCCTATTCACTACTCGCTCGCGCCGGCCGGCGCGAACAGCTTACTTCTTCTTGCCGGCGATCGGCTTGGCCGGACCCTTGCGGGTGCGGGCATTGGTATGCGTACGCTGACCGCGGACCGGCAGGCCACGGCGGTGACGCAGACCGCGATAGTTACCGAGATCCATAAGCCGCTTGATGTTCATCGCGACGTTACGGCGCAGGTCACCTTCCACGACATAGTCGCGGTCGATGGCTTCGCGGATCTGGATGACTTCCGCATCGGTCAGTTCATTGACGCGACGGTCAGCCGGAATACCAACCTTTTCGGTGATATCCTTGGCAAACTTCTCGCCGATCCCGTGGATATACTGAAGCGCGATGACCACGCGCTTGTTCGTCGGGATATTGACGCCAGCAATACGAGCCACGTCTGCTCTCCTTCATTCAACACCAGCCATCACGGCGGTGCCCTTAAACAACAAGGGACCGGATTTCGACCCCTGACCTAAGTGAGGAACCGAATCCAGCCCAATAATCCATGAGACTGGGTGCGGTTCATAAGGACATCGCCCGGCAGAGTCAACTGCCTTGCCTTGTCCGTGATCGTCAGTTTCCGATAGCCGCCTTGATGGCCTCGGTCACCTGCTCCACCGGAGCGGTTCCATCAACGGCCTTCAGCAGACCCTTGGCGGTATAGTAGTCGACGAGCGGAGCGGTCTGCTCCTTGTAGACGACGAGACGCTTGCGCAGCACGTCCTCATTGTCGTCGGCGCGGGCGCCGCCGCTTTCCTTGGCGCGATTGATGACGCGCTGGACGAGGACGTCGGGATCGGCCTTGATCTCGATGACGGCATCGAGGGCCACGCCCTTGTCCGCCAGCATCGCATCAAGCGCTTCGGCCTGGGCGATGGTGCGCGGGAAGCCGTCGAGCACGAAACCGTTCTTGCAGTCGGCCGCATCGAGCCGTTCGGAGACGATGCCGTTGACGATGGCGTCGGAGACGAGATCGCCCCGGTCGACGACCGCCTTGGCCTCGAGCCCCAGCGGGGTCTGCGCCGCGATGGCCGAGCGCAGGATATCGCCGGTCGACAGCTGGGGGATGTTGTACGTCTCGACCAGAATCTTGGCCTGAGTCCCCTTCCCCGCACCCGGCGGCCCCAAAAGGATCAACCTCATCGACGCTTACCTCCCCCAAGACGGGACTTCTTGACCAGGCCTTCATATTGCTGGGCGATCAGATGGCTCTGGATCTGGCTCACCGTATCGAGCGTCACCGTCACCATGATGAGCAGCGACGTACCGCCGATGAACTGGCTGACCGCCAGCTGGTTGTGGATCAGCTCGGGAATGAGCGCCACGACCGTAAGATAGATCGCCCCGATCACCGTGATGCGGGTCAGCACATAATCGATGTGCTGCGCTGTCCGCTCACCCGGACGAATACCCGGAATGAACCCACCGGACCGCTTGAGGTTGTCCGCGGTTTCCTGCGGATTGAACACGATGGCGGTATAGAAGAAGGTGAAGAAGATGATGAAGAAAGCGAAGAGTGCGAGATAGAGCGGCTGGCCGCGGCCGAGAAGAGCCGTAACCACCTGGAGCCATTGAGGCGCATTGCCCTGGGCGGCGAAGGAGGCGATCGTGGCCGGCAGCAAAAGCAGCGACGAGCCGAAGATCACCGGGATGACGCCCGAGGTATTGAGCTTGAGAGGCAGGTGCGAGGTATCGCCCTGGAACATCTTGTTGCCCACCTGCCGCTTCGGATACTGGATCAGAAGCCGCCGCTGGGCGCGTTCGAAGAACACGATGGCCGCGATCACCACGATCGACAGCACCACGACGCCGAATGCCGCAAGGCCCGAGAACGAACCGGTGCGAACAAGTTCGGAAGTCTGGGCGATGGTCAGCGGCAGGTTGGCCACGATGCCCGCGAAGATGATGAGCGAAATGCCGTTGCCGACGCCGCGCGAGGTGATCTGCTCACCCAGCCACATCAGGAACATGGTGCCGCCAACCAGCGTGATGACGGTGGACAGGCGGAAGAACCAGCCCGGATTGAGCACGACGCCCTGGCTGCCTTCGAGACCGATGGCGATGCCGTAGGCCTGGACGGCACAGAACACCACGGCAAGATAGCGGGTGTACTGGTTCATCTTGCGCCGGCCGGCCTCGCCTTCCTTCTTGAGGGCTTCGAGACGCGGCGAGGCGGTCGCGATCACCTGCACCACGATGGATGCGGTGATGTATGGAATGAGGTTGAGGGCAAAGATCGCCATGCGTTCGACGGCGCCGCCGGCGAACACGTTGAACATGCCGATAATGCCCTGCTGCGACTGCTGGAAGGTCGCACTGAAGGCGTCGGGATCGATACCCGGCACCGGGATGAAAGTCCCCAGACGATAAACGAGCAGCGCCCCCAGTGTGAACCAGATGCGCTGCTGCAGGGCTTTCGCCTTGGAAAACGTCGAGAAACTGAGATTTCTAGCCAGCTGTTCGGCTGCAGACGCCATGTTTCGCTCCCTATGGCTTTGAGGCCAGGCGCGTTAGACCGAGTGAAATCACTCGGCCTTAGCGTCTTCTGCCGTCGAGTTTGCATTCAGCAAATCGACCTTGCCGCCCGCGGATTCAATAGCTGCGAGCGCACCCTTGGTCGCATAATCGACCTTGAAGGTGACTTTCTTGGCGGTGAAGCCTTCGGCACCGATCAGGCGCACGCCGTCGCGGACGCGACGGATGACGCCGGCGGCAACCAGGGCCTGGGCGTCGACGACACCCTTGGCATCGAGCTTGCCCGAATCGATATAGGCCTGGATGCGGTCGATGCGGACCTGGTTCCAGTCCTTGGGGTTGAGCGCGTTGAAGCCGCGCTTCGGCATACGCATGTGAAGGGGCATCTGGCCGCCTTCGAAGCCGTTGATCGCGACACCGGAACGGGCGGTCTGGCCCTTGCCGCCGCGCCCGCCGGTCTTACCCTTGCCCGAGCCAATGCCACGACCGATACGCATACGGGTCTTGGACGAGCCGGGATTGTCGCGAAGTTCGTTCAAACGGGTCATTTTGGGACCTTTGCCTTCTTACTCGCCGACGACGCGGACGAGGTGCGGGAGCTTGTTGATCATGCCGCGCACTTCGGGCGTATCGATCAGCTCGCGCTGCCTATTCATCTTGTTCAGCCCGAGACCGATCAGGGTCGCGCGCTGGCTCTTGTCGCGGCGGATCGGCGAGCCGACCTGCTGGACGATGATGGTTTTCTTGTCAGCCATTTCGTTTCTCCGTCCCGAGCTTATCAAGCCTCAGCCGCAGCTTCGCCACGGCGAGCCTGCAGTTCCGAAACCTTGAGGCCGCGGCGGGCAGCGACCGAGCGCGGGCTGTCGACGCGCTTGAGCGCATCGAAAGTGGCCCGAACCATGTTGTAGGGGTTCGCGGTGCCCTGGGACTTGGCGACGATGTCGTTGATCCCGAGGGTCTCGAACACGGCGCGCATCGGACCACCGGCGATGATGCCGGTACCCGGAACGGCGGCGCGCAGGATCACCTTGCCGGCGCCGTGACGGCCGGTCACGTCGTGGTGGAGGGTCCGTGCATCGCGCAGCGGCACGCGGATCATCTGGCGCTTGGCCTGTTCGGTGGCCTTGCGGATCGCTTCGGGAACTTCACGGGCCTTGCCGTGACCGAAACCGACGCGGCCCTTCTGGTCACCGACGACGACGAGGGCTGCAAAGCCGAAGCGGCGGCCGCCCTTGACCACCTTGGCCACACGGTTGATGTGGACCAGGCGATCGACGAATTCGCTTTCGCGCTCTTGAACGTCTCTGCTCATAATTTTCTTTCCTCGCCGCGCTTAGAACTGCAGGCCGCCCTCACGGGCAGCGTCTGCGAGGGCCTTCACACGGCCATGATAGAGATACGACCCACGGTCGAAGATGACTTCCGACACACCCGCCTTGGTGCCGCGCTCGGCGATCAGCTTGCCGATGGTGGCAGCCGCTTCCGAAGTGGCGCCATTCTTGACGGTTTCGCGCACATCCTTGTCGAGCGTCGAAGCGGCGGCCAGGGTGCGGCCATTCGCGTCGTCGATGATCTGGGCGTAGATATTCTTGTCCGAACGGAAGACCGACAGACGGGGGCGACCGAAGGCACGAGCCTTGAGCGCCTTGCGGACACGGGCCTTGCGGCGTTCCGCACCTTTTGCACTGATAGCCATTGCAGGCGCTCCTTACTTCTTCTTGCCTTCTTTGCGGAACACGTATTCGTTCGCGTACCGCACGCCCTTGCCCTTATAGGGCTCCGGCGGACGCCATTCACGGATATTGGCCGCGACCTGGCCGACCTGCTGCTTGTCGATGCCGGTCACGACGATTTCCGTCGGCGCCGGCACGGCCAGGGTGATGCCCTTGGGGGCCTCGTAAACCACTTCATGGCTGAAACCAAGCGACAGCTTGATATCCTTGCCCTGCATAGCGGCGCGGTAACCCACGCCCTGGATCTGCAGCTTCTTTTCGAAACCCGCGCTGACGCCGGTCACCATGTTCTGGATCAGTGCACGAGTGGTGCCCCAGGCGGCACGCGCTTCACGGGTGTCATTGGCCGGGTTCACGACGAGACCGTCGTCGCCCTGCTCGACATTGACCACATCCATGAGCTGCATGCTCAGTTCGCCCTTGGGGCCCTTGGCGGTGACGGTGCGTCCATCGACGCTCACCGTAACGCCGCTCACCGGTGCAACCGGTTTTTTGCCAGTACGAGACATTCTTTTTATCCTTGAGTCATCGTCTTACCAGCGTCTTTTAAGGCCAAGCCTTAGAAGACGCGGCAGAGTACCTCACCACCAACATTGGCAGCCTTGGCTTCGTGGTCGGCCATCACACCCTTTGGGGTGGACAGGATCGAGACACCGAGGCCATTGGCAACCTGCGGAATATTCTTCACCGATGCATAGACGCGACGGCCGGGACGCGAAACGCGCTCGATCGTGCGGATGACCGGCACATTGTCCGAATACTTCAGTTCGATTTCGTATTCAGACACACCATTCTCGAACTTGGTCTCCGAATAGCCGCGGATGAAACCCTCGGACTGGAGAACATCCAGCACGCGGCCACGCAGGGCCGATGCCGGGGTCGAGACGGAATTCTTGCGACGCAGCTGGGCGTTGCGGATACGGGTCAGCATATCGCCGATAGGATCTGAAAGGCTCATCTGTTCTTTCTCCTTACCAGCTCGACTTGACCATGCCCGGGATCTGCCCGAGGTTACCCAGCTGGCGCAGGGCGATACGGCTGAGCTTCAGCTTGCGGTAGTAGCCACGCGGACGGCCCGACACGTCGCAACGGTTGCGAACGCGAACCTTGGCCGAATTGCGCGGCAGCTCGGCGAGCTTGAGAGCGGCGGCGAAGCGCTGGTCAATCGGGAGCGACTGATCCATGGTCGTGGCCTTGAGGGCGGCGCGCTTAGCACCGAACTGCTTGGCCATGGCGGCGCGCTTCTTGTTCTTTTCGATGGAGCTGGTCTTTGCCATGTTCCTCTATCCTTATCCCTTCCCCTGCCCGCTTACTGGCGGAACGGGAAGTTGAATGCGCGAAGCAGCGCACGCGCCTCTTCGTCCGTCGGGGCGGTCGTCGCGATCACAATATCCATGCCCCAGACCTGATCGATCTGATCGTAGTTGATCTCGGGGAAGATGATGTGTTCCTTGATGCCCATGGCGTAGTTGCCGCGGCCATCGAACGAATTCGGGTTGAGGCCACGGAAGTCGCGGACGCGCGGCAGGGCGATGTTCACCAGGCGGTCCAGGAACTCATACATGCGCGTCTTGCGTAGCGTCACCTTGACGCCGAGCGGCATGTCTTCGCGGACCTTGAAGCCGGCGATCGACTTGCGGGCATGGGTGATCACGGGCTTCTGGCCGGCGATCTTCTCCAGCTCGGCGGCAGCCGATCTCACCTTCTTGGTATCGTTGACGGCCTCGCCGACACCGATATTGAGAACGATCTTCTCGAGCCGCGGCACCTGCATGACGTTCTTGTAGGCGAACTGCTTGTTCAGCTCGGCCTTGATGGTTTCGTCATAGGCAGTGCGAAGGCGCGGAACGTAAGCTGTCTCAGCCATCGATCACATCTCCGGTCGATTTGGCGACGCGCGTCTTGACGCCGTCTTTGATCTCGAAACCGACGCGAGTGGCCTTGCCATTCTTGTCGGCGACCGCCAGGTTCGACAGATGGATCGGCGCTTCCTTGGTGAAGATGCCGGCATCGGTCGAAGCGGTCTGCTTGGTGTGGCGGCGCACCAGGTTGACACCCTGGACGATCGCGCGCGTTTCATCCGGAATGACGGAGAGGACCTGCCCGGTCTTGCCCTTGTCCTTGCCGGCCAGGACGACGACCTTGTCGCCCTTTTTGATCTTAGCAGCCATTACAGCACCTCTGGTGCGAGCGAAATGATCTTCATGTGGTTCTTGGCGCGGAGTTCGCGCGGAACCGGTCCGAAGATACGGGTGCCGATCGGCTCTTTCTGATTGTTGATCAGAACCGCGGCGTTCTTGTCGAAACGGATGACGGTGCCGTCGGGACGACGGATGTCGAACGCGGTGCGAACCACCACGGCCTTCATCACCTGGCCCTTTTTAACGCGGCCGCGCGGAATAGCGTCCTTCACCGACACCACGATGATGTCGCCGACAGAAGCGTATTTGCGATGCGAGCCGCCCAGCACCTTGATGCACATGACGCGACGCGCGCCGGAATTATCCGCGACGTCGAGATTGGACTGCATCTGAATCATGACTGGATGCCTTCTTGTTAAACCGGCCTACCGTCCCCGGACCGCCGACCTTAAAACTCAAATTCGTTAAGCGTTAGGAACGAGCGTCCAACGCTTGTTCTTGGAGATCGGGGCGCACTCCTCGATCCACACAGTATCGCCCACCTTTGCCACATTGGCTTCATCATGAGCGTGGTACTTCTTCGACCGACGGACGGTCTTTTTCAGCACCGGGTGAGTGAATCGGCGCTCGACGCGCACAACGATCGTCTTTTCATTCGTGTCGGAGACAACAGTCCCCTGCAGAACGCGCTTCGGCATGGCTGGCGCTCCCTTACTTCTTCTCGCCCAGGATCGTCTTGATTCGCGCGATGTCGCGGCGAACCTTCTTGACCTGGGACGGGGCTTCGAGCTGCTGGGTAGCGCGCTGGAAACGCAGGTTGAACTGTTCTTTCTTCAGGGCGACGAGCTGATCTTTCAGTTCGTCTGCGGTCTTCGCCCGCACATCACTGGCTTTCATGCTCGTGTCCTTTAGTCGTTGATGCGGGTCACGACCCGCGTGGTGATCGGCAGCTTCATGGCGCCGAGGCGCAGGGCCTCCTTGGCGACATCTTCCGGCACGCCGTCGATCTCGAAGACGATGCGGCCCGGCTTGACCCGGGCGGCCCAGAATTCGACCGAACCCTTGCCCTTACCCATACGCACTTCGGTCGGCTTCTTCGAAACCGGCAGGTCGGGGAACACGCGGATCCAGACCCGACCCTGACGCTTCATCTCGCGGGTGATCGCGCGGCGGGCCGCCTCGATCTGGCGCGCGGTGACGCGCTCGGGCTCGGTCGCCTTGAGGGCGTACTGGCCGAAAGCCAGATCGGTACCGCCCTTGGCATTGCCGTGGATGCGGCCCTTATGGGCCTTGCGGAACTTGGTCTTCTTAGGTTGCAGCATAATGAACTAACCTTCTTATGCGCGTTCGCGGTCGCGGTCGCCACGTTCACGACGCGGTTCGCGATCACTACGTTCGCTGCGCTGACCGCCCTCGCCGCCTTCGGTGGCGCGGCGCTCGTGAGCGGTCGGATCATGCTCGAGCACTTCGCCCTTGAAGATCCAGACCTTGATGCCGATGATGCCGTAAGTGGTTTCGGCTTCGGCCGTGCCGTAGTCGATATCGGCGCGCAGGGTGTGCAGCGGCACACGGCCTTCGCGATACCATTCGGTACGGGCGATATCGGCACCACCCAGACGACCACCGACATTGACGCGGATACCACCGGCGCCCATGCGGATCGCCGTCTGCACGGCGCGCTTCATGGCGCGGCGGAACGCAACACGGCGTTCGAGCTGCTGGGCAATGCCCTGGGCAACGAGGGTCGCGTCGGTCTCGGGCTTGCGCACTTCAACGATGTTGATGTGCACTTCGGAGTCGGTGAACTTCTTCACCTTGGCGCGGATCTTGTCGATGTCAGCGCCCTTCTTGCCGATCACGATGCCCGGACGGGCAGTGTGGATCGACACGCGGCACTTACGGTGGGGGCGCTCGATAACGATCTTCGAGACGGCGGCAGCCTTCAGATCCTGCAGAAGCGTCTCGCGGATCTTCAGGTCTTCCTGCAGCAGCGCGCCATATTCGCCCTTATTGGCGAACCAGCGGCTGTCCCAGGTACGGTTGATGCCGAGGCGGAAGCCGATCGGATTGATTTTCTGGCCCATTATGCGGCCTCCTCAACTTGCCGGACGACGATCGTCAGATGCGAGAATGGCTTCTCGATCCGCGACGAGCGGCCACGACCACGCGCCATGAAGCGCTTCATGACGAGCGAATTGCCCACATAGGCCTCGGCGACGACGAGAGCGTCGGTATCGAGACCATGATTGTTTTCGGCGTTGGCAATGGCGCTTTCCAGCACCTTCTTGACCTGGCCGGCGATGCGCTTATGGCTGAATTCGAGATCGGCCAGAGCCCGCTCGACTTTCTTGCCGCGGATCAGCTGGGCCAGAAGGTTGAGCTTCTGCGGGCTGATGCGCAGCATGCGCAGCACAGCCTTGGCCTCGTTGTCCTTGAGCGCGCGCTGAGTTTTCGGCTTGCTCATCTTACTTCCTCTTGGCCTTCTTGTCGGCCGCATGACCGTAATAGGTACGGGTCGGTGCGAATTCGCCGAACTTGTGGCCGATCATGTCTTCGGTGACATTGACCGGAATGTGCTTCTGGCCATTGTGCACGCCGAAGGTGATACCCACGAACTGCGGCAGAATGGTCGAGCGGCGGCTCCAGATCTTGACCACATCGTTGCGGCCCGAAGCGAGGGCCTTCTCGGCTTTCTTGAGCATGTAGCCGTCGACGAACGGCCCCTTCCAGATTGAACGGGTCATGGCTTACCTGCCCTTCTTCACGTGACGGCTGCGAACGATGAACTGGTCCGTCGCCTTGTTGCTGCGGGTCCTCTTGCCCTTGGTCGGCTTGCCCCACGGGGTCACCGGATGACGGCCACCAGAGGTACGGCCTTCACCACCACCATGCGGGTGATCGACCGGGTTCATGGTCACACCGCGGTTGACCGGCTTGCGGCCGAGCCAGCGATTGCGACCGGCCTTGCCGATCGAGGTGTTGGCGTGGTCCTGGTTGGACACGGCGCCGACCGTGGCGAGGCACGAACCATGCACGCGGCGCTGCTCACCGGAATTGAGGCGAAGGATCGCCCAACCCTGGTCGCGGCCCACATACTGGGCATAGGCACCGGCGGAACGGGCCACCTGGCCGCCCTTCCTGGGCTTCAGTTCGATATTGTGCACGATCGTGCCGACCGGCATGCGCTCGAGCGGCATGGTGTTGCCGGGCTTCACGTCGGCGCCCGACAGCGACGAGATGACCTTGTCGCCGGCAGTCAGACGCTGCGGGGCGATGATATAGGCCTGCTCGCCGTCCGCATAGGTCACGAGAGCGATCCAGGCGGTGCGGTTCGGGTCATATTCGAGACGCTCGACAGTGCCGACGACGTCGAACTTGACACGCTTGAAGTCGACCATGCGGTACGAGCGCTTGTGCCCGCCGCCACGATGGAAGACCGTGATGCGGCCACGATTGTTGCGACCACCGGACTTCGAGAGACCTTCGGTCAGCGCCTTGACCGGCGCGCCCTTCCACAGCTCCGACCGATCGGTCGTGATGAGCTGGCGGCGGCCTTCCGAGGTGGGATTGTATGTTTTAAGAGCCATTTTGCCTTAATCCCTTTAGAGGCCGGTCGAAATGTCGATCGACTGACCGTCGACGAGGGTCACGACAGCCTTCTTGACGTCGTTGCGGACGCCGAGCTGACCACGGAAACGCTTCACCTTGCCCTTGCGGACCAGCGTGTTCACCGCCTTGACCTTCACCGAGAACAGCTGCTCGACGGCAGCCTTGATCTCGGTCTTGTTGGCATCGATCGCCACATCGAAAACGACCTGGTTGGCTTCGGAAGCCATGGTCGACTTTTCGGTCACGACCGGGTTACGAATGATGTCGTAAGCGCTGAGCTTGTTCATGCGAACCTCGCTTCCAGCGCTTCGAGCGCTGCCTTGGTCAGGACGAGCTTCTCACGACGCAGGATATCAGCAACGTTGATCCCCTGGATCGGCAGCACGTCGATATTCGGAATATTGCGAGCGGCCAGCGCGAAGTTCTGGTCGACGGTCGCGCCGTCGATGATCAGAGCATTGCGCCAGTCCAGCTTGCCGAAGGTGACGCGCAGGGCGGCAGTCTTCGGAGCCGAGGTGGCAACGCTGTCCAGCACGATCAGCTCGCCGGCTGCGGCCTTGGCCGACAGGGCATGCTTGAGGGCCAGGACGCGAACCTTCTTGGGCAGGCCGATGGCATGGCTGCGCGGGGTCGGACCGAACGCACGGCCGCCGCCACGGAACTGCGGAGCCTTGCGGTCGCCGTGACGCGCACCGCCCGAACCCTTCTGCTTCACGAACTTCTTGCCGGTGCGGACGCCTTCCGAACGATGCTTGACATCGTGCGTGCCGGCCATCGCCTTGAGCTGCTGGTAACGGACCATACGGTGCAGGATGTCCTGGCGCACTTCGAGGCCGAAGACATCGTCCGCAAGCGTCACGCTGCCGTTAGCCTTGCCCTCTAGGGTAGTAACCTGGAGTTCCATTTACTTTGCCTCTCCTGCAACGTCGGCAGCGGCCTTGAACGAACCCGGGAAAGCGGCGTCCTTCGGAGAAGCCTTCTTGACGGCGTCCTTGATCATGATCCAGGCGCCCTTGGCGCCCGGGACCGAACCCTGGATCATGATCAGCCCGCGCTCGACATCGGTCCGGACGACCTTGACGTTCTGCGTGGTGATGCGACGATCGCCCATATGGCCCGGCATCTTCTTGTTCTTGAAGGTCTTGCCGGGGTCCTGGCGACCACCGGTCGAACCGATCGAGCGGTGCGAAACCGACACACCGTGGGTTGCGCGCAGGCCGCCGAAGTTCCAGCGACGCATACCGCCCTGGAAGCCCTTGCCGATCGAGGTGCCGGTGACGTCCACCAGCTGGCCTTCGACGAAATGGTCGGCCTGCATGGTCGCGCCGACCTCGATGAGATTGGCTTCGTCCACGCGGAATTCCGCAAGGTGGCGCTTGGGCTCGACCTTGGCGACGGCGAACTGGCCGCGATCAGCCTTGGTCAGATTCTTGGCCTTGGCCTGGCCGGCGCCGAGCTGCACAGCGACGTAGCCGTCGCGCTCGAGGGTGCGCTGGCCCACCACCTGGCAGTTCTGCAGCCCGAGCACGGTCACGGGGACGTCCGAGCCGTCATCCATGAAAATGCGGGTCATGCCCAGCTTCTGTGCGATCAATCCAGAACGCATCGGTTGTTACCTTCTTTCCTGGCGCTGAACCGGGTCATGGTTTCAGAGGACCCTTTTTGCGGTTAGCGCGAAACTCATTCACTCAGAGCTTGATTTCGACGTCCACACCGGCGGCGAGATCGAGCTTCATGAGCGCATCGACCGTCTGGGGAGTCGGGTCCACAATGTCGAGGAGACGCTTGTGGGTCCGGATCTCGAACTGCTCACGCGCCTTCTTGTCGATATGGGGCGAGCGGTTGACGGTAAACTTCTCAATTCGCGTCGGCAGCGGGATCGGGCCGCGAACCTGCGCGCCCGTACGCTTGGCCGTGTTGACGATCTCGCGGGTCGAGGTGTCGAGCACGCGATGGTCAAAGGCCTTGAGCCGGATGCGAATATTTTGACCGTTCATCTTGTTATCCTGACAACAATGGATCGCGGCGCGCGATCATTCGCGCGCCGCGAATGTGTTTGGGAGACTTACTTCAGGATCTTCGCAACGACGCCGGCGCCGACGGTACGGCCACCTTCACGGATAGCGAAGCGGAGCTTCTCTTCCATGGCGATCGGAACGATGAGCTGAACGTTCATGTTGATGTTGTCGCCCGGCATCACCATTTCCGTGCCTTCCGGCAGGGTCACGATGCCCGTCACGTCGGTCGTACGGAAGTAGAACTGCGGACGGTAGTTGCCGAAGAACGGGGTATGACGACCACCTTCTTCCTTGGTGAGGATATAGGCCTCAGCAACGAAGTCGGTATGCGGGGTCACCGAACCGGGCTTGCACAGCACCTGGCCGCGCTCCACCTGGGTACGGTCGATACCGCGGATCAGGGCGCCGATATTGTCGCCAGCCTCACCCGAATCGAGCAGCTTGCGGAACATTTCGACGCCGGTCACGGTGGTCTTCTGGGTCGCCTTGATACCGACGATCTCGACTTCCTCGCCGACCTTGATGATGCCGCGTTCGACACGGCCGGTCACCACGGTGCCGCGACCCGAGATCGAGAACACGTCTTCGATCGGCATCAGGAAGGGCTGGTCGACGGGACGTTCCGGCTGCGGGATGTAGCTGTCAACGGCAGCCATCAGCTCGAGCACGGCGTCGTGGCCGAGCTTGCGGTCGGAATCTTCGAGAGCGGCCAGAGCCGAGCCCTTGACGATCGGAATGTCGTCGCCCGGGAATTCATAGGACGAGAGCAGTTCGCGAACTTCGAGTTCGACGAGCTCGAGCAGCTCCGGATCGTCGACCATGTCGCACTTGTTCAGGAACACGACGAGAGCCGGCACACCGACCTGACGGGCGAGCAGGATGTGCTCGCGGGTCTGCGGCATCGGGCCGTCGGCAGCCGACACGACCAGGATCGCGCCATCCATCTGGGCGGCACCGGTGATCATGTTCTTCACATAGTCGGCGTGGCCGGGGCAGTCGACGTGAGCATAGTGACGGTTGGTGGTCTCGTACTCGACGTGAGCGGTATTGATGGTGATACCGCGCGCCTTCTCTTCCGGAGCGGCGTCGATCTGCGAGTAGTCCTTGAAGGTCGCGCCACCGGTTTCAGCCAGAACCTTGGTGATCGCCGCGGTCAGCGAAGTCTTGCCATGGTCGACGTGACCGATGGTGCCGATATTGCAGTGAGGCTTATTGCGGGAAAACTTTTCCTTAGCCATCGCTTTTCTCCGTATTCGTCAGCCCCGGGGGCCAACATGCGTTTCAGTTTATCAGTTAGGCGTACTTGGCCTGGACTTCGTCGGCGACCGCCTGCGGGACCTGTTCGTAGTGGTCGAACGTCATCGTGTACTGTGCACGACCCTGGCTCATCGAGCGCAGCGAGTTGACGTAGCCGAACATGTTGGCAAGCGGCACGAACGCATTCACGACCTGGACCACACCACGGCTTTCAGTGCCCTGGATCTGCCCACGACGCGAATTGAGGTCGCCGATGACGTCGCCCATGTAATCTTCCGGCGTGACAACTTCAACCTTCATGATCGGCTCGAGAATCTTCGGGCCGGCTTCGCGCAGCGCTTCGCGGAAACCCGCACGGCCGGCGATTTCGAATGCGAGCACCGAGGAGTCGACATCGTGGTAGGCACCGTCGGTGAGCGTCACCTTCACGTCCACCACCGGGAAGCCGATCAGCGGGCCTGCGCCCATGACCGATTCGACACCCTTGACGACGCCCGGGACGTATTCCTTCGGCACCGCGCCGCCAACGATGGCGTTCACGAATTCGAGGCCCTTGCCCACTTCACCCGGCTCGACGGTGATCTTGATGCGGGCGAACTGGCCCGAACCGCCGGACTGCTTCTTGTGGGTGTAGTCCTTCTCGGTCTTGCGGGTGATCGTCTCGCGATAAGCCACCTGCGGCTGACCGATATTGGCTTCCACCTTGAACTCGCGCTTCATGCGATCGACGAGAATGTCGAGATGCAGTTCGCCCATGCCCGAGATGATGGTCTGGCCCGATTCCTCGTCGGTCTTGACGCGGAACGAAGGATCCTCGGCGGCGAGGCGATTGAGCGCGAGGCCCATCTTTTCCTGGTCGGCCTTGGACTTGGGCTCGACGGAGATGTCGATAACCGGATCCGGGAAGATCATGCGCTCGAGGATCACCTGGGAGTTCGACGGGGTCAGCGTGTCGCCGGTCGTCGTGTCCTTGAGACCGACGATGGCCACGATGTCGCCAGCGAAAGCCTCGGTGATCTGCTCGCGGCTGTTGGCATGCATCTGGAACATGCGGCCGACGCGCTCGCGCTTGCCCTTCACGGTATTTTCCAGCTGCGCACCGGCTTCGACATGACCCGAATAGATGCGGCAGAACGTCAGCGTGCCCATATGCGGGTCGTTGGCGATCTTGAAGGCCAGCATGGAGAGCGGCTCGTTGTCGTCGGCATGACGCTCGATCGGCTCTTCGGTCTTGGCGTCGATGCCCTTGATCGCCGGAATATCGAGCGGCGACGGCAGGAAGTCGATCACGCCGTCGAGCAGCGGCTGCACGCCCTTGTTCTTGAAGGCCGAACCACAGAACACCAGGAAGAACTTGGTGTCGATGACGCCACGGCGCAGCAGACGACGGATCGTCGCGTTATCGGGCATCTGGCCTTCGAGATAGGCTTCCATCGCGGCGTCGTCCATTTCGACGGCGGCCTCGATCATGGCTTCGCGATACTTCTCGGCCTTTTCCTTGAGGTCGGCCGGGATCTCGACGATATCCCACTGAGCGCCCAGCTCTTCGTTGCGCCACACCAGAGCGTTCATCTCGATGAGGTCGACGACGCCCTTGAATTCGTTTTCTGCACCGATCGGCAGCTGCACCGGGACGGCCTTGGCGCCCAGGCGCGAGCCGATCATCTCGACGCAGCGGTAGAAGTCGGCGCCGATCTTGTCCATCTTGTTGACGAAGATCAGACGCGGAACATTGTACTTGTCGGCCTGGCGCCAGACGGTTTCCGTCTGCGGCTCGACGCCGGCATTGGCATCGAGCAGCGCCACGGCACCGTCGAGCACGCGCAGCGAACGCTCGACTTCGATGGTGAAGTCCACGTGTCCGGGAGTGTCGATGATGTTGAAGCGATGCATCACGCCTTCGCGCGACTTCCAGAAGGTGGTGGTCGCAGCCGAAGTGATGGTGATGCCGCGTTCCTGCTCCTGCTCCATCCAGTCCATGGTCGCGGCGCCGTCATGGACTTCGCCGATCTTATGGGACTTGCCGGTGTAGTAGAGGATACGCTCGGTCGTCGTCGTCTTGCCGGCATCGATATGAGCCATGATGCCGAAGTTACGATACAGATTAATCGGATATTCGCGTGCCATATTGGCCTCCAACTACCAGCGGTAGTGCGAGAAGGCACGGTTGGCATCAGCCATACGGTGCGTATCTTCGCGTTTCTTGACGGCCTGACCACGGCCATTGAGCGCATCCATGAGCTCGCCGGAAAGGCGCTCGCGCATGGTGTTCTCGCCGCGCTTGCGGGCGCTGTCGATCAGCCAGCGAATGGCCAGGGCCTGCTGACGGTCGGTGCGCACCTCGACCGGAACCTGGTACGTGGCACCGCCAACGCGGCGCGAACGCACTTCGACGGCCGGACGGATATTGTCGAGCGCCGTGTGGAACACGGTGATCGGGTCCTGCTTGGTCTTGGATTCGACGATGTCGAAGGCGCCATAGACGATCGACTCTGCAGCCGACTTCTTGCCGTCCTTCATCAGGGAGTTCATGAACTTGGTGACGACCAGATCGCCGAACTTGGGATCGGGGATGACGTCACGCTTTTCTGCGCGGTGGCGACGGGACATGACTCAGATTCTCCTTACTTCGGACGCTTCGCGCCGTATTTCGAACGACGCTGCTTGCGATCCTTCACGCTCTGCGTATCGAGCACGCCGCGCAGCACGTGATAACGGACGCCGGGAAGATCGCGCACGCGACCGCCACGGATGAGCACGACGGAGTGCTCCTGAAGATTGTGACCCTCACCCGGAATATACGAAATCACTTCGCGCTGGTTGGTCAGGCGAACCTTGGCCACCTTGCGCAGAGCCGAGTTCGGCTTCTTCGGAGTCGTCGTATACACACGAGAGCAAACGCCGCGCTTTTGCGGATTTGCTTCCATGGCGGGAACCTTGTTCCGCTTTGGCTTGCTGGCGCGTGGTTTGCGGATCAGCTGATTAATGGTGGGCATTGCGCTCTTTCCATCGTCCAAATTCATTTCGGTCAACACAAGCAAACCAAAATGGCGCTCATCCGACCCCAAGGGGATACGGCGGGCGCCTTAATTGCAGCGGACCACCGCCCGAAAAGGCAGCAGTCATGCGCACAAGGATTTGCTTCGTCTAGTTACCCGACAGTGTGTTTGATCGCCCTGGATTCCCGCGCAAGATGGCAGGGACCCGGCGTGACGATCACGACCGACCGCTAAGGTAGGCTCCGTCTATAGCCGATGGAGAGGCCCGTCAAGGATTCTTTGATGAAAAATCCGCAAGCGGGGCATGCAGCGATCAAGAACAGCTGATCGGCACCACACCGAAATGCAGAAAGAGCCTTCAAGGCCCCTTCCCTTTTACAATGTCTGCAATCGTGGGCGCGACTCAGAACAGACCGTAGTCGATCACATCATCGAAATAGCCGGTGACCGTCAGTTGGACGGTGATGGGAAACTCATTGTAATTGAGCCAGTACCAGCCATGTTCCCCGGAAAACGGCGCCGTCAGCGAGCCGTTGCCGCCCGTGCCTTCCTGCTCTTCCTTGTAGCGCACGAAAAAATCGGGGCCAAAGGACGGGTCGTGCCCATGCATATCGACATAGACCCCGCCCCCTTCGGCCTGCCAGGAATACATGGCGACCTTGCCTTCCTGCATTTTGAGCTTCACCTCGGTCTCGCCATCGGACGGCAATTCGATGGTCATGCTGCGCGTCTCGGCCGCTTCCGCCTGATCCTGGAACACCGCTGGATTCGGTAACGGCGTTGGCTTGCCGAACTCGGGAATCGCAGCCTCGGCCAGAAGCTCGTTGCCATCGATGATCCCGGACAGATCGACGGCCCGCACCGGCGGGTCGGCCATGTTGGAGAGTCCCGTCAGGCGGCCGAAGCCGGTCGGATCGATTCCGTATTCGGCCGGCATCACCACGAGAACGAGGATGAGCGCGGCGGCGGCAAGGCTGCCCAGCGTGGCGCGCAACAGGCTTTTGATCGAGGGAGGCGTCAAGGCGGACATGGCCGATTCTACCGATTCAGGACAGGAAGAAGCCGGTGAGCTGATAGCCCATCAGCAGGAAGCCGCAGGTCATGATGACCACATTGGTGGCGAAGGCCCCGCGCAGGAATGTCGAGCTCTGCCGCCAATACTGGAAGACCAGCAGGATGAGCGCGAGCGCGGCGAACTGCCCCAGTTCGACGCCGATATTGAAGGCCAGCATATTGGGGACGAGCCCGTCGCGCGACAGCGTGAAATCCTGCAGCTTGGTCGAAAGGCCAAAGCCATGCGCCAACCCGAAGACGAAAACCGCCGCCTTGTTGTTGATGTGGATGCCGAGCCGCTCGAAGCCGCCGAGATTGTCGAACGCCTTGTAAACCACCGACAGGCCGATCAGCGCATCGACGATATAGGCATCGGCGCGGATGCCGCCGAGCACGCCGGCCAGGAGCGTCAGGCTGTGCCCGATGGCGAACAGGCTCACATAGATGGTGACGTCGCGCAGGCGATAGAGAAAGAAGATCACCCCGGCGAGAAACAGGAGGTGATCGTAGCCGGTGAACATGTGCTTGGCGCCGAGATAGAGATAGGGGAAGAACTGCACCCCTCGGGCACTCTCGATGAAGCTCGCATCGCCTTCCGCGACGCCATGCGCAAAGGCGTTTGCCGCCATGCTGGCAAGCAGCAGCAAAACGAGAAACGGGCGGAGCAAGCGGGGCGTCTGCATGAAGCCGGGGTTCCGATGATCGCCCAGATTAGCATGGGCGCTTCACCCCTTTCCTGCACGATACGCTTATCCAAGCCCGGCCACCAAAATGCGAAAGGGGCCGATGCGGCCCCTTCCCTTACCCGGCATTTGCGGGTTTCAGTTGAGCGTCAGCTTGAAGGCGACGAACTGGGTGAACTGGCTGGCGCTGAAATTATTGTCCGAGGCGACGACGATGGTCTTTTCGCCGTCGATCTCGGGGCCGAAGGTGATGTCTTCGACATTGTCGATATCGAGATCGAAATCGCCTTCGCCAATGGTAAAGAGCGCCGTCTTGGTGAGCGCGGTCGCTGCTTCATCGGCCTTTTCCTGGCCGTTGATGTCGGTGGCGCCGTCGAGGCTCACCACATAGAAGCTGATCTGGTTGCCGATACCGGCGGCAAAGGAACGCTCGACCATGATGAAGCGGCCGTCTTCGAGCGCCATCATGTCGGAAACGCCATTGTCGTTATAGGGCGGCTCGGCCGTGGCCGGCGTGAAGATGGCGTCGGTCTCATAGATATATTCGGCGGTCGGCTCGCCGCTCTTCACGTCGAAGGCGATGAGACGCGACGGGCTGCCGGCATCGAGCGTCGCCTTGGCGCCATCCTGGGCCAGTGCATTCTCGGTCATGGCGTAGAGGGTCGCGCCATCGGCGGACAGCGCCAGGCTTTCGAAGGCGAGATTGCCATAAACGCCGACAGTGCCCTCGGCATCGGGGGTGTAATAGGCCGGTACTGCGAAGGCGCGCAGATACGTGCCGTCGAGCGCGCTTTCGAAGATGCCCGGCTTGCCGGCGAGATCGCCTTCGCTCGACCAGATGATGGTGTTGCGCGCAGCGGCATAACGGATGGCTTCGGGATCGACGCCGCTATCGGGGAACACATCGCCCGAGGCCTGCCGCAGCGCGACCTGCTTGACGATATCGAGGGTGTGAACGCCTTCCGCATCGATGCCGAGCTTGAGTTCGTAGAAGCGCGCCGGCGCCTTCTGCGAACGGTCATCCGAAATGGCGAAATAGCGATTGGCGGCGGCATCGTAATCGAGGCCGGAAATACCGCCGAATTCCTGGCCTTCGATCAGAAGGCCGGTCGGCAGGGTGATATCGCCGAGAAATTCCACGGTGCCGGCGGCATCCTGCGCCAGAACCGGCAGCGAAGTCAGGGCCAGCGCGGCGGCAAGGCTCAGTTTCATCGTCATAGACATTATCATCTCCATGAAAAACGGCCGGGACGCACAAAGCGCCCCAGCCTTGCAATCATTGCCCGGCCTTACTCGGCCTTGAGGAAATCGGCGACGTCGAGAAGGATGAACTCGTTGTCGTCGGCGCGGCCGGCTTCGCGGCCGACAGAGCCCGGATAGTTGTTGTCGTTGGCGACGACGATGGTGGTTTCATCGACGCGGTCGACGTCTTCGATCGTGGTGAAGGGGAAGCTGAACACGCCATCGATGGAGCCGCGCGGCGCGAGGCCATCGGGGTCCTGGATGTCGAGAAGGTCGATATAGGCGATCTTGCGCAGCACGCCGTTTTCATCGGCATCTTCGAGATCGACGAGGTAGATGCGCTTCAGCATGGCTGCGTTTTCGCGGCCGTCGCGGGCATCGCCTTCGGCCTGGTCGCGCTCGATGATGAGGGCGCGGGTGCCTTCGATGATGTTGAAGTCGCCGATGGAATTGGCGGCATCTTCGAGCGGATAATAGCGGACGGTGTCGGCCCATTCGGCGCCGGCGGCGTCGAGTTCGAGCATGCGGATCGCCGGCTTGCCGTCGATCAGTTCATAGGCGCCGGCTTCGGCATCCCAGAAGGTCTTTTCGAGCAGCGGATAGAGCGTCTTGCCGTCCATCGACACGGCCATGCCTTCATAGCCACCCGAACGCTGGGTGTTGACGCCGGCCAGTTCCGCGCCCGGATTGGGAACGGAGACGAACTGGTTGTCCGGCGACTTGTAATCGACACCGCCCGGATTGGTGGCGATGACCTTCTCTACCACCCCTTCGGCATCGACCTCGATCACCCAGGGACCGAACTCGTCACCAAGGAAGAAATGGTCGCCGACCGGCTGGATGGATTCGATATCGAAATCGGCGCCGGTGAGATAGCGGGTCTCGGTGGCTTCACTGACGATCGGGAACGGCACGACCTTGTTCGGGTCCGACAGGAAAGTGGTCTTCTCGATGCCGATGCGGCCCTCATCCCAGTCGATCTTGAAGATGTTAAACATCAAGAGCGCATCGGCCGAATTGGCCATATTGCCGAAGCCATTGTCGGTAAGGACGAGGAAGCGGTCATCGCCGAGCGAGCGGATGCCGGAAAAGCCCTGGAGCGGCAGGCCGGGCTGCGGCTGCGCGATGCCCGAAAGCGCATTGTAGGTGGAATAGATGGCTTCGACGCGCGTGCCCGAGACGAAGCGGCCGGAGCGGTCGAAATAGGCCGGCGCATCGGCGGGAGCGGAAACGAAGGTCTGCGCCGGCAGCTCGGCATGGGCCTTGAGCACGGCATCGAACTTTGCCGCCTCCTGAGCCTGGGTGGCGGTCACGAGAGCAAAGAGGCTGGCAGCGATCAACGAAGACTTTTGCAACATGGCGAATGCCCCGAAAAGGATGAATGTCCTTTTGGTATGCGCTCACCATGTCGTTACCGTCACAGCTCGATTTCAGAGCGATGACGGCCCGGCCCACCGCATGTCACCCCGGCGGAAGCCGAGTGGTGGGCGAATAGAATGCGCCAAAAGAAAAGGGGCCCGAAGGCCCCTTCCCCAATCTTGTTTCGTGCCGTGGCTTATTCGGCCGGCGTCGGTGCCGGGATGGCGGCGGTATTGGCCTGGCGGCGGCGCTCTTCCAGGATCAGATCGTCGCGCTTGGTGGCGATCTGCTTGGCCGAGGCGATGCCGGCGCCGGTACCCGCCGGGATCAGGCGGCCGACGATGACGTTTTCCTTGAGGCCTTCGAGAAGGTCGGCCTTGCCGGAAACGGCAGCCTCGGTGAGGACGCGCGTCGTCTCCTGGAAGGAAGCGGCCGACACGAACGAACGGGTCTGCAGCGACGCCTTGGTGATACCCAGCAGCACCGGGTTGGCCGTCGCCGGCTTCTTGCCTTCGGCGACCAGGGCGTCGTTGAGTTCGTCGAAGTCGAGCTTGTCGAGCTGCTCGTCCTTCAAGAGACCCGATTCACCCGGATCGACGATCTCGACCTTCTGCAGCATCTGGCGAACGATCACCTCGATGTGCTTGTCGTTGATCAGCACGCCCTGCAGGCGATAGACCTCCTGGATCTCGTTGACGAGGTAGCGAGCAAGCTCCTCCACGCCCTTGATGGCCAGGATGTCATGCGGCGCCGGGTTGCCGTCGAGGATGTATTCACCCTTCTCGATGGTGTCGCCTTCCTGCAGATGGAACGGCTTGCCCTTCGGGATCAGGTACTCGACCGGGTCGGCCCCGTCCTCATGCGGCTCGATGATGACGCGACGCTTGTTCTTGTAGTCGCGCCCGAACCGGATGGTACCATCGATCTCGGCGATGATGGCGTGATCCTTCGGACGGCGAGCCTCGAACAGTTCGGCCACGCGCGGCAGACCACCGGTGATGTCCTTGGTCTTGGCGCTTTCGAGCGGGATACGGGCCAGCACGTCGCCGGGCGCAACCTTCTCGCCGGGTTCGACCGCAATGACGGCATCCACCGACAGGAGGTAACGGGCGTCGCCGCCGCGATCGAGCTTGACCACCGAACCGCCACGGGCAACCGCCAGCGCCGGACGCAGGCCTTCACCACGCTGGCTCGTGCGCCAGTCGGTGACGACGCGCTTGGTGAAGCCGGTCGCCTCATCGGTGTTTTCCGCAACCGAAGCACCGTCGACGAGATCCTCGAACACCACCTCACCCTCGACTTCGGCGAGGATCGGGCGGGTATAGGGGTCCCATTCGGCCAGACGCTGGCCGCGGCGGACTTCGTCGCCCTCATTGACGAGGAGCTTGGAGCCGTAGGTCACCTTGTGGACCGAGCGTTCCTTGCCTTCATTGTCGAGGATGGCGAGCGCCACGTTACGGGCCATGACGACCAGACGACCGTCGGCGACCTTGGCAACGTTCGGGTTACGGATGGCGATCTTGCCTTCCGCGCCGGCTTCGAGGAACGAAGAGTCAACCACCTGCGCCGTACCACCGATGTGGAAGGTGCGCATGGTGAGCTGCGTGCCGGGTTCACCGATCGACTGGGCGGCGATGACGCCGACAGCTTCACCGATATTGACCGGCGTGCCGCGGGCAAGGTCACGACCATAGCAGGCGGCGCAGCAGCCCTGGCGCATGTCGCAGGTCAGCGGCGAACGGATGCGCACCGACTGGATACGGGCTTCTTCGATCACGTCGACATGCTTCTCTTCAAGCAGCGTGCCCCTCGCGGCGATCAGATCGCCGTTCAGCGGATGGAAGATGTCGTCCGCAGCCGTACGGCCAAGGATGCGCTGGCCGAGGCTGGCCACGATCTGGCCGGCATCGACGATGGCTTCCATGGTCAGGCCCCGATCGGTGCCGCAGTCTTCGGCAACGATGATCGCGTCCTGCGCCACGTCGACGAGACGACGGGTCAGGTAACCCGAGTTCGCCGTCTTGAGCGCGGTGTCGGCCAGACCCTTGCGGGCGCCGTGGGTCGAGTTGAAGTACTCGAGCACGGTCAGGCCTTCCTTGAAGTTGGCCGTGATCGGGGTCTCGATGATCGAGCCGTCCGGGCGGGCCATCAGGCCGCGCATGCCGGCAAGCTGCTTCATCTGGGCCGGTGAACCACGCGCGCCCGAATGGCTCATCATATAGACCGAGTTGATCGGCTTCTGGCGCTTGGATTCCTCGTCGATCTGAACGGCGGCGATGCCCTTCATCATCTCCTCGGCAACCTTGTCGCCGCACTTGGCCCAGGCGTCCACGACCTTGTTGTACTTCTCGCCCTGGGTGATCAGGCCGTCATTGTACTGCTGCTCGAATTCCTCGACCTGCTTACGCGCCGCTTCCACGATCGCGTACTTGGTCGGCGGAATGACCATGTCGTCCTTGCCGAACGAGATACCGGCCTCGCAGGCGTTCTTGAAGCCGAGCTGCATAACGCGGTCACAGAAGATGACCGTCTCCTTCTGACCGCAACCGCGATACACGGTGTCGATCATCTTGGAGATCATCTTCTTGGTCATCAGCTGGTTGGCCGTGGCGAACGGCACAGCCGGGTGCTTGGGCAGGATCTGGCCGATCAGCATGCGGCCGGGCGTAGTCTCGACGATTTCGGTCGTCTCGTTGCCATCCGCGTCGAATGCCGGCACGCGGCCTTTGATCTTGGTGTGGAGCGTGACGACATTGTTGTCGAGCGCATGTTCGAGCTCGGCATAGGAGCCGAACACCATGCCCTCGCCGGGCTCACCCTCGTTCATGAGCGAGAGGTAATAGAGGCCGAGAACGATATCCTGCGACGGCACGATGATCGGCTGACCATTGGCCGGGTGCAGGATGTTGTTGGTCGACATCATCAGGACGCGCGCTTCCAGCTGCGCTTCGAGCGACAGCGGAACGTGCACGGCCATCTGGTCGCCGTCGAAGTCGGCGTTGAAGGCCGAGCAGACGAGCGGATGGAGGCGAATGGCCTTGCCTTCGATCAGCATGGGCTCGAAGGCCTGGATGCCGAGACGGTGCAGCGTCGGCGCACGGTTCAACAGAACCGGGTGCTCGCGGATCACTTCGTCGAGGATATCCCAGACTTCCGGCTTTTCCTTCTCGACCAGCTTCTTGGCCTGCTTCACCGTCGACGAGAAGCCCTTGGCTTCAAGGCGCGAATAGATGAACGGCTTGAACAGCTCGAGCGCCATCTTCTTGGGCAGACCGCACTGATGCAGCTTCAGGTTCGGGCCCACGGTGATGACCGAACGGCCCGAATAGTCGACGCGCTTGCCGAGAAGGTTCTGGCGGAAACGGCCCTGCTTGCCCTTGAGCATATCCGACAGCGACTTCAGCGGACGCTTGTTCGCACCGGTGATGGTACGGCCGCGGCGGCCATTGTCGAACAGAGCATCCACAGCTTCCTGCAGCATGCGCTTTTCGTTGCGGATGATGATGTCGGGGGCCCTGAGTTCGATCAGGCGCTTCAGACGGTTGTTGCGGTTGATCACGCGACGGTAGAGGTCGTTGAGATCGGACGTGGCGAAGCGGCCGCCATCGAGCGGAACCAGCGGACGCAGTTCCGGCGGAATGACGGGGATCACGGTCATGATCATCCATTCGGGCTTGTTGCCCGAAACGATGAACTGCTCGACGATCTTGAGGCGCTTGGCGAGCTTCTTGGGCTTCAGCTCCGTGGTCGATTCGGCGATCTCGACGCGCAGGTCCGCGGCGATCTTTTCGAGGTCGAGAGCCAGAAGGATGTCGCGAATGGCCTCGGCGCCGATCTTGGCGGTGAAGCTGTCGGCACCATATTCGTCCTGGGCGTCGAGATACTGCTCTTCGCTCAGCAGCTCATGCTGGGTGAACGGCGTCAGGCCCGGATCGAGAACGACATAGTTCTCGAAGTAAAGGATGCGCTCGATATCCTTGAGCGTCATATCGAGCAAGAGCGCGATACGCGACGGCAGGGACTTGAGGAACCAGATATGGGCGACGGGCGCAGCCAGTTCGATATGGCCCATGCGCTCGCGGCGGACGCGGCTCAGGGTGACTTCGACACCGCACTTTTCGCAGATGACGCCCTTGAACTTCATGCGCTTGTACTTGCCACACAAGCATTCATAATCCTTCACCGGCCCGAAGATGCGCGCGCAGAACAGGCCGTCGCGCTCGGGCTTGAAGGTACGATAGTTGATCGTCTCGGGCTTCTTGATCTCGCCATAGGACCAGGAAAGGATCTTTTCCGGGCTCGCGATGGAGATCTTCATCTGGTCGAACGTCTGCACCGGAACGACCGGATTGAACGGGTCCATGACGTGGGAATGATGATTCATCAATTCTCTCCTCTATCTCCGAAGGGGCCGGGCTCCTGCCCGGTCTTCGGAGAAGTGAATGGGGTTTGGAAGTGCCGGATTATTCCGCCGCTTCCTGAGGAGGCGCGAGTTCCTCGGTCTGGCCGGCTTCGCCTTCGTCGATGTCGCGCATGTCGAGTTCGACATTGAGACCGAGCGAACGGATTTCCTTGACCAAAACGTTGAAGCTCTCGGGGATGCCCGCTTCGAACGTGTCGTCGCCGCGAACGATGGCTTCGTAGACCTTGGTACGGCCCGCCACGTCGTCCGACTTGATGGTGAGCATTTCCTGCAAGGTGTAGGCGGCGCCATAGGCTTCGAGCGCCCACACTTCCATCTCGCCGAAGCGCTGGCCGCCGAACTGGGCCTTGCCGCCGAGCGGCTGCTGGGTGACCAGCGAGTAAGGACCGATCGAACGGGCGTGGATCTTGTTGTCCACCAGGTGGTCGAGCTTGAGCATGTAGATGTACCCGACCGTCACCTGACGGTCGAACTGCTCACCGGTGCGACCGTCATAGACGGTCGACTGGCCCGAGCCCTTGAGCCCTGCCCGCTCCAGCATCTCGACAATGTCGGTTTCCTTGGCGCCGTCGAACACCGGGGTCGCGATCGACACGCCCTTGGAGAGATGTTCGCCGAGCCGGATCACGCCATCGTCGTCGAGATCGGTCACCGAGCTGTCACCTTCGAACAGCGACTGGATCTCGCCCTTCAGCGGCTTGAGGTCGCCCTTCTGCTGGTAGATGCGCAGCATCTCGTCGATCTTCTTGCCCATGCCGGCGCAAGCCCAGCCGAGATGGGTTTCGAGAATCTGCCCGACATTCATACGCGACGGCACGCCGAGCGGGTTCAGCACGATATCGACCGAGGTGCCGTCTTCGAGATACGGCATGTCCTCGACCGGCACGATGCGCGAAACCACACCCTTGTTGCCGTGACGGCCGGCCATCTTATCGCCCGGCTGGATCTTGCGCTTGGTGGCGATGAAGACCTTGACCATCTTCATCACGCCCGGCGGAAGTTCGTCACCGCGCTGCAGCTTGTCGACCTTGTCGATGAAGCGCTGTTCCAGAAGACGGCGGCTCTCTTCATACTGAGCATGAAGAGCTTCCATCTCGGCCATGACCTTGTCGTCATCGACCGCGAACTGCCACCACTTCGAGCGCGGCTGCGCCTCGAAGATGGAGTCGTTGAGCTTGGTGCCGACGACATAGCCCTTCGGACCCGCCGTCGCGGCCTTGCCGAACAGCATTTCCTTGAGGCGCGCATAGACGTTGCGGTCGAGGATCGACTGTTCGTCGTCGCGGTCCTTGGCGAGGCGCTCGATTTCCTCGCGCTCGATGGCCATGGCACGCTCGTCCTTGTCGATACCATGGCGGTTGAAGACGCGCACTTCGACGACCGTGCCGGCGTCGCCCGGGGGCACGCGCAGCGAGGTATCGCGAACGTCCGAGGCCTTCTCGCCGAAGATGGCACGCAGAAGCTTTTCTTCCGGCGTCATCGGCGATTCACCCTTGGGGGTGATCTTGCCGACGAGGATGTCGCCCGGCGCCACTTCCGCACCGATATGGACGATACCGGCTTCGTCGAGGTTCTTCAGCGCTTCTTCCGAAACGTTCGGAATGTCGCGGGTGATTTCCTCGGGGCCGAGCTTGGTATCGCGGGCCATGACTTCATATTCCTCGATATGGATCGAGGTGAAGACGTCCTGCATCGCGATCTTTTCGCTCAGAAGGATCGAGTCTTCGAAGTTGTAGCCGTTCCACGGCATGAAGGCGACGAGCACGTTGCGGCCGAGGGCGAGATCGCCCAGTTCCGTCGACGGACCATCGGCGATGATGTCACCGGCATTGACATGGTCGCCCACCACAACCAGCGGGCGCTGGTTGATGCAGGTCGACTGGTTCGAACGCTGGAACTTCATCAGGTTGTAGATGTCGACGCCGGACTTGGAGGCATCGGTTTCCTCGGTGGCGCGGATAACCACGCGGGTCGCGTCCACCTGGTCGACAACACCCTTGCGCTTGGCGACGATGGCCGCGCCCGAGTCACGGGCCACCACGGACTCCATGCCGGTGCCCACGAACGGGGCTTCGGCACGCAACAGCGGCACGGCCTGACGCTGCATGTTCGAGCCCATCAGCGCACGGTTGGCGTCGTCATTCTCGAGGAAGGGAATGAGCGAAGCGGCCACCGACACCATCTGCTTGGGGCTCACGTCCATGAGATCGACATTTTCGCGCGGGGTCAGACCGTTGTCGCCGGCATGGCGGGCAATGACCAGTTCGTCGGCGAGCGTGCCGTCCTTGTTCACCAGCACGTTGGCCTGGGCCACATAGTGCTTGGCCTCTTCCATGGCGGACAGATAGACGACGTCCTCCGTCACCTTGCCATCGACGATCTTGCGGTACGGGGTTTCGATGAAGCCGTACTTGTTGACGCGGGCAAAGGTCGACAGCGAGTTGATCAGACCGATATTCGGGCCTTCCGGCGTCTCGATCGGACAGATGCGGCCATAATGGGTCGGGTGCACGTCGCGAACTTCGAAGCCGGCCCGCTCACGGGTGAGACCGCCCGGTCCAAGCGCCGACAGGCGACGCTTATGGGTGATTTCCGAGAGCGGATTGGTCTGGTCCATGAATTGCGAAAGCTGCGACGAGCCGAAGAACTCGCGCACGGCGGCGGCAGCCGGCTTGGCGTTGATCAGATCCTGCGGCATGACCGTGTCGATCTCGACCGACGACATACGCTCCTTGATGGCGCGTTCCATGCGCAAGAGGCCAAGCCGATAGGAATTCTCCATCAGTTCGCCGACCGAACGCACGCGGCGGTTGCCGAGATTGTCGATATCGTCGATTTCGCCACGGCCGTCGCGCAGGTCAACGAGGGTCCGAACCACCTCGACGATGTCTTCCTTGCGCAGCGTGCGCATGGTGTCTGGCGCATCGAGCTCGAGGCGCATGTTCATCTTGACGCGGCCGACGGCGCTGAGGTCGTAACGCTCGCTGTCGAAGAACAGCGACTGGAACATCGCCTCGGCCGTTTCCACGGTCGGCGGCTCGCCCGGACGCATGACGCGATAGATGTCGAACAGCGCGTCTTCACGGCTTTCGTTCTTGTCCACGGCCAGCGTGTTGCGGATATAGGCGCCGATGGTGACGTGGTCGATATCGAGGATCGGCAGCTCGTCGAAGCCGAGATCGATCAGCTTCTTCAGGAGCTTCTCGTCGACTTCGTCGCCGGCCTCGGCATAGATTTCGCCCGACTTCATCGAGACCAGGTCTTCGGCCAGATACATGCCGAACAGATCTTCGTCGACGGCGAGCAGGTGCGTCAGGCCGTTCTCGGCGAGCTTCTTGGCCTGGCGGGCCGAAAGCTTCTTGCCGCCCTCGTGCACCACGTCGCCGGTCTTGGCGTCGACGAGATCGTGGGTCGGCTTGGCGCCCTTCCACTTCTCGGCGTCGTAAGGCACGCGCCAGCCGTTCTCGGTGCGCTCATAGGTGAGGTGGTTGTAATAGGTCGCAAGGATTTCCTCAGCATCCATGCCGAGCGCCTTCAACAGCGACGTCACCGGAATCTTGCGGCGGCGATCGATACGCGCATAGACGATGTCCTTGGCGTCGAATTCGATATCGAGCCAGGAGCCGCGATAGGGAATGATGCGGCCGGCGAACAGGAGCTTGCCCGAGGAATGGGTCTTTCCCTTGTCATGGTCGAAGAACACGCCCGGCGAACGGTGCATCTGCGAGACGATGACGCGCTCGGTGCCGTTGACGATGAAGGTGCCGTTCGAGGTCATGAAGGGCATGTCGCCCATATAGACGTCCTGCTCCTTGATGTCCTTGACGGAGCGGGCGCCGGTTTCCTCATCGACTTCGAACACGATCAGCCGCAACGTCACCTTGAGCGGGGCAGCGAAGGTGATGTCGCGCGCACGGCACTCGTCGATGTCGTATTTCGGCTGCTCGAATTCGTATTTCACAAATTCGAGAGACGCGGTGTTGGAAAAGTCGGTGATCGGGAAAACCGACCGGAAGACGGATTGCAGCCCTTCATCGGGACGGCCACCCTTGGGCTCGTCCACCAGCAGGAACTGATCGTAGGAGGCTTTCTGCACCTCGATCAGATTGGGCATCTCCGTGACTTCGCGAATGGAACCGAAGGACTTGCGAACCTTGCGGCGGCCGTTGAACGTGGTAGCCATGAGGGCTCCTCTTCTTGAGCGATGGTCTCGGAGGCAGATATCCAAAGGCCCGACAATCCGCCGGCGAGCATCGGGATATATGCCTTGTTTCTACAAATACGCGGGCCCGGTGATGTCGTTGCGCCTCCCCCGAGCCGACGGGAAGACTTCGGTACGCCAGAAACGCCAAAAGCCCCACGGCGAAAAGCCATGAGGTCTATGGGACGTCAGCGTGCCTCAGACATCAAAATCGTCATATTTCCGCAAATTGGCGCCTGCGACCCATCCAATCGGTCCGGCGAATCATCTCGTCGAGATGGACGAGCGAAATGGCACATAATGCGCCATTTCGCAAATTTCAAGGCAAATGCCGAACTTACTTGAGTTCGACCTTGGCGCCGGCGTCTTCCAGCTTCTTCTTGACGTCTTCGGCTTCAGCCTTCGAGACGCCTTCCTTGATGGCCTTCGGAGCGCCTTCCACCAGCGCCTTGGCTTCGCCGAGGCCGAGACCGGTGATGGCACGGACTTCCTTGATGACGTTGATCTTGTTGTCGCCGAAGGAGGCGAGGATCACGTCGAATTCAGTCTTTTCTTCAGCAGCGGCAGCAGGAGCCGCGGCACCGCCAGCGGCGGCGACGGCAACGGGAGCAGCGGCGGAAACGCCCCACTTCTCTTCGAGAAGCTTGGACAGCTCGGAAGCTTCCAGGACGGTCAGGGCGGACAGGTCGTCCACGAGTTTGGCGAGATCAGCAGCCATTTTCTATGTTCCTATATAGGGTTCGGTTCGAATATTTGAAGAGGCCTTACGCCGCTTCGCTCTTGTCTGCATAAGCCGAGAGAACGCGGGCGACGGACGCACCCGGTTCCTTGACGATCCGGGCGATCTGGGCCGCAGGCTGCGTGAGCAGGCCGGCGAGCTTGGCGCGCAGTTCGTCGAGAGACGGCATCGTGGCCAGCGTCTTGACGCCGGCGGCGTCAAGAGCGGTCGCACCCATGGCACCGCCGAGAACCACGAATTTCTGGTTCTTTTCGGCGAAGGCGGCTGCGATTTTCGGCGCAACCACGGGGTCTTCCGCAAAAGCAATGACCGTCGGACCGGTAAACAGGTCCGCGATGTCGGCAATTTCGGTTTGCTTCAGAGCAAGCTTGGCAAGGCGGTTCTTGGCGACCTTGACATGGCCACCGGCCTTCTTGACCTGCACGCGCAGATCGGTGAAGGCGGCGACGGTCAGGCCGGAGTTCTGGGCAACGACAATCGAGCCAGCACCGCCAAGGGCAGCCTGGAGCGAACTGACGAGCTCAGCCTTTTCCGCTCTTTCCAATCTAGTCTCCTAGAGTAGGCCCATGGAACAAGCCCATGGCACCATTACCAATTGCCTCGGCCCTTTTAGGACCTTGGCGGTTAGTTTGCCTGCCAACCACGCGCCCGGAGGGCAACTGGCCTAGGTTCGAACCGTCCCCCTGCCCCTTAGGGCCGAAATCCGGTTTTTCACCCCATCTATGCAGGCGCCTTTCGGCATTAAGCCAACCCAAATCGGCTAGCACCGGCAGTCTCGGACAGGACTTGCGCTCCCTTGCGGAGAGCGAAACCGGACGGGCGAACCCGTCCGGAATTCTTCATTAGAGAGCCGAAGCCGGCTCGACATGGACGCCGGGGCCCATGGTGGAGCTGACGGCGACCTTCTTGACATAGGTGCCCTTGGCGCCGGCGGGCTTGGATTTCTGCACGGCGTCGGTGAACGCCTTGATGTTCTCAAGCAGCGCCTCTTCCGAGAACGACACCTTGCCGACACCGGCATGCAGGATACCGGCCTTTTCGACGCGGTATTCCACGGCGCCACCCTTGGCGGCCTTGACGGCGCCGGCGACGTCGGGGGTCACGGTGCCGACCTTAGGGTTCGGCATCAGGTTGCGCGGGCCCAGGATCTTACCGAGACGGCCGACCAGCGGCATCATGTCCGGGGTGGCGATGCAGCGATCGAAATCGATCTTGCCCGCCTGGATCTGCTCGGCGAGGTCGTCGGCACCGACGATATCGGCGCCGGCATTGCGGGCCTCGTCAGCCTTGGCATCCTTGGCGAACACGGCCACGCGCACGGTCTTGCCGGTGCCGTTGGGCAGGTTCACGACGCCACGGACCATCTGGTCGGCATGGCGCGGATCGACGCCGAGATTCATGGCGATCTCGAAGGTCTCGTCGAACTTGGCCGAAGCCCGTTCCTTGACCATCTTGATCGCGTCTTCGATCTTGTAGAGCTTCTTGCGATCGATGCCCTCGCGGGCCTTGGTGATCTTCTTACCGATATGTGCCATTCGATCAGCCCTCGACCTGGATGCCCATGGAACGGGCGGAGCCGGCGATCATCGACACGGCAGCGTCGACGGTATCGGCATTGAGATCCTTCATCTTCTTTTCGGCGATATCGCGCAGCTGAGCCTGCGTGATGGTGCCGGCCGATTCTTTGCCCGGCAGCTTGCTGCCCGACTTGAGGTTGACGGCCTTCTTGATGAAGTAGGTGACCGGCGGCTGCTTCATCTCAAAGGTGAAGCTCTTGTCGGCATAGGCGGTGATGACGACGGGGATGGGCGAGCCCTTCTCCATCTCCTGCGTGGCCGCATTGAAGGCCTTGCAGAATTCCATGATGTTGAGGCCGCGCTGACCGAGAGCGGGCCCGATCGGCGGCGACGGGGTCGCGGACCCGGCCGGCACCTGCAGCTTTACGTAGCCAACGATTTTCTTTGCCATAATCGTCCTTACTGAATTTGCCCGGCATTGCCGGGCGCCTTGACGCTGTGGTGCGAGGTTTGATCGGCCTCTTGGCGGAAGCCGCCCTCTCCCACAGATTTCACGGAGCCGAAGCCCCGTCTCTCCGGCTCACGCCGGAATTCCTTAGTGGTCGCGCTTGCGCTACGACAGCGATCAGACCTTCTCGACCTGACCGTATTCGAGTTCCACCGGGGTCGGACGCCCGAAGATGGACACTTCCACCTTGAGGCGCGCGCGCTCCTCATCGACTTCCTCGACGACGCCGTTGAAGCTGGCGAACGGACCATCCGACACGCGGACATTCTCGCCCACTTCGAACGACACCGAAGGCTTCGGATGCTCGACGCCTTCCTGCACCTGCTGCAGGATCGACATGGCTTCCTTTTCCGAGATCGGCATCGGCTTGTTGTCCGAACCGAGGAAACCAGTCACCTTCGGCGTGTTCTTGATGAGATGGAACGCCTCGTCGGTCATTTCCATCTTCACCAGCACATAGCCGGGGAAGAACTTGCGCTCGGCATCGACCTTGCGGCCGCGACGGACCTCGACGACCTTCTCGGTCGGCACGATCACGTCCTCGAACAAATGCTCAAGCTTCTTCTGCGCCACCTTCTGGCGGATATCTTCCGCCACCTTGCGCTCGAAGTTCGAGTAAGCCTGAACGATGTACCAGCGCTTGGCCATGCTGCCTTGCCGCTCCTGAATTAGTTTGACGTCCCGCCTTAGCGGATCGACAGCATCATTGAAACCAGCCACGAGATGATCTGGTCGGCCGCCAGGAAGAACAGGCTCGCCAGCGCCACCAGCACCAGCACCATGATGGTGGAAATCACCACCTCGTTGCGGGTCGGCCAGGTGACCTTGCTAACTTCCGTACGGACCTGCTGAAAGAATGTAATCGGGTTCGTCCGGGCCATCGAATCAACTCATTGGATTTGGTGCAAAACCAAAGGCCGTGCAGGGCACCCGCACGGCTGGAAGTGGCTATCTAGTCAATCCGGCCGGCGATTGCAACAGTCTTAAGACGAGATTCCGGACTGCGCGGCCTCGGCCTCCAACCGGCTCTCGTCCCGCCCCTCGGCCCATTTGAGCAGCGCATCGAGCGCCGGGCACAGGGCCTGCCCCCAATCGGTCAGCCCATATTCCACCTTGGGCGGCACCTGATGATAGACGGTGCGGCGCACGATACCGTCCTGTTCCATCTGCCGCAATTGTTGGATCAGCATCTTCTGCGAGATGGCGGGAATGGCCCGCTCCAGTTCGGAAAAGCGCAGCACCTTGCCGCCGAAGAGGCGGAAGAGAATGACCAGCTTCCAGCGTCCTTCCAGCAACTGCAGCGCCTTTTCCACCCGGTCGGCGGCCGAGCCCGGCGTAAGCTGTTCATACTGACTCACGGGTGAGTACCTTACTTTTTCGTCGGTTCTTGTGCTTTGGGAGAGCATATCCCTATCTGCGGGTTCCGCAATCGCCAGGAACCCGACAATGACGCACCCACAGCTCCCCGCCCCGATCACCGCTTATTACGCCGCCAAGAACCGGCACGATATCGACGCCATGCTGCTCCCCTTCGCCGAGGACGCCCATGTCCATGACGAAGGCGAAGATCATGTCGGCTATGCCGCCATCCGTGCCTGGATGGACCGCACCACGCGTAAGTATCGCGTTACCGTTGAGCCTCTGGAAGCCGGCGAGCGCGATGGCTGGCTCGAGGTGATCGCCCGCGTCTCCGGCGACTTCCCCGGCAGCCCCGCCAATCTGCGCTACCGCTTCCAACTGGATGGCGACAGGATCACCGCCCTCACCATCGGCAGCTGACCGCCTCCTATCGCCGCGACATAAGGATTCATACGCGTCTCGGCGGATTCCGCTTGCAAGCCCTCGCGCAATAGCATTTGATCGAATCAGGCATTCTATGGCTGTCAGGGGGCATGCAGAGATGTCTTACGAAGTCAAGGCATGCGCGGTGCTCTACTTCGGCCCGCATCGGACCATTTCCGGCCGGATCACCGGCGTCGTCCGTGTCCGCATCCACGAAATCTTCATGGGTACCGAGACCGATTATGCGCTCGACCTGCGGGTCCGCGCCGATGTCGGCCGCGCCACCACGCCGGAAATCAAGACCGCCCTGCTCTCGCACGCGGCCCGCCAGCTCAACCGCATGAAGGCCCGGCACGCCGCCGTCGATCCGCCAATGGAGCGGCCGCGTATCGCCGCCGAATAGGCTCGATTCCAGCCGGTCAGATCGCCGGAAACTTCATGCCGCGAAAGGCATGATCGGCCGGCCCCATGATGACATAAAGATGCAGCCGGAACGGCACGCCGGCGAGAGCCAGCGCCGTGCTGCGGTGATTGGCATCGAGAATGAGGAATGTGCCATCGGCCAGCCGATAGGCCGGCGCATCCACCTCCGCCCGGCCCTCCGCCCGATAGCATTGCACCAAATTCACGATATGCCCCCGCCCCGGCTCGGGAAACTGCGCGATCCGTGCCGCAACCTCCGCGATCGACAGCGACCGCGTCCCGATGGTCTTGAGAAAGCGCGGATTGAGCCGCCTGAACCGGACCCAGAAGGCGCTGCGCAGGCTCCCCAATTCCGCCGCATCCTCGACGACACCATGATTGACCGGCCAGCTTTCCGCGCCAAACCGCGCCCAGTCGAGTTGCACCCTTATCTCGGGAAAGCGCGCCGCATAGTCTTGGGCGGACAGGGGAAAAGGCTTGAGGCTCTGTTCGAGGGACATTCGGCCTTGTAGCCGAACCCCCGGATTTATGACAAGTGCGTGACAGTCAGCCGCGCACCGTTTTTACCGCGCCCGGAACAGGCTCTCCGGGCTTCCTTTATCCAGCGAGGCCCGGCCATAGCGGGCAAAGAGCTGGATAACGCCGCCGAAGCGATAGGTCCTTATATAATGCCAGAGCGCCTTGCGATTGGCGTCGCTGAGATGCCTCAGCTCGTCATCCGCCCGCGGAATTTCTCCCAAGAGTTCCAGCCAGTAATTGAACTGCTGGCGGAAATCGTCCTCGGCCACGACCTTCTTGTCGATCAGGAAATTGATCATTTCGAGCCGCGTCAGGAATTGGTCGATGGTGTCGCGCGCCAGCTTTTCGTCATCCGAAAAGCCGCCATCCGCTTCGCTCTCATAGGTCGGGGCGTGAATGCGCAGCGCCTGCATCGTCACCGGCTCCGAATAGTCCAGCGCCGACAGCGCCGCCCGCACGTCCCGATCGGCGAGGAAATTGAGCGTTTCCGTCACCGCCGCGCTCGCCTGCTGTTTCACCAGGTTCTCGCGATCGCGGATGCTGTTGCGCCAATAGCGGAACACCGCCACCGCCCCGCTCAGCGCCGCAACGATCGCGGCAAGATTCGTCCCATTGGCCAGCCATCTGGCAACCGCCATCCCATCCATATCCGCCCCCGAAATGTCGACCGACATTCTATACCGGATTTCACGATGCCGGATGACGGACGTCAAGCTGAACCGAAGCTGAATGGTCCCATCACAACCCATTCAAATCGCTTATGGCTTTATGCGCCTCGACAACCGGAACCTTCGCGTCAGAGGCATCCATGCGCCGCATCATCGTCACCCTCGCCTTCGCATCCGCGCTCGGCATACCGGCCCTCGCCGGCCTCGTGCATCAGCCGTCATCCGCCTATCGATCCGAAAATTCCTGCTGGGACCTGGTCACAGCCGCCAATGCCAGCCTGATGTGGCCGGTCTGCTCACGCTTCTAATACGACAGTGTAATTGTGCAGTCACAGTCTTGGGCTAGGCTGTCGTCGGAGCGCTAAGCGCCTCCCGGACGCCACCGCAGACCACCAATTCACAGCCAGAAGACCAATCGCAGACGGTACGCAAGCCTCCCCTTCGTGCCCGCTTCCGCCATTGCCGACGCCTGAGAATGTGTTGCCGCCTCCGGTAATGCGTGGCCCCTCGACCTGTCGCGAAGCGCCTGCGGATTGCTCGGAAAGACCAAGATGCAGACCTCCCCGGCAACCGACCTGGAAAGTGTCGCCCGCAAGGGCAATCCCCTCAAGCGCATGGCGGTGCGCATCCCCACCTATCTCGCCGATATCCGGGAAAATCCCAGCTGGCTGCCCATGTTCGTCCTCGCGCGCACCATGCCATTCCGCAATCTGCATTGGCGCGCAACCAGGCGACGGCCGGTCGTCGACGCCACAGCCGGCCCGTCGCTGTTTTCCGGCATAGAACGCGATGCCGTCGTCCGCGCCCTGGAGGCCGACGGCCTCTCTACCGATTTCGTCTTGCCCGACCATATCCACCGGGAGATTGCCGCCTTCGCCCATGCGACCCCCTGCTTCGGCAACTTCGATCGCAAGCTCGAATTCCTGGCCTCCGATCACGCCGAGGCCGAACAGCGTTACGGCCGCTCCCTGCTCAGCGGCCATTTCTTCGAACGCTCGCTCGAATGCGAAGCCGTCCGCGCCGTCCAGAACGATCCGCTCCTTGCTGACGTGGCGCGCCATTATCTCGGCGGACAGGCCGGGATCATCACCACCCGGATCTGGTGGAGCTTTCCGACCCGATCGGCCTCGGAAGCCGACCTCAGCCGGGCCTCCTTCCGCTACCATTTCGATCTCGACGACTGGCGCATGCTGAAGGTCTTCTTCAACCTGGTCGATGTCGACGAAGGCACGGGGCCGCATGTCTTCGTCAAGGGCAGCCACCGCCGCCGCGCCCTGAAGCACCAGCTGACGCTGCTTGTCGGCCATCCCGCCGAGGAGATCATGCGCTATTACGGCGAGGACAACGCCGTCACCCTGACCGGCAAGGCCGGCACCGGCTTCATCGAAGACCCCTTCGGCTTCCACATGGGCACCGCCCCCACCCAAAAGCCCCGCCTGATGCTGGAAGTCGGCTTCGGCATCTCCAAACCCTCCCGCCGGCGTTTTCACGGCGAACCGGTGTTGCGGTGAAGATATACCGTGAACTTGGCGATCCCATACGTCGATCAAATAATAGCTTGGCATTTCGTTGCCGGGATCGGATCACGTTGCAAATCCGTGCCAAAAGTAGCCGTTCTATCTGGAGAGTTGCATATCTGTGTTCCGCTTCCGAAAGAGATCAAAACCTCATATAGAGGGGTAGGTACGTCACTCGGCCATTCCACTGAGATTGATCTGGCTTCATTCCACGGGGCTAGAGAATGGCCCGAGAGGCGCCAAAGCGATGGATCATCCCGAGACATAGGGCGAGACGCAGCCAGATTTACCTTGGTGTTTTGATTGATTTATTGATGTCCTAGGACATCGCAGGGAGCGTAAAATTGGATCCTAAGAAGCAGACGTCAACCGAGTATTGGAATGCTCGGTCACACTCTATCTATCTTTATGCTGTCACTGAATTAGTTCGCGGTTTAGGCAACGATGCACGAAGCATTATCGATATTGGTTCCGCAGCTTGCCCATACATCGATTGGTTTGAATGGATTCCCCAACGAACGTCGCTCGATCTAAGGAAACCCTATACCTCCCCCACAGTAGTCGGCATTAAGTCCGATTTTTTGGTATGGGAACCAGACCACCTCTACGATATTGCCACTTGCTTGCAGGTATTGGAGCACATACCGGATGCGCGGTCGTTTGCACAAAAGATCCTAAGCATAAGCCGAATCGCTATTGTCTCGGTTCCCTACAAATGGAAACCAGGGCGGAACACGTCTCACGTCCACGATCCCGTTGACGAAGAGAAGATGCGAACTTGGTTCGAACGTGAACCAAACTTCTCCTACCAAATTACCGAAATCGTATCCGGCTCCCCCCGCCTAATTCAGGTGTATGAGCGAGAAAGCACCATTCGCTGGAAATCACTCTCCAAACGTCTAAAACTTATGGAGACGGAAGCAGATTGATGAAGAGATTTACAGTAGGAATTACCACACACAATGAGGAGGCGACGATTGCTCGCCTGCTTGATAACCTCTCGGAGCTATCTCCCGATGAAGCCGATATCATTCTCTTTGACGATTGCAGCTCCGATTCGACCAAGGCAATAGTTCAAGGTCACAAGATCGCTTCCCAGCCGAACTTTCGCTCGCATTTTGCTGCAACTAATAATGGAACGCCTTCCGTCGGGCGCACCTATATCGGCCAGCATGCGAACACGGAGTATGTCACCTTAGTAGATGGAGACGACTTCCTCGACGTCGATGGCTTTCGGCAAATGATGAGCGGAGCTCCTTCGGGGTACGACTTGATACTTACGTCTCAGAATTTGAACGGCTCTCTGGTCCGCCCTGGTGTCGTAACCGGTGAATGTAAAATAGATAACAACGTGATCCTTCGCGTCCTCTCTGGCATCGGCGGTAAAATTTACCGCAGTGAACTACTAGCAGAACATGGCCCCGACGAAACTCGCGGCCGCAGCGACGACGTTCGCCTCAACATGCGAATACTAACCGCGATTCGCCCTAAAATATATTTACTCCCTGACATTGTTTACTATTGGGTACACGCTAGCCGAAAATCCACCCTGGTAAAAACTTTGAACTTTGAAGAAATCGCAAGACGTGTTACGAAATTCGAAGCGCTACAAGAAATATACCCAATAAATAAACGATATCTAGCAGTCTTGAAACGTAATCTAAGGAAGACAATTTTAAGCGACCGGGATGTTGGAACGGCTCAGCGATCCCGGCTGCTGAAATCCCTCGACCGCATATTTACCTTCGACCTGAAGCGTATCGTCATGATTGCGGCCGATCTGAGCGCCATTGGCGGCGTCCCCCTAAGAGTCAAACGTACTATCGAGAAAGCACAGGGCCGGCCGGTTGAGTATGTGGCAATATGCTCAAAAAAACCCGAAGGCATGGTCAACGCACTCAGCACGGCCGAGGACCATGATGTCATCCTTCAATCTTTAAAGCTATGGCAGACGCACGAAACCGTCGTCATTGCGCCTAACAATTTACTTAGTAAACTGCCCAAGGACATTTCCGCAAAGCTGCAAACCTTTCCGATCTTGCATATGAGTTCAGCTCAGCTTGCGTTCATGATTCAGGATTCCACTGAGATTTCCAAAATCGAGCACGTCCTGAACTACAAATGCACGAAAATCATTTCGTTATCTGACGCCGATATTATGTTCCAGAGGCAGTTGGGTATTCATGGTCAGGTGAAGGGATTCTTGCCGGTCGAAACGCGTCGAGAAAATTCATTCTCTACTGATAAAAACAAGCATCTGGGATACGTCGGACGCATCGAGACGCGCGCGAAGGACACCAATAAATTACTGGACATAGGTTTAGCAACTAAGGAGGCAAACCTACCTCCCCTCAAAATCTATACTACAGACGGAAAAAATTCTCCAGAGTACACAGATTTCCTGTCACAAGTTCGCCAACTAGGCTTGGAAGATCAATTTCAGTTCGTGATTGGGGAGACTGATCCGGAAGTATTGTACCGAGAGATATCGCTTCTCCTGCTGCCTTCGAAGAAAGAGTCCTTTGGCAATGTTATCCTGGAGGCCTATTCTTTCGGCATTCCGGTGATAGGTGCCTCATACGCCCCTGGCCCTTCTGAACTCATCGAGCATGGCAAGACTGGATTTTTGCTGGATGAATATACCGGCGATGCGGTGGTAGGCCTTGTATCAGCCCTGACTCCTCAAAGCCTCCAGTCGCTTTCCAACCAGGCATTTGAAAAGCACCAGAAATACACGATGGAAGCGCACTTAGAGTTTCTGGAGAAGACGGCGGCGGCGGCTCTCAATGAGTTCAATGGTGAGAATTTACTCCCGGTTCTCCCCCTTCTGAAATCATTTGAGGTACCCCGCACTGGAAAGGTAACACAGGCAGCGTTTGTCAGCGCGCCTGCCCCAACGCCTGGCGGTAAAGCGAAGGCGACTGTTGGCAAAATCCTAAGACGCACGATTGGAGCCGCTAAAACACGAAAAATCCGAGAAGAAATTGAGCAGCTGACCAGAGCTTTAAGGAGATCGGTTTGATCCCAACCGTCCTGAATATGCAGGCAAACGACTCCCGGTTCGCACCCCTTTGGTGAACGGAGTAGTTCCCCGATGATCTCGAGGAGGGGCGGCGGGCAGGGATAAACCGATCTCCGGAATTTGCCGCCCGGCTTGTCCCTGGTGAAAGCCCCTTGCGCCTTTATCGCGAATTGCGCGCGTGACACAGGCTGGACTTGGGAATGCGCCGGGCATCAACAGGGTGCAGCTCGCCGATGTCGAGGTGGGGACGAAAGACCCTGCGCAACTTGCTGATGCCTTGGCAATCCCCCTGGAGATTTGGCCTCGTAATGCCGGAATGCGCCAACGCCAGATCACGCGCACCACCAGATCAAGGCAGATCCCGGGCCAAAAGATGAACAAAAACTGCAAGTTGCCTGGCAGGGGCTGGGGGACTCGAACCCACGACCCTCGGTTTTGGAGACCGATGCTCTACCAACTGAGCTAAACCCCTTCAGGCGAGCTATCGTCTAATGGCAAAGCCGTCTTTGTGCAAGAGCTTCGCACCGGTTTAGTTCCAGATATGCGGCACCAAGGGAATGGCCATCAACAGGGTGCCGACAACCCCGGCCATAAAGCAGATCGAGCGCCATGGGCTGAGGCCGCGCATATAACAGACGACATAGATCGACCGCGCCAGGAAATAGACGGCGCCGCCGATCAGCGACAGCCAGCCCTGTTCACCAAGGACAATGGAGAGGACCGCCAGCGTCAGAAAAAGCGGCAGCGTTTCCTGAAGATTGGCCAATGCCCGGCGCGAGCGCCCCAATTCCACCGAGGGTTCGGGCAGGTCGTCGCGCGGCCCCATCTGCGCTTCCGCTCCCACCTGCTTGACCAGGTAGCCACCCGGCAACTGCACCTGGACCAGCAACAGGATCAGGACGAGAAATATCAGCAAAAGCATTGTGCACCTGTCGCCAATGAAAGCGGCATATTATCTAATGCATGCAGAATTATCCGAGCGGATAGCCGCGTCAACCGCCACCGGACGAATCGGAAGCTTCATGGATACGCTTAGCGGGGTCAGCGCCACCGGCGCGCCGAGCGACGACGAAATTGCCCTCATCGCCCAGACCTATAGGCTTCTGGGCGATGCGACGCGCCTCAGGATACTGCTTGCCTGCCTCGAAGGCCCCCTGCCCGTCAACGAGATCGCCCGGCGCATCGATGCTTCCCAATCCCTGGTCAGCCATCATCTGCGCCTTCTGCGCGACGCCCGGCTGGTCCGCGGCACGCGGCGAAACAAGGAGGTGCATTACGAGGCCGATGACGATCATATCCGCCATATGCTGGTCGACATGATTGAGCATGTCGGCGAAAAGTGATAGCTTCGCGCCGAATTTGCTCCAGGGCGGAGTTGCCGCCGGAGAGATAATATGATTGAACCTCTCATATTATCCACTCTTGGAGATTACTCATGCTTCGCCTGAACAAAATGCTCGTTGGCCTTGGCGCCGCGCTTCTGCTCGCCGCCCCTGTGCATGCTGCCGAATTCGAAGTCCAGATGCTCAATTCGGGTGAGGCCGGCCGTATGGTGTTCGAGCCGTCCTTCCTGCAGATCGCGCCGGGCGACACGGTGACGTTCAAGGCCACCGACAAGGGCCACAATGCCGAAGTGATCGCCGGCATGCTTCCCGAAGGCGCCGAAACCTTCAAGGGCGCCATGAGCCAGGACGTGACCGTCACCTTCGACGTCGAAGGCGTTTATGGCATCAAGTGTCTGCCGCACTATGCCATGGGCATGGTGGCGCTGATCGCCGTGGGCGAAAACCTGACCAATCTGGATGACGCCAAGGCCGTCAACCAGCCCGGCATGGCCAAGCAGCGCTTCGACGCCGCCTTCGCCGAGCTCGACGCCGAATAATCGGTTCGGCCCCGCTCCAGCGGGGCCTTTCCTCATCTTGCAATTGCCCGCCCAATCGGTTAGCCACGCGCCTAGCGCGGGTATAGCTCAGTGGTAGAGCAGCAGCCTTCCAAGCTGAATATGCGGGTTCGATTCCCGCTACCCGCTCCAGCCCTCTATTTCGCCAGTGCCTCGCGCGCCTGTTTCGCCATTGCCGCCAGCGTCATGCGCAGGTCCATGGCGGTGGCGATGGGCTCGGGGAACCATATCCGCCGCATCGTCTCGCCATTGGTCAGCTCCATGCCCTCGGCATCGGTGCCCACAAGCGCCCATCGTCCCTCCCCGGCCTTGAGATAGTGGCGGGCATAGAGCGCCACGGCGTCGGCATGGTCGTCATTCATATGGGTCAGCGCGCCCATCTCCGCCGCCGCCAGTTCTTCCGGGGCCGGTGACAGCAGATCGGCGCCCGTCAGGTCATAGGCGCGGCCGAAACCGCCATTGAGGCTCGCCGAAATCGGCTCCAGCCGGAAGAAACGGAAGTCGCCGAGATCGACATAGAGCCTTGCCTTGGGCTGGTGGCTGAGATAGCGCGCCGCAATCCGGGCGTGGTCCGGGGTGGCCCGGTCGATCTCGACCGCGCGTGCCGAAATGCTGATGCGCGGATGGGCCAGCGGATCGCCCCTGCCGGGCTCGCCCAGCAGCAGCGAGCAGCGCGGATCGCTGAGCAGCGCTTGCGTATGAGCGGCGAGCCGCGAGATCAGGATGACTGGGGTGCCGTCGAAATCGCACGAAACGCCGACGCGGCTGGCCAATGGCGCTCCAGTTTGGGGTTCGAGCACGGCAATGGCGCCATAGGTGGCGGTGCGGGTGATGGCTTTCGCCTCGCGATAGGTTTCCGAAGTCGGCTGCTGCCGCACCGATGCGTTTTCGGCCATTATCATCCTCCGGTTCGAGAACCATGCGACCATAGCAGGCGTGTCGCCGCTCTGCGACCACCGGTATGCTTTCGGCGTTCATGCTGCCATGATCGAGCCCATGGACCGGCAAAAACGCGAAGACCTCATGGACCTTTATGCCGAGCTGCACCTCGTCTGCGGCCGCGCGGCGGCCCTGCTGCGGCTGGCCGGCAAACAGGATGCCCCCGAGGACGACCTGCTGCGCCGCTTCCAAGAATATGACGCGCTCGCAGCCTCGATATGGGACCGTATCACGGCTCTGCGGAACGATGACGCGGAGTAAGGCCGCGATTTTTCGAACCCACCGCGCCGCCCTGCGTTCCCCTTCCTGAAAGGAGAACCGAAATGGCTCACCAATCGACCACAGAACCCCGCGAAGCCCCGAAACTTCAGGGCAAGAAGACACGCGAGCAGCAAAAGCGCATCATCAATAGGCAGGAAAACAGCAAGGGCACGGATGCGCCCCTGCCCGGCGACACGCTGAAACACGCCAATCTGCGCTATCCGAAGCCGGGTCCCGGCAATGAATATCAGATTTCGGACGGCGACCGTTCCATTCAGCGCGGCGCCAACGATCCGGGACCGCACGACAAATCCCACTGATCGGATGGAGGTGGGCGGTATCGACCGCCCATCTCACCTCACTGAGTGGCCGCGGGTGTTGCCTGATCGAGATATTGCTCGAGCGTCGCCATTTCCTCGGCTTTCCGGAACATGGCATGGCAGGCTTCGCATTGCCCCTCAAGCTCTTCCACCACCGCCAGCGCATCTTCGCGCGAGGCCAGTGAAGCCCTGAACATGGTGTCGGATGCTTCCTGGCTCATGGCGAGGAAATCATCCCAGTTTTCCCACACGCTCGGCAAGGCGAGGCTGGCCCCCGCGGGATCGGCGACTTCGGACTCCTCCGTCCACGGATTCGGCTCCGCCCGGAACATGCCGGGGAATGCCGCCATCATCGCGCTCATCGAATTGAGCCGCCCCCTGAATTCCGCCGTGTCCCATTCGAGCCAGCCATCCAGCATTTCGTGCAGCACGTCGTTATTGCTGCCAATGCTGTCCATCAGCAGGCGCCGCGCAGCAAGGGCATCCTCGGTCGATGTGAGCGCCACCCTATCCGGGCCAGGAACAGCCGCGTCCTGCGCGATCGTACTCCCGATACCCAGTGCCAGCACGGCGGCCAGCCCCGCCGTCAGAACCGATTTCCTCATCAAATCCTCCTCCCGAACCGAAGCGGCCCGAAGGCACGCTCTCCTCCCCGAAAACCATAAAGCCGCGAGGCAGCCGCCAGACCCGACCGCCTCGCCAAACGCATGATTATTGGGCGAGAGAACCGATGATTTCGGCGATTGCAGCCTGGCCGCATTCTTCATCCTGCGCCGAACTCATGCCGGAAACCCCGATGGCGCCGAGAAGCGTCTTGTCCGCTGCGCGGATGGCGGAACCGCCCTGCAGGCCCAGGCGATTGAAGGTCAGCACCTGCAGATCGGGCGGCGTCTTGGTTAGCCGTTCGAGATCGGCGCCGCTGAGGCTGCCAGTCTGGCGGGCGGTTTCCGCCTTGCCGAGGGCATAATCGCCGGTCTGCGCGGTCGCGCCATTGGTGCGCTCGTAATACATCAGGTCGCCGCCTGCATCGACCACCGCCACCGCGATCTCGCGGTCGGCATGGTTCTCCGCACGCCAGGCAAGGCAGGCCTCGGCCAGCGCCTTGGCGCCGACCGGCGTCAATGTCGGGCGATCGACCACCGCCTCCTGCGCAACGCTGGCCCCGGCACTCGCAACCAATAGGCAAGCCGCGGCGAGATAGTTCATCTTCATGTTTCAACTCCTCCACAGGGGGCGCAATTCCTCCGGCGCCCTCCAGTCCATCTTCAAAAGCAAACTTATTGTTAGCCGTCCAATGCCCAATGCTTGGGGAATCGATACGAAAAGTTATGGATTAAGATCTGGCACCGCTCGCCCAGAGGAGCGGTAGCCCCGATCCTGAAAACTGCTCTAAGATGACCTCTCAACGACCAGAGGTGAGACACGACCATGGGCTTCTTTGACGACATCAAATCCAGGATTTTTGGCAAGGACGCTGTTCCGGCCCCCACCACCCCCGCGCCCGACGTGGAAGCGGCCCGTAAGGCTGCCGAAGCTATCGGACAGGCGGCCGCCGCGAAGGTCGCAGCCGCCAGCGCCGTAGAACCTGCACCCGTTACCGTGGCATCGGCGTCGCCGGAGGCTACCGCTACCGCTGCCCCCACCCCGACACAGGCCGTTGACGTCGCCGCGGTCCTCGATGCGGCTGTGGCCGAGTCCGGCCAGAAGCTCAACTGGAAAACCTCGATCGTCGATCTGCTCAAGGCGCTCGATCTCGACAGCTCGTTGTCGGCGCGCAAAACCCTGGCGGCGGAATTGGGCTATACCGGCGACACGTCCGACTCCGCCACGATGAACATCTGGCTGCACAAGCAGGTTTTGGCGAAGCTTGCCGACAATGGCGGGAAAGTGCCCGACACGCTGCTCGCCTGAGCGGCGAAAACGTCTGCGAAACCTGTCTCAAGCCCCGGTGAGACCGGGGCTTTTTCGTCTCAGAACCAGGGCAGCAGGTTCAGGATATTGCGCAGGCTTGGGAACAGCCTCAGGGAATGCTCCAGTTTCTGCTTGGGCATTGCCAGCGGGGCATCCGGGAAATCATTCGCGTTGATTTTGCTGTGATATTTCATGCGCGCTCTCCATTAGTGGAGTGGGGCATGAGTCTATCGGTCCGCGACTGACCCGGGGATGAACGGGAAAGTCAGCTGGTGTTCATCCGCAACTGCCGAACGCACAATGGCTAACCTGAAGATGGTTAGCCAAAAGGACCCGAAAAATCGTTTATTATCAACGGCATTTTGGGGGTGATGGTGGAGGGGACTGGATTCGAACCAGTGTACGCTAAGCGGTCAGATTTACAGTCTGATGGATTTAACCACTCTCCCACCCCTCCACGAAACATTCGTCACCGAGCGGGACAACGACGTGCTTGGCGCGTCGTCGGGCGGTTTATGGTGATACGAACCATTTGTGTCAACACCCTTCTGCCTTCCGGCGCAGAAATCGCGGGGGCTGTGGAATATCGCGCGTTTCGCCGCCCCCACAGGCGCTTGCTGGCCGGGGGCAAAGGCGATACGGCTAGCCGCATGAGCATCAACAAATTCCCGCCCAAGCCGCGCTACAATCCCGATGACGGCCCCGTCTATCTTTACGGGCTGCATACGGTACGCGCCGCGCTCGACAATCCCAACCGCATCAGGAAGGCACTGCTGGCAACGCCGAATGCGCTGATGCGCCTCAGGGAAACGGGTGAAATCGGCTCTGTGCCGGTGACGGAAACCACCCCGAAGGAACTCGACCGGCTGCTCGGCGCCGATGCCGTTCATCAGGGCGTAGCGCTGGAGGTCGATCCGGTGAGCCGTTTCGGGCTCAACGACATCGATCCCATGCGCCTCGTCGTCGTTCTGGACCAGATCACCGATCCGCATAATGTCGGCGCCATCCTGCGCACTGCCTGCGCCTTCGGCGCCGATGCCGTCATCACCACGGCACGCCATTCCCCGCGCGAAACCGGCGTCATGGCCAAATCCGCCTCCGGCGCGCTCGATCTCGTGCCGATGATCGAGGTGCGCAATCTCGGCGATGCGCTCGAAACGCTCAAGAAGCGCGGGCTTCTGGTATTGGGCTTCGATTCGGAAAGCGAAGCGCCGCTGAAACCGCGCACGGATGACCGCCCGCTGGCCGTCGTCATGGGCGCCGAAGGCAAGGGCCTGCGCCAGCGCACGCGCGAACTCTGCGACGAAATGGTGCGGCTCGACATGCCCGGCCCGATCAAATCGCTCAATGTCTCCAACGCCGCCGCCATCGCGCTGTTCGCCGCAACCGCCGGACGTCCATCATGACCAGTTTCGCTCCCTTCGCCATGGCGCTGCGCCTGTCCGGCGTCACCATTGCCCAGAACGATCTCGACGCCGCCCTCCGGCAATTGACCAGCCGCTTCGAGCGCGAGGATGCCGAAAGCCATTATGCCCAGCTCGACGTGCCGACCGACAATCCGGTCCGCGCCGTTCTCGAACTCGCCGAACGCTCCGGCACCGCCATCGCCGCCATGCTGGCCGATCGGCGCATCGGCAAGGCGGTGCTCGATATCGCTTTCGATTATCCGGCCGAAGGCGAATCGATGTCGGCTCGCCTGCCCGCCCATATGGCGGCGGCCATCGCCAGCCACGACATCGACATCGAGATTTCGGTCTATCTGACCGATGTCGAAGAAGACGAGGACGATTGAGCCAGGGGCGCTCAGAGCGCCCCCGTCTCTCCCGGTCCCTGGGCGGTGATCACGTCGCGGCCGAACGGCGCCGGATTGCGCGGCACCAGCCGCACCACTGAATAGCCCCGCTCTTCCAGCGCCGCGAGAAAGCCCGGCAACAGCGCGACCGTGCGCGGGTGGATATCGTGGAAGAGGATGATGCCGCTGCCCCGCGCATCGAGACGGGACAGCGTCCGCGCCATCACCACTTCGGGCGTGTCGGTATAATAGTCCTTGCTGTCGACATCGACATCGAGCACCACCATATTGCCCTGCATCACCGTGGTCCGCAAAAACCCATCCTGGGCGAGATAGGGGAAGCGGAAGAAGGGCGCCGGCGCATAGCCGCTGCCCGAGAGCGCCGCCGCCACCGCCCGCTCGCCATGGGCGATCTCGTCCAGCGCCTCCTGCCGGCTCAACTTGGTCAGGTCGGCATGATCGAAGGTATGGGTGCCGATGGTATGGCCGGCTGCCGCCACCTTGCGCACCGTCTCCGGATGCGCCTCGGCCGGCTCGCCCAGCATCAGGAATGTGGCCTTGACGCCAAACTGGTCGAGCGTATCGAGAATGGCATCGGTCCGTCCGGGTCGCGGACCGTCATCGAAGGTCAGCACCACCTCGCCCGGCTTCAGGATGATTTCGGCCGTCGAGCCGACCGCCAGCGTCCGCCCGGCAAGATGCCCGGCATGGATGCGGGCCGGAACTGGTTGCTGCTGCGCCAACGGTTGCGGCGCTATGCTCGCCGTGGTGATGGTCCGGTCTATGGGCTGGTAGCTGCTGAGCTCCAGCTGCCCCGCCGGCGGCTTGGCGCATCCCCCAAGAGCGGCGCCGGCAAGCATAAGCGACATAACAAAACGTGAAAGCGACACGATCCCGGCCCCGCAAGATTTCCCTGCGGCCGAGTTTTTGCGATTATGGTTAATATTCCCCTTGCGCCGCTACTTTTGCCGGCTCGCCAGGGCCTTGCGGCACAGCGTATCGAGCGCGCCGAGAAAGGCGGAGCGATCGGCCGGGCGAAAGCCGGGATTATACCCCGCGATCTCGCCCGTCTCGCGCAGATGCTGCTTGAGCTCGCGCATGGCGAGGGCCATGCCGATGGAATTTTCTGTGAAGGGCTTGCCGGTGAAACCGAGCACATGGCAGCCCTTGGCGAGCGCCCGGCTTGCCAGCGGAATATCGGCTGTCAGCACGATATCATTGGCGCGCGCCGCCTCCACGATCCAGTCATCGGCCGCATCGGCGCCCTGGGGCACCACCACCACCTTCACCAACGGGTCGCGCGAGGGCCGGATCCCGCCATTGCTGACAAAGGTCAGCATCAATCCATGCCGCTCCGCCACGCGCATCGCTTCCTCCTTGACCGGACACGCATCGGCATCGACGAAGATGGTCGGGGCCTCAGCCATGGTCTCGTTCGTGCTCACTATTGCTGCAATCCGGCATGTCGAAATCTCCGGGCATGGTTCGTCGTTATCGTGGAAAGCGAAGGAGAGAAAAATGGCCGTGGAACCGATCGAGCGCACCCAATGGGCACATCCCGAGGCTCAGCCGGACCAATGGAAAGGCCAGATCGAACTCGGCGCCTTCGGCGCGGATATTTCGGTGATCTTCCACTCGAGCGATAAACCGGGCGGCGGTCCACGGCTGCATGTCCATCCCTATCCGGAGATCTTCATCGTCACGCGCGGCCGCGCAATGTTCACTCTGGGCGATGACGTGCTGGAGGCGGAAGCCGGCCAGATCATTGTGGTCCCCGCCAATGTCCCGCACAAATTCGCCAATCTCGGCCCGGGCCTGCATGAAGGCATTCATATCCACCAGAGCAAGCGCTTCGAAACGACCTGGCTGGAGTGAAGAAGGCTTGGCTAAAGTCTCGCGACAGTCCAGCCCCCTCACCCGTCTCGGCCTGCGGCCGATCCACCCTCTCCCACAAGGGGAGAGGGAAGCTCCGTGCTTCAGGAAGACACCATGCTCCCTTCTCCCCTCGTGGGAGAAGGTGCCCGAAGGGCGGATGAGGGGGCGAGCCGCCTAATACACCACGACGCTGCGAATGCTCTCGCCCGAATGCATCATCGCAAAGCCCTTGTTGATATCCTCGAGCCTCAGCGTGTGGGTGATCATCGGGTCGATCTCGATCTTGCCGTCGAGATACCAGTCGACGATCTTGGGCACATCGGTGCGCCCGCGTGCGCCGCCGAATGCCGTGCCCATCCAGGTGCGGCCGGTGACGAGCTGGAACGGGCGGGTCGAAATCTCCTGCCCGGCCCCGGCGACGCCGATCACCACCGATTTGCCCCAGCCGCGATGGCTCGCTTCCAGCGCCTGACGCATAACCGTGGTGTTACCGGTGCAATCGAAGGTGTAGTCGGCGCCACCAATAGTATCGCCGCGCCTTTTGGTCAGGTTGACGAGATAGGGCACGATATCGCCGTCGATCTCCTTCGGATTGACGAAATGCGTCATGCCGAAGCGCTCGCCCCAGGCCTTCTTGTCATTGTTGATATCGACGCCGATGATCATGTCGGCCCCGGCAAGCCTCAGACCCTGAATGACGTTGAGCCCGATGCCGCCGAGCCCGAAGACCACGGCGGTCGCGCCCTGCTCCACCTTGGCGGTATTGATGACCGCACCGACGCCCGTAGTCACGCCGCAGCCGACATAGCAGACCTTGTCGAAGGCGGCGGCCGGATCGATCTTGGCGACGGCGATCTCCGGCAGCACGGTGAAGTTCGAGAAGGTCGAGCAGCCCATATAATGGAAGATCGGCTTGCCTTCGAAGGAGAAGCGCGAGGTGCCGTCGGGCATCAGCCCCTGTCCCTGCGTCGCGCGGATGGCGGTGCACAGATTGGTTTTGCGGCTGAGGCAGGACGGGCATTCGCGGCATTCCGGCGTATAGAGCGGAATGACGTGGTCGCCCTTCTTCACCGAGGTCACGCCCGGGCCGACATCGACGACGACGCCCGCGCCCTCATGGCCGAGGATCGCGGGGAAAATCCCTTCCGGATCGGCGCCTGACAGGGTGAAATCATCGGTATGGCAGATGCCGGTCGCCTTGATCTCGATCAGGACTTCGCCGGCCTTGGGGCCATCGAGATCGACCTCGACGATTTCAAGCGGCTTTCCAGCCTCGAAGGCAATTGCGGCGCGGGTCTTCATAAGGATTCTCCTTCTAGCTGCCGGGAAAATTGCACGCGCCTCGCCCGGAGGCAACCGAGCAAACGGACGGGCGGCAACTGGGAAGCGCCCCCACTGCGCAGAAACATCTCACCTGCCGGGAAAATACACGCCAAACAAACGGAGCTTGCCTTGCAGCGGTTAAAAAACAAATACATGAAATATACTCGATAATATTATGAGTATATAATAGTATTAATCAGATATAATATTTACCTTCCAAGAAATATGGAGCACGCTCCTTGCGAGGAGGAGGTAAAAATGAAGAGAACCTATCTGAGATCGTTTATCGGCCTTGGTTTCCTGCTGTCATCCCTTGGCGCGGCATTCGCCCAGCATGATGCGGCCGAAATTCTCGGCGAAACGGCGCTGCAAAACCTGCTGGAGCGCACCGCGCCGGTCAATGTCGCGGAAGGCGCAAGCCTGCCCTCTTTCGTGGCCGACCCGTCATGGCCAAAGCCCCTGCCCAATGGCTGGACCTTCGGGCAGATCGCCGGCGTCTATGTCGACGACGACGACCATATCTGGCTGCTGCAACGGCCCCGCTCCCTGACCGATCAGGAGGCCGGGATGCTGGGCCCCGTGGGCAAGAACGACGAAGGCGTCGATGTCAGCGGCCTCGGCCATCCCCGCCCCTTCGGCCCCACCAATGATTGCTGCCAGCCGGCGCCGGCGCTGATGGAGTTCGACCAGGAGGGCAATCTGCTGCGCTCATGGGGCGGCCCGGGCGATCCGGCCTGGATGGAAGAGAAATGCCGCGAGGAGGATGGCTGCTATTGGCCGGCCAATGAGCACGGCCTCTATATCGACCACAATGACTTTCTCTATATCGGCTCCAACGGCACCGGCGACGGCTCGACGCCATGGGCCAGCGACAACGGCGTCGATGGCCATGTCCTCAAATTCACCAAGGACGGCGATTTCGTCCTGCAGATCGGCATGCCCGGCGATCTGGTGCCGTCGAGCAACGATACCGATGGCGGCATCAACGGCACGCCGCAATTGATGCGGCCGGCTGACATGACCGTCGATCCCGAAACCAACCTGCTCTACATCGCCGATGGCTACGGCAATAATCGCGTCGTGGTGGTCAATGCCGAAACCGGCCAATATGTCGGCCATTTCGGCGCCTATGGCCAGAATCCGGTCGATGACGATCTCGCCGACAATTCCGGCGTCTTCGCGCAGGATTTCGACAGCGGCAATCCCGATCCCCTGTTCTTCCGCAACCCGGTCCACTGCGTGAAGATCGCCGATGACGGCAAGCTTTACGTCTGCGACCGCGGCAATAACCGCGTCCAGATCTTCGACAAGGCCACGGTCGGCGCCGCCTGCACCAATCCCGATAGGGCGGCGGGGCAATGCGGCTATGTCGGCGAACTCAAGGCCAGCGTCCGGACACGCACCACCATTCCAGGCACCGCGGTGACGGTCAATTTCTCCAATGACGACAATCAGAGCTGTCTCTATGTCGGCGACAACTCCAACATGACCATCTATGTGGTCAACCGCGAAACGCTGGGCGAGCTGGGCCGTTTCGGCCGCTTCGGCCAGGGCACCGGCGACTTCCACTGGCTCCACAATGTGGCGACCGATTCCGCCGGCAATCTCTATACCGGCGAAGTCGACACCGGTAAGCGCCCGCAGAAATTCGTCCGCTACGGCGAACTGGGCTGCAGCGGCGAAGGCCACGAAACCATTGGCGGGCCGTTCTGAACCTGGATTTCACTCCCGACCTGAGGGGCCGCAAGGCCCCTCTTTTTCATGGGCGAGACTGGTTGGTGTCACGCCCTCGTGGTTCGAGGCGCCAAACGGCGCACCTCACCATGAGAGCTACTGGAGCAGATCATGAGAGGGGTAAACACATCGATGGATACAAGAGAGACCTACACCCCCTGAGACCTCATGGTGAGGTGCGAGCTCTTCGCGAGCCTCGAACCACGAGGTCGGGCTCACCGGCCTTACCCCTCCCGCATCGCTCCCGGCCCCGGCACCGCGCCCTTTGGCGCCTTGCCCATGATGATCATGCCCAGCACTTCGTCCTTGGTCACGTCGCTGGTCCGGGCCGTGCCGACCACCTGCCCGTTCTTCATCACTACCAGCCGGTCGGCCAGATCGAACACGTCGTGAATATCGTGGCTGATGAGGAAGATGCCGATGCCTTCGCTCTTCAACTGCTTGATGAGATCGCCGACCTGCGCCGTCTCCTGCGGCCCGAGCGCCGCCGTGGGCTCGTCCATGATGAGGATACGGGCATTGAACAATATGGCCCGGGCAATGGCGACCGACTGGCGCTGCCCGCCGGACAGCGCCTTCACCGGCTCCTTGAAGCGGCGGAAATTGGGGTTGAGACGGCCCATCACCTCACGCGCCTTCGATTCCATCGCCGCATCGTCAAGCGTGCCGATGGGCGTCGTCAGTTCGCGCCCGAGAAAGAGATTGGCGGCGGCATCGACATTGTCGGCCACGGCGAGCTGCTGATAGATGGTTTCGATGCCATAGGCCTTGGCATCGCGCGGATTGCTGATCGCGACCTCTTCGCCATTGATGCGAATGGTGCCGGCATCGCGCTTATAGGCGCCGGACAAAATCTTGATCAGCGTCGATTTGCCCGCGCCATTATGGCCCAACAGGCCCACGACCTCGCCGGGATAGAGATCGATCGAGGCGCGGTCGACGGCCCTAATGCCCCCGAAGGAGATCGAGATGTCCTGCATTTCGACGAGCGGCGTTTTGGTGTCCAGCATGGTTCGGACTCCTAGTGTTTGTTGCGCCGGTAGAGCGTGTCGAGCCATACCGCGAAGACGAGGACGATGCCGACGACGATGGACTGGAGGGGGCTGTCGAGCCCCATCAGCACCATGCCCGATTGCAGCGACTGCATGACCAGCGCGCCCAGAAGGGCACCGGCAACGGTGCCGACGCCGCCGGCAAGCGAGGTGCCGCCGATGACGGCCGCGGCGATGACGTAAAGTTCGTCAAGCGTACCGAGCGCATTGGTCGCGGCATTCAGGCGGGCCGAGGAAATGGCGGCGGCAATGGCGCAGAGCCCCCCCATGATCATGAAAATCTTGACCGTCACCCAGCGCGTATTGATGCCGGCGAGTTCCGCCGCTTCCGGATTGCCGCCCATGGCGAAGACATAGCGGCCGAAGCGGGTGCGGGTCGCGATGAAGGTCATGACGATGCCGACCGCCAGCGCCATCAGCACCGGAATGGCAATGCCATGCGAAATGAAAAGCCCGCTTTCCGGCACCGGAATGCCGTTGGCCTCGGCATAGTTCTCGGCGATACGGCGCGGCCAGGGATAGGCATTGGCGACGGCGACCGCCGCCAGCGTCAACCCGCAGCCAATGGCGGCCAGCGCCGCCTCGGCCCAGATCGGGCGCAGCGGAAAATTGAAGCGCAGGCGCTGCCGGCGCCCCCAATAGAGCCCGAGAATGATGGCGGCGCAGGCGATGACGGCCACCACCCAGCTCCACAGCGCCCCGATCGAGCCGGCTGGCCCGCCGCCCATCAGCTGGAAGCGCGCATCCATCGGCGCCACGGTCCGCCCGGCGGTGACCCACCAGGCGGCTCCACGCCAGACCAGATAGCCGCCCAGCGTGACGATGAAGGCCGGCACGCGCAGATAGGCGATGATGGCGCCCTGCAGCGCGCCGATGCCGACGCCGACCACGATGCCGCCGAGCAGCGACAGGAACCAGATCCAGGGATTGCCGAGCCCCAGCCCGAGCTGGTTGGGCAGGATATCGGTCTGCATCACGCCCATGACCATGCCGACGACACCGAGAATGGAGCCGACCGACAGATCGATGTGACGAGTGACGATGACCAGCACCATGCCGGTGACCATGACGGCGACCGAGGCCGTCTGCACCGACAGGTTCCACAGATTGCGCGGGGTCAGGAACAGGCCGCCCGAAAGGACGTGAAAGCCCACCCAGATGATGATGAGGGCGCCGACCATGCCCAAGAGGCGCGTATCGAGTTCAGTTGCCGCAAAGAAGCGCTGCAACGGGTTTTGCGCCGTCTGGCTCGGATGGGCCGCGCTGAGTACGGCGTGCTGGTCGGCCATGAAATTCTCCCCCTTGACGGCGATGCCGCAGCACGAGGCGCCGCGGCATCGCCAGTCGAGTTTACTGTCTTTGCGTCTTAGTTACACGCGGCAACCGAGCCGGCGGCGACGCCCTGGCAGACGACGTCCTTGTTCACCCAGCCGGCATCGATGACGACGTCGAGATTGTCCTTGGTCACCGGCACGGGCGCGATGAAGAAGGAGTTCATCTCGACCCCGTTCGGGCCATCGGAGAACTTGGTTGCACCTTCGACGGCGTCGAGCGCCGTGCCGTCGGCCAGCGACAGGGCGATCTCGGCGGCTTTCTTGCCGAGTTCGCGCGCATCCTTCCACACCGAAACGGTCTGGGTGCCGAGGGCGATGCGGTTGAGCGCGGCATGGTCGCCATCCTGGCCGGAAACCGGCACGGAGCCGGCCAGCCCCTGCGCGGACAGCGCCGCGATGGCGCCGCCAGCCGTACCGTCATTGGAGGCGACGACGGCGTCGACCTCGTTATTATTGGCGGTCAGGAACTGTTCCATGTTCGCCTGAGCGACTTCCGGGTTCCAGTTATCGGTATAGGCTTCGCCGACATTGACGATGTCACCGGAATCGATGGCGGCCTGCAGCACTTCCATCTGCCCCGCGAACAGGAAGTCGGCATTGGGGTCGGCGCTATTGCCCTTGATAAAGACGTAATTGCCGGTCGGCTGCACGTCGAACACGGCCTGCGCCTGCAGGCGCCCCACTTCCTTGTTGTCGAAGGTGAGGTAGAAAGCATCCGGATTTTCGATCAGGCGGTCATAGCCGATCACCGGAATGCCCTCGGCCACCGCGGCGCTGACGGCCGGGCCGATGGCGTCGCTGTCCTGCGCGAGGATGATGATGGCGTCGGCCCCCTGAGCGATCAGGCTTTCGATATCGGTGAGCTGCTTGGCGGCGGACGACTGCGCGTCGGCCGAAATATAGGTGGCGCCAGCCTCGTCGAGCACGGCCTTGATGGCCGCTTCATCGGTCTTCCAACGTTCTTCCTGGAAATTGTTCCAGGACACGCCGATGGTCGCGGCGTCCTGCGCCATGGCGGCGCCAGCCATACCGGAAATGACGGTCGTGCACAGCATGACCGCGAGAAACTTATTCATGATGTCCTCCCATGGGCAGCATCTGCCCTCCTCACGCCGTTCCCGCCCAAGGCGGTCCGGCTCGGAGCAGCAATTATTTTTACTGCTCGAAAAAATAACTGGCATGGGGCGAACCAAGCTGTCAACATCAAACTCGGCGCTCGAAATGCCGTCCGCGCTCGGCTAAGGAAGCGGCAATCCGCGCCATGGGGAGGGAATCACGCTTGACGCGGACTGTCAGCGATAGCGACAGCGTACGCCGGCTCAATCGGGGCCTGGTCATCGCTGCCTTGCGCGTTTACGGCCCGCTTTCGCGCACCGCCCTTGCCGCCGAAACTGGCCTCAGCCATGCCAGCATCACCGCCATCACCCAGGATCTGATGGCCCAGTCGATCATCGTCGAACTGGCGACCGATCGCCCCGACAGCAAGGCGCGGGGCCGGCCGGCGCAGCGCGTCGCCTTCAACCGCGCTGCCGCCTATGCCGCCCTGTTCGAGATCGACGTCAATCGCGTCCGCCTGTCGCTGGTCGATTATGGCGGCACGCTGGTCGACCGGCTCGAAACCAGCCTTACACCGCAGAGCTTCGCCGCCACCGATTCCGCCGCATTCCTGCGCGACCATATCGAGCGCCTCGGTGCCCGCAATCCGCTGGAATACGCACGTCTCAAGCGCATCGCCATTTCAGTCCAAGGCATTATCGACCGCGATGGCAAGGGCCTCAAATGGTCGCCCCTGCCCCATCTCGCCGGCACGCCCTTCGGCGAAGCGCTGAGCCAGGCGCTCAGCCTGCCGGTGACGCTCCACAAGCGCGGCCGGCTACTGGCCGAAGGAGCACGCTGGCTCGATCCGGACCTTCACGAAACCAGCGTCGCCACCGTCTTCGTCGGCTCGACCGTAGCGCTCGGCATGACTTTTCGCGGCCAGATTCTCGGGCGCGGCGACGAAGGCACCACCGAATTCGGCCATATGAACCACAGCCCCAACGGGGCCCTGTGCCGCTGCGGCGCACGCGGCTGCATTGAGGCCTATGCCGCCGATTACGGCGTCCTGCGCAACGCCTATTCCGTCCCGGACCATACCCAGCCCGCCGCTGCCGTGCCCCTTTCGGAATATGAAGCGCTGATTCACCGCGCCGAGGCCGGCGACCGCGCCGCCATCCATGCCTTCAATCTCGCCGGCCGCGCCATCGGCTACGGCCTCAGCCGGCTGATGGCGGTGTTCGACCCCTCGCATGTCTTCATCGTCGGCCCCGGCGCCCGCGCTTTCGATCTCATGCGCCCCGAAATCGAAGCGGCGATTTCAGCCTCCCTCATCGGCCGCATCAACGGCCTGCCCACCATGGTGGCGCATCGCGACGAGATGGAACCGATCTTCCGCGGCCTGATGATGAAGACGCTCAACGAAATCGACCAGGCCGACATCGCCACCCTGCCCTCGGTGGCGCGCATCGAGAGCCTCGACCGCGCCTGAACGCCCTTGCCTTGCGCCCGCCCGAATGCTAGCCACAGCCGCATATGCCGGTATAGCTCAGTTGGTAGAGCACCTGATTTGTAATCAGGGGGTCGCGGGTTCGAACCCTGCTGCCGGCACCATTATTCCGTCAACCTTGCACAAGCCTCAATGGGTGTGTATCTATACACATGACCAGCGCGGAAGTGATGAAACGGCTGAGCGCCGATGGATGGTACGAGGTGGCCCGCAAGGGCAGCCACGTCCAGCTTAAGCATGCCGGCAAACCTGGACGGGTAACAGTCCCCCATCCCAAGCGCGACCTGCCTATCGGAACGCTTATCAGTATTGAGAAGCAGTCCGGCGTTCGTATGAGGTGAGACGGTGAACCATTATATCGGATTGATCCGCAAGGAGAAGGACAGCGACTTCGGCGTTTCCTTCCCCGATTTTCCTGGTGTCGTCACCGCCGGAACGAATTTGGATGATGCCCGGATCATGGCTGAAGAAGCCCTGTCCTTCCATATCGAGGGACTTATCGAAGACGGTGAGGCCGTGCCCGAGCCTTCCGGCCTTGAAGCCGTCATGGCCGATCCGAACAATAGGGATGGGGTTGCCATTCTCGTAGCCGTCAAGACTGAAGCAAAGAAGGCTGTCCGCGTGAATGTGACGCTTCCAGAAGATGTCTTGAAACAGGTCGATACCTTTGCCGAAGCGCATGGCTATACCCGATCTGGATTTCTGGCTCATGCTGCAAAACGGGTTATCGAGCATGAACTGGATATTGCCAACTAGGGGCTTGGCCGCCGGACTGGACGCTCTGTGTATCGACCCACGTCGCCAAACGACCGCCTCGCGAACAAACTGAGGTCACGTTTTTCTGGAACACAATCGCCATCACTGACCTCCGTAAGCCAGTGATATGCGAGGCGGCAACTTGCCCCCAAGCTGATGTGCCGCCTCGCACCCACGCCCTCGGCACCGGCCCCGCTGCGGGAACTATTTTTCTCAACTCCGCGCCTTCCGCGCACCGCTCATCCCCTTCCGCGGCGCCGACGGCGCAGACCGTCATATATTTGGCGCCGCAGCGTGAACGAAAATGCTTTCAGCGGCTGCAAGGCCCGTGAATCCTGCATTTTAGGTTGAGGACGAGAGACGTTTAGCGCTACCAAGACCCGCAGGAAACGGCATGCCATTTGCGGCAACGCCTTGGGAGTTGGTCAACCTTGAACACGCATCATCTGACCCATCTTCGCGCCCTCGAAGCCGAAAGCATCGAGATCATGCGCGAGGTCGCGGCCAGCTTCGAGCGGCCGGTGATGATGTATTCCATCGGCAAGGATTCGAGCGTCCTGCTGCATCTGGCGCGCAAGGCCTTCTATCCCTCGCGCATCCCGTTTCCGGTACTGCATATCGACACCACCTGGAAGTTCCGCGAGATGATCGCCTTCCGCGATCGCATGGCCGAGGACTATGGGTTCGATCTCATCACCCATACCAATCCCGAGGGCGTCCGAGACAATATCAACCCCTTCGACCATGGCTCGTCGCGCTATACCGACATCATGAAGACAGCAGCATTGCGCCAGGCGCTCGATGCCGGCCGCTACGATGCCGCCATTGGCGGCGCCCGGCGCGATGAAGAGAAATCGCGCGCCAAGGAGCGCGTCTTTTCCCACCGCAATGCCGCCCACGCCTGGGACCCGAAGAACCAGCGTCCGGAGCTTTGGCGCCTGTTCAATACACGTCTCAATCCCGGCGAGAGCATGCGTGTCTTCCCGCTGTCCAATTGGACCGAGCTCGATATCTGGACCTATATCTACGCCGAGAACATCCCCATCGTATCGCTCTATTTCGCCCGCAAACGGCCGGTGGTCGAGCGGCTCGGCACGCTCATCATGGTCGATGACGAACGCATGCCGCTGCTCGATGGTGAAGCGCCGCGCGAGGAAATGGTGCGGTTCCGTACGCTCGGCTGCTACCCGCTGACCGGGGCCATGCGCTCGAGCGCCGCGACATTGCCGGAAATCATCATGGAAATGCAGGCGAGCCGCACCTCCGAGCGCGAGGGCCGGCTGATCGACAGCGATCAGGCCGGCTCGATGGAAAAGAAGAAGCAGGAAGGCTATTTCTGACATGACCCTGGCCGTTGCCGCCGCCGATGCGGATATCGACCTCTGGCTCGCCCAGCAGACGGAAAAGTCCCTGCTCCGCTTTCTCACCTGCGGCAGCGTCGACGATGGCAAATCCACCCTGATCGGGCGTTTGCTCTATGATAGCCAGTTGATCCTCGACGACCAGCTTGCCAGCCTCAGGCGCGAGAGCCGCAACCGCACCACAGGGCATGAGGGCATCGATTTCTCGCTCCTCGTCGATGGTCTCTCCGCCGAGCGCGAACAGGGCATCACCATCGATGTCGCCTATCGGTTCTTCTCCACCGACAAGCGCAAATTCATCGTCGCCGACACGCCCGGCCACGAACAATATACCCGCAACATGGCGACCGGCGCGTCCAATGCGGATCTCGCCATCGTCCTGGTCGATGCCCGCAAGGGCATGCTGACACAGACACGCCGCCACAGCTTCATCCTGTCGCTGATCGGAGTGAAGCATGTGGTGCTGGCGATCAACAAGATTGACCTTGTCGGCTACGACCCTGCCGTGTTCGAGGCTATCGCCGGCGAATACCGTGCCTTTGCCGCGACGCTCGGTTTCAAGACGCTGGAAGCGATTCCGCTTTCCGCGCTCAACGGCGACAATATCCTTGGCGCAAGCGCCAATACGCCCTGGTACAAGGGGCCGGCCCTAGTGCCCTATCTCGAAACCATCGCCATCGGCGAAGACCGCTCGGTCCGGCCCATGCGCTTTCCGGTGCAATGGGTGAACCGACCCAATCTCGATTTCCGCGGCTTTTCCGGCACGCTGGTTTCAGGACGCATCGCTGTCGGCGACGAGGTGCTGGTGGCCGCGTCGCGCAAGCCCGCCAAGGTCAGCCGCATCGTCACCATGGATGGCGAGCTTGATCATGCCATGGCCGGTGAGGCGGTCACGCTGACGCTCGACCGCGAGATCGATATTTCGCGCGGCGATGTTCTCGCCCATTCCGGGCAGACGCCGGAATTTTCCAACCAGTTCCAGGCCCGCATCGTCTGGATGAGTGAAGAGCCGGCCTTCCCCGGACGGTCATACCTGCTGAAGATCGGCTCGCAACTGGTGCCGGCGACGATTACCGATCTAAAATTCCGCACCAATATCAATACGCTGGAACAGGCGGCTGCCACCAAGCTTGACCTCAATGAAGTCGGCACCGTCACCATCGCCACCGACCGCCCGATCGCGTTCGACGCCTATGCGGACAATCCCCAGACCGGCGGCTTCATCCTGATCGATCGGCTGTCCAATGCCACGCTCGGCGCCGGCACCATCGAGTTCGGCCTCAGGCGCGCGCAGAACCTCACCTATCAGAATTTCGACGTGAACCGGCAGGTGCGCGCCGACATGAAAGGGCAGACGCCGCGCATCGTCTGGTTCACCGGCCTTTCCGGCTCGGGCAAATCCTCCATCGCCAACCTCCTCGAAAAGCGCCTGACCGCCGAAGGCCGGCACGCCTACATTCTCGATGGCGATAATGTGCGCCACGGGCTCAACAAGGATCTCGGCTTCACAGAGGCGGCGCGCATCGAAAATATCCGCCGCGTCGCCGAAGTCGCGAAGTTGATGGCCGATGCGGGACTGATCGTTCTCGTCTCCTTCATTTCGCCCTTCACCAAGGAACGGCGCATGGCGCGCGAAATCGCCGGCGACGTCGATTTTGCCGAGGTCTATGTCGACACACCCCTCGAAGTCTGCGAGGCACGCGACCCCAAGGGCCTTTACGCCAAGGCGCGGGCCGGCGAGATCAAGAACTTCACCGGCATCGACTCGCCCTTCGAGGCACCGGAAAACCCGGATATGGTGCTGCATGGCGCCGAAGAAGCACCGGCCGTGCTCGCCGACCAGCTCCATGCCTGGCTGAAGCTCTAGACGCGGCCGAACTCGTCTTCGAGGCGGACGATATCGTCCTCGCCGAGATAGGAGCCGATCTGCACCTCGACCACTTCGAGGTCGATCCTGCCGGGATTGCCGAGCCGATGCACCGAGCCGGCCGGCAGATGAATCGATTGCCCCTCCCTCACCGTGACCACGGCGCCGTCCACGGTCACCTCGGCGGTGCCGCGCACCACCACCCAATATTCGGCGCGATGATGATGCTTCTGCAGCGATAGGCGCCGCCCCGGCCGAACGAAGAGCCGCTTGACCTGGAAACGCTCGCCCTCAAGCAGTGAAGCAAAGTTGCCCCATGGCCGCTGGACCGTGCGATGGCGCTCCGTCAAACCGACCGTGGAAGGTTGTGCCCGGAGCTGTTCGATCAACACATTCATGCGGCGCGGCTGCGACAGCCGGCTGACATAGACGACATCGGCATAGGCGATGACCGCGACATCGTCCAGGCCATCGACGACGACATGGGCGTGATCGCTCACCACCAGCGATTGCGATGCATCGTTGAGCGTGGCGCCGCCCATGACGAAATTGCCTTCGGCGTCCTTGTTTCCAGCACTCCACACCGAAGCCCAATTGCCCATATCGAACCAGCCGAAACCGGCGGTGACTACCACCGCCTTATCGGTCTTTTCGAATATGGCGACATCGACCGAAATGTTCGGCGCCCGGGCAAAATGTACCGGCGCGAGGCGCACGCACTCGCCGTCCATCTCGGCTTCGGCAACCGCCTGCTCTGTCAGAGCATGCACCTGCGGCGCGAGCCGTGCGCATTCGGAAGAAAACACGCCGGCGCTGAACATGAACATGCCGGAATTCCACAGAAACCCGCCCTCATCGATCATGCGCCCCGCCGCTTCCACATCCGGCTTTTCGATGAACCGTTCTACGGAACGGAATCCCTCACCAATGCCGACACCAGCCTTGATGTAACCGTAACCGGTTTCAACGAAGCTCGGCTCGATGCCGAAGGTCGCGAGATAGCCGCAGCGGGCAGCATAAGCCGCCTGCTCCACTGCGCTCCAATAAGCATCGTCAACAATAACCGCATGATCCGAAGGCAGCACATGAAGCAGGGTTTCGGCACCGAATTGGCGGTGAACATAGGCCTTGGCGGCGGCGATTGCGGCTGCCGTGTTGCGCAGGACCGGCTCCAGCAGGATAGCGCCGGGCGTCACCCCGATTTCGGCCGCCTGCTCGGCCGCGAAAAACCAGTATTCGCTGTTGGTAACAACCACCGGCGGCCCGTAAATCGAGCTGTCCTCGACCCTTAGCAGCGTATCCTGATAGAGGCTGCTTTCACCCTGAAACGACAAAAACTGCTTGGGTCGCTTGAAGCGGGATGCCGGCCATAGCCGCGTCCCCTGCCCGCCTGCCAGAATAACAGGCACGATAAGCCCGGCCATCGCTGCCTCCCCCAAAAATATAAAATAACAGCAGGTTAGCTGCCGGTTCCCGTGATGAATTCCCTCACCAGGGTGACGAGAATGATCCGGATATCCAGCAGCAGGGAAAAATTCTGCATATAGGCAAGATCGTGCTCGATACGGGCGATTGCCTGCACCCGGTCTATGGTGGGACCGCGATAGCCGTTGACCTGCGCCCAGCCGGACAGGCCCGGCCGCACGCCGAGCCGCAGGCGGTAACAGGGCACGACGTCTTCATAAGGCAGACCCGCCGCCCGTATGCCCTCCGGATGCGGACGCGGCCCGACCAGCGCCATATGCCCCATCAACACATTGATAAGCTGGGGCAATTCATCGATGCTGCTGCGCCTCAGCCAGGCGCCGAAAGGCGTCACCCGCCTGTCGCCCCTCACCGCCTGATCGATCCCGCTCGGATCGCAATGGCGGCTATGCATGGTGCGGAATTTGAGCAGGGGGAACATCACCCCGTCCCTGCCGGGCCGCCATTGCACGAACAGGGCCGGTCCCGGACTGGTCGTCCGGATGGTGACTGCGATGATGATGAGAAGCGGCAGCAGGAACAGTAGCGAGAGGCTGGCAATGCCAATGTCGAGAACCCGTTTCGCCGCCCTGCGCCAAAGCGGCCAACGGGCCGAAGACAGCGCCAGATGCCGTTTTTCGTCAATGACGAAACCCAGACCATTGGCCCAACCGGTATTCGCCGGCTCGCGAAAAGACCAGGACACGGCACTCTCGCGCTGCATCCTGCCTGCCCAGAAACGCTCTATCGCCACGGCCCGTCCCCCACTGCACCGCAGGGTTAATAGTTACTTATTTTCTCTATCCTGTAAACAAGTTAGTAACTATTCGCCGGCTCCCGCAGCAACATGTCGAAATAGGCGATGGTGCGTTGAAGTCCTTCGGAGAGCGCAACTGAAGGGGTCCAGTCGAGCAGCGCCTGCGCCCGTGTTATATCGGGCAGACGCTGATGGGGATCGTCCTGAGGCAGATCGCGATAGACGATTTTCGAGCCCGAATTGACCATATCGATGACCAGGCGGGCGAGCTCGGTGATGCTGCATTCGACCGGATTGCCGAGGTTGAGCGGACCGGTCACCGCAGCCGGTGTCGCCATCATGCCGATCAGGGCCGGCACCAGATCATCGACATAGCAGAAGGAACGCGTCTGCCGCCCATCGCCGTAAATGGTGAGGTCTTCGCCCCTCAGCGCCTGGACGATGAAATTGGAGACGACACGCCCGTCGGCAGGCTGCATATGCGACCCGAACGTGTTGAAGATGCGCACCACCTTGATCTCGACGCCATATTGCCGGTGATAGTCGAAAAACAGCGTCTCGGCAGCGCGTTTTCCCTCGTCATAACAGGCGCGGGGGCCGATCGGATTGACATTGCCCCAATAGGTCTCGGTCTGCGGCGAGACGGCCGGGTCGCCATAGACTTCGGAGGTCGAGGCCTGGAGGATGGGCACACGGCGTTCGCACGCCAGATCGAGCAGATTGATCGCGCCGAGAATATTGGTGCGCATCGTGGCGACCGGATCGCGCTGATAATGCACCGGCGATGCCGGACAGGCGAGATTGTAGATTTCGTCCACATCGACCGCGAGCGGCCTGGTGACGTCGTGTTGCATGAGCCGGAACCGCGCGTGATCCAGCAGCGACGAGAGATTGCGGCGTGAGCCGGTGACGAAATTGTCGACGCACAGAACGTCGTCACCCCGCGCCAGCAAGGCCGCGCAAAGATGCGAGCCGATGAAGCCGGCCCCGCCCGTCACCAAAATCCGCTTGCCCATTGCCCCCTCGCAAGCATGTCGCCTCAGCAAGCCATGCAATTTCACGTATTTCAACATGCAAATATATGGCAACAGGCAATATTTTGAACAGACCTTCCTCGCCGGGCTCGAAAAGGCATGGCAAATTGAAAGGACGATCTCCCGATCGGGGGCTTTCAATTGCGTGGTTCGGCCCAACAGGTTCATCAGCGGATCATTGTCGGCGGCCTGCCCACAATCGTCGCGACCCGCGCCGAGCTCGCCGCGCTCATGGTTGCCGATTGCATGGACGCGCGGCGGAACCGGGCTCGTTTGCCGCGTCTCGTGTTTTCCTCAAATGGGCAAGGCATCGCCCTTGCCGGTCGCGATCCTGATTTTGCCCGCGCCATGGCAATGGCCGATATCGTCCATGCAGATGGCATGTCGGTGGTCTTTGCCAGCCGCCTGACCGGCGTTCCGCTGCCGGAGCGTATCGTCACCACGGATTTCTTCCACGACGCGGCAGAGGCGGCGATGCGCCAGGGCCTGTCCTTCTTTCTTCTCGGAGGCCACGACGCAGTCAATGCGGCGGCAGCGCGCAAGATCGAAAACCTCTATCCACAATTGCGGATAGCCGGGCGGCATCATGGCTATTTCGACGAAGATATGGATGAGACGATCTGCCGGAAGATCGTGGCAAGCGGTGCCGATGTGCTCTGGCTCGGACTCGGCAAACCGCGGCAGGAATTATGGGCCGTGCATAATCGCGAGCGGCTCAAGGGACTCGGCTGGATCAAGACCTGCGGCGGACTTTTCGGCTACCTTGCCGGCACCGAAAAACGCGCGCCGGGCTGGATGCAGCAGGCCGGGTTCGAATGGCTTTTCCGCGCTGCCGCCGATCCCAGGCGGCTTGCCTGGCGCTATGTGAGTACCAATCCGGCAGCGCTGATCCGGCTCATTCGCGACACGAAGAAAAGCTGAATAGAAAAGCCTGTTCAATGGCTTATCAGAAATTTTTGAAAACTTATCCCCGCCCCTCCATCTGCCCGCACAATAGGGCCACCATCAGGAAGGGACCAAAATGCCGGATCGTTTCTCCACCCACGCCACCAGCCTCGTTGCCCCCGCGACCCATGGCTTTCCCATCACCCCGGACGACGCCGCCGATCTGCCGGAGATCACCAGGGCGCTTTATATCGGCGGGGCGGGGACAGCCGTGCTGGTACTGGCCTCGGGCGCCGAAATCACTCTATCCGGGCTCGCCGCCGGCACCATGCTGGCGCTGCGCGTCCGCCAGGTCAAAGCCACCGGCACCACTGCCGAACAGCTCGTGGGGCTGGTCTGATGCTGGGAATTGCAGCCGAACTCGACTGCCGCCCGCCGCTCGCCTGGTGGCCGGAGGACGCGGTATTCGCCGCCGATTTCGCAGGATGGCGCTTCATGTGCGATGGAACGCCGATCGCGGCAACCCAAGCCTTTGCCCTATTGCGTATGGGGCCGGCCTGGGACGATGCCGTGCAGGAACTCGCCGCAAACACGCCGCGCCGGAGCGCTGCCGGCCTTTTGCTGGAAGAAGCGCGCCAACGCCTGTCGGATCATCCGGCGACACCGACGGACTGGACCTTTCTCTCCGGCATGCCAATCGTCACGCCGCTGCCCGGTGAACCGCCCTTCTCGCCGATCCGCATCGCCAGCGATGGCAATATCTTCGCGCGCGTCAATCTCGGCCCGCAAAGCCTTGCCAGCGGCGAGCGCATTTCGCTGCGTGTCCGCTATCGCGCCGGCACATCGGAACGGCTGGGCGTTTACATGCGCGACGAGGTCAGCGGGGTGCAGAGCATTCTCGATGGTCCCGCCGGCGCCATCGCCGCGCAATCAGCGAGTGGCGGAGCCTGGTCGAATATCGTCAATACGGTTCTGGGTGGCGGTCTTCATGAGGTTACGGCCACTATTGCAGTCAATACCAGCTCTGCCGGCTGGCGCATGGGGCTGTCGCCGCGCAGCACGGTCGTCGGGGCAGATGTGGAGGTCTTCGGAGCCATGAACGAAAAACGCGACCGGGCCGGGAACTGGCTGCTTGGTCAGACGAACCAGCCAGCCGAACAATTGGTACTGCATCTGCCGGAGGACGACCGGGTGCTGGAGGTCCAGTTGGATGATGGCAGCACGCAATCCATCGAAGGCGTGGGCCCGGACCATGTGCTGACGGCGGAGGGCCTGGGCTTTGCCGGCCGACGTTTCGTCATCGGCGGGATCGTGGCGTGGTGAAGCGCAGCCACCAATCGACCAGCGGGCGATAAAACCGCTGCGGCAGCAATGCCCGGACCTGCGAATGGGCGGCGCGGCGTGGCGATACGCCGCCTGCCAGCAATGCGGCTCCGATATAGTAGCTCGCCCGGAATGGCTGCACCGATCCGATTTCGTAGCTGAGCAGGTTCGCGCGAAAACCGTGAAAGGCTCGTCGCCCGAGGGTGTGGCCATGCCGGTCGAGCCAGTCATAAGCCTGTTTTGGATCGCGCCGACTGCCGACACGGCCTTCGACAGTGCTGTCGGTCCAGATGCTCAGCACTTCCGGCACGAAATGGAGGCGAGCGCCCATCTGGGCGAGCCGCAAGGCAAAGTCGATATCCTGAAATTTGCGCAGTGCCGGGTCGAAGCGTACGCGACGGGCGAGACCGGTTTCGACCACCAGGGTCGAACTTTGTACCGGCTGGCGGGCGACGAGCAGGTAATCTTCGAATGCCTCGTCCGGATGCGGCCCACGGGTCGGCTTGATACCGCTGGCACCGTCCCCGCGTTCGACCCGGGCTTGGGAAAACAGCATGGTCGCGCCGGTCGCCGCGATGGCTGCGGCCATGCGCTCGAGCTTGTTCGGCAGGAAGACATCGTCGGAATCGAGAAACGCCACATAGCGGCCGCGCGCGGCGTCGATCCCGGCATTGCGCGCTGCCCCGCCTCCCGCATTGGCCTGACGGATCAGCCGCAGGCGCGGCTCGGTAAGAGCAGCAAGCGCGGCTTCGAGATCGTCGGTGGAGCCGTCGTCGACCATGACGATCTCGAAATCGTCAAAGCTCTTCGCCGCCAGCGATTTCAGGAGCGGCCCGACGAGGTGGGCGCGGTTATGGATGGGAATGACGACAGAGAACATCATGGCTTGGGCACCCGTGAGGCGAGTATGCCGAGCCCGAGGCAGAAGACGAACCAGCCGACGCGGGCGCCTTTCAGTACCGAGCTTTCGAGGCCGTTGTGGAAGATGAAGAACAGCACCAGTGCGAGGCCCAATGCCGCGAAATGGCTGTCGAGCCTTCGGTTCCTGAAGAACAGCCACAAGGGAAAAACCATTGTAGCAAAAAGAGTTAGCGAGAGACCGACGAGCCCGGTCGAGGCCAGCATGTCGAGATAGCCATTGTGGCCGTGGGGGGCGATGGCGGCGAAGGTGCCGGTGGTGCCGGAGAAGGCCAGAGCGGGGCTCGCGGCGCCGATGCGCCAGAAGGATTCGAAGCCCGAGCCCCAGGGATGGGAAAGCCAATAGTTTACAAGGATTTGCCAGAGGGCGGTGCGGCCGGTGAGGTTGTGCGGGTCGTCGAGAAAGGCGCTGACGGCATCGAGATGGGCGAGCGCCGGAAGCGCTGCCATGAGCAGTGCCAAGAGCGATAGAACCGCAACCAACACCCGCTCCCTTCGCCGCCAACGCACGACCTTGAGCAGCATTGTCGTCACAAGGGTTGCGGCCAGCACCGCCATCGCCGTTCGCGAGCCCGAACCGACCAGCATGAGGCTCGCCGGCACCATGATGAGCCAGAAACGCCAGGTGCGCAGACGACACTGAAAGAGGGCGAGCATGAGCCCGAGCGCGGCCACCGAACCGGCGATATTCTTGTGACCATGAAGCCCGCGCCAGAGGCCGACGAGATCGGCATCGCGCTCGCCCACCATATGGCGGGCGCTGTCGATGAACATAGAGGTGGCGAGATCGGCCCAGAGGATGATGGTGACCGTCAGCGTCACCGCACGCAGGGCCTGAGGGACGCCGATACGGTCGATAGAGAGAAACAGGGTCAGCGTCACCACGACGCCGAGCCCGAGACGGCCGAGGGCGATCTGCGGATCGATGGCCCAGCTCAGCGTCAGCGCACACCAGAGGATCAGGAACAATAGCGGCAGCGGGACCGCGCGAAACAATCGGCCGCGCGCCACCGCCAATGCGAGAGCGACGAGAAAGCCGGCGAGGAAGGCGAAGGTGCGGACAAAGCCCTGCGCGTCGTCGGCGTCGGCCTCGAAGCTGCCGCTGAGCGGCGTGCCGCCGACCAGGATGAGCCAAGTGAACAGCATCAGCACCAGCCGTGCAAGGCCGGTCTCGGTGATACGCAAACCCGGCCGGCTCGGCAGATCGAGGCTCATGGCAAGATGCTAGATCCAGTGCGCGCGCTTGATGATGTCGATGGGGGCGCCGAGTTCGCCCGCTTCCATGCCGGCGAGCAGCGCGCATTCATGATAGGCGGCAAGCGCGCCGGGCAATTTGTGCAGGCGGTAGCGCGGCGGTGGAGCGGCGAAAAAGGCTTCGATGGCGCCCATCATTTCGGCCGCCGGCCCGGCCTCGGCCTGAGGAGATTCGCCGCTCTGTTCGAGGCCGGTGCGCAGCAATTGGACGATGTCGAAATCGAGGCAGTAGGGCTCGGCTTCCATGAAGGGATGGCGCTGGTGAAAGGCCTCCCTCGCCTCAGCCAGAAGCCGCGGCAGGCCGGCATAGGACTGGCCGGTGACGTGATCGGCCCAGAGCAGATGCGCGGTGCCGCCGAGATCGGCCAGCTTCGGATCGTGCCGCAAGGCGTAGAGACGCCGGAACAGCGCTTGAAGCCGGGGGCTGTCATAGGGGCGCAGGATGTGGGTGTCGCCATCCACGAGATCGTGAGCGGCCTGCAAGACCGGCTCGACCATGTCGCGGAAGAGCGGTGCCCAGCTCGAACCGCTTTCCGCCACCGACACGATGATGGAGGGCACGCCGCCGATCCAGTGGCCCACCCGCCAGATATGATGCGCCAGCATGATCGGAAAACGCGGCTGCATGGTCCGGTAATCGACGAGGGATTCGAGATCGAGCACTCGCTTGTGCAGCACCTTTTCATAAAGCGGCGCCTTCTCGCCGAGAAGGTTGAGCGCGCCGAACAGATAGGCGCAGTTATGGACGGAGATTTTGACCTGCTCGCTGCGCCAGCCCGGCAAGCCTGCTGTCGCGGCCAAGCGCACGAAACCATCGACGGCGCCGGGATCGAGCGGCTCGCCCAGAAGCGTCAGGGCATAGATCATGTCGCAATGGGCGGCGAGCGAAACGACGGGCGGCGAGCTGCCCTTCTGCCAGTAATCGAGCAAAGGCCTGTGCCGCGCCGCGAGCCAGGCCAAGACGTCCGTCTTCAGCATGCAAGCAATCCACTCAAAACAATTGAGCGGACGCCACATAACCCATCAGCAGGCCGCTCGAAAAATATGACGCGACTCTACAAATTTATTGAGAGACGGCAATAAGCTAGTTATCGGCAGCGGCCATAAAACCGGGTATAAACTTGACCGGAAATGACCATTGGGCTGCAAAAGAGCTTTGATTTCCGGGCTTTCTCACCATGCGCCGAAGACTTTCCGACCTGCTCGCGCCCTATGGCGTTCCGTTTCGACCGCATCTCGGCTTCGCGGCCTGGCCTGCGGCCATCTACGCCATCGGCGATGTCCATGGCTGCCGCGATGAACTGGAAGAACTGGAAGCCGCCATTATCGCCGATGCGGCGGATATAGAAGGCGAGAAATGGCTGGTCGGGCTCGGTGACTATATCGACCGCGGACCGGACTCGGCCGGCGTCCTCGACCATCTGACCCGTCCGCCGCCGCCCGGCTTCCGCCGCATCAGCCTCATGGGCAATCACGAATTCATGCTGCTCGACTTTCTGGCCGATCCGCAACCGGACAGCCGGTGGCTCTATAATGGCGGCCTCGAAACGCTCGCCTCCTACGGGCTGGCGCCGGAATGGAATCCGCAGATCGGGCACCATATTCCCAGAAATCATATCGACTTCGTCACCTGTCTTCACCTGACGCTTTCGGTTCCGGGCGTCGTCTTCGTGCATGCGGGGCTGGGTAGCACCGCGCCGGTCGAACAGCAGGATGAAGCGGATCTGCTGTGGATACGCACCGCTTTCCACGACGCCCCGCCGGTTCCGGGGCGGCTGGTGGTGCATGGGCACACGCCGGACACCCTGCCGGTCATCGCTCCGGGGCGTATCTGCGTCGATACGGGCGCCTTCGCCACCGGCGTTCTGACCGCCGTGCGGCTGATGCCCGGCGCGGAGCCGAAATTGCTCGATACGCGCGGTCGAGGGCACGGTAATATCGGCTAGCGGCTTGTTACAATTGCACTTGCCAGAATTTCCGGGGCACGACACATTCGATTTATTTAAATCCTTAGCTGCCATCCGCAGAACCAAAGATTGTCATGGACGATACGGAAATCGACTTCAAAGCGATATTCGGTTTGCTGCGCCGGCAATTTCGTCTCATTGCCGCAGTAGCGGCTATTGTCGTGGGTCTCGCCGCGATCACCGCCTTTATGCTGCCCTCGATCTATGCCGCCTCGGCGCTGATCCTTGTCGATCCGCGCGCGACCAACCTGCTCGATTCCGATGCGGTGGCCGCAGGCAGCGTCGACAGCGCCCGCATCGACAGCGAAGTGGAACTGGCGCGCTCCGACAATGTGCTCATCCGCACCATTGCCGAAGAACAACTCGCCACGGACCGCGAATTCGGCGCCACGGCCGGCTTCTGGAATCGCGTGCGGCGGACGCTGCACCTTGGCGGCGAGGCGGTGCTACCGGACGAGGAAGCCCGCAATCTCACGCTCGACCGGCTGCGCCCGGCGGTCAATGTCACCCGGCGCGGGCTCACCCATCTCATCGCCGTGACGGTCAGCGCCCGCGATCCCGAAAGGGCGGCGCGCATCGCCAATGGCCTCGCCAATGCCTATATCGCCGACCAGCTTGCGGCCAAGGTCGATGCCATGCTGGTCTCGCGCAGCGCGCTCGAAGCGCGCATGGGCGAGGCGCGGGATTCCATTGTTGCTTCCGAGGCAGCTTTTGACGGTTTTCTCTCCGACCAGACGCGGCGGATCGCCGAAGCCGGCGGGCGGGCCGATCTCGGCGAGACACAAAGCCAGCTCGACAGGCTGGCGGCAAGCCGCACGCAATCGGCCGAACTGGTGCGTCTCATCGAAAGCGCGCGCGATGCCGGCGACTGGGTGACGATCGGTGACAGGTTTCCGGCAAATCTGGGCGATCTCAGCCGGCGCTACAGCGAAACGCTGCGCAATCTCGAAGCCCAGCCAACGGGCTCGACGGCGGAAAGCTCGCTCAGGGCCGAACTCATGCGGATCGAGCAGCAATTGCGCGACAGCACCGATATCGAACTGACCGCGCTCCGCCAGTCGCTGGCCGATGCCGAAACGCGCGAGGACGAACTGCGCCAGACGCTGCGCAGCCAGATTCTCGACAGCAATCTGCCGCCCGATACGCTGGCGCGGCTTTATGAACTACAGCAGAACGCCGAACTGGCGCGGGGCCAGCACCAGACCCTGTTGAGCCGCATTCAGGATGTGGAGGCGCAGGCCGATCTGCAATTGGCCGACAGCCGCATCGTCTCGGCCGCCCTGCCCCCACAATCGCCCTCTTCACCCAATCGCGGCCTGATCGTGGCTCTCGCCGGCCTTGCCGGGCTCGGCCTCGGTATCGTGCTGGCCTTCTTCTACGAGAACTGGGTCGGCGGCTTTACCGACGAGGCACAGGTGGAAGCGGCGCTGCATGTGCCGGTGGGCGCCAGCGTGCCGCTGGAACGCCAAGCAGACGACGGGACGAGCCTTGCCGATCTCGTCGTCACGGCGCCGCTCTCGGCCTTTTCCGAATCCGTCCGCCGCATGCGCGCCGCCCTGCAGACGGCGCTCGGCGAGCCCGCTGCCGGCGCACCCGGCTGCAAGGTCATCATGGTGACCTCCACGGCGCCGGGCGAAGGCAAGACCACGCTGGCCCTGGCGCTGGCACGATCCTATGCGACCTTCGGGCAGCGCACGCTGCTGATCGACTGCGACCTGCGCCATCCCGGCATCCACCAGCAGCTCGACCAGAGGCCGGCCTTCGGGTTGCTCGATTATCTCAGCGCCGGCACCACCGGCGACATGGACCCGGGCAATATCCTGTCACGCGATCGGCTGGCGCCGGTGACGGTGATCGTCGGCGCCCATGCCAGCGAACAGCCGACCGACAGGCTGCTCGCCGGGCCGGTCTTCCAGCGCCTGATCGAAGCGGCGCGCAGCGGCTTCGATATCGTCATTCTCGATACGCCGCCGATCGGGCCGGTAATCGACGATGTCTATATCGCCCCGCTCGCCGACGCCGCCCTGTTCGTCACGCAATGGGCCAGCACATCGCAACAGGAGGCGCGCCGGAGCCTTGCCGTGCTGCGGGACGCCCTGCCCGCCGGCGCCCCCATCGTCACCGCGCTCAACCAGCGCGACGAAAAGCAGGCCAGCTACGGCCCGCTCTATGGCGGCTATTTCGCCCGTCATGCCTGAGGCGGACGATATTCGCTCACATACCAATCGATGAAGGCGCGGACCCCCGCATCGAGATCGGTAACCGGCACATAGCCGATGAGGCGCCTGAGCAAGCCCGGATCGGCACAGGTATCGACCATGTCGCCGGGCTGCATCGGCAGCAGATGCCGCCGGGCGGAACGGCCGAGAACCCGTTCTATGGCCTCGATGAAATCCAGCAGCCCGACCGGATGGCCGCCCGCTATATTGACGACGCGCCAGGGCGCGACCGGCGACAGGGAATCGCCGGGAACGGCGGCTTCGGCGCCCGGCACGCAATCGGCAAGGCGCCGGATCGCTTCAACCAGATCATCGATATAGGTGAAGTCGCGCCGCATCAGGCCCTCGCCGTAAACCTCGATCGGTTCGTCGGCCAGCATGGCGGCGACGAATTTGAACAGCGCCATATCCGGCCGGCCCCATGGACCGTAAACGGTAAAGAAGCGGAAGCAGGTGGTGGGGATAGCGAAGAGATGCGCATAGGAATGCGACATCGCCTCCACCGCCTTTTTGGTCGCCGCGTAGAAGGAGAGCGGGTAATCGGCCGCCTCGCTTTCGCGCAGGGGCATGGTGCCGTTGCCGCCGTAAACAGAACTGGTCGAGGCGATCAGCAGATGGTTGGGCTTATGGACGCGGACGGCTTCTAAGAGGTTGAAGCTGCCGACGAGGTTGGACGAGACATAATCCTGCGGCGCCTCGATACTGTGGCGCACGCCGGCCTGGGCGGCGAGATGGATGACGATTTCGGGCGCGAAGGTGGCGATGCCGCGCTCGAGAAGCGCCTTGTCCTCGAGCATGCCCTCAATGGCGGTAAAACCCGGATGCTCGAGCAGGAGGCCATGACGGCGGCGCTTGAGGGCGACATCGTAATAATCGGTCATGCCGTCATAGCCGACGACCCGATGGCCTTGCGCCAGCAGGCGGCGGGCCAGATGGAAGCCGACAAAGCCGGCGCTGCCGGTGACGAAAATCTTCACGCTGACCACCAAAGGATGCTGCCCCAAGACCCTGGGCGGCAGGATGCCCAAATAAGCCAGCCGCCGCAACGGTGTACCGGCACTGGCCTCGGGCCACGCTCGCATGCTAGAGCATCCGGCCAACGGCCCCGGCCCCCATGGAGATCGTTTTGTCCACCGAGACCACAAGACGCATCGGCTTCGTCACCAATGGCACGCCGGAAGCAGATGCCGCCGCCGCAAGGCTGCAGCAGCGCTATGGCAATGCCGCGCCCGAGGAGGCCGACGTCGTGGTCGCGCTGGGCGGCGACGGGCTGATGCTGCAGACGCTCCACCGGGTGATGGACAAGGGCACGCCGGTCTATGGCATGAATTTCGGCACGGTCGGCTTCATGATGAACGGCTTTTCCGAGGACGGGCTGGCACAGCGCCTCGCCGCCGCGCAGCCGACGCGGATCTATCCGCTCTCCATGCAGGTGACGGACACGACCGGCAATGTGCAGTCGGCGCTGGCCTTCAACGAAGTGTCGATCTTCCGTTCGACCTATCAGGCGGCCAAGATCCAGATCGTCGTCGATGGCGAAACGCGGCTCGAAGAGCTGATCTGCGACGGCGTGCTGCTGGCGACCCCGGCCGGCTCCACCGCCTATAATCTGTCGGCTCACGGCCCCATCCTGCCGATCGAGGCGCAATTGCTGGCGCTGACGCCGATCTCGCCCTTCCGGCCGCGGCGCTGGCGCGGCGCCATTCTCAGCAATCGCGCCACGGTCAAGTTCATCACCCGGGAATCGGCCAAGCGCCCGGTCAGCGCCGTGGCCGACAATGTGGAATTCCACAATGTGCTGGAGGTGAGCGTCCGCGAGGATCGCAGCCATGGCGTCACCCTGCTCTTCGATCCGGGTACCAGCCTCGAAGAGCGCGTGCTGCACGAACAGTTCCGCTATTAGGCCGCCGGCAGGGCCAGCCTTGCGTCGGGACCGGGCAGCGGCAGCGGGCCGGCGGCCTCGCCGGCAAAGGCGGTCATGACGCCGCGGGCAGCCCGGCGGGCGAGGATGGTGTTCTGCTCGTTGAGATAGGCGAAGGCCTCGTCGAGGGCCGCGGGAATATGCCCGCCATGCTCGGCGATCAGATCCTCGATCAGCGCCGTCACCACGTAGTGGCGCGCCGCCGCATCGTCGGCGAGATCGGCCTCACGCGCATGGAGAACCAGCCGCACCAGAAGATTGCGCAGATCGGCGCCGATCCGGCACCGCACCAGCAGCGCATTGAGCGCGGCGCGGCTGCCGCTTTCGAGCAGGGTGAAGACCTTTTCGCGCGGCAGAGCGGCGAGTTCGGCAAGGCAATCGGCGAAGAACATCACATGGCCGGTGACGATGGCATGGAGCAGGATGCGGGTATTGAGCCCGTCAGTGCCGATGACGGCGGCGGCATAGCTGGTTTCGGCCCTGCCCGCTTCGCGCTCGCCGATGGCCGAAAGCGCCGTATCGGTGCTGTTCCGGAGGAGCCGCGCCAGACGATCCCCGGCGAGGGCGCCCTTGACGATGCGGGCATTGCGCAAAGCCTCGGTGACGCGCTGGACGAGCAGCAGGCGCGTGCCGGCCGGCAAGTCCGGGCGCGCCAGCAAAGCGCCGCGCATGGCGGCATCATGGCCTTCCGCATGCGCCAGACGGTCGAGAAGCGCCGCATCGAGGGTCACATCGGACCGGCGGAGGATATGGAGGGTCACCGGCCTTTCCCCGCGCCCGATGAGCGCTGCTGCGAGGCGGGGGCTGAGGATCGCGCGCTGGGCGATGGCGAGGAGCGCGGTGATATCGGCAGGGCGCACCAGGCCCATCAGATCGGCATCGATCAGCACCGGGGAATATTGCAGCACGGCGCGTGAGATCACCGCATTATCATGCAGCAGCGACAGCATGATCGGGCGCGGCGCGTTTTCGGCATGCAGCAGCCCATAGGCCAGCGCCGCCCGCACCCGCACTGACGGATCGTCGAGAAAGCCCATCAGCGCGGCATAAAGCGCGGCCTGTTCGTCGGCGGGGCCGACATGGTGGAGATAGGCATAGGCCGCCATATGCGCCGCCTGGCCGCGTTCCTCGCTGTCGGCCGATTGCGACAGGCAGACAAACTCGTGATAGGCGACCATTCCGCTCTCCGCATGATGCGAAATACCCCTAGACCCAAAGGTTTAAGGAACGGTTCACCATAATTGTAGCGAAGCGCCTAGAGCGCCGGCAGGAAGGGGATGAAGCCGAAAGCGAAGACGATGGCGAGAACCACGGCCACCCAGGCCAGAAGCGCCAGCCCGACAATGGTCCAGCCGCGCGGCACAGAGGCCGATAGCGGTGGCGGGCCATCGCCGAAACCGCCCATATCCTTGATGGTCAAGACAGGCTTTTGCATGAAGCCTCCTGCCGAGGAATCGTTACGGCTTCAATCTAGCGCAACCGGGCGCGACCGACCATGAAATGACGCGCCTAGCGGGCATAAAGCTGGGTAAAAAAGGCGCTGCCGCCCACCGGCTCGACTTCAGCCGGAGCCACCAGGCCGGCTTCGGGCTCGTTGCGGAAGAGGCCGGTAAAGCTCATGTTTTCACGCGAGAACCGCGAGGGAATCAGCTCCTGCTCGGCCGGACGGCCCGCCTGCTGGTTCGAGGCCATCTGCTGCACGGTGAATTCGGCCGTATCGCCCTCATGCTTCGAAACCAGCGCCCGATAGACCTCGCGGATCGTGCGTGGCTGGCCATCGGCATAAAAGATCGCCTTATTGGCGTCGGCCTGCCGCGGAAAGAGATTGGCGGCGATCTGGTCGGGATTCTGAAGGCCGGCGGTGAACATCCGCTCCGCCCCCTGCGCGCCGAGGAAATGGGCGATATAGAGTTCACCGGCGCTCGGCATGCGGCCGAACTGCGCCTTAAGATAATCGCCATTGGTCTTGGTGAAGGCGGCGGCGAGGTCGGCGGCGATCTGCGGGTCCTCGCGCAGCTTCAATATGGCGGCGCGCTCGGCCGGGTCGCGCACCACGAAATCGCCACCGGCGGTCTTTTCGATGCGCGCGGCATATTGCTCATAGCCGAGGCGCGGCCCCTCTTCCTTCATCACCTGCAGCCAGGTGCCTTCGAGGAACTGGAACAGCCCCACCGCGCTCGATGTCTGGGCCTTGGCCGCGGGGTTGAGGCTGCTTTCGCGCATCGCCGTTTGCAGCAGATAGTCGAAATCGACGCCGTTCCTGTCGCTGGCCGAGGTCAGCACATAGGCAAGGCTCTGCGGTATGGCTATCGGTTGAACGCCCATGGAAAGACCCAGCGCGGGAATCGCTGGATTAACCAGACACTAACTGGGGTTAATTCCGCGTTAACCATGTTTCGCCGGTTTCAGGCCGAACTCGACAGCGCCTCGCCGCTCTCCGGGGACTGGCCGGAAGTCCAGGCCGTGTGGAAATTGGACTCGATATCCTGCACCAGCACTTCCGACAGAATGCCCTCGGCGCATTTGGCCTGCGCCGCAGCCACGGCCGCCGCGATAGCCGCGTCCTTGGTCATATACGGGCCCTGATCGGTGCCGTGAAAGCTGACCTTCCAGCTGCTATCGGCGCGGGCGACGATAAAATGATGCGTAGTCACCGGAATCTCCCCTCAGACGATCCACAACGCCATCAGGGAGAGAGTGTTGCACCTTTATGCGTCGGGATGCCAGCGCGTCACGATATCGTTGAGGTCCGGGCGGGGCCGATCCTCGATCACGGCGCTGGGCGTGCCGATATGGACGAAGCCGACGAAACGCTCGCCCGGCCCTGCCCCGAGCATGCGCGCCGCCCTGTCGTCGAGCGAGTACCAGCGGGTCACCCAACTGGCGGCAAAGCCGAGGGCAAAGGCGGCATTGAGAAGGTTGAACGCCACATTGCCGGCCGAAAGCAACTGCTCGAATTCGGGGACTTTCGGATGTGCCTTGGGCGAGGAGATCACCCCGATCGTCACCGGTGCGGGCAGGAAGCGATTGCGCTCGATCTCGAGCCCGGCTTCATCGAGCTCCGGCGTATTCGCCCGAGCGATCTCGGCGAGCTTTTCGCCGGCAGCCCGGCGCATATCGCCTTCGAACACCACCAGCCGCCACGGCGCGATCTTGCCGTGATCGGGAACGCGGGTGCCGATGGTCAGGATCTGTTCGAGCTGACCGGCATCGGGACCGGGCTCCTTGAGGAAGGCGAGGCCCACCGAACGGCGGGTGAGCAGATAGTCGCGCAAAGCGGGATTTTCAGGCATAGTGGCTACTCCTTGCGCCCTAGATAACCCGGACGGCAGCGTCGCGGCCAGTCTTCGTCGCGCGTTCACATAAAATCGTTTAAGCTCAATCCTTAGGCGATTCCTATAACAGGCGCCGCCGTCACAGCTTTTCCCAAATCGCTGCCTAATACGGCGCGGACTGCCGGGGAGACCATATGCGTCCGGGACTGATTTTCGTATTGCTCTTGTCCATTCTGCTGACGCCGATGGCCCTGCCAGATGCGCCTTTTGGCGCGGCGGCCGCGCTGGCGCAGGAGGAGGAGCGCGAAATGCCGCCTTTGCCGCGCCCCCGGCCCGATCCCGACGCGCTGGCGCCGTCATTCCTGCCGGCCGGACCTGAACCCACCTCGGCGGCCGAGGCCATCAGCGCGGCGACCTCGGTGCCGCAATCGGTGGTGCTGACGGCCAAGATCACGCCCGATGGCGCCCCCATTCCGGATGGCCTCACCTGGCGGGTTTTCGCGGCCGAACCACGGGCCGATGGCGAAATGGAGCTGGTCGCCAAGGCCGATAGCGGCACCGCCGATTTCGAACTGACGCCCGGCAATTACGTCGTCCATCTCGCCTATGGCCGCGCCCAGCTCAGCGAGGCGCTGACCGTCGGCGCCGGCGCCAATGAATATTCCTATGTGCTGGAAGCCGGGGCGCTGCGGCTCAATGCGGCGGTGACCGGCGACATCCCGATCCCGATCAATCTTTTGAAATTCGACATCATGACCGCCGGCAGCGACCGCAGCATGGTGGCCGAAGGCGTGTTGCCCAACGATATCGTCACCCTCAATGCCGGCACCTATCACATCGTCTCCTATTTCGGAGCGGTGAACGCGCTGGTGCGCGCCGATCTCAAGGTCGAACCGGGCCAGCTCACCGATGCGACGCTCTATCATCGCGCCAGCCAGATTTCGTTCAAGCTCGTCTCCGAGGCGGGCGGCGAGGCCATTGCCGACGTCGAATGGACGGTCAAGACCGCCGAAGGCGACACGGTCTTTTCGGAGGTCGGCGCCTTCCCCTCGACGGTGCTGGCAGAGGGGGACTATCTGGTCCTCGCCAAGCAGGGCGACACGGTATTCAACCGGCAGTTCCAGGTCACGCCGGGCGAGGGACGCGAAATCGAGGTGCTGACGACGGCGTTCTGAGGGGGAGCTGGAATGTGGGGGGTGCGTAGGGAAACTGGTTCCCGGCTTGCGCCGGGATGACATCGAGTGGGGGATGGGTCAACGCGCATCTTCGACGTCAAGGAAAACCACGCCGGCACCTCCTCGCCGCATGTCATCCCGGCGCAAGCCGGGAACCAGTTTATTCGCCGGTACAAGGCTGACACCTGCAATTCGCAGAACCATGTCATGGATGGTGGCAAATAGCCGAAAGACAGCCTTTCTTTTCTTGAAGCCAGCCTAGCGATAGCCCAGACTGCCCACAAAACAGCCAGCGGAGACACCGGACATGAACGGACGAATGAACCCGAGCAAAAGACTGACCCTCGTGGCGGTAGCGTGCCTCGTCACCGTTGCGCTGCCCGCCGGCACCGCCATGGCGCAAAAGACCAAGACCAAGCCGGCACAGACCGCCCAGGCGGCAACGCCTATCGAAGTCTCGATCGACATTCCCACCATCGAAACCGTCGAGTCCAGCCTCGATGAAGCGGCGATCCGCGATATCCTGACCGGCAATCTCGCCGGCAATGCCGAGGCCCTGGCCGAGCTCGATGCCACCAGCATCACCGTTCCCGAAGTCACCGTCAGCTTTTCCGGCGATGCCCCCGGCAGCTTCACCCTGAGCGATATCGTGCTTGAAAATGTCGAGGACGGCGTCGCCGCCTCGGTGTCGATGGCCGGCACGCGCTTCGAGGGCGGCGCGGAAGGCAGCGGCGAATTCGGCGCCTTCAATGCCAGCGACTTCGATATCGGCGGCATTCTGCGCTATTACGGCCTCGCCGGCGCAACCGAGCAGACCGAGCTGCGCACCATCTACAGGGATTTTTCCTATGAAGGCGGCACGATGACCATGCCGGACGGAAGCTGCACCTTCGGCGCCATCACCTCTGCCGAGGTCAAGGTCCGTCCGTTGCGCTACAGCTTCATCGACCTGATGACGGTCGCGCGGGCCATGGAAGAGGAAGCCGACAACCCGTCGCCGGCGACGATCGGACAGATGATGCGCATCTATGCCGATCTCTTCACCTCCATCGAATCCGCGCCGATCGAATTCGGCGGCGTTGAGTGCGACGTGCCCGATTCCGAGGGCAGGCGCACCAATGTCGCCATGGATGGCATGACCATCGGCGCCATGCAGCCGGGCCTCTACCCTGCCGTGAGCATTGACGGCCTCGCCATCGGCGTCGAGGGCGACGGGGAAATCCGTATCGGCAATTTCTCCATCAAGCCGATGGATCTGAGCGGCCCCATCGCCACCGTGGAAGCGGCGCCTGACACCATCGACCGGGCCTGGCTCGATGCCAATGCGCGCGCGCTGATCCCGGCCGTGGGCGGTCTCGCCTTCGGAGACGTTTCCATGGACCTGCCGAATCCCGATGCGCCCGACCAGCGGATCGTCGCCAGTGTCGGCGGTTTCGACCTCAGCCTCGGCAATTACATCAACGGCATTCCCTCGGACCTGTCGACCTCGGCCACCAATATCGCCTTCGACCTGCCGGCCGACAGCACTGACGAACTGGTGACCCAACTCCTCGGCCTCGGCGTCACCGCCATCGATGTCGGCTTCCGGCTCGATGCCGCCTGGAACGAGGCCAACAACAGCATCGACCTTACCGAATTGTCGGTGAACGGCGTCGATCTCGCCGATATCAAATTGACCGGCACGATCGCCAACGCTACGCGCACGCTGTTCGATCTCAACCCCGATGCGGCTCTCGCGGCCGGCATGGTCATGGCGGTCAAGAGCCTCAATCTCGACGTGGTCGACAAGGGGCTGTCCGATCTGGTGCTGGCCGGCGTCGCGGCGGAACAGGGCGGCGATCCGGCCGCCATGCGCCCGATCTTCGGCGGCCTCGCCGAAGGCACCGTGCTCGGCATGATGGCCGATGCCGCCGAAGCCCAGCAGGTCAGCGGCGCGGTTCGTGAGTTCGTCAGCGGCGTCGCCAAATCGCTGCATATCGACATGATCGCCAAGCAGGAGCCGGGGATCGGGCTGGCCGATTTCATGGCCGCCGAAGCCAATCCGGCTCTCCTGATCGGTAAGGTCACGATCAACGCCACAGCCGAATAAACGAGGAAGGCGCCGCAGGGCGCCTTCTTTCATTCGATGTCCGGCTTGCCGCTTCTGAGCGCCTTGGTGGCCGAGCGGATCGACTTGCCTTCGAGCCGCCTTTTCTTCGAGGCGAGCGTGGGCCGCGTGGCGACGCGCGGCTTCGGCGCCACCGCCCCTTCCCTGAGCAGTGCCACCAGCCGCGCCAGCGCTTCGGCGCGGTTCAGCGGCTGATCGCGATGGCTATTGGCGGAGATGACGAGGACACCGTCCTTGGTCAGCCGCCGCCCGGCCAGACCCGCGACACGCCGCTTCATCGGCTCGGGAATATTGGGGGAATTGAGGAGGTCGAAGCGCAATTGCACCGCGCTCGACACCTTGTTGACATTCTGCCCGCCGGCACCCGTGCTGCGCACGAAGCTCTCCTCGATCTCGGCAGGGTCGATGGCGATGGTCCGGGTGATCTCGATGGGATCGGCCATGGCGATCACCCCTGCCCGTCAGCGCTTCCAGCGGCCGGCGAAGATGATCTCGCCTTCGTGGATGGTGAGGCCCTTGATCGTCGCCCTATAGCGTCCCGGCTCCGCCTCCGCCGACACGATCCAGCCCTTTTTGAGCATGCCGGCGAAGACCTTGTCGCCGACATCCTTGAAATCCTCCGGCCCCAGCACATTGTCCTCACCCATATGGGTGAGGACCTTGAGTTCGCGATTGGACGGGCGTTGCGGCATGTCAGGCGGCCGCCTTGGCCTTGAGATCGGGCGGGGTGCTTTCGGCCATCAGCGCCACCAGCGCATCCATGAAGGACTGCACGTGCTGGCCTTCGGTGCCGAGACGGCGCACGGAAACGGTGCCCTCCTCGGCCTCGCGCTTGCCGACGACGAACATCAGCGGCACCTTGCCGACCGAGTGCTCGCGCACCTTGTAGTTGATCTTCTCGTTGCGGGTATCGAGTTCGGCACGGATGCCGGCTTCGCGCAGCCGTTCCACCAGCTTTTGCGCATAGTCGTCCGCATCCGACACGATGGTCGCCACCACCACCTGGGTCGGGGCCAGCCACATGGGCATCTTGCCGGCATAGCTTTCGATCATGATGCCGATGAAGCGTTCGAGCGAACCGAGAATGGCCCGGTGCAGCATCACCGCATATTTGCGGCTGCCGTCCTCGGCCACATAGGTCGCATCGAGCCTTTCGGGCAGCACGTAATCGAGCTGCAGCGTGCCGACCTGCCAGGAACGGCCGATGGCGTCCTTAAGGTGGAATTCGAGCTTGGGGGCATAGAAAGCGCCCTCGCCCTCGGCGATCTCGAAATCATAGCCGGTGGCGCGCAACGCATCGCCCAGGGCCTTTTCGGCCGCATCCCAGCGCTCGATGGAGCCGCCGAACTTTTCCGGCCGCGTCGCCAGCTTGATGACGACATTGTCGAAGCCCATATGGCCATAGACCGAATAGAGCAGATGCACGAAATGCTCGGTCTCGGACTGGATCTGGTCTTCGCGGCAGAAGATATGCGCATCGTCCTGCGTCATCTGGCGCACGCGCATCAGGCCATGGAGCGCCCCATGCGCCTCGTTGCGGTGGCAGCAGCCGAATTCGGCCATGCGGATCGGCAGATCGCGGTAGGACTTGATGCCCTGGTTGAAGATCTGGATATGGGCCGGGCAGTTCATCGGCTTCAGCGCCATGAGCTCGGCCTTGCCGGACAGGACCGGGCCTTCCTCTTCCGTGCCGGGCACCTCGTCGGGAACCACGAACATGTTCTCGCGATATTTGCCCCAGTGGCCGGATGCCTCCCAGAACTTGGACGACATCAGTTGCGGCGTCTTCACCTCGACATAGCCCGAGGCGTTGAGACGGCGGCGGATATAGGCCTCCATCTGGTTGTAGAGCACATAGCCCTTGGGGTGCCAGAACACCGAGCCCTGCGCTTCCGGCTGGAAATGGTAGAGGTCCATATCCTGCCCGATGCGGCGATGGTCGCGCTTTTCCGCCTCTTCCATCATGGTGAGATAGGCGTCGAGCTCTTCCCTGGTGGGGAAGGCCGTGCCGTAGATGCGGCTCAGGACCGGGTTGTTGCTGTCGCCGCGCCAATAGGCGCCGGCCACCTTGGTCAGCTTGAAGGCGGTGCCGATATCCTTGACCGTGCGCATATGCGGGCCACGGCACAGATCCATCCACTGGCCTTGCTTATACATCTTGACGTCCTGGTCGGCCGGAATGGCATCGACCAGTTCGACCTTGAAGGTCTCGCCCTTGGAACGGAAGAAATCCTTGGCGGCATCGCGCGTCCAGACTTCCTTGGTGAAGGCGGCGCCGCGATCGACGATCTCGGCCATCTTCTTCTCGATGGCGGGGAAATCGTCCTCGCTGAACGGCTCGTCGCGCTTGAAATCGTAGTAGAAGCCGTTCTCGATCACCGGGCCGATGGTCACCTGCGTGCCGGGCCACAGCTCCTGCACGGCCTCGGCCAGAACGTGGGCCGTGTCGTGCCGGATCAGCTCCAGCACATCGGCCGAGCCGCTGTCGCGCGTGACGAATTCGATGCGGCCATCGGCCTCGAGCCTGTCCGAAAGGTCGGACAGCACGCCGTTCCAGCGCATGGCGACCGTCTTTTTGGCGAGGCTCTTGGAGATCCCTTCGACGATCTCGGTGCCGGTAGTGCCGCGCGCATAGTCGCGAACAGCACCATCGGGGAACGTCACCTTGATCGTCATGATTCAAATCTCCAAAGCGCCACAATTGGCAAGGGTGGGTATCGGAAATATCCATTGCAACGGATATTTCCGATACCTGTAAGGCGGCTTGTCTAGCACGAATGCGTATTATTTCCAGCGCCCATAGCGCCACGGCAGGTACCAATGCGCGCCATCGGGCAGGTTCTTCGGTACCGGATCATAGCCATGAGTGCCGCCGGGCCGGCAGCGCGTGAAGCGGGCGAGCCCCATCCACCCGCCAGGCCAGAAGCCGAACTGCCAGATGGCGTCGCGGGTATATTCGGAACAGGTGGGCAGATGCCGGCAGGTCCGCCCGGTCAGGGAGGAGAGCGTGTAGCGGTAGATGGTGATGAGCAGCACCGCCGCGAATTTGAACGGCAGGTCGACCGCGCGCCAGAAGCCGTCGATGAATCGCCGCATCAGCTTTGCGCCGCAAGCGGCTCCACCGACTCGATCTTTTCGAGCGCCGCTTCCACCGCATCGAAGACGAGAAGCGTCGAGGCGTGACGCGCCCGGTAGTCGCGCACCGGTTCGAGATATTTGAGATCATCCCATCTGGCGCCGGTGGGCGGCCTGCCCTCGCCCTCCAGCATCTCGTGCATCTGCCGGCGCACGCGCCGGAAGTCTTCGACGGGCGTGCCGACGATTTCGCGGGCGACGATGGCGGCCGAAGTCTGCCCCAGCGCACAGGCGGAAATTTCGTGGCCATAGCCGGTGATCACCCCGTCGCGCACCGCGATATCGACTTCGATCATCGAGCCGCAGACGCGGCTGACCTTGCGGGCGCTGGCATCGGGTTTGGCGAGGCGACCGGGGTTTGGCGCATTGCCGGCAAGGTCCAGTATCCGGTCCGAATAGAGGTCGCTCAGTTCCATGAAGGCCAATTCTGTTTCTTGTGGCGCACTGCGCACCCTCCTATATAGGGTCTCGCAAGCGGGCTGTCAGGGCAAAGCATGACTTTGCGGTTCATTCCCGCGTCGGGCATAATCAGCGGCCCGGCAAGCGAAAAGGAGCCGACCATGGATGCTGCGACCAAGCCTTTGGGCGCCCTTGTGACCGCCACTGCCCCGCTGACCACAAGGCCGACCCAGGCCGAGGCGGAAGCGGCGGTGCGCACGCTTATCGCCTGGGCCGGCGACGATCCGGACCGCGAAGGACTGATCGATACGCCGCGCCGTGTCGCCAATGCCTATCGCGAACTCTTTGCCGGCTACGACCAGGATGCCGCGAGCGTGCTCGAACGCACCTTCAAGGAGGTGGGCGGCTATGACGATATCGTGCTGGTGCGCGATATCCCGTTCTATTCGCATTGCGAACACCACATGGTGCCCTTTGTCGGCAAGGCGCATATCGCCTACCTGCCGCATGACGGCGTGGTGGGCTTGTCGAAACTCGCCCGGCTGGTCGAAGTCTTCGCCCGGCGCCTCCAGACCCAGGAAAACCTGACGGCGCAGATCATCGACGCCATCAATGAGGTCCTGGGGCCGCGTGGAGCCGCCGTGATGCTCGAAGCGGAACATATGTGCATGTCGATGCGCGGCGTGCGGGCACATGGGGTTTCGACCATCACGCATCGTTTCACCGGTGTTTTTGCCGAGGACCGGCTGGAACAGGACCGGTTCTTTGCCATGGTGGGCAAGCGCTAGGGCTGTTGGAACACCGCGAAACGGACGCTCTTCCACTGCGTGTCATCCCGGCGGAAGCCGGGAACCAGTTTATCAGATGACATCGTTGAAACTGGACCCCGGCTTTCGCCGGGGTGACGTACCGTGAGTGGTGATATGCCGTGGGCGATTACAGAATCGCAGCGGCCATGCATCTGGCGCAAAACCCTCGCCCACGCTACAAACCGCGCCATGAGCATCACTTTCACCGATCCCGCCGGCCTTTCCCACGAGCAGTTGGAAGAAGGCACTGATTTTGCCCCGCGTTTCGACGCCAATGGGCTCGTGACCGCCGTGACCGTCGAGGCCGGCAGCAATGTGGTGCTGATGCTCGCTCATATGAATGCCGAAGCGCTGTCGCTGACGCTCGAAACCGGCTTCGCGCATTACTGGTCGCGCTCGCGCGGCAAGATCTGGAAGAAGGGCGAAAGCTCGGGCGAGCTGCAAAAGCTCGTCGAATTGCGCACCGATTGCGACCAGGACGCCATCGTTCTGGTGGTCGAGCAGACCGGACGGGGCGCCGCCTGCCATACGGGGCGGAAATCCTGTTTCTATCGGCGGGCGGTGGTCGCGGATGGGGTGGCGAAGCTCGAAGATATCGGCCTGCCCCGGCTTTTCGATCCGGCCGAGGTTTATTAGAAATCCCTCATCCGTCTCGGCTTTAGCTACCTAGTGCGCGTCATCCCGGCGAAAGCCGGGAACCAGTTCGATGAGCCACGGAGGAAACTGGACCCCGGCTTTCGCCGGGGTGACACCGAGTGGCTGCTGGTGACCAAGGGCGGATGCTTACGAGCGCCGCTCGAACAGGCCCACCATCAGGAAGCCGGCGAAGAAGCCGCCGAGATGCGCCTGCCAGGCGATGTCGACCATGGTGCCGGTCAACAGCGGCAATAGTGGCACGGCGGCATTGAGCACCACCCAGATCAGCGTGAAGCTGCGGGCGCGGGAATCGCGCCAGACATCGGTGAAGCTCGCGAGCTTGCGCCCGAGCAGCATTTGCTCGCCGGTTTCCGGATGGCGCGCGACGATCACCGGCTGGAAGATGAAGCGCACGGCCGCACCGGTAAGCCCGGCCACGCCACCGGAGGCGCCCACGAGGTAAGCGCCGTTCCACAGCGTCGATGCGGCAAAGGCCGCGGCGCCAGCGGCCGACGCGACGAAGAAGATCAGAAGCGTCGGCACGGGGCCGTAGCGGCGTGCCACGGGCGTCGCGAAGATGGCGAGCCAGGCCATGTTGACCAGGAGATGTTCCCAGCCGCCATGCAGCAGCGCGTGGGTGAAAGGCGTCCAGATCAGCGGCAGGCCGAGGCTCGGATCCTCGCCCATGGCCACGATCCGCAGCGGCAGGAAGGCGAACCAGATGATGAGCTGGTTCTGCCCCTCTTGGTTAAGCACGAAGGTTGCCGCGAGGTGAATCGCAACCATAAGGCCCACCATCGCCGTCACCACCCCAGGCAACAGGAAGATCGGCTGACGCCCGCCCTCCTCCGGCATTTGCGCGTCATGGCCTTGTTCACTCATCGCTTTTCTCCGACTCGCTGGCGTCACGCGCCTTTCGCGACTGTTTTCCACATTGGGACAGCCACGTTAACCTTAACTATTCTTTAAGCGCGCTTTTGCCCCGGCCTTTTGCCAATGTCGGGAGCGCTGCGGAAGCGTTCCACGAGGGGAACGCACGCGGACAATTGGCAGGTCGATAATGCAAAAGACGAGCACCAAGACGCTCTATGATTACTGGAACAGCATTCGCGGGTCACGCAGCGCGCCCGACCGGCGGGATATCGACCCCACGCGCATCCGCGAGGCGCTGGCCAATACCTTTATCCTCGAACTCGATGAACAGGACAGCTTCATCTTCCGGCTGGCCGGCTCGCATCTGTGCACCGCCTATAGCCGCGAACTCAAGGGGCGCTCGTTCAGCCAGCTCTGGGCCGCGCGCGACCGCGACGCCATGGATACGCTGATCCGCGCCGTGACCGAGGATCATGCCGTCGCCCTCGTCACCTTCCAGGGCAGCACGGCGATCAATACCAAGGTCGCCTTCGAAACCATCCTGATGCCGCTGCGCCACAACGGCTCGACCCATATCCGCCTGCTCGGCGCCATGACCGCCCTCGAAGAGCCCTATTGGCTCGGCGTGCAACCCATTCTCGAGCAGCGCATCACCGGATTGCGGCTGATCTGGCCGGATGACGCCGTGTTCGATACGTCGCAGCGCGATATTTCCGCCAAGGTCGTCAATGATGGCGGCTTTACCCCCCTCGCCCCGGCCGCAACGCCGGCAACGGTGTTCGGCCGCGCCGCCCGTCGCTATGCCCATCTCGCCGTGATCGACGGCGGCCGCCAATAAGCGCGCGAAGCGCCACGCCAACCAAGCATTAACCAGCGCCCGATAGCTTATCGGGCGATCACAGGGCTTTGGTTTGGCATGCTGAGCGACGAAATTCCCATCCGGCCTTCCGACGCCTCCATGCATCCGCGCGTGGATGCGGCACGCTTCCAGCGCGTTCAGGTCTCGGTTCTCGGCCGCTACATGCTGGCCGACCGCCGCGAATTTCCCTGCCAGGTGCTCGAAATGTCGCCGGGCGATGCCGTCGTCATCGCGCCGGTGGCCGGTGTCGTGGGCGAGAAGATCATCGCCTATCTCGATCATATCGGACGGGTCGAAGGCACCATAGTCAAACAGGTCGAGGGCGGCTTCCTGATGGATATCGCCGCTTCCGCCCGAAAGCGCGACAAGATGGCGGCCCAGCTCACCTGGCTCGCCAATAAGGACGTGCTGAACCTGCCCGAGGATCGCCGGCACGAACGCGTCGTGCCCGATGCGCGCCATTCCACCATCGTTCTCGACGATGGGCGGCGCTATAACTGCAAGATCATCGATATTTCGCTGTCCGGCGCCGCCATCGAGCTCGACGTGCGCCCGGCCATGGGCACGCCCGTTACGCTCGGACGCATGCGAGCCCGTGTCGTGCGCCACTTCCAGAACGGCGTCGCGGTCGAGTTCGCCTCGACCCAGGAAATGCTGGCCGTGGTGCAGCAGAATCTGCGCGTAAGCTGATCTTCCAGCTGACCTTTCCGCCTTCCCCATCGTGGTTAAACGAGGCTGAATCGCCTCGATAAAACTCGCATAAAAACTCGCGTGCAGTTTTCGGATCGGGGCAAGCGGGCCTGCCTAGTGTCGTCTCCATCAGGGAGACCACGCAATGGCGACGATCTGGAACGGACTGCGGAACGCGATTTACGGCATCATCGTCGCCCTTGCGGTGGCGGCGCCGGCCGCGGCATTCGATTTCGACAATGTCGCCTTCATCCAGACCGTCGACGGCCCCACCGGCATTCCGGTGGGGCATGCCGAGTTCTGCGCCAGCCATGCCGCCGAATGCCAGCCCAACCGGGTCGTCGTCGATGCGGTGCCGCTCAACGAGGCGATGTGGTCCCAGCTTCTGGCCGTCAACAGCGCCGTCAACGGCGCGGTGATCCCGGTCAGCGACCGCGACCTTTACGGCGTCGACGAATTCTGGACCTATCCCAATGGCTATGGCGATTGCGAAGATTTCGTCCTCGCCAAGCGCCGCGAGCTGATCAATGCCGGCTGGCCGGCGAGCGTGCTGCTGATGAGCGTCGTCCGCCAGCCCAATGGCGAAGGCCATGCCGTGCTGCTGGTGCGCACCGACCATGGCGACCTGGTGCTCGACAATCAGGACGGCGCCGTGCGTGTCTGGAACGAAACGCCCTATTACTACCTGAAGCGCCAGTCGCAGGCCGATGCGGGCAAATGGGTCGATATGGTGGACGACCGCCAGATCACGGTCGCGGCGCGCTGAGCCTCAGAAGCGGACCGCGACGTAGACGCCCATGAACAGAAGGCCGGTGATGAAGGCCCAGCCGAAGGCGACCAGCGAGGAAAACAGCACGGCCCCGAGCGAGATCGCCCCGCCCTCCTGCTGCTGCCAGCCGGCCTGGAGCATGATATAGGGCCCGCAGACGAAGCTCATCGCCACATGGCCGAGCGCGCTCCAGATCGTAACGCCGTCAATGCGCAGCAGCGCCTGCTGGCGCGCCAGCCATTGATAAAGATGCGTCCCGGCCCCGGCGATGCACAGCCCCACGCCCATGATGAATGCCGCCAGTAGCAGTTCCCTGCTCATTGCCTGTCCCCTGAGACGCGCGGAACGGCCCCTGTCCCGCGCGCAATATGATTAATGCTTCATTAAGCATATTGCGGCCCCTATGGGCTGTCATCTCTGCTCGCCAATTCTGGTTAACGCCGGTCATGTCTCTAGAGGTTCCATCGCAACAGGCGCCCGCGTCGCTGGCCTATAACCTTGCCGGCATCGCCGCCATCGTGCTGCTCGCCGCCATCGGCGCGGCCTATATGGTCGATGGCCTCGGGCGCTCCGCCCATGTTCCTCTGCCGACGCTCGCCGATGGCGATGTGGTGGACATCACCATTGCCGGCGCGGAACTCGCCATCCCCGCGGCCTGGTTCCGCCAGGGGGAAGAGGCGAAGCCCGGATTTTCACGCGAAGCGGTGTTGGGGCTGATGCCGGAGCTGGGCGGCGGCGCCGTGCCGGTCGAGGTGACGCTGCTGCCGCGCAGCCGGGCGCGCGCCAGCGCGGCGCTGCTCGACACCGTCTATCTGCATCAGTTCGGCGACGAGACGCTCGAAAGCATTGCCGGCCTCGTCGGCAAGCCGCTCATCGACGGCGATGGCGGGACCGGCGACACCGTCTGGTACGACCCGCTCGGGGCCAATCCATTCGTCGCCAAATGCCTCGCCCCGCTCATGCCGGGGGCGGAAGCGCAATGCCTGCGCACCGTCCATCTCGACAACGGCATCGCCGCCGCCTACGCCTTCAGCGCTTCGGCCCTGCCGCTTTGGCGTCAGTTCGACGGCGCCATGGAACAATGGCTGAGCCGGATCGGCGCCCTCTAGCGCCGGCACCGGCAGCCTGAAAGCCAGCCTTAGCTGACTTCGTCGAGGTCGATATCGAGGATCGACATGTTGAAGACATAGGAGCGGTCGCCGTCCTCGTCATCCACATGGATCAGGCCGATCGATTCGTCGCCGATAAAGACTTCGACGGAATCGTCGAGCTTGGGACGCGGACGCACGTCGATGTTCCGGTTGTTGAATTTCATCTGCAGGAATTTCTGCAGCTTGATGATTTCGGGATGGTTCACGAGCGAGGTCCTACTGTTTTGATCGAGCCGGCAATGTAGTGCCCCGCACCGGCAGGGCAACCCCCGAGCGCCACTTATCCGTCAACGATCGATGGGCTTAGCCGTTGCGGTCGTGCACCAGAATCATCTGGTCCATCACCAGGGCAGGCTGGGCGCATCCGGCCTCGCCGATCACCTTAGCCGGCACGCCGGCGACGGTGGTGCGCGGCGGCACTTCCTTCAGCACAACCGAGCCGGCGCCGATGCGGCTGCAATCGCCGATCATGATATTGCCCAGCACCTTGGCGCCGGCGCCGATCAGGACGCCATTGCCGATCTTGGGGTGACGGTCCTGATCGGATTTGCCGGTGCCGCCCAGCGTCACGTTCTGAAGCATGGAGACATTGTCGCCCACCACCGCCGTCTCGCCGATGACGAGGCCGGTGCCATGATCGAGCATGATGCCGTGGCCCATGGGCACGGCGGGGTTGATGTCCACCTGGAACACCTGGCTGGCGCGGCTCTGGAGATAAAGCGCCAGATCGCGGCGACCGGCCTTGTGCATGGCATGGGCGAAGCGATGCGTCTGGATGGCCTGATAGCCCTTGAAGAACAGCAGCGGCTCGATGGCGCGATGGCAGGCCGGATCGCGCTCCAGGGTCGCGGCGAGATCGGCGCGGGCATCGGTGCCGATGGCGGGATTGTCGCTCAGCGTCTCGGCGAAAGCCTGGCGGATGAGATCGGCCGACACGTCTTCATGATGGAGCCGCGCGGCGAGGCGATGCGACAGGGCCTGCTCGAAGGTCTCGTGGTTGAGCACCGCCGAAAGGGCGAGATTGCCGAGCGACGGTTCGTTATCGGCGATCTGCCGCGCACCGGCCCGGACGGCCTCCCAGACGGGGTCGACGGCCTTGAGCTCTGACTTGCTGGCGATAGCGCTCATCGGGCGACACTCCTAATATCGGTCGGCACCGATATAAGCCATTCCATGCTGCAAGACAAAGCCCTGAAGCCGCGTTTGGTTCACATATGCCACTAAAGTGAGAATGTCCTTCCCAGGAACGCCAGCGCCGCCGCCTTGAATCTGGCGTCGCCGGTGGCGCGCATATGGTCGCGTTTGGGGATGACGAAGGCCTCCCCATGGGGCAGCAATTCGGCCAGTGCTTCGGGTTTACCGGCCATCGCATCGGCCTCGCCCACCGCCACCAGAACCGGCATGGCGATGCGGCGGACATCGGCCCGCGCCATCGGCTGGCGCGAAGTTTCCATGCAGGCGGCCAGCGCCTGCCGGTCGGATCTGGTGTGATCGGCGAAGATGCGGAACTGGCGGGCGGTGGGATGGGTGAGTTCGCCCAGCGTCGGCGCCAGCAGGCCCGCGATGATCTCATTGCCATCGGTGAGGCCATTGATGAGGTTCATGCCCATGCCGCCGAATATTGCGGCCGCGACGCGGTCCTCATCCTGGAAGGCCATGAAGGCGGCGATGCGCGCGCCCATGGAATAGCCGAGCACGGCAGCCTTCTCGATGCCGAGATGATCGAGCAGCGAAACGGCATCGCGCGCCATGTCCTGCGGATAATAACGCTCCGGATCGTGCGGCTTGTCCGAGGAGCCATGGCCGCGATTGTCGATCGTGATCGCCTTGTAGCCGGCGCCGGTCAGCGCCTCGACCCAGCCGGTATCGATCCAGTTGACCTTGCCGCTCGAGGCGAAGCCATGGATGCACAGCACCGGCGGGCCATCCCCGAACACGTCGAAAGCGAGGTTGAGACCATCGGACTGGAAGCTGGGCACGGATAGTTGTCCTCGTCGAACGCGTTCGGAAAGCCTTTTAAACTTATACCCCCAGTTGTTCCATCCACCGCCGCTTCCCCCGGGCTTGACCCGCGGGTCTATCCGGTTGGGCACAAAATGGCTTTGTGCATATGGAGAGCGGCCCGCGGGGCAAGCCCGGGGGAAGCGGCAGTGGTGGGGAGGTGGCAGTGGGTGGAGAAGGGTCGAGACAGGGCATGGCCTGCCGCCTCTTTCATTCGCCGCACCCTTTGGCTATGGTCCGGCCGAAATCAAATCACCCTCGAGGTCAGACCATGGCACACGGCACCACGCCTCACTTCCATAATACCGAGGGTCTGGCCCGGATCGAGATCGGCTCGAAGGAATTCCAGTGCGTCGGCGCCCTGCCCCCCTTCGATCATCCGCATGTCTTTCTCGATATGGGCAAGGACAACGATATCGCCTGCCCCTATTGCTCGACCCATTACGTCTATGATCCCGCCCTTGCCGCAGGCACGGCCAATCCGGTTTCGGCCCTTTTCACCGACGCCGCCTGATCGCCCATGCCGGCTTCCGGCCGTATCGTCCACATTGTCGGCGCCGGCATTTCCGGGCTGACCTTGGCTCTCGCGCTGGCGCGTTTTGGCGTATCGGTGATGGTGCTGGAGCGGACTCCGATGCTCTCCGAGTTCGGCGCGGGACTTCAGATCAGCCCCAATGCCCGCCGCGTGCTCAACCGGCTCGGGCTCGATGACGCGTTGAGCGCGGCGAGCCTCGAACCGGCCGGCATCGATATCTATCCGTTCCGGCGCAAGACGCCGCTCGTGACCCTGGCTCTCGGGGAAGCGGCGCGCAGCCGTTTCGGCGAACCCTATGCCGTCATGCACCGGGCCGATCTCGCCGAAGCGCTCTACAGGGCCACGCGGCGTTTCGCCAATATCGACATCGTCTTCGGCGTCGAGAACTGGCAGGCCGAGCCCAATGGCGACGGCCTCACCATGCGCTACGCCGTCAATGGCACGCAACGCAGCGGCCGCGCCTTCGCCCTGATCGGCGCCGATGGCGTTCATTCGCGCACCCGCACCGATCTCATCGGCGGCGGCCCGGCCAAACCCATCGACCGCGCCGCCTGGCGGGCATTGATTCCGTTCGAAGCCGCGCGGGGCCATATCGCGCTCGATCGCGTCTCGGTGCTGTTCGGCCCCGGTTTTCATCTCGTCTGCTACCCGCTGCCACACCGGCAACAGGTCAATGTCGCCGTCTTCGCGCGCCTGAGCGATGAGAAGGCGCCGCACCTGCCCCGCGCCACGAGAAGCCCGCGCATCGCCGCCATTCTCGCTGCCGCCGGCCAAAGCTGGACCGCCTGGCCGCTCTATACGGTCGAAACGCCGCGCTGGTCGCAGGGGCCGGTGGGCCTGATCGGCGATGCCGCCCATGCCATGCTGCCCTTCCAGGCGCAGGGCGCCGCCATGGGCATAGAGGATGCCGCCATTCTCGCTCCGCTTCTTGCCACCGCGCCCAGCGCCGAAGCGGCATTTGCCCGCTATGAGGCGCTGCGCCGGCCACGTATCGGCAAGGTCGCGAAGATTTCGCAATCCAACGGCACGATCTTCCATCTGCGCGGTCCCATGGCCTTGGCGCGCAATCTCGTCATCGCCGCCGGCGGCAGCATGGCGCAGCTCAAGCGCCTCGCCTGGCTTTACGGCTACGATGCGCAAAAGGAGATCGCCGAAACGGAGTCGCCACCATACTGAATGCAATTCTGGGCGAAGCGCGGCAACGCCCTGACGCCCTTCTGCATTCCCTGCACACACACACAACGCCTGTGCGGCGTCGAGCCACCCGGCCGCCCCTTGCCTAGACCATCCCGCATGTGTCAACTGCGCGACACGTTGAAGAGGTTAACGATCCGAGTATGCAAGCTGCGACACGCTCACGCCTGACCCTTATCTGCATTCTGGTGACAATCCTGCTCGATATGGTCGGCGTCGGCATCATCGTTCCGGTGCTGCCCGAGCTGTTGGAGGAATTGACCGGCGGCAGCGTCGCCGAAGCCGCCGTCATCGGCGGCTATCTCGTCTTCGTCTATGCCTTCATGCAATTCGTGTTTTCCCCGGTGCTCGGGAATCTGTCGGATCGGTTCGGGCGGCGGCCAGTGCTGCTGGCCTCGCTGATGGGGTTGACCTTCGACTACCTGATGATGTCGGTCGCGCCCTTCGTCTGGTATCTCTTCGTTGGCCGCATCATCGCCGGCGTCGCCGGTGCCGCGGTCGCCACCGCCACCGCCTACATGGCCGACATCACCCCGCCGCATAAGCGCACCCACCGCTTCGGGCTCATCGGCGCGGCTTTCGGTCTCGGCTTCATCATCGGCCCGGTGATCGGCGGCGAACTGGGCGAACTCGGCCCGCGCGTGCCCTTCTATGCCGCGGCAGGGCTGGCTTTCGCCAATCTGCTTTTCGGCCTTTTCGTGCTGCCCGAAAGCCTGCCCAAGCATCGCCGGCGCAAATTCGACATTCGCCGCGCCAACCCGTTCGGCGCGGTGGTGGCGCTGCGCAAATATCCGGCGGTGCTGTGGCTGCTGGCGATCCTCTTTTCCTTCTCGCTCGCCGCCCAGTCGCTGCCCTCGGTGTTCAGCTATTTCACCGTCGAGGTCTTCGATTTCACCTCGAGCCAGATCGGGCGCTCGCTCGGCGCTTTCGGCATCGGCTTCGCCATCTGCCAGGGCTTTCTCGTCGGCCCCCTGGTCAAGCGCATGGGCGAGCCTGTGGTGGTGTTTATCGGCCTTCTCGCTGCCATTGCCGCCTTTGCCGGCGTCGCCTTTACCGATGATGTGTTCCGGCTCTACCTCTTCATCATGATCGGTGCCGTCAGCGGCCTTGCCGCGCCCGCCATCAATGGCGTCTTGTCGCGTCAGGTGCCCGACAATGCCCAGGGCGAATTGCAGGGCGCCGTCAACGCCTCCAATTCGCTCGCGACCATTATCGGGCCGCTCGCGGCAACGCAGATCTTTTCCTGGTACACGCGCATGCCGGATGGGCCGGAATATTTTCCCGGCGCGCCGTTCCTCGCCGCCAGCATCTGCGTGGTGGCGGCGCTGGTGCTGTTCGCCATCGCCGCCTTTCGCTACGAGCTGTCCCATAGGCCGAGCATCGCCAACCGGCCGATCGTGCCGGAAATGGCGCCGCCTGGCCAGATTCGCGTACCCCCGATAGACGAGGATGCCGATAATCCCGATGCAGATACGCCCAGCCGCTGAAGCCGATCGCGAGGCCGTCTTCGCCATCGTCGATCCGGTGCTGAAAGCCGGCGAGACCTATGCCATGCCGCGCGATTTCAGCCATGAGGAAACGCTGGCCTACTGGTTCTCGCCGAGCCATGAAGTGTTCGTCGTGGAGGATAACGGCGCCATTCTCGGCACCTATTACCTGATGGCCAACCAGCAGGGCGGCGGCGCCCATGTCGCCAATTGCGGCTACATGACCGCCGCCGAAGCGCAGGGCAAGGGCGTCGCCCGCGCCATGTGCGCCCATTCGCTGGAACGCGCCGCCCAGCGCGGGTTCCGCGCCATCCAGTTCAACCACGTGGTCTCGACCAATAGCCGCGCCGTGGCGCTGTGGCAGTCATTCGGCTTCGAGGTGGTGGGTATATTGCCCAAGGCGTTCCATCATCCGGTGCATGGGTATGTGGACAGCTATGTGATGTTCAAGACGCTGTAACCCCTCACCCGTCTCGGCCTTCGGCCGATCCACCCCTCTCCCTCAAGGGGAGAGGGGTGGCTCAGTGCCTGGTTGGGCACAATGCCCCCTTCTCCCCTTGAGGGAGAAGGTGCCCGAAGGGCGGATGAGGGGTACTACCCCAGCGTCGACGGCCACGTCCCGTGGAGGTCACTCCCCCGCCCCGCAATCTCGAAGCCATGCGCGCCGAAGAAATCGCGCTGGCCCTGGATCAGATTGGCCGTGCCCAGCGCCTGCCGATAGCTGTCGAAATAGCTGAGGGCCGCCGAGAGGCAAATCATGGGAAACTCGGCCATGGCGGCTGCCGCGACGACCTTGCGCAGCGCCTTGTGGCTGTCCTTCATCAGCGTCACGAAATCGGGCACCACCAGCAGGTTCACATTGCCGCCCTTGGCATAGGCGGCCGACATCTGATCGAGGAAACGCGAACGGATGATGCAGCCGGCGCGCCAGATCCTCGCGATGGTCGCGAGCGGCAGGTCCCAGCCATTTTCCTCGGAGGCCTTGGCGATGACGGCGAAACCCTGCGCATAGGAGACGATCTTGCCGGCCAGCAGCGCCTTTTCGAGATCGGCCAGGCTCACATCCGCCTTGCTGTCTTCGCGCTTGCCATAGATGGCTTCGGCGGCAACGCGTTCTTCCTTGCGGGCAGAGATAGAACGGGCCGCGACCGCGCCTTCGATCGCCGTTGCCGGCACGCCCATCTGCTGGGCGACGATGGCCGACCACATGCCGGTGCCTTTCTGGCCCGCCTTGTCGAGGATCAGTTCGACCAGCGGCTTGTGCGTTTCTTCATCGACCGCCGCCAGCACATGGCCGGTGATTTCGATGAGGTAGGAATTGAGCGGCCCCTTGTTCCATTCCTTGAATACGTCGGCCGCTTCGCCCGGGCTCATGCCGAGCCCGTCGCGCATCACGCCATAGACCTCGGCGATCATCTGCATGTCGCCATATTCGATGCCGTTATGGATGGTCTTGACGAAATGGCCGGCGCCGCCCTCGCCGAGATAGGCGACACAGGGCTCGCCATTGAACTTGGCGGCGATGGCGGTCAGCACCGGTTCGGCATTGTGCCACTGCTCCCTGGAACCCCCGACCATGATCGAGGGGCCGTGCCGCGCCCCCTCCTCGCCGCCGGAAACGCCGACGCCGAGATAGCCGATGCCCCTGGGTTTCAGATAGTCGAAGCGGCGCTGCGTATCAGTGTAGAGCGAGTTGCCGCATTCGATGATGGCATCGCCCTCATCGAGATGGGGCAGCAGATGCTCGATCATCTCGTCGACCGGCGCCCCGGCCTTGACCATGATGATGATGGAGCGCGGACGCTTCACCGAGGCGACAAAATCGGCGATGTCATATTTGGCGATGGTGCGGCTATCGAGGCCTTCGGCCTTGGCCTCGGCGATAAATTCGTCGATACGTCCGGGGGATCGGTTGTGGACAGCGATGGTATAGCCTTTTTCGGCGATGTTGAGTGCCAGGTTCGAGCCCATGACCGCGAGGCCAACGAGGCCGATATCCGCTGCCGACATAAGGGAATCCTTCCAGAGTAATGCGTCAATCCGCCGCGCTTTCACGCGGGCGCACATGACCACAAACGGGGCCTATGCAAAAGTCGTAGATGGCGAAAATTTTCGGGCACTTCAATGCCGATGGGCTGCCTTGCGCAGGCAGCATGGCATAAACCGCCCGAACGAAAGGGATGATCTTGGAAAGAACCGCGCCTTCGCCCGCCGCCCGGCTGGTCATCATCATGGGTGTCAGCGGCTCCGGAAAGACCACGATCGGCCAGGCGTTGGCGCGGCGGCTCCATGCGCCCTTCATCGAGGGCGACGAGCATCATCCGCCCGCCAATATCGAAAAGATGCGCGCCGGCATTCCGCTCGACGATGCCGACCGCTGGCCGTGGCTCACCGACCTCGCCCATGCCCTGGCGGATGCCGCCAAAAGCAAGGGCGTCGCCGTGGGCGCCTGCTCGGCGCTGAAGCGGGCCTATCGCGACTTTCTCGTCGAACAGGCCGGCGAGCCCATATTGTTCGTGCATCTCGACGGGACGCCGGAGCTGATCGGCGAGCGCGTATCGCGGCGACAGCACGCCTATATGCCGCAAAGCCTGTTGCCCAGCCAATTGACCGCGCTGGAGCCGCCCGATCCGGCGGCGGAAAATGCGCTGGTCGTGCCCGCTGACGAAGGCGTCGAGAAGATCGTGCGCACGATCCTCAAACGGCTCGATCATGTGCGCAGTTTCAAGCGCTGGCAGTGAGGCTCCCCTTGGGGACGTTCACCCACCGCGTGTCATCCCGGCGCAAGCCGGGAACCAGTTTTAATGCCGCCGCGCAGGAAACTGGACCCCGGCTTGCGCCGGGGTGACATCCGGTGAAGGTCCTCAAAAAGCTCAGTTCCGCGGGGGACCCTCGGCGCGGGAGAGGCTGGAATTGTAATAGCGGTCGTCGTCGGTGACCTCGCGGCCGACCCAGTCGGGAAGTTCCACCACCTGATCGGGGTGATCCAGTTCAACTTCGGCCAGCAGCAGCCCGCTATGCTTGCCCTCGAACACGTCCACCTCCCAAATGAGCCCGGCGAAGGGCACGAGGTGGCGGGTCTTGGCGATTACATTGGGCTGGGCGAGGTCGAGCAGTTCGCGCGCATCCTCTATGGGAATGTCATATTCATATTCGTTGCGCACATTCCCCTGGACAGCGCTTTTGAGGGTGATCGCGGCCGTCCGGTCGTCATGGGTGCGCACCCGGACCGTGGCCTTGCTGTCCGACGACAGATAGCCCTGCATGAAATGCGTGCTGCCGGTGACCCCATTGCGCCAGCCCTCGCCGGCGATGAGGAATTTGCGTTCGATTTCCTGAGCCATCTAGCCGTTCACCTTCAAGAGACACCAATAGCCGTGAAAGCGGCTGCGCAGCGCCGCCGGCGCTTCCGCCGTCAGCTGCCGGCCGAGCGCGAAGGCCTCGGTTTCGAGATCGGCCTGCCGCTCGGCGATGACGGCGGCGATATCATCTCGATCCACCCGCGTCGCCGCTCCGGCGCCCTCGCTTTCCAGCACTTCGGCGAGGACGGCGAGATTGTGATGGTCGCCCAGAAACTCGCCCAGCCGGTCGAGCGAGCGCTTGCGCGGCGCCAGGAGATCGGGTGCCGCCGCCTCGAACAGCCCCACATGATGCCAGTGATATTTGGTGTCCTTGCGCCAATCGTGGAAAGCGGCGGCGGTGCGGACCTTGGCCGCCTTGCGCAGGCGCTTGCCCATGCGCTCATAGGTCGCCTCCAGCCCCGCCCCGATGCTGGCGAAACCGTCGCCGTCGAGATCCCAGGTTTCGGCCCGTTCGCGCCCGTCCCGCATCGCGGCGCGGAATGTGGCGAGCATGGCGTCCTGATTGCCGCCATCCTGCGTCCCGGTCCGTTCTTGAAGGAGGCGCTCCATCGCGGCCCCGGCCTCCGCGCCGATCCGCGCCGTCCGGCCTTCCGCCGTGTCGAAAGTGCGCAGGGATTTGAAGGTCTCGACCATGACGGCCGCATCGCGGGCGCCCGACAGGCCGCTCGCGGCGTTGCGAAGAGCGACGTTCTCCCGCTCGAAATGCTCGAAGGCCGGGCGGATCAGCCGGAGCAGGCCGCGCAGCCTTTTGCAGCGGCGCCGGGCGCTGTGCACGGCCTCATCGAATGTCTTTTCGCCCTCGATATCGCCGAGCGCCTTATCGAACTGCTCCCTGGCAATCCGGCGGACCTGCCGCTCGATATTGCCGCGCGACTCAAACCTGAACGCCATGGTCTCCTCAAAACGCGAACACGTACTGCCCCGGAGGCGTGCCGACTGTAACACCTTCCAGCAACAACATCCTGATCTTGGATTCGGCTCCGCCGGGCGCGGAAAATCCGCCCGGTTTGCCATCGCTCGCCAATACCCGATGGCAAGGAACGATGAGGGGAACGGGATTGGCGCCCATCGCCTGCCCCACCGCGCGCGACAGCGTCACGTCGCCGAGCTGCCGCGCCAGCGCGCCATAGGTGATGGTTTCGCCCCAGCCGATCCGCAGCAGCGCCGCATAGGCGCGGCGGTGAAAATCCGGCACGCCGTCGAGATCGAGCGGCACGTCGCTGAAATCGGATCGCTCGCCGCTTGCATAGGCGGTGATCCGGCTGACAAGTTCGCCGATTGCCTCCGAAGGCGGCGCCAGCGTCACCGACCGTTCCGCAAGGCGGGTGCGCAGATCCGCTTCGCTCAAGCCCGGCAGATAGGTCCGCGCAATGCCTTTCGCCGTCCAGCACAGCGCAAAGAGGCCGAGGGCGGTTTCGAAAACATTTCCTTCCATCCGCGTCGCGCTCATATCCTGCCACCTTCTGTCAGCACACGGCGTTATGCCCGCAGCCCTGCCCCACAGGATAACCGCTCAAGGGAAGAATCGATATGGCCCGCATTCTTGGTTACATCGCGACCAGCCTCGACGGCTTCATCGCCACAAGCGAAGAATCGCTCGATTGGCTGATGCGCCATGACGACATACCGCTCGGCGAGCATGATTACACGATCTTCATCAAGCGCATCCGCACCGTGGTCATGGGGCGCTCGACCTATGACTGGCTGGTCAATTCCGGCCAGGACTGGGCCTATGGCGACCAGCGCGTCATCGTCGTCACCTCGCGTCCCATCGCCGATCCGATGGGTCCGCTCGAAACCCGCTCGGATATCGACGCGCTGATCGCCGAATTGCGCGCGCTCGACGATGGCGATGTGTGGATGCTCGGCGGCGGAAGATTGCAGATGGCGTTCATGGAGCGCGGGGCGCTGGACGAGATCGAGATTTACATCATGCCCGACATCATCGGCGGCGGCGTGCCGCTATTCCCGCCGACCGGGCTCAAGGCGACGCCGAAGCTGCTTTCGGTCCAGCAGCTCGGGCAGGCGGCGCGCCTTCACTACAGCTTCACCTGACGCGCGGGGCTCCGGCCTGTATTTGCGGCGTCAGACCTGCTAAGGGGCCTCATGCCCGGACCGATGCCCACTCTGCTCGACTATTTCCCGCCGCTCGAGCCCTATCTCAACGTCCTTCATGTCGACGACGACATTCTCGTGCTCGACAAGCAGAGCGGCCTTTTGAGCGTGCCGGGCAAGGACCCCTCGCTTTGGGATTGCCTCGAATATCGCGCCCGCAAGACCTGGCCCACCGCCGGCATGGTGCATCGGCTGGACAAGGATACCTCCGGCGTCATCGTCATGGCGCTCAACAAGCGCGCCCATGGCCGGCTCGGCATCCAGTTCGAAAAGCGGCTGACCAAGAAATCCTATGTCGCGCGCGTCGATGGCGTCATCGAGGCCGATAGCGGCCTCATCGACCTGCCGCTCGCCACCGACTGGGCCAACAAGCCGCGCCAGCGCGTCGACCACGAAAACGGCCGCCCGGCACAGACCGAATGGCATGTGATGGAGCGCGAGCCGAATGTCACCCGCGTGCGGCTTCACCCGCTGACCGGACGCACGCATCAGTTGCGGGTTCACATGAAGGCCATCGGCCATGTGATTCTGGGCGATGCGTTTTATGCCGATCCGGTGGCGCTGGCCGCGGCGGACCGACTGCAATTGCATGCCGAGGAACTGGAGTTCGCGCATCCGACGACGGGGGAGCCCTGCCGCTTCGTCGCGCCGTGTCCGTTTTAGTCGCCATATAGCTCGGATCGTCACCCTCGGGCCTGACCCGAGGGTGTTGCACTTACCGGGCTTCGTGAAGTGAAGAGCCCTCGGGTCAAGCCCGAGGGTGACGAATGGTGGGTGGGAGAGCCCAGTGCCGAGCCTCACGCCTCTCCCAGATACCCCACCTCGATCCGGTGGAACAAATGCCCCGGCTTCATCGTGTCGAGCCATTTGCGGAAATCGGCCAAATCCCTGAAGCCGGCCCGTTTGGCATCGGCTTCCGTCACGTCGGCGGCATCCATTTCATCCATCGCCTTGATGGCGAGGAGGCCCACCTTGGTCTTGAGCGTCCCGCCGGCCTTCACCGTCGGACGGCTCCAGCGGCGGAAGATCACGTCGACCTTGCCTGCCTTGATGTCTTCGAGAAGTTCGCGCTTGAGCAGCATGGCCTCACCTTCTTTTTGGGCTGCCTCGCATGACGGCGCGGAAAACTCAACCTAAAGCGGTTTGCGCATTACATGCCGGCGCGTTCCGGTGCGGCCTGTCTCGTGAAATCCCCTGCCCTCGAACAGCGGCAGAAAGCCCATGAAGCGATAGCTCGGCGAGTTCGGCGCGACCGGATAGCCTTCGAGCGCCACCGCTCCGCGCGCCTTAGCATAGGCCAGCGCCTCGTCCAGCATGCGGGCCGAAAGCCCGGTCTTGCGATGATCGCGGCGCACGAAGAAGCAGGTCACCGACCAGACATGCTGTTCCGCCGCGTCCTGCTTGTCGGCGAGCTTCACGAAACTCTCGCGCGGCGCCAGTGAACACCAGGCGACCGGCTCGCCATCGACATAGCCGACCAATCCGATCGGCACACCGGCTTCGACCCGCGATCTGAGTGCCGCCTTGCGGTCGGCATTGCTGGCGGTGCTGCGGTTATCCATGGCGCGGAAGGGCATGCACCAGCAATAGCTGGGCCCACCCTTGCCCTCGAACAGCGCCTCGAGATCGGCCCATGTCGCCTCCGTCACCGGCTTGACGCTCAGGGTACCCATTCCCCTTCCTCCGCTGTTTCGACCCTTCCGGCGAAATCATTGATTTCACACGGCCAGCGTTTATCATTACCCCGTATCCGCTGCCGGGAAGGAACCGCATGTCCACGAGACTTGACCATGCCCGGCAGCTCTATGCACGCCTCCTGACCAGCCAATCGGCCAATCCCCGGCTCGAACGCGCCTTCGAACTGGTGCCGCGCGAGGCTTTTCTGCCGCCTGGGCCATGGGATATCTATGCCGGCAGCGGCGGGCGCTATGTGGAAACGCCGAGCGCCGACCCCATTCATCTTTATCAGAACGTGCTGGTCGCGCTCGATGCCGACAAGCATATCAATAATGGCGAACCGCAGCTTCATGCCAACTGGATCGGCGCCGTCGATCCCGAGCCGGGCGAGATGGTCAGCCATATCGGCTCGGGCACGGGCTATTATACCGCCCTTCTCTCGGTGATGACCTCGCCCGGCGGCAGGGTCCTCGCCTATGAGATGGAGCCGGCGCTCGCCAAGGCTGCGCGTGGCTATCTCACCCCGTTCGAGGGCATCGAGGTGATCGAGGGCGATGCGACAAGACTGGCGCTGGAGCCTTCCGACATCATCTATGTCAATGCCGGGCTCGCGGCCCCGCCGCCCCATTGGCTCAAGGCGCTGAAGCCGGGCGGCCGGATGATCTTTCCATGGCGGCCTTCACTCGAAATCGGCACGGCCGCATTGGTCACGCGGCATGAAACCGGCTTTGCCGTCCGCATTGGCGGCGGCGCCTATTTCATTCCCTGCTCCGGCGCCGTGCAGGCCGGCGAGGCGCTACGCACGCCTTCGAGGGCCGAAGCCAAGACGATCCGCTCGATATGGATTACCGCCGAGCGCGCGCCGGACGATAGCGCTGTCGCGGTCTATCCGGAGGTGTGGTTTTCCTCGAAATCCCTGAGTGATGGTGCGGGCGGCGGGACTTGAACCCGCACGGAGATACCTCCTCCGGATTTTAAGTCCGGTGTGTCTACCATTCCACCACGCCCGCGCTGGTAGCGGCTGTAGCATGCTCATCGGGGCAAGCCAACGAGTCGATGGCTGCTTGTTCGGAGTGCCCGACCTCGTGGTTCGAGGCGCACCTCACCATGAGGTCTCAGGGGATATAGGGCTTTCGGAGATCTACCGGGGAGTACTAAGCCTGATCAGGTAGCTCCCATGATCAGTTCCCCCAGTAGCCCTCATGGTGAGGTGCGAGCTCTTCGCGAGCCTCGAACCGTGATGACTGTCCCGACAGGGCAAATCGCTCCAGTGGAGCGATTTGAAGGAAGAACGCCCGTAGCGCCATGCGCGAAGGGCTAGGGCGTGGCAGCATCAGTCCGTGCCGCCGGAAATCGGCGCGGCATAGGCCACATCGAGGTCCCAGGGGAAGAAAATCCAGGTGTCCTGGCTGACCTCGGTGATGAAGGTATCGACCAGGTCGCGCCCCATGGGCTTGGCGTAGACGGTGGCGAAATGGGCGCCCGGCAGCATGTCGCGGACGGCGCGGGCGGTGTTGCCGGTATCGACGAGATCATCGACGATCAGCACCTTGCCGCCATTGCCGGCGAGATCGAGAATCTGCTGCGACATCGGCTTCAGCACCTTGACCGTGCCCTGGCTCTGGTGGTCGTAGGATTTGAGCGCCACCGATTCCACCACGCGGATATTGAGTTCGCGCGCCACGATCGTCGCCGGCACCAGCCCGCCCCGGGCGATCGCCACCACGGCATCGAACTTGCCCTGCCCCATCAGCCGCCAGGCCAAGGCCCGGCTGTCGCGGTGAAACTGGTCCCAGCTGACCGGGAAAGACTTCTGGTTCGGGTTGCTCAAGCTCGGGTCTCCTGGAATGCCTGCCGCGCGAAGTGCGCGTCCATATCAAACAAGGCGCGGCGCGCCAACCGGTTTACGGCGCCGCAATGCCCGCTTTTTCATGCGCTTCATCGACCATGGCGCGGACTTTTTCGGCCGCTTCCTCGAGCAGCGCTGCATCGGTGGAGCGCAACACCAGCTCGGTCATCAAGGGGCCTTTGCCCATCTGCGGATAGCTACCCATCTTGACGTCGGGATAAAGCGCCTGCAATTCGGCGAGCGGACCACCCACCGTCCCCTCGCCCACGGCGGCGCGCACGGTCACCGACATGACCTTCTTGCCGCCCTTGAGGGTCGGCGCCAGCGCTTCGAGCATGGCGCGCATGATGATCGGGACCCCGGCCATCACATGCACATTGCCGATGCGGAAACCCGGCGCGGCGCTGACCGAATTGACGATGAGATCGGCGCCTTCGGGAATGCGCGCCATACGAAGGCGCGCTTCGTTGACCTCGGTACCGGTTTCCTTCCAGCGCGCTTCGAGCATTTCGCGGGCCTGCGCATTGATCGGCAGCGCCACGCCGAACGCCTTGGCGACGGCATCGGCGGTGATGTCGTCATGGGTCGGGCCGATGCCGCCGGTGGTAAAGACATAGGTGTAGCGGTGGCGCAGCGCATCGACCGCTTCGACAATGGCGTCGGTTTCGTCGCTCACCACCCGCACTTCCTTGAGGTCGATCCCGAGATCGGTGCAGAAATCGGCCACCGCGCCGATATTGACGTCCTTGGTGCGCCCCGAAAGGATTTCGTCGCCAATGACGATGAGACCGGCCGTGACCGAAGAAAGGGACATGAAAGCAACCTTGCCGAAAGGGAAGCCGAATGGATGCCCTCGCTTTTGTGCGCCGTCAAGCAAACCGCGCCCCTTTCCTTCGGCCGGCGCCCGCATTATTTTGTGAAGATATTCCGGAGTTTTCCATGGTCACCTTCGTCGATGCCGCCGCCAAGCCACGCCGTACACCCGGCGTCATCCCGCTTCATGGGGAGGAAGGCTTTGCCGGCATGCGCAAGGCGGGGGCGCTGACGGCCGAGGCGCTCGATATCCTGACCGAATATGTCGAGCCGGGCGTGCCCACCGCCACCATCGACAAGGTCGCCTATGAATTCGCCCGCGATCACGGCGCTTTCCCCGCCACCATCTTCTACAAGGGCTTCCGCCACTCGGTCTGCACCTCGATCAACCATGTGGTCTGCCACGGCATTCCCGACGACCGGCCGCTGCGCGAGGGCGATATCGTCAATATCGACCTGACGCTGGTCGTCGATGGCTGGCATGGGGATAGTAGCCGCATGTATCCGGTCGGCGAAATTTCGCGCAAGGCCGAGCGGCTGATCGAAGTCACCTATGAAAGCCTTGAAGCCGGCATTGCCGCCGCCAAGCCCGGCAACACCACCGGCGATATCGGCGCCGCCATCCAGACGCTGGCCGAAGCCGAACGCACCAGCGTGGTGCGCGACTTCGTCGGCCACGGGCTCGGCAAGCTCTTCCACGACGAGCCCAACATCATGCATTTCGGCGTCGCCGGCACCGGCGTACCGCTCAAGCCCGGCATGATCTTCACCATCGAACCGATGATCAATCTCGGCCGCCCACACGTCAAAATCCTCTCCGACGGCTGGACGGCAGTGACCCGCGACCGGACCCTTTCGGCGCAGTGCGAACATTCCATCGGCATCACCGAAACCGGCTGCGAGATTTTCACCCTGTCGCCGGGCGGCCTGTTCAATCCGCTCGCGGCGCGCCGATAGATGGGTGGCGGGGGCAAGACCGACGACGGATTGTCGGAGAAGCCTCATTATCTCGGCCATCGCGACCGCACCCGCGAGCGCTTCAACACGGTCGGCGCCGAGGTGTTGGCCGATTACGAACTTCTGGAACTGGTCCTGCACATCGTGCTGCCGCGGCGCGACACCAAGCAGCTCGCCAAGGAATTGCTAAAGAAATTCGGCTCCTTCTCGGAGGTGCTCGGCGCCTCGCATCAGCGCTTGCTCGAAGTGAAAGGCCTCGGGGATACCTCGATCACCCATCTCAAGGTCATCCAGGCCGCCGCCCAGCGCTATGGCCGCGATCAGGTCGTCGCCGACAAGCCGCTGCTCAGCTCATGGACGGAACTGCTCGATTACTGCCATTCGCAGATGGCCTATGAGACCATCGAGCAGTTCCGCGTGCTGTTTCTCGACAAGAAGAACCGGCTGATCGCCGATGAGGTGCAGCAGACCGGCACGGTCGACCATACGCCGGTCTATCCGCGCGAGGTCATCCGGCGGACATTGGAATTATCGGCCACGGCCTTGATTCTCGTCCATAATCATCCCTCCGGCGATCCGGCCCCCTCCTCCGCCGATGTGCGCATGACGCGCGAAATCGCCGATATCGCCAAGCCGCTCGGCATTACGCTGCATGACCACATCATCATCGGCAAATCCGGCCATGCCTCGCTACGGGGCCTGAAGCTAATCTGAACTCGCCTCGGATTTCTTCGGCGAAAAGCGGCTCATCCACTGCGCCGGCAGGCGCCGCCAGGACATCAATGTCCGATTGGCCTTGATCCGTGCCTTGGCGCTCTGGATGCCGCTATGGACGGCCAGCGCCACCCGCCCGAACCGCGTCAACGGCACGTAATGATGACGCAGCGCGATCTCGACATTGCACCAGTGCCGCTTCTCGTCGGTGAAGCCGGCGCCCATGTCGAAGACGCGGAAACCGCTGTCGAACACCGTCTGCATCACCCTGAGCAGGCATTGCTTGCCGGGCGAGCCGCCCTGGATGGCCGGATCGTCGCTCATCGAGGAAATGAGGCAGAACATGCGGTCGGCATGAACGATATTGTAGCGCGTGGCGACGATCTCGCCATTGAGCCGCAGCACATGGAGGCGCACGTCAATGCCGGAATCGGGACCGATGGCGGCGTGATAAAAATCGAGCAGATGCCCGCCCACAAAGGGATCGCGAATGCCCATCGCCTTGAAGCGCGCGGCGCGTTGCTGGAACATGATCTCGATGGCGCAACGCGCATCGCCGCCACTGCGGATTTCCTCGAATTCCACCTGCCCCAGCGCATTGAGCCGGTCGCCCTGCTGCCGGTCATGCTTGCGCCGTGACTTGCTGCGCTGCACCCGGTCGCATTCCTCCCAGCTCGCAAACTGCGTGCGGTAGAGCGTTTCGACCGGCAGGAGCGTGCCGAGTTCGTCGAAAAGCCCGGCAACACCACCGGCTTCCGCCGGCACGGCCCTGAGATAGACGATATCGGCGCCCCTGATCTGGCCGATCATCGCCTGCCACAAGGCGCCCCGCTGCGCCGGCGACATGGCCGCGAGCCGCGCTATATCGGCAATCGGCGCATTGCAACCGACATGCGAGCCGGGAAACCAGGTCAGCGCCCGCACGCCGCGCTCGAAGCGCTTGTGCAGCGCCATGAGAGCGACGGGCACGCCATCGACCAGCCCGACAATATAGAACTGATCCTCGGCGCGGATGCGCCGGTCCTTCGTCCATAGCTTGATGAAATCATAGCTCTGGCCCGGCGACTCGACGCCCATGGCCATCAGCCGGCGCCAGATCGGCTCGACATCCTCGATCCGGTGCGTCAGCGTCGCGGTGACCGCGACGGCAGCCGGCATCATGCCCACGGCAAGCGCCGCGGACTCCCCCTCATCGATCAGTGATCGTGCAACGAGCGCCATGTTTCGTCCCCCAAACGCGGGGCACTCTGCGCTTCAGGGAGTAAATCACATCTTAGCCGCGCCGGGCGGATTGGACGGGACCGGAAAAACCGGCAGACGCGGTTAAGCCCCGGTTATCAGCCGAAGGTCGATAGGATGGGGAAGGTTTCGAGGAACCAATAGGAAATGCGGGTGAAATTGCCGGTGAGGAACAGCACGCCGGTGACCACCAGCAATGCGCCCATCACCTGCTCCACCCGGTGAAGATGCTTCTTGAAGCCATTGAAAAAGGTCAGGAACGGCCCGACGGCAATGCCGGCGAGGAAGAACGGCACGCCGAGCCCCAGCGAATAGAGCGCCAGCAGCGCTGCGCCGTCGGTCGCCGTGCTCTTACTCGCTGCTACCGACAGGATCGCCGCCAGAACCGGCCCGATACAGGGCGTCCAGCCGATGGCAAAGGCCAGCCCGAGCATGAATCCGCCGAGCGGCCCGCTCGCCATGCCCGGACCCTGATGGCGGATCTGCCGGTCGAGCAGGCCGATGCGATAGATGCCGATGAAATGCAGCCCCATGGCGATGATGAGCACGCCGGCAATCGGGGTCAGAATGGGGATGGCCTGGCGGAAGGCCTGGCCGAAAGCGGTCGCCGTGGCTCCGAGCGTGACGAACACCACCGAAAAACCGAGGATGAAGAAGAGCGAGGTGATCGCTACCCGGCGCTGCAGCACGCCGGCACTGCCATTGCTCTCGGCGCGGAGCTGATCGAAGCTGGCCCCGCTCATATAGGTCAGGTAAGGCGGCACCAGCGGCAATACGCAGGGGCTGAGAAAGCTCAGCACACCGGCACCGAACACCACTGGCAGCGAAAATTCCACGACGCGACGCTCCGATTTTGTCGGGCCTTTGTACCCCCTTGTCGTCACAAAGCAATGCGCGTCCGGTCGCATCGCCGGTTTGTGAAACTTTGCCTACCCCGATCACGTCCCCCCCACCCACAACCCTTTCCCGCGGACGTGATCCGCAGGCCACTATCAACACGGGTGTGCGCTTCGACTGGGCCGGGACCACCTACAAACGCCATCCACCCTTGCCGTATCCGACCCGTGGCGCTATGGCAGGGCCATCACTCCATCGATCGCCCCCGCGAGCCGCCCGGCCCGCCCGATTCACGTTCTGAACCAATGAGCATAAGCCCATGATCCCGCGCTATTCCCGCTCCGAAATGGTCGCCATCTGGTCGCCGGAAACCCGCTTCGGCATCTGGTTCGAGATCGAGGCGCATGCGACCACCAGGCTCGCCGAACTCGGCGTGGTGCCCAAGGCCGATGCCCAGCGCATCTGGGACGTGATGCTCGCCCGCAAGACCGAGCATGGCAGCTACGCTTTCGATGTCGAGCGCATCGACGAGATCGAGCGCACCACCAAGCACGACGTCATCGCCTTCCTTACGCATCTCAGCGAAATCGTCGGCCCCGAGGCGCGCTTCGTCCATCAAGGCATGACCTCGTCCGACATTCTCGACACAACGCTCTCGGTGCAGCTGTCGCGCGCCGCCGATATCCTCCTCGCCGATATCGACGCCCTGCTCGCCGCCCTCGAACGCCGCGCCTTCGAGCACAAGAACACCATCACCATCGGGCGCAGCCACGGCATCCATGCCGAGCCGACCACCTTCGGCGTCAAGCTGGCCGAAGCCTACGCGGAATTCACCCGCAACCGGGCCCGCCTCGTCGCCGCCCGCGCCGATATCGCCACCGCCGCCATTTCGGGAGCCATCGGCACCTTCGCCAATATCGACCCGTCGGTGGAGGAATATGTCGCCGAAAAGCTCGGCCTCACCGTCGAACCGGTCTCGACCCAGGTGATCCCGCGCGATCGCCACGCCATGTTCTTTGCGACCCTCGGCGTCATCGCCTCGTCCATCGAGCGCGTCGCCATCGAGATTCGTCATCTGCAGCGCACCGAAGTGCTCGAGGCCGAGGAATATTTCTCGCCCGGCCAGAAGGGCTCTTCGGCCATGCCGCACAAGCGCAACCCCGTCCTGACCGAAAACCTCACCGGCCTTGCCCGGCTGGTGCGCGGCATGGTCACGCCGGCGCTCGAAAATGTCGCCCTGTGGCATGAGCGCGATATTTCGCACTCCTCGGTCGAACGCATGATCGGGCCGGACGCGACCGTTACCCTCGATTTCGCCCTCGCCCGTCTCACCGGTGTCATCGACAAGCTCGTCGTCTATCCCGAGAATATGCGGCGCAATCTCGACCTGCTCGGCGGGCTTCATAATTCGCAGCGCATGCTGCTCGCCCTCACCCAGGCCGGCTATAGCCGCGAGGACAGCTATGCCGCCGTGCAGCGCAACGCCATGAAGGTGTGGGAACATCGCGGCGACCGCACCGGCCTCTTCGCGCAGAACCTCAAGGATGACCCCGAAGTCACTTTGCCGGATGAACAGATCGACGCCATGTTCGATGACGCCTATCATCTCAAGCATGTCGACACGATCTTCCGGCGCGTCTTCGGCCGCAGCTGAAGCCATGACCCGGACCGATAATAGATGAAGATTTCCGAGGCCGATTTTCTCATCCTGCCGGGCCTTGGCAATTCCGGCCCCGGCCACTGGCAGCAGCGCTGGGCCGCGCGACTGGCCAATGCGGCCATTGTCGAGCAGGCCGATTGGGCCGAACCGGACATGGACGACTGGGTCTCGACCATCGAGACCGCCATCATCATGGCGACGCGTCCGGTGGTGCTGGTGGCGCATTCGCTGGCGGTGATCGCCGTCGCCCATGTGGCGCTGCGCCTCGCAGATACCAAGGTGCGCGGCGCCTTTCTCGTCGCGCCGCCCGATATCGAACTGCATCCCGATGTGCCGGAAGCAACGCTCCCCTTCCGGCCGATTCCGCGCGATCCCCTGCCCTTTCCCTCGATGCTGGTGGCCTCGACTACCGATCCCTATTGCTCGGTCGACCGCGCCGTCGAATTCGCCACCTGCTGGGGCTCGGACTTTCATCTTGCGGGTGACGCCGGCCACATCAATATCGCCTCGGGCCATGGCCCATGGCCGGAGGGATTGCTGATGTTCACCCGGCTGATGCAGCGGATCAGGGCGTGAGCGCTGATACGCGAGTCCAGCGAGCTTAGAGCGACTCGGCCCCGCGTTTGCGGCGACAACCCCTCATCCGCCCTTCGGGCACCTTCTCCCTCAAGGGGAGAAGGGTGGCACTGTGCCTTCCCAAGCTCGGAGTCTCCCTCTCCCCTTGAGGGAGAGGGTGGATGGCGCAAAGCGCCAGACGGGTGAGGGGTTCGGGACCATCAAACGCGCCGAATGCCATCAGACGCCCCCCCCCCCGCGCCCGCAGGCGCACACTTCCCCACCGCTCGTCACCCTCGGACTTGACTCTAGGGTGTTGCACTTGCTGGACGCGTGAAGTGAAGAACCCTCGGGTCAAGCCCGAGGGTGACGATCCGGGGGGGGCAGCGCGGTGGGCAGCCCCAAATCACCCCTCGGCGGCGATCTGCTCGTTGGCGATGCCGGCCAGTTGCACCATCTTGGCGCGAAGCTCGTCGTCGCTCACCGCCACATTCCTGGCCCTGAGGTCGGCGCTGACCTTGCGGAACACGTCCTCGTCGCCCGCCTCCTGGAAATCGGCGGCCACCACCTCGGCGGCATAGGCATTGGCCTCATCCCCCGTCAGGCCCAGCAACTCGGCTGCCCAGATGCCAAGAAGCTTGTTGCGGCGGGCTTCCGCCTTGAATTTCTTTTCCGCGTCGAAGGCGAATTTGGCTTCCTGGCTCTTCTTGCGATCGTCGAATCCGCTCATGTGATCTCCCATCGGGCTCTTGAACTGCCTATGAAATCGAGCTTGGCAGATTAACGTGTCAAATCCAACACCTGGCTCCGGTACGGCCCGCTTCGCGGCAACACCGTGCGAAAGAGCTTGCTTTTTTGCCCCGTTCTGGCGCATGAAGCGGCCAAAATCATCCCCTCCCCTTCATCGATACGGACACCCCATGAATCGTCGCCGCAGAATCTATGAAGGCAAGGCCAAGATCCTGTTCGAGGGTCCTGAGCCCGGCACTTTGGTTCAATATTTCAAGGACGACGCCACCGCCGGCAACGGCGCCAAGCACGAAGTCATTGACGGCAAGGGCGTTCTCAACAACCGCATTTCCGAGTTCATCTTCACCAAGCTCAACGGGCTCGGCATCCCGACTCACTTCATCCGCCGCATGAACATGCGCGAACAGCTGATCAAGGAAGTCGAGATCATCCCCATCGAGGTGGTGGTGCGCAATGTCGCCGCCGGCTCGCTGGTCAAGCGCCTCGGGCTCGAAACCGGCACGCAGCTGCCGCGCTCGATCATCGAGTTCTATTACAAGGACGACGCGCTCGGTGATCCGATGGTCTCGGAAGAACACATCACCGCCTTTGGCTGGGCCACCCCGGCCGAGCTCGACGACATCATGAGCCTCGCCATCCGCGTCAACGATTTCCTGTCGGGCCTGTTCATGGGTGTCGGCATCCAGCTCGTCGACTTCAAGATCGAATGCGGCCGCCTTTATGAAGGCGATCTGATGCGCATCGTGCTCGCCGACGAGATCAGCCCCGACAATTGCCGTCTCTGGGACGTCAAGACCCGTTCGAAGCTCGACAAGGACCGTTTCCGCGAGGATCTCGGCGGCCTCGTCGAATCCTATCGCGAGGTCGCCCAGCGCCTCGGTATTCTCGTCGAAACCGAAAATGCGCTGACCACCGGCCCCCGTCTCGTTCAATAATTCCCGGAACCCTCCATGAAAGCGCGCGTCACCGTCACGCTCAAATCCGGCGTCCTCGATCCGCAGGGTCAGGCCATCGAAGGCTCGCTCAGGAGCCTGGGTTTTGCCGGCGTCGGCGCCGTGCGCCAGGGCAAGGTCTTCGACCTCGTCTTCGATGGAACCGACGAGGCCACTGCACGTTCTCAGATTACTGAAATGTGCGAGAAACTTCTCGCCAATACAGTGATCGAGAACTACGCGATCGAAATCACCTCTTAACGCATTCCGGCCATATTACGGGACGCGCCTGACCGGCGCAGGACGGTACTTCCATGCTCAAAACCATCTCGCTTTCCGTGATGTTCCTGGCGACCCTCGGACTCATGTTCGCGGCCTACGCCTCGGTCCCCGCCTGAGATTACGTGCGGTTTCGCACGCGATCTTAGTCAAGCCCTTACCAATACCGAACATTCCTTCCCGCCTGATTGCCGCTCTTAACGGATGCGGCAATCAGGCGGGTTAGCATGCGCCCCTATCTTTTGGGGGATCGGCATGTCTGGAAACGCTTCGCGCCTTGAATGGGTGGATATGGCCAAGGGCCTGTCCATCCTGCTCGTCGTCATGATGCATTCGGCTTTCGGCGTCGGCGAGGAAACCGGCGCAACCGGTTATCTCCATTGGGTCATCGCCTGGGCCTCGCCCTTCCGCATGCCGGAATTCTTCGCCATTTCGGGGCTCTTTCTTTCGCAGGTCATCGCCCGCGACTGGGCCCGCTATGCCGACCGGCGCATCGTCCATTATTTCTACTTCTATGCCCTGTGGGCGTTGATCCATATCCTGTTCAAGGTCGCTCTCGGCGCCGGCGATCCGCTGATGGCGCTGAGCTACATCGGCTGGGCCATTGTCGAGCCCTATGGCGTCCTGTGGTTCATCTACATGCTCGGCGTCTTCAGCGCCGTGACCAAATTCCTCCACGAGATCCGGGCGCCGCATCTCGCCGTGCTGGGTTTCGCCGCCGTCCTGCAGATGGCGCCGATCCATCTCGGCAGCTACATCGTCGATCAGTTCGCCGAGTATTTCGTCTATTTCTATGCCGGCTATGTCCTCGCCCCGCAGCTATTCCGATTGGTCGAATGGACCGAGCGCCACCTTGCGCTGGCCACTGCCGGCCTCGCCGCCTGGGCATTGATCGAAACTGCCCTGGTCTTCTCGCCCGGCTTTGCCGTCATGCCCGGTGCGGTCAATGGCGGCCTCTCGGAACTGCCGGGACTGCATCTGATCCTCGCCCTGCTCGGTGCCGGCGCGCTCTGTGTCTTCGCTGCGCTTCTGACCAGACTGCCCTTCATGGATTGGCTGCGCTGGATGGGCAGCAAATCCATCGTCATCTATCTGGCCTTTGCTCTCCCCATGGCGGTCAGCCGCACCGTGCTGATGAAGCTCGGCGTCATCAGCGATACGGGGCTGCTCAGCACCATCGTCATGGTGGTCGCCATCGTCTCGCCGCTGGTGCTCTACTGGCTGGTCGAACGTACCGGCTGGGGCAAGTTCCTGTTTGAACGCCCCGCCTGGGCGCATATTCCGGGCACGCCGGGATCGCGGAACTATCAGGCGGTGCCGGCGGAGTAGCACGGGCTCGTCCGTTCCTCGATCGTCACCCTCGGGCTTGCCCCGAGGGTGTTCACTTAACCAAGCATCGCGAAGTGAAGAGCCCTCGGGACAAGCCCGAGGGTGACGATCCAGTGTGGAGGTGTTCTTGCTTCTTTCCGGCAGCAAACTCCCGCGTGAAGCCCCTTGCCTTTTGCCCCAAGACCGACCACAAGACCGGCAACCCCGACATAACGAGGATCTGCCGATGAAATCCGCCGTCATCGTCTTTCCCGGCCTCAATCGCGACCGCGATATGATCGCCGCATTGACCAAGATTTCCGGCACCGCTCCGGCCATCGTCTGGCATCAGGATGAAGACCTGCCGGCCGATACCGATCTCGTGGTCATTCCCGGCGGTTTCTCCTATGGCGATTATCTGCGCTGCGGCGCCATCGCCGCCCGCTCGCCGATCATGGACAAGGTCCGCGCCCATGCCGAACGCGGCGGCAAGGTGCTGGGCGTCTGCAATGGCTTCCAGATCCTGATCGAAGCGGGCCTCTTGCCCGGCGCGCTGATGCGCAACACTTCGCTCAAATTCGTCTGCCGCGAGGTCAGGCTCGAAGTCACCAATGCCGATACCGCATTCACGCGCTTCTATACGCAGGGCCAGGTCATCCGCTGCCCCGTCGCCCATCATGACGGCAATTATTTCGCCGATGCCGAAACGCTCGCCCGCATCGAGGGCGAAGGCCGGGTCGCCTTCCGCTATGCCGAAGGCACCAATCCCAACGGCTCCATCAACGACATTGCCGGCATTCTCAGCGACAGGAAGAACGTGCTCGGCCTCATGCCCCACCCGGAAAACCTGATCGAAGCCGCCCATGGCGGCATCGATGGCCGCGCCCTGTTCGCCGGACTGTTGGCAGCATGAGTTTTGGATTCGGTCTCGATCTTGCAGGATATTCTACCGGCAAGTCCGAGGTTGCGGTCGCGCAGTTTGAGAACGGGACGCTGCAGATCACTTTGCTGGGTCAATCTCCTTTTAGCAGGAAAACTAAATCTTCTAATAACAATGACTATCTAGGCAAGCTTGAGGCTGCCGAAATTGATGCAATGCTTAAGATAGGCAATCTTGCTGTAGATGTTCCGATAGATCTTCAGGGGCTTCCACATACCCCGGCATCACCGTTTGTTTGGGGGCAGACAAAGCGGCCAATTGACTTTGCATTGGGTGCGCTTGCGCCGTTTGCCGACCGCCTGGGTTCCGTGGTGAGCAGGTTTCAAAACGCTCTTCGTTTTACGGCAGCGTCGGAGCTTTTAGGAAAGAAGCTATTTGAGACATACCCTTCCGGCAACCTTGCGGCACTAGGCTCGCTCGCAAAAGGCTACAAGGGCGCCCAGCAACACGTAAATCGTGATCAGATTGCGACATTTTTGGGCTTGAGTCTGTCTGGGATGTCAGACGATGAGCTAGATGCAGCAATTTGTGCGGTTACGGCAGTTGCACCGGCAGAGTTTATTTTAGAGAAATCCGATCTAAGTGAATATTTGTTCAATAAAACTGGAACAGAATACGTAGATATTCCAAGAGGCTATCGCCTTCTAAGGACGTTTTTAAGCAATAAAACGGAAGTAATTCGTTCTTCATACGACCAGTGGATGAGCGGAGAGGTATCATGAACTGGCGCGCGCCGGTCGCCCCGCAACGCCTTCTGGTCGGGCTCGGCCTGTTCTTCGGCGTCATCGGCCTAGTGCTGCAATTCGTCCTGGCTATGCAAGCCTATCTCGCCGCCGGACGCGACGTGCCCGGCGCGCTCGGTACCTTCTTTGCCTATTACACTATCCTCACCAATATCGGCATGGTGCTGGCCTATCTTTCCGCCATCACCACCACGCCCCGGCTCGACCTCTTCCGCCGTCCCCTGACCCGCGCCACCCTGGCGGCGAGCGTGGTGCTGGTGACGCTCTATGTTCATTTCGTGCTGTCGCATCTGGTCACGCTGGAAGGGCTCTACGATCTCGCCGACCGGATGCTGCACTATCTGACGCCGGTGCTTTTCGTGCTGTGGTGGATCATCACCCCGCCGCGTGGCGTGCTGCGCTGGCAGAAGCTGCCCTGGATGCTGGTGCCGACGCTGGTCTACTTCGCCCTCGTCCTTATCCGCGGCGTCTGGGTTGGTGAATATCCCTATCCGATGCTCGACGTGGTCGGCCTCGGCTATGCCCAGGTCTTCCTCAACGCAATCTTCATCGCGATCGGCCTTGCGGTTCTGTCCGCCATCACCATCGCCCTCGACCATCTTCTTGCCCGCCTCTCCCGGACAATCCCCCATGCCCCCCTACCAGAATGACATCGCCATCACGCCGCAAATGGTCGCCGACCACGGCCTCAAGCCCGACGAATTCGACAAGATCGTCAGCCTGATCGGCCGTCAGCCGACCTATACCGAGCTCGGCATCTTTTCGGCCATGTGGAACGAGCACTGCTCCTACAAGTCCTCGAAGCGCTGGCTGAAGACGCTGCCGACCACTGGCCCGAACGTCATCCAGGGCCCGGGCGAAAATGCCGGTGTCGTCGATATCGGCGATGGTCAGGCGGTCGTCTTCAAGATGGAATCGCATAACCATCCTTCGTTCATCGAGCCCTACCAGGGCGCCGCAACCGGCGTCGGCGGGATTCTCCGCGATGTCTTCACCATGGGCGCCCGCCCTGTCGCCGCCATGAACGCCCTGCGCTTCGGCAGCCCCGACCATGAAAAGACCAGGCATCTGGTTTCCGGCGTGGTCGCGGGCGTCGGCGGCTATGGCAATGCCTTCGGTGTGCCGACCGTCGGCGGCGAGGTCGAATTCGACGAGCGCTACAATGGCAATATCCTCGTCAACGCCTTCGCTGCCGGCCTCGCCGATACCGACAGGATTTTCTATTCCAAGGCTGAAGGCGTGGGCCTCCCCGTCGTCTATCTCGGCGCCAAGACCGGCCGCGACGGTGTCGGCGGCGCCACCATGGCCTCGGCTGAATTCGGCGACGATATCGAGGAAAAGCGCCCGACCGTGCAGGTCGGCGACCCCTTCACTGAAAAGCGTTTGCTCGAAGCCTGTCTCGAACTAATGCAGACCGGCGCCGTCATCGCCATTCAGGATATGGGCGCGGCGGGCCTCACCTGCTCGGCCGTCGAAATGGGCGCCAAGGGCGATCTCGGCATCGAACTGAACCTCGATCAGGTCCCGGTGCGCGAAACCCATATGACGCCCTATGAGATGATGCTCTCGGAAAGCCAGGAGCGCATGCTCATGGTGCTGCATCCTGAGAAAGAAGCCGAAGCCCGCGCCGTCTTCGAGAAATGGGAACTCGATTTCGCCACCGTCGGCAAGACCACCGACGACCTCCGCTTCCGCGTGCTCTGGCAGGGCCAGGAAGTCGCCAATCTGCCGATCAAGGAACTCGGCGACGAAGCCCCGGAATATGACCGCCCCTGGGTCGAGCCCCAAAAGCCCGCCCCCCTCGCCGCCGATGATATTCCGCAGATGGACGTCGCCGATGCGGTCCTCAAGCTCATGGGCAGCCACCAGATCGCTTCGCGCCGCTGGGTCTATGAGCAGTACGACACGCTGATCCAGGGCAATTCCCTGCAGCGCCCCGGCGGCGATGCTGGCGTCATCCGCGTCGAAGGCCACGCCACCAAGGCCCTCGCCTTCACCTCCGACGTCACCCCGCGCTATTGCGAGGCCGACCCCTATGAGGGCGGCAAGCAGGCCGTCGCCGAAGCCTGGCGTAACCTGACCGCGACCGGCGCCACCCCGCTCGCCGCGACCGACAATCTCAATTTCGGCAATCCCGAGCGCCCCGAGATCATGGGCCAGCTCGTCGGCGCCATCAAAGGCATCGGCGAAGCCTGCCGCGTGCTCGAATTCCCCATCGTCTCGGGCAATGTGTCGCTCTACAACGAAACCAATGGCCGCGGCATCCTGCCCACGCCCACCATTGGCGGCGTTGGCCTCCTGCCCGATTGGGACAAGATGGCCCGCATCGGCTTTGCCGGCGAGAACCAGGTGATCCTGCTCGTCGGCGCGCCGCCCGAGCGCGGCACCCATCTCGGCCAGTCCGTATATCTCCGCGACCTGTTCGGCCGCCGTGACGGCGCCGCTCCGACCGTGGACCTCGACCACGAAAAACGCACCGGCGATTTCGTCCGCAAGCTCATCCGCTCCGGCATCGCCACCGCCGTGCATGATCTGTCGGATGGCGGCCTTGCCATTGGCCTCGCCGAAATGGCTGTCGCGTCCGGCATCGGCGCCAAGGTCGTCGCCATCGCCGACAGTGATCCGATCCCGCAATTCTTCGGCGAGGATCAGGGCCGCTATCTCGTCACCATCAATCTCGATCCGCAGGGCGAAGATATCTTGAAGCTGTGGGAAGAAGCCCGCGACCTCGGCATTCATGCGCCGTGGATCGGCACCACCGGCGGCACCGAACTGGTGATGGGCGATGCCCGCCCGGTCGCCATCGCCGATCTCAAGGCCGCTTACGAAAACTGGTTCCCCAGCTTCATGGCCGAATAGGAGCGCGACATGCCGGAGCCCAGCCAAATCCAACCGATTCCCGGCGGCGTCACCGGCACGCCGCGCCTGCTTCTCGGCCTCGAAGGTCTTGCTGTCTTCGTGGCCGCCCTCGTTGCCTATTGGGCGCTCGGGGCCAATTGGTGGGTTTTCGTGCTGCTGTTCCTCGCTCCCGACCTGTCCTTTTTCGGCTATCTCGCCGGGGAACGGACGGGGGCCGTGCTCTATAATGCCGTTCACACTTACGTGGTCCCGATCCTCCTCGCCCTTGTGGGCCATTTCATCGGCAATGATCTGGTGCTGTCGCTGGCGGTTATCTGGCTCGCCCATATCGGCGCCGATCGCGCTCTGGGCTACGGTCTCAAATATCCCGGCGGGTTCAGCCAGACCCATCTCGGCCCAATCGGCAAAGCCCGCAAGGGGTGAGGAATTCCCGCCGATCGTCACCCGAGATTGCCCTCAATGCAAAGGCAGGGGCAAACGGGTGAGGTTTCTCCGAGATCGTCACCCTCGGGCTCGACCCGAGGGTTCTTCACTTTCGGTAAGTGCAACGCCCTCGGGTCAAGCCCGAGGTGATGCGTGGTGGGTGGTTGATGGCCTGCCTCACCCAACTCGATCCAGAGTCTCGGGCGCACCGCCCACAACCACTCCCTAACCTCCTCTGCCTTATGATCGCCTCTCTTTCGTCGGTTCTGACAGGTTAGCTTGATTTGGAGATCGCCATGACCATCCGCCGGGCGCCGCTTAGCCTTCTGGTCGCCATTCTGTTCGTACCCGCGTCTGCTTACGCCCAATCCCAGTCCATCGGCGTCACCCGCTCCATCGTGCCCGACCAGCCTTTTGCGATCTTCTATCCCGAGACCATGGTGCCTTCGGGCGGCGCCGGCGCGCCGCTGCTGCTCAACCATCCCGATGCGCCGCTGCAATGTTCGATGGATGTCGTCGCCGTCGAGGACACCAGTTGGACCGCCGATGGCGCCCTCGCCGCGCTTGATGATGCTGCGGTCGCGGCAAGCTGGGCCGATGACTTCCCAGGCTTCGCCGTCGCCAGCAAGGGCACCACCGCCTATCAGAGCGGCCCCGCGCTCATCTATGACGGCCAGAGCAGCAATTCGCCCATGGGCGTGCCGCTGACCATCGTTCATACCGAAACCGTGGATGCCGGCCTCGGCTATGTGCTCGATTGCTTCTTTGCCACCGATGCCGCGGCGCAGGCTCGCCCCATTGTCGATTTCATCATCGCCAATTTCTCCACCCGCAACGACGCGGAATGCTGCACCGCCGAGGCAACCACGCCCTAGGCGCTGTTGAAGCCGCTCCCTGCGCATGCCATATGAAGCGAGACGGCACGAAGCCGCTTCTGCAGGGAGATGAAAAATGCCCATGGACGCCAATGAGATCGAGCGCCGCATCAAGGCCGCCCTGCCCGATGCCGAAGTCGAAATCCGCGATCTGGCCGGCGATGGCGACCATTATGCCGCCTCGGTGAAATCCGAACAGTTCCGCGGCAAGTCGCGCGTGCAGCAGCACCAGATCGTCTATGCCGCCCTCGAGGGCGATATGGGCGGGGCCCTCCATGCCCTCGCGCTGCAAACCAGCGCGCCGGACTGAAAGCCCAATCGACGCATATATTTGGGCTGTAATCAAAACGCTATAATCGCGCTGTAGTACCCTTGGAGCCGCCGGGTTGGGGGCTCCAGAGGTTCCCCATGCATATTCAGATCGTTATTCCGGCGCGCTTCAATTCCGGGCGCCTTCCGGGCAAGCCGTTGATCGCGCTCAATGGCGTGCCCATGGTCGAGCGCACCTGGCGCCGCTGCATCATGGCCGCGCCCGCCGAACGGGTGGTGGTGGCGACGGATGACGATCGCATCGCCGCCCATTGCGAGAAAACCGGCATCAACTACATCATGACCTCGAAGGACTGCCTCACCGGCACCGACCGCGTCGCCGAGGTGGCGAGCCGCATGCGCGCCGACTATTTCATCAATGTCCAGGGCGATGAGCCGCTCATCAATCCCGAGGATATCCGCCTGATGATGGAAGCCGCCGAAAAGGCCCCGCGAGACCTCCATCTCGGCATTGCCGAAGTCGAGACCGAAGAGCAGTACCGCAACCCGACCATTCCCAAGGCGGTGTTCCGCGAGGACGGGCGCCTGCTCTACCTCTCCCGGGCGTCGATCCCCGCCACTAAGACCCTCGACTACCGCCGCGCCTGGCGTCCGATCTGGGTCTATGGCTTCCCGCCCGATGCCCTCGCCGCCTATGCCGCGCGCGGCGGCAAGACCATGATCGAAGAGATCGAAGACAATGAATCCATTCGTTTTCTCGAAATGGGCTACGATATCCGTCTCGTACCCATGAGCGCCGAATCCATCGCCGTGGATACCGAGATCGATATCGCCATCGTCGAACGCGCTTTGCGCGAGCGCGGCATCGAATGACGTCCTGGGCCCGTTTCCGCGCCGGTTTCGCCTCGCCTCAGCGGGCCTTTCTCAATCTCAACCTCTTGCGGGATCGCTATGAGGCGGCGCTCGCCGGATTGCCGCGCATAGAAGGGCCGGCCATCGTCCTCGGCAGCGCCCCCAATCCCGTCCGTCCCGCCGGCGTCGACGAAAGCTGGTTCACCATCACCGTCAACGCCTCCCAGGTCACCGCTGCCGATCTCGGCCTTGGCGAGCCGGAGCTGACGGTTCTGCGCGACGACATCTTCACTCCCGGCGAGCATCAGGACGCGGTCTGGAAGGCGCTTGCCGGCCGGCGCACCGCCCATCTCGTCGCCGTGCAGGCCTCGAGCGACGATCGCGGCGTCGCCAGAGGCATTGCCGAGCGCAACTACCATGCCGGTCATGTCACCGAACTCAGCCGGCATACGCGTGGCGCCATCATTGCCGAAATGTCCGGCCGCTATCACGTCAAGATTTCGAGCGGCGTCTCCAACGGCATCTTCGCCATGCTTCTGGCGCTGAAACTCGGCGGCCGTCCCGTCGTCATGGCCGGCTTTTCCTTCGGACCGGGCTGGCATTTCGCCCAGTCCACCACCGGCCATCGCGGTCATATTAAGGCCGACCGCGCCACCTGCGAGGCAGTTGCCGCCCGCGGCCTGCCCGTCTTCGCCGCCGACCCGGCTTTTGCCGAAGCCTCGGGCCTGCCGATTTGGACCGGTCACGGTTGACCCTTTCGGCCTGAGGGACCATCCTGCATCCACATTCGGAGGCGCAAATGTCCCTACGAGACTCGCTCGAACTCATTGCCATGGTGCGGCCGCAGGCCGGCACCGCCGCGCTCGAAAGCGAAATCATCGCTGAACGCGCCTCCTCGCTGGGCGCGGCCGAGCAGCGGGTGAAAACCACGCTCGCGGCTTTGTCGGCCGGCACCGAAGGCGCCCTTGCCGATGCACGACAAGCCGTCTGGGCCTATTTCGTCCAGCGCGAACTCATCGGCTTTCGCCGACATGCCGATGTCATCAAGGACCTGAATATTCCGCCGCAAGTGCTCAACGGGCTTGGCATCAGCCCGCCCCACCGCCATTTGCCATCCCGGCGGAAGCCGGGAACCAGTTTCGTTTGAACATCCCGAACCGGATTGCGGCTTCCGCCGGAATGACACCGGCCGTATCGGCGCCACTCGAGAATGCCCCCCGTAACATCATCGCCATCCGCCGATGATGATCTCGACAGCGCCACGATCCTGTCCTATCTAGAAGCCAATGCGAGCCGGGCCTTGCACCCGGGCAACGAAAGGCTTCCCCATGACCGATATCAACGCCTTCATCGACGACAAGGTGAAGAATAACGACGTGTTCCTCTTCATGAAGGGCACGCCGGATTTCCCGCAATGCGGCTTCTCTGGCCAGGTCGTCCAGATTCTCGCCTATCTCGGCGTCGAGTATGACAGCGCCAATGTGCTGGAAAGCGACGAACTGCGCGACGGCATCAAGGCCTATACCAACTGGCCGACCATTCCGCAGCTTTATGTGAAGGGCGAATTCGTCGGCGGCGCCGATATCGTGCGCGAAATGTTCCAGGCCGGTGAACTTCAGGCCCATTTCGAGCAGGCCGGCATCCCGGTCAAGCAGAGCGCCTGAGCCCTTTCAGCCAAAGCTTTTTTGAAATCCCCTCCTCCGCGTGAGCGAGGGGATTTTGCCTTTTTGCCGGGGCGCGCAAGCATGCGTCTTTTCCATTTCAGCGAAAATCCGGGGATCGCGCGCTTCGAGCCGCGCCCGGTGCGCATTCCTTCGCAAAGATCGCCCGGCCGCGACTGGCTCAATGGTCCCCTGGTCTGGGCCATCGATTCCGATCACGATTTTCTCTATCTCTTCCCGCGCGACTGCCCGCGCATCGTCGCCTGGGCAACCCCTGCCACCAGCGATGCCGACCGGCGGCTTCTGGGCGAAGCCCGCGCCATCGCCTATGTCGAAAACGCCTGGCACGAACGCCTGACCATGGCGACGCTCCATCGCTATGAATTTCCCGCCGACGGCTTCGAGGATCTTCGGGACGCCGGCATGTGGGTCGCCCGCCATACCGTCACCCCGATCGAATGCGCCGCCCTCACCCGGCTCGACGCCGCGCTCGCTGCCCGTCAGGTGACTTTGCACCTCGTCGACAGCCTCAAACCGCTGAAACCGCTCTGGAACACTACGCTCCACGTCAGCGGCGTCCGCCTGCGCAATGCACTGGACTGGGCTTAGCCCAGCAACATCATTCTCCCCCTCATCCGCCCTTCGGGCACCTTCTCCCACAAGGGGAGAAGGGGGCATGGTGCCTCCGATGCTCTGGGCTCCCCCTCTCCCCTTGTGGGAGAGGGTGGATCGGCCGAAGGCCGAGACGGGTGAGGGGGAATGGCCTCCCACTCGTTCATCACTGCTGTTGATGGCACCCATTCCTGAATATCGTTTTGCGTGATGGCGGCGCCGGGCGTATGAAGAATACCCAACCGCTGGATGCTTCCATGTCCGCTTCGGCCCTCCGCCCCGCAGTCCCCCTTCTCGTCCTCATCATTGCCGGCTGTATCGTCGCCGCTATCGGCAATGGCGTGCGCACCAGTTTCGGCCTCTTCACCCTGCCGATCACCAGCGATCTGGGGTTGACGCGGGAAGGCTGGGGTATGGCCATGGCCATCCAGAACCTCGCCTGGGGCATCGCCCAACCCTTTGCCGGCGGCTTTGCCGATCGCGTCGGCACCGGTCGCACCATCGCCGTCGGCGCCGCCATTTATGCGCTGGGCGTTCTCGGCATGGCCTTCTCGCCCGATGCCGGCATCATGACCATCACCGCCGGCATCGTCACCGGTGTCGGCATCGCCGTATCGTCCTTCAGCGTCGTCATGGCCGCCTTTGGCCGCGCCGTGCCGCCGGAAAAGCGCCCGCTGATCTTCGGCGTCGCCACCGCCGCCTCATCCTTCGGCCAGTTCGCCTTTGCGCCTATCAGCCAGGGCTTCATCAATGCCTTCGGCTGGAATACCGCCCTTCTCTATCTCGGCGGCATTCTGCTGCTCATCATCCCGCTCGCCTATGCGCTGCGCGGACGCGCCGAAGTCAGCACCGGCCAGGCCGATCTCAAATTCATGGAAGCGCTGTCGCGGGCCTGGGGCTATGGCTCCTATCGCCTGCTGGTCATCGGCTTCTTCGTCTGCGGCTTCCACCTCGCCTTCATCAATGTCCATCTGCCCGCCTATCTCGTGCAATGCGGCCTGTCGCCCGAGACCGGCAGTTGGACCATTGCCGTCATCGGCCTTTTCAACATCGTCGGCTCGCTGCTGGCCGGCTATCTCGGCGGGCGCTTCCCCAAGCAGATCCTGCTTGCCGCGATCTATTTCCTGCGCGCCATCGCCATCGGCGCTTTCCTGCTGATTCCCGTCAGCGAAATCACCGCCTATGCCTTCGCCGCCGCCATGGGCGTGCTGTGGCTGTCGACGGTGCCGCCGACCGCCGGGCTCGTCAGCCTGTTCTTCGGCCCCCGCTATATGGGCATGCTCTACGGCATCGCCTTCCTGTCGCACCAGATCGGCTCCTTCATCGGCGTCTGGCTGGGCGGCTATGTCTATGATCTCACCGGCTCCTACAGCCTCGTGTGGTATCTCGGCATCATTCTCGGGCTCGCTTCCGCCGCCGTGCATCTGCCGATCAATGAGCGCAGTTCGCCTGAGTTCGCGCTGAAACCCGCCTGATCGAACCGCATGGCAGCCCTGTCCTATCGTCTTTTGGCGATAACAGGGTTGTCAAATGCGCGGGAGCCGTCCATGGTCGTGGCCGCTGGCCTCTCGACCGGCGTTTTCCCAAGAGAATCATTATGTCCGACCATATGTCGCGGGTTCTGTCCCGCCCCGAATTCATTGCCCTTATGGCCGCCCTGATGGCGCTCAACGCCCTGGCCATCGACGTCATGCTGCCCGCGCTCCCCTATATGGGCGAAGCGCTCGGCATCGCCAGCGAGAACGAGCGCCAGTTCGTCATTTCCGCCTATATGCTCGGCTTCGGCATCGCCCAGCTCGGCTTCGGCCCGCTCTCGGATCGATTTGGCCGCCGCGCGCCGCTGCTTATCGGCATGCTGGTCTATATCGTTGCCGTCATCGCCGCGGCGCTTTCGCCCAATTTCGCCCTGCTGCTGGTGTTCCGCTTCATCCAGGGCATGGGCGCTGCCGGCACCCGCGTCATCGTCACCTCCATCGTGCGCGACATGTATTCGGGCCGCGCCATGGCCGAAGTCATGTCGCTGACCTTCATGGTGTTCATGGCCATTCCGATCATCGCGCCCGGCGTCGGCCAGGTGCTGCTGCTGGCGGGGCCCTGGCAGACCATCTTCTTCTTCATGGGGGGCCTTGCGACCATCTTCACCATCTGGGGCTTCCTCCGCCTGCCGGAAACCCTGGCGCCGGAAAACCGCCGCCCGCTGACCCTCGGCGCCGTCATCGACGGCTTCCGCATCGTCCTGACCAACCGCGTCGCCTTCAGCTATGGCCTCGCCGGCACCTTCACCTTCGGCGCCCTGTTCGGCTTCATTTCGTCGTCGCAGCAGATCTATGTCGATATTTACGGGCTCGGCGTCTATTTCCCCATCGCCTTTGCCGGCATCGCCGCGCTGATGTCGGTGTCGTCCTTCACCAATTCGCGCATCGTGCGCACCATGGGCATGCGCCGCCTGTCGCATGGCTCGCTCCTGGCCTTCACCGGTGTCAGCGCCATCTGGCTGGTGCTGGCGCTGGTCGGCTTCATCCCCTTCTGGCTGTTCCTGCCCTTGCTCGCCATAATCATGTTTGCCTTCGGCTGGACCGCCTCGAACATGAACTCGCTGTCGATGGAACCGCTCGGCGCCGTCGCCGGCACCGCCTCGGCCGTGTTCGGCTTCATCCAGACCGTGGGCGGCGCCGTGATCGGCAGCTTCATCGGCCAGCAGTTCAACGGCACGGTCGTGCCTGTTGCCGCCGGCTATTTCGTGATGGGCGTGCTGGCGCTGATCTGCGTGCTCGTCGCCGAAAACGGCAAGCTCTTCGGCGTCGGCACCGAATATGCCCACACCGATATGAGCCATGCCGGCGGGCATTGAGGACAGCTGAAGGACATTCCCCCTCCTCGCTCGTCACCCTCGGGCTTGACCCGAGGGTGACGAGCGGTGGGTTGGTGACGACTTGGGGTAAATCGGGGCCTATTTATCCGCCTCGATCTCCCCCCGGTCCTTATAGACATGGTCCACCAGCCCCCAGGCCTTCGCCTCTTCCGGGGTCATGTAGTGGTCCCGGTCCAGCGCCCGCTCCACCTCCTCATAAGTCCGCCCGCAATGCCTGGCGTAAAGATTATGCATGCGCGTCTTGAGCCTCAGGCTTTCCTCGGCATGGATCATCACATCCGTCACCTGTCCCTGATAGCCACCTGAGGGCTGGTGCAGCAGGATGCTGGCATTGGGCAGGCACACCCGCCGTCCCGGTTCGCCCGCCATCAGCAGGAACGAGCCCATCGACATGGCCGTGCCCATGCACAGGGTCGCGACCGGAGCCTTGATGAACTGCATGGTGTCGTAGATCGCCATGCCCGCCGTCACCACGCCGCCGGGCGAATTGATGTAAAGGCTGATCTCCTTGCCGGGGCTGTCGGCCTCGAGAAACAGCAATTGCGCGCAGATCAGCGCCGCCATCTGGTCCTCCACCTGCCCGTTGAGGAAGATGATCCGCTCGCGCAAAAGCCGCGAATAGATATCGAAGGAGCGCTCGCCCCGGCTCGATTGTTCCACCACCATGGGGACGAGTTGCATCATGTCGCGCATCGGCGATCTCCGTTCAGAAGTTGTGGGAATTCAGGGCGAGCGAAACCGGGCGCGGCCGAACCGCGCTTCGATCCTGCTCTGTTTTTGATCTTCGGGCGGCTAGGCCGCCAGCATCACCGGCCCGGCGAGATTGCTGTTGGCCGCAACCGGCACCGCCATCGGCTTATGCGTCAGCCGGAACCAGGTGCCGCCGTCTTCCATCGGCGTCAACTCGAAGGTCACGACGCTGTCCTCGGCGCCGACAATGGCGCCCGCCCCCGCCTCGCGCCAGCGATAGGTCAGGCGCCTATTGGTCTCGGCCGTCATCACCGTGCAATCGATGCGCTCGGCCGGACCGGCTTCGGCAAGGCTCATGCCGTTCTCATCGGCTTCGACACCGCCAGGGGCGAGCCAGCGCTCGACATATTCGGGAATGGTCAGCGCCCGCCAGACCTTTTCGGGCGGCGCATCGAGCGCGCATTCGAACACCAGCGCATCCGTCGTCATTGATCCATCTCCTTGAGCAAATCCTTGAGGGCGCCGATCCGCTGCGGCCAGAACGCCTGATAGCGGGCGAGCCAGGCATGAAGCGGCGCCATGCCTTCCGGATCGACCCGGTAATGCACATAGCGCCCATCGCGCCGCTCGCTGATGAGCCCGGCTCCGCGCAACACCGCCAGATGCTGCGACATGGCCGGCTGCGAAATGGCGAAGCCCTCACGCAGCTGGGTCCCCGTCATCTCCGCACCGGCAAGCCTTTCGAGCACCGCACGGCGGGTGGGATCGGCCAGCACCTTGAAAATATCCGCTTCGTCCATGGGTACACATAAGCATAGACTTATGAGTCTTGCAAGCGTGCTCTCCGAGCGCGTGGTGAGATCCGATATCCTCCACCCACCGACGGGCCATTCTCAGCCCGCCTTGAACCGAGTGGCTCGCCCACAGGCCCGCGGATCAAGTCCGCGGGAAGCGACTGTGGTAGGGTGAGGATCGGCGCTCACCAGCTTTTTCGTGTACGCCTCAGCCGCCCACCTCCAACCGCCCCCCCTGAGACCTCATGGTGAGGTGCGAGCTCTTTGCGAGCCTCGAACCACGAGGTCGGGCACACCAGCCCCCTTACTTCCGCATCAATCCCGCAAAATCGAACAGCTTCGGATCGAGCATGTGGCTCGGATTGATATTCCCCATGGCCCGGATCATCACATCCTTGCGGCCCGGCATGCGTTTTTCGATGTCGGTGAGCATCGCCTTCATCGCATTGCGCTCGAGCCCATCCTGCGAACCGCACAGGTCACAGGGGATGATCGGGAACGCCATCGCCTCGGCGAAGCGCGCCAGATCGTCCTCGGCGCAGTAGATCAGCGGGCGCAGCACTTCGAGGTCGCCCTCGTCATTGACGAGCTTGGCCGGCATGGCCGCGAGCTTGCCGCCATGGAAGAGGTTCATGAAGAAGGTTTCGAGGCTGTCGTCGCGATGGTGGCCGAGCACCAGCGCCGAACATCCCTCTTCCCGCGCGATGCGGTAGAGATTGCCGCGCCTGAGCCGCGAGCACAGCGAACAATAGGTCGCTCCCTGCGGCAGCTTGTCGGTGACGATGGAATAGGTGTCCTGATATTCGATCCGGTGCTCGACACCGAGCCCGGTCAGAAACTCGGGCAGGATATGCTTGGGGAAATTCGGCTGCCCCTGATCGAGATTGCAGGCGAGGAGTTCGACCGGCAGGAGGCCCCGCCATTTGAGATCGAGCAGCAGCGCCAGGAGCCCGTAGCTGTCCTTGCCGCCCGAAAGCGCCACCAGCCATTTCTCCCCGGCCCGCGCCATGGCGAATTTCTCGATCGCCTCGCGGGTATGCCGGATGAGCCGCTTTCTCAGCTTGTTGAATTCCACCGAGCGCGGCGCATTGGCATAAATGGGATGCGCGCCGCTGGCGTCGTCCTCATCGCGTTCGATCGGTGCAATCTGGTTCATGGCAATACTCCGGGCCGGCCGTCTGCTGATAGCGCCTCTGCACCGACAGGGAAAGCGTTTCGGCGCCTCGCGAACATTACCAAGCTTTAAACTCGGCGTTCTTGCTTATGACGTTTTGCGTCAGTTACATGACATGGACGCGTCTTCGACACCCAGGAGTCTCCGGTGTTCCGATCCTTCTTTCCCGAACCCAAGCTGTTCTTTTCCTCGGCTGCGATCTGGCTGCTGGCCACGGTGCTGCTGTGGTTTGCCGCCGGCGAGCCGCTGCGCACGGTTTTCAGCATAGACCGCTTCACCCATCCGGCCGTGGCGACCACCACCGCCGAGGCGCCGCCCCCGGCCACTGAGGTTCCGCCGCCCGATCAGCCAGCCGCAACGCCCGAGACCGACGCGGCAGCCGGCGACGAAAGCGCCGCCCCCGCCCAGCAGCCGCAGGCCGCAGCCGCCGTGCCCGATACCGCGCTCAACTTCCTCACCGCCGAGCGCGTCTGGCTCTATCAATATGTGCTGATGGTGGCCGCGCTGTTCTGCATCTTCTGGTATTTCTACAAGCGCAACGAATGGTATTGGTGGTCGGTCGTCGGCTCGACCGGCATCCTGCTCGTCATCTATTTCCAGGTGCAGGTGGAAGCCTTCGTCAATGAATGGTCCGGCGCCTTCTTCAACACCATCCAGAGCGCGCTGACCCAACCGGGCTCGGTCACGCCGGATCAGCTCTATGGCCTTACCTTCGTCATCATCGCCGTGACGCTCCCGAGCGTGCTGGTCTCGGTGGTTCTGGCCTTCGTCACCTCGCATTACGTGTTCCGCTGGCGCAAGGCGATGAACTTCTACTACATGCGCTTCTGGCCGCAGATCCGCACCACGGAAGGCGCCGCGCAGCGTGTCCAGGAAGATACCATGCGCTTCGCCGCCATCATCGAGGATCTGGGCACCGCCTTCTTCGCCTCGCTGATTACCCTCGTGGTCTTCCTGCCGCTGCTATGGAACCTGTCGGCCAATATCTCCGAACTGCCGATCTTCGGCGCCGTTCCGGGCGGGCTGGTGTGGGTGGCGCTGGTGACGGCGGCGGCCGGCACCGCGCTTCTGGCGCTCGTCGGCATCAAGCTGCCGGGCCTCAACTTCGCCAATCAGCGCGTCGAAGCGGCCTATCGCAAGGAGCTGGTCTTCGGCGAGGATCGCGAGGATCGCGCCCAGCCGCCGACCATCCGCGAGCTGTTCGCCGATGTGCAGAGGAACTATTTCCGGCTCTATTTCCACTACACCTATTTCAACCTGGCCCGATACGGCTACACCAGCATGGTGGGCTATGTGCCGCTGCTGGTCATGGCGCCGTCCATTCTTGCCGGCACGCTGACCATGGGGCTTTACCAGCAGATCCAGATCGCCTTCGGGCAGGTGTTCAGCTCGTTCCAGTTCTTCGCCCGCGCCTGGACGGTGATCGTCGAGCTGCAATCGGTCTATATGCGCCTCAGAAAATTCGAGAGCTATATCCCGCGCGACATGGAGCCGGTCGACCCGACCCTCACCGACGCCCCAAGCGCCGCGCAGTAAGGCAAAAGGGCCGCTCGAAAGAGCGGCCCTTTTGCCGTGTCATTGGCTACCCACCGCGTGTCACCCCGGCGAAAGCCGGGGTCCAGTTTTCCTTGAGGCATTATTAAACTGGTTTCCGGCTTTCGCCGGAATGACATCGAGTGGATGACACCTCAAAACAAAAGGGCCGCTCCGAGGAGCGGCCCTTGAACCTTGAGAAGAACCCGATCAGCGCGAATAGAATTCGACGACGAGGTTCGGTTCCATCTGCACCGGATAGGGCACGTCCGACAGGGCCGGGACGCGGGCGAAGGTGGCGACCATCTTGTTGTGGTCGACTTCGACATAATCCGGCACGTCACGCTCGGCCAGTTGGGTGGCTTCGAGAACGACGGCGAGCTGCTTGGAGCGGTCGCGCACTTCGATCTTGTCGCCGACCTTGACCTGGTAGGACGGGATGTTGACGCGCTTGCCGTTGACCAGGATGTGGCCATGGCTCACGAACTGGCGGGCAGCGAAAACGGTGGCCACGAACTTGGCGCGGTAAACGACCGCATCGAGACGGCGCTCGAGCAGGCCGATCAGGTTCTCGCCGGTATCACCCTTGACGCGGGCGGCTTCGGTATAGAGCTTCTTGAAGGCCTTTTCGGTGACCGAGCCGTAATAGCCCTTGAGCTTCTGCTTGGCGCGCAGCTGCAGACCATAGTCCGAGAGCTTGCCCTTGCGGCGCTGGCCATGCTGGCCGGGGCCGTAGGCGCGGGCGTTGAGCGGGGACTTCGGACGACCCCAGATGTTTTCGCCAAGACGGCGATCGATCTTGTATTTGACTGAATGACGCTTCGACATCGCGTATCCTTCTGACAGTTTGAATGGATCGCGCCCTCCTCTGCCCTGCTCTCGCAGGGCCGACAGACCTCATGATTCAGGAGATCCCGGGTGCGCCTATCGGCCCGAAAGCCTTTATAGGTGGGCGCGTCTTAGAGGCGGACCGCCGCAAAGTCAAGCGTAGCGGGCGTTTCAGGCCATTTTCTTGTCGAGCACGCGCTGCTCGCGCAATTGCGGAAAAACCTGGCTCCAGATCACCGCCACGGCGACCGCGCCGAAACCGCCCAGCACCACTGCCGGAACCGGCCCGAGGAAATGCGCCACCGTACCGGCCCGGAACTCGCCCAATTCGTTCGATGCGCCGATGAACACGGAATTGACCGCATTCACCCGGCCGCGCACCTCCTCGGGCGTCCACAGCTGCATGATGGTCTCGCGAATGGTGACGCTGACCATGTCGGCCGCCCCCACCAGCGCCAGCGCCGGAATTGACAGCCAGACGGAACTCGAAAAGCCGAACAGCACGGTGAAGGCGCCGAACAGGCCGACAAAGACGAACAGCGTCTTGCCCGCATGGTCGCGAATGGGAAAGCGCGTGAGACAAATGGCCATGACGATGGCCCCCGCGCCGGGCGCGGCGCGCAGCATGCCGAGCTCCTGCGGGCCGGCATGGAGAATGTCCTTGGCATAGATCGGCAGCAGCGCCACCGCCCCGCCCATCAGCACCGCGAACATATCGAGCGAGATGGCGCCGAGCACGACCTTGTTGGAAAAGATGTAGCGGAAGCCCGCCAGCATGGTGTCGAGGCTGGTGGCCTGATGCGAGGAGCGCTTTGCAGGCTTCGGGATGAAGAGCACGCAGCAAAAGGCGAAGACCAGCAGCGCACCCGCCGTCGCGAAGGCCACGGTCGGGGCGATGCCGTAAAGCAACCCGCCTATCGCCGGCCCCACGATGGAGGAAAACTGCCAGGCCGAGGCATTGACGGTAATGGCATTGGACAAAGCTTCCGGCGGCACCAGATTCGGCGCGAGCGAAGAGGCTGCCGGGTTCCAGAAGGCCCGGGCGATGCCGAGACAGACGAGAATGCCGAAGATCGGCCAGATCTCATGCGCCTGGGCCTGGGCGAACACCAGAAAGCCGAGGGCGCAACCCAGTTCGACGACAAGGCAGATCGCCATGATCATGCGCCGGTTGAACCGGTCGGCAACCAGCCCCGTGACCAGGATCAGCACCAGCGCCGGCAGAAACAGGCAAAGGCCAACGAGCCCCAGCAGGAAGGGCTCGCTGGTGACGTCATAGACCTGCCAGGCGATCGACACCGACATGATCTGAACCGCGAAGCTCACCGAGAGCGTCGTCAGCCAGAAGAAGCGGAAACTGACATAGGAGAAGGCGAGGCGGGCTTTTTCGGCGGGGGCAGCAGGGGTCATGGTGACAATGCCCATGACACGCCGTTAAGGCGGCGTCAAAGGCAAAGCCGCATCCGCCTTCACGTCACGGCGTTTTGTTGCCCGCCGGCTTCTGTCGATTGGGGTTGGGCCGCTCGTGGCGGCGGTCGATGGAGGAGATGACGCCGCGCAGCGTGCGCACTTCCTGGCTGGTGAAACGGCCCCGAGTCAGGGCAGTCCTCAGATTGTTGACCATGCTCGGCCGCTTGTCGGGCGTGGTGAAGAAGCCGGTCTGGTCGAGAACGCCTTCGAGATGCTCGAACAGCCCGACCAGTTCCTCGCGCGACGCCGGCTCGGCAAGCGTATCGCCGAAGGGCAGCGCCTTGCCGGCCTCGCCATGACGGCGCCATTCATAGGACATCAGCAGCACCGCCTGGGCGATGTTGAGCGAGGCGAAAGCCGGCTCGACCGGCAGGGTGACGATGGCGTCGGCCATGGCGACTTCCTCGTTGAGGAGGCCCCAGCGCTCGCGGCCGAACAACAGGCCCGCCCCCTGCCCGCTGGCGATATGGTCGGCAAGATTTGTGGCGGCTTCTTCCGGGCCCAGCACTTCCTTTTGCATGTCGCGCGAACGGGCGGTGGTGGCATAGACCAGCGTCAGATCGGCGATCGCCGCTTCCAGCGTCTCGAAGACGCGGACCCGTTCGATGACGTGATCGGCGCGCGAGGCGGCGTTGACCGCTTTCTCGTTGGGCCAGCCATCGCGGGGACGCACCAAGCGCAGATCCCAGAGGCCGAAATTGGCCATGGCTCGCGCCGCGGCGCCAATATTCTCGCCCAGTTGCGGCTCGCACAGAATGATCGCCGGGCCTGGACGCAGAGTAATGGAAAGGGAAGAATCTGTGCCGGCCATGTCGCCTCATCCTTGGGAATGGGGCGACATAGCGCGTTGGCGGGGCCGACGCAAATCAGGCGACGCGGTGACGCACCGGCAATTCCCGCACCTTGGACGACTGGCGCCATTCGCGATCGAGAATGGCGAAATGCAATTCCTCGTCCCACTCACCCTGGAACAGGGCATGTTCGCGGAAATGCGCTTCGAGCCGCATGCCCATCTGCTGCAATAGCGCGATGGAATGATGATTGCGGCCATCGCAGCGCACCAGGATGCGGTGGATGCGATATTGCCCGAAGGCGATATCGAGCATGCGGCTGATGGCCTCGGTGAGATAGCCCTGGCCAGAAAAAGCCGGATGGAGAGCGAAACGGATTTCACCCTGCCCGGCCGTCGCATCGTGCCAGATGAGGACGATCTGGCCGATGATCTGGCGATCGCTTCGGCGCATGATGGCCATGCTCAACACATCGCCGGGGCGTTGCAGGCTGACCTGCCGGCTCATGAGATCGAGCACGGAGGCAACCTCCCCTCGGTCGCGCGTGCGATTGAGAAGATAACGCTGGACGGATGGAAGCGTGTGATAGGCACAAACGGCATCGATGTCGTTACGCTCGAACGGCCTTAGCCGCAGACGAGCCGTTTCGAGCGAAGCGCATACTGATGTCATGAAACCGACCTCCTGAGCCAACAACGAAGCCGTCTCACCGAAGTTCCTGAGGACACGCTGAAAAAGAATGCTCCGTCCATGGCATCAATTCGAACGGATTTGCCCGGGCTAAGGCACGCCGCCCTGCCACTCGCGGTCGAGGATGGCGTAGATGAACTCCTCGTCCCAGCGGCCCTTGAACTGCATATGCTCGCGGAAATGCGCCTCCCGGCGCATGCCGAGCCGTTCCATCAGCCGCATGGAGCTGACATTGCGCGCGTCGCACCGCGCCATGACGCGATGCATGCCGCCCTGCCGGAAGGCGAGATCTACCAGCGCCCTCGCCGCCTCGGTGGCATAGCCGCGCCCGTGATGATCTGGGTTGAAGATCCAGCCGACTTCCGCCTGCCGATCCTCGACGCTGCGCCAGATGAGCGAGAGCTCGCCGATCACCGTGCCGGTCTCGATGAGCTCGACCGCAAGGATGATCTTGTCGCCTTCGGCCTCGAGCGCCACCTCGACGATCCGCTGCTGTATGGCCAGGACGCAATCCTCGCGGCTGAGGCCGATATCGAAGAGGTATAGCGCCACGTCATCGCGGCTGCGATAGGCGAAAACGGCATCGACGTCACCGCGCACGAAGGGTCGCAGCCGCAGCCGCTCGGTCGTCACCGGGTAATCGGGATATAGTCCCATGCCTCCCCCTTCGCATGCGCAGTTTTGCCAAGGCCGCAAGGATTTGCAAGCGTGCCGAAGCGCCGCCCCGGGATGTTTCCCTCGCGGTTTCTGCGATGATGGCGAGGCCATGCCTCGAAGCGGTAGTCCGCAATGGAAGTGAGGCAGGGCCTCGCCATCACGCCGGGACTTTTCGTGCACGCATCGAGCAGCCGCCCTTTCGGGTTGGACATACCAGAGCCTGATCCCTTCTCCCCGCCATGGAGGTCCCTCGGTCCAGGCCGGCGTCCGGCCGGTGGTCAGCATCCACACGCGAGCCTGGGCGACCCCATGCTCCCCGGTATTTCCCGCACCGGCTGTTCGTCGCGACCGCGCAGTGGCGTGCGGGAATGGGGAGAGTATGGGGGATGCTGGAGGGGGCGGGGATAAGTTTTTTGTTTGCTTTATCGTTCAGTGAGTTAGCGGGAGTTTTGGTGTGCACCAACTCATCCCCATCCCCGGTGTCATCCCGGCCTTGAGCCGGGATCCAGTTTCGTGGAGGTGTTGTAAAACTGGATTCCGGCTTTCGCCGGAATGACATCGGGGTGAGGGAGGTTTGGTGTGCCCGCCCTCGTGGTTCGAGGCTCGCAAGAGCTCGCACCTCACCATGAGGTCTCAGGGTATTGGGCTGCGAGGGATGGAGACTTTTGTGGATGGGAGTGGATGGGAAGCACGGAACCGTATTCCCCCCCCCGCTCGTCACCCTCGGGCTTGACCCGAGGGTGTTTGTTCTCTTCCGAGAGTGCGGGGTTCCAAAGTGAAGAGCCCTCGGGTCAAGCCCGAGGGTGACGAGCGGTGGGTGGGTGAGCGCGGTGCCCACCACATGCACAATGTCATCCCGGCCTTGAGCCGGGATCCAGTTTGAGATGGCAGGCCGGTGGGCCCGACCTCGTGGTTCGAGGCGCCAAGGGGCGCTCCTCACCATGAGGTCTCAGGGGGTGTGTGGGGGCTCTGGGAGGCGTCGGGGTGTCAAGCAGCTGACCTCCCCGTCATCCAGTTCCCCAGTAGCCCTCATGGTGAGGTGCGAGCTCTTCGCGAGCCTCGAACCACGAGGGCGTGGTGCCACGGCCTCAAATCTTCCCCAGCACCAGTGCGGCGTTTACGCCGCCGAAGCCGAAGGAGTTGGAGAGGGCGTAGGTGATGGGCTTTTGCTTCGGCTGGTTGGGCACCAGGTCGAAGATATTGGCGGTTTCTTCCGGATCATCGAGATTGATCGTCGCCGGCAACAGGCCATGGCGCAACGCCTCGATGCAGAACACGGCCTCGATGGCGCCGGCAGCGCCGAGCAGGTGGCCGGTGGAGGATTTGGTGGAGGACACAGAAAGGTCCTTGCCCCGGCCCGAGAACACCGCGGCGATGCCGGCGATTTCGGCCATGTCGCCGACTTCGGTCGAGGTGGCGTGGGCGTTGACATAGCCGATTTCGCCCTGGTCGATGCCGGCCATATCGATGGCCTTGCGCATGGCGATCTGGGCGCCGGCGCCATCGGGCGAACCGGACGTCAGGTGATAGGCATCGGCCGAGGTACCATAGCCGGCGACGATGGCGAGCGGCGTCGCGCCACGCGCCCTGGCATGGCTCAGCTTTTCGATGACCAGAACGGCTGCGCCCTCGGAGAGCACGAAGCCATCATGCCCCTTGTCGAAGGGCCGCGAGGCCAGATGTGGTTCGTCATTATGCGAGGCGGTCAGTGCCCGCGCCGCGCCGAACCCGCCGATGGAGATGGGATCGACCGAGCCTTCGGCCCCGCCGACCACGGCGACTTCGGCTTCCCCGGTGAGAATCAGGCGCATGCCATCGCCAATGGCTTGGGCCGAGGCGGCGCAGGCGGTGACCGGCGTGCCGATCGGGCCCTTGAAGCCATGGAGAATGGAAATCCAGCCGGCGGCGAGATTGGCGAGGAAGGAGGGCACGGTGAAGGGCGACAGACGCCGCGGGCCCTTTTCGTGGATGGTCTCGACGGCCTTGGCCATGACCGGCGAGCCGCCGACGCCCGAGGCGACGATGGTGGCGGTGGCTTCGAGATCGGCGGCCTCGGTCGGATGCCAGCCGGCCTGATCCAGGGCCTGCTGGGCGGCGGCGATGCCATACTGGATGAAGACATCCATCTTCTTGATTTCCTTGCCGTCGATCCAGTCATGCGGATCGAAGCCGTGTTCGTCGCCCGCCTTGGACGGCACGAGGCCGGCAATATGCGAATTGAAGCCGGTGGTATCGAACCGGTCATTGCGCACAATGCCGCTCCGGCCGGCGATCAACCGCTCCCAATTGACGTCGACGCCGACCCCCAGCGGGGACACGACGCCCATGCCGGTAACGACGATGGGATCATTGGGATCGGGCTTCAGCATGGAGGTCTCCGGTTGAGTGTATATGCACGGTATAGAATGATGGTGGCGCCGATATGGCGATGCGGCAGCGGCTTTTCCAGTGAGCCCGCTAAATTCGTGAGAGTTGCTGGAGCGCGGCCAGCACTTGCGGAAAATCCGGCTGCGCCAGGGCCTCGCGCAGTTCGCGTTGCGATTCCCGCCAGACCGGCAGCATGTCCTCGACAAGCGCCTCCCCCGCTTCTGTGAGGGCGCAGAGCCGGCCATTGCCGTGTTCGGCATGGCTGGTGGACACCACGCCCTTGCGCTCCAACAGATCGAGATTGCGCGACAGCGTGGTGCGGTCCATGGCGATGGAGCCGGCCATTTCGGTGACCGATTGCCCCGGATGGGCGCGCAATGCGGTGAGCACGGTGAACTGCGCCGCGGTGACGCCGAAGGGCCGCAGCTTGCGGTCGGCGCGGCGCGTGACCGCGCGGGCGGCCATGCGCGTATTGAGGACCAGGCATTGGGAGAAATCGTCTTCCATCCCCGCACCATACCGTGCATATACACGCTCGTCAAACCGCCCGTGACGCCCCCTTGCCCATCCGGCACTTTGCCGATCACGGGACGGATGCTATAGGGCGCGCGAAATCGGCCGCGCGCCGGAACACATCAGCGGAGTTTCTTCATGAGCAAGATCAAAGTCGCCAATCCGGTCGTCGATATCGACGGCGACGAGATGACCCGCATCATCTGGCAGGCGATCAAGGACAAGCTCATCCATCCTTATCTCGACCTGCCGATCGAATATTACGATCTCAGCGTCCAGAACCGCGATGCCACCGACGATCAGGTCACGATCGAGTCGGCCAATGCCATTAAGAAATACGGCGTCGGCATTAAATGCGCGACCATCACCCCCGACGAGGCGCGCGTCGAGGAATTCGGCCTCAAGAAGATGTGGAAGTCGCCCAATGGCACCATCCGCAATATTCTCGGTGGCGTGATCTTCCGCGAGCCGATCATCTGCAAGAACGTGCCGCGTCTCGTTCCCGGCTGGACCCAGCCGATCATCGTTGGCCGCCACGCCTTCGGCGACCAGTATCGCGCCACCGATTTCACCTTCCCCGGCAAGGGCAAGCTGACCATCAAGTTCACCGGCGAGGACGGCCAGGTCATCGAGCACGAAGTGTTCCAGGCGCCGGGCGCTGGCGTCGCCATGGCCATGTACAATCTCGACGATTCCATCCGCGACTTCGCCTATGCCTCGTTCAATTACGGGCTGGCGCGCAATGTGCCGGTGTATCTCTCCACCAAGAACACCATTCTCAAGGCCTATGACGGTCGCTTCAAGGATATCTTCCAGGAGATCTACGAGAAGGACTTCAAGGCCGAGTTCGAAGCCAGGAAGATCTGGTACGAACACCGCCTGATCGACGACATGGTAGCGGCCTCGCTGAAATGGAGCGGCGGCTATGTCTGGGCCTGCAAGAATTATGACGGCGACGTGCAGTCCGACATCGTGGCCCAGGGCTTCGGCTCGCTCGGCCTGATGACTTCCGTGCTCGCCACCCCCGACGGCAAGATCGTCGAGGCCGAGGCCGCCCACGGCACCGTGACCCGCCACTATCGCCAGCACCAGCAGGGCAAGGAGACCTCGACCAACTCCACTGCCTCGATCTTCGCCTGGACCCGTGGCCTCGCCCACCGCGCCAAGCTCGACGACAATGCCGAGCTCGCCAAATTCGCCGAGACGCTGGAAAAGGTCACCGTCGCCACCATCGAGGAAGGCAAGATGACCAAGGATCTGAGCCTTCTGGTGGGGCCGGATCAGCCCTGGCTCTCCACCACGGGCTTCCTCGACGCCATCGACCAGAATTTGCAGAAGGCCATGGCGTAAGCCGGGCATTCATTGCCCCGCTCCCTCTTAGATTCAAGGGAGGGAGCGGGGGAACCAAAGCAGATACGATCTACTAGGGTATCTTACTCTCGCGCCATATCCCACAGATCATCAATCAGCCCGCTCGGCATACCCGCATCCGGGATGATTCCGATCTGCCGGAGCCACGCCCACATGGTGACCCGGTGGAGCAGCGTATAATATCGGACGGCGCTTTGCGGGGCGGGATGGTCAATCGGGCCATAGCCCTCTAAAATATGGACGCTGCTTCCGGGAGCTTCGTGCTCCGAACAGAAAAGGCATTTCGCCAGATCAGAAATGGCATCCGCTGCTCGGGCGTTGCCGAAATCGATGAGCCCACTGAGTTGCAGGCTCCCGTCCTCGCTTCGTATTGCTAGCACATTACCCGGATGCACATCGTCATGTGCGAAAACCGCATTACGACCATGCACGACGATGTCACTGAAATCATCATTCACGATTCGACGAAGTTTCTGAGTCAACTCCGTATCGCCGCCCTGGCGACGGAAGCGCTCGAACGCGCCATCGATGGATTTGCGCATATGGACGGTATTCGTGGAATCGGGATCGATCAGCCCCTCCGCACCGAATGGCCCATAGCCCGGCATTACGACGCTGTGCAGCTTGCGCAGTAATGCACCCACCTGCTTGTAGAAGCCCACAGCAGCGGGATCATCTTTGAATTCGCGGGCCGATACACCCGGCAGATAGTTGGTCAGCGCAAAGCGGAACGGCAACTGCTCCCGTGTATCGTCATGCAGCAGATAGCGCGTCACCGGAATGTCCAATCCTGCGAGCAAGCCCGAAGCATAGGCTTCCTTTGCGGGAAGGGTATTGCGCAGGTCGGAATAGGTCTTCAGCACCAGCCGTTCGCCGTCGGCGAGTTGGAGAAGGAATACTGGCGAGCTCCCGCCTACCATCGGCACCACATTTGCAACAGGAGCCATTCCGATTTTACGGAGCACCGGCTGTAGCTGGTCCACGCCTACTGCACTAGTCATATCGTCCCCCCGCTAACCCAGCTATATTGAAAACATGTCGCGTCAGCGACAGCACCAATGAAATCCGAAATGGATTTTGTGTTGGCGTCAGCATGGCACATATCAGGGGCGACCTTAAAACCGGCACCGGTTCCGCGTCAGCGGGAGTTTTCGCTTCGCCGATTCAGGCTTTTGTGCTATGGTCTTCAAGTCGGCACCGATCCGCCCGGCGCTTCCCCCATCGCTGAAGTTCTGCCCCGCGTTTCCCGCGCCGACTTTTTTGTCACTATCCATTCCTGAAGGACGCACACCATGCGTTATAAATCCCTTGGCGGGACGGGCTTGCTCGTCTCGGAAATCTGCCTTGGCACTATGACTTTTGGCGGCGCCGGTTATTGGACGGCCATCGGTCAGCTCGACCAGTCCGTCGCCGACGCCATCACCGCCCGCGCGCTCGATGCCGGCGTCAATTTCATCGATACCGCCGATGTCTATTCCGAGGGGCTTTCCGAGGAAATCACTGGCCGCGCCATCGTCAATTCCGGCCGCAGGCGCACCGACGTGGTGCTGGCGACCAAGATGACCGGCGTCGTGGGCAAGGGCGTCAATGATCGCGGCTCCTCGCGCGGGCACATCATGGACGCGGTCAAGGCCAGCCTCAAGCGGCTCAACACCGACTATATCGACCTTTACCAGATCCACTCGCAGGATGAACTCACCCCGGTCGAAGAGACGGTGCGCGCGCTCGAAGACCTCGTGCAGCAGGGCCATGTGCGCTATGTCGGCGTCTCCAACTGGGCGGCATGGCGCATCATGAAGGCGCTCGGCATCGCCGACAGGCATGGCTGGGCGCGGTTTTCGACGCTGCAGGCCTATTACACCATTGCCGGGCGCGATCTCGAACGCGAGCTGAAGCCGGTGATCGAGACCGAAAAGCTCGGCCTCATGGTGTGGAGCCCGCTGGCCGGCGGCCTCTTGAGCGGCAAATATGACCGCGATGGCAACGGCCCGGAAGGCTCGCGCCGGCAGAATTTCGACTTCCCGCCGGTCAATCGCGATCGCGCTTTCGACTGCATCGACGTGATGCGCGAAATCGGCGACGCCAAGGGCGTTTCGGTGGCCCGCATCGCCCTCGCCTGGCTCCTGCATCAGCGCCATGTCATGTCGGTGATCGTGGGCGCCAAATCGGTCGAACAGCTCGACGACAATCTCGCCGCCGTCGAGGTGACGCTGACGGCCGAGGAGCTGGAACGGCTCGACAAGGTCAGCGCCCTGCCCGCCGAATATCCGGGCTGGATGATCGAGCGGCAGAACGCCAATGTGGCGGGGCTCAATCTCAAATAACGCCGGCAAGGCGCGGTCCCGAGGGCCGCGCCTGTCCCCGCCGGGATTGAGAAGAGGACGGAAACCGCTCTAAATGCGCGCCGAAAAGAGGGACGCATGAAACGGATTCTCCTGGGCCTCGTCGTGCTGGTCGCCGCCATCTACGTCTATAATGCGAGCTGGCGCGTCGGGCCGGCCGAAGACCATAGCCTCCGCCTCATCGCCCATCGCGGCGTCCACCAGAATTTCGATTCGACCGGGCTCGAAAGCGACAGCTGCACCGCCGAGCGCATCGATCCGCCGGTGCATGATTATCTCGAAAACACCCTGCCCGCGATGGAAGCGGCATTCGCCGCCGGTGCCGATGTGGTGGAACTCGACGTCCACCCGACCACGGATGGGCAATTCGCCGTTCTCCATGACTGGACCGTCGATTGCCGGACCGAGGGCGAAGGCGAGACGCGCAGCCACGACATGGCCTATCTCAAGATGCTCGACATCGGCTACGGCTATACCGCCGATGGCGGCACCACCTACCCCTTCCGCGGCAAGGGCACCGGCATGATGCCGGAACTGAAGGAGGTGCTCGGGGCAATGCCGGAGGGGCAGTTCCTCGTCAATTTCAAGAGCCGCGAGGCGCGCGAAGGCGACATGCTCGCTGCGCTCGTGGCGGAGCACCCGGAATGGCGGCATGCCATCTGGGGCGCCTATGGCGGGGACGAGCCGAGCTTTCGTGCCGCCGAACAGATCAACGGGCTCCATGTCTGGGGCCGGCGCAGCATTATCGATTGCGTTCTGCAATATGCCGGGCTGGGCTGGACCGGTTTCGTGCCCGAGGCGTGCCGCAACACCATGGTCATGGTGCCGAGCAATATCGCGCCCTGGCTCTGGGGCTGGCCCGATCTGTTCATCCAGCGCCTGCGGGACAATGGCAGCGGCGTCATCCTGCTCGGGCCATATGGTTCGGGCGATATCGGCACATCGGGCATCGATTCGCCCGAAGACGCTGCCCGCGTGCCGGCCGATTTCGATGGCTATGTGTGGACCAACGCCATCGAAACCATAGGGCCTTTGCTCAAACCGGCTTCCGCGCCGACAAGTTGAGCATGAATTTGCGCGGGGCCCTGATCGACGCCTGATCAAGCGCCTTGTATGGTACCGGCCACCTGCCGACTTCCCTCCTGTTTCCGGACCATACGATGCCGCTCGGCGTCATTCTCGCTTTCCTGGCCTATGCCAGCTTCTCCATGGGCGACGCCCTCATCAAGGGTATCGGCCCGGGCATGACGGTCTTCGAGATCGCCTTCTTCACCACCACTTTTTCCATCGTCCCGCTGGCCCTGACCAACCGGCAGGAGCGCTGGCGCGATATCTTCCGCATGAAGCATCCCTGGCTGGTGCATGCGCGCTGCTTCAGCGGCATCGGCGGCACGGCATGCATTATGTATGCCTTCACGCATATTCCCTTTGCCGAGGCCTATGCCATCGCCTTCCTGACGCCGATCATCGTCACGATCATCGGCGTATTGGTGCTGAAGGAATCGGTGATTCCGGCGCGCTGGCTGCTGCTGATGCTGTGCTTTGGCGGCGTTCTGGTGGTGGTGCGCCCCGGTTTCCGCGCCTTGGAGCCCGGCCATTTCGCCGCCCTGGCAAGCGCCTTTTTCGGCGCCGCCACCACCTCGATCCTGCGCCATGTGGCCCCGCGCGAACGGCGGGTGAGCCTTATCGGGCTTCTGGTCTTTTATTCGATGATCTTCAACGGCGTGATGATGCTGCCGGGTTTCGTGGTGCCGAATCTCACGCAGATGGCGATGTTCGTGCTGATCGGCATTTTCGGCGGCATTGGCGGGCTGCTGCTGATTGCCGCCGCCAAATCCGCCCCGGCCAGCCTCGTCGCCCCGGTGCAATATAGCCAGCTGATCTGGGCCATCATCTATGGCGCCGCGTTCTACACCGAGATACCTGACGTGGTCGCGGTGATCGGCCTCTTCATCGTGCTCGGCACCGGGCTGATGAACGTGATGATCGAAAAAGCCCCGATCCGCTGGAAGCCGCGGGTGTTTTTCTATCGGAGTGGACTGTAGGGGTGTGGTGTACCCGACCTCGTGGTTCGAGGCGCCAAGAGGCGCACCTCACCATGAGGTCTCAGGGGTACGGGGCTCTCGGGAAAGTCTCCAGGAACTAACCCACGCTTGGCCAAGCAATGCTGCTCAGTTGAACTTGGGCGGAGCGCTACAGCTAACCCTGTAGTCACCACTGGAACCAAGCCCCAGTAGCCCTCATGGTGAGGTGCGAGCGGAGCGAGCCTCGAACCACGAGGGCGTGGCAAGGTGCAATCCACACCCCGCAAGGAAGCGTCAGAGCGCCCCGCGCACCGCGGCCACGGCCTCTGCCCCCTTCGACCCATCCGGGCCCCCGCCCTGGGCCATGTCGGGGCGGCCGCCGCCGCCCTGGCCGCCCATGGCGGCGGTGGCGAGCTTGACGAGATCGCCGGCGGCATATTTGCCGGTCAGGTCCTCGGTCACGCCGACGGCGACGGTGCCGCGGCCATCTTCGCTTTTCAGCACCACGGCGACGACGCCGGAGCCGATGCGCTTCTTTTCGGCATCGACGAGCGCCTTGATATCCTTGGCGGCGATGCCCTCGACGGTGCGGCCGACAAAGGTGACGCCATTGACGGTCTCGTCGGCGGCAGCGCCTTCGCCCGAGCCGCCGCCACCGAGCGCCAGCTTCTGGCGGGCATCGGCAAGCGCACGCTCATTGCGCTTCAGCTGTTCCTGCAAGGCCTCGATCCGGTCCAGCACTTCATGGGTGCCCGAACGCAAGAGGCCCGCGGCGGCGTTGACGATGGCGACATTGGTATTGCCGCGATGACGCGCCGCCTTGCCGGTCAGCGCCTCAATGCGACGGACGCCGGCAGCGACCGCGCTTTCGGCGACGATGGAAACGAGACCGATATCGCCGGTGCGGCGCACATGGGTGCCGCCACACAGTTCCACCGACCAGCCGAGACCGTTGCCGGTCGGCTCGCCCATGGAAACGACGCGCACCTCATCGCCGTATTTTTCGCCGAACAGGGCGCGGGCGCCCGATTCCTTGGCTTCCTCGACGCCCATCAGCCGGGTTTCGACCGGCGTGTTTTGCAGGATGATGGCATTGGCGATGTCTTCGACCTCGGCCAGTTCCTGCTCGGTCACCGGCTTGGTGTGGACGAAATCGAAGCGCAGACGCTCCGAGGCCACCATCGAGCCCTTCTGCGCCACATGGTCGCCGAGCACGATGCGCAGCGCCTCATGCAGCAAATGGGTGGCCGAGTGATTGGCGCGAATCTCCGAGCGGCGCTGGTGATCGACGATCAGCTCCAGCGCCTGGCCGCGCTTCAGCGTGCCCTCGGTGACCTTGACGCGATGGGCGAAGACGCCGTGATGCTTCTGGGTATCGAGCACGGTGGCGGTGACGCCATCGCCCTTAACCAGGCCGGTATCGCCAACCTGGCCGCCGCTCTCGCCATAGAAGGGGGTCTGGTTGAGAATGACGAAGCCCTCATCGCCGGTCGCGAGCGTATCGACAATGGCCCCGTCCTTGACCAGCGACTTGATCTCGCCCTCGGCAGTCTCGGTCTCGTAGCCGAGAAATTCGGTCGGCCCGACGCTGTCGGCAAGGCCGAACCAGACGCCATCGGTCGCGGCCTCGCCGGAGCCGGCCCAGCTCTTGCGGGCCTCGGCCTTTTGCTGCGCCATGGCCGTGTCGAACCCGGACTGATCGACACTAATACCGCGCGAACGCAGCGCATCCTGCGTCAGATCGAGCGGGAAGCCATAGGTGTCATAGAGCTTGAAGGCGGTGGCGCCGTCGAGCGTCGCCCCCTCGCCCATATCTTTTGTTTCCTCAGCCAGAATCTGAAGGCCGCGCCCCAGCGTCTTGAGAAAGCGCCCTTCTTCGAGCCGCACCGTCTCGGCGATCATGGCTTCGCCACGTACCAGTTCCGGATAAGCCTGGCCCATCTCGCGCACCAGCACCGGCACCATTTTGTGGATCACCGGCTCAGTCGCGCCCAACAGGGTCGCGTGGCGCATGGCGCGGCGCATGATGCGGCGAAGGACGTAGCCGCGGCCTTCATTGGAGGGCAGCACGCCTTCGGCGATGAGGAAGCTCATCGAGCGCAGATGATCGGCGATGACGCGCTGGCTGGTCTTGCCGTCGCCATTCGGATTGGTGCCGGTGACCTGGGCGGCCGATGCGATCAGCGCCTTGAACAGATCGATATCGTAATTGTCATGGACGCCCTGCATCACCGCGGCGATGCGCTCGAGGCCCATGCCGGTATCGATCGAGGGGCGCGGCAGGGCGGTGCGCGAACCGTCCGCATGCTGCTCGAACTGCATGAAGACAAGGTTCCAGATCTCGATGAAGCGATCGCCGTCTTCCTCGGGCGAACCCGGCGGACCGCCCCAGACATGATCGCCATGATCGTAGAAAATCTCCGAGCATGGACCGCAGGGGCCGGTATCGCCCATCTGCCAGAAGTTCGACTTGGCGCCGAGACGCACGATGCGGTCCTCGCCGAGCCCCGCGACCTTCTTCCACAATTCATGCGCCTCGTCATCGTCCTGATAGACGGTGACCATCAGCCGGTTCTTGTCGAGACCCCAGTCCTTGGTCAGAAGGCCCCAGGCGAGTTCGATGGCGCGTTCCTTGAAATAATCGCCAAAGGAGAAATTCCCCAGCATTTCGAAGAAGGTGTGGTGACGCGCGGTGAAGCCGACATTGTCGAGATCATTGTGCTTGCCGCCGGCGCGCACGCATTTCTGCGCCGAGGAGGCGGTGCTGTAGGGGCGTTTTTCAAGGCCGGTGAAGACGTTCTTGAACGGCACCATGCCGGCATTGGTGAACATGAGCGTCGGATCGTTGCGCGGCACCAGCGGGCCCGAGGCCACGGCTTCGTGGCCGTTGCGGGCAAAGTAATCGACAAAACTCGACCGGATATCGTTTACGCTCGTCATCAACAGGCTTTCATCGCGGGGATGGCGTCATAAAAACGCCTCAGGACTTTGCCGCGCTTTCTATCGTCTGGCGTGCGCCGCGTCCAGCATTTGGGGGTGGAAAGCGGAGCTACGCGTATAGAGGCAGGGCATTGGTGCGATAGGCGCCGTCCGTGGCCCTCCCGCACCACCTCCTTTAAAGGGATGTTCCCGGATCGCCGCCACGGTATCGGGCAGAGATCGAGTGCCCGACCTCGTGGTTCGAGGCGCCAAGAGGCGCACCTCACCATGAGGTCTCAGGGATAAGGTTTAGAGTAAATCTCTGATCTCCCCGCAGTCCTCTTGGTGAGGCGGGAGCGGAGCCACGAGTTTAGAGGTGGGGCATTGGTGCGATAGGCGCCTGCCGTATTCTCCCGCATCCGGTAGAGATCGAGTCCCCGACCTCGTGGTTCGAGGCTCGCGAAGAGCTCGCACCTCACCATGAGGTCTCAAACACATCGCGGTAACCAGCCAACATCCACTTCCCGACGTCCAACTCCCAGTAGCCCTCATGGTGAGGCGGGAGCGGAGGGACCCTCGAAACGAGGGCGTGGCTGCATTTGCCGGGATAGCACAAACGAAAAGGGGCACCGCGTGCGATGCCCCTGAACTTCAACCAAATGGGGTTCTATTCGCCGTCGTCGCTGCTGTCATCGTCGCCGCCGGCGACCAGGAGGACTTCGCCGAGAAGGCCCGAGCTTTCGCGGACGCCCTGTTCGATGGTGTTGGCGACGGCCGGATTGTCCTTGAGGAACTGGCGGGCGTTTTCGCGGCCCTGGCCGAGGCGCTGGCTGTCGAAGGAGAACCAGGCGCCGGATTTGTCGACAATGCCGCTCTTGACGCCAAGATCGAGCAATTCGCCGGTCTTGGAGATGCCTTCGCCATACATGATGTCGAATTCGACCTGGCGAAAGGGCGGGGCGAGCTTGTTCTTGACCACCTTGACGCGGGTCTGGTTGCCGACGATTTCCTCGCGGTCCTTGAGCGCGCCGATGCGGCGGATATCGAGGCGCACCGAGGCGTAGAATTTGAGCGCATTACCGCCCGTGGTGGTTTCGGGCGAGCCATACATCACGCCGATCTTCATGCGGATCTGGTTGATGAAGATGACGAGGCATTTGGATTTGGAAATGGACGAGGTCAGCTTGCGCATGGCCTGGCTCATCAGGCGCGCCTGCTGGCCCGGCAGGCTGTCGCCCATTTCGCCTTCGAGTTCGGCGCGCGGGGTGAGCGCGGCGACCGAATCGACCACCAGCACGTCGATGGCGCCGGAGCGCACCAGCGTATCGGTGATTTCGAGGGCCTGTTCGCCGGCGTCGGGCTGGGAAATCAGCAGGTCATCGACATTGACGCCGAGCTTGCGGGCATAGACCGGATCGAGCGCATGTTCGGCATCGACAAAGGCGCAGATGCCACCCTTGCGCTGGGCTTCGGCGATGACGTGGAGCGCCAGAGTGGTCTTGCCCGAGCTTTCCGGCCCGAAGATTTCGACGATACGGCCCTTGGGCAGACCGCCAATGCCGAGCGCGATATCGAGCCCGAGCGAACCGGTCGAAATGGCTTCCACCTCGATCGCGGCATTCTCGCCAAGGCGCATGATCGAGCCCTTGCCGAAATTGCGCTCGATCTGGCTGAGAGCCGCAGCAAGAGCCTTGTCTTTATCCATTCCACCCTCAACGACGCGAAGCGGTGCGTTAGCCATAGTCCCTCTCCTTATTCCACGCTCCGGGGGCCCTTGCAATCACGGCGCCACGGTCAGTTGTGCAGTAAACGTGCTTTATTTGTTCTCATTTTGTTTCCTTGCTGTCAAGGGACAAAATGAGAACATCGGCCGCACGGGTCAGGAGAGGAGAATCGTTTCGCCGATCTCGATGCCGAATCCGCCGAGGCCGACATATTGGCGCTCGGCCGTGGTCATGACGGCGATGGAGACGACGCCGAGATCGCGCAATATCTGCGCCCCGATGCCGATTTCGCGCCAGCTGCCAAGGCGCTTGAGGGCGCTGCCATGGCGCTCGCCGCCCGTGCCATTCCCCCCTTCGCGCCCGCCCGGCTCGCGGTCGGCGGCGAGGGGATTGCGCAGAACGAGGACGACGCCGGAGCCGCCGCGCACCTTGATTTCGGCGACGGCACGGGCGACCGGATCGGGCTCGCCCGAGGCGCGCGCGACCATTTCGCGCAGCGGCTGCTCGGCGATGATGCGGCAGGGCACGTTGGACTTGCCATGCACGTCGCCGATCACCAGCGCCATCTGCTGGATCGGATCGAAGGGCGTTTCATAGGCATAGGCCTCGGCGTGAAGGCCGGACACCAGGGTCGGCACCACGGCGACGCGGGTGAGGAAGGTTTCCTGGGCGAGACGATAGGCGATCAGGTCCTCGATGGAGATGATCCTGAGGTCATGTTCCTTCGCGAAGGCGATGAGCTCAGGCAGGCGCTTGACGGTGCCGTCATCATTGACGACTTCTGCGAGCACGCCCGCCGGCTCGAGCCCGGCAAGCCGCGCGAGATCGACGCCGGCCTCGGTATGGCCGGAGCGGGTCAGCACCCCGCCCTCGCGCGCCACCAGCGGGAAGATGTGGCCGGGGCGGATGAAATCGGAAGCCACCGCATTGCCGCCGGCGAGCGCCCTGATGGTGGCGGCGCGTTCGGTCGCGGCGATGCCGGTGGTCATGCCGATCCTGTAGTCGACGGTGACGGTGAAGGCGGTGCGGAAGGGGTCGATATTATTGGCCACCATCGGCTCGAGATGGAGCGCGGCAGCGCGGCCCGCCGGCATCGGCACGCAGATGATGCCGCTGGTATGCCGGATCATGAAGGCGAGGCGTTCCGGGGTGGCAAGGCTCGCCGCCATGATGAGATCGCCTTCATTCTCGCGATCGGTATCGTCGACCACCACCACGAGCTCGCCCGCGGCGATCGCGGCAATCGCCGCCTCCACTCTATCCAACATGCTGAAACCCCTGTCGCCCCGGCGGCGTTGGCTCCCGATATAGTTGGCGTGTCCACAAGGCACAATGCGGCTCTGGACCAAGCCGGGGCTTTTCGCTTTGATGCGCCCAAAAGGGAGTGCGGCATGAATCTCGTTCAATTTCTCGATCTCGGCGGACAGCGGGCAGTGGGTACGGTCGAAGGAGACCGGGTGCTGCATGTCAACGAGACCGAGAGCGTCTATGAGCTGGCGCTGACGGCGCTGAGCCGCAATCTCGGCATCGGGGCGCTGATCGCGGAACGCGGCTATGGCGAGACGACGAGCAAGGCGGCGATCCTGGCCGAAGGGCGCATGCTGGCGCCGGTCGACCATCCCGATCCGAGCCATCTCTTCGTCACCGGCACCGGCCTTACCCATCTCGGCTCGGCTTCGGCGCGCGACGCCATGCACAATGCCGACAGGCCGGCGGGCGAACTGACCGATTCCATGAAGATGTTCCGCATGGGGATCGAGGGCGGCAAGCCCGAAATGGGCCAGAAGGGCGTGCAACCGGAATGGTTCTACAAGGGCAATGGGCATGCCGTGGTGGCGCCGGGCCATCCCATCCCCTCACCCGCCTTTGCCGAGGATGCCGGCGAGGAGCCGGAAATCGCCGGCATCTATGTCATCGACCAGAACGGCCAGCCGCGCCGGCTGGGCTTTGCCCTCGCCAACGAATTTTCCGACCATGTGACCGAGCGGGTGAACTATCTCTATCTCGCTCATTCAAAGCTCAGGGCCTGCGCCTTCGGGCCGGAACTGCGCATGGACGACATGCCGGCCCATATCGAGGGCATGTCGCGCATCATCCGCGACGGGCAGGTCCTGTGGGAAAAGCCGTTCCTCTCCGGCGAGGACAATATGAGCCACAGCCTCGCCAATCTCGAATATCACCACTTCAAATATGGGCTGTTCCGCAATCCGGGGGACATCCATGTCCATATGTTCGGCACGGCGACGCTGAGCTTTGCCGACGGCATCCGGACGCAGAACGGCGATATCTTCGAGATCGAGGCGCCGCTCTTCGGGGCGCCGCTGCGCAATCCGGTGCGGGTCGAGACCAACCAGCATCCGCTGCTGGTCGGCAATCTCTACTGACCATCTTTACGAAGACCCACTGACATGTCAGTTGTCCCGCCGATCCGGAGGGACAACCATGACTGTTCAGACATTCGAGAAGCGCCGCATCGGCAGGACCGGGCTCGAGGTAACGACGCTCGGGCTCGGGGCCGCTTCGCTGGCCGGCAACGGCAGCGCGGTGCCGACCGATCTCGCCCGTGCGACGGTCGCCCATGCGCGCGGCATCGGGATCAATTATTTCGACACCGCGCCGCAATATGGGCTCGGGCTCTCCGAACATCTGGTGGGCGACGTGCTGCGCGAGGGGCATGACGGCCTCGTCATCTCCACCAAGGTCGGCCGGCTGCTGCGCAGCTTCAAGGGCGAGCGGCGCTACCCCCACAACTGGGCCCATCCCCTGCCCTTCGATCAGCATTACGACTACAGCTATGACGGCGTGATGCGCTCCTTCGAGGATTCCATCCAGCGCCTCGGCATCGACAAGGTCGATATCCTTTATGTCCACGATATCGGCGTCATGACGCATGGCGAAGAGGTCAACAGGGGGCTGTGGAAGCAACTCGAAACCGGCGGCTACAGGGCGCTGCGCGAACTGAAGGATGCCGGCACGATTTCGGCCATCGGCCTTGGCGTCAATGAATGGCAGGTGCTGATGGATGCCTTCGCGCTCGGTGATTGGGACGTGTTCCTCCTGGCCGGGCGCTATACGCTCTTGGAGCAAGGCGCGCTCAACCCGTTCATGTCGACCTGCATCGAGCGCGGATCATCGGTGGTGATCGGCGGGCCGTTCAATTCGGGGATTCTGGTGGGCGGATCGACCTTCGACTATGTCAAGGCACCGGAAAGCGTGGTGAGCCGCGTCGCGGCGCTGGAGGCGGTGTGCCGGGAATTCGGCGTGCCGCTACCGGCCGCGGCGCTGCAGTTTCCGCTGACCCACCCGGCCGTGTGCAATGTGCTGCCGGGGCCGCGGACGCCGGATGAGCTAGATGGGATTCTGGCGTGGTGGAATACCGAGATACCGGCGGAGCTGTGGACGGCGCTGGCGGATAAGGGATTGCTGGCGGAGGGGACGCCGGTTCCGGGGCGATAGGGGCGGCTGCCTGCACCACTGCTCGTCACCCTCGGGCTTGACCCGAGGGTGTTTTGTTTTGTGCACCAAAAGCTGAAGCTGGTGCGGACGTGAAGAACCCTCGGGTCAAGCCCGAGGGTGACGAGTGGTGGGTGGGGTGACATCGGTGAAACACCGGAAGGGTGCTGGTGGGTGCCGGTCCCTCCCCTGTCCCATCACCTTTCGGGCTTTCTATCCATGCCCTTCCCCAGTAGCCCTCATGGTGAGGTGCGCGCCCTCTTGGGCGAGCCTCGAACCACGAGGGCGTGGCACAAAACAAATATCGGGGCACGACCTCGTCCTTCGAGGCTCGCAAGGGCTCGCGCCTCAGGATGAGGTCTACTGGTTATCGCGCTCGGGACAACCCGAACTCATCACGACTGGTCCCCGCCCCTTTGGCTCAGGGCTTCCTTGACCTTGGAGTTGATCTGGTCGAGCGAATAGGGCTTGGGCAGGAAATCGACGCTCTGGTCGTCCTCGAGGTCGCGGCGGACGCTTTCTTCGGCGTAGCCGGACACGAAAATGACCTTGAGCGTCGGCATTCTCTCGCGGATGTGCTTGAGAAGGCTCGGGCCGTCCATTTCCGGCATCACCACGTCGGAGATCATCAGGTCGATCTCGAAATCGAGCTCTTCCAGCACCTCCAGCGCTTCCTCGCCGCCATCGGCTTCGAAGACTTCATAGCCGGTGGCGCGCAGGGCTTGGGCCGAGAAGGCGCGGACGCTCTCCTCGTCCTCGACGAGGAGGATGCGCTCATGGCCGGTCAGGTCGCGCACCGGCGCGGCACCTGTGGCTTTGGCAGCGACTTCGCTCGGGGTCGGCACATAGCGCGGCAGGAAGATCTTGAAATTGGTGCCGACGCCCACGGTCGAGACCGGATAGATGAAGCCCTCGGTCTGCTTGACGATGCCGTAAACGGTCGAGAGGCCGAGCCCTGTGCCCTTGCCCAGCTCCTTGGTAGTGAAGAAGGGCTCGAAGATCTTCTGCATCACTTCGGGGCTCATGCCGGTGCCGGTGTCTTCCACCTCGATCAGCGTGTAATCGGCCGGCGCCAGACCGTCGAAATTGAGGCGCGCGGCTTCCGCCTCGGTGACATTGCCGGTCCTCAAGGTAATCGAGCCGCCATCCGGCATGGCATCGCGCGCATTGACGACGAGATTGATGATGACCTGTTCGAGCTGCACCACATCAGCGCGCACCGGCCAGACATTGCGGCCATGCTCGACAGTGAGGACATTCTTTTCGCCGATCATGCGCTTCAAGAGCACGGTGAGGTCGTCGACGATCAACGGCAGTTCCAGCACCTGCGGGCGCAGCGTCTGGCGGCGCGAGAAGGCCAGGAGCTGGCGGGTGAGGCCGGCGGCGCGATTGGCATTCTGCTTGATCTGCATCAGTTCGCTGAACGACGGATCGCCCGGCTTGTGCTTCAACAGCAAGAGGTCGGAGAAGCCGATAATGGCAGTGAGCAGATTGTTGAAATCATGCGCGACGCCGCCGGCGAGCTGGCCGACAGCCTGCATCTTCTGGCTCTGGGCGAACTGGGCTTCGAGCTTGCGCTGATCGGTCATGTCGAGGGCATAGACATTGACCTGCTCCGGCGAGCCGGCGCTGGTTTCGGAACCCGACACGTAAAGCCGGACAGCATGGTCGCCCTCGGCATTGAGCAGGGCATCGACGGGCTCGATCTCGGACCGATGGGCGGCGGCATCGCCGATGGCGCGCAGGAATTTGTCGCGACTGCCCTCGCCGATCAGTTCAACCAGAGGTTGAAGTTCGAGGCTCTTTTCCTCGCTCGGCCAGCGGAAAATGCGTCCGAACGGCGCATTGGTGCGCACGATGCGCCCTTCCCCGTCGAGGGTGGCGATAGCGAAAGGCGTATCGTTGAAGAAGCGCGAGAAGCGCACTTCGGCGGCGCGCAGCTCTTCCTCGGTATCGGGGGCGCTGGAGCGGTCGAGCACCAGCGTCCGGGTTTCGCCCAATTCGCCATCGGCGAGGCGGGCGGCGCGATGCAGCAGCCGCACCGGAAAGCTCGTGCCATTGCGGCGCACCAGGTCGATATCGATGATTTCGGTGCCGATCTCGCCGTCATTGCGGCCGCGCATCAACAGGCTCGCGCCATCGCCGCGCACGAGATCGGTAAGGTTCAGGTGACCGGAATTGAACTCGGCAAGATCGTAGCCGAGCCAATCGGCGAGGGTCGAGTTGAGATACTGGATCGCCCCTGTCGCATCCGAGGAGAAGAAGCCGGCCGGCGCATGGTCGAGATAGTCGATGGCGCGCTGGAGGTCGCGGAAGGCGCTTTCGTTGTTGTCGCGGTCGCGGGTGATGTCCTCGACGCTCCACAGCACCAGCGGCTTCCTGACCTCGTCGGAAGGCGGCAGCGGCCGCACGGCGACGCGATACCAGAAAGCGCGGGCCGCCTCGTCGGCCGATCCGCCGAGGCCTCCGACAAGGCGGATATCCTCGACGGCGCTGCGCCCATCCTTGGCGGCGCGCGACAGGCGGTAAATGGCTTCGCTGGCCTCGGATTCGCCGGCAAAGAGACGCGGCACGCCCACCGGCACGCCATTGGAAACGCCACCGGCAAAGGTGCCGTAATGGGCGTTGACATAGGAAATCTTGCCGTCGCGGTCGGCGATGACAGCACCATAAGGCAGGCTATCGACCACGGTGCGCGACAGCGTACGCTTTTCCTCGCCGCCGCCGAGCCGGAACAGCCCCGCCGCAAGCCCGAACAGGCAGAAAACCCCGACAACGGCCAAAAGCCCGACAAAGGTCATGATGAAATCGGGCGGGATGGAATCCCCGAAAAAGGAGAAGACCACCGCAACCGCCACCAGCAGGACGCCCAGCAGCACGACGCGCCAGACGCCGGAACTGTTCTGTGCCGACGACACCAGCGGATCGGGGTAGTTGTCCTCGTTGAGCGGCGTAGCTGCCATGCGGTCGTGCTCCCAAGGACCGTTTAGGGACGAATCAGGGCTTAACAAAGCTCTACCAAATGGTCCGCCGGGTGGGGAGAGCCGATGGCGCTTTCGCACCATGATAACCGATCACGCATTCCCTGCCACGCCCTCGTGGTTCGAGGGTCGCTCCGCTCCCGCCTCACCATGAGGGCTACTGGAAGTCGGGCATCTCCTGGCCCGATTAACCTCTATATATTTGAGACCTCATGGTGAGGTGCGCCTCTTGGCGCCTCGAACCACGAGGGCGGGCACGCCGCACCCTTAATTCGGCGGCGCGCTCGGCTGCCAACTGCCCTTGCCCCTGAGACGCATGACGAAGCCGATGATCTCGGCCACCGCCTTGAAGTGTTCGGCGGGAATGGGATCGTCGATATCCACGCTGGCGAACAGGGCGCGGGCGAGCGGCGGGCTTTCGATGACCGGTACCTTGGCGTCCTCGGCGACGGAGCGGATGCGCAGCGCCACCGCATCGGCGCCCTTGGCGACGCAGACGGGCGCGGCCATGGAGCGATCATATTTGAGCGCCACGGCAAAGTGCGTCGGATTGGTGATGACCACCGTGGCGTTGGGCACCGCCGCCATCATGCGCGAGCGCGAGCGTTCCTGCCGCAACTGGCGGATGCGGCCCTTGATCTTGGGGTCGCCTTCCATCTGCTTATATTCGTCGCGCGTCTCCTGCACCGTCATCATGTGGCGCTTCCACCATTTCTGGCGCTGATAGAGGAAATCGGCCATGGCGATGAGGGTGATGATGGCCAGCGCCCACAGGAACACCTTGGTGCCGATATCCCGGAAATTGACGAGGATCGCGGCCGGATCGGTGGTCATCATGGTGTCGAGCCGGTCGCGTTCCGGCCAGACGGCGAAGAAGACGACGGCGCCGACGACGCCGAGCTTGATCAGCCCCTTGAGGAAATTGACGAGGGACTCGCTCGAAAACAGCCGCTTGAAGCCGGCCAGCGGCGATATCTTCGACAATTTCGGCATGATCGGCTCGACCGAGAGCAGCGGCCTATGCTGGATAAAATTGGCGGCAAGCGCACACAGCATCAGAATGCCGAGAGGCGCGGCGACAAGGCCGAGCATGTTGAGCGCGAGGCCGTTGAAGAAGGAGCCGAAGGCCGAACCGCCGAGCTCGAACTGATCGGCATTGCTCAGAATATCCTTCATCGACACGGCGAGGGAGCCGGCGATGGACGGCGCCATCATGGCGAAGATCATCGCCGAGCCCAACAGCATGAACCAGGTGGTCACCTCCTGGCTCTTGACCACGTCGCCCTTCTTGTGGGCGTCCTCGAGCCGCTTCTGGGAGGGGTCTTCGGTCTTGCTCGACTGTTCCGGGGCTTCGTCCGACATCTCAGCCCCTCCACATCGCCAGATGCTCTTCGAATGCAGCGATATACCAGCCCATCATCATGGTGATGAGCAGCGCGAAGAGCACCAGCCCGGCCAGGATATTGGCGGGCATGAGGATGAAGAACACCTGCAATTGCGGCATCAGCCGCGCGAGAATGCCCGCGCCAAGATTGAAGACGAGGCCGAAGACGATGAAGGGCGCCGCCATCTGGATGCCAATGGTGAAGGCGTGGGTGACGATGCGGATCGCCAACTGGCTCGCATCCTCCGGCATCAGCGGCGCGGTCGGCGAGAAGATCATATAGCTGTCATAGGCGGCGGCGAGCGCGACGTGATGAAGATCGGTCGCGAAGATCAGCGCCATGCCGAGGATGGAGAGGAAACTGCCGAAGACGGCGCCCTGCACCCCGCCCTGCACATGGTCGGGCGCCATGGCGGTGCTGAGCCCGGTCTGGAAGGCGATGATGGCGCCGGCCACCTGCGTCGCCATGACCATGATGCGCGCGAGCCCGCCGATCATGAGGCCAATGGCGAGTTCGTGAAAGACATGGCCGGCAAGCTGGCCCATATCGGACGGCATGGCCGGCATGACGTCGAGCAGCATCGGATAGATGACGAGGGTGAAGGCCAGAGCGAAAGCGAGCCGCATATTGGCCGGGATCATCTGCTCGCCGAGCGCCGGCATCAGCATGAGGATCGCCCCGACGCGGGTGAAGACCAGGAAATAGGCGAAGGCGGTGCCCGGCAGCCAGTCGAGGCTCAGCGTCACCTCAGCCGCCCACGATGATGTGGTCGACCACCCGGGTCATGAAGCCGGCCAGCGTCGCGCCGAGAAACGGCAGCGTCAGCAGCATGGTGACGAAAATGGCGAGAATCTTCGGCACGAAGACCAGCGTCATTTCCTGGATCTGGGTCAGCGCCTGCACCAGCGCGATGACGACGCCGACCACGAGCCCCACCAGCATCATCGGCAGGGAGACGACGATGAGCACCCAGATGCCGTCTGTCGCGATATCGAGAACTTCCGCGCCGCTCATGTCTGTGTCCTGTGCCGCGGACTCGAATCGCCCGCACGGCACCAGTTTAACCTGTTGCGGCCGCTTTGCGAAAAGCGCCGCGATCACGATCAGATCGGCATGCGCATGATTTCTTCATAGGCCGAAATCACCCGGTCGCGCACGGTGACCATGCTTTCGATGGCCATTTCGGTCTCGGAAATGGCGGTCACCATATCGACGATATCGGCCTTGCCGCTGACCATGTCCATGGCCATCTGGTCGGAGACACGGCCGGTCTCCTCGACGTTCTGGACGGTGTTGGACAGCATCTGGGCGAAGTTCGGCGCTTCCCCATTGGCGCCGGCAGCAGCGCCGCCCGGAAGCTGCGAGACGATATCGGTGGTCGGCTTGGCGGCCTGCGAAATCAGGCGCGAAGCATTGCCGTAAGCGGCGGTGGCGGCGGTAAAAGGCGTGGAGGCCATGATTAAAATATCCCTTGAATTTAACCGCGCAGGATATCGAGCGTGCGCCCGAGCATCTGGCGGGTAACGGTAACGACGTTCAGATTGGCTTCGTAGGTGCGCTGGGCCTGGCGCATATCCATGGCTTCGACCAGCGGATCGACATTGGGATATTGCACATAGCCATTGGCGTCGGCGGCCGGATGGCCCGGCTCGTAGCGGCTCTTGAACTCGCTCATGTCATAAGCGAGCCTGCCGACCTCGACGACCTTGCCGCCGACATTGCGATCGAAGCTAGCCTCGAAGGTCGGCACGCGGCGCCGATAGGGCTCGTCGCCCGGTGCCGTGCCGGCCGAGTCGGCATTGGCGAGATTTTCCGCAATGACGCGCATGCGGGCGGTCTGGGCGTGAAGCCCGGTGGCCGCGATACGCATGGATGAATTGAAGTCCACCATAAATGCTTGCCTTTCGCCTAGGCCTGCTTGCCCAGGGCGGTCCGAATGATTTTAACTGATTTCTGGTAAAGCGAAGTCGCCGCCTGGTAATCCATGAGGTTGGCGGTGACCTTCATCATCTCGTCTTCGAGGGTCACGCCATTGCCTTCCGGCGTGATCTCGAAACTGGCCATGCGCTGGGCGCCGGCCTCTCCGGCACCGCCACCCGCCGATACGGAATAATGCATGGGTTGGGTGGTGCTCGTGGTGACGCTCGCCGACGAGCCCATGGGCCCTACGCGTTCGGCGAAGTCGAACTGCTTGAGATCGCGCCCCCGGTAACCGGCGGTTTCGGCATTGGCGACGTTCTCGGCCAACAGGCCTTGACGAGTCTGATGCCAGCGCATTTTCTCCGTCAGCGCCGCAAAGACAGGCATATCCATCAGGCCCATGGCTGGAAAATTCCCCCGAGTCCAAATTGACGCGATAGGCAAATCTTGCCGGGGCATGGTTAATGAACGGTTAATTTCAAAGCGCAGGAACCAGATCGGCCTCGCAATTTGCAAATTTGTAAGGCTTTAATCGGCAAAAGCTGCCCATTCGTCGAGTGGACAAGAAGGAAGAAATTCAGTGCAGTTCATCACCAGCCTGTTCGGCGGTTCCGGCAACACCATAGTGACGGCGGCCTTCGCGCTCGGCATCGTCATCGTCCTGATCATATTGGGCGTGTGGCTCCTCAAGCTGGTGTTCAGCGCTTCGTCCAATGTGACGCGCGGCCGCAACCGGCGGCTGAGCATCGTCGATTCGCTGCCGATCGATCAGAAGCGGCAATTGCTGATCGTGCGGCGCGACAATGTCGAACATCTGATCCTGACCGGCGGCCCGCAGGACGTGGTGGTGGAAAGCGGCATTCCGGCCGAAGAGGTGCCGGCGAGCCCGCCGACACGCCGCCCCCTGCCCATGGTCGCCGGCAGGAAGCCGCTGCGCCCGCAGCCGGCGCCCCTGCCCGAGCCCGCCACACAGGCCCCGCACGGCCAGCCGCCACAGGCCAAATCCCTGCGCCATACCGGACTTATGCGGGCGCCCGAACCATTTATCACCGAGAATTCGGATCACGCGCTGTCCGACTCAGCTAAAGAAGAGCCCAGACTTGACAGTGAAACCACCGGGCTTGGCGACGATGAGGGCAATGTCCACGAAGACGGACACAAGGCGAACCGCCACTAGCGGCCGCCGGCGCATCCCCTATCTGCGCCTCGTCGCCCTCGCCGCTTTCGTCCTGGTGCCGACGCTCGCCTTCGGCCAGGACGTCTCCATCGACTTCGGTGACGACACCACGCTGACCGAGCGGGCCATCCAGCTCATCGGCCTCATCACGCTATTGTCGCTGGCGCCGTCCCTCCTGGTCATGGTGACGAGCTTCACCCGCATCGTCGTGGTGCTGTCGCTGTTGCGCACCGCGATCGGCCTCCAGACCGCGCCGCCCAATTCGGTGATGGTGTCGCTGGCCCTGTTCCTCACCATCTTCGTGATGGCCCCGACGCTGGAGCAGAGCTACAATAACGGCATCGCTCCGCTGATGGCGGGGCAGATGTCGACTACCGAAGCCTTCGAGGCGGCGGCCATCCCGGTCCATGAATTCATGCGCGCCAATGTGCGCGAACAGGATCTCGGGCTGTTCTACGATCTTTCCGGCGCCGAAATCCCGGAATCGCCCGAAGCCATCCCGCTGCAGCTGCTGATCCCGGCCTTCATGATCTCGGAACTGCGGCGCGCCTTCGAGATCGGCTTCCTCCTGTTCCTGCCCTTCGTCATCATCGACATGGTGGTCGCCTCGGTGCTGATGTCCATGGGCATGATGATGCTGCCGCCAGTGGTGATCTCGCTGCCGTTCAAGCTGATCTTCTTCGTGCTGGTCGACGGCTGGTATCTCGTCGCCGGCTCCCTGGTCCGCAGCTTCGTCAGCAGCTAGCGGTTATCCCGGATTCGATGGCCGCAGCGTACCGAGCTGTGGCCTTAGCCTGTCAGTTCACCGGAATGGACAGCGAAAGCCGCCCGCTCGTCGTGTGGGTATCGGTCCCGATGCCATCATAGCCGATGGCGAGCCCGACACTGGCGCCTCCGGAAAAGCTCATGTCCAGGGTCCCCTGAACCCGGCCATGGATATGATCGAGCGATATGCCCTCGGTCATATCGGCGACGCCGTCGAGCCGGCCGCCGACATCCACGGTCACCATGCCGTCCGTGACGAAGCGGTATGAAATGCCAGGCCCCGCGCTCGCCTCCCCCTTGATGATGGTGACGGTGGGGATCGGCGTGCCCAGGTCATCGGTATAGCTCTCGCTGTCTTCCCGGAAATAAGACAATTGCGTACGCGGGCTGAAGGTCCAATTGCCCCATTGCAATTGTCCCTCGAGCGCGGCGCTCAAGAGGTAACGTGTGGAGTCGAAATCGTCTTCATAGCTGCCGAAAGGACTGACGCTGTTGGATGAGCGGCCCGTCGCGGCGAGAAGATCGAGATAGAGATTGTCGTTCAACCTTGCGGTCAGATACGGACCGGCCAGCCAGCCGCTGCCTGCCGCATGCGCGCCGCTGTCGATGTCCTGCTGCATGGTGTCGAATTGCAGGAAGCCGCCGACCAGCAGATTTGGGTCGATGAGATAATCCGCCCCGATGGCGACGGTACCGAAACGGCCCTCGCCATTGCCGGCGTCCAGCCGCGCAAAGGTCCCCGAGAGCCAGGCATCGAATCGGGACTGCTTTTCCATGCCCGTCATGGCATCGATGGCGGCGAGGCTGGTCGATACGTTGAGCGAACCGCTTTCGAGCCTGGATACATAGCCCATCAGCGCCGAAGCGGGATTGCCGATCCCCGTCATCACGCCGTTCAGGCGGCCGATGCGGCGTCCGGCATCCGGCAGATTGGAAACGATGAGCGCGGCGCGGTTATCGAGGAACTGCTCGATAAGCCGGGTCGTGGCTTCGGCCGCATTGCTCGCGCTGAACGTGCAGGTCACCGTCTCGCCGGCGGCCAGGACGATGTCGGCCACGCGCGCGGCGGGATCGGTCGTGCTGTCGTCATCCGAGCAGATGAGCCCCGTCGGCGTGTAGCCCGCCCCGGTCATGTCGTCGGCGGCAATTCTATAGGTCCCGGCCGGCAGGGAAATCGCCGGGCTCTGGCCCGATCCACTGGCGGTGGCGATGGAAAGATTGAGCGCCGGCTCGGGCGAGGTGAAACCGAAGACTGCGTCGTCGCCGGCAACTTCTTGGCGGATGACGATCGATCCGGGCCTTGGGCTTGGGGCGGGCTCGATGACGATCGTATAGGCCGCCGATCCGGTCACGCCATTATCGTCGGTGACCTCGACGGTGAAGCTGTAACTGCCGGCCGCGGTCGGGTTGCCCGAAAGCTCGCCGGCCGGCGAAAGCGTGATGCCGGGGGGCAATGCGCCGCCGGCAAGGGCAAAACTATAGGGCGCCGTGCCGTCCGAAGCGGCTAGCGCGACTGTCGGCCAGGGCGTGCCGACCTCGCCGGGGGGAAGCGCGCCATCGGCGGGTGTCAGCACGATCGAGCCGGGATTTTGGGCTTCGATGACGATCGTATAGGCCGCCGATCCGGTCACGCCATTATCGTCGGTGGCCTCGACGGTGAAGCTGTAACTGCCGGCCGCGGTCGGGTTGCCCGAAAGCTCGCCGGCCGATGAGAGCGTGATGCCGGGAGGGAGCGCACCACCGGCAAGGGCAAAGCTATAGGGTGCCGTGCCGTCCGACGCGGCTAACGCGACTGTCGGCCAAGGCGTTCCGACCTCGCCGGGAGGCAGCGCGCCGTCCGCGGGCGTAAGGACGATAGAGCCGGGACTTTGGGCTTCGATAACCATCGTATAGGCCGCGGATCCGGTTGCACCATTATTGTCTGTGGCTTCGACGGTGAAGCTGTAATTGCCGGCCGCGGTCGGGTTGCCCGAAAGCTCGCCGGCCGATGAAAGCGTGATGCCGGGAGGGAGCGCACCACCGGCAAGGGCAAAGCCATAGGGCGCCATGCCATCCGATGCGACAAGCGCGACTGTGGGCCAAGGCGTTCCGACCTCGCCGGGAGGCAGCGCGCCGTCCGCGGGCGCAAGCACGATCGTGGGCGGCGTGACGGTGATGTCAATGGTTGCACTCGACGAGGTGCCGCCCGCGCCGGTGGCGGTGTAGACGAAGCTGTCGGAACCCGAATAACCGGCCTGGGGCGAATAGATGAATGTAAGACCGCTGGTGCTGACCGAGCCATGCGCTGGTCCGGTCACGACATCGAGCGTACTTGCCGAAGGCCCCGAAAGCGACGGCGCGATCATCGTGGCCGCATTGGCCGGAACGGTGGCCGTGGAATTGGCGACAATCGGGACAAGGGTATAAGTGTAGATGAGCTGATTGGAGGCCGTATTCGGCGTGCCGGCAATATTGACCACCACGTTTGCGGGGAGGCTGACGGGACGAGTTCCCGGCGATGCAGGGGTAAGAAGCATCGTATAGGTGATATTGTCGGATGTCTGCAGGTTCGAAACGGTCGTATTGAGAACGTTGAGGTCGGCGACGCTGAGTCCGGTTACGGCTTCGGAGAACGTCACCGTGAGGGTGAATGGCCCGCTGACGACGGAAGACGCACCCATCGAAATGCTGACGCTGGGCACGGCTGTGTGGACAAACACCCCGGTGGTACTGCCGACATTGCGAAGCGACAAATCGCTGATGGGGAACCCGCTGCTCTCGCTGACTATACTGCCGCCCGCGATAGAAAGAGCATCGACCGAAATGCCGTCGAAGTCTTCATCGCCTGCCTGAACGGCATAAGAAAAAATCAGATCGGTGGTGGGCCCGCTTCCCCCGATATAGTTCGCGGCAGGGCTGGAAGCGCCGATTCGAAGCAGCAATTGCGGGGCACCGCTAATGGTGACAGCGGCGTCAAAATGCACCACGAAGGCGAGAACATCACCAGTAGCGTAATATCCGTTCGCCGGAGTGGAGACATTTTGCACCGTCTGAGCCTGTGCCGCTCCCGTCCCCACGACGATGAGAAACAGCAAACCCAAAATCCGCTGAAGACGACGCATAAAGGACCTCGATCCGTACCCGGCGACAATCGAGTATCATCCGGGCGATCCCGCTGGCAAATACCGATAATGCAGTTCGGACCGAAATTCTAAGCGCTGCGGGGAAGAGCGAAGTCGATGCGTCACCGGGACGGCTCACGGTGCGAGGATACCGGCACCATAAGCCTAGGCTTTCGCGTCCTTCGGCCAGCTTGCGAGAACCTGATCCGCAACGCGGTCCAGAATCTGCCGGTTGGCGCCGCCCTTGGCCTGCACGGCCATGCCCTGGGTCACCGCCATGACGAAAGCGGCCAGTGCCTCGCAATCGGTCGAGGCCGGCAGATCGCCCTCGGCGCGGGCTTGTTCGAGCCGTTCATGCAAGGCACGTTGCGAGGCGGCGCGGCGTGCGGCGAGGTCTTTGCGGATCGGCTCGGCATCGTCGGAGCAGGCAAGCGCGCCGTTGAGCCCCATGCAGCCGGTATGGGCAGGATATAGAGTGTGCAAGCGGGCAGTATCGCGCAGCAGGCGCTCCACGACGGCGAAGGCGGTGGGCTCGTCCAGCGCCTCGCTCATAAAGGCATTATAGGTGTTTTCGTAGCGGTCCAACGCCTTGTAGAACAAGGCTTCCTTGTTGCCGAAAGCGGCATAGAGCCCAGGCCGCGCCACGCCCGTCGCCCGCGTCAGATCATCGAAGGACGCCCCCTCATAGCCCTTCTGCCAGAAGACGGACAACGCCGCTTCCAGGGCTTTGTCGGGGTCGAATTCGCGGTGTCTTCCCATGGCATGTCCCATTCAGTACCGGTCGTTATAAAACTCTTGACGCTCGCTGTCCAGATAAGATACCGGTCGTTATCATAACGGTTGATACTGAATTTGGAGCGTGAGCATGAACGGTTCGACCATGAGCCATTCCAGTCTCTATGACATGTCCGTTCCGGCCCTGTTCGGCGGCCTGAGAACGCTCGACGGGCTGCTGGACAAGGCCGAGGGCATGATCGTGCGCGGCAAGGGTGACGAAGCGGATTTATTGGAGTCGCGCCTCGCTCCGGATATGGATTCGTTCCGCCGCCAGATCCAGCACGCCAGCGATACCGCCAAGGCTTGTGTCTCGCGCCTGGCGGGACAACCGGTGCCCAAGCTTGAAGATTACGAAACCACGATAGCCGAGTTGCGGCAGCGGATCGAAAAGACCCGCGACATTCTGCGCTCCGTGGCGCCCGAAGCATTCGCCGATGCGGCGGATCGGGTGATCAAGGTAAATTTCCGCCGGCGCTGGGTGACCTTCGATGGACGCAGCTATCTGACGGAATATGCCCTTCCCAACTTCTTCTTTCACGTAACGACCGCCTACGCGATCCTGCGTTATCAGGGCTTCGAAATCGGCAAGCTCGATTATCTGGTCGATGTGGCGAGACGCCGTCAGGCCGGCAAGACGCATGCCGAACCCGCCGACTGATCGCGGCGCCGGCTAGCCCTCACTCCCCTTCCAGAACCCACCAGCCCGGCGGCCACATTGGCGCCGGACGCTACAGGAGTCTCAAATGACCACCAGCAATGCGAGCTTGTTCGAGCCCGGGCATGTCGGCGATCTCACCCTTTCCAACCGCCTGGTCATGGCGCCGATGACCCGTGCCCGGGCCAGCGACGATCGCGTTCCGACCCCGATCATGGGCACCTATTACGAGCAAAGGGCCTCGGCGGGCCTGATCGTTTCCGAAGGCGTCGTCGTTAGCCCCATGGCGGCCGGCTATATCAAGGTGCCGGGCATCTACAGCAGCGAGCAGATCGCAGCGTGGAGGGCGATTACGGATCGCGTCCACGCCGCAGGCGGCTATATCTTTGCGCAGATCTGGCATGTCGGGCGCATGTCCCATCCCGAGCTTCTGGATGGAAGGCTGCCGCTCGCCCCTTCGGGAATCAACCCCAATTCCACCGCCTACACCAGGACAGGCCGCACCGCGACCGTAACGCCGAAGGCGATGAGCATCGAGGAGATCGCCGGGACGGTGTCCGATTTCAGGCAGGCGGCGCTCAATGCCGTGGAAGCCGGCTTTGACGGCGTCGAAATCCACGCCGCCAATGGTTATCTTTTCCACCAGTTCTTCGCCCCCAGCGCCAATAGCCGCACGGACGCCTATGGCGGCAGCGTGGAAAACCGCAGCCGCCTGCTGTTCGAGGTGCTGGATGCGGTTTCAGCGGCGATCGGCAGCCGCCATATCGGGGTGCGGCTCAATCCGGCCATGCATGACGCCGACGGCATCATGCTCGATGCGGAACTGGAGCGGACCATGGACTACGTTTTCGAGCGCCTCAACGGGCACGATCTCGCCTATGTCCATCTCGCCGCCCTGCCCTATCATCCCGAGGAGGAAGCCGCGGAGGCGACCATCGCTTTCGCTCAGCGCTATCGAAAGCTCTACAAGGGCACGCTGATCCTCAATACGGCGATGACCGCCGAGGCCGCCATCCAGGCCATCGAAACCGGCATGGCCGATCTCGTGGCTTTCGGAAAGCCCTTCATCTCCAATCCGGATTTCGCCCGCCGCATCCGCGACGGCCTGCCGCTGACGCCGCCCGATCCCGCGACCTTCTTCGAGGGCGAGGAACGCGGCTATATCGACTATCCGTTCGCCTCGTGAAGGCCAAAGGCCCCGGTTATCCGGGGCTTTCTCAGTCCTCGGCGCTCGCCACCTTGCCCATCTCCGAGGACGCGGTCTCCGGCGCCAGCGCGCCGGTGCCGCCATAGGTCTCGCGATAGGCGGTGAGGAAGGCGTTGATGCTGTCGATATCGGTCATCTCGCGCGCCACGCGCTTGAATTCGAGGCTGGTCGGCTCAATGGTCCGGGTCACGAGATCGAACATCGGCCATTCGGGCGCCGTCACCATGGCCTCGCTGAACTTGGCCCTCAGGCGCGACAGGCCGAGGCTGTCGCGGTTGAGCACATAGCCGGCCCCTGCCCTGATGATGTTCATGCGGTCATCATGGGTGAGGTCCTGGGCGGGCGTGGCCGAATAGAGCGCTTCGAGCAGTTCGCCGGCGCGCGAATAGCGCCGGGCGCGCCAATGCGCCTCGACCCGCAGCATATCGACATCGCGTCCTTCCATGTCGCGCATGATTTCGAGCGCCAGTTCCCCGCGACCGCCATCGATCAGCGCCCGGACTTCGAGAATGCGACGCTGGCGCGCCAGCGAAGCCGGAATATCGGCGAGGCGCGTGCCGTTGAGCACCCTCAGGGCTTCGCCCGGCCGGCGATCGGCCAGATAGATGACGGCGAGGTCGGCGGCGACCTGGGTCTTGCCGATGCCGCCGAGGCGATTGTCGATCTGGTATTCGAGCAGTTGCGCCGCCTGCGGCAGCAGGTCCACCTTGACGAGACGGCGCACCAGATTGCGGATCATCTCGTCGCCCTGCGCGCCCGAGGGCGTCAGGTTGCGGAAATCATAAAAGAGGCTCAGCGCCTCGACCGGCGGCATGGTGTCTGCGAGACCGTTGAGATAGAGATCGCCGAATACGCGCGCCGCCTCGTCGCGCAGCGCATTGATCGGCGGGTTTTCCGGGTAATAGGCCACCGCCTGCCGGACCGTCTCGAAGCCGAGCCGATAGGCGCCGTCGCGGAAATAAAGCTCGGCCAGCAGCTTCTGCATCGCCGCTTCGAGCGGATTGCCGCGCCACAGCATGGCCTCGGCCGAGAGCGTTTCGGTGGCCTTGGCGAGATCGAGCTTGCCAGTCTGATCGAGCACCAGCATGGTGCGGTAGATGGCCTCGGCGCGGGTCGGACGAATGTCGGTGGCGATCACCTGCCCATAGGTATCGAGCGCTTCCTGCGTCCGCCCCTGCACCTCGTCGAGCCGGCCCGACAATAGGTTGTAGAGACTGACCTCGGCCACATCCAGCGTTGCCACATCGATGGCTTCGAGCAGGCGATCGGCCAGCTCGGCATCGCCGGTTTCGACGGCGGCACGGATGGCGGACAGGCGGAAGCGGTTGCGCACCCAGGCGGGATAGTTCTCCTCGATCCCTTGGGCCTCGAGCGCATCGTCGCGCGCGCCGCTATAATCATGGGCCTCGCTGCGGGCGATGGTGCGCCACATCAGGGCGTCGGCCCCATCGCTCATGGCGGCGGCATTGAGGATCTGGACCGCCTCGCGCGAGCGGCCGGCAACGGTGTCGGCGATGGCCGTGGTCAGACGCACCTGCCGCAGCAGATCCTCGGATTTGAGCCCGGCTTCGAGCACGTGCAGCACCCCGATCGCCTCCTGGGCGAACTGGTTGGCGATGAAATATTGCGCCAGCCTGAGCCGCGCCGCATCGCGCGGTCCCTCTTCCGCCGCCGCGGCCAAGGCGATCAATTCGTCGCGGCGGCGCGCAAATTCCTGAAGGTTCGATTCTTCGAGCGTCGCGAGATCGACGAAGGTGCTGGTCTCGGCATCGACGCCGCTATCGAGCGCCGGGCGACGGTCGAAGGCGGAAATGGTGAGGCCCCCCGGCGTCGTCACCACCGCCATGTCGTCCTCGATGGCCACATCGACATCGAGATGTTCCGGCTTGATGACGAAGCCGTGCACGCTTTTGAGCGCGGAAAAATCCACATAGTCGAAGGAGCGCATCACGCCGCGCGCCGGCGGATAGGCGGTCACCACCTTGAGCTTGTCGCCGACCACCGGATCGCGGAATTCATGCACCCGCGCCGGCCGCTCGACATCGGCGGCGATCTCGAACAGGCCTTCGACGTCGCGCCGGCGGCTCAATTCGATAGGCTCGGTCGGCGCCAGCATGGTATCGCCGAGCGATAGCACCCAGGCCATGCCTTCCGAGCCCAGCGTTGCCAGCCGGTCTTGCGACAGATCGATGCGCACCACCTGCGTATCGCCCTCGGTCGACACCTCGAAGCCCGAGGCCAGCGCATCGAATTCGGCCGAATGGGCCGGATCGTCGATCCCCGTCACCGTATCGAAGATCATCCATACCGTGTCGCCCCGGCGGAACACCGCTGCCGGCGTATCCTGCGCGAAGGGGAACACCACGCGCACCGTCGAGCCGATGACATTGATGAAGGGCTTGACCGTTTCCGCCAGCGTCTCGGCCGAGGGCGCCGGCGTGACCCCATCGGCCTCATCGGCGGCAAGCGTCCCGTTGCCATCCACGGCATTCCGCAGCTCGGCGGGCGTGAATTGCGGCAGCGTGGCGCCGGCCAGGTCGAAATCGAGCACCGTCTGGCGCGGCGAGCTCTGGTAGAAGCGCGGCTTGACGCCCTCGGCGAGACGCATGGTGATGCGCGTGCCGTCCGGGGTCACATCGGGGTCCATATCCTCGATCTCGGCGGGCAGATCGAGTTCCAGATCGCTGAGATCGATCGGCACCGGCCACTCGAAGGAGAGCGTGCCCGTTTCCTCGGCCTGCTCATAACTGGCCTTGGTGTCGACATTCCAGTCGAACTGCAGGCGAAGGAAGGTCGGGTTGCGCCCGATCCGAACGCTGGCGGTCGGGTGGAGCGCGCGCACGCCATCGGCCTTGCGCTGCTGCTCGGCCTTGATCGCGGCAAGCCGCGCCCGCTCGGCCAGTTCGTCCACCACGTCCTGCGGCAGGCCCGGCGGCAGGCCTTGCCAGTCGAGCGGCAAGAGGTCGATGAACAGGCGTTCGCCCGCTTCCATGCTGTTGTAGTTGACAGTGTTGCGCAGCCCTACCCGCAGCCCGCGCCCGTCCGGATCGACGCGGGCGATGGAGATATAGTCCGGTGCGATCATGCTGATATCGGGGATCGGCACATCAACCCGCTCGGTGAACTCCACAGACAGCACGCCGTTTTCCATGCGCAGCTGATAGGGCGGCAGCGACTGGCGATCGGGAAAATCGAGGATCAGCCGAACGAAGCCCTGTTCCTGTGTCGCGAACAGCGTGCCCTTTTCAACCGAGGCATTCTGTCCATGGGCCAGTGGTGCGGATAGCAGGGAGGCGGCGATAAAGACGCTGGCGAGGAGACGACGATCCGCCTTCCGCCAGCCGGGTACGAATTTACTCTTCACGGCTCTCGCCCGCCCGACGCAATTTCGGCATTCTGCCGAGGGCATCCGGGCGCAAGCCCAGGATGCGGTTACACATTCTTCGTGCAGCCTATCGCGTCGTGCTTAACGTCGCCTTACTCCTGAAGAGCTTAGCCTCCTGCTATTGCCCAACAATTTGCGGCAAGGCGGCAAGGTCCTCCGGCTCCATGACATCGATCGGATCGGTCACGGCAGTCGACATGGCAACGGTCAGCTCCTGCGCCCGTGACGCCGTCATCTCGGCCATGATCGGCGCCATCTTGCGGGCACTCATTTTCTTCGCGACCCGCAGCAGCACATTCATGTCGAGATCGTTGAAGATCGCCGCCGCATCCTTCGGGCGCATCGCCTCATACATGGCGACGACCGAGGCGAATTCCTCGTTTTCGATGGCGGTCCGCTCGTCGATCAGGGCCGTGACCCTGGCCTCGAGCGCTTCAAGCGCCGCGGTGCGCTCTTCGAGCCGCTTCTCGGCGGCATCGACCAGCGAGGCCCGCACGGCCAGCTCCTGCGCATAGGCGTCCTGTTCCTCGCGCCGTTCGGCAAGGCGCTCGCCGAGAACGTCATTGGTCGCCTGCTCGGTGTTCTCCAGCGGCACCAGATTGCCGCTGGCATCGGTGGTCATCGGCACGCCGTCGGACGGCGGACAATCGGGATCGATCGGTGTCAGCCCCAGCTCGCGGGCCGATTCATCGCCGACCGGCTTGTTGCCTTCGAGCACGTTGACGGTGGTGTATTCCTCGCGGCAGGCCGGATCGAGACCCGGCATGTCCACGGCGGCAGCAGCCTCCCCGCCCAGGGCCGCAGCCATCGCCTGCTCCGGCGTCATATGCTCGGCTGCGAGGGCGCCTGGATCGATCTGCGTCTCCGGCGAACCCATGGTGGGCGCCGTATCGGCCAGAACCGGGCTCGTATCCTCGATCGTCGGCTCGGGGAAGGAGATGCCGCCGGTATCGGCGGCGGCCTCGCCCTCCTGGGCCTGCGCCAGGGTCACGCCGCCCAGCACATAGCCGCCATTGCTGATGAGGCCGATGGTCTTGAGCAGCAGCACCGCCGCCACCGCCACCACGACGACCGGAATGAGTCTCAGCGATTTCACGCCGCGCTCCTGTCGGTCCGCACGCGGGCCGACAGCTTGGCCAGCGCGGTCTGAATCTTGCTCGGCTCATCGGCAACCGCCGCGGCCACGGCTTCTTCCACCGTCTCCTCAAGGGCTTGCGGCGCAGCCTTCTGCGTCTGCGCCTGATGCTGACGCACGGCCGAGGCGATCCTGGTGATCCGCTCGATCAGCGTCGTGCCGGCGGTGACGTGGTGGGCCAGTTCGATGCCGAAGCGTTCGGCTTCCTCGAGCCGCGCCTTGAGCGCCAGATCGGCTTCGAGCGCGCCGGCCTTGAGTTCCTGGATCGCCTTGTTGGCGAGATTGGTGGCCGTCACCAGATCGTTGACGATCTGCCGCAGCGCGTCGCGATCGGCATGAAGGCGCTTCAGGCGGGCATTCAGCACCACGCAGTAAGCGATTGTCAGCGCCAGCAATATGGCAACGGCGCCTTCCACGAAAATTCCAATGGGCAAACCGAAAATCATCGACCTTCTACCTTTTCGTCGATTGCCTCGAACACCGCCATATTGACCTTGGGCGGGTTCAGAGGATGAATAGTTTTGACTGAAACATGATTGCCGATATGGCCCATGATCGCTTCGGTCAGGTCCACATCGCCGCACCGCAGGCGCACCGGATCGGCGGGGCTGCGCTCGAACATCACCGTATCGCCGGGCTGCAGCCGCAGCAGCCGCGACAACGGCAGATCCTGTTCGTGCAGCACCGCCTCGATCTCGACTTCGGCGGCATAGATTTCGGTGGCGAGGTGCCCTTCCCAGATCGGATCGCGGCCGAATTTCTCGCCCATGAACATCTGCATGAGCTGAACGCGGATCGGCTCGATGGTGGCGTAAGGCAGGAGGATTTCGATCTTGCCGCCGCGCCCGTCCATTTCGATGCGCAATTCGATGAGAATGGCCGCATTGGCTGGACGCGAGATCGCCGCGAAGCGCGGATTGACCTCGATGCGCTCGATGACGAAATTGACCGGCGCCAGCGGCTCGAAAGCCTGGCGGGTATCCTCGAGGATGATTTCGATCATCCGGCGGGCCAGCGACATTTCGATGGTGGTGTAGCTGCGCCCGTCGACACGGATGGTGCCGCTGCTGCGCCGGCCGCCGAGCAGCACGTCGATCATCGAATAGATGAGGTTGGAGTCGACGGTCAGCAGGCCGTAATTCTCCCATTGCTCGACCTTGATGACGCTCAGAATGGCCGGCAGCGGAATGGAATTGAGATAATCGCCGAACCGCACCGAGGAGATCGAGTCGATGGAGACTTCGACATTGTCCGAGGTGAAGTTGCGCAGGCTCGTCGTCGCCAGCCGCACCATGCGGTCGAAGACGATTTCGAGCATGGGCAGGCGTTCATAGCTGACCAGCGCCGAATTGATCAGCGCCTGAACGCCGGTCAGTTCCGCCCCGTTCGCCGCATTGGCATCGAAGCCGAAAAGATTGTCGATCTCATCCTGGTTGAGGACGCGATCGGGCTCGTTATTCTGCGCCTCGGCCGCCTGCTGTTCGAGCAGCGCCGCCCAGTCGGTCTCGCCATCGGCAGACGCATCGGCATCGGCGCTGGAACCTTGTGCGGGCTGGTCGATATCGTCGAGACCCCATTTGGCGGAGAGGTCGTCGTCGTCGGGTGGATCCTTCGGGCCGGCCATTACTGCACCAGAATTTCTTTGAAGAGAATGCTTTCGACGCGGGCCGGCGCGATGGCGACATTGACGCGCCGCGTCAGCTCTTCCTTGAGCCGGTAAATGCCGGCGGAGCCTTCGAGATCGCTCTTGCGCAATTCGCGCAGATAGACCTGGAAGGCATCGACGACCTTGGCCATCTGCGGCTGGATCTTGCGCATGGTCTCCTCATCGGCGACTTCCAGCGCCACGCTCAGCCGCATGAAGGCTTCCCCGCCCTCGTCATTGTTGAGGTTCACCGTCATGGTGGGGAGATTGAAGATGAAGCTTGCCGGCGCCTCCAGCACCTGCGCCTCTTCCATCGGCGCCGAGGCTCCCCGGTTCATGAAATAGTAAATCCCGGCGGCACCGCCGAGCAGGACGACAGCCAGAGCCACCCCGATAACAATAAACTTGCCCCTGCCTTTCTTGGGCGCGGGGACGTCAATGATTTCTGCTTCAGCGGCCATGCCAACCTCTGGCGAATAAATGAAATTTTGCCCGATTCCGGACATGTCCAGCTAAGCGGTCCATGGTTAACGGAAAGTTACTTTTTGCCCCGAAGCGGCAGATTTTGCCGGGCAATTCTTGCCGAATGACGCAAACTGAACCAGCGCCGTTAAACGGCGAAATCTACTTATCTATTTGATTTTATTGAGTTTACTGGTCTGGCACGGTTTCTGCAGTGTTAACGGCGAGCGCTCCGGCTTGGGGAAGTCGGTTAACGCTCGGATGAAGACACCGGGGACCACGCAATGATCGAGAATGCACAACTCATCGGCCTGTCGCGTCAGATGGCGCTGCAACGGCAGATGGATGTCGTGGCCAACAACATGGCCAATATCAACACCACCGGCTTCAAGGCCGAGACCATTCTGTTCGAGGACTATGTCATGCCGCTGGCGCGCGACCGGGATTTCCGCGGCGCCGACCAGCCCCTTTCCTATGTGCAGGACTGGGCGACCATGCATGATTTGACCGCCGGCGCCATCGCCCAGACCGGCAATGAACTCGATGTCGCGCTCAATGGCGACGGCTTCTTCGCCGTCCAGGTCAACGGCCAGGACCGCTGGACGCGCTCCGGCGCCTTCCAGCTCGATGCCAATGGCACGCTGGTCGATCTCAGCGGCAATCCGATCCTCGGGGAAGCCGGCCCGATCACCTTCGGCCCCGAAGAGAACGGCATCGCCATCGCCGCCGACGGCTCGATCAGCTCCAGCGCCGGTCCCAAGGGGCGCCTGCGCCTCGTCGAATTCGCCAATGCCCAGGAACTGAACCGGGAAGGCGCCAACCTGTTTTCCGGCGGCACCCCGCTGCCCGCCACCGCCACCCGCGTCATGCAGGGCTATATCGAGGGCTCGAACGTTTCGGGCGTCGCCGAAATGGCCGAGATGATCCGCGTTACCCGCGCTTATGAATCGGCGGTCAACCTCGCGCAGAAACAAGATGACATGCGCAAGGACGCCATCCAGCGTCTTGGCGAAGCAAACGTTTGATATTTAAGGAATTATTGCCATGAAAGCTCTTTACATCGCATCCTCGGGCATGACCGCGCAGGAACGCAACGTCGAAGTCATCTCCAACAATATCGCCAATATGCGCACCACCGGCTTCAAGCGCCAGCGGGCCGAATTCCAGGACATGCTGTATCAGCAGTATCAGCGCGCCGGCTCCTCGACCTCGGACCAGGGCACCATGCTGCCGGCCGGCCTCGAAATCGGTAGCGGCGTGCGCACCGTCGCCACCCCGCGCATCATGAGCCAGGGCCAGGTGACGCTCACCGAAAAGGAACTCGACGTCGCCATTCGCGGCGAGGGCTTCTTCATGATCCAGCTGCCCGATGGCCGCACCGCCTATACCCGCGACGGCTCGTTCGAGCGCAGCCCCGAAGGCCAGCTGGTCAATTCGAGCGGCTATGTGCTGCAGCCCGGCATCACCATTCCCGATACCGCCAAATCCATCGACATCTCGCCCGATGGCATTGTCGAAGCCAAGCTCGCCAACGACGCCACCCCGACCCAGCTCGGCCAGATCCAGATCGCCCGCTTCGTCAACAAGGGCGGTCTTGAATCGCTCGGCGACAATCTCTTCGCCGAAACCGCCGCCAGCGGCCCGGCCCAGGTCGGCATTCCGAATGTCGATGGCAATGGCGACCTGCTGCACATGTATCTGGAAATGGCCAACGTCAATTCCGTCACCGAAATCGCCGACCTCATCGCCGCCCAGCGTGCCTACGAGATGAACGCCCGCGTCATCTCCGGCGCCGACGAGATGATGCAGGCCACCACCCAGCTGCGCTGACAGGCACGATGATGACCCGTCCTTTCCTCATAACCCTGGCCATGGTCCTGATGCTCGGCGCCGCCCATGCGGCGCCGGTACTGAAATCCGAAGTCGTGATCACCTCGGCGGTGGTCACTGCCGGCGACATGTTCGAGGATGCCGGCGCGCTGGCCGAAACCGGCATCTTCCGCGCCCCCCTGCCCGGCACTACCGGCCAGGTGCCGCTCTCCGCCATCGAAGCCGCCGCCGCCCGCATCGGCCTCACCGGCTTCGAGGCCGGCGCCATCCGCTCGGTGAGCGTCACCCGCCCGGCCACCATCGTCGACGAAGCCATGCTGGCCGATCTCATCACCCGCGACCTCACCCGCCGCGGCATCCTCACCGCCAGCGTCACCGCTTCGACGGTCTTCATGAGCCCGGTCGTCGCGCTGAACGCCGAAGCCGTCGCGGAGCCCGTGGCCCTCACTGCCTTTAGCTATCGCGCCGAGACCGGCGATTTCACCGCCCGCTTCGCCATTGCCGGCCACGACAAGCCGCTCGATCTTTCGGGCCGCATCGATCTCATGGTCGAGGCTCCCTATCTCACCGGCACGCTGCCGGCCGGCGCCATCCTGACGCCTGGCGATATCGAGATACGCCCGGTGCCGCTGAAATTCGCCGGCAATACCGGCTTTGCCGGCATCGATGAACTGGTGGGCAAGCAATTGCGCCGCCAGAGCCGCGAAGGCGTCGTCATCGGCGCCGCCGACGTCACCGCCGCCGAACTGATCGGCCGCAACGATGCCGTCACCATCTATTTCCGCCAGGGCCCGATGACCCTGACCGTCAAGGGCCAGGCCCTGGGCAGCGCCGCCGAAGGCGGTTCGGTCCAGGTCCTCAACCTCATGTCCAGGCGTGTTCTCAGCGCCAAGGCCATCGCCGCCGGCGCCGTGGAAGTAAACGCCGACCTCACCCTTGCCGGCCTCTGAAGCGCCGAGGAGACAGACACATGCATATTCTCAAGCTCGCCGCCATGCTGACGCTGACCGCCACCCTCGCCGGCTGCAACACCATGGACCGGCTCTCCGAGGTCGGCAACGCGCCGCGCCTCACCGCCATCGAGGACCCCACCACGCTGGCCGGCTACCAGCCGGTGCGCATGCCGATGCCCGAGCCCATCGCCGATACCTATCAGCCCAATTCGCTCTACCGTACCTCGGCCAAGGGCTTCTTCAAGGATGAGCGCGCCCACCGCATCGGCGATATCCTCACCGTCATCGTCACCATCGACGACAGCGCCCAGATCGCCAACACCACCCAGCGCAACCGCTCCTCGAGCAACAGCGCCGGCCTTGGCGGCATTTTCGGCGCGGCCATCGACAATTCCAGCAGCCTCGATTTCGACCCCTCCGCCGCCATCGATTTCGGCTCGGGCATGAACGATCGCGGCATGGGCTCGGTCAACCGCTCGGAAAGCCTTGCGACCTCCATCGCCGCCGTCATCACCCAGGTCCTGCCCAATGGCAATCTGGTGATCGAGGGCCGCCAGGAAGTGCGCGTCAATTTCGAGGTGCGCGACCTCATCGTCACCGGCATCGTGCGCCCCTCCGATATCCAGGCCAACAATACCGTGCCCTCGACCAAGATCGCGGAAGCCCGCATCTCCTATGGCGGCCGCGGCCAGATCAGCGACGTGCAGCAGCCGCGCTACGGCCAGCAGGTGCTCGACGCCATCCTGCCCTTCTAGGCTCCTTTCCCGGCGGCGTTTCCCCAAATCCGACGCCGCCGGGCGCTCGGCCCCGGCCGACAATCAAGAGGCGCAGTCTCCCCGGCTGCGCCTCTGTTGTTTGTTTGGGGGCGGTCATTCCCGCTCGTGTTCCTCCCATCACCCGGTTCCTTCTACCCCTCCCTTCCTTCCTCACCCGCGCCCACCCCGGATCGTCACCCTCGGGCTTGTATGTTTTGACTGTGGTTAGATGGCCCGGGCAGCGGTAGCAGCCGTCTGCCCGGGCTGACAGTGACCGTCCTGGGATGGGCCTTATAAGGCCGAGGTCAAGCAGGGTCCT